>Ga0207952_1000088_pt1 | contig 97808 bp, 102 predicted proteins | sample SubbioR12Aug_8Ca_FD_184831 | JGI IMG/M metagenome (GOLD analysis project Ga0207952, IMG submission 184831) | Serpentinite rock and fluid subsurface biosphere microbial communities from McLaughlin Reserve, California, USA - CR12Aug_8Ca (SPAdes) | ecosystem: Environmental > Terrestrial > Deep...
CCTCCGGTTTTCCCTTCGAACAGTTTTTAGCCGAAATCCTCCGCGCACATGGCTGGCAGGCAAAAACGGGAGTCGCGGTGACTGGACGCTGCGCGCCGCATGAAGTGGACGTCCTTGCGCGCAAAGGCGACCGTACGATCGGTATCGAAGCAAAATTCCACAATGAGCCGGGAGGGAAGACGGACATCAAAGACGCGCTCTACGTACACGCGCGCTACGAAGATCTTGCGCGCTCGCCGGAAAAAACATCGCGCATTGATGAGGGCTGGCTCGTGACGAACACGCGCTTCACCCGCAACGCGATCCGCTATGCGCAGTGCAGCAATCTCACGCTCCTCGGATGGGATTATCCACGGGACAGAGGCCTCTTGCAGATGATCGAAGAACGGCGCGTGCATCCCCTTACCGCACTCACGACGCTCTCCGAAAGCGAGAAACGCCGCCTCATGGAAAACCAGATCGTCCTCTGCCGCTCGATACAGAGTGAACACTTGCTGCGCGAATACGGAGTGAAGCCGGACCGTGTATCGAAAGTGATGGAAGAAGCGAAATATTTATGTAACCCGTTTACCGAAGAAAAGAAATTCACAGGTACGGCGCGACGGACGCTTTCCCACGCTAACTAGGGGCTACAATACCGGTATGGAACCTACGATGGTGCTTTTTGGGAAGTTGCTCCTCGCCGCGGTCCTCGGCCTTGCAATCGGCACCGAGCGCTCGATCGTCGCGCAGCAACGCGCGGGGATGCGCACCTTCGCGCTCGTATCGTTGGGCGCGTGTGCGTTCGTGATCGGTGGCGCAGCGATTGGCTACCAGTATCTCGGCGTCCTGAATTTCGATCCTGCGCGTATTGCGGCAGGCATCGTACAAGGCGTCGGCTTCATCGGCGCCGGCCTCATCTTCATGCGGGGGGATAGTGTCCATGGCATCACGACTGCGGCGGGCCTCTGGGTCGCTGCGGCGATCGGCGTGCTTGTCGCATTTTCGCTCTATGCAGTCGCTATCTTCACCGCAGCGCTTACGCTCGGTATTTTCTTCGTGATGTGGTACGTAGAAAGGATGTTAAAAAGGTGGCATGATGCTGGGCTCCCGTAGAGAATTTGCAAATTCTAATTTGCAATTTGCAAACAAAATTTCAAATTCCAAGCACCAAATTCCCGGCGCTTGCTTTGTGGTTTGTTCCTTGTAATTTCGTTTGCAAATTGATCTTTGCAAATTGCAAATTTATGCTTCTTAAACTACCCAATGGTATACTCCTGGAATGAGCCAGTACTACAAGCCCGACCGCAACCCGGGATGGAATTACGGCGGAGACCGCTGGCGCCTTTCACGCTCGAAGATCGGGCTCTTCATGGAGTGCCCGCGCTGTTTCTATATCGACAACAAACTCGGCACGGGACGCCCGCCCGGCTTTCCGTTTAATCTCAACTCCGCGGTCGACGCACTGCTAAAGAAGGAGTTCGATATCCACCGCAAGGGAAAGACCGCGCACCCCCTCATGGAACAATACGGCGTCGACGCGGTCCCATTTGAGCACCCGAAGATGGACATCTGGCGAGAGAATTTCAAGGGTATCGACGTGAAGCACGCAGCAACGGGCATGCTCGTTTGCGGCGCGGTTGACGATGTGTGGGTGAATCCGGAGGGGGAACTCATCATCGTTGACTACAAATCAACGAGCAAGGACGAAAAAATCGAAGCGTTGGACAAGGACTGGCACGACGGCTACAAAAAACAGATGGAGACGTACCAATGGCTCTTCCGCCAAAACGGCTTCAAGGTTTCCGACGTCGGATTTTTTGTATATGCGAATGCCGGGAAAGACAAGAAAGCCTTCGACGGCGTCCTTGAATTTGAAGTCACGCTGGTGCCGCACAAAGGTGATGATTCCTGGGTCGAGCCGACGCTCTTGAAGATCAAGGAATGCCTCGATTCCGAAAAGCTTCCCTCCGTCGGCGACGGGTGTGATTATTGCGTGTATCGTGAGATGGTGGGAAAGAAATTGCAAGCCTTTATGCCGCAAAAGTCGCCGATCAAACCTGTGGGCAAGCAGGAACAGTCAAGTCTTGGCCTATGAAGAAATCGTTCCGTGAAAAAGTGCTCGATATCGTCCGAAAGATTCCGAAAGGCGTCTCGATGACGTACAAGCAGGTTGCAACAAAAGCGGGAAACCCGAATGCTGCACGGGCGGTGGGGGCTATCATGCGAACCAACTACGATCCGACGGTCCCGTGCCACCGGGTCATTCATTCGAACGGAACAATAGGCAATTACAACCGCGGAGGGCCATCACGAAAGCGTGAGATTTTGAGAGAGGAGGGGGCGCTGGGGGTGGGGCCCCAGCGCCGGCCGCACTGAGCGTCGGCGAAGGAGGCGGGGGCTGCGTGCGCCGTCAACAGACGGCGACATGTGGCCATTTGTGGTAGAGTGGCTCGATGAAATTGCCGCCGAGCGCCGCCAAAAAACCGCACGAATACGTGATCCACGGGAAAAAACACGTGGATGAATACTGGTGGATGCAGGACAAGACAAACCCGGACGTGCAGGCGTATTTGAAAGCGGAGAATGACTACGCGTCTGCCTTCATGCGTCCGCACAAAAAATTGTGCAACACGCTCTACGAGGAAATCCGTTCGCGCATCAAGGAGGACGATTCGTCGGTACCGGTGAAAGACGGCCCGTATGACTACTACAGCCGTACCAAGAAGGGGAAGCAGTACGCGATCCACTGCCGTCGTGAGGGAGAAAAGGGCCGCGAGACCGTGATTCTCGACGAAAACGTGCTCGCCAAAGGGAAGAAATATTTTGCGCTCGGTGACGCGGAAGCCTCGCCCGACCACCGCATGCTCGCATATTCGACGGACGTAACCGGGAACGAAGACCATGCGCTCTACATCAAACGGCTCGATACGGGTGAACTCCTCAAGGAAACCGTGACTCATGTCGCGGATTTCGTGTGGGCGGAAGACAACGAGCACATTTTCTACTCGCTCGAAGAGCACCCGTATCCGCCGCGCAAAGTGTTCCGGCACAAGATCGGTGATGACCAGTCGAAGGACGTCCTCGTCTACGAAGAATCCGACCCGCAGTGGTACGTCGCTCTCGGGAAATGCCGCTCGCGGCAGTACATCTTCCTCTACGCCGCAAATTACACGACGACTGAGGTGCGCTTCATTCCGGCGCGGGAACCTTTGCGCGAGCCGAAGCTCATCGCGGCGCGCAAACCGAAAGTCCGCTACTACGTCGAACACTACGGTGCGTACTTTTACATCACCTCGAACGAAAAGGCGGTGAATTACAAAGTCCTCCGCACGCAGGTGCAAAAGCCCGACAAAAAATATTGGAAAACATGGCTTCCGCATGATCCGAAGCGCTCTGTCGTCGGGATCTACCCCTTCCTCGCGTTCCTCGCGTGCACGTTCCGTGAAAATGGCTCTGAAGAGATCCATATCTACCATCCTGAATCGGAAAAATGGGAACTTGTGCAGCTGCCCGAAGCAGAGCACTCGGTGGGGATCAACGATGCGATCGATTTCGCCTCGCCCTACATCCGACTTGGCTATGAATCATTAGTTACGCCGAAGACGGTGTACGACTACTACGTCGCGGAAAAGAAGTTTGTCGTACGCAAGGAACAGGAGGTACCGCGGTACAAAAAAGATGACTACGTGTCAAAGCGGATCTGGGTAAAAAGCGGCAGCGTCGACGTGCCCGCCGTCATCGTGCATAAGAAGGGACTCAAACAGCCAGCGCCCCTTTTGTTAGAGGCGTACGGTTCGTACGGCATTACGCACGATCCGCATTTTTCAGTGGCGCGTTTGCCTCTTTTAGAACGTGGTTTTACGTACGTGATCGCGCATCCGCGCGGCGGCGGCGAGATGGGCTGGCATTGGCACAAAGAGGCGTATCTCACTACGAAGCATCGCACTGCTGACGACTTTATTGCGGTCGCGGAGCAACTCATTAAGGATGGCTACACGACGAAAGAAAAGCTCGCAATCACCGGAGGAAGTGCTGGCGGCATGCTCATGGGGATGGTTATGAACAAGCGACCCGATCTTTTCGGTGCGGCAGTCGTGTATGTTCCTGCCGCGGATTTGATCACGACACTCATGGACGAATCCATCGCTGGCACGCGACTCCATTACGACGAAATTGGGAATCCGCGGATCAAGAAACAGTACGATGCAATCATGCGCATCTCGCCCTATGAAAATGTCCGTGCGGTCGAGTATCCTGCAACTTTGGTCCGCGCGTCCGTCCACGACATCCGCACGCCGTACTGGGAAGCGGCAAAATGGGTTGCGCGTATGAGGAACACGATGACGGGCACGAAACCGCTCCTCTTTAAATGCGAGCTCGCCGGCGGCCACTTCGGCAAAAGTGGACGGTATGAATGGATCAAGGAACGGGCGTTCGACTACGCATTTCTGATTTCAAGGCTCGCCCCGTTAGAAAAATAAGTGTCTTTCCCTTGCGGGTCATTTGTATTGAATTCACTACCATCTGATTTTCTAACGGGGCTCGCCCAAAAATGAAGGTAATGCTATAACTAGTCCGTGACAAGCAACGAGATTCGTTCCAAATACCTCAAATTCTTCGCCGATCGGGGGCATGCAGTCATTCCGTCTGCTTCTCTTGTGCCGGAAAACGACCCGACGACGCTTTTTACCGGCTCGGGCATGCAGCCGCTTCTGCCGTACCTTCTCGGCCAGCCGCACCCGAAAGGAAAGCGTGTCGCGGACTCGCAGAAGTCCTTCCGAGCGGCGGACATCGAAGAAGTTGGCGATAACCGCCATACGACCTTTTTCGAAATGCTCGGCAACTGGTCGCTTGGCGATTATTTCAAACAGGAACAGCTCCCATGGTTTTATGAATTTCTCACGAAAGAAGTCGGGCTTGATCCGAAGAAGCTCTATGTGACGGTCTTCGACGGTGCACCGGAAATCGGTATTGCGCGCGACGAGGAATCCATCCAGATTTGGCAGAAACTGTTTGCAGATGCAGGAATTGATAACAAATTCGTCGCCATAGGCAGTGAAGCGAACGGTTACGAAGTCGGCATGCAAGGCGGACGCATCTTCTCATACGACGCCAAGAAAAATTGGTGGAGCCGCGCAGGCGTCCCTGCAAACATGCCGGAAGGGGAACCGGGCGGGCCGGATAGCGAGGTTTTCTATGATTTCGGCACGCCGCACGATACGAAGTGGGGGAAAGAATGCCACCCGAATTGCGATTGTGATCGCTTCATGGAAATTGGCAACTCCGTTTTCATGCAGTTCATCAAGAAAGACGGGAAATTCCCCGAGCTTCCTCAAAAAAATGTGGACTTTGGTGGCGGCTTAGAGCGCATCACTGCCGCTGCAAATGGAGATCCAGACGTCTTTACGATTGATACTCTCGGTGCGATCGTCGCGCAGCTTGAAAAGGAGAGTGGCACGAAGTACGCCGACGACAAGGCGGCATTCCGTGTCGTTGCCGACCATATGCGCGGTACGGTTTTCATGCTCACTGACGGAGTCCTTCCGTCGAATACCGACCGTGGCTACTTTCTCCGCCGTCTTATCCGTCGCGCGACACGGTATGCGGACGTTATTAAATATCCAGCGGGAAAGCTTTCCGAACTTGCACGCGTCATTGCCTCCTCCTACGGCGATCACTATCCAGAAGTCGTCGAACATCTTTCCGCAACTGAAAAGGCGATAGCCGACGAAGAGTCGAAATTCCGCGAAACCCTTTCTCGCGGCATGAAAGAATTCGAAAAACTGCACAAAGGCGATGAGATCAGCGGTAAAGATGCATACATCCTCTTTACAACTCACGGATTCCCGCTGGAACTGACGCAAGAGCTCGCGAAAGAACGTGGCGCATCTGTTGATTTGGATGCGTTCAAGAAGGAAATGGATGCGCACCGCGACCTCTCCCGCGCTGGCGCTGAACAGAAATTCAAGGGCGGCCTTGCTGACCAGTCCGAAGCGACTGTCCGACTCCACACGACGCACCATCTCCTTTTGAAAGCCTTGCAGATGGTCCTCGGCAAGCATGTAAAGCAGCGCGGCTCGAACATTACCGGCGAACGTCTCCGTATCGACTTCTCGCACACGGCAAAAATGACCGATGAGGAGAAAAAGAAAGTCGAAGACATCGTCAACGAGAAAATTAAAGAGCACCTTCCGATGATCCGCTCTACGATGCCGAAGGAAGAAGCCGAGAAACTGAACGCGCAACACGAATTCGGCGCAAAGTACCCGGATGTCGTCTCGGTCTACTCGCTCGGGCCAGTTGGCGCGACACAGGAAAACCCGCAGTTCGACAAATCATTTTCCATCGAATTCTGTGGTGGCCCTCACGTTACCAATACCGAAGATATCGAAAAGGGCGGCACGTTTAAAATCCAAAAGGAAGAGGCTGTCGCCGCCGGCATCCGACGTATTAAAGCAGTCCTTGCCTGAAATTTCTTGATATACTGTGCCCAATGTTCCGATTGAAGCGCCACAAGGGGACGGTGCTTGTTGTTGATGTCGACGACGCCTCCGTCGGTGTTGCGCTTGTTGATTTGGGAGACAAGGCGCGGGTCGTGCAATCAACCCGCGCAACCCTCCCGGTGGAACAGCGTTCGCCCGACCATAGTGCGACTGCAGTCGTCGCGCTCCTGGAAGAAACGGCACAGAAGGTCGTGCAAGCATATGCGACGGGCGCCGATGCACCGCCTCTCATCGCAAGCTACGCCATCATACGCTCGCCATGGACCCGGTTCCGCACGGTACAGGCGGAAGAAGTGTACGAAAAGCCGGTCATCGTGAATGAAAAGTTAATCGAGGCCCTTGCCAAAAAAGCGTTGCAATCGCCGTCTGAACTCGATGCTGGCAACCGGCTCGAGAGCGGCGTCGTGCATGTCTACCTGAACGGCTATGTGACGAACAACCCGATAGGGAAGCAGGTCATGCGCGCCATGGTGACGGCGTACGAAAGCGACGTGAAGCCCGAGGTGAAAAAGACGCTCGAAAATGCGCTGGCCAAAGTCCTTCCCGGTAGGGTTCCCGTCGTCCGTTCGGGAATGTGCGCGCTCCTTTCGGTTATCGGCGAACACATGCCGGAATTGCATCGCGCCGTCATCATTGATGTCGGGAGTTCTTCGACGCACTGCGCCGTCGTCCTCAAGGAGGCGGTGACGCAAACGGCGGTCATTCCTGAAGGGCTCCTTACGGTGATCGCCAAAATCGCGGCCGGCTCGTTACCTGAGGAGGTCCTCTCGCAACTGCGGATGCTCGCGAACGATTCCTGTAGCACGGATGCGTGCAAAGCGCTTAAAGACTCGCTTGCCCGCATCGAGCCCGACCTGGCGAAGGAGTTCGGGGAATCGTTTGCAAAACTCGCGTCGAAACGGCGTTTGCCGAATACGGCGATGCTCTCTGCGCCGGCGGAAATTGCCCCGTGGATTGCCAGCTTTTTCTCGCGCATTGATTTTGCGCAGTTCACGACGACCATGCAGCCCCTTGCCACCGAATTGCTGACTGCTGACCACCTTGCTGATGCGGTCACCTGGGAAGGCCGGTCGCCGGACACGTCCCTCGGTGTTGCCGCCGGATATGTGAACATTCTTTCCAAAAGCGCGTGAGAGTGCGGTATACTACGCTCTAACCTATGGCGAGGAACTACATGCACGACATTGCGCCCGACCCTGATGAGCAGCCGAGCGAGCGCTCGATCAGGGACCTTCGTCCGTCCGCGGCGCGTCAACGACTCCAGTCGCCGCGACCGGAGATGCGGCCCGAGGCATACATGGAACCCGTACGCCGGCGCTCACGCGTAGGGATCTGGGTCGCGGCCGGCCTTGCCCTTATCGTGTTGCTTGGCGCGGCGGCACTGCTCCTCTTCCCATCAACCACCGTGACGATCGTGCCGCGCGTGCAGACACTGCCATTCGATTCATCCAATCCGCTCACCGCCTATCCGGCGGCAACTGCGGCGACCGGCACCATCCCGTACACGGTTCTTTCACAGGTCTTTGAGGATTCGGCGATCGTGGCGGCGAGCGGCATGGAGCAAGCCGACGAGAAAGCGAGCGGAAACGTGACGGTGTACAACGAGACGGCAAAGTCGATGCGGCTCATCAAGAACACGCGTTTCCAGTCACCGGACGGCCTCGTATTCCGCATCCCTGCTTCGGTTGACGTGCCTCCCGCAAAGAACGGCGCGCCCGGGACGCTCGACATCACCATTTTCGCGGATGAGACAGGACCTACGTACAACATCGGGCCGACTGACAAATTTACGCTTCCCGGCCTTAAGTCATCGCCTGACTTTTCGAAAGTGTATGCAACATCAAAGGCCGCTTTCACCGGTGGGTTTTCCGGCCAGCGTCCTGCGGTCTCTCCCGCCATTCTTGAGTCATCAAAGGCTGCAATCCGTGGCCGACTTGAGGAAAAAGCGAACGAACTGTGGCGGACCGTGCCGGAGGGCAGCCTCGCGTTCCCTGGACTTATGGCACTTTCGTACGAGACGCTTCCGGCGACCCCTGAACCGGGCGGCGGAGTCCGTATTACCGAGCGCGCAAATGCGACGCTACCAGTTTTTGATGCGCGTGCGTTCGCATCCGCCGTCGCCCAAGCGGTGAGCGCCGACGCAGAAACCGCAGACATCAGCGTGCGCTTCTCTCCGGAGACGACCGCGCAGCCAGTGGGCACCTTCGACGCCGCATCCCTGGGACGCGAATCCATCACCCTCAGCATCACCGGGCGAGGGCAGCTCGTCTGGCAGCTCGATGTGGCAGCCCTCAAGGAGGCCCTTGCGGGGCGGGAAGAAGCCGCATTTGAACCCATCGTGAAAGGCTTCGCCGCGATCGAGGAGGCACGGGCACGCCTCACCCCCTTCTGGAAGCGATCCTTCCCGCAGGACGTCGAGGACATCAAGGTCGAGGTTTCCGAGCCTGCCGAATTTTAGGGCTATTCCTTGACTCTTTTAGATATCCTTGCTACTCTTTGCGGCGCAGAATATGGCTGAACCAGAGATCGTGGACGGAGTGGTCGAAGAGGCCCTTCCGAACACGTTGTTCCGCGTCAAGCTCGCATCGGGCGAGTTGACGATCGCGTACTTGGCCGGGAAGATGCGGTTGCACCGCATCAGGGTGTTGGTCGGTGACAAAGTCTCCGTCCAGCTCGATCCCTACGGCGGCAGAGCGCGCATCACGCGGAGGTACTAGCCAGGACCTGTATCGCATGAAAGTAAAAGCATCCGTCAAGAAAATCTGCCAGAAATGCCAGCATGTGCGCCGTCGTGGCGCGCTGTGGGTTATCTGCTCGAACCCCCGCCACAAGCAGCGCCAAGGCTAAACCTAATTTGTATGTTACGCATTGCCGGCATCACCATTCCTGAAAAAAAGCGCCTCGAAGTCGGCTTGACTGCCATTTATGGCGTCGGCCGTCCGCGTGCGATCGCGACCCTGAAGGCGCTTGGTATTGATCCGGGTACGAAGCCGGAAAAACTTTCCGCAAAGGATGAGAGCGCGCTGCGCGACGCGATCGAGAAGAACGTCGTCGAAGGAGAACTCCGCCGCTTCATCTCCGGCAACATCCGCCGCTTGAAAGACATCAAATCGCACCGCGGCGTGCGCCATATGAAAAAGCTTCCAGTCCGCGGCCAGACATCAAAGACAAATTCCCGTACGGTCCGTGGCAACGTCCGTAAAACAATGACATCCGGCCGTCGCAAGCTGGAGAAGACATGATTTGTAATTAACTACTATGGGAAAGAAACGCATCATTCGCAAACAAGGTGGTACCGTCGACCAAGGGATGAAGTCCCGGTCTTTGGCACGCACCGCAAAGAAGAGCCTCCTCTCGGGTACGCTCCACATCCATGCGACCTACAACAATACGAAAGTCCTCCTTGCGGACAAAGAAGGGAATACGTTTGCATGGTCGTCTTCGGGCGCCCTTGGCTTTTCCGGCGCCAAGAAGGGTACGCCGTTCGCTGCCGCGAAAGTCGGCGAGCTCGTCGGTGAAAAAGGCGCGATGATGGGGTGCAAAGACGTCGAGGTCGTGATCCGCGGCGTGGGAAGCGGCCGTGAGAGCGCGCTGCGCGGGTTCGCATCCAAAGGCATCGAGATTACTCGCATTTCGGACGACACGCCGGTGCCGCACAACGGCCCACGTCCGCGCAAGGCACGCCGCATCTAATTGTATGTTGCAAATCAAATCAAAGTACAAGATCGCGAAGCGCCTCGGCGCGCAGATTTTCGAACAGACGCAGACGCAAAAGTTCGCGCTCTCCGAAGCACGCCAGAAGAAACCGCGCGGACGCGGCACGAAGTCCGACTACGGCCGCCAGCTCCTCGAAAAGCAGAAGGTGCGTTTTACGTACGGCATTGCCGAGCGCCAGCTTTCAAACTACGCGGCAGCGGCATTCGAAGAGAAGCACCCGCCGGAAGCGTTGCACCGCGCGCTCGAACTTCGCCTTGATTCCGCAGCGTATCGCGCAGGGTTCGCGCTCACACGCCGCGCCGCGCGCCAGATGGTCAGCCACGGCCACTTGCTCGTCAATGGCAAGCGCCAGACGACGCCGTCGTATCGCCTCAAAAAAGGTGACACGATCTCGGTCCGCGAAGGTTCTCGCCAGTCCGGCCTCTTTGCACACCTTGGCGGCGAAGAAGCGTCGGCACGTTCCGTTCCGAATTGGCTTTCCGTCGACCTTGGTACGATGACGGCAAAGGTAGAAGGCGAGCCGGCGTACACGGCAGCCGAGATTCCTCTTGACTACCCGGCAGTATTCGAGTTCTACAGCAGGTAGCATTTATCCACCGTTTAACGGCAAAACTTGCCTATTTTTATTAATTAAGGTATATTGCTAGTAAGCGCCTTACTAGTCTTGCGCCTCTTTTTATATGCTCGATTACCACATTGCCTTGCCGTCGAAGCCTCGCGTCGTCTCGGAATCCGAGCGCGCCGGCGTCTATGAAATTGACGGCCTCTATCCCGGCTACGGCTATACGCTCGGAAACTCGCTCCGCCGCATCGTCCTCTCCTCGCTTCCGGGCGCGGCCGTGACGTCGGTCAAGATCCCGGGTGTCTCCCACGAATTTTCTACGATCGAAGGCGTAAAAGAAGACGTTGTCACGCTCCTTTTGAACGTCCGCAAGATGCGCCTCAAATTGACGACCGACGAACCGCAGACCCTCACGCTTTCCGTGAAGGGCCCGAAAACCGTTACGGCGGAGGATTTCAAGCTTCCCGGCCAGGTGGAGATCCTCAATCCGGAACAACATATTGCAGAATTGACCGGCAAGGTCAGCCTCGAAATGGAAGTCCGCGCAGAACGCGGGCTTGGCTACGTGCCGAAGGAGGTCCACCAGAAGGAACGCGTCGATATCGGCACGATCGCGCTTGATGCGATCTTTTCTCCGATCCGCCGCGTCAACTACGAAGTCGAAAACATGCGCGTCGGCGACCGCACTGATTTCAACCGCCTCCGCGTCACAATCGAGACCGACGGCACGATCACGGCACGCGAAGCACTCGAGAAATCCATCGAAACGATGATCCACCAGCTCCGTGCGATTGTCGGCTTTAAGGAAGAGGAAGCCGCTGAAGAAGAAGTGGAAGATGAAGAGAAAGTCGGCCGCAAGTCGGAAAAGGAAGCGGATGCTGAAATGCTCAAGACCCGTATCACCGAACTCTCGCTCCCACAGCGCGTCGAACAGGCGCTCGACCAGGCTTCCATCCGCACGGTGGGCGGCCTCGTGCGCAAGCGCGAAGACGACCTCCTTGCGATCGAAGGCTTGGGACAGAAGGGCCTCCAGGATATCAAACGCTCGCTCTCGAACCTCGGTTTGACCCTGCGCACGCAATAACGTATTGTGCAGCTCTCGTCCATCGTATGAAGCACCACAAGAAAGGCCGCACGTTCAATAGGACCAAGCGCCAGCGCGTCGCCCTCTTGAAGGGACTCGCACGTTCACTCGTGCTTCAAAATGCGATCACGACGACCGAAGCGAAAGCCAAGGAACTCCGCCCGTTCGTGGAAGAGCTCGTAAGCGCATCGAAGGCCAATTCAGTCGCATCCCGCCGCCTCGTCACGACGCGCCTCGGCTCGGCCGATGCGGTGAAAAAGCTCCACGATGACTATGCGAAACGCTACGCATCGCGCGCCGGCGGATATACCCGGATCGTAAAGCTCGGCCGCGTCGGGAAGCGTGTTGCCGCAATGGCCCGCATCGAATTCCTCGCATAATATGACTACGCACAAGCCATCGGAAAAAAAGTACAGCATCGACGCCGCCGGGAAGACTATCGGCCGTGTTGCCGCTGAAGCAGCAAAAGCGCTCATGGGCAAATCACACGCCGATTACACGCCGCACATCCCGTCGGTTGTCATGGTCACGGTCGCGAATGCCGGTAAGATCCGCGTCACTGAAAAGAAGCGCCTCCAGAAAAAATACACGCAGTACTCGGGCCATCCGGGCGGCCTGAAGGTTGAATCGCTTGGCTCGCTTGTCGGCCGCCGCGGGAAGGGTGCAGCGGTGCGTAAGGCAGTGGAACGCATGCTCCCGCGCAACACGATGAAGACTGCGCGCCTCAAGCGTCTGACCATTACTGAATAATTTCTCGTCAATCACGATTACGTATGGCCACCAAGGAATACATTGAGACCGTCGGACGCCGCAAGACTGCATCAGCACGCGTGCGCCTCGCGTCCGCGAAAAACACTTCGATTACTGTCAACGACAAGCCGGCGGCGGACTACTTTCCGCTTGCGATCATGGTGGACACGATCAATGCGCCGTTTAAGACCGTCGGCGGTGCCTATGCCGTGACCGCGATCGTAAAGGGCGGGGGACATAAGGCACAAGCTGAAGCTGTACGCCACGGGATCGCCCGCGCGCTTACGGAACTCGACGCCGCATTCCGCAAAGACCTCAAAGTAAAGGGCTACCTGAAGCGCGATCCTCGCGCCAAAGAGCGCAAGAAGTTCGGCCTCAAGGCTGCACGAAGGGCTCCTCAATGGTCGAAGCGATAGAAAAAAGGAGGCCTTCGCCTCCTTTTTTCATAGCTTTGAGGCCGGAGCGATGTTGTGCATAGTAATGCACAACCGCGAGGCGGGGGCTGCGACCGAGTTCGAGCGGCGGCGAGGACGAGAGTTGTGGCCCAAGCGCTAGTATCGTAAATCAAAGCTCCCTTCAGGGAGTTTTTGTTTTGGTACGAATTTGATATACTCCGCGCGTATGATTTCTTCCCCATCAGAAAACGACGATATTGATTTCGAACCCGAAGACGAGCTCGGGGAAACCGGCGCTGCCAAGGCTAAGGTCAAACAGCTGCGCGAGCAGCTGAAAGAGGCGCAGCAGAAGCGCAACGAGTACCTCGACGGCTGGCAGCGATGCAAGGCCGATATGGTGAACACCAGGAAGGAGGTGGCAGAGTCGCTTGCACGGGCAAGCGGCCGCGGGAAGGAAATCCTTGTCGAAGAACTCATTCCCGCACTCGACGGATTCGACATGGCGATGCAAGGCGAGGCGTGGAATTCAGTCGACAAGGCGTGGCGATCGGGTATCGAGAGCATCAAGGGACAAATCGAAGGCGTCCTCAAAGCCCATGGCGTTGAAATCTATGGCACTGAAGGCGACACGTTCGATCCGGCGATCCACGAACCGATCCAGGAAGCCGAAGGGGGTGCTTCACACACGATTGCAAAGGTGTTGCGCCGTGGGTATCGCACGAAGGAGCGTGTTTTGCGCCCTGCGCAAGTCTCGGTTTTTTCATAAGACTTGACATGCGGGTACAAATTCAATTATAAAATATTCATCTTCATTACCAATTGTTAAGGAATACTACACATCACTATGGGAAAAATCATTGGTATTGACTTGGGTACGACGAACTCCGCGGTCGCGGTCGTAAAGGGCGGCGAGCCGACGATTATTGAAAATGCAGAAGGCGCTCGAACGACGCCGTCAATTGTCGCTGTCTCAAAGGCCGGCGAACGTGTTGTCGGCCTCCTAGCGCGCCGGCAGGCAGTCACCAATCCGAAGAACACGATCTACCAGATCAAACGCTTCATCGGTCACAGCTTCGATGAGCCTAATGTGCAGAAAGACCGTTCCTCTGTGCCGTTTGAGATGCGGAAAAGCGCTAACGGCGGTATTGAGGTCCAGATGGGCGACAAGTGGTACCGACCGGAAGAGATTTCAGCAATGATCTTGCAGAAACTGAAAGCGGATGCAGAAGCAAAGCTTGGCGAGACGATTACCGAAGCAGTGATTACGGTCCCTGCGTACTTCAACGACGCGCAGCGCGCCGCCACGAAGGATGCCGGGAAGATCGCCGGCCTCGACGTAAAGCGCATCATCAACGAGCCCACCGCGGCAGCCCTTGCGTATGGCTTCAATAAGAAAAAGAACGAAAAGATCGTCGTCTTTGACTTTGGCGGCGGCACGTTCGACATATCGGTACTTGAAGTGGGCGATGACGTGATTGAAGTGCGCGCGACGGATGGCGACGCGCACCTCGGCGGCAAGGACCTCGACCAGAAGATCATGAATTGGATCGCGGACGAATTCAAAAAGGAAAGCGGTATCGACGTCCGCAACGACGCCTTGGCCCGCCAACGCCTCGATGAAGCTGCAGAAAAGGCGAAAATCGAGCTATCGACCGCAGTCGAGAGCGAGATCAACATCCCGTTCATCACGTCCGACGCATCGGGCCCGCGCCACCTTCTCCTTAAGATGACCCGCGCAAAATTGGAAGAGCTTGCTGACGAATTTATCGTGCGGGCGATGGACATCTCGAAGCGGGCGATGGAAGCGTCGCCCTTCAAGGTCGGCGACATTAACGAGGTCATCCTCGTCGGCGGCCAGACGCGCATGCCGGCTCTGCAAGCTGCTGTCGAGATATTTTTCGGAAAGAAGCCGCACCTCGGCGTAAACCCGGATGAAGTCGTCGCACTCGGCGCAGCGATCCAGGGCGGCATCCTCCAGGGCGACGTGAAAGACGTTCTTCTTCTCGACGTGATCCCGCTTTCCTTGGGTATTGAAACCCTGGGTGGCGTTGCAACGAAGCTTATCGAGCGCAACACGACGATCCCGACTTCGAAATCGCAGATCTTTTCGACGGCCGCTGATAACCAGCCGTCGGTCGAGATCCACGTCGTCCAAGGGGAGAGGCCCATGGCAGCAGATAACAAGTCGCTTGGGAAATTCAACCTCGACGGCATTCCTCCGAGCCCGCGTGGCATGCCGCAGATCGAGGTCACCTTCGACATTGATGCGAACGGAATCCTCTCCGTGAAAGCGAAGGACAAGGCAAGCGGCAAAGAGCAGTCCATCCGCATCGAACAACGATCAGGCCTCACCGATGCCGACATTGAAAAGATGCGTGCCGATGCCGATGCGAACGCGGAAGCCGACAAGAAGAAAAAGGAACTCGTTGAAGCACAGAACATCGCCGAACAGATGGTCTATGCGGCGGAGAAAGCGCTCAAGGAACATGGCGATAAGGTAGGCGAGGAGGTGAAAAAGAACGTCCAGGAGAAAATTGACGCGCTTAAGACTGCACGGACGACGAACGACTTCGCAGCAATCAAATCGGCGACCGACGCCCTTTCGAACGCGATGAGCGCGATCGGCGAAGCGATGCAGAAGTCATCGGGCCAGCAAGGTCAACAGCAAGACCCTGGGACGCAGCAAAATCCAGACCAACCGGCACAATAAGAAATCATGCCGGAGACCCTGTATATCGAAGGCAAGGAGTTCCAGCTGCTTGGGAAGCAGCGCTCGGGCGCCGCGGTGTATCGCGGGCCTGGCTGCTATCTCCGCATGGGGAACAGGGCGTCAATCGCGCACGACCTTGCACAACATCGCGAAATGGTCGCAGCGAAATATTCGGTCGCGAACATTCTCTCTGAAGGCGAACATGAGGGGAAGATGTACTTCATCGAGGAATCGCTCGGGTCGCAATCGTTCCGGGCACTCTTCGCCGATGAGTATACCGCAACCGGAGCGGTTTCGGGGAAGCATTTCGCGGACTTTACCGGCATTGCAAAGAAGCTTTACGCTGCGCAGCTGAAAGCGCGGCGCGAGGCATGGGATGTCGGTGAATTCGCGGCCGGCGCAAACGTGACGAAGTTCGCGCGCGAACTTCCGGTCTATCGCGCCGAAATCGAAGCGAAATTCGTCGCGGCAGCGGAGCGGCTGAAAAAACTCCCCGGGACACTCCTCCACGGCGACTGTAATGCCGCAAACATGTACGAGGGCGGCATCATCGACCTTGAAGATTCGTTCATCGGTCCCGTGGGATACGACCAGATTTCCGCACTCATGACGATCGAGTGGTCGCCCGCCACGCGTGATTTTGAATTTTACGCGCAGTATGCGATCAGTGGCGATCAGAAGGCCTCGTACTTGAAAGCGTTGAATACAGTCGGAAAAAAGGCCGGAATCACCGACCTTGGGAAGCATGCCGCGGACCTCGCGTTTTGCCGCGCGATCTGGCTCTGCAGCGGGATGGCCGAGTGGCCACGCATCCAACAGTGGCGGTATGAAAAGTTCGTCACGACCTATCTTTCGTGATCTTCATCAAAACTGTTCTTTTTTCCGGCGACGCATATAATGGGTACCTATGAATCCCGTTAGAAATAGCGGACTCGGTTCATAGGCAAATATCATATACGCATGACAGACTTTACCAGAACTAGCGCTATAGGGTTCGGATGCACAGTGTCCGCGTCCTATTTCTAACGGGATGAAGGACTACTACCAAATCCTCGGGGTGGAGAAGGGGGCAAGCGAAGAAGACATCAAGAAGGCGTTCCGCACGCTCGCGCACAAATACCATCCGGACAAGAAGGGTGGCGATGAAGCGAAATTCAAGGAGGTGAGCGAAGCATATGCGGTCCTCTCTGATAGCAAGAAGCGTGCGCAGTACGACCAGTACGGCGCATACACGGCCGGCGGACAAAGCGGTGGCTTTGGCGGATTTGACTTCGCAGACTTCGCGCGCAACTTCCAAGGTGCGGAAGGTTTTGGCGGGCAAGGCGTCGAATTCGACCTTGGTGACATTTTCGGCGATTTCTTCGGTGGCGGCCGGCGGTCGCGCCGCGGACGCGATATTTCAATGGACATCGAGATCCTCTTCCGCGATGCCGTGTTCGGCACGGAACGCCGCGTACTAGTGACGAAGACGGCGCTCTGCGACCTCTGCAGCGGATCCGGCGCGAAAAAGGGGAGCGGCACGACGTCGTGCGCCTCATGCAACGGCAAGGGACAGGTCCGCGAATCCCGCAACACGTTTTTCGGAACCTTCGCGACGACGCGGACCTGCCCGACGTGCAAAGGGCGCGGCCAAGTGCCGAAAGAAGCGTGCCCCGAATGCCGCGGCGAGGGAGCGCTCCGTAAACAGGAAGAAGTGCATGTCGTCATCCCGGCGGGCGTGGAAGACGGCGAGATGATCCGCATGCCTGGTCGCGGGGAAGCACTGCCGGGCGCACAAGCGGGGGATCTCTATATCAAAATCCACGTGAAGGCCGACAAGCTGTTTACCCGTGACGGGAACAACCTCGTGACGGCACTCACGGTGAAGCTCACTGACGCCCTCTTGGGCGCGGAATACCGTCTCCAGACGCTCGATGGCGAAACGACGCTCACGGTCCCACAGGGCGTCAGCCAGGGCGAATTCCTCCGCATCCGCGGGCGGGGAGTCCTGTATGGCCGTTCATCGCGCGGCGACCTCCTCGTGCGTATCGATATCGAATTCCCGAAGAAACTCTCGCGCGCGGCCAAGGAGGCTGTTGAAAAGTTGCGCACCGAAGGCATCTAGCGCGGTAGAATAGGTGGATGGAGACCGTACAGGGACTGTTTTCGACGGTTCCCCTGGATTATGTTTTCTTAGGTGGCTTCGCACTCCTTATCGCGTTGGATACGCTTCGGAGTGGTACTGGCAGGGCGTCGGCGATCGCTCTCGCGTTCCCCGTCGCAGCGGTGCTGTTTTCGTACGCAAAAGAGGCGCCTTTTCTTGGCAGCGCGATTTCCTCCCCGATGCTTGAAGCAGTGGCATTCCTCGCGTTGGGAGTGGTACTATTTTTCGGTATCCGTCGCATGGGCTTGGAATTTGTGAGTAACGGCATGGGCCAGCCAGTGCAAGCAGCACTTGCCGGCGTCGCGGCAACGGCCGTCGTCGCAGTTATCTGGATGCATGTGCCCGCCCTCGAAGCGTTCTGGGAATTCAGCCCGCACATCCAATCAATCTTCGCTGCTGAGTTCCGCCTCTTCTGGCTCCTTGGCGCGTTCGGCGCACTCGCGTTTGCGCGAGGGTAGGCAAAACGCGCGGTATAATGCCCACGATGCAACCTGAATTACTGATAGCGCTCGTTGCCGGGCTCGGTGGCATGCTCGGGTGGGGTCTCGCTGATTTTTTTGCAAAGAAAACAATTGATGCCGTGGGAGATGTTGTCAGCCTCGTCTGGGCACATATCTTCGGGACACTCATCCTCGGGATTGTCGCACTCTACCACTATGGCGTCGCAGGGAACGAGCTACGCGTACCGGATCTGACCGAATGGACCTGGCTTGCATTTTTCGGCGTGCTGCAGGCAGCCGTCTACCTCTATGTGTATGCCGGGTTTGCGAAAGGCCAGGTCGCCGTCCTCAGCCCTATATTCGCGTCGTTCTCTGGACTTGTCGCCCTGGCGTCCGTCCTGTTTCTCGGCGAGGTCCTTGGGTCTACGCTCCTCATCGTCTTGGTCCTCATTTTTATCGGCGTCATGCTTTCAAGCATTGACGTGCATGTCGCGATCAGGGGGTCGCTCATCATGGCACCGGGAGTCCGCGAAGTCGGTCTCGCGACGATCCTTGCGACGCTCTGGACGCTCCTGTGGGACCGCTTCATCGGAGGTGCGGATTGGATACTGTTCACGCTCTGCATGTACGCCTTCATGACCGTGGCAATGTACGCGATCGCCAAAAAACGGGGCATCGCGCTCGCGATTGCCCCTGCACAGCGACACGCGTGGAAATTCCTCGTCCTCATTGGCGCATGCGAGATTGTTGCGTACCTTGCGATCAGTTACGGGTACAGCGCGACAACGCTGACCAGCGTCGTTGCGGTCTTGAGCGGCGCCTTTTCGCTCCCCGTCATCATCCTCGCCCGCATTTTTCTTGCCGAACGGCCGACCATGACACAGACAGTTGGCAGCTGCATCGTCATCCTTGGTGTTATACTGCTCCCGTTAACATAGTATCCGAGGCATGTCAGAACTGTTCAGCACAGAGTATTTGAGCGGCCTCATGCATCCCACGCCGTATTTCCTCTTCTCCCGGGATGCGATCCGGTCCCGGTACCGCGAGTTTAAGGATGCGTTCCCGAAATCAGCGATCTATTACGCGATGAAGGCGGACGCCGAAAAGGAAGTGATACTGACGCTCCTCGACGAGGGTGCGTGCTTCGAAGCGGCGTCGGTGTATGAATTGGATATCCTGAAGTCGCTCGATGTCCCGCCGGAGCGCGTCCTGTATGGGACTTCGGTCAAACCAGAAGCCCATATCAAGGCGTTCCATGACTATGGCGTGAACCGCTTCGCCTTCGATTCGATGCAAGAGATCGAGAAGATCGCCCGCGTCGCGCCGAAAGCCCGCGTGTATGTGCGCGTGAGCGTGAACGATTCAGGGAGCATCTACCGGTTTTCGGAGAAATTCGGTACGGTGCATGAAAATGCGGTGCCACTTCTCCTTCGTGCGCGTGAGCTTGGGCTCGAGCACTACGGCATCAGTTTCCATGTTGGTTCGCAGGCAAGCAACCCAGACGCGTGGGCCCACGCGGTCCGCGGCCTCGCCCCGGTCATCAACCACCTCAACGAACTAGGTCTCACGATCGAAATACTGAATATCGGCGGCGGATATCCGGCGCACTATCCATCGAACGAAAACCATTTATCGCTTCCAGAAATCGCAGAATCAGTCAATCGCGAATACAAGGAACTCACACACAAACCAAGCATCGTCCTTGAGCCCGGCCGGGCCATGGTCGCGGAATCTGCGGTCCTCGTTGCGAGCGTCATCGCACGCGTCGAACGGATCGAGCACACGTGGCTTTTCTTGGACGCCGGCGTCTATAATGGGCTGTTTGAATCGCTCGCGTACCAAGGTTCGATCCGCTATCGCGCGACGCCGCTGCGGCCGTCGTACGACGGCGGGACGGCCACGTTCGCGCTCGCAGGACCCACGGGAGATAGCTGGGACGTGGTCAGCCGCGAGACACAGCTGCCGGCGGATATCGGGGTCGGGGACAAATTGGTCTTCCACAATGTCGGCGCCTACAACCTTGTCATGGTGGGACGGTTCAACGGTTTCCCCAAACCGGATGTCTATTTCGTTTGACAGGGACTTCACGTGTTCTACACTTATCTCTACGGGTACCGCATGAACACGCTTCAGAAAATTGCCGTCGCGTTCTTCACCCTCTGTACAGTGTTGTGGGCAGTCTTGTATGTGCAAGACATCCGCGAAGGGTTCTACAACTACTTGTACTCGTTCCTCTTCGGACTCATCCCGCTCTTTGGCGGGGCAGTTGCGATGTACAAAGCGCGCATCTGGGGTGGTTTTTCGAGCGCGGTCGGCAAGGCTGTCTTTTTCGTCGGCCTCGGCGTTTTTTGCTGGGGTGTGGGCGAGTGTATCTGGTCGTATTACAACCTGGTCCTCAACGTCCCAGCGCCGTATCCGTCACTTGCCGATCTCGGGTTTGCACCGAGTATTTTCTTCTACAGCTTGGGTGCGTTTTACCTTTCCAAAGCGACAGGCGCGAAATTCGGGTTCCGCAATCCGCTGGCGAAAGTCTTTGTCGCCGTCACCCCGCTCGTCGTCCTCGCGTTTTCCTGGTGGCTCCTTATCAATGTCGCGCGCGGCGGCGTCCTCGTCCCTGAGGGAGAACCGATTTTGAAGGCGATACTCGATATTGCGTATCCCTTGGGCGACTTTGTCGGCCTCGTGATCGCCATCATCGTCTCAGGCCTTTCCTTCAGGTACCTTGGCGGGCGTTACGTCGTCGATGTGATCGCGATCCTCCTCGGGCTCCTTGCGATGTATATCGGCGACACTATCTTTTCGTATACGACGACTGCCGGCACGTTTTATAACGGGCAACTTGGCGACCTCTTCCTCTCCAGCGGGACATTCCTCCTCACCTACGGGGCACTCGGATTTTCGACCCACACGACGGATGAATAGCGTATGGCAGATTTAAACGCCGTTGTCGTCACAATCATCAAAGAGCAAGAGCTGGTGATCGGCCCCATGGCGTGGAGCGAGGCTGGCAAAGTACAGGGCCTTCGCGTGCGCAAAGAAGCAGCAAGCGTTGAATTTCTCGACCCCGACCAAGGGGGCGTGGTTGACCGCCTGGTCGCGCAGTACGAGCGCCTTTTCGGCCGCGCGTCCCACGAAGTGTGTCGCGAGGCAGCCGCCGGGCTGCTCTCCGGGCTTCCCGCAGCTGAAATCCCTTCGAGCCTAAGGTAGAATTGAGGCATGGCCGACCATAATCCGCAGACGCTCGAGGACGAGCTACGCGCCGCGAATGAGATTGTTTACAAGCACTCGCTCGAACTCGCAAGGCTTAAAAAGGAACTAGAGGCGATGAATGCACAACAAGAAAACCTCCTGCATTTCATCAGCCACGAGATCAAAGGATACCTCACCGAAGGCCAGAACGCATTTGCCGGGATCGTCGAGGGTGACTTTGGGGAAGCGCCGCCGCAACTGCGCGCCATAGCGCAGACGGCGCTCGAGAAGATGCGGTCCGGCGTGGCGACCGTCATGAACATCCTTGACGCGTCGAATTTGAAGAAAGGCACGGTGTCGTACAAGCGCGAGGCGTACAATTTCAACGTCATCCTTGCAGATGCGGTCCGTGCACTACAACCGAAGGCAGACCAAAAGCGGCTTGTCCTTACGCTTAACGTCGATGGCGGGAAGCTATACGACGCGGTCGGCGACAAGGAGAAGATCGAACAACATGTTATTCGGAACCTCATTGATAATGCGATCCGCTATACGCTCCAAGGCTCGATCTCCGTCTCGCTTACGCGCATGGGGGACACGATTCGATTTTCGGTAAAAGATACCGGTGTCGGGGTTACGCCCGAGGACATGCAGCGCCTCTTTACCGAAGGCGGCCACGGCAAGGATTCGATCAAAGTGAATGTGGATTCGACCGGCTACGGCCTCTTCGTCGCGAAGCAGGTCGTCGACGCCCACAAGGGCAGAATCTGGGCGGAAAGCGCCGGCGCAGGGAAGGGATCGGAGTTTATTGTGGAGCTCCCCATTACTTGACCGTCACACTCTTAGCAATGTTCCGCGGCTTGTCTATGTTGTTGCCTTTCGCTTTCGCCATGGAGTACGCGAGGAGCTGGAGGAGGATGATGTTCATGATCGCGCTTGTTTCCTTTGTGTCGGGCACCGGTAGGACGTCTTTGTAGCTTCCGGCGACCGAGGTCAGGCCGACGACATGTGCACCACGTGCCTGCACTTCGTGGATGGCGTTGTGCATATCGTTCTGCAGCTCGTCGTTCGAAACAACCGCGATGACTGGCGTCCCTTCTTCCATAAGCGTGATCGCGTAGTGCTTCAGGTCGCCTGCGGGAATGCCGTGTGCATGCACATACGACCCCTCGATGATCTTGACCATGCCCTCCTTGATGATCTGGGCATTCTGGCCTTTGCCGAGAAGGAAGAGGTGATCATTCTTTGCGAACGAGACAGCAAGGCTTTGGATACGCTCGGTCATCTTGCTGTCTTTGAGATACGCCTCCATCGTTCGTGCTAACGATTGGAGATTTCGCCGTCCTTCCGATAGTTTTCCACCGACCGCTTTCGAGACAAGGTATCCCCACGCGATTTGCGAGACGAAGATCTTGGTGGACATGACACAGATTTCCGGCCCCGCTTGCGCCATGAATTTGTAGTCCGACATGCGGGTGATCATGCTGCCCGGCATATTCACGTGGCTCGCGATCTTCGCGCCTTTCTTTTTCGCGATCTCGAGGACTTCTAAGACGTCGGCGGTTTCGCCGCTTTGCGACGGCGCGATAAGGAGATCGCCGTTGCGAAAGAGCGGGTAGTACTCCGAAGCTTCAGCGCCGATGAGCGATGTCGCCGTGATGCGGCCATAGGCGCGCAAATAAAACGCTATCTGAGCCGCCGCGGCGCCAGCCGTACCCGAGCCGATCGTGTACACATTTTTTGCCTTTTTGATCGCCGATGCCAGTTTGCGGATGTCCGCATCTTTTTCTTTCAAGAGCTGCCTGATAACGAATGGCGATTCATGGATCTCCTTCAGCATGTAGTGTTCGTAGGCTCCCTTATCCACCTCGCTCCCGACGATCGCATTCTTCTCGAACTTCGGCGTCACCTTTGAGCCTTTTACAATGTCGAACATATGCACGCCCTTCCCGTTTTTTGTCACCATCTGGCCATTCTCCATTACGAGGACGCTGGAGACGTACGGCGCGAAAGAAAGAACATCTGACGAGAAGTAGAGTTCCGCGCCCCTCGAGCCAAGGACGAGTGGGGAGCCATTGCGTGCCGCGATAATCTCGCCGTCATTTGCAAGGACGATGATGGTGTTGCGGCCCTCGAGCTCCTTGAATGCCGCGCGAACCGCGTCAGCAAGGGATCGCATCTTTTTCCGCTTGTCTTCCACAAGGCGGACAATCGCTTCCGTGTCGGTCTGCGATTCGAACGCGTATCCCTTCTTAGTAAGGGTTTCCTTCAATTCCGCTGCATTTTCCACGATGCCGTTATGCGCGAGGACAAACGATTTATCCGACGCATAGTGCGGGTGTGCATTCGTCTCAGTGACGGCGCCGTGCGTTGCCCAGCGCGTGTGTCCGATGCCGATATTCCCCTGGATCGACAGCGGCCCTTTTGAGACGATCCCAACCTTCTTTTCGACTTCGATCCCATGCCCATTGACGACGGCGACGCCCCAGCTGTCGTACCCACGGTAATCAAGCCTCCGCAAACCTTCTAACACGGCCTCCGAGGCATCCCTCGAAGTGCCGACATAGCCAAAAATGCCACACATAGTATTTGTGCGTTAGTGCTGCTAACAAGAACAATCATTCACTCGAAAGCAGGCTCGTTACTCTTTCATTTGGGAGCACCGTTGCCGATGCGTTTTTCCGAAAGAATTTGCGGTAGGGAGCACTACCGAAGGGTTCCCGCAGATACTCAACCGATTAGTTGGTCCGATTGTCAGAATCACTCTGACCCCTTTCCTCGTATCCTGCCGATAGGCAGGCCACACGCTTATATATCCAAACTGCTTCCGCATCCAAAGAACGGTTTTAGCTGTTAATGCTTTCAACAGTATAGGATGCTAAAAATGTGCGCAAGGTGAAGTTGTCTGATAGTATGGCTATATGACAAGGCTTTTGACAGGCCTCCAATCCTCTGGTGCATTGCACATCGGCAATTATTTTGGCGTTCTCAAGCCGTTTGCCGACATGTATGCGAGCTACGAGAGCTATCTCATGGTTGCTGACTACCATGCAGTCACGTCGCTCCGCGATCCGAAAGCGCTTCGCGAAAACATTCTCAATGTCGTCAAAGATTACATGGCGGTCGGCGTAGATCCGTCAAAATGCGTGATTTTCCAGCAATCACAGGTGCAAGAGCATACGGAGCTTGCCTGGATCTTCGACTGTCTCGTCACGGTACCATTTCTTGAACTTGGCCATGCGTACAAAGACAAAGTTGCAAAAGGACTGGAAGCAAATGCCGGACTTATGACGTATCCGATGCTCATGGCGGCGGACATTTTGCTCTATGACACTGATGTCGTCCCGGTTGGCGAAGACCAGCGGCAGCATTTGGAGTACGCGCGCGAAGCGGCAGCGAAATTCAACAACGCCTACGGAGAGACATTCAAGGAGCCGAAAGAATTGATTAACAAGGCGATTGCAGTCATCCCTGGTACGGACGGAAAGAAAATGTCGAAGAGCTACGGCAATACCATCCCGCTCTTTGGCACAAAAGATGAGATTGCGAAAGCGGTCATGGGTGTTGTCACCAACTCGTCAGAAGGGAAACCGGGAGTGCTTTTTGCGATCCACAAGAATTTCCGAGCCGAATCCGAGCTCGAAGCACCGTATACGAAAGGTAATAACTTCAAAGAGCTGAAGGAGATGCTGATTGAGGACATCGAAGCGCTTATCGCGCCGATGCGCGCGAAGCGGGACAGCATTTCCGACGACGACGTGCGCCGCGTGCTCAAAGACGGCTCGGACAAAGCGCGCGAGTATGCATCTAAAAAGATGGCCGATGTACGGGCAAAAATCGGCGTTGCAATTTAAAACTATGGCACGAACTCTCATAAAAGATCTGAAAGGCGCTATTGGCGAAACCGTGACCGTGAAGGGTTGGGTTTCGGTACGTCGCGACCAGGGGAAGATGGTTTTCTTCGACATCCGCGACCGTTCCGGAACCGTGCAGGCGGTGGTGTTACCGAAAAGCGAGGCGATCGAAACTGCAAAGGAGACGCGGCTTGAATCAGTGGTTGCGATCGAAGGGAAGGTCAACGAGCGGCCAGAAAAGAACAAAAACTCGAAAGTCCAAAACGGCGATATCGAGCTCGAGATCCTAAAGCTCGAAATCCTCTCCCAAGCGGAAGTCCTTCCATTCGATATGTCGGCGGACGGCTTCAACCTTGACCTCACGACCGAACTCGACCACCGCGCGCTCACACTCCGCCACCCGCGCTTGCAGGCGATCTTCAAAGTCCAAGCCGTCATCATCGACTCGTTCCGCGAGTTTATGAAGTCGCACGAGTTCTTCGAATTCCAAGCGCCGGCAATCACACCGGCAACGGCCGAAGGTGGCTCGGAAGTTTTTGAGGTCCAGTATTTCGACAAAAAGGCATATCTCACGCAGTCGCCGCAACTCTACAAGCAGATCGTGATGACGGCGTTCGAACGCGTCTTTTCCGTGAACAAAGTCTTCCGTGCAGAGCCTTCGGCGACGACCCGCCACCTTACGGAGATCGTCTCGTTGGATGCAGAAATGGCATTCATTGATTCGTGGACCGATGTGCGCGACATGTCAGAGGCGACGGTGCGGTACATCCTCGGCCAGGTACGCGAGAAGTGCGCGCAGGAACTCGAATTCCTCGGCGCAGAGTTGCCGGCCATGATCGAGAATACGCCGACACTTTCCCTCATTGAAGCCTTTGAGAAACTCGGTACGCCGATAGATAAGGACCTCAATCCCGAACAAGAACGCCGCCTCTGCGAGATCATAAAGGAAGAGACGGGTTCAGATTTTGTTTACGTGTACGGCTATCCGACCATCAAAAAGCCGTTCTACGTGTATCCAAGCGAGGAAAACCCGGAATTCAACGAAGGGATGGATCTCCTCTGCCGTGGGGTCGAATGGCTCTCGGGCGGCCGCCGTATCAACGACTACAACCAACTAATGGAGCATGTCGAAAAATGGGCGATGGACCCCGCGAAAATCTCGATGTTCCTCGAAGCGTTCAAATACGGCGTCCCGCCCGAAGGCGGCTTTGCCTTCGGCGCAGAGCGCATGACGATGCAGATCCTCGGCCTCAAGAACATCCGCGAAGCCGCGATGTTCCCACGCGACATGCACCGCATCGATGTGCGGCTCTCCGAAGATTCGGATAACGCGGTACAATAGCGCCGTGGACAAGTTCCAAATCGAAAACGAACACTACGAAGGTCCTCTAGAGACCCTTTTGGATTTGATTGAGTCGCGGAAACTTGCCGTCTCGCTCGTCTCGCTCTCTGAAGTCTGTGACGCGTACCTCGCGTATGTTGAAAAGCTGCCGGAACTTCCGCTTTCCGAGACATCGCAATTCGTCCTCGTCGCCTCGACCTTGCTTCTCATCAAGTCCCGTTCGCTCCTTCCGGTCCCACTTACCGACGACGAGGAGCTTTCGATTGAAGAGCTCGAGCGGCGCCTCAAGCGGCTGGCAAAAATCCGCGAAGCGGCAAAGGTACTGAAGAAAGAATGGGGAACTCGGTCGCTTGCATTCGCCCGTCGTTCGCCGGACATCGTGAAAATCACCGGTCTTGAGAAACCGAAATTTGCCCCCGGTGAAGCAACGGTGGCGACAATCCTCGCGGCGGTCAAAAAATTGGTACAAACGCTGCCGAAACCGGACAAGCTTGCGGAGGCGACGGTCGCACCTATCCTGAAGCTCGAAGACGTCATCGTCAATTTGAAAGACCGCCTTACACGTGCCGCCCGCGCCCGCTGGAGCGATATCACGAAAGGCGCATCGCGCGGCGACACGATCGTTCATTTCCTCGCAATCCTCGAGCTCGTCCGGCACGGGAGCGTTTCCGTGACGCAAGACAAGCTCTTTTCCGATATACTGATCGAATCAGACGCGGCAGAGGGTGTCCCGCGGTATGGCTGACGGTATGTCTAATTTGCCTCCCATCGCAAAGCAAGCACAAGCACTCCTTTTTTCAGAAGGCGGCGCTCTGACGTACAAAAACCTGGCGAAATCGCTCGGATGCAGCGAGGCTGATTTGAAAACGGCACTAGAATCTCTCGCAACCAGTCTCGAAGGAAGCGGCCTTACGCTTGTCAGGTCCGATACCGAAGCAGTGCTCGCGGTGGCGGCTGACGCGAAGGATGCCGTGATGAAAAAAGCTTCGGAAGAATACGAGCGCGATATCGGGGATGCCGGCCTGGAAGTGCTTGCCGTCCTCCTTTACGAAGGCCCGTCGACCCGCGCAACGATCGACTACATCCGCGGTGTGAATTCATCATCGACGATCCGCAACCTCCTCTTGCGCGGGCTTGTGGAGCGGAGCGGCAACCCTGAAGACGGACGCGAGTTCATTTACCGTGCGACAACCGACCTCCTTGCCCACCTTGGTTCCTCGAAACGGGAAGACCTTCCTGAATATGCTACAATTTCCGGCGAACTAGCCGCATTTAAGCACCACGAAAGCAGCCATGCCTCCACAGCAGCAGCCGAGCCCAATAGAGAACGTTGAGGTACCTGCCCCGGAAATACACGAGACTCCCGCCCTCGAGCCTGCAGAGCCCGCAACGGCGCATTCATACAAACGCCCGCTCATCGGCCTTGCGTTCCTTACCGTGAGCGCAATCGGTGGCCTTGGTGTCCTCGTGGCGCTCATGCCATCGGTGGCGTACGAGGAACCACAGACGCAGCTTGCGGCAGCTGCCGCAAAGCGCACCGAGCCCTTTAACAGTCTCGACATAGCGGCACAGGCGGCATTCGTGTACGACATCCGCCGCGATAGCGAGCTGTTTGCAAAAAACCCGTCGGCCCAATTGCCGCTTGCATCGCTTACAAAAGTCATGCTGGTCCTCGCGGTCGCTGAAGTGCTGCCCTTGGATGGAATGGTGACGATCTCACGTGCGGCAGTTGAAAAAGGCGGCGGAGGCCTTACGTGGGGCGAAGAATGGAACGTGCGCGATCTAATTGATTTCACGCTCATAACATCATCCAATACGGGCGCCGAAGCGCTTGCCGAAGCCGCCTCGCCGCTCCTTGCGCAGAAATACCCCGGAAACTCTGATGCAAACGCGACTGTGTGGCGCATGAACGCCCTCGCCGAGCAATTGGGGATGCGCGAGACATATTTTGTGAATGTGACCGGTCTCGACGAAAGCCCGACGCAGGCAGGCGCGCAGGGTTCAGCGCGTGACATTGCGACGCTCTTCGCCTACGCGCTCCGCACCAATCCGGGCCTCTTTGACGGCACGACCCAGACTGACATACCGATCGGCCCCGCGAATTTCCCGGAACGCGAAGCGCACAACACCAATAACGCACTGGCTGACATCACGGACCTCCTCATGGGGAAGACAGGGACGACCGACCTCGCCGGCGGCAACCTTGCGATCGCGTTCCTCGCGGCACCGGAGCGCCCGATCGTCGTCGTCGTCCTTTCATCGTCGGCGTTGGAACGTTTTGAAGACGTGAAGAAACTCGTCGAGGCGGCACGTACGGCGGTTTCCATCGAGTGATATTTGTGGCATAGTACATGTATGATTTCTGACGTCATCCGTGTCCTGATGCCGGCCGGCCTTGCGTTCGGCGTCGGGATCGCGTGTACGCCGATTCTCGCGTACTACCTCTACAAATACAAAGCGTGGAAAAAGACGCCCGGGAAGCTGGCGATGGATGGCAGCGAGGCGAGTGTCTTTAACGCGCTCCACACCAAACATGAAATCCGCGCTCCGCGGTTTGGCGGCGTCGTCGTGTGGGGCTCGGTCGCGATCGTAACCGCCGCACTCGCGTCGATCGCGGCGCTCGCGCCGTCGCCCATTACGGAGCAGCTCGATTTCCTCTCGCGCAGCCAGACGTGGGTCCCGCTCGCCGCGTTTTTTGTAGGCGCTGTCATCGGATTCGTTGACGACCTCTACATCGTGACGCCCGGCGGCTCGGGGCTGCGGTTGCGCTACCGTCTCATACTTGTCGCGCTTCTTTCCCTTGCTACGGGGTGGTGGTTTTATGACAAATTGGACGTCGTCAGCATCAATATCCCGCTCGGCGACCCTGTCTACTTGGGCATCTTGATCGTGCCGTTCTTCGTTGCGCTCTCACTCGCGCTCTTTGCGAGCGGCGTCATCGATGGCATCGATGGCCTCTCTGGGGGCGTCTTCGCATCGATCTTCGCCTCGTATGCGATCATCGCATTTTCGCAGGACCAAGTGGACCTCGCGGCGCTCTGCGCGGCAATCGTCGGCGCGCTCCTTGCATTCGTCTGGTTCAATATCCCTCCGGCACGCTTTTACATGAGCGATACCGGGACGATGGCGCTCACGCTCGCGATCCCGCCCATTGCGTTCCTCACCGACAGCTTGGGCGAAGGGGTCGGCGTCGCGGTCCTCCCGATTATCGGCGCGCTCCTCGTCGCCACGGTCGCCTCAAATGTCTTGCAAGTCGTCTGGAAAGTGGTTTTCAAGCGGAAGCTGTTCCGCATCGCGCCGCTCCACCACCATTTTGAAGCCATCGGCTGGCCGCCGGAGAAGGTGGTCATGAGATATTGGATCCTTTCAATCGTGTTTGCATTCATGGGCGTGATCATTGCGCTTGTAGCGCGGTAATTTGCAAATTTTTCCATGCTATCCTTTCTGCGATGAAAGGCTGGCGCGCAGACACCATCCTGTTTTTGCTTGTTGCCGCACTTGTCGTCGGCGGGGCGCTAATTTTCACGTCAGCGGCGCTCGGCCTCCTTGCGCGCGGCGCTACGCATATCTCGAGCGTCGTCTTCAACCACTTCCTCCTTGGGATCGGCGGTGGAAGCGCGCTCATGGTCCTCATGTACGCTGTCGATTACCGCACGTGGAAGACCCTCGCGCCATATATTTTTGGCGCGGCACTTATCGCGACCGCACTCGTCTTTATCCCGGGCCTCGGCTTCGAGCACGGGGGAGGGAGGCGCTGGATCGACCTTGGTTTTGCAACCGTCCAGCCGGGGGAATTCCTTAAAATCGCGGCAATAATTGCGGCAGCCGCCCTCTTTGCCACATTGAGGGAGGAAACGGCCTCCTGGCGCGGATTAGCGGCCTTTTTTGGGCTTCTAGGGCTTCCTGGCGTCCTCCTCGTCCTCCAGCCGGACGTCGGCACGCTGGGTATCATAGCCATCGCTGTATTTGCCATTTTCCTCGCTGCCGGCGCGCGTATACGCGATATCGCGGTCATCTTTGCAGGGGCGATCGCCGTCCTCGGGCTCCTCGTCCTCACGCCGCAATATCGCTACCTCTACGACCGGATCGAAACCTTCGTGAACCCCCAGGCACAAAATGCGCTCGTCGAAGGATTCCAGATCCGCCAGTCGCTCATTGCGATCGGGTCAGGCGGGATCGCGGGCCGCGGCTTCGGGCAGGGCGTGCAGAAATTTACCTACCTTCCGGAACCGATGGGCGACTCGATCTTCGCAGTCCTCGCGGAAGAGATGGGATTCCTTGGCGCCGTCATCTGCATCGGTCTTTTTTTACTGCTTGGCATCAAGGGGTACAGCGTCGCGGCACGGGCACCGGACTTATTCGGCGGCTTGCTCGCCGTCGGCGTCTCCACGTTCCTCATTGGTGGCGCATTCATCAACATTGCGGCCATGCTCGGCGTCATACCGCTTACGGGCGACCCGCTGCCATTCATGAGCCAAGGCGGCTCGGCGATGCTGGTCTCGCTCACGAGCGCAGGGATACTTTTGAACATTTCGAAGAGGAAAAAGGCTTGAGGCGTGCTAAAATCCCGTCATGAATCCCGTTAGAAGTCGCGAAAGTTCGGATGATGGTATAGTGTCCGTATGTTCTCCAAACGGTCGTATGCATACTGATTTAAAACTTGAGTCGGAAGCGCAAGCTTCCTACTTCTAACGGGATGAAGATCGTTCTGACGGGCGGGGCAACAGGCGGGCATTTTTACCCGCTTATCGCGGTCGTCGAAGGTATCGAGGACATCTGCGCTGAAAAAAAGCTTCTTGAACCGCAGTACTTCTACTTCGGCCCGGAGCCCTTTGACCCCGCTGTCTTGCCGGAGCACGACATCGAATACGTCCCGACCGGGGGCGGTCGCATCCGGAAAGATGGCAAGATCGTCGCCAGCGGTTTTATCGGCACCGCGATTGCTATTATCCGTACGTTCCCAAAGCTGTTTAACGTCTACCCAGACGTCGTCTTTTCGACCGGCAGCTACGCCGCGTTCCCGACGCTCTACGTCGCGCGTCTTCTCAAGATCCCCGTCGTCATTTACGACGCGGACGCGAAACCTGGCCGCGTATCAGAGTGGGCGTCGAAATTCGCGAAATGGATCGCCGTCGCGCATCCGGACGCCGCGAAGGGTTTTTCAGAAAAAATCCGCGACCGCATCGCGCGCACCGGGCATCCGATCCGCAAAGAAATCGAAAACTTCGCGCGCGAAGGCGGGCACGAGTTCCTGAAGCTCGACCCGAGCGTGCCGACGATCTTCGTGATGGGCGGTTCACAAGGCGCACGCGCGATCAACGAAGTCGTCCTTGATGCGCTGCCGAGCCTCTTGGAAAAGTACAACGTCGTCCACCAGACTGGCGTCACGAACCACGACGAGGTGAAGGGTATTGCGAGTGTTGCGCTCCATGGTTCGCAGTATGCCGAGCGGTACCGTACGTTCGGCCTCTTGAATGCCCTGGCGCTGAAGATGACGGCGGGCGTGACTTCGCTCGTCCTTGCGCGCGCCGGGAGCGGTACTATTTTCGAGATTTCCGCGTGGGGCATTCCGGCGATCTTGGTGCCAATCCCGCTCGACGTGTCACACGACCAGACGGAAAATGCCTTTTCGTATGCCCGTGCCGGGGGCTGCATCGTCATCGAGCAGCACAATCTCACCCCGCACCTGCTTGTTGCCGAAGTGAACCGCCTTATGCAAGATACCGAGCTCCTTAAGCGGATGGGCGAAGCGGGCAAGACCTATTCACGCCCGCAAGCAGGGCGCAAGATCGCAGAGATCATCCTCGAAACGGCCTTAGAGCACGAACCGAAGTGATATGGCAGTCCGCGTGCGCATCGCCCCGTCGCCGACCGGCTACTTCCATTTCGGCCTTGCGCGCACCGCGCTCTATAACTATTTGTTCGCAAAAAAAGAAGGGGGCGCAATGGTCCTCCGCCTCGAAGACACCGATAAAGAGCGTAGCAAGAAAGAATATGAGGAAGACATCTACGAATGCTTCGAATGGCTCGGCATTTCATTCGATGAGAAATACGTGCAATCGCAGCATGTGGAGCGGCACCAGGAACTTCTGAAGAAGCTCGTCGCGGAAGACAAGGCGTACGTCTCAAAAGAGGAGGCGAAAGACGGCTCGGGACGCATCGTCGAGGTCGTCCGATTGCGCAACCCCGGGAAGGAGATCACGTTCACCGACGTCATCCGTGGCGATATTACGTTTGATACGTCGGAATTGAAAGATTTCGTCATTGCGCGTTCGATAGACGATCCCTTGTACCACTTCGCGGTCGTCGCGGACGACGGGGATGCCGGCATCACGCACGTGATCCGCGGCGAAGACCATATCTCGAACACGCCCCGCCAGATCCTGATCCAAGAAGCGCTTGGCTTCCCACGTCCTGTGTACGCGCACCTGCCGCTTATCCTCGCCCCTGACCGCACGAAGATGTCAAAACGCAAGCACCAGACGGCACTGCGGGAATTCCGCAAGCAAGGGTACCTGCCGGAGGCCCTTATCAACTTTACGGCGCTCCTCGGCTGGAGCGAAGGCAAGGGCGACAAGGAGATCTACTCGATGCAGGAACTTGTCCATGCGTTTTCGCTTGAAGGCATCCACAAGGCTGGAGCGGTTTTCGATGTTGAAAAGCTCCGCTGGTTCAACCGTCACTACCTATTGCAGCAGCCGGACGATGAATTTTCGGAGGCAGTGTTGGACATCATGAAGACCGAACTTGAAGAACGTGGCGTTGCCTGGGACGCAAAACGTAGCCAAAAGGTGGTATCGTTAGTGAGGGAACGGATCAGCGTATACGAGGACGCCCGCATGCTCGCAAAAGACGGCGAGTTTGATTTCTTTTTCAGTGACCCGGGGCTCGACGCGGCGAATGTCGTCGAGAAAAAGAGCACGAAAGAATCCGCCCGCGAACATTTGTCGTTTGCCGAAGCCGCGCTCGCATCGCTTACGGATTTTTCCGCAGATTCGGTAAAGACGGCGCTCTGGGACTATGCGAGCGAGAAGGGGAGAGGGGCGGTCTTGTGGCCGATCCGCTATGCCCTTTCGGGACGGCAGAAGTCGCCTGACCCGTTTGTCATCGCGGGCATAATCGGGAAAGAGGCGACGCTCCGCCGTATAAAGGCTGCACGGGAACTGCTGCAATAACTATGTCGAACGTTTGGAAATTTGCGACACTGGCCGGCATGTTTGCCGTGCTTGTGCCTATTGCGCTTTTCGCGCAGTCGGCGGAAGAGATCAAGAACCAGATTTCGACACAACGTGGCCAACTCGAAGCTTTGAATAAGGAAATTGCTGCATATGAAAAAGAGCTCCAGGCCGTCGGCGCTAAAAAACAGACATTGCAGTCGGCGGTCAACTCGCTCGACCTTTCGGTAAAGAAGACTCAAACGAAGATCAAGGCGATTCAGAACCAGATTTCGACGACTGAGCTTGAAATCCGCGAGCTCTCCGGTCATATCGTTGACAAGGAAGCCGCGATTTCGATCGACTCCGCGGCGATAGCGGAAACGATTCGCAACCTCCACGAGGCAGCGAACGCGAGCCTTGTCGAAATGGTCCTCGCGAACAACTCGATGTCAGACCTCTGGGACGATACTGAAGCGACGATCAGCATCCAGGACACGATGCATAAGCACGTCGAATCGCTTGAGGTCGCCATGGTCGAACTGACGGAAGACCGTGATGCCGAAGAGAAGAAGCGCGCGCAACTGGTCTCGCAGCGCAACGACCTCAAATCCGAAGAACAGTCGCTCGCCGTCCAGAAAAAAGAACAGACGGCGCTCCTCACACAGACCAAGAACCAAGAATCGAACTACCAGGCGATCATCGCGCAGAAAACGGCGGCAAAAAAGTCATTCGAACAGGCGCTGAACGACCTCGAGTCGAAATTGCAGTTCACGCTTGATCCGTCAAAGCTGCCGGCGGCGGGAAAAGGCATCTTGCGGTGGCCACTGGATAACATTCGCATCACGCAGCAATTCGGCCGCACCGCCGATTCGGGCCGCCTCTACTCCTCGGGGACGCACAACGGTGTGGACTTCGCGGCATCGATCGGCACGCCGGTCAAAGCCGCACTCTCCGGCACTGTCATGGCGACAGGGAACACCGATGCGATTTCCGGCTGTTATTCCTATGGCAAATGGGTGCTCTTGAAGCACGCAAATGGCTTGGCGACGCTCTACGCGCACCTCTCGCAGATCAATGTGGCAGAGGGCGGCAGTGTCTCGACGGGACAGGCGATCGGATACTCCGGTAATACCGGCTATGCGACTGGCCCACACCTCCACTTCACCGTCTATGCCGCTGGCGCGGTCCAAGTGCGTCCCCTCGGCTCCGGCAAAGGCTGCAACGCCGCCGTCATGCCAGTTTCGGCGATGAGCGGGTATTTGAACCCACTCGATTACCTTTAGTTGATTGACACAGAGAAGCACGGGCGTATCCTGCACGTACCAGACGGGGGCTGGAATGTTCCCGAAGTTCATTGCCATTCAACGCAAGGAGAGAAACATGCGTGCAAAGATCATGTACATGGTCGGAATGTTTGTCGCGTCGACGCTTCCGGCGGTCGCAGACCCATACCTTATTTGCAACGAAGGATGGGAAGCCGCACAAGTTGCACGGGACATCCATGTGAACAAGTTGCAGCTTGAGCATGCAATGGCTCGAACCAATGAAGAGGTATACAACCTTACCCGCGCTGAAAGTGCCTGCGGCATAGTGGAGATCGTAAAGGCAGAAATGGTCGGCTTCTACACGGTATTTGAGGTGCCGGGCGGGCTCACCGTCGTGATCCTCAAGATCCGGATCGATGTCATCGTCGACCAATTGCAGCTGGCCCCGGGGCTTACGATGGATCACCTCGTCAAGACGCATGACTTCTTCCAGTTCGCGATCGACCTGGAGTCCACGGAAAAGTTGCGTATGCGGATTCTTGGCGAAAAGCCTGCATAGAGTCCTGAAATCGATTGGGGCGGCTGACGCATATGTCAGCCGCTCTTCCTTTTCCGTGGGTCAGGGAAATCGACGATTTTGAGTGCCTTCAATTCTACTTTTGATGCGCGACGCAAATGCCGTTCGAAATTATCTGGGACGACAGGGAAGTAGTGTGTTTTCGCGAGCTTTGCCATAACCCAGTCGAGCGACTCCCCCGCGGTGATCCATTTTTCCGGCGGGAACTTTCCGAGGTCAAACGGCTTCGAATAGCCACGCAGCGATTTGCGGCCGTCCCACAGATAGTATTCGTGGAAAAAACTCATCGCGAGCTCGCGTGGCGACGCATAGATCGGATCGCGGAATTTCAGAACCGCATGGTTCGTTTTAGAAATGGCGCCCCAGTACTTTCCGCGTTTAAACAGTGCAACGGTGTGGTCCTCGTCGTCGTATGCGGTTGCAAAATCCATCAGCAAGGGTCCGTGGCCGTGGAAGGCGAGTGCGGCTGCGGCAAATACTGCGCCTTCAAAACAATGCGCGGTCTGTTGCTCGAAAACCTGGATTGGAAGGAGATTGGACTCCCCCGAAAGCTCAAAATTTACGGGCAGGGCATCAAGGTAGTCCTGGACCTTGGAAGGCGTGTTCAGGATCGAAAATAGACGATACAACGGCCGAGGAAGAGCTGCGCGCAGTTGAGACGCATACGTCATAGGGAACAGTATACTCGTCAAAATTCCTTAAAAACTACCGGGGAATTCCTGGCAGCATCGGGGCAGTCCCAGCCGGCCTTTTCTCTCTAGTTATACTTCGCAAAAGATATATTGTGCGAAGCTTCTATCTCGGGAACCCAAGGCCCGTCTTCATCTTTCCCCTATTACACCACGACCAATATTTTTTTGAAATCTGAGTAAACGATTGCCTGTTTTGGCACCCAAATTTTCTCGATGATTTTCTGCTGATTTTTTATTTATCTGAATACGCCCTTTCCCCTACCCCAGTAATGCTGATTCGATTTCTAATCGTCTGTTTCTACCTATAACTCCTAAAAAAGCGAACGCACCACTTATGCCATTTGTGATAATTAGCAGTGAAAATAATTGTGACTGCTTACGTCTTAATTCTGACCATTTGTAGGATTGCGCTGCGATGTTTTGCTGTGCGTATGGCAATATTTTTTCCACATTCACAATTCTCACGTAATCATTAAGTCCACTAATTTTTGTTTCGGATTCCTTTTCAATGTTTGCTAAGGGTCGTGTCGGAATGAGATTAGCATTTATTACGGCCAATTTGGCTTGAACGAAGCCTTGTCGTGCTAGCGGCAAATTTTCTTTTTGCATTGTTAGGTATACATTTATGAGGTCGTTTTTTGTCGCAAAATCGGACAGTTGCATTTCAGCCGCGGCAATTTTTATTTGCTGCTCGTTGATCTGATCTGACAGCTCGTTGAGTTTTACGGACAACAGGATTGAGGCAATGCCCAATGTGAGAACTAGTATGCTGCTTACAATTTCGATGTTACGCAAGCAAATGTCTGCGATTTTTCGATAGCCAAAAACGTGCACTTGCCTCCATAGAATACCGGGTGCGATTAGCAATATTCCTAACATGTGTTTACGATATTTGCAGATTGAACTTATTCCTTACCAAGCTTTTCCAACGCCCTCAAAACCTCAAGCGGGACGGCGAAAACGATGGTGTTCGACTGGTCGGAGGAGATGTCGTTGATGCTCTGGAGCGTGCGGAGGTGGAGGGCGCCGGGAGACTCGGCGAGGGTCGTTGCGGCAAGCGCCATGTTCTTTGCAGCAGTGACTTCGCCTTCGGCGCGGATGATGACGGCGCGGCGTTCGCGCTCTGCCTCGGCCTGCTTTGCGATCGTGCGCTCCATGTCGGCGGGGAGGGCGATATCTTTCAATTCCACATTGTTCACCTTTATCCCCCACGGGTCCGATGCCTCATCAACAACGATGCGGATGCGCTCGGAAATACTATTGCGCTCGGCGAGAAGCTGGTCGAGCTCGACTTCACCCACGGCGTTGCGCATCGTCGTCTGCGCGAGCTGCGACATCGCATAGCGGAAATCTTCGACTTCAAGGACGGCCTTCGCGGCATCGGCGACCTTGTAGTAGATGACTGCATTTACGCCGACGGCAATATTGTCTTTCGTGATCGCCTTCTGCTCCGGGACGTCCACCGCCTTCACGCGCATGTCTACCTTCCGCATCTGCTGGAAGATGGGGATGACGAGGCGCCAGCCCGGCTCCTTCACGCCCACAAACCTACCCATCGTGAACATAACCCCGCCCTCGTACTGGTTCACCTGGCGGAGGATGGCTACTAAGATACCGATAATGACGAGCACCCCGATAAGAATTTGGAATATCATAGGGTCACTATATCCCTCGCAGGGGAAAAGAAAAGCCCTCTTCACCGTTCGGCGAAGAGGGTCGGATCCTTGTACGAAGGGCGATCAATCAGGCGTGGGCGGTTGAAATTTGGCTCTTCTCCGCCGACTTGGATGACAAAGAACTCCGGGTACGGGCACCACTCTGGTGAGCATCGCTGCAAATATGCCGGATCCCGGTACGCGGTAATATCTCTCCCGTTGACGACCAGCGAATAGATCGGATATGCCCTGATCGTTGAGCGAAGTTTGCACACGCCTCGTATGAGGGCAATGTTGTCCTCCAGGCCGCGAGACCGGCCGTTTTCCATCGCATACAGCTGCCACCCATACCGTGTACTCCGCATAAAGGCGTCGCTCAGCATCAGTGTCAGCTTGATATCCGGGCACACGATACCCCTTCGGAACACATGGGGAGTCTCCCAAGCTAGAGCTTGTATAGGTGCGGCGATGAACGCTACGAGTGCGCCGAGGAATCGGATTGCGCGCATGACTTTGTCTCCTCATTTGACCTAGTCGCAGGATGCACGTATTTCAGCTCAAGATCAAGTCTTCCAGGGAATTTCAAATTGCTCAAATTCAGACAAAAGCTTGCGGCCATAAAGGAGGCGGGAAATGACTTCGGCGTGCGAGAGCGCCCCAGTGAGCGCGTTGTGAGGTTCTGGTTCAGATGGGATGCCGCAGTAATTGAGGACCGCATCGAGGTCGAGCGCGGAGCGGTTATGCGCGACCGGTGGCTGCATGCCGCGATTCACCATATGCATGTAACAGAGCGTGTGCGTATCAATCGTGCGATAGGCGAAGGGCCAGTCAGTGTGCCCTGCCCTCTCGGAGGCATATTTCAAAAAATCACGGTCGAAGGAAACATTTTGCCCAGCCAACGTTTTCTCCGGCAGGTCTTTGCTCCAGTGCATAAACGCATGCACGAGGTCGGCCTCGCTTTGCTTTTTCGGATCGGTGATCTGCTCCATCGTAAAGCCATTCACCGCAAGCGCGCCGCCCATCACATGCGCTCCGTCCCAAATGCGGCATTCCTCGTAATACCGGTTCGATGGGTTCGCAAAGTCGAGCGCCCCCACCGACACGATGGAGTGCTTATGTGCTTCTGTTCCTGAAGCTTCAACATCTACGACAATCATGCGATGAAGTATATAGTGGATGCCTTCATAAAACTAGGTATACTTGCCGCATTCACCGGTACGTGGAGGACACGACGATGAGTGCAGAGCAGGAAGACAGGCGCGACATAGTCAACAGGTTGCGAGAGCACCAAGCGGGACCTATGTCCGATGACGTACGTGCGCGCCTCACGGCGGCGCTCGAAAGCGAGAAAGCTCGCGAAAAGAGACGGCCGTGGCAGATCAGACTTTTTGAGCGATTGCGCGGCCTATGACCGCTGGGGTACATCGCCTCCGGCGGTCTACCCTTTTATTCCGAGCCCAAACCCTTGCAACTTTTCGACGGCGCATAGCCCGCGGCTTCGGCCGCCGCCTCGCTCGCAAACCACACCTTGTTCGCCTCCTTGATCTGCGAGGCCCCCGAGCACCACGGAAAATGGTAGACCGAGCCATTGCGGGAGGCGACAACGAGACCACCGATGGCCATCCCCCGCGCCTCCTCCTCTAGGGGCGCCTGCCCTACAGAAACGACCGGTTTTGCGGCCTCCGTGGCCGAGAGGCGCCCCAGGCCAAAGGAGGCAAAAGCGACCAGAAATACGGCCAAAACCAGCCCCCAATCGCCTAAAAAGGGCTCTAAAGCGGCCTTGCATCGCGCCCATACATCAGGTATAGTAGGCATGTCCACGTAGGACATTCTACCTTATGGCAACAACGAAAGCCGCCGGAACAGCGAAAAACCTGACTGACTCAAATCCGAAGTACCTCGGCGTGAAGCGCGCTGATGGTTCGGCTGTTTCTCCAGGTGAAATCATCGTCCGCCAGCGCGGCACGAAGATCATGGCCGGCAAGAATGTCGCGGTCGCAAAAGACCACACTTTGTTTTCGATGGTGAAAGGCATCGTCAAATTCGCTACGAAGCGCAAGGGCAATTTTGATGGCAAAACGTCCGTCCGCTCGATCGTGTCGGTAACCACGAACGCTTAAGCGGCAATCACCTCGACGGTGATCGTCGCCTTTTTTTCACCCAGCTGTATCTCGACCGGCCATGTGCCGGTCTGTTTGATTGCCATCTTCGGATGGATGGATTCCTCCGGGACGTCGACGCCCTGCTCGCGCAGGACCTTCGCGATGTCCTCTCCATCGATCTTTTTATACAAATGCCCTTTGGCGTCCGAATTCGCACGCACCATCAGCGTGAATTTGTTGATCTTTTCAAAAATCGCATCCCACTCCTTCTCTTGTGCCGCCCGATGTGCCCGGTCCTCGGCGTTTTTCTTTTCCAAGTTCTTCAGCGCTTCCGGCGTCGCAAGCTGCGCCATACCGCGGGGAATAAGACTGTTCAAGGCGAATCCGTCCGCCACGGTCTTGACCTGTCCCCGCTGCCCCACTCCGGCCACATCTTTAAGAAGGATGATTTGCATACGGGCATGCTACCCCTTGATTACTGTGTAGGCAAGAATTCCTTTCGCTGAAGCAGCATGCGCTTTCCATCCGCTCCCCCGCGACGCACCACCGTGTCGCGCCACGCATTGTAAAACGCAAAATCAGTCGGGTGCTTGAGAGATCCTTCCGTGTGCGGTTTCCCAGCAAAAGCATATGCGGAAGGATCGACGTGCTGCGGTTGGAACCGGTTATCATTCCCTAAAACAAACGGCGACTTCTCTTTGGAAAAGTCTGCCAGCACGGGAAATTTCCGCTGGTAATTCGCAAACCACTGGTCATAGAACATGAGTGACCACAGGAGAGTCAGGTTCCCTGCAAGGATCTCGTGCAGCGTTTCGTTGAGTGCATCAAATTTGTCCGCATACGATACAAGCAATGCTTCAATGCAGTCCTTGTGCACCATATGCTTGAGGAGCGCTGCGTATTCATAGCCATGGACCGTTTTCGGATAGCTTTCTGCAAGTTTTGCGACCGCCGCTTCTTCTTCCTCGTCGAGCTTTTGTAATTGCTCCATCGTCATCTGCGCCTTATGCCCCGCTTGGTAGTCACCCGTCACCATTTCCGCATCGTCATGTACGAGCGACATGACGCGGGCCTTTTCCACATCGCCACCATACTTGGTAATAAACGGCGCAAGTTCGTCGACAATCCAATGGACGCGCTGCGCGTGGTCCCACACACTGGAGCGGTAGTACATGACTTCAAAGAGGCTGTACCGCTTGATATCACGGAGCCTCCGCTCACGCTCAATCGGAAACGCCGAAAAATCGATCGGCGGCATAGGTCATCGCAGTAGTTCGAGTGCTTTTTCCATCTGTTCATCCTTGCCGGTTTTGATCGCCTCGTCGGAGGTCGTCGCCATGACATCCGGCACGAGGCCGTCATGCGGGATCTGCTTGCCGTCCGGCAAGAGCCAGCGCGCGACCGTGATCTTGAGCCCGGTGTCCTCGGTAATCGGCACTAATTCCTGCACGGAACCCTTGCCGAACGTATTGGTGCCGAGGAGTTGCCCCTTTCCATGCGCGCGAAGCGCCCCGGCAAGAATTTCCGATGCTGACGCAGAGCCCTTGTCCACAAGGATAATCATTTTCAAATTCTGGTTGAAGATGTCGTATCCTCGCGAACGATGTTCGACGTTGTCCTGGTGGCCGGCATAATCCTCCGAAACGACGACGCGTCCCGACGGTAAGAACCAGCTTGCCATGTCTACGGCTGCTTCAAGGTAGCCACCCGGATTCCCGCGCAAATCCAGAATGAGTTTCGATGACCCGCTCTCCACGAATTCGCGGAGTGCATCGCGGAAGAGTTGCGGCGAATTCGCGGTGAAGTTGTGGAGCGCGATCACGAAGACGCCTTCTTTTATTTCCGTATCAATGATCGGCAAATTGATCGTGTCGCGGACGACAGGCACTTCGCGCGTCCTGTTCCACCCTTCGCGCATCATCGTAAGGACGACGGTCGTCCCTTTCGGCCCGCGGATCTTGTTGACCGCGGTCGTGATATCGAGGCCGCGGGTGCTTTCACCATCGATCTCAAGCACGAGGTCGCCCGGCTTGATGCCGGCCTTTTCCGCCGGCGTGCCTTTGAGCGGTGTGACGACGGTGAGAATCTCGTCCTTGATCTCGATTTCCATACCGACACCGCCGAATTCCCCGCTCAAATCTTCTTCAAATTGCTTCTGCTCGACGGGCGGCAAGAAAAAGGTGTACGGGTCACCGAGCGACTCGGCAAGGCCTTGGATCATCCCGTAGACGCGGCGCTCTTCCGGCGTCCCGACCGGCTCCGGCTCCGTGGACGACGCGTTCTTTTCAGGGACCGACGCCGGGACGAATTTCTCGTCCATGACGCGCCACGCGCGCCACACGGGAGAAAGGTCCACGCCTTCCGGCGGCGTTTCCGCACCGATCGCCTGCGCGACGGATGCCGGGAGCGCCGACTGCACGCGCGAGTTTCCCCCGAGCGCAAACCCGCCGACGAAGCCGAGCGCGGTCAACACGACCGTTCCAGCAACAAAAAAGCGCATACCGCGATCGCTTTGCATGCGCCTATTATGGCATATTGCACGGCTATTTCCACATGGCGTCTTTTTGCGTGGTACGATTGAGCGAAACGCACACGCTATGGAAATCAGCGTCTTCGCACAGATCGGCGTCTTGATCGGGGTCGCCACCGTCGTCTCACTCCTCATGCGGTTCCTCAAGCAGCCGCTCATTATCGGCCACATCGTGACGGGGTTCCTCGTGGGACAACTCGCGCTCGGCATCTTCCGCGACATGGAAACGCTCGAGCTCTTCAGCGAACTCGGCATCTCATTCCTCCTCTTTTCCGTCGGCCTCACGCTCAATCCGAAAGTCTTGCGCGAGTACGGGCCGGTTTCCGTCCTGACCTGCTTCGGGCAGGTGTTCTTGACCGGCGCCGCCGGCATCGGCATCTGCCTTCTCCTCGGCTTCGACTGGGTGACCTCGCTCTACGTCGGCATCGCCCTTGCTTTTTCCTCGACCGTCATCGTGATGAAGCTCCTCTCCGACAAGGGCGACCTCGACAAGCTTTATGTCAAACTTTCGATCGGCTCGCTCCTGCTCCAAGACCTGATCGCAATCGTCCTTCTGTTTGCCATCCCGTTCGTAACCGGCGCACAAGGCGACGGCGGCGACATCGTGCGGATGGTTATCCTTGGCGGCGTCGCCGGGCTTGGCATTTATTTCCTCTCGCGTTTCGTCGCGCGGCATTTGCACCGCTACCTCACCCGGTCACAAGAACTCCTTTTTCTCTTTGCCTGCGCATGGGGCATGGGGATATCCGCACTTTTTGCTGGCCTCGGTTTCTCACTTGAAGGAGGCGCTTTGATTGCCGGTGTCGCGCTCTCGACGCTGCCGTCGCGCCACGAAATCGGCGCACGCCTCGCTCCGTTGCGCGATTTTTTCATCGTCGCATTCTTCATCCTCCTTGGCACGCGCATGGTCGTCAGCGATTTCAGCGCCATCCTCTGGCCTGCCATTATCCTCTCCATTTTCGTGCTCATCGGCAACCCCTTGCTCCAGCTTATCGTCATGGGCGCCATGGGCTACCGCAAGAAAACCTCATTCCAAACCGGCATGATGGCCGCGCAGATCAGCGAATTCTCGCTCATCCTTGTCGCGCTCGGCGTGACGCTCAACCAAGTCGCACCCAATATCCTTTCGACCGTCACCCTGGTCGGCATCATCACGATATTCATCTCTACCTACCTCATCCTCTATTCCGACACCATCTACAAGGTCTTCGCGCCGTATCTTGATATCTTCGAGCGTGCAAACGTCCACGAGAAGCGCATCAAATCCGAGCAGCCTGACGCTGTGCTCATCGGTGGCGGGCGCATCGCATTCGATTTCATCAAATTGTTTACCGATGATGGCCGCACATTTGTGGTCGTCGACCATGATCCGGAAGTCGTACGGTCGCTCACCACCGCCGGCATCCCGAACGAATACGGCGACGCCAACGACCCTGACCTCCTCGACGACCTCAAAGTGAGTGATGCTGAGATCGTCGTTTCCACCATCCCTGACCTCGAGACGAACCTCGTCGTCCTCGCGTGCGCGAAGCGCGGCGGAAAGGGCCCCGCGGTCATCCTTGTCGCGCACCATGTCCCCGACGCGCTCGAGCTCTACAACGCAGGCGCCGATTACGTCATCCTGCCGCACTTCCTTGGCGGTTCGTACGCAGCACGCCTTGTCCGCCGCTTTACGAAAGAATCGCTGGACATCCAGGATATCCGCGAGGACCACATCAAGCACCTGCATTCGCGCATAGCTGCCGGCCACGACCACCCGGCGCGGCTTAACTAAGCGCATACGAACTGCTAGGATACGCGCATGCTGACTCTCGGGGATTTCATCGCTGACCTTGTCGCGCAGTTCATCGGCCTTTTCAGCATTGATGGGAGGCCCCGCGCAAAATCGCCCGACATTTCCTTCCACAACACCCTCTCCGGCACGCTGGAAAAATTCGAGCCGCTGAAGCCGGGTCACGTAAAGATGTACAACTGCGGGCCGACCGTCTACGGCGAACAACACATTGGCAACCTCTCGATGTTCGTCTTCACCGACATACTGCGCCGCACGCTGGAATACGGCGGCTACACCGTGCAGCAGGTCATCAACATCACCGATGTCGGCCACTTGGTATCCGACGGCGACGATGGCGAGGACAAGATGACGAAAGGTTTAAAGCGCGAGAAGAAAGCGCTCACACTCGAGAACATGCGGACGCTCGCGGAAAAATACACGGATATGTTTTTGCGCGACCTCGCGATCCTTAACATCAATACGGTTGATACGAAATTCCCGCGCGCGTCCGACCACATCCCTGCACAAATCGCGATGGTGAAAGCGCTTGAAGAAAAGGGCTACGCGTACAAAGGGGAAAGCGGTGTCTACTTCGACACGGCGATGTTCAAGGAGTACGGGAAATTAGGCAACATCAACCTCGAAGGACTCAAGGAAGGTGCGCGCGTGGAGGCGTCTGATGAGAAGCGCAACCCCACCGACTTCTTGCTGTGGAAATTTGATAAGAAACTAGGCTGGGACTCGCCATGGGGCAAGGGTTTCCCTGGCTGGCATATCGAATGCTCCGCGATGATCCGTGCGATCCTCGGCGACCGTATTGATATCCATACCGGCGGCATCGAACACATCCCTGTGCATCACAACAACGAAATCGCGCAAAGCGAAGCCGCGACAGGCAAGAAGCCGTTTGCGCGCTATTGGCTCCACCGGGCGCACCTCCAGATCAACGGCGGCAAGATCGCGAAATCGGCGAGCGGTGCTATCTATCTTTCCGAAATCCTCGAGAAAGGCTTCCACCCGATGGCATTCCGTTACCTGCTTCTTGGTGCGCACTACCGCCAATCGTCCAATTTTTCGTGGGAGGCGCTTGCGGCCGCGCAGACCGCCTATTTGAAACTCCGCAAGCTGGTGGATGAACTGCCGAAAAGCAGCGACACGTTCCCCTCACCGTATGCATCGCGCTTCCGCGAGAGGATCCAAGATGACCTTGATACGCCAGGCGCCCTGGCGCTTGTCTGGGAGATGGTGAATGACAAGGATATCGACCCTGGAAACCTCCGCGTCGGCATTTTAGAAGCCGACAGGGTCTTCGGCCTCGGGCTATCCGAACCTGACGAAAAAGCGACGGAACTCTATCGCAAGGAACTCGGCCAAACGGTTTCGACGGCGGAGATTCCGGAACGCGTGAAGGAGCTTCTCACGGAGCGTGAATTGGCGCGCGCGGAAAAACGCTGGGACGACGCCGACGCGGCACGCGCCAAAATCGAGGGCGAGGGGTATGTGATCGAGGACACAGTAGATGGGCCGCGATTGGTTGCAAAGTATTAAAAGTACAAGCCCCGCAGATACGCGCGGGGCTGTAGGCTAGGACAAGGCGTAGACTGCCGTGCCTAGCACAAGAACGGCGAGCAGAAGAGCAGTGTGGATGAAGCGCATTTGCTTCCCTCCAAAAAACGCTCGCACAATGTTCTTACGTGGGACGGGGGTCTCATGCCCGTCCCTCTCCGGTTGCGAAAGCAGGCCTTTACTTTTTCTTCGCAGTCGGTTGCGGAGCAACGACGCACACAGGCGGATCAAGGTACAACTTGACCACGAACCCGGCGGCCGCTGACGCAGCGAGCAGCGAAGAAACAGCAAGTACCCACAACCTAATGGTGTCAACCATCAGACTCTCCCGAGTTGGAGTTTCGACTGGCCGAAGCCAAATATAGTATATAACGGTTACCAGTCTAAGTCAAGAATGTCCGGAAAATTGATGAGATGCGAGGCGTCGGGGAAAGCAAAATGGGAGGCGTATTAAGTATACGACGACCATTTTGCAGGGGCCCCGCAACGATGCAGATCGAGATTTTCAGGACATTCTTAGTCAATCACGAAATTAACGAGCCGATTAGCCACAAAAATGACCTTTCGGATTGTCTTCCCTTCCAGCCACTTTGCCGCCGCTTCTTCAGCGGATGCTCGGACAATCTGCTCTTCAGAGCCAGCCGGTACTACGATCTGCGCGCGGACTTTGCCATTTATTTGGACGACGATCGTCACTTCATCAGCAACGAGCTTCTTCGCATCATATTTCGGCCACGGGCCGAGGTGCACGGTCTTTTTGTTCCCTAATTCTCGCCACAATTCCTCGGCAACGTGCGGCGCAAATGGCGCCAAGACGGCGACGAAAGCCTGATATTGCCTTTTCGTTATCCCTTTCGCTTCGGCCGCGTTGACAAAGATCATCATCTGGCTGATCGCGGTGTTAAATTTGAAATTCGCGATGTCCTCGCCGACTTTCTTCACGGTCTTATGCAATTCGCGCTCGACAGATTCGTCAGGTTTCGCGACGATCTTTTCTTGCAAGCGCCACACGCGCTCGATAAAGCGGCGCGCGCCGATGAGCGATGCGGTCTTCCATGCGATCGCATCGGTAAAAGGTCCCATGAACATCTCATAGACGCGCAGTGTGTCGGCGCCGTATGAGTGCACGATATCGTCCGGGTTGATGACATTGCCATACCGCTTCGACATCTTCTTGCCGTCCTCGGCGAGAATAAGGCCGACAGATATGAGACGCGTAAACGGCTCTGGTGTGGAAACTGCGCCGATATCCTGCAAGAATTTGTGCCAGAAGCGGCCGTAAATCAGGTGTCGAGTCGCGTGCTCCGCCCCACCGACGTAGAGATCCACCGGCCCCCAGTATTTCTCTTTCTTTTTGTCTACGAGCGCCTTCTTATTCGAAGGATCCATGAAGCGCAGCCAGTACCACGACGAACCTGCCCACTGCGGCATCGTGTTCGTCTCGCGGCGACCCTTTACCGGCTTCCAAAGGTTGTGAATGTCAGAAAACTTCTTTAAGACCTGGTTTTCCGGCAGCAACTCACGCAGTTTCTGCTCACCCTGGTAGCCCCATGCGCAGCCGATGATTTTTGACCGGTCCATGATGTTCTCGAGCTCGTACACGTCCGCTTGCGTGTCGGTAAAATAGTAGGCATCTTTCACATCAATGCCCCACGCTTTGCAGACCTTTTCGATCTTGTTCTCCTTCGAATGGTCATGGTTACCGGCAAGGAAATGCGTGTATTTGAGGCCCGACTTCTTGAGTGGTCCCTTGGAGTAGGTATCGAAGCCGGCGCTCACCACTGCAATTTTAGTATTCGGTACCTTTTTAATTTCTGCGATGAACTTGTCGAATATTTTGAACTTCAATTTCTCCATCGCGTTCGCATACCGGCTGGACCAATCGTCATGGTAGGCCTTTTTCTCCGGCGTGAAATGGTCACCGCGAGCATGCGCAGGCTTCGCGCTGAAGTACTGCTGTTGGAGCCGCATGGATTCTTCCATATCCTTTGCGACACCCATGTCGATGCGCGCTTGGAGGTTTACCTTGTACGTGTCTCCCAAGACACCGTCAAAATCGAAGATGAGATACTTGGTTTCCTTCGACGTTTCGACGCATTTCGGGCAATCCACCTCCACCCAGCTTTTGATTGCCGCGAGCGGCGATTCCCCCGTCCCGGTCGGCTCGTATTTTTTCACATCCGGCAATTTCACCGGCAAGTCCTTCTCGGGTACCGGCACCGTGCCACATTTCTCGCAGTGGATAATAGGGATCGGCTCGCCCCAGTACCGCTGTCGCGAGAATACCCAATCGCGGATCTTGTACGTCGTCTTTTTCGTGCCAAACTTCTCTGTAATCTTTGCCCGTGCATTCGCAGTTTCCATTCCATCAAACTCACGTGAATTGATGAGAATACCCTCCCCGGCGTAAGCTTCGGTTGTAAACTTCTGATCGGTGTTCGTCGTATCATATCCAAGCTCACGCGCACGTCCTACTGCTTGGCGCAAAAACACATCCCAATGGTCGCGGCTCTTTTCCGTATCGAACTGTTTCCAATTTTCCAAAATATCATCCGGTGTCGTCCAGTGGAGGCTGAATTTTTCATGCTCTTGCAGTTGGACAGCTTTCGTGTCGCTGCTCTCGAGGATAATGAGCATGCACTTTGCGAGCGCCACGCGATTTACATTCTTGAGCGAATTGTAGTAATGCGAATAAATCGCACCGATTTCTTCCACGTGTTTGAAGTCGTGCAATCCACTCTCTTCAGTCACTTCGCGCAAAATACCATCCTTGAAAGACTCTCCGTCGTCTATTCCGCCTGAGAAAAGGCCGTAGATTCCCTTGTCTTCGGTTTTATACACAGCGTACTTCTGCGTCGCGGGGTCAAACACGACTGCGCAACCACCATCGCGACGCGATTCGTTTTCGCGTTTGATCCCCGTCTCCTGTATCACAACTTGCGTAACCGGTATATTGAATTTCTTCGCAAACTCGTAGTCGCGTTCATCATGCGCGGGGACAGCCATGATGGCGCCGGTCCCGTAATTCGCGAGAACATAATCGGCGACATAGACTGGGATTTTCTCTCCTGTTGCAGGATTTATGGCTTCCACCCCCTCCAATTTCACGCCGGTCTTTTCCTTGTTCTCCTGGCGCTCGATTTCAGTTTTCTTTCCGGCGGCTTCAATGTACTTCCGTACCTCCGCCTTATTTGATACTTGAGACTTGCTACTTGATACTTCTCGCAAAAGCCACGGATGCTCCGGCGAGAGCACCATGTAGGTAACACCAAAGAGCGTGTCAGGACGGGTGGTGAAGACAGTGATCATTGGGACGCATGCACGCAATACCGAACTTTCGATCGTGCCGTCAAAGTGGCTTTTACTAGCGTTCGTTCGCAGCAACGTGCCCTCGACATTTTTTAGTAACATCTCCCCGTCTGACATGGGTATTACATGATCGCGAATGTCGTACATGCCGACAAAGCGTTCACAGTTTTCTTTGATCGACTTGAAATCGAAACCTCTTTGCAAAGCTTTAGAGAGATTCGGCCTCGATTTGCCGTCCAAAAAGACACCGGAGAGCGGAGCCGCTACGAATGTGACTTGGCCAAGCTTAATCCCACGCTCAAGGAGCCGAAGGGCTATTACGCCCCCGAAGGAATGTCCAATGACGGCGGTTTCAGAATCAAGTTTAACATTAGCAATAACAAAATCCGTTTGCTCATCGTCACTTGCGATTTTGCCATTAGGTATTGCCGGAATTTGGACATCATACCCGCGTTTTTCTAACTGCTGTTTTAACCACGGATAAAAGTTTGATTCGGGCGTGGCTCCTCTGCCAACAATGAGCACGAATCGTTTAATGTGCGATGGGATCTCGAGAGGAAAATCAATCTCCGCTCCCTCGCTTTTCCCGATCCAATTCCGCTGCGACTCTTTGATGTGTTCCTGCCATTCGGGAAGCAATTCCAAATCTTGGAGCAACCGCTCCGCGTACTCGGTAATTTTCAAAACCCACTGCCGCATCGGGCGCTTTTCGACGATCGTGCCACACCGTTCGCAGGCGTTCCCTTCCAAGTCTTCGTTGGCGAGGCCGGTCTGGCACGACGGGCACCAATTGATCGGCTCGTACGATTGGTACGCGAGGCCTTTTTCGTACAATTTCAAGAAAATCCACTGCGTCCACTTGTAGAATTCGGGATCGGTCGTGTTAATCTCGCGGCTCCAGTCGTAGTCCAGCCCGATCAATTTCAGCTGCTCCTTGAAGCGCTTCACGTTTTTCTCGACGGCCTTCCGCGGGTGCACCTTGTTCTTGATCGCGTAGTTTTCGGCAGGCAGGCCAAACGCGTCCCAGCCCATGGGATGCAAGACCGACTTCCCCTGCATACGGGCGTGGCGGGAGACGATATCGGTCGCGATGTAGCCCTTCGGGTGCCCCACATGCAACCCGTCGCCCGAGGGGTACGGGAACATGTCCAAAACATACGCCTTTTTGCCCTTTTCCTTTGAGCGGTAAAGCTTTTTTGTGTCCCACTCCTTCTGCCACTTTTTCTCTATCTTTGTATGGTCGTAGCTCCGCATCCAGGTATCCTAACGCATGTTGAAAAGACTGTATACTGACGCCATGTGGCAAGATTGGATCATCGCGGCATGCCAATGGGTCTTCGTGATAGCGCTCATTCCGGCCATCCGGCACGCGACCGACAAGCCGCCGCTCTCCTCGAGCCTTCTCACCGCACTGCTTCTCACGGTGATGAGCGCGACGTTCGCGACCCTGCACCTGTGGAACAGCACTTTATCAGCGCTCGCAGTCGCAATAGCCTGGTACATCCTCGCCTGGCAAAAGTGGCGCCTCGGAAAGCCCAAGTGACCTATTCGATAGGAGCGGTTTTTGCACGAAGCATGGCTTGTCCATGCTTCGTGTTCGAAAGGGGTCGGGAAAACTGTAGTTTTCCCGTGTCGGAGAGCAGGGCGGCGAGCGAAGCGCCGCCGTACGTTGAGAACCGAGGGTTCTCAAAACAAGCCTGCTAGATGACAGGCTTGTTGTATGGCGGGTAGCGTTGTGGGTCTATGGACCGATCAAAGCAGACTTCGCCTGCGCCATGCTCGAAGTTGCCATCGAGCGAGCCGTAGGCGCGCGCTGGCATTGCTTCCGATGACATACGGGCGTCTTTCGAATCGGCGTTGAAGGTTGCGCAAAGCGCGAAATCGAGCGGGCTGTTACGGCGGTACACGTAGTCTTCGCCGGTCTGCGGGTCTTTCGGGAGCATCCAGCCGGAGAGCGGATCTTCGATTTCCTGCAACGTCGCCGGGAGCGATTCTTTCTGCTGCCAGTAGTTCACAATCTGCCACTGGATATTCTGGAGGTCGCTTACTTTTTGAGCGTCAAAGCGGTACAAGCGCACCTGCGAGGGGCTTCCCATGATGAAGAAGCCGGCGACGATCGCGAGCACGACGACAAGCCCCGCGCCATATGCCACCATGCGTGCACGGCCAGGGTTCGCGGTCCAATAGCCGCGGAAATCCGCGAGGAAGTGCACAAAAACGGCTCCCGCGACGAGGAAGAGCACGAGGACCTTGAGGACGAACCGCATCGTGACGTCACCACCGAGGAAGTAATTGATGAGTGTGATCAAGTCACCGACAACCGCAAGGCCGGCGATGAAAATCGTGAGGACCAAGATCCAACGGCGGATCCAGAGGTCGGACTTTGCCGGCGTTTCCGCGATATCTTTGCGGATAAAGCGCATGATGATGACTGCGACCGGCACCATGACGATGAGCGTTGCCATCGCAAAGCGGATGCCGCCGGAAAACGGATCATTCATGTATGTGTACGAGAGCGTGTCAGGAAAGGCGTAATTGATGTACTGGAAAAGGAGCGCGATAAGCGCAAACACGGACGAATAAATGGCGATCATGGCGCCGGCCCAGAGGAAGAAATCCTTAGGCGTTACCTTAGGGGTATTCATGAATACCATGATAGCGCATTTATGGCGGAGTCGAAATTTGCCACATTCTTACAAATAATGTATAAAACAACGACTAGCAACCGGGAGTGAGATCTGATGCAAATGCTAGCGAGAATCAACATATGGTTCGAGGAAGATGAGCTGCGACAGAGGATCGCGTTCCTCTGGATTTCTGCGGCAAGCTTCACCTACGTTGTCGGACGCTTGGGCAACGCAATAAGAACCGCTTTGATGTAGACAGCTCGAATCACGTTCAATACTGCGGCGGGAACTCAATACGAGGAACCCGCCGCTTGCTTTTTAACTATGGAAAAACTCCATTACATCACCATCCTGCACAATATAGTCTTTCCCTTCGGTGCGTACCCACCCCTTTTCGCGTGCGGCGGCCCATGATCCGGCTTCGAGGAGCTTGTCCCATGAGATGACCTGTGCCCGGATAAATTTGTCGCGAAAGTCGCCGTGGATCGCGGCGCCAGCGTCTGGCGCCTTGTCGCCGCGCTTAATGGTCCACGCGCGCGTCTCTTTTTCACCGGTCGTAAAGAATGAAATCAAATCGAGAAGCTTGTAGCCGCCCTTGATCAAATCATCAATGCCGTCCGAGGAAACACCCAATTCGCGGCGGAACTCTTTTTTCTCGTCTCCCTGCATATCGTTCAAGTCATTTTCGACGCCCGCATCTACGAAGACCGACTGTGCTTTTTCCGCATCCATGTGGCGCTGGAGCGCCTTCCAGCGCTCTGCATTTTCGGCATCAATATTGACCGCGCCGCTTTTACGGTTGAGTACGTAGAGCAAGGGTTTCGAGGTAAGGAGATGCATCCCCTTCACGACTTCTTGTTCTTTTTCGTCGAGCTCGACGGTACGCGCGGCTTTCCCCGCTTTCAAAACCGGCACGATTTTGCGCAACACATCGCGTTCCGCAACAAGCGCCTTGTCACCACCTTTCGCGTCACGTTCCAGCCGTTCCAGACGCTTTGATGCCGTCTGTTCGTCGGCAAGCACCAGCTCCAAATTGATGATTTCGATGTCGCGCAGAGGGTCCACGTCGCCATGCACATGGTGGATGTCATCGTCCTCGAAAAGGCGCACGACTTCGGCAATCGCGTCGGTCTCGCGGATGTTCGTAAGGAATTGGTTCCCAAGGCCTTCGCCTTCCGATGCACCTTTCACAAGCCCCGCAATGTCCACAAACTCCACCGCTGCGGGGATCGTTTTTTCCGACTGCGACATCTTTGACAGCGATTCGAGCCGCTGGTCCGGTACCGCAACGACGCCGACCGACGGGTCGATCGTCGCAAACGGATAGTTCGCGATAAGGACGCCCTTCCGCGTGAGCGCATTAAAAAGCGTCGATTTGCCGACGTTTGGCAGGCCGACGATGCCGATAGAAAGCGCCACACGCTCATTTTGACATACTCCTTAACCTATGGCAATATGCCGAAACCAGAACACAGCGTGGAGGTTTGCAATGAAGATGGCTATCGTTGGTGTTATCGGCGGGTTGGCGCTACTTGCGCTGGACGAATTCCTCGGGTTCAACTCGAGGGCACACTGGAGCTCTTGGACGGGAATCGCGCGCGACTTTGGCTGGTGGACGGCCGGCGTCACAATGGGGTGGTTTGCCAGCAGATGAGCTAGTACCTGGGTCGGACTGAACATCCGACCCTTTGCATTTTTTATTAAGTACCCTTTCTGCCCAACTCGCGAATCCGATTTAACCACCGCAGCCTACGTTTCTCCGGCACATTTTCAGATGGCCCGTACCACGTCGTGCGCACTTTGAATCCTGCGAACCAGAGAAGTCCCCATTTGAGTTGCGCGTTCACATTGCCGGGAAGAAGCGTGACGAGCCACGGGTGCGTCCCGCTTGCGAGGATGATGCGCGCCGTTTTCCCGCGATAGAGGCGGTGCCAAAACGGCGTCCGTTTTCCGCTCGGAAGCTTCATATAGCGGAACGCAGAGCCCGGCAGCCAGGCGCGGTCGAAGAGACCCTTGAGGATTGCTGGCATCCCCACCCACCACACCGGATGCACGACGACGAAATGATCAGCCCACTGCACGTTTTCCTGGAATGATTTGAGATCAGGCTCCAATTCCTGCATGGCCCGATACCCTTTGTGGAGGACGGGGTCAAACTGCATCTCCCCGATGTTCTGCCGCCGGAATTCGTGGCCGGCTTCTTTCGCGCCGGCTTCGTAGGCATCGGCAAACGCCCCCGAGATGCCGCTCTTGTCGGGATGCCCTAATAGGAGGTAGATTTTTGTCGCCACGGCACGATTTTATCACGAAGAATGATCGACTTCTCCACAGATTGACGCGCAATCGGTAAGATGATATAATAAAGAGAAGTAACTTTCACCATATGTCAACACTCAAAGCGTTTCTCATCGCCTGGAAATGGTACGTGCTCGCCGGTCTCGCTATCGCCCTTGTCGGTGGCGGCATCCTTATGAGCGTCCTCGGTGGCGGCGCAGCGGCGCAGCTGGAAAATACGAAACGGACCGTTGAAGTAGCGACAGTCGCCGACATCATGAGTGGCGCGACATCGCTCTCGACCGTCGCTGAAATCAAATCTGTGAGCGAGGCGAAGATTTCGCCGGAAGCCGGCGGCCGCATCGTGCGCGTGAACGCTTCCCTGGGGCAGCGTGTTGGTGCCGGGCAGGTCCTCGCAGAAATCGAAAACGCATCACAACGGGCGGCGGTCCTCCAGGCAGAGGGTGTCCTCGATGCTGCGAAGGCGGCAGCGGGCGGTTCCCAAGGATCCGCGCTGACTACGGTCCTCTCCGCGTACGCGGCGGTAGACACGGCGGTAAACGACGCTACCGGCCAGATCTATACGGACCCTGAAAACTCGCAGTCCGCGTTCCGCGTCAGCACGCGCGATACGCTCTCCCTCGCCGAAATGAACCGTTTGCGCCCTGCAGTCGAGGCGATCCATCTGCGGCAACATGGTGTCGCTGCTTCGCTCACCAACGCATCCGACCTCATGAGTGAACTTGCGACGCTCGAGAATGAACTCCGCGACGTGCGGACGTACCTCGACTCGGTCTTGAAGGTCTTGAATGCCGGCGTCGTCCGCGAGGATATTTCCGCTGCCACGATTTCGGGATACGTGACGAGCGTGACCGCCGCGCGTGCCGGGGTCACCGCATCGCTCTCCGCCGTCATTTCCGCGCGCACTTCGCTTGACCCGCAAGGCGCCGTTTCCGCAAGCGCGGCATCGGTGAAGCAGGCACAGGGCGCCTATAACGCAGCGCTCGCCGCCCTCGAAAAGACGATCATCCGCTCTCCGATTGCCGGGACGCTCAATAATTTCACGGTCAAGCTTGGCGATACCGTCGCGGCACAGCAAGAGGTCGCCATCGTCTCCAACAATGCCGCGCTTGAAGCCGTCACCTACGTGACCGAGGAGGACAAAAACCGCATTGCCGTCGGCCAGAAGGTCGGGATCGAAGGCGGGACCGAAGGGACGATCACCAAGATCGCGCCGGCGCTTGATCCCGTCACGCGCCGCATCGAAGTACGTATCGGCCTCCCGTCGGGTGCCACCTTCACGAACGGCCAGTCGGTCCGCGTGGAGCTCGCGAAAAACGGTGCTGTCAAACCTGCCTCGGGCCCGATTTCCATTCCGATCAACGCCATCAAGATCGAAGCGGAACGCGCAATCGTGTACACGGTGATAGGCGGCAAGCTCGTTGCCAAGGAAATCAAGCTCGGCAAGCTCTCCGGTGCGTCCGCACAAATCACGTCCGGCCTCACGCTCGATGACGAAATCGTTGTGGACGCACGCGGGTTGAAGGAAGGACAAGAGGTTGAAATCAAATAACCAATAACCAAGAAACAATAACCAAACAATATTCAATACCCAATAATCAAGCAACAAACCGTTTCGAATTTGATGATTGAAATTTGGAACTTGTTTGTACCTTGTATCTTGGTGTTTGTATCTTGAACACATATGCTTCCCCTCTGGACCTTTTTCCTCAAAAAGAAACAGTTCACCATCCTGCTTATGGTTGCCCTCGTCGGCGCGGGCACGTTTTCGTTGCTTTCCATCCCGAAAGAGAGCGCGCCGGAAGTCCGAATCCCCGTCGGCATCGTGACCACCGTTTTCCCCGGCGCGTCCGCTGAAGACGTCGAGGAAATCGTGACGAACGAGATCGAAAGCGCCGTGCAGAACCTTGAGAGCCTCGACAAGCTCACTTCCACCTCGCGTGAAGGCATCTCGATGGTCACGGTGCAGTTCGACGCAGACGCCGACCTCGACAAGTCCATCCAGGACCTCAAAGACGCGATTGATACGGCGAAGCCGAACCTCCCAGAGGAAGCGAATGACCCCGTCGTGAGCGAAATCAACTTCTCCGAGCAGCCGGTCCTCATCGTTTCAGTAACGGGCGATTATGCGCCGGCGGTCTTTACCCAGCTCGGCGAGGAACTGGAGAACGACCTCGAAAACGTGAAAGGCGTCTCGCGAGTCGATGTCTCCGGCGTCCGCGCGCGCGAAGTACAAGTCGTCGTCAATAAGACGAAGCTCGACCAGTATGGCCTCCGCCTTTCGGAAGTCGTTGCCGCGATACAGCAGTCGAATGCGTCGCTCCCTATCGGGGCGATCACCGTCGATGCGACTGAATACGCGCTCAATTTCGAAGGCGATATCACGCAAGCGTCAGACCTCGAGGACGTCACGGTCGCGACGCAGGGCGGCGCCAATATTTTCATCCGAGACATCGCAGATATCGTGGACGGCCTCGAGCGCCCGACGTCCATTTCACGCGCTTCCAAGGGTGGCGAGCCGTCGCGCGCCTCGCTCACTTTGAACGTCTTCAAATCTTCCGGCGGCAACATCGTCACGACCGCTGACGCCGTGAAGGAACGTCTTGCCGAACTGGAGCAAGACAAGCTCGCCGGCAGCGACATCGTCTACGCGCTCGACCTCGGCGAGCAAGTGAATCACGACCTCACGGAACTTACCCGCGTCGGTTTCGAAACGATGTTCCTCGTCATGATCACGCTCTTCCTCACGATCGGGTGGCGCGAATCACTTGTCGCCGGCGCTTCGATCCCGCTCTCCTTCCTCATCGCATTTATTGGCCTCCAGGCATCGGGGAACACCATCAACTTCGTCTCCCTTTTCGCGCTCATCCTGGCGATCGGCATCTTGGTCGATAGCGGCATCGTGGTTACCGAAGCGATCCATACCCGCATGCGCCGCTACGCTTCAAAAGAAGAGGCGGCTGAAGCGAGCCTGCGCGAATACGCGTGGCCCTTGATCGCCGGCACCATGGCGACGGTCGCGATGTTCGCGCCGCTCTTTTTCATCTCCGGCATCGTCGGCGAATTCATCAAATCCATCCCGTTCACGCTCATCTTCGTCCTTTTTGCATCGATCTTCGTCGCGCTCGGGCTCGTCCCCTTGATTGCGATCATGTTCACGACGAAGGAGTCGAATAATCTTGAAAAGAAGCAGGAGGAATACACGCACCGCTTCCAGGAGTGGTACCACCAAAAGCTCTCGGCGCTCTTGGATAACCGCAGGCACCAGAAAATCTTCTTGTGGGCGATTTCGATTGGCTTTGTCCTCGCGCTGGCGCTGCCGATTTCTGGCCTCTTGAAGACGACGTTCTTCCCGCAGGAGGACATCGACTTTATCTTCGCCGAGATCGAAAAGCCGCTCGGCACGACGCTCGCGGAAACTGACCTCGTTGTCCGTGAGGTGGAGGAAGCGCTCTACGGCAACACGGACATCGAAGCATTCTCGACGACGGTTGGCGGCACGAGTGCGCTTACCGGCGACGCAGTCACGTCGGGCGGACACCTGGCCAACATCACGATCCTCCTCAATAAGGAGCGCGACACGACGTCGACCGAAGTCGTTGCCAAGCTCCGCGAGGCCGTCGGCACGATCCCGGGGGCAACGGTGCGCATTTCCGAGCCAAATAACGGCCCGCCGTCCGGTGCGCCCGTCCTCATCACCTTCTTGGGCGATGACCTCGACGAACTCGAGCGTGTGACGCAGCGCGCGGAAAACATCCTCGCCTCGATCGAGGGCGTCTCCGACATCCAATCAAGCGTGAAAGACAACGGGCTCGAGTTCTCGCTGACGATCGACCGCGCAAAGGCGGCGAGCTACGGCCTTTCGCCGGCCATGATCGCCTCGACCCTCCGCACCGCCGTGCACGGGGTGACGGCGACCACGATCCGCGGCGCCGAGCGGGACACGGACGTCATCGTAAAGCTCGACCTTAACCCCCTCTACAACGACCCGTCGGAAACGACCGAAATCAACCCGGACGTCCTCCGGTCCATTTCCATCCCGACGGCGCGGGGACCGGTCCTTCTTGGCTCTGTCCTCTCCACCACGCTCGAGCGCGGCAAGAGCGCGATCAGCCATGACGATAGGATGCGCATCGAGACGGTTTCTTCGCAGGCGGTCGGAAAGACGCCGATCGAGATCACCGACGAATTCCAGGCACGCGCCGGCGAATTGGAGCTTCCCGACAGCGTCACCAAGAAAATCGGCGGCGAGACCGAAGACGTGAACCAGTCGTTTGCGGAAATGGGCTACGCCGCGATCGCCGGCCTTGTCCTCATGCTCGCGATCATGGTGGTCCAGTTCAACTCCGTCCGCCATGCGCTCTACCTCATCCTTATGGTCATCCTTTCCCTTATCGGCGTCTTTGTTGGCCTGTTTATTACCGGTCAGACGCTCTCGTTCTCGTCGGTCGTCGGCATCATTGCGCTCTCCGGCGTCATCATCAACCACGCGATCATCCTTACGGATTCGATCCACCGCCTCGCGACGACCCGGAAGGACCTTGCATCGAAGGATATCGTCGTCGAAGCCGCTGTCTCGCGCCTCCGCCCGATCTTCCTCACGACCGTGACGACCGTGGTCGGCATGCTCCCCTTGGCAGGCGCCTCTGCGCTCTGGGGACCGCTTGCCTTTGCGATCATGTTCGGCCTTTCGTTCTCGATGGTCCTCACCTTGGTCATGATCCCGATCCTCACCTACAGGTGGCCGGGAAAATGGTTTTCAAAACCCACGTTTTGATAACCATTTTGAGAACCCTGGGTTCTCAACGGACGGCAACGCTTCGCTCGCCGCCCTGCTCTCCGACACGGGAAAACTACAGTTTTCCCGACCCCTTTCGACCACGCTTCGCAAGCGAAGCGTGCTGGTTTACAAAACCGACGCTATAATCCGTTACATGTCGTTCCAGAAGACGAAAGAAGATTTCATCTGCGGACATTGTGGCGGAGCCGTGGCTGGCGACGGGTATACGAACCACTGCCCGCGCTGTTTATGGTCGAAGCATGTTGATGTGGATCCCGGTGACCGCGCTGCCGAGTGCCATGGCTTGATGGAGCCTGTTTCGGTCGAAGGATCGACGGGAGCAGGATATCGGATCCGCCATCGCTGCAAAACATGCGGCCACGAAAAGATGAACGATGCAAGTCCGCTCGATTCCACAGACGCACTCGTCGCGCTTGCGCATGGCCGAGGATCTGTATAATGCGGGTATATGGGAGACGATGATGGCGGACTGAATGTACGCGAAGAGAGCCCCTACATGCCGGACCTGGCACCGGGGCCGCGTATCGCACACTACTACGGCGATTACGTACGTCAGATTTTCATGGGATCGGCAGCCATCATGTTGGTCTTCTCTCCCTTCCTCTCCCGTGACTTTCCGGCAGCGCTTCCATTTGAAATCGGCGGGGCGCTGGTAATCGCGATCCTCGGCGCGCTCACGAACCCTGCCCGCCAGATCAGCATGGTTGCGAATGCGGTCGCCGCCGGCGTCGGTGTCATCGTGTACGAACTCCTGGCGCTCAACGCCTTCTATTCCGGCGCGATGATCGCGTTCATCGAGCGTGAGGCGCTTGCGATCGCGTTCCTCTTTGCCCTCTACTTCTCGCTGAAGACCTTCCGCAACATGGTCTTCCACATGCTCGGCAAACGCGGTGACCGCCTTGGCGATTTGATAAAAGAAGAATAGTACCCTAGATCGTAACGGCCGCTTTCGAGACAGCGGTCTCTCCCGAGGGCGTCGTGCATTCGAGCGTATATTCGACGCTCTTTGAAATCGTGTCCCGCTTCGTCGCTTCGTTCCCCGTCGCAAACTCCTCGCCGTCTTTCAGTACTTTGCACGACGCCGGCTTCATGTTCACGCTCGTCCACGAGACGATAACCAGCCCCGCGCGGGCATTTTTCGGTTGTACGACGATGGTGGAAGCCGACAGGCCGGTTTTCCCGTCCCCACTTCCTGAACTACTGCTCCCTCCGCTTCCGTCAGACGATCCGGAGCCGCCCGTCGAGACACCAAGCGGCGACGAACCCGCACCGATCTGCGAACTCACCGGCGTCGCGCCATAGCCAGATGTTGCTCCATATCCCGTTGATGCGCCTTGTGTGCCAAACGCGCCAGTACCGGAAAACGGGCTCACCTGAGCCTGGGAATACGGGTTGTTCGAGGTTGAGTACACTGGAGTAAGGTCGGTTGTGTTCGTACTAGCAATGTCTTTTGCCCACGCGTCTCGGTCGGCCGCATTGATCGGCCCGAGATAATTTGAAAAATTGCACGAAAGCAGGGTGACGGTCACGTTCCGTAACACGCCACTGTTTCTTCCGTATCTGCCGCCGCTCAAGTACTGCATGGATTTCTCGTTGAGGTCAATGATGCGGCCGGAAACCAGGGGGCCATTGTCATTGATAAGGAGGATCACGGTCTTCCCGTCTTGGGTCTGGACAACCGCTTGGCACGTCCGGCCGCTCCCATATCCGCAGCCATGTTTCTTCGCGGCGTCGAGCTGGAGCGCGGCTTCCCAGCCGTTCGGATTGTACCGACCACCGGTCGCGAGTGCTTGGCCTCCGGTCTTCCAACCAGGCAAGTTTGGATTATATGTGGAAGCGTCACCTTGGTATTTCGCCTTGATGCAGTTCGCTGATGGGGATGGCGTATCCGCAGCAGCCACGAATGTGAGCGGCATGACCAATACGACAACAGAAAGGAGCGCGAGAAAGCGCATGCACCAATTGTAACCGGAAACGGCAGTCGGAAAGGCCGTTATAAACACTACACGAGGACGACCGCGCGTTCGCCGGAGATTTCGAGGACGCCGGATGTGATGTTGAATACCTGTTTGTCCTTGCCGGGAATACGCACGGTGATTGTCCCTGCTTTCAAGGTGGAAATCAAGGGTTCGTGGTTTGGGAGGACGGTCATCTCGCCGGCGGAACCAGGGAGCGTCGCGGAAAGTGCTGGACCGTCATAGAGGTTTTCGCTCACGCTGGAGATGATGAGGTGGAGAGTATTCATGGTTTGAATTTTAAATTCAAAATTTTAAATCAAATCTGAATGAATTAATTTTGAAACATTCGAAAATTTAAAATTGATTTGAAATTTAAAATTTTAAATTACACTGCCGTCACTTCGTCTATGCTTCCCTTCATATAAAACGCTCCCTCGTCCACGCCATCGTGCTTGCCGTCGAGGATTTCACCGAAAGAACGGATCGTGTCCGCGAGTGAGCAGTATTTGCCTTCCTTTCCAGTGAAGACCGATGCGACATTGAACGGCTGCGAGAGGAAGCGTTGGATCTTTCGGGCGCGGTAGACGAGTTTACGGTCTTCTTCCGAGAGCTCTTCGATGCCGAGGATGGCGATGATGTCTTGGAGGTCCTGGTAGCGCTGGAGGACACGCTTCGTTTCGTTCGCGACGCGGTAGTGCTCTTCGCCGACGATTTCGGGTTGGAGCGCAGTCGAGCCTGATGCGATGGGATCAATTGACGGATAGATACCGAGGGACGCGAGCTGGCGCGAGAGGACGACCGTCGAGTCGAGGTGGGCGAAGGACGTTGCCGGCGCGGGGTCGGTGATGTCGTCGGCTGGGACGTAGATCGCCTGGACGGAAGTGATCGAGCCGTTCGTCGTCGAGGTGATGCGTTCCTGGAGCTGGCCCATTTCTTCCGCGAGGGTCGGTTGGTAGCCGACGGCAGACGGCACGCGGCCGAGGAGCGACGAGACTTCAGAACCAGCCTGGACGAAACGGAAGACGTTGTCCATGAAAAAGAGGACGTCCTTGCCGCCTTCGTCGCGGAACGCTTCCGCCATCGTGAGGCCGGAGAGTGCGACACGTGCGCGGGCGCCCGGGACTTCGTTCATCTGTCCGAAGACGAGTGCCGTCTTTTCGAGGACGCCCGAGTCTTTCATTTCGTGGTAGAGGTCGTTACCTTCGCGGACACGTTCGCCGACACCGGCGAAGACGGAGTAGCCGCCGTGTTCCGATGCAACGTTGTGGATGAGTTCCTGGATGAGGACGGTCTTGCCGACACCGGCGCCGCCGAAGAGGCCGACTTTGCCGCCTTTGATGAATGGGCAGAGGAGGTCAACGGCCTTGATGCCGGTCTCGAAAACTTCTGCCTTCGTGGATTGCTGTATAAATGCCGGCGCCTCGGCATGGATCGGATTGCGTTTCGGGTTTTTCGGCGCCGCGATGCCGTCGATAGGATCTCCCACAACATTGAACATGCGGCCGAGGGACGCTTCGCCGACGGGGACAGAGATCGGTGCGCCCGTGTCCACGACTTCGGTATTGCGTGCGAGACCGGACGTATCCTGCATCGCGATGCAGCGGGCGCGGTTCAGCCCGAGGTGCTGTGCGACTTCAAGCGTGAGTGTGATCCCCCCATGCTTCACGTGGAGGGCGTTCTTGATTGCCGGCAAATTCTCGTCAAAACGGACGTCAACGACCGGACCGATGATCTGTGTGATGGTGCCTTTCATATCGCTAGTATAGTTAATTTATGGCTAATTTACAAGCTATTTCATCGCCTCTATCCCGCTCGTAATTTCCGACACTTCGCGGGTGATGGCTGCTTGGCGGACTTTATTGAACTTGCGGGTGAGCATCTTCGCCATCTCACGCGCTTTGTCAGTCGCCGATTTCATCGCGACCATGCGGGCAGAGTGTTCCGAAGCCTTCGCTTCGAGGAGGCCGTGGTAGACGGCGATATTCAAAAGGCGCGGCATGAGGACCTCGATAATGCTCTCCACGTCCGGTTCGATCGTGTAGGTGGACGGATGGTGCTCGTTCGCGCCGATCCCCGCGTACTTCCCTTTTGCGGGAACGATGCCTGCGACCATCTCGCGGATCGTTCCAGGAGTCAGCGGCAGAATCTGCCGCACCGCCGGCTTTTGCTCAAAGGTCGAGAGGAAGTTCATGTATGCGACGAGGCACGAGGTGATTTCGCCCGACGCATGCATTGCAAGGACGGTATCCGTCACGAACCGCATTTCTTCTTCCGAAATCGAGTCGGAAACGTTTTCGTGCTTTGCGCGCACGACGTAGCCGCGGTTGAGGAAGTAATCGCCGCCGCGGCGCCCGAGCGCGATCATGATGACGTTGTCTTTGTTGAGGCCGCGTGCCTGCAATTCGCGCTCTGTCGTTCGGATGACGTTGGAATTCAAGGCGCCCGCCAGCCCTTTGTCGGACGTAATGAGGACGACGAGCGTTTTCCCGTCTTTCTGCTGCGCCAAGGGGTGCACTTTCACTTCCTGCGCGCTTGAGAGCCGCTCGAGGATCGTGAGCGCCGCTGCGGCATACGCGCGGCCGCCGAGCGCGCGCTCCTGCGCTTTGCGCATCTTCACTGCGGAAACCGCTTCCATCGCCCGCGTCACGGTCGAAGTCTTTTTGACGGAGATGATCTTCAGTTTGATGTGCTTGAGGGCCATAATTAACTATGGAGCTTCCCACGATATTTAGTTTCGAGCGTGTCCAATTCGTCTACGAGAGCGTCAAATGTGACCTCGAGTTCCTTAACTTTGTCGACATACTCCTGTTGCGCACCAATCATTGCGTCACGAGCAGTGTTCATTTGCATGAACGCATCTTTGATGACCGGGTGGTCAGGATATCGTTCCATTGATTTCATTACTTGTATGATCCCTTCACGCGCTCGTTCTTGGAGCGCATAACCGTGTTGTATACCCTGCTCATTTTCCTTCAGCTCATTACGACCCTTCTCGACGGCTTTTCTAACCTTCGCCAACACGTCCGCTATTTCCTCGACAGTTTCGCCGTTATCGCCAAGAAATCGCTCAATCATACAAACAACTCCGTATGCGCTGTGCGGAAGGATTCCATCGCGCTCGTCAGTTGCTTTTTCCCTTCGTCCGAGACTGCGCCTGTTTTCTTGATCTCCTCAAGAACCTCGCTGTACCCCGCATTCACGAATTCGATCCATTGCGCCTCGGCCTGCTTTACTTTCGCGAGCGGGACGTCAATGAACAGCTTGTTGACCGCGGCGAAAAGGTCAATCACTTGCTGCTCGACGGGCATCGGCGAGCCGTTTTTCTGCTTCAATACTTCGACCATGCGCTGGCCGGATGCGATGCGGTCGGCCGTCGCCTTATCGAGGTCGGACGCGAATTGCATGAAGGCTTCCAATTCGCGGAACTGGGCAAGTTCGAGCTTGAGCGTCCCAGCTACTGATTTCATAGCCTTCGTCTGTGCGGCGGATCCGACGCGGGAGACGGAATCGCCGACGTTGATCGCCGGTCGGACACCTTTGTTGAAAAGGCCGCCTTCGAGGAAGATCTGGCCGTCCGTAATTGAAATGACGTTGGTCGGGATATAGCCGGAGATGTCGCCTTCTTGCGTCTCGATGATCGGGAGCGCAGTGAGTGAGCCGCCGCCTTTTTCGTCGGAGAGGCGCGCCGAACGCTCGAGGAGGCGCGAGTGCAAATAAAAGACGTCGCCCGGATACGCTTCGCGGCCCGGCGGTCGGCGCAGGAGAAGCGACAGCTGGCGGTACGCGACGGCCTGCTTTGAGAGGTCGTCGTACACCACAAGGACGTCTTTGCCGCGATCCATGAAATACTCGCCGATCGCGACGCCAGAAAATGGTGCAAGGTACTGGAGCGCTGCCGGGGCGGACGCGGGCGCATCAACGATGACCGTATACTCGAACGCATCGTTGTCTTTCAGCTGCTGCATGATGCGCGCGGTCTTGGATTCCTTCTGGCCGATCGCGACATACACGCAGATCGGGCGCTTTTCTGGCGCTTCGTATTTCTGGTTGATGATGGTATCAATCGCAACGGTCGTTTTTCCGGTCGCGCGGTCGCCGATGATGAGTTCGCGTTGTCCGCGGCCGATCGGGATCATGGCGTCGATCGCCTTGATGCCGGTCTGGAGCGGGGTCGTCACCGATTTTCGGAAGATGACGCCGTACGCTTCGCGTTCGACCGGCATCATCGTCGGATTCTTAAACGGGCCCTTGCCATCCACCGGTTCGCCGAGTGCATTGACGACGCGGCCGAGAAGCTCGTCGCCGGATGGGACCGAGAGGACCTTGCCCGTCGATTTCACCGTCATGCCTTCTTTCACACGCGCCGTGTCTCCCAAGATGACCGCACGGACGCCGTCTTCTTCGAGGTTGAGGATGAGGCCGAGGAGCACGCCCTCGCCCTGCATCGTATCTTTCAGCGACTTCCCCGCATGTTCCTCGAACTCGACGACTTCGGACATCACCGCCTTCTCGAGGCCGTCAATCGCGACGACGCCGTCGCCCACCGCTGTCACGCGGCCGACATGCGCGCTTTTCCCGGTGTGCGCGTATCCTTCGATTTCCTTCACGATCTTCTCGACGATTGATGAGTCCATACTTTTTAACGGGTCGCTGAATTATAAATAGAAACTAACGCGCTTTTCCAACTTTCATCGCGCACCTGGCCCTTGTCGTAATGCAACCAGCCGCCGATGATGCTCTCGTCAATGGAAAGCTCGGCGTCTTTTGCCCCGCTTTCCTTGCGGGCTTTGTGTTCGTCAGACTTGCGCGCAACGACTAAGACGGATCGGTTCTTCTGTGCTTCTCGCTGGGCGAGCCTCTCGAACGCACGGCCGACTGCCGGCATAAGCGCGGCGCGGCCGCGTTCGGCGAGCACCTTGTGGATCTTCGTCACTGCTTCCTTGGGCTTCTCGCCCTTCTGGATCAGGTCCCACAGCGCTTGTGCGTATGCTTTTTCCATAGGTTACGAATGCTTCTCTTTCAGGATCTTTTCCGCGGCGAGCATGGCGGCGCGGGCGATTTCCTTTTGCCCGGCAGCGAGCGCCTGGCGCTTTGCTTCTTCGGCGCGCGCAGTGGCGTCGGCAAGCACCTGGTCCGCGCGCTCCTGTGCACGCTTCGCGATTTCCGAGGCTTGGCTCTCGGCACGGCTCCGCGCTGAGCCCAGAATGCCTTCCGCCTCCTTCCCCGCCGATGCGACGACCGTCTTGCCTTCCGTGTCGGCAGCCGCAAGCTTCATGTCTGCCGCCTCGGCCTTCCGCACGCCTTCTGCCACTTTTTCGCGGCGTTCGTCGATCATCTTCAAGACCGGCGTGTAGAGGAATTTCCACAGCACCGCAAGGAGGATGGCGAAATTAAGCGCCTGAATTAACAGGAGCTTCACATCGAGACCAAAGGCTGCGAATAATTCTGACATGTCACTAAAGGTAATTTACGGAATTTTGGATGCTGAGTTAGGAGCGCGAGTGAGACAAGCGAGCCGTATAGATTATACGGTGAGCGCGGTCGAGTGATGCGCGACAACGCTCAGCGCCAAAATTACGTAAATTTGATGATAAAGCCGATAACAAGGGCAAAGATTGCGAGTGCGTCCGTGACGGCAATACCGATAAACATCGTCGAGGTAATCTGGCCTGCCGCGTCCGGGTTCCGTCCGATCGCTTCAAGCGCCTTACCGACGAGGATGCCGAGGCCGATGCCCGGGCCGATGACGCCAAGGCCGACCGCGATGGCCATGCCGAGCGTCTTTGCTACTTCAATATCCATATGTTTTAAGCCATTAAATAATAATTAATGAATGCCCGCATCGTAGCATAAATTTGCCCTCTTTCAATGAGCTTCCGCTCCATGCGGCTCTTCTACTGCCAGTTTGATAAAGAAGAGCGTAAGAAGCGAGAAGACGGCAGCTTGGAGGAAGCCGATGAAGGTTTCGAAGAGCGACAGGATGCCCGGCGCGCCGTAGGGGGCGAAATAGGTGGCGACCGCGATGATGACCGAGCCGGCGAGGATGTTGCCGAAAAGTCGGAACGAGAGCGAAATGAGGCGGACGAATTCGCCGATGAGCTCGATGAGGCCGATCGCAAAACCGATAGGGTTCCGCAACGGGTTCACGATAAACTTCGAGCCGTATTTGTAGATACCGATCGCGAGGATGCCGGTGATTTCGATCGTGAAAAACGACACGAAGGCGAGCATAAGCGGTGTCGTAAGGTCGGTGTTGACGCCGCGGAAGAGGGGCTCGCCGTGGTACTTGATACTTTCGACACCCGGAAGGAATTCGAACCAATTGAGGCAGAGGACGAAGATGAAAATGGTGGTGAGAAGCGGGAAGAACCGCTGTGCCATCCGCTCGCTCCCGAGCGTTTCCTTCACGTAGTTGAAGACGAATTCAAAGACCAATTCGAGGAGGGTTTGGAAGCGGCCGGGTATGAGCTTGATTTTGTTGCGCAAAAGGACCACAAGGACGACCAAGATGCCGACGATGAGCCAGGTCGTAATCAGCGTATTTGTGATCGGGATACCGAGCCACTCCCCAAGGCGCTGTGCGGCGAGCGCGACATGGATGCCGCTTTCGGATTGCGCGGCGCCGGTTTCCGCCGCGTGCGTAGCGCCTTCAAGTACCTTTTCCTCAACTGCCATAGATGCGGCCTAGTATAGCCGTTTTTAGGCAGAAATCCACTTCCGCACTGCCTGCGTGATCTTCGCCTCCCCACCCCGGAAATTATGCGTTACGTTCGGGATAATGGTGCTCGCAAAGCGGCGCGATCGAGAATTCTCGGCAAACCATCTGGCAATTTTCAGTGCAGGTTCGTCGGCGTACTCATCTTTTCCGGCGAGGACAGTAAGAACTGGCAGGCGGACAGCCGTGTACGTACTGGGTTTCTTGTTGTGCGCATACGTAAAAATTTCTTCACTGCTCGCTTGCGTGTAGAGGGAGAGAAAGCGTTGCGCGTCGAGGAGCATTATTGGTGATGCCGACCGTGGCAGCAATTCGTGCGGCTTCCCGGCTTTTACGAGCCTGCGCGCAAGTGCGGTCGCTCGCGCCAGCCTCCCGACTATGTCCGCTTTCTTTTCGCTTGAGTAATCGCTGATCGGTGCGAAAAGGATGATCCCCTTCACGCCGGTGCCGCCGGTTTTGGACGCCCAGTAAGTTGATTTCTGGCACCCGGTCGAATGTCCCGCGAGATAGATATCTTTGACACCTAATTTCCTAACGAGGTTAATGGCACCTTGGATATCGTCGACGCAGTCGGTAAATACTTCGTGCGTTCCGCCCATCGTATGGTACATGGTATCCTGCCCTTTCTTTTGCTTCACACTCGTCACGCTTTCAAATCCGCGATTGTTGAAGGTGATGACCGCCGTACTCGAAAGAGAAAGCAGCGCGTTCCGCATGGCGGAACCGCTAAAAGCCGAACTGGTAAGACCGTGCACGAGGATAATCGCCCGTTTCGGCCTCTTCGGACCGAACCACAGGCCGTTCAGAACGAACTTCTTCGGGGTGACTATTTCGACGACATGTGCGGGTCTCATGTACCGTGCTGCCAGCCGGAGAGGTAGTCCTTTTGCTCCTTCGTGAGTTTATCCATTTTTACCTGCATCGAGGCGAGTTTGAGAGTCGCAACGGTATTTTCGATTTCGAGCGGGACATCGTAGACTGCCGGCGTCTGCTTCTTTTTCGCAATCCACTCACAGGCGAGCGCTTGTGTTGCGAAGCTCATGTCCATGACCGATGCTGGATGGCCTTCGGCTGCAGCAAGGTTGACGAGCCGGCCTTCGGCGAGGACGTACAAGGTTCGACCTTGTACGTGGTAGGCGTCTACGTTCGGGCGCACATTCTTTTCTACTTTTTTTGCGAGCGACTTGAGGTCCTTGAGGTTGATTTCTACATCGAAGTGGCCCGAGTTGCACACGATTGCGCCGTCTTTCATCGCCTGGAAGTGCTTCTTCACGATGACGTCTTTGTTGCCCGTCACTGTGCAGAAAAGATCGCCGATTTTCGCAGCTTCGTCCATAGGCATGACACGGAATCCGTCCATGACCGCCTCAAGCGCTTTTATGGGGTCGATTTCCGTCACGACGACGTTTGCTCCCATCCCGTCCGCGCGCATCGCGAATCCCTTGCCGCACCATCCATATCCGGCGACGACCACCGTTTTCCCGGCGACCAGCATGTCGGTCGCGCGGATGATGCCATCGAGCGTACTCTGGCCGGTGCCATAGCGGTTGTCGAAAAGGTTTTTAGTCTTCGCGTCGTTCACCGCAACGACCGGGAATTTGAGTGCGCCGTCCTTGGCCATCGCGCGCAGGCGGATGACGCCCGTTGTCGTCTCTTCCGTGCCGCCGAGGAGGCGCGGGATCAAATCCGTATGTTCCTTGTGGATCGTCGTGACAAGGTCGGCGCCGTCGTCCATCGTGAGATGCGGCTTGCGCGCGATCAATTCCTTAATGTGCTTGAAAAATGTTTTTGTGTATTCCCCTTTGATCGCAAAGGTAGGAATGCCGTATTCGTGGGTGAGTGCCGCGGCGACATCGTCCTGCGTCGACAGCGGGTTGGATGCGGAGAGGTACACGTCCGCGCCGCCGTCCTTGAGCGTCCGGACGAGGTTTGCGGTTTCCGCCGTCACATGCAGGCACGCTGCGAGGACTTTGCCCTTGAGGGGCTTCTCCTTCGTAAACCGTTCGCGCACTTTCTCGAGGACCGGCATGTCGCGGTCTGCCCACTCGATGCGTTTTCTGCCGGTCGATGCCAATTTCGGGTCTTTGATATCCGATTGCATATCAGATTTTGACGATTGCCTCCCACGAACGGCCTTCGACACCGAAGTGGCCGTAGGCAGCAGTTTCGCGGAAGACAGGCTTGCGGAGTTCGAGTCGTTCAATGATCTTGAGCGGTCGGAAATCGAAGTGTTTGTTGACGATCTTCGACAGGTCTTTGCCTTTCTCATTGAAGGCCTCTACCATCACCGGTTCCACACGGCCGATCGCGTAGGCAACGGTCACCAATACCTTTTTGCCGTACCCGTTCGCGACGAGGTTTTTTGCGACGAAGCGGCACATGTACGCGGCGGATCGGTCCACTTTCGTGGCATCCTTTCCGCTGAACGCCCCGCCGCCGTGCGGCATAAGCCCGCCGTACGTATCAACCATGATCTTCCTCCCCGTGAGCCCTGCGTCCGCCGTGAAGCCGCCGATCTCGAATTTCCCTGTCGGATTGACGAGGATTTCAATGCCCTTGAGGTCGCCCAAGACCGGTTTGAAAAGATGCTTCACGAGATCCTTGCGAATCTGCTCTTGCGATACGTTTTTTGCATGCTGAGTCGAGCAGAGGGCTGTCACCACTTTCCCGTCCTTGATCGTGACCTGCGTCTTGCCGTCAGGCTTTATCCACTCGAGTGTCTTCTCGCGGCGCAGTTTTTCAAGGCGGCGCGCAAGCTTATTCGAAAGCACGCAGCCGAGCGGCAGCATTTCCGGCGTCTCGTCGGTCGCGTAGCCGTACATGATGCCTTGGTCGCCCGCGCCGCCGGTGTCCACCCCTTGCGCGATGTCATTCGATTGTTTGGAAACCGTGTACAGGATCTTCAATTTTTCCGTGTAGCCGATCGACTTGTAGACGTTTGTAGCGATCTTTTTCATGTCCACTTTTGCGTTCGTCGTGACTTCACCGCCGATCATCAGCGTCCCGTGCGAACCGAACGTCTCGACGGCAACACGGCTCCGCGGGTCTTGCTCGAGGCAGGCATCTAAAATCGCATCGGAAATCTGGTCGCACACTTTGTCCGGGTGGCCGGAGGTTACCGATTCGGTCGTATAGGTTTTCAGCAAATGCAACATACGGTACGTTGTTATAAAAAATTATCCCCCACACGGGAGACAGCTAATAGTGCATCTTCCCGAAGGACTGGTTTCCCACCTTCCTCGCCGAGGGGTTGGGGGTAGCATTGGGCCAGAACCCTGCCAGCTACGCTCTTGATGTATTGGGGGTGTAGGGAAAGTCTAACAAGCAGGGGAAAATGTGCAACATCTAGATTTTCAACGGTTCTCCGTACGAAATCTCGTACCGCTTCCGCAGCTCTTCCATCGTAAAGCGATGTCCTTGGGTACCTTGGTTTTCGACAACAAACGCCGCGCACGTGCTCCCAAGCTGCGCACACTGCATCGAAGTCGCACCCGCGAGGTAGGCTTTCATGTATCCCGCGCGGTAGCCGTCGCCGGCGCCGGTCGGATCTTTGTTTTCAGTGACCGGTACTGCCGCTACGCGTATTTCGCCTGCTGCGGTGATGACACGCGACCCCGCTTCGCCCAACGTTACGATCAGCGTTGTTGCGGCCTTCACAATATCGGCTTCCTTCCATCCGGTCTTAAAGCTGATGAGCGTGAATTCGTAATCGTTCGCGAAAACCACTTCGGCGCCGGTGATGCCGTTTTTCAAATCGTCGCCCGAGAGCGCGGGGATCGCTTGCCCGGGGTCGAACATGAATTTCACGCCGCCAGACCGGAATTTTTCGGGAAATGACTGCATATCGGCGATGCAGCCGGCGGAAACGATGCCGAGTGCGCCTTTTTCCATCGGGATCTCTGCCGCGTACGCGATCGCCCCCGCGCCAGGATGGAACGCCGCGATCTGGTTGTCGCCCTTGTCGGTGAGGATGTACGCGAACCCGGTTTCCGTCTTCGGCTCCACGCGGATGAGCGAGGTGTCCACACCGACGCCCTCGAGGTGTGCCTGGTATCGCGCGAAATCTTCGCCGACTGATGCGACAATGCTCGGCTTTTCGCCGAGGAGCGCGAGCGTGTACGCGATGTTCCCTGCCGTCCCGCCGAAATGTTCCGAATGCCCTTCGATATTAAAGGAGACGTTGATATTGTGGAGCTTGTCCGGCATGAAATGGTCACGGAAGTAGCCGGGGAAATCCATAATGTGGTCGTAGGCCAACGAGCCGGAGATGAGGATTTTGGTCATATCGAAATCGTACCACATCCACGTCCGTGTTGTCCCCTGCTGGTGTCCCGCCAGCATCGCATGCTATCTGTGTCAGCTTCCCGTCGACCGTCCTCCTGAGACGAAGGAGCTAGGCATTCCCCCCTGCAAGCGGAAACGTCACGATAACGTGAGTCCCTACGCCTTCTATCGATTCTACGCTGATTCGGCCATTCATTGCCTCAACAAGCTGTTTGGTGATCCAAAGTCCAAGTCCGGTACCTGTCTGCGAGCGTACTTTTTCACTTCCTGAACGATGGAACTTTTCGAACAGGCGGTCGCGATCCTCCGATTTCATACCGATCCCGGTGTCAACGACGCGGATGATTATTCCCCTGTCTTCATAGCTCCGTACTTTGACCTCGCCATGTTCGGTGTATTTGATCGCGTTTCCGATGAGGTTCATCGCGATCTGGCGGAAGCGCGTCTCGTCGGCGAGTATGCGAAGGCCGGATGAGAATTCGCGCGCAAGTGACAGCCCTTTCCCGCGCGCCGGCTCCTCAAGCGCATCGCAGACTTCTGTAAGGATCGTATTGGGATCGATCGTTTTCATTTCTAGCGCGATGCGACCTTGTTCGATCCTCGACACGTCAAGCATGTCGGAAATGAGGTTTTCGAGGGCAAGCGCGGATGTATCGATGCGCCGTAGGTGTTCGTCAGCCGTTTTCGGGTCGCCACCGTGGATAGCATCACCGAGCAATTCCGCGTACCCGCGGATCGCGGTAAGCGGCGTGCGCAATTCGTGCGAGGCCATCGAAATGAAATCGTCCTTCAATTGGTCAACTTCCTTGAGCTTCCGGTACAAAACCGTGTAATCGATAATACGCGCATGCCGGAAAAAAAGCGCTAAAAGGAGGATAACGATGACGAGCAAGACGGCTATGCTGCTCGATATACTCTGCGATATAATCCGATCCGCTTCCGAGAGCGATTGGCGGGTGACCGCAATACCGCGGAGTGTGCCGTCCTCCGTGACGATAGCGCGAATGGTTCGGAAAAAACGGACCCCGCCGACCACTTCTTCGATAGTAAAGGAATGCGCACTCTCCCCAGTCGCGAGAGAAAGCAGCGTATCCATACCGAGGACAGACTCACCGATCCTTTTCTCGTCGGCGCTGTTCGTGATGGTCCACTTCCCGTCGTGGCGTTCGACGATGTGGAATTCAGTAATCGTCGGATTCAAATCTATGAGGCGCCGCATGTGCATGCGGACCCGTGGTGCATCGTCATAAAGGAGTGCAGCGAGCGGGGCAAACCCGTCCTGGAGCGACCCGACCCTCACATTGATAAGCTGGTCCTGCGCACTTCTGGCGATGCCAATGAAGCGGTCCGCGATGTAGGCAAAAGATACGAGGATCGCACATGCGACCGCGATCGTCAGGAAAAGTTGTGGAAATTCCCGCACTGTCGCCAACCCAGACCGGAGTGTCCCGATCAGGCTTCTCATGGGAGCGGCGGAGTCAGAGGGCCATGCGACCGTCGGATACCGAGGATAAGGAGGGCGGCAAGAAGGAACATAAGAAGCCCGAATGCTGTAACCAGGAGCAGGTTGTCTGCAAGGAGCCCCGCGGTATCCGCATTACCCGATGCGGGTGAAATCAAAAGTGGCGTGAACTCGGCAGCCTCTGCGGTCTTTACAAACGGGATTGGCGGACTTTTTGCTAGGATACGGCCGCTATTGTCAACAGTCGCAAGATACAATTCATGGCGCCCATCTGCAAGCTGCTTATCGAGCCGGTATTCCCACTTCCCGTTGGTGTCCGCCTTTATCGTGACCACGATCGGCGTGGAGAAAATAAAAAGCGTGACAAAACTGTTGGGCAACCCCCTCCCAGCAAACACGATTTGCTCTTTGCTCGCAAGCACATTTCTTCCCTGCACGGCAATGCGGTCAACTTCGAAGACATTTGCAACTTCTTCGCCCGTCTCTATGGGCGACTGGACCGCGACTGGTTGCGTCTCGGTCGAAAGCGCGTCCAAGCCAAGGAGGATCCGTTCGCCGTCGGTAAGAAGGCTCTTCCCCGTGTGCGCGTCCAGGGGATTCGTGCCGTATATGTATTTTTCATCGTAATCCGATACGCCATCTCCGTCACGGTCGGAATACAGTTCCAGCCCGTCCCGTGCGATGAGATGGTCGCGTGCTTCGACGAGGTCCGCGCTCCGCATTTCCACTTGGGTGGATACCGTCCGCGCGTCAAGAGGCACGTCGACGGTGACACCGACCTCCGCGTTTATCAAAAGCGCAATGTCGTCGATTGATGACTTTAGGACAGATTCGATATGCTTCGCGCGCACATCCTCACCCGCAGGAAGCGCGACGGTGTCCACGAGATCAGATGAGAGCTTGTCCTGCCGGGCCTCGACCTTAGTACGTAAATTGACAAGCACCCGTTCACGTTCTGCGTGGTCGAATTTCTTCACCGGCTTCGGTGCGGCGGTAAGTTGGCGCGCTACCGCCCCGATCGTCTGGTCGATCCCTGGTTCTACGATCTGTTGGACGTCCCGATGCAGCGCCTCGCTTTCGTTTCTGAACCGGTGTACGTATTCCCCAAGGTCGTCAAGCTGCTGCACCGACGCTTCAGTAGGTTTCTGTTCTTTCCGCTGTCTCCGGGTGTCTGCTGCCGGGGACGCAACAGGGATCGTACCCGTGGAAGTCGTCGCGACTGGCTGGTTAGCAAAAATACGAGGCGCGGCGTCGTTCGGCAATACGGTGTCTGTCGAACGCTCAGATGTGGCCCCGGTGGAGTAATTTCCTTCCGCATAGTATGCCCCCTCAAAATATGTCGTCGTTTGACTTCCATGGCCCGTAGAAACGCCTTGTTCGTTGTTTGTTGTTTGGGTTTCCAGCTCAAGGGAAGTACTTTCGTAGTAACTCGTCGCTTGTGACGTGGTACTCGTCTTCGAGTAATGCGAACCATGCGTGTACGCGATGCCTTTGGTACGGGCAGTAGTAGTTTCCGCAATGGCGCCCGCTACGCCTCCCACGAGGAGCATCAGGACGGACAAGGCGGCAATCGATAGCGCGTCCGATCGCATTGGCTCATGGTAGCACCCTGGCCGATTGGCAAGATGACATTTATCCATCCCTGTGCATACTGAAGATGCGCCATTTTTTGAAATATTCTCCAAAAATTGTATGATGTGCGCGTTAGGCCCTATCGTCTAGCGGCTAGGACGGAGCCTTCTCAAGGCTTAAACCGGGGTTCGATTCCCCGTAGGGTCAAATATTTGACCGGGCAAATTTTTGACCCGGAGAGAAAGACGCGGGGCGTCTTTCGTGGGAATCGAACGGGCGCAGCGGGACCCACATCAACAGATGCGGGTGCGAGCAGCGGCCGGCGAGTTCTGCGAGTGACGACGAGCAGAAACGTGTCGGGCGATTCCCCGTAGGGTCTCAAAGGCAAAAATCGTGCTCCGCAGCACGATTTTTTGCACTTTGTGAGGCCGGAGCGATGTCGCAAAAGCTTTTGCGAATGCGAGGCGGAGCCGGCGACCGAGGTGAGAGACGACGAACCGAGAGTTGTGGGCCAGACTAAAAATACATGCGAAGCGTTCCTTTAAAATTCTTTGATTCTCCAAGTCGTAAGGGTCAAATTTTTATTGCCGAAGCGAGCGGCGGCGAGCCGAGAGTTGTAGGGCGATTCCCCGCAAAATCCTCTTACAAGCAAAGACCGCCCCGAAAGGCGGTCAAAGGCGATGCATATGTCGCCGGCGTCTACCCGCCAGAAAGCGACTTGACGAGCTTGACGATGCCGGCCACCACGATGCCGACACCGAAGCCGATCGCAGCGGCAATCATGACGGTTGCCGGCCGGCTTATCATGTCTCCGGAGCTTGATCCAAATACGCCTGCAACGGCGCCGATGATCGTCGTTGCAATCAGAATAGAGCTCGTTGTGGACATGCTGTCCTCCTTCTTGTGTGCAAGATCAACATAGCGGTAATAGCACGTTTTGCTGAGTCCGTCAAACTCGGCCAAAAAAATAACTAATGGAGGTTATACTTGCGGGAATGCTGCTCGTTAGGAAACTGCACTCGCTCCTCCCCCGCACCAAAGAGGGCGACGCCATCCTCGTCTTCTCCTACTTCCTCGGCACATGCATCTACGCGCTCCTTTTCCACCCCGGCATCATGTTCGGGCACATCCTCTTTTTCATCGTGCCAGGGCTTTATCTCGTGGTGCGGTACTGGCGGCGGAATTACCATGCGTTCCTTTTTTCGATCGCTGCGGGCGTTGCAACCGGATTCCCTTTGCAAGTCGTCGCCGAATTGAACGGTGTGTGGCAGTATGACTTCCCGCTTTTCGATTGGCTCACCTTCGGCGGGTTGCGGATGATCCCGCTTGCGTGGTACGTGCTCTGGATCGGGCTCACGATCAGTGCCTACAGTGTTTTTTTCGATAAGCACATCCACACGGTACGGAAACACCATGTGTTCTGGAAAGTGCACTACCGCTTTTTGATCCTCTGCGCTGCAGTGACCGCGGGCTCGATGTATTTCCTGCTGGTAAACCCAGGCGTCTTCCTCTTCCCATACCCGTACGTGCTTGCGGGTTCACTGCTTTTTATCGCGCCGGTCGCGTGCATCCTATGGTGCCACCCGCAGCTCTTGCGTGACACTATTAAAGCGGTCGGTATCCTTGCGCTCCTCATGCTTATCTACGAACTCGTCGGCTTGAAAGTCGGCTGGTGGACGTACCCGGGCGATTACATCGCCGCAATCCCGATGTTCGGTACCGTCTTGCCGCTGGAAGAAATCATCCTTTGGATCCTCTTCGGCGCATTATTTGCCGTCGTCGCGTACGAGGAAGTTGAGCACGATGCGGCGTTTAAGTAGAAGTTTACAAAGACTGCGGACCGCCTCCTGAAGTAGGAAGCGGCCCGTTGGGATCAACTGAAGGTGATGTACAGCCAAAAGACAAAGCCGTACACTGTCGCCGTTGCTCCTGTCCAGAACACGATTCCAAGCAGGACGTATAACGTGTCGGACACACCCCAATTACGGAGCATGCGCCAACTCGTCCACGCGGCGGCAAATCCCGCGACGATGAACCAGTAGGGGTCAATCCTACCAGATAGATGCGTAATCGCGGCGATCGTGCTTGCACACGCTGCCACAACAAGCATCCTGCTGACGATTGCGAGGCCGTTGTCTGCCAACATCGCTGTCTCCATCGTTGCCATAGCAGGTCATCTGACCTGTTGCCATTGTACCACTTTTACAATATTTCGTCAATATCCAAATTATGCCGATTTCACAAGCTTAAATCGTTCGTTCCCTTCCTTATTCTTCCCAAAAAACATCTCCTGCGGGCGGAACCAAAAGCCGTGGTTGTGTGGCCACAGATGTTCATACATGACGCCGATCTCGCCAGTTTCCGTGTGTTTTACGTCGCGTTGCACCAACCTATACACTCCGCCCTTGTAGTGCTGATAAATCTCCCCGGGAGCGGCCAGGGCTTCTTCCTTCGTTGAAAACAGCGGTGTTTCTTCCATACTTACCGCGCCTTCCAATCGGCGTCCTGGCGGACTAAGAGTTCTGGCGCGCGGGCGGGTTCTGCCATGATCTCTTCCACCGCTTTTTCCATGCGCATGCTCTGGGAGCCTTTGATAAGGACAAGAGTGTTCTTGTCGAGGATCGGCTCAAGTTCTTTGCCGGCGCGCTCACTTTCGCCCTGCTCGTACTGGCGGACGTTCGATTCGGGCAGGCCGTTGTCGAGCGCCGTTTCCGCGATCGCACGGGCGCGGAGTCCCACGGTGCAGAGCATCGTTGCCGCGCGCGCCGCGTGCTTTCCCACTTCGATGTGAGCTTCTTTGGAAAAGCGGCCGAGTTCGAGCATGTCGCCGAGGACCGCGATCTTCTTTTTGAAACCCTTGATGTCTTCGAGCATGTCGAGCGCGGAATGCGCAGCAGCTGGCGATGAATTGTACGTGTCATCAATGAGAAGCGAGTCCTTGAGGCCGTTGATGATGCGCATGCGGCCGGGTGGCGGCTCCCATCCCTTCAATGCTTCCGCAGCGGCTTCCTGTGGCACGCCTGCGGCCTCCGCGACCGCGAGCGCGGCGAGCGCCGCATAGACGCGCGGCTTGCCGAGTGCGCCGATGAGGGTGACGTCGTGGCGCGACCCGGAATGTTCGCTGTAAAAATGCATGCCGACGGGGCGTTTGTTGTCATACTGGATGCCCATGTCGCGTGCGACAAATGCGTTCTGCCCTTCAAAGCCAAACGAAACCGCCTGCGATTCGTACTCTTTCAAAATCGCTTTCGTGTGCACGTCGTCGCCGTTGATGACGAGTAGCCCGTCGTGCTTCATATGTTCCGCAAGCCGCTTTTTCTCGTTCGCAAGCGCTGCGGGAGAGTGGAAGTATTCGACATGCACCGGGATATTGGGGATCGAGGTGATGACGGCGACATCGGGCCGGAGCCACTTCGCGATGCGCCGGATGTCGCCCGGGCGGTCGGCACCGACTTCAAGCACCAACCATTTCGGGTACGGATCGCTGCCGACAACGACCCACGCACCTTTCACGACATTCACCAGCCACCGCATCGGCGAACCCCAGCCGCTCTCTAATCCCAAAATCGTGAGCGGAACGCCAAGTTCGGAGTTGTAGCTTTTCTCGCTCTTGCGCACGTGTCGGCCCGCCTCGCCTTGACTCGCGAGTCGAGGCGGGCTATCAGAGAGGACCGTGAAAATCGCATCCTTGGTCGACGTCTTCCCCGCGCTTCCCGTCACCGCAATGATCTTCGGCTGATGGCGACGGAGGACGAGCTGTGCTTCAAAGGTGAGGATGGCGACGACGGCGCTGCGAAGCCATTGGTACATGCGGATATTGTAGCGCAAAAAACGCATCCTGCTCTTTTTAACGATCGGGTGGAATATTGTAGTAATTGATCAAGAACTTCGCGATGTCATTAAACGGCCGCGCCAAGGTGCGGGAGGCGTACATTTCCCCATGCGGCTCAAGGGCGTAGAGGAGGACGATGAATTTGGGGTCGTGCGCCGGGAAGTAGCCGAAGAATGAGTGTAAGTAACGGTCGGTGTAGTAGCCGCCAGGCCCGGCGATCTGCGCGGTGCCGGTTTTCGCGGCGATCGAGTAGTGCTCTTGCTTCAGCGCGCCTTCGAGAAGTGCGTCGTCATACACCTTGACGAGCATGTCGGTCACTGTCGCTGCGGTTTCCGGCTTCAGGACTTGTATCTCGTCGGCCTGCGCAAGTTTTCGCGATACGCCATTTTCGTAGCGCACGGCTTTCACGATGTGCGGCTCGGGCAATTTGCCGTCGTTTGCAAGTGCGGCAAGTGCACGGATCATCGCGATCGGAGTCACCGCAATGGACTGGCCGAACGACGCCGATGCGAAGTCGATGTCCGCCGCGCCTTCCACAAAAAGCGCGTTGATGTTCCCCGCCGCTTCGTTCGGCAAGTCGATCCCGGTTTCTTCGCCGAGCTTGAATCGCTTCACGTATTCGGCGAACTTCTCATTCCCCATCCTATCGACCGCGAACGACACACCAGTGTTCAGCGATTGCGACAGCACTTCCTGCATGTCCACGACGCCACGGCCTTTCAAGTCGAAGTTGCAGAATTTTGCGCCGCTTTTCGAGACGCACCCGCGGTCGTTGTACGTCGTTTTCGGCGAGACAGCGTCCACATCGATCGCTGCCGCCATCGTAAGCGGCTTCATGATCGAGCCCATTTCGTAAATGCTTTCGATAAGCGGGTTCGAAAACGCGGACGGGTCGGCGATGGAATATTCATTAGGGTCGAACGCCGGCCGCATCGCGATCGCTAGCACTTCGCCATTCGAAGGGTCCATGATGATCCCGCCCGCGTCTTTCGGGCCATGTGCGGCAACGATCGCCTCGAGCGAACTTTCGAGCTGCGCCTGCACTGACGGCTCGAGCGAGGTGATGAGGTTCCCTTCTGCCGCCGAGGGGTCGCGCGAAACGAGCGCTTCGACGTTCGAAAAGATTTCAGCGAACGGGTTGATGTAGATGCCGCCATCGTCGTGGCGGAGCGTGTCTTCGTAGTACCGTTCGAGGCCGTAGACGCCGCGCTTGGTGTCGCCTATAAAGGCGACGAAGCCGAGCGCGTGTGCGGCAAGCGACGCCGCGGGATACAGGCGCCACTCTTCGCGCACCGTCGTCACGCCTTGGATTTTCAAATTACGCACTGCTTCCGCCTCGTCGTCGGAAAGACGGAACGCGACCTCCTCGTACGGGTCATCTTTTTTGGCAGCGCTTGCCCTGAAGCGGTCTTCTTCGATCGTCACAATTTTGGAGAGGCTTGCGTACGCCGCATCCGCGTCCCTGAGCAATTTCGGATTCAATGCAACCCGCCACCCACCTTGCATGACGGCCGCCGCGACTTCCGTGCCGTCCTTACGCGTAAAGAGGATGTTGCCGCGAGGGGTCTCGGCGCCGGTATTTTCCACGTACTGGCCGAGGCCTTCCGCGCGGTAATCGTCGCCGTGGACGATCTGCACAAAATACAATCGCACGACCAAGAGGACCGCCACGAGGACGGCGAAGAACGTGAGGATCCGGACGCGAAAGACGAACTTTTGGCGCATAAGGAAATTAAAGCACGAAATCCGAAACTCGAAATCCGAAACAAATTTCAAACATCAAGCATCAAACCCCAAACAAGCCGTTTGGAACACTGGTATTTCATATTTTGGGGTTTATTTCGAATTTCGTGCTTAGTGCTTCGAAATTCAAATGTCGTTTTGGGCGACATTTGCCGCGACCGCGCTCGTGCGGCGCACAAAGCTCGTGCCGGCGCTTGCCGTCAGCTGCAGGTTGCCCGCGGATTCAGGGGAAATGGACTTGGCGAGGGCGAAATAGTCTTCCTCAAGGCTGGCCACGGTAGAGCGCAAACGCTCGCTCTCGACGCTGGCTTCACGGTTTGAAATGACGTTCATGATCGAGACACCCACGAAATACAGGTATGCAGCGACGGAAAGTGCGAGGAGTATTGAAAGTACCTGGAGCATGTGCGACTCGCCCGCGAAGGCAACGGCGCTGACTTTGCGCTCCGGGAGCGTGCGTGCTTTCTGTAACAGTGCCAATTGTGCTTGTCTCATACTGGTTTCCCTCCAGAAAAGAACTAGGTCTAATATTTCTGCATACAGCGTAGTTTGGCGGAACGTGCGCGCGGGTTTGCCTCTCTCTCTGATCGCGAAGCTTGGACGGTCTTCTTGAGGACGCGCTTCCCACCGCCTTGATCTTCCCACTCCCGCATTGTCTTTTTCACTTCCCGGTCTTCGACCGAGTGGAACGACAATACTGCGAGGCGGCCACCCGAATTCAATGATTTCCATGCAGCGGTAAGGCCTTGCTTCAGGCTCCCCATCTCATCGTTTGTCGCGATGCGGAGCGCCTGGAAGGTCTTTGTCGCAGGATGGATGCGTCCTTTGCGGTAGAAGGGTGGCACGGCAGACCTCACGATCTCGGCAAGCTCCCGTGACGTCGCGATCTTTTTGCCCTGTCGCGCTGCCACGATAGCCCGCGCTATCTTCCGTGCGAATTTCTCCTCGCCCCATCCATAGAGGACGTCGGCGATGCTTTCCTCCTGCCAGTCGTTCACGATCGTTCCTGCGGTAAGCGTATGTTCGCCTATCTCGCGTGAGAATGTCATGAGCAATGGCTCGTCGGTGAGGAATGAGAACCCGCGGCCTGCATCAAGCTGGTAGCTGCTCCATCCGAGGTCGAAAAAGGCCTTATCAAGGTGTGGAATCCCATGCTTCCCTAAATACGATTCCAGATCCCTGAAATTACCTTCGACCAGAATGACTCGTGCAGCCGATCCTGCCAATGCTTTTTCGGCACGCTTCACGGCGTCCGCGTCGGCATCGATCCCGAGAAAGGTGCCCTTCGGCCCGAGCCGTGCAAGGATTTCCTTCGCATGCCCAGCGCCGCCGAGCGTTGCATCGAGGACCGTGTCGTCCTCCTGAATATCGAGTGTTTCCAAACTTTCCTGTAAAAGAACTGGTCGGTGTTCATACCCCTTCACACGCGCCGCGTGTGTGGGGCCTTGCGACACCGGGTCGCTCGAGGATAGATGACGTCGCGTGCGCATGACGATATGCAAATCCTCGAGCTACCCCGTATTACAAGGCGCCAATCTGACCCAACGTTTCCGCCATACTTTCAGCTTTCGACTCGATCGCTGCTTTGTATTGCTTCCACGCGTCCTTGTCCCAGACTTCGACCCTGTCGGAGACGCCGGCGAACACCACATTTTTTGAGAGTTTTGCGAATTCGCGTTGATGTTCGGGAATGAGTACCCGTCCTGCCGCATCAACGTCCATTTCCATCGCTCCCGAAAGGATGAACCGCGAGAAGCCGCGCTTGTCCTGCGAAGCGAACGACATTTCGTCCAGCTTCGCGACGACCTTCTCGAAACTCTTCTTCGGATAGACGAACAAGCAGTTGTCGAGGCCCCGCGTCATCACGATCTTCTTACCGAGGCCCGTACGGAATTGCCTCGGTAGGGAGACGCGATTTTTCTCGTCCAATGTGTGTTCGTATTCACCGATCAACATAGGTGTTTGGTCAGATCCATATATGGGATGGGTGTGTAACACTGTGTCAAAAGTTTTTTCTCGCTAGAAAAACTTTCGACCCTGCCTCCCTCGCCTGCGCTCGGTCCGGCCTTGCGATTGGGTCCCACCCCAATCTCACCCACTTTCTCCCACTGGATTTGAGTATACGCCACTATACCCCACGCGCCACCAGCTATCCACACAAAATGTGGATAAACAGAGCCATTTTTTGACTGCACTACAATTATGAAGTTCTGGCAAATCTCCTCCTCTGAAACATATGAAAAGGCCGCACCGAGAATCGGCGCGGCCTTCGTCTGGTACGAGACCTTGATGGCTAGAGCACGATAGGTTTGCTCCCATTCCCGGGAACGCCGAGGACGCCGAGGATCTCGCCAAGTCCTTGCGGTTGCTTCTGCTTCCTGTGGAAGATGGTCCAGTTTCGATCGATGCTGAACGGCTTTGTGCGCGTGTCCATAAAGCGGACATTGACCTCGGCGACGTAGAGCGCGTCGACCACCTTGGCCAGCGCGGCGAGCGGCATCAGCTCGGCCTCCACTTTCCGTACCTTCTGCACGAGCTCCTCGAACGAGGGCTCGACGAGCTTGTCGCGAAGCTGGATAAGGCCAGCGGGATCCAGCATCGTGACCTGGCCGCCAAAGATCTCGGCGACGTTCTGCATGAGAGAGTTGTAGCGCATTGCCGGCCCGTTCACTCGGTCTCTTGTCTGGCGGCGGAGTTCATACAGCCGCTTGATGTCGTTGTCGGCTGCGCCGAACCTGGTATCGAGCGGACTTGATAGCTCGTCGGGAGGCGTAATCTCGCGCATGTTGATATCAGCAAGCATGCTCTCGACCTGCTTCAGGAGCGATAGGCGATCAATCTTCGGCATCTTTCCAATCCCTTTGTTGTGCCTACTCATCGGACAGGATAGGCTTGTCCGGAAATACTCTAACATAAGATTCTTATGCGTCAATATTATGCAAAATGAGGGCCGGGCGGAATCTGGTTCCGTCCGGCCTCTTGGCGATCATCCGCCCCGTACATCGACCATCCTCACGTGCGCCAAGATCAATTCGGCGGCCGCTATCACCTCATCGTCCGAGAACTCAATCCGGAAGACCGCATGAGTCCGGTCCATCTCGGTGTCGAGCATGGACGCAGCGCCGAGCGTGTCGACAAGCTTTTTCGAATCGGCCGTGTAGCTTGACGTCGTGAACAGGCACTCGTCCCACCCGTGCCACTCCTTGTGACGCATGTACGACGACGCCGCGCTCGGCTCAAATACGTCCACACGGACGATGTTGCCGTGCTTACGCAGCGTCCGCATGAGCCGCACGGCGAAGGAACGCCGCGAACTGACCTGGGCGACGAAGGCGTCGCCCTTGAATTCCGCCTTGAGATGAGGGTTTTCCTTGACCATGTTGCCGCGCAACTGCCAGAGCATGGACTTCTCGTCTTTCACGCCAGGGAGAAGTTTCCGGACGACGCGCGGACGACGCGGTGCGGCCGTTCGTACCCGTGGCTTCCTGCGATTCGGTTTCTTCGAGTGTGTTCTCTTCAGTGCCATGTCGCTCTCCTTTTCTCGAGCTGGTTTCGGCTCGGGCAGTTATACCCCATGCACGGCAAAGATAAAAGGCCGCCTCTTTGCAGGGCGGCCTTCGTTGTCCTTCTCGGTCACGTCAGAGCTTGTTGCTCTCCTCATGCATGATCTTCAGGCATTGCAGGATCGTCTTCCAGGCGTCGTTGACCAGGCACGTTGGCGTCAGAATTAGCCTAACCAAGAGGTTGTCATACGGCTTGTGCATTTCCTTCCCCATACGGATTGCTGTCTCGAGCTCTAGCGGAGAGAACGTCTTTGAGTCAAATGGCGGAAGGCATTGGTACGCCCGCATCGCATACGAATCCGCATGACGCGTATGGTAATAGTGGACGTCGATGGTGCGTATATTTTCAGTGGCTACGGCACACCGCAAGCTGACGAGCGATCCCGCGAGATACGGGAACGAAACGATTTTCACACCATCCGATTCGATTGTATCGAATGGCACGCGACCAAGCCGTTCGAGATTCGCCCTGAGTACGAGAGCGATCGTTGCCGGTGAGAGTGGCGTTGTCATTTTCTCCTCCACTGGGCGTGTGTGAACATTCCAGGTGCCCTGCCTGGCTGGCCGCTTTATACAATGCGATCGGCAAAATGGAAAGGGCCGCCTGGTGGCGACCCTCGTTGGCCTTGTTACCCGCAGTTCTTCGTCCAATCGACCTTCTGCGGCTTCACGACGCGATCGAAGTCAATGAGCTGTCGGCCCTGCCGCTCGATATGCAGGATCAGCTTGCCGCTCGGATATTGGAGCCGGTTGAGGAGCGTTTCGAGCTCCTTCTCGTTTATCCACGTCAGCGACCGGTTATTCAACCGGACGACGCGATCGTTACGCTTTAAAGGAGCATCCCCCTCCAAGGCATCGCTGCCGCACTTGATCTCTTTGATATAGACGTATTGGACAAATCGGCGATCGTCTTTCGGAGGTAATGTCTCGAATACGATGCCGTACCCCTCATCGGGTGGGGGCTCGTTCGGATACACAAACCGTGTGACGAAATACGTGAGCCCAATTGCGATTGCTAGGCCTGCTGCCACCATGTCTGCATGGATTTTCATCGCCGCCTCCAGCCTCTAGTGCGCTAACGCAAGCACTGGGGCGAGTTTTACCACGTTTAAAAGATATCGTAAAGCGCAACCCGTCTGCCGGAAAAAAGGCAGACGGGTCGTCGTCGGATTCTGATCACACCTCGAAGGGTTCGAACATCGGTACGATGGTCGTGTGCTCCCACGTCTCGATCACGAACTGTTCGTATTGCCACTGCCGCACGCTGATATCGAACGCGGCGCAAAGCACCGCCACCGCAAATAGCAACGCCGCGACGACGACAATGCGCTTCGTCGCCAGGCGGTCTCGAGCCTGTGCCCGCTGAAGCATGACGTCTGTTGTGTCCATCTCACTCTCCTCACTAGTGCTGCAGCCTTTTTTATATCATTCCGCGGCTGGTTCCCCAACTGGCTCTGACGCGGGTTCCGGATCTGCTGGAGGTGGTTCCGGGACGGGTTCCGGAGCAGGATCGGCGGGAGGTGGGATTGCATCAAGGGTGTTCCCTTGAGGCGATTCGCCCTCCCCAGTTGAATCGCTCGTCGTATCTGACGGCGTCTCTGGCTCTGTGGCAGCATCTTCCGGCTCCGTCACCTCCTCGCCCTCGGGCGTCGCTGCGGGATCCTCGGGTGTCGTTGCAGGATCCTCCGTCTCATCCGCAGGTGGCATATCTTCCGGTGCGGCGTCGTCTGATCCACCGCCACCGCCTCCCCCTTCTTCGTCCTCATCGCTCGCTCCAAGCACGGCTCCCTCTTCGTCAGTCCCTCCTTCCTCGTCTTCGAGTGCTGCAAGCGATGCAATCTCCAACACAACTTCCTCCGCTATCGGCGCCGGCGCATCCTCCCACTCGCCCGCTTGCAAAAGGTTCGCAACAGACCGCTCGATGTCTTGGAAATAGGCGAGGGTGCCGCCGTTCTGCCCCGCAAAAACACACGCAAAAAAGACGAGCCCCACGGTCAGCGACGTCGCCGAGCCATACGCATCGGTGTCGAGACCGAGGCGTTTCCGCCACCACTTCGCCTCGTACCAACGCGGCTCTACATACATGGCAACCTTGATCTCATCCATCGCGTAGCGCTTTTCGTACACGCGCTTCAGGTGTGTGCGGAGGTCGAGCACGTCGCGGTCACCCGCTATCGTGCCACCGTCACCATCGCGACGGCCGCGGTGGCCGCGATACCACTTTTGTGTCTCGCGCGTGATCGTGAGGATCTCCTCCACGATGACAAGCCCGGCCGGAATGCCGATAAGGAGCATGAAGCCGAGCTTCGTACGCGCGAAATCCAAAACATACCCCGCGCCAGGAATACTCACGAGTACTTTCCCGATCACCTCGCCACGCGTGACAGGATTCGGATCGGCTTCCTCGTTCGCATCGCCCTTCGTCGCAAAAGTGCCGTCGGGCTTCACTTCGATAATCCGGTGCGTCGTCGGGATGTCGCTCTTAGTATCTTTTCCAAAGGTGATGACGTCGCCCTTTTTGTACACGACGGCGGGCTTCACGACGACGAGCGATCCCGTCCCGATCTCCGGCTCCATGGATCCTGACTTCACGATCTTCACCTCGATGTTCCCCGGAATCGGCAGCATCGTGCCGAGCAAGAGCCCCGCGATCCCCACGACGAGGGCGATAAAGAGCGTATGGAGGATGGTGGCAATGATTTTCATACGCTATCTCCCAATGAGGAGGCGGATTTGGTTGATAATGTTCGTCGTCGACGATGTGCTCGACGCATTCCCCGTATTCACCGTGCCGCCGCTGCCGGCAGTGTTCCCTCCCGTATTCGAATTTGATGTCGTCGTCGAATTCACCGTCCCGTTATTCACGATCGTGATATTCACCGGCCCGCAGCTGCCGTTGCAACCGTCGCGGATGCATTGGTTCCCACCCTTGTCACATTTGAAGCGCGGATTGTCTTTCTTCGGCACGGCACGGAAGCCGATATCTACCGAGAATGAGTCCGTCTGCGCCTCGTTGCCGAGCGTCGTCGGATCGCACGTAATCACAGCGGTGGCCACATTCACCACCATGTCGCCGGCGCACCACTGAATTGCGATGTATTTCGTCTGGTTGGCGGGAAAAGCGTTGCCCGAGAGCGAATCCGCGAGTACGTAGGTTTTATTCTTCAGGGTTATCGTCGCAGCCTGTTTGTCCGTCGAAGTCCCGAAGATCGGCTTTTCACCGACTTCAAACAGGTTGTCCCCGTCGTCGTACCACGCGAAAAACTCCGTCCCGTCCGCAAGTTCCCCCGTCGTCGTCCCAGCGGAATTGTCCGCATGGCTCTCGGGCTCGTTGACGCCATTTTCCTTCTCCTTCAAGTTTTCAAAATCAAGGCAGATCCACGCATCCTTGTTCACGTGGAAGCTGATCGTCGCCTCGCCCTCATCCCCCGGCTTCACATCGTCAATATTGAAGAACTTGTCCACGCCAGGCACCAAGTTTTTCAGGGCCCACGTGGAATTCGGCTGGAGGACGCCGTTCCACGTCGCCTTGCTGTCGATCTTCAGGTTGAAGCTCCCCGTCGCAAACGTGTAGCCGCTCGCCTCGCTGCCGTAAAAGGCTGCGAGAGTCACGATGGCAAGAAGAGCGATTGCTAAGGTTCCCCTTGCCCCAATTTTTGTAATTGAGGCGTACATAGTTTAATTTCCTGTCACACTGACACCGTCCACGCGGAAGCTTTCATTCCCGGCGGCTTGGTTGAATCGGATGAAGAACGACGTATTGTCGAGCACGCCGGGAAGGTTAATGGTCTCCAGGCCGGTCCATGCTGCAAACTGCGTCAGATCTTCAGTCGCCAGGTTTACAAGGCCCGTCGGATCGTCACACGCTCCACTGGTGTAATACTGCACCTCTCCGGTATCTCCGGGATCGGCATCACTGTCTCCTCGCCAGTAGTATTTCAACTGGAGATTCGCGAGACCGGTTGCATTTATCGCGCGGCAGATGAACCCGTTGTTGCCGATGAGCGCAAACCTTCCGCCATCCGGACTTGGTGTGTTATCACCTGTCGTACTCGTTGCCGCTGCGACCGTGCCATTCACGCAGCTATTACCATTATCTTCATCCCACCCCGGAATGTCTGCAAGACACGGGCCATCGCCGAAGTTGTCTGTAATTATCGTATACGACCCCTGGGAATAATACGTGCTCTGTGAGTAATACCCTGACTGCGAATAGTAGTTACCCTCCGAATAGTACGTCGCCTGCGCATAAGTCGTAACCTCGCATTGGAAGTTCGGATTGTTGCGCGCTTGCACCGCATCGAATTGCACATCGGCCGTCACCGTATCCGTCTGCGCGGCATTGTCTATCGCGTCGCCGACACACGAGATGCCGCCGTCTTCAGGCGTTGCCGCGAGGTTACCCGCGCCATCGTCGTGGTTCGTCGCATCATCCGGCCCCGAGTAGTCGTCCTCTGGCAGCGATGCCGCGGCAATGTCACCGAAGCACCACGCCTTGCCGATGTAGTAGGTCGTGTCCCCGTCAACCGGTCCGCCCACTCCTGTCCAGATGTTTTCGTCGGAATCGGCAAGCGTGAATTTGTGCGGCACATCCGGCGTGAGCGCGCCGAGCGGTCCCGACGAGATGATGCTTTCACCCACTTCGAGCACGTTGTCGCCGTCGTCCGCCCACCACACGAAGTTCACCAGGTCCGCAAGTTCCCCGTCGAGCTCATCCGCATCGGGTTCGGCACACGTCGGGTCGTCGTCCAATTCAGGATCATTGCATGTGCGGTCGTCGTCCGAGGTGAGCGTGACATTCGCACAAAGGTACGCGTCATTCGTATCCACATGTACCGAGATCGTATCTTCCCCCCAATCGGCCGGCTTCAGGTCGAAGAAGTTGAAGAACTTCTCGACTGTGAGGTCCGCCGCGAGCCAGCTCGTCGACGACGTCGCGACGCCGTTGTAGTACGACTCGTTGTCAATTTTCAGGTCAATCGCACCCGCCGTGAACGTATTTCCCGACGAAACTTCGGTATCGGAGAAGTAGGCGCTCGTCGCCCCGGCTACCGAGCCTCCAGCTGCCACAATAAGTAGCAATGAAAGGATTATTCGTGGGATGTTCATGGTGTGTCAGTCGATCAGGATGAGTAAGGATTAATCACCAATGCCGTCGCCGACTTGGTTATTGAGGATGTTGCAGGTGATGTTTGCGTTCGCGGTGAGGTTAAACGGATCCGAGGTGTTCCCACTTCCCGTACATGCGCCGCTGAAGGTCGTCGTAAACGTGTTGCCGCCTACGTTTCCGGTGATGACTTCGTATACGGTGTAAGAGCCGACCGGGAGATTCGCGACCGGCACTTCGTCCGTCACGATTTGCTCGCCGCCCGGGCCGACAATGTGGAGCGTAAAGTCGTTGACTTCGATACCCCCCGAGGAGACGAGCAATGCCTTGTTTACGGTCAGCGTGCCGAACTCATCTTGCTGTTCCGGTGGATTGCACAGGAATCTGCCGTTGTTACGAGCTTGTTCGGCATAGAACGTCATCGAGACTTCGACACCGTCCGTTTGAGTTTTGTTGTCGAGCTGCGAGCCATCGCAAGTGAAGCCAGTGCCTACGCGGTTTGGAAGCTGCGGACCATCGGTCGTAAGATCATCTTGCGCGAGCGGATCCAGGGTCATGTCTCCCATGCACCACCCCTTGGCGATGTAGACGGTTTCGTCAGCCGGGATCGAAGTTCCGTTCGGGAGTCCCCACGCGTTGTCAGTGGCGTCCGCGAGGACGATCTGGAACGAACCAGTTGAAGTAGCAAGGTCATAGAGCGATTGGACGCCGCCACTCTTCGTGAGCGCCTGTTCGCCTTCTTCGTACACGTTGTCGCCGTCGTCTGCCCACCAGAAGAACTCCAATGTCTGCGCGAGTTCGCCGTCCCACGCATTTTCAACGACGTCCTGCGCGTCACCATCGCCAAGTTCCGGTTCGTTGGACGAATTATCGTTGTTAGACGTAAGCGTGAGATCCATACATGCCCATGCGTCGTTCTGGACGTGGATGGAAATCGTGTCTTCGCCCTCGTCATCAGGCTTCAAGTCATCGAAGTCGAAGAAGACGAGATTGTCGAGGTTGCTCGGACCGAATGAAGTGGTGCACGGCGTATTCGGTTCCGGAAACTCCGATGGTCCTTGCCATTGCCAAACGCCGGCCGTCACTTCGACGCAGCGGTTTCCGTTGTAATAACTGTCATTGTCGATCTCGAGGTCAATCGCTCCGGCCGTAAAGACGTTCCCTGTTGACGTCTCTGTGTCCGAGAAGAATGCCCCTGTTCCCGTCGCTACCATGCCGCCAGCTCCCACAATGAGGAGGAGCGCGAGCACTATCCGTGAAATATTCATATCTGTGTTGTTAGTAATGTCTTAATAACGCGCACTAGTAACTTGATAATTTGACCTTGCTGCATATGCAGCCCGTCCAGCTCCAGTTTGCCTAGGGACAAACCTGGGGCTGGAAACGGCTGCCTACGAGACCCTAATCGCCTCATTTCCATGGAAATGATGCAATTAGCCTTTTGGACTTGTGGCTCAAATCGGCCGATTTGAGCCACAGGGGGCTCTGATGGTCAGAGAACTACTGGCTCTGCGGTGCTTGAATGTTTAGTACAGGCCACGTCGGCGTGTAATTCAACGCGCAAGTGAAGTTCGGGTTGTTACGCTTCTGAACCGCGTAGAACTGCATGTCGCCAACCGCGCTGTCAGTTTGAGCAGCGTTATTTACAGACGCGCCATCACACGTAAACCCTGTGCCGCCTGTTGGTGAACGCGTTGTAAGGCCATCTTGCACAAGATCGGTGTCTGTAAGCGTACCCGCACACCAAATTTTACCGATGTAGACGGTCGAATCACCTGGAATGCCGCCACTGCCGAATGCGCCGCCAGCACTGTCTGAGAGCGCAATTTGACCTGCGTCGTCAAGTCCGCTAAGCGGACCTTGCAAAAAGAGCGTCTCCGGCGTGCCCGAAGCACCCGCCGTCGGTTCGAATACGTTATCACCATCATCAACCCAGAATGCGAAGTTGATCATGTCGTCAAGCTCACCCAAATCCGCACCTGGAACGGCACAGTTCGGATCGTCAGCAGATTCTGGCTCTGTGCATGTAACGTCGTCATCTTCCGTGAGCTGCGCGGCAGCACACATCCACGCATCGTTACTGCCGACGTGAATCGAAATCGTGTCCTCACCTACATCACCAGGCTTGACATCGATAAAGTCAAAGAATCGATGCTGTCCCGCGACAAGATTCGCCATCGTCCAGCTTGTTGTTGTGCTGAAAATCAGCGTACCTGTGCAACCCATACCTGCAATATTGCAGTCGAGCGCATAGCTCTCGTTGTCGATTTGAAGATCGATATCGCCAGCTGTAAACGTATTTCCTGTCGAAGTCTCGGTGTCGCTGAAGAATGCGCCCGTTGACGACGCGACAATCGCGCCGACAAAGACGATCATTCCCAAGCTCGCCAAGATGCGAGCATTTAGAAGTGTTGTCATAATATTTTTAATGTATTTGATAATTGATAATTAATTTTCAGCTCTCTGTCGGGATCGACCTTTTCCGACAGAAAAATCGCTCACGACAAAGAGCCGGTTTGGTATTGCACTGGTGCAATACCAAACCGGCTCCTCGATGCCGAGAGATTCTGCTTCTTGTAATAGGTGCTGATGGACAGCATTGGGGTCAGTGCCTTTCGCCCCCGCTTCAAGACACTGTCATTATGCTCACACATTCTTTATGACGTCTACATGAAATGTTAATAACTATTCGGTGAATAACGTTGTGGACAGCGCGTCAAATGTGTGTGAGTTGTCCCCCGCAAAAAAGTGGACAACCTGTGGACAAGAAGTTGATAACTTTTCGCACCCATCCTTAATGCGATCTTTATCTTGGTACCGTACATTTCCTCGCAAGTGCGTTGTGGGAGGAATCCGAAAGGTCTTCGAGATGCAACGCACGGCCTCCGCCTACCCTATCAGGCGGAGGCCATCACTTTCGTCAGTTCGATAGTAAGGAAAAAGCCTCGGCACGCATGCCGAGGCTTCGCGATGCCGTACCTGCTCTACCGCAGGGCGAGCGGGATCCACGTCGGATTGAAATTGGTGATCACCCACGCGCCGCCGAAGGCGATGAGCCCTGCCCACACGATCTGCGGCAGCATGGCGATGAGCGCGGAAACAAGCCCGACGATCGCAGCAAGGACCTTCTGCACCGCTGCGAGAAGGTCTTTCGCGATCTTAAAGAGGAAATACGCGAGCGCGCCGACGACGAGCACAAAGAGCACTTGCTTCCAGAGCGGGAGGTTGGCGAATGGCATCTGGAACATCTTGACGATCTGCCCGAACGACCAGTTCCAGACGAATTGCAGGACTTGCCAGATGACCGCGAAAAGCTGCTGCGCCAGGCGGCCGACTTCGTTAAGGACTTGCTGCATCTTGCACCTCTCTCGATCCGTTGCACCGTTGCAACTCGCGGGAGACTAGCACGGCCATCATGAAGTTGTCATGTGGGGGCGCGTGCGGTATAACAACTGCAGCAGTTCTCGGTACCTCCTCCCTCAGGGTCTACTCCGGGAGCTGCGCCTTGCCCCTTCCCACTATGCCGCAATGTGGGAAGGGGTTCACTTTTTGGTATGATTCACGGACGGCTCATGACCCGAACGTCTCGAGGTATGTGAGCCGCCCCCCTCCCTATCCTCCGCCAAGGCCGCGGGGAGGGGGGATTTCTTTTTACAATTCACGGGATGCAGTGTATTGTGTGTACTTCCATCGGTAGTCCCCCTACCATGGTTCGTTTCCTCCACGGCTTCTGCCTCGCGCAGGAGCCGCTTTTTTTGATGCTACACTTTTCGCATGATCGACGAAATACCGAAGCCAGGGAAAAAGAAAGGAGAGGTCGTGGACTTTAAAAAAGCACGCGAGGAGGCTCTGAAAAAGAAGGAGGCCGAACGGTTGCGAAAGCTTGGCGATGCGGGGCCGGAATCCGAACTTACGCAGCCACAGGTGCCGCCGCTTTCGAGTGATGAGAAACTGCGCTTCAAAGCCGAGATAGAACAACCCACGCCTGAAGCATCCGATCCTTCCGAGCGCGAACCACTCCCCTCTGTAAGTGAGGAAGACCGCATCAAGGTAGCTGAACCAACGCTGAAGCCGATTGAGGACAGGCTCCTCGCGCTTGCCGAAAACCCAATCCTGAACGCGGCAAAATATGTACACGCGGATTTCGGCCAGATGGTCCTCCTCGTGCGCGGTCTCAAAACCGGACTGACGAGTGACGATTTCGTACGCCAACAAGACGGGCGGCTTGCGAAAATCGAAGCCGATGCGAAGGCGCTCATCGACAAAATAACGTTGACGGCGGACGGCGTACCGGTATCCGAGCGAAGAGGGTGGCGATGGTTTCTTGCAGGGACACCAGTCACTCCCCCACCAACCCCCGAACAGCTCCGCACTATCGACATGGTACGTGCAGTCCTCTTTTCATTGCACGACGCGGTGTCCGGTGCCCGTGCGCGTAGGAAATAGATTCAAAACCATCGCACTGTGGCTGGGGACAGCGGCTTGCCTTTCATTAAGGCAGGCGTACGATAGTAGTAGCAGAAGTCGGCGGTCGTTCCTTTCCGGGCTCCATTTTTTGTTCCCGGCTTCTCGCTCCACCGTCGTGCCCACCCAGGACTCCCCTCGCCTCCCGTCGAGCGGAGTCCTTTTATATTATCCGCGGGCGCTCTTCCCGCTCGATGAGAGGTCGAAGAGGATGGCGATCGCGAGGATGACGAGCTGTAACGGTCACACATACTTTTCAGCTGAAAAGTTGTGCGACCCCGCCTCCCTCGCCTAAGCTCGGTCCGGCCTTGCGACGGGGCCCCGCCCCCGTCTCACCCCACCTCCTTACCCTTTAGCTGACTTACTACTCGATCCCAAGTCAAACAAAATTGCTATGACTAAGACGACGATTTGTAACGTACCCCAGGAGCCTCCCCACCAATTCATGACTGCCGAGTACCACAGCATCGTGTACGGAGCGAAGATAAATCCGAGGACCGGCCAGTACCATGTGGCAAAGACTCCCGTGAACCAGGTGGTAAAAAAATACAGGATGAGCGCGGCGATGCGCGGGAAGATAAGACCAACGAGGGCGATGAGCCACATTTCATGAGAATACCACGGAGATTGTGTTAATTTGCTGAAGGCAGCAACAGGAGGCCGCGATGGCGAGCACACCACGGAACAGGATGTCTTCCCCGCCGAAACCCGGCGATCCGGAATCAAAATTCGGCTACGGTCACATTGCGCACGGTTTCGAATTGTTGCAGATACAGAAAGGCCAAGTCGTCGTCTACTATTGCGGCCATTTGGCGGCGGATAAATTCGATTCCCCGCATAAGTACGCGATCGCGAGTATCGCACAACTTGCCATGCAATTGCACGAAGAAGGCAAAGTCGAGTTGCGGTTACGGCGCGTCAAATGCGCGAAGATCGTGCGTGACAGGCCCCGTGAGGTCGCTTGCACGGAATACATCGCGATCGGCAAATAGGTGGGCGGCGGTCTCTGTGGAGACCGCCGCCCGATTCATCCGCCTCAGCCCTTGACGGTGCGTGCGAGCGCGCCAAGCGCATACGAGACGAACGCGACAGTCATGGCCGTGTTAATCACTTGCAACGCGTCCTGCGCGACCGGTGATAGCCCTGCCCGCATAAAGGGGCTGGTAACAAGGATGACCGCCGCGATGCCAAGCAGCATCGTAAATGCGTGCCGTGCGAGGTAGCCGATAAGGCAGGCAAAAATCGCAACTGCCATGTACGAGGCCGGGTTGGTAAGCGTGACCTGCACCAGTTCGTCGAGCATGTGTTGCATGAGGAGCGCCTTTCCATAGTGGGAGTAACTGGCCACAACCTACCACGCACCCCTCAAAAAGAGAAAGGGCGGCACAAATCATGCCGCCCTCCTTCCTTTGGCGTGGCCGTTCAGGTACCGTTGCTGCTCAAGTACTATCACTTCTTTGTAGAAGAGCATGACGAACCCGGGCAACCGGTGTTCAGCTAGATACGTTTTCCGGAACGCCTTACGCACGCGCCACTGCGGTATGTCGTACTCGCGACCAACCGCTTCGAACACTCGCAGTACTGCAGATTCCGGAAGCCGGAAGTGTGACTGGAGGACTCGCAGCGGAATCGTCGTCTCATTCAACGCTTCGTTCATCGCGCACCTGCTTGGCTGGAGAACAAACCCTAAGCCATAAGTATACTCCGCAGAAAATACACAGTTCATGAGGGGCATGTGGGGATAAAGAATGAGGCGGCGTCCGCGATGGACGCCGCCTGCTTGTCACTGATAACGCTCGAATGCTTAGGCTGCCAGCGCCATTGCGTATCCGAGCTTCAGCTTGTCGGGATCTTCCGACCAGCCGAGCGGGATGACCACGTCGTTTAGCGCCGGAAGTGGAGTCGGATCCGGAATGTCCTTCTCCGTCTCTTGCTTGATGGTCACCGTGTCCGTCATAGCCGGTCGCGGAAGCCCCCACCAATCAGGTCCGTTGAAGCACATGAACTTGACGAACCTTTCGTCGAGCGCGTTCTTCTGCATGAACGCGACCGCATAGAGCGCTGCCGAGTGCGGCATCCAGCAACCGCATGCCGCATCTTCAAAGCGAACGTTCTTTTTCGAGAGCGGATGCGGAGCCGAGTCGTCTCCGGCGATGCATCGCGGGTCGCCCGAAGTCACGAACTCAAGGAGTGCCTGCCGGTCGTCTTCCGTCTTCACATACGGCATGCAACGCAAATGGTTTTTCCACGAGTACTTGTCGAAGTCCTCCTCGGTAAAGAGAAGGTGTTGCGGGGTCACGGTCATTACCGTCTTGCCGCTGGTATCCGCTTTCACGAATTCGATCGCTTCGCGGGTGCTCGCGTGCTCGACGCAAATGAGTCCCGGGAACTTGTCCCGGTGCTTCCACATGCGATTGGTGATGCAGTACCCCTCGCGCTTTGAATGCGGAAGCGGATTGCCGTGGAGGTCAACCAGGTCTTCGGCATGGTAGAGCCGACGGACCTTGTATTCCACGCACGCCCGTGCGGTCTCGTCGTCCTCGTCGAACGGGACGCCGTGGCCGCTGTTGGTCGTACCGCCGTGGCCAGGGTAGTTCTTGATCGCGCGCGTGATGTAAGAATGCGCAACCATCTCGACCACGTGTGGCGTGATCTCCTTCGTGTGGTAGAGCGTCATGACGATCCCCGCGAGTGCGAACAGCCCGTGCTTCGCGCGGATGTCCATGAGCTTGTGGTACACGCGGTTTGCGTCTTCGAGGGTGCGAATGATGCCGCCCTCGCCCGGTCCGTTATTCGGCATGCAGAGCAGGTACAACACGAATCGCATGAGTTCCGGTGCCACCGCTTCGATCATGTCGATCCAGCGGACATGGCCGTGGAAATTCGAATGGCGAGGCATCGTAAACGTCGCGAGACGTCCACCGCTGTCAAAAGTAGCCTGGAAGAGGCTCATGTGCGTGCCTTTCTGTGTGAGTTGCGTTTCTTTCTCGGTAGTCCGCGCAAAAGAGTAGCAAATGAGGGGCAAAAAGAAAGCGGCGGGATCCCGGAAGGAATCCCGCCTATGTACATACCTACGACCGAGATCAAGCGTGCACGAGATGACGAGCCAAGTCGGCACCGATGTCTGTGACGACTGCAGGATCGCCATCGCGCCGGTACAGTTCCGTGTTGAAGCGGAATCCGTCCGCACCAAGTTTGAGACGGTCGTGCGCCGTCTTGCCGTTGCGGACACCACCAGTCGCGATGAGCTTTGTGCCGGTGCCATCGAGCATCGGCTTCACACCGAGTATCATGCCACAGATGATCGGGTCGAGCATAGCGCCCGCACCGCCACCACGGACCGATGCCAGCCCAGGATTTCCGCGCTCATCCTCGAAGTAGCAGCCTGCCACTGTATTTGCGAGTTCAAGGTAATCCGGATCGTACGGCTTTCCAGCTTCAACCAGAGCCTCCTGGAAACCTGGATCTGGGATTGGCGCCCACTTGATGATGATGCGGTTCTTTCCAGCACCCGCACGCGTTGCGGCAACGAGCTCAGTGTAGGCACCGATGTCGTAACAGACTGCCGGCTTGAGCTTGCCCGCCGCCGTCTTCACGTTGGGGCACGACCCGTTGGCCTCGCCGAGGTCAGCGGCCTCCTCTTCAAAAAGGATGCGCATTGCGTCCTCGTACTCTCGCGCGATGAAGGTATCTCCGGCGGAGAAACTCACCGCCAACTCCGCACCTGCCGCATTTACATCTTTTTTCAGTTGCTTCAGCTCCGGGATGTACGCCCTGAGTGACCTGTTTGGCAGCCGCAGCGCGTTGCCGGAATTTCCGGAGCGCGTGCAGTAGAAGAAATTATTCGGATCTCCTGCCCGGGATTCCCACGTGTTCGACCCATGCCCGACGATCTTGGCACCTGCCTGGGCGTACTTGAGGATCATTCGCGGGTCCCGTGATGTCCCTGCTGCAGTTCCCCACGGCAGCGTTCCGACATATTCCGTTGCTTTTTCAATCGTACTGAACGTGCGCATCGCGCACCTCCTTTGCCTGTGTTGTACTCACTACGTCCGCGCGGAATCGTAGCATGGAAAAAGAACGGCGG
>Ga0207952_1000089_pt1 | contig 97426 bp, 96 predicted proteins | sample SubbioR12Aug_8Ca_FD_184831 | JGI IMG/M metagenome (GOLD analysis project Ga0207952, IMG submission 184831) | Serpentinite rock and fluid subsurface biosphere microbial communities from McLaughlin Reserve, California, USA - CR12Aug_8Ca (SPAdes) | ecosystem: Environmental > Terrestrial > Deep...
GGGAAGAAAACCTGTCCTCCCCCGTCTGCGGGGGAGGTGCCCTCGTCATACGAGGGCGGAGGGGGTCAGACGTACCCCGGGCCTTCGATCACCGGGTGGGCGATCAAGAACTTCTCGTCGATCTCGACGCCGATGCCGGGCTTGTCGAGCGGACGGACGGAGCCGTCGTTGCCGATCTGCCACGGCGCGCTGCCGAGTTCGTCGCGGAACTTGTTGGCCACGGAAAGGTCGGCCTCGAAGTAGCCGCCGTTGTCGATCGAGGCCAGGAAGTGGATCGAGACGGCGTGGTTGAGGCCGGTCATCGAGCTGTGCGGATGAATCGGCAGCTTCCACATCGAGGCGGCGGCGGCAATGCGCTGGACCTCGGTGATGCCGCCCGACTTGGAGAGGTCGGGCTGCAGGATGGTGATGTTGCCGTCCTCGATCAGTCGGTGGAACTCGAAGCGCGTATAATGGTTCTCGCCAGCGGCGAGCGGCGTGCGGCCCCAGCCTTTCGCCATGGCATAGGAACGATGATCGTGCGCCGGGAACGGCTCTTCCAGCCAGGCGATGCCGAGTTCGTCCATGGCCGGCATGACGCGGCGCACATCCTCGACCGTGTAGCCGGTGTTGGCGTCGGTCAGCAGCACGATCTCGTCACCGAAACGGCGGCGCACGGCGGTCATGCGCGCGATGTCGGCCTTTACGTTGTCGCCGACGCGCAGCTTCAGTGCCTTGTAGCCGGCCTCGACCATCGGCACGGCCTCGGCCGCCAACGAATCCGGCGCCTGGTAACCCAATGAAATGCCACCGGCATAGGCCGGCACGGGCTTGTTGCTGCCGCCCAAAAGCTTGTAGAGCGGCCAGCCCACGGCCTTGCCCTTGATGTCCCACAGCGCCTGGTCGAGGCCGCTCATTGCCATCGAGGTGGCGGCGCCCATGCCGTGGGAGCCGAGCTGGAACTTATAAATCTTGGCCCAGATGCCGACCGTGTCGGTGGCGTCCATGCCGACCACGAATCCCTTCAAGGTCGTGTTGATCAGATGGCCGATGCTGCCTGGCGAGCGGGCGTGGTGGCTCTCGCCCCAGCCCACGATGCCGTCCTCGGTGGTGACCTTCACCATGACGCAGTCGCGCTTGGTCATGGTGCCGATGCCGAGCGACACCTGCAGCTCCTTCGGCACGCGGTAGCTGGTGGGATAGGCCTTTACGTCGACGATCTTCACGGCGTCAGGCCACTTTATATTTTTTCAGAATCTCGCGATCGATTTCGATGCCGAGGCCGGGACCGGTCGGGACTTTCACGATGCCCTTCCTCTGCTCGATCGGCTCTTTGGCCAAGGTGTCGCGCAGTGGATTCGGTGTCTGCTCGAACTCCAGCATCGGCGGCATTGGCCGGAACGCCGGCGGCTGGTCGGGGAGCGCGGCCAGGAATTGCACCGTGGCGGCGAGGCCGATGACCGAACCCCAGGCGTGCGGCACGCATTCGACGCCGAAGGCGCTGGCGAGCGTGGCGATCTTGCGGCACTCGGAGAAGCCGCCGGCGGCGCAGAGGTCGGGCTGCACGATGTCCATGGCCTTCTTCGCAATCACGTCGCGAAAGCCCCAGCGGGTGAAATCGTTCTCGCCGCCGGCCACCGCCATGTCGAGGGCGCGCGTCACCTCGATGTAGCCGTCGTGGTCCTCGGGGCTGATCGGCTCCTCGAACCACAGGATGTCGTGTTCCTCCAGCATGCGGCCGAGCTTGATGGCGTTGGGCACCGAGAAGCAGTGATTCGCGTCGACCGCCAGCTTCACATCGGGGCCGATCGCCTTCCTCACCGCGCCGACCCGCTTGGCATCGAGTTTCAGGTCGCCCAGGCCGATCTTCATCTTGATCGCCTGGAAGCCGTCATTCTTGAACTCCAGCGCCTCTTCCACGGCCTCTTCGATCAGCCGGTTCATGTCGATGAAGTAGAGACCGGTGGCGTAGGGAACCACTTCGCTGCGGTAGGCGCCGCCGATCAGCTTGTGCACCGGCTTGGCGACGGCGCGGCCCATGATGTCCCACAGCGCGATGTCGATGCCGGAGATGGCCGAGATCGCCATGCCGGTCGTGCCGTAGTCCTTGATCCTGTTGTAGAGGTCTTCCCAGATCGCCTCGACGTCGAACGGATCGCGACCGACCACCCGCGCCTTGAACTGCGTCTCGACGAAGGTCTTGGCGACGGCGGCGGGGCCGTAGCACTCGCCCCAACCCGTGACGCCTTCGTCCGTGGAAATCTCGACCAGGCAGGTCGAGCGCGTGCCATAGACCCAGCCGCGCGCCGACACGAACGGCTTGTCGACCTTGCACTGCAGGATATGGCAGACGACGTCTGTAATTTTCACTTTTGGTTTCCCCCCAACATCGTTGTCATCCTGAGCGCAGCGAAGGATCCTTCGCTGCGCTCAGGATGACAACGGACTCTCTACGAAGTCACGGAAATCAGCAAATTGCCGAGCTTGTCCTGGCGCACCGTCGTCGCTCCCTTCGGCCTCCTCGCCGACTTGGAATTTGCCGCCACAACTACTCCCGAGAGGGAACATGCCAGATCGAACGTAATTCCCTTCCTTCTTCATTAGAGAAGTAAACCACCACAGGCCGCCGCATATGACAGAGGGCATGACGTGATGATCTGATGGGATTCACTATCGCATTTGGGAGGTAGATAGACCGAAACATGGCACCGAGCGTGGGTTCATCCACGTCGCATGGCTGTTTCAGGAAACTTCGAAGACCAACCTCGAACCCGGGCAGCTCCAAAGCCACAGTCGGATACTGAGCCGCCACACAGAGTCCCCAGAGGCGTGCAATTGTCGGACACCAGCTGAAGAACTTCTCGTGGTCCGCGGGAAGGATACAATCAAAAGGATGCGGCGGCGCTACGCGCTCGCCCATGGAATGAAAAGGAGCATAGAATACTGCTTTACCCTCGCGCGGCGCTTTTCGGTAACAACGCAGTGCGTTTACGGCATCGGGATGCGCGGCGTAGTAATGCAAGGCGTACAGTTCTAACGAGCCGACATGGCTGGTATTTTCAAGCGCTGCGCCCATGAAAAAAAGCCGCAGAAAAGTTAACACGCCGAAGAGCGCCGCGAGCGCAACCGCTGCCCATGTGAAGACACGAAAGCCAACTCTGCGCTTGCTGATAGCCGACATCTAGGCCGCGCCCGACGTGGTGGATTGAGCGGAGTTCAGCTTGCGCGACTGACATTGGTTTTCCGCAAGAGGTTTCCGGACGGTCGACGGCTCTCTCATGGGCCGCTCGTGTGTGGGTAATGCAATCTCACCACGCGATAGTAGCAGGCGCTTGAGCTTATACAATTCACAAGGCGATTCGGATGAGGCTCAGACAGCCTAAAAGCGAACCAAAATCAGCAAATTGCCGAGCTTATCCTGGCGGACCTTGTCGCCGGGTTCGACGACGGTGGTGCAGTCGAGCTGCTCGAGAATCGCCGGACCCTCGAACACCGAATCGCGCGGCAGTTTTTCACGCGCATAAACCGGAGTCTGGTGCCAGCCGTCGGTGAACCAGACGCGGCGTTCGCCGACCTGGGCTGCCTCGAGTGTCGGCGCGCGTTCGATGGCGGCGAGCGCGCCGAGCGAAATCTCGGGCCGCACGCCGATCACCGCGGTGTGGAGATTGACCAGGACCGGCGGAATCTCGGCGAGCTCGATGCCGAAGCGGCGGTCGTAGGCCGCGGCAAAGGCCTTGTGCAGGCCGGCGACGCCGATGTCGGGCCGGTCGACGCCGACCGAAAGGATGTGGCTCTGGCCCTGGAACTGCATGTCGGCGGTGTGGACGCGGCGCAGCTCGCGCACCGGCACGCCCTCGCGGCCGATGGTTGCCTCGCCCTCGGCCGATTGCTCGGCATAGATGCGGGCGACCGTGGCGTCGTCGAGCGCCGACAGCGGCTTATTCACCGTGCGCACATAGTCGTGGCGCAGGTCGGCCACGACGCAGCCCAGGGCGTTGGTGATGCCGGGCCGGGCCGGCACCAGCACGGTGGGGATCGCAAGTTCACGGGCGAGTGCGGTGGCATGCAACGGGCCCGCGCCGCCGAAGGCGAACAGGGCGAAGTCGCGCGGATCGTGGCCGCGCGACAACGAAACCAGCCGGATGGCGCCCGCCATGCGGTCGTTGGCAATGCGCAGGATGGCGGCAGCCGCCGCCTCGGCATCGAGGCCGAGCCGCTGGCCGACCTTCTCCTCGATGAGGCCACGCACATGGTCGAGCGTCACCGGATGGTCGACGCCCAGCAGCCGGTCGGGATTGAGCCGGCCCAGCGCCAGATTGGCGTCGGTGATGGTGGGCTCCGTCCCGCCGCGGCCGTAGCAGATCGGGCCGGGCCGGGCGCCCGCACTTTCCGGGCCGACCCGCAGCATGCCGGCCGAATCGACCGAGGCGATCGAGCCGCCGCCAGCGCCGATGGTGTGGACGTCGACCATGGGCACGTGGATGGGCATGGCATATTCGAGCTCGAGCTCGCCCGAGACCTGCGGCACGGCGTTCTCGATCAACCCAACGTCGGTCGACGTGCCGCCCATGTCGTAGGTGATGAGGTTGGGATGGCCCGAGGCGCGGCCGGTATAGGCCGCCGCCATCACGCCCGAGGCGGGGCCCGACATCACGGTGTTGACCGCGGCATGGGCAATGAGCTGCGAGGAGATCGTGCCGCCGTTGCCCTGCATCACCAGCAGATCACGGTTGAATCCTTTGGCGGAGAGTTCGGTGCGCAGCCGCGTCAGATAGCGGTCGAGCACCGGCTGGACCGAGGCATTGACCGCCGCCGTCACGCCGCGTTCGTATTCGCGATACTCGGAAAGAATGGCGTGGCCTGCCGTGACATAGGCGTTGGGCCACAGGCCGCGCACGATCTCGGCGGCGCGGCGCTCGTGCGTCGGATTGATATAGCTGTGCAGAAAATGGATCACGACCGCCTCGCAGTCCAGCGCCAGCAGCTTCCTGGTGGCCTCTTCCACGGCCGCTTCGTCCAGCGTTATGAGCACCTTGCCATCGGCATCCATGCGCTCCGGCACTTCGAGCCGGAATTCGCGGTCGATCAGCGGCCTGAAAGTGCCGCGCAAGCCATAGGGTTGCGGCCGGGTGCGACGGCCGAGTTCCAGCACGTCGCGGAAGCCCTTGGTGGTGATCAACCCAACCTTGGCGATCTTGCGTTCCAGCAGCGCGTTGGTCGTGGTCGTGGTGCCATGCACGACAGCCTGCAGGGTGGCCGGATCGGCGCGGGCCGCGGCAAGGGCTGCCATGAAGCCGATGGCCTGGTTGTCAATCGTGGTCGGCACTTTGGCGAGCTTGACCACGCCCGAGAGGGAATCGATCGCCAGCAGGTCGGTGAAAGTGCCACCGACATCGATACCGACCGTGAGGGAACGCTCTGCAGGCATGATCACACTGAAAGGTATTGTTCACGAAGGGAGGAGTCGGCGGCGAGCTCGGCCATCGTTCCGCCGAAGCGGATCTGGCCCTTCTCGATGATATAGGCGCGGTCGGCCACGGCCTGGGAGAAATGCAGGTTCTGCTCGCACAGCAACACCGAGAGCCCCTCGCCCTTCAACGTCCGGATCGACTGCGCCATCTGCTCGACGATGATGGGCGCCAACCCCTCCGACGGCTCGTCGAGCAGCACGCAGCGTGGATTGCCCATCAGGGTGCGGGCGATGGTGAGCATCTGCTGCTCGCCGCCCGACATGCGACCGCCCGGCCGGTCGCGCATTCCGGCGAGGTTGGGGAAGAGTGCGAAGAGCCGGTCTTCCGTCCAGACCGGCGCGCTGCCGCGTCCAGTCTGGCGGCCGACCTCGAGGTTTTCCATCACCGTGAGATCGGTGAAGATGCGCCGCTCCTCGGGCACGTAGCCGAGGCCAAGTCGCGCAATGCGATAGGGTGGCAGGCGCTCGATGCGTTGGCCCTCGAAGCTCACCTCGCCCTGGGCGGGCGGCACCAGCCCCATGATTGCCTTGAGCGCCGTCGACTTGCCGGCGCCATTGCGGCCGAGCAAGGCCACGACCTCTCCAGCACGGGCCTCGAGCGACATGCCCTGCAGGATATGGGCGCGGCCGTAGAAGGCGTGCAGATCCTTTACCGAGAGCATCAGTGCTTGCTCCCGAGATAGACGGCGCGCACCTTGGGATTGGCACGCACTTCCGCCGGCGTGCCGCCGGCGATGAGCTCGCCACGGTCGAGCACGATGATGCGGTCGGCCTGGGAGAAGACGACGTCCATGTCGTGCTCGGTGAAGAGCACGGCGATGTTGCGCGCCCGCGCCAACCCGGCCGTGAGCTCCATCAGTTCGACGCGTTCCCGGGGCGCCATGCCGGCAGTGGGCTCGTCCATCAGCAGCAGCCTGGGCGCGTTGGCGAGCGCCATGGCGAGCTCGACGCGCTTGAGATCGCCATAGGCCAGCACACCGCAGGGCCGCTCGGCCTGGTCGAGCATGCCGACCTGGGCCAGCAGCGCATCGGCCTCGGCCCGGAACGCCGCCCCGAAGCTTTGCAGCAGCGAGCGCAGCCGGCCGGCGTGGGAATAGAGCGCCATCTGCACGTTTTCGCGCACACTGAGCGAGACGAAGGTGGCGGTGATCTGGAACGTCCGGCCGACGCCCAGCCGCCAGACGGCGCGCGGGCGCAGTCCCACGATGTCACGGCCGGCGAGGCGCACGATGCCGGCGTCGGGTGCAAGTTGGCCGTTCAGCATGTTGAAGCAGGTGCTCTTGCCCGCGCCGTTGGGGCCGATCAGCGCCAGCATCTCGCCCGCGGTGATCGCGAAGGAAACGTCGGCCACGGCCTGGACGCCGCCGAAGGCCTTGTGCAGCCCCTCGACCTGGAGGACGGCGTCGCTCATGCGCGCTGCTCCCGCCAACGGAGGAAGAGTGCCTTCAGCCCGCCGACCAGTCCCTGCGGGAAGAGCAGCACGATCAGCAGGATGATGCCGCCCATGACGGCACGCCAGAATTCGGTATGGCGGGCCACGGCATCGCGCACCCAGGTGTAGACCGCAGCACCCACCACCGGGCCGGTCAGCGTCTCGACACCGCCCAGCAACACCATGATCAACCCGTCGGTCGACTGTCCGATCGAGATGGTCGAGGGCGAGATGCTGCCCTTGGAGAAGGCATAGACCGAGCCGGCGAGGCCCGCGAGCGCGCCCACCAGCACGAAGGCCGCCCACTGGAAGCCGCGCAGGTCGATGCCGATGGCCTCGGCGCGCAGCGGTGAATCGCGGCCGGCCCGCAACACGAAGCCAAAGGGCGAGAACAGAACGCGCCACAAGAGCGCGATGCCCGTACCGCAGCAGGCGAGCGCCAGGTAGGCGTAGGTGGTCTTGTCGGCGAGCCAGGCCGACGGCCAGATGCCGAACACGCCGTTGCTGCCGCCGGTGACGGAATCCCACTGGAAGACGATCGACCAGCTGATCTGCGCAAACGCCAAGGTGAGCATGGCGAGATAGACGCCCGAGAGCCGGACGCAGAACCAGCCGTAGACGACGGCGAAGGCGCCGGCGCAGAGCGGCGCCAGCAGGAGCGCCGCCTCCATGGGCAGGCCGGCGCGCTTGAACAGCAGGCCGGCGGCATAGGCGCCGAGGCCAAAATAAGCGGCATGGCCGAACGACACCATGCCGGCCGGGCCCATGATGAAATGCAGGCTGACCGCGAACAGGGCGAAGCAGACGATGTCGGTCAGCATGATGGTGATGTAGCGGTCGGCGACCAGCGGCACCGCGAGCAGCAGCACGACCCAGACCAGGGCGATCTTCCATGATGGCGCGGTAAGCGGCGGCGCCGGATCGGCGGCGAGGCGCTGTGCTGCCTGCGGCCTACCCAAAAGCCCGTAGGGCCGCGCCACCAGCACCAGCGCCATGATCAGGAACTCGACAACGAGGGTGAGCTTGGAGAAGGAGATTTCGAAACCGAACCAACTCACGGTGCCGATGCCGATGCAGAAGGCCTTGGCGACGCCGATGATGATGGCGGCCAGAAAGGCGCCGCCGATGCTGCCCAATCCGCCGACCACGGTGATCACGAAGGCATCGGCGATGACGGCGAGGTCGAGGTCGAGGTTGGCGGGCTCGCGCGGGATCTGCAGCGCGCCGCCCAGCCCGGCCAGCACCGAGCCCACGAAGAACACCGAGGTGAAGAGCTTGGCCTGGTCGACGCCCAGCGCCCCCACCATCTCGCGATCCTGGGTAGCGGCCCGCACCAGCGCGCCCCAGCGCGTGCGCGTCAGCAGCAGCCACATGACGCCCAGCACCACGGGGCCGATGGCGATCAGCAGCAGGTCATAGGCCGGGATGCGCTTGCCCAGGATTTCGATCGCCATGGAAAGCCCTGGTGCGCGCGGGCCTACCAGATCCTCGGCACCCCAGACGAACAACGCGATGTCCTTGATCACCAGAACGACGGCGAAGGTCGCGAGCAGCTGGAACAGCTCGGGCGCACGGTAGATGCGGCGCAGGATCAGCACCTCGATCACGACCCCGACCAGACCGACCGTCAGCGCTGCCAGGATCACCGCGCTCCAGAAGCCCAGGGGGGTGCGCCCCAGCGCCTCGATCAACGAGTAGGCGCCGTAGAGTCCCAGCATGTAGAGCGAACCGTGGGCAAAGTTCACGATCCGCGTCACGCCGAAGATCAGCGACAGGCCGGCCGACACCAGGAACAGAGACGCGGCGGCGGCCAGCCCATTCAAGAGCTGGATGACGATCGAAGCGAAGGTCACGGCGTCGGGAAGAGGCCCGTCACGCTACCCGTCATTGGGCCGGACGCATCTTCTTCACCTCGGCATCGCTCGGCAGCGCATCCTTGCCGTCAACGAAGCGCCAATCCTTCATATAACCCTTGCCGTCCTTGATGGCGATGCGGCCGACATAGGCGCCCATCGTCGATTGATGATCGATCGGCCGGTATTCCACCATGCCGAACGGCGTCATCAGCTTCAGCCCGCTCGCCGCCGCGATCAGCTTGTCCTGGTCGAGCGAGCCCGCCTTCTTGATCGTCTCGACGGCCGACATCACGGTGGCGTAGCCCACCACCGAGCCCAGCCGCGGGTAGTCCTTGAACTTGGCCTGGTAGGCGGCGAGGAACTTGGTGTGCTCCGGCGTCTTGATCTCGCTCCAGGGATAGCCCGTCACATACCAGCCCTCGGGCGCCTCCTCCTTCAGCGGATCGAGATATTCCGGCTCGCCGGCCAGGAGGTTGAACACTTCCACGCCCTTGAACAGGCCGCGCGTCTGGCCCTCGCGCACGAACTTGGCGAGGTCGGCACCGAACAGCGAGGAGAAGATCGCATCGGGCTTGGCGTCGGCCAGCGCCTGCGCCACCGCACCGGCGTCGATCTTGCCGAGCGGCGGCGCCTGCTCGGCCACGAACTCGACGTCGGGCTGCTTCTCCTTGAGGAGCTTCTTGAAGGCCGCCGTAGCCGACTGGCCATATTCGTAGTTGGGATAGACGATCGCCCAGCGCTTCTTCTTGAGCTTGACGGCGTCGGGAATGAGCATCGCCGTCTGCATGTAGGTCGAGGTGCGCAGGCGGAAGGTGTAGGCGTTGCCGGAATCCCAGACGATCTTGTCGGTCAGCGGTTCGGCGGCGATGAACAGCACCTTGCGCTGCTTGGCGAAGTCGGCGACGGCGAGGCCGACGTTCGACGGGAAGGTGCCGATCAGGAACGACACCTGCTCGCGGCTCAGCAGCTCTTCAGCGACGCGCACGGCATCGCCGGGATTGCCGTTGTCGTCGCGGCTCACGATCTCGATCTTGCGGCCGAGCGCGCCGCCCGCCGCGTTCACTTCCTCGACAGCGAGCTCGATGCCTTTCTTGTAAGGCTCGAGGAAGGCCGGGAAGACCTTGTAGCTGTTGAGTTCGCCGATCTTGATCGGCGTCTGCGCGCCGGCCGGGCCGAACAGCGACAGCGCGACGAGCGCTGCGGTACCGGCGAGCAGGTTATTGCGGGTCAGCATGACATCCCCCTCATTTGAAACTGTGAAACTCTCCCTGACCGAGCCTAGCGAGCCCGGCCTACGCCCGACAAGCTCTCAGTCGGCAAAACTCGACCGCGCCTGTATGCCCCAATGACCGTTTTGAAGGGTCACGATGTAGATCGTCTCGAAGGCGCCCAGCATCGAGCCATCCTTGCGCCAGCGGCTGAACTTCACCTTGAGATGAACCTTGTTCTTGCCGACATGGATCGGCGTGCGCTCGTCCCATGTGCTGCGGTGCCAGCCGTCGCCGGCGCGGGCGATGAAATCATCGAGCTTGTAGTCGCCATGGTTCGGCCAGACCACGACCTTGCCGCCGGCCAGCCGCACATGCGGGAAGTTGCAGGCGGCGTTGACGCCGGCCTCGTCGCCACGATTGAGCGCCGCCATGTAGTCGTCGAGAGCGGCCATCGCGGCCGTTAAAGCATCACTCATCCTGCCTCCCTGCGAGCAAACGTCGTGCCGCCGGCTTCGATGCGCCAGTGCCCTTGCAGCGACAGGGCGGCGCTGTCGATCGCGCCGCAATGCCGCAACCGCCGGGCTTCGAGCAGGCCGCGATCCAGGGCCTCGACGACCAGCGCCGGCGGCAGGTCGCCAACCGCCACCGTCACGGGAAGATCGCCAAGGTCGCTGTCAGGATCGATATCGCGGGCCGGTTGGCGGCGAACTGCCGGAGTGTCGACGTTGACGGCGTTGGCGATCAGGGTCGCCGCGGCATCGGCCGCCGCCGCCGTTGCCGCCAGGACTGTGGCCGAATCGGCGATGCCGAGCGAAAAGGACCGGCCGCCACGACCCGACGTGGCGATGCCGCGCACCGGTCGGTCGTGATGCAAGGTGGCGAACCCCGACAGCTGCGGCGCTTGCAGATCGGCGACAATGCCCGCGCGCAGTTGATGGCCCGGCGCCAGATGGATCGCGATGTCGCCACCGTCGTTGACGTAGGCCTTGTCGAGCGTGCGCGCGCGCACCAGGGCCTCCAGCACTTCGTCCGCCACCGCGCCGGCGACCGCCGCCATTGGCGTGATGTAGACCGCGCGATGCGGCCACACCGCCTCGGCCATGCGGCGCGCCACCGGCCCCCGAAGCGACGGGTAGGTCTCGCCGACCGGCTGTCTCAGCGCCGGCAGTTCGCCGACCAGGCCGGGAAGGATATCGCCAAAGCGCTCGATCGCCTGAGCGTACGCACGCTCAACCTCGTCGGCTGCACCGAAGGCCTCGACGATGAGGTCGATCGGCCCCTGCTGCAGATGCAGTCGGCCGTCAGGCAGGCGCGCCGTGACCGCACAGGTCATTGCTCGGCCCCTCTCATCGTTCGTCCCTGCCCAGGCGCACGTGACCCGCGTGGGCAATGGCCTCTTCCAGGGTGACGGTGCGCGAGCTATAGCCGCCCAGGGCGGCATAGTCGTCGGCACGCAGGGTGAACTCGATCGGCGCCACCAGCGCCGGAGTCGGCACATAACCGAAGGACTTCTCCGGCATGCGCGCCACATCGACCATCAGCGTGATGCCGCCGCCCGGCCAGACGAAGGCCGGCGCGCCGCCCAGGGTCACCTTGGTCAGCGTCTCGCGCACCGAGCGCGTGAGCCGGACGGGATTCTCGGTGACGCCGGCGCGCAACGAGCCGCCAGCGCCGGCCATGAACAGCACGGTGCAGAGCGCGGGCTCGCAATTCTCGGCGATGCGCTCGACCACAAGACGTACCTGAGGGGGCATCGGTGCGGGCTGCGGCTTCAGTTCCTTGTCGAGCTCGAACCACGCCGAATGCTCGCCCGTGGTCGAGACCATCAGCAGCCGAAGGCCGGGCCACGCGTGCTTGGGATCGATCCGGTCGATGATCTCCAGCGGATCGCTGACATCGGTACCGCCCCAGCCCAACCCAGGCTCGGCCACTTGAAAATAGCGGCCAGGCGTCGAGCGGCGGCCGCGGACCCGGATGCCGGCAGGCTTCATGTCGAGAAAGGCGCCGCCCTGGTGCTCGCTCAGCACGCCCGTGATGTGGTCGTCGACCACGATGACCTCGTCGACGTGGCCGTGCCACTGCGGCGCGAACATGCCGATGGCGGCCGAGCCGCAGCCCACCCGCATGCGCTCCTCGGCGACGCCGTTCACGATCGGCGGCTTCTCGGCCTGCACTACGACGGTCGAGCCACCGTCGATCGAAAGTTCGACGGCCTCGCGATTGCAGAGCGCCAGGAGCGCATCGCAGGTGACGACGCCTTCCTTCTTGCTGCCGCCGGTCAGGTGATGCACGCCGCCCAGCGACAGCATCTGCGAGCCATATTCGGCCGTGGTGACGTGGCCCACCGCCTCGCCTTTCATCCGCACAGCCGCCTGCTCGGGGCCGAGATAGCGGTCGGTGTCGATTTTCACCTTCACGCCGCAATAGCTGAAGATGCCCTCGGTGACGACGGTGACCATGTCGACGCCGTCGTGCCTGGACGAGACGATGAAGGGGGCCGGCTTGTAGTCGGGATAGGTCGTGGTGGCACCGATACCGGTCACGAACGCGCCCTCACCCTTTCCGAGCTCGCCGCGCCAGGCACCGTGGCCCTCGACGAAGGCGACCCGCGCCACGTCGGGCTTGGCCAGCAGCACCAGTGGATCGACCCGCGCCAGCTTTCCATTTTCGTTGGCGTAGCGGTCGCAGGCACCGGCGCGGCCGGGCCGGATGCGGCACAGCACGGGACAGGCATCGCAGCGCACGATCCCTGCGGTGCGTTCGGCTTCCGTGAGCGAGATGTCGTCGCTCATGCCCTTGTCCCCTTCAAGGCGCCCTCTTGAAGTTTGATTAGGGCCTCGCGCAGGCGGTGCGGCAACAAGGGAACGCGGTGAGCGCGCACGCCCGTGGCGTGATGGACGGCGCCCAGGATGGCCGGCGCGGTCGGCACCAGTCCGGGCTCGCCGACGCCCTTGGCGCCGGAAGGGCCGAGCGGCTCGCGATCCTCGATCAGGATGCATTCGATCTCGGGTACGTCGCCCACCGTCGGAATCAGGTAGTCGTGCAGGTTCTCGGTGCGGCCGGGCAGGAATTCTTCCATCAGGGCGAGGCCCAGACCCTGGGCAATACCGCCTTCGATCTGGCCTTCCACCAGGGTCGGATTGATCGCCTTGCCGACATCGTGCGCGGCCACGATGCGCAGCACCTTTACGGTGCCGAGCTCGATATCGACTTCGACCTCGGCCATTTGCGCGGCGAAGGCATAGGTGGCGTAGGGGATGCCTTGGCCGTTGGTGTCGAGCGGCGTGGTCGGCGGATCGAACGTGCCTTCGCCCATCAAGGTACCCGCCGTCGCGAGGTCGACGGTGCGCACCTCGGCGCCGTCACGCACCGAGAGCCTGGTATCCTGGAGCGACAGCACGGCGTCCGGTCCGGCATTGGCCAGCCGCAGGACCTGCTGGCGCAAATCGAGGCCCGCCTTCTCCGCCGCCTTGCCCGACACGAAGGTCTGGCGCGACGCCGACGTCTTGCCGGCGTCGGCCGTGAGATCGGTGTCACCCGCGACCAGGGTGAATTGCGCCGCCGGCAGACCCAGCGCGTCGGCCGCGATCTGGGTCAGGATGGTGTTGCTGCCCTGCCCGATATCAACGGCACCGTTGTAGAGCGTAAGCGCGCCGGCCGGCGACAGACCGACCCGGATGCGCGAGGGGTTGGACATCGAGGTATTGCCGATGCCGTACCACATGCATCCGATGCCGACGCCGCGCCGTTTCACGCTGCCTGTCGTATTGAACGTGGCAGCTTCCGCATGGGCGCGTTGCCAGCCCGCCCGCAGCGCATCGAGACACTGCGCCAGGCCCGCCGAGTGGACGAGCGTCTGGCCGGTCGCGGTCGTGTCGCCGGCGCGTAGCGCGTTGCGATGACGGAACTCCAGCCGATCGATGCCGAGTTTGTCGGCAAGCTCATCCATCATCGCCTCGTGCGCGATGGCGGCCTGCGGCACGCCGAAACCGCGGAAGGCGCCGGCCGGCGGGCCGTTGGTGAAGAAGGCCTCACCCCAGGTGCGCACATGGGGCACGGCATAGGGACCCATGGCATGGACCGGCACGCGGTTGGCGACGGTCGGTCCCCACGAGGCGTAGGCGCCGGTGTCGAAGGTCGCCGATACGTCGCAAGCCACCAGCTTTCCCCGGGCGTCGCAGCCGAACTTCGCCGAAATGCGGGCGGGATGGCGCTTGGTCGTGGCGGCCATGCTCTCGGGCCGGGTGTAGACGCAGGCCACCGGACGCTTCAGCAGCCACGCCGCGATCGCCACCAGCGGCTGGACCGAGAGATCGAGCTTGCCGCCGAAGCCGCCGCCGCAGGCGGTCGGCACGATGCGCACGCTCTCAGGCTTCAGCCGCATCACGTTGGCAATCTCGTCGCGGTCCATATAGGGCGTCTGGGTGGTGACGTGGATTTCGATGCGATCGCCCACCCGCTCGGCCCAGCCGGCCTCAGGCTCGATATAGGCGTGTTCGACGAAGGCCGTCTCGAACACGCCCTCGGCTACGGCGGCGCAGCCGGCAAAGGCTGCCGCCGCATCGCCGTGTCGCACACCGCCATCCAGCAGCAGGTTCTTCGGCCGATCAGCCTGGACCAGCGGCGCGTCGGCAGCCGTCGCGGCGTCGATGCCGATCACCGGCGGTTCGGCGGTCCAGACGATCGGCACCTCGTCGTCACGGATGGCCAGAACATTGGCTCGGGTACCGACCAGCGCCACCACCGCCTCACCGCGGTAGCGCACGATTCCATCGGCCAGCACCGGCTGGTCCTTGATCTCGGGGTAGATGCCGAAGCCGTTGAACGGCACGTCCGACGCCGTCAGCACGGCCGCCAGCCGCTGGCGGAGCGACGCCAGATCGCCCAGCGCGAACCGGCTGCGGTCATAGGGCGAGCGCACCACGCGGATCCAAAGCGCGTCGGGCGGAATACCGTCGGCACCGAATACGTCGCGACCGGTGACCTTGGCCTGGCCGTCGACGCGGGCCACGCGGGCACCCACGGCGGCGCCTGCTGCAGGTGTCACCGTCGGCGTCTGCACGGAAGCGGACAGAACCGCGTCGACGATCTTGGTGTAGCCGGTGCAGCGGCACAGCACGCCCCCCAGCGCATCCTCGACCTCACGGCGATCGGGTCGGGAAACCCGTCGCAACAATTCCTCGGCGGCCATCAGCATGCCCGGCGTGCAGATGCCGCACTGGGCGGCACCATGGTCGAGGAACGATTTCTGCAACGGGCCAAGCCTGCCGTCGGCACCGGCGAGACCCTCGACGGTTTCGACCGAACGACCCTCGACCTGGCCGATCGCGACCAGGCAGGCGCAGACCTGCCGGCCGTCGAGCAGCACGGTGCAGGCGCCGCAGTCGCCGGCGTCGCAGCCGACCTTGGTCCCGATGAGACCGAGATCGTCGCGCAGTGCCGCGGCGAGCCGGGTGACCGGCGGGCCGTCCCAAGCCGCCGCTGCGCCGTTCAGGGTGAACGCCACCTTCACGGCGCGAACCCCGCCAGCAGGCGGCGCAGCAGCACGAGGACCGAGTCGCCGCGATAGTCCGCGCTGCCGCGCACATCGTCGATGGGGGTGAGCGGCGCGAGATGGGCGAGGTCAACCCTGTCGGCCAAACGTCCATCCAAGGGTGCACCCGCAAGCGCCGCTTCGAGTGCCGGCAAACGCTGGGCGACGGCCGAGCAGGCGCCGACGGCGACGCGAGCGTTGGCGACACGGCCGTCGGCGATCTCGAGGGTGGCCGCGACCATGGCGATCGAGATCACGAGATAGCGTCGGGCGCCGAGCTTCAGAAAAGCGCTCCGCGTTTCATGCGCGGGTTTCGGAACATGGATCGCGACGACCAGTTCATCAGAGGCCAGCGCAGTGCGGCGGACGCCGGCGATGAACCGGTCGAGCGGCACGCGGCGTGTCGCGGTCCCGCTTGCGAGTTCGACCTCCGCCTCGAGCGCCAGCAGGCAGGGCACGCCATCGGCCGCCGGCGAAGCGTTGCAGAGGTTGCCGGCCAGCGTACCGGCGTTCTGGATCTGGCGGCCGCCGATCTCGCGTGCAGCCTGCTTCAGGCCATCGAACAAGGGCGGCAGATCGGTCTCTAAAAGCTCGCTCCAGGTCGTGGTGGCGCCCAGCCGCCAGCCCGCGGAAACGCCGGAAATACCGCGTAAAACGCCAATCGCGCCGATATCGAGGACGTCCTCCGCGATCGCCCGGCCGACCCGTGCCGGATAGAAGTCGGTACCGCCTGCCAGCACAGTGTGCGGCCGCACCAACGCGAGAAGCGCCTCCTCAAGGCGGTGAGGACGAAGGTAAATTCCCATATCGTTCGTGTACGTACGATGGCCAGAGAGGCCATGCGAGTCAAACGATTGAGTCCGCTTTAGGCGATCTTGGACAGGAGGTCGAGAAGCTGCCGCTGCTCCTGGGTGGTGAGCGGCTTCATGGTCTCGCGCGACACCGCCGGTCCATTGATCAGGAGCTTGTTCACCAGTCGCTGGCCTTCGGTCGTCAGGCTGAGCAGCGTGCGTCGCGCATCGCCGGGGTCGGGCCGCGAATCGACGAGGCCGCGCTCCTTCAGCCGCCGCACCACGCCCTGCATCGTGGCCTTGTCCATGCCGACCAGGCGACCGAGCAGGTTCTGCGAGAGTTCCTTGTACTCGTTCAGCTTCACCATGCTCGAGTACTGCGTCGGCGTGATGTTGGGATCGCCGATACTGACCTGGAAGATGGCACTGGCGCGCTGATGCGCGCGACGCAGCAGGTAGCCCACTTGCTCTTCGATGCGGTATGGCCGCGATGCCGGACTTGATGCCGACTTTGCCGGACTGGATGCCGACTTTTGCTCTTGCTGTTTTTTTGCGACGTTGCTTCGCATCGCCCCCGCCTCTGTTGGTTCTTCGCTACACCGGCGGCGCGTGTCGCACAACGGTCACATAACACTCGTCAGCGGCGGTGAATGTTCGCGGCCTCTTGACTCATTCGCGCGGGCGCGGCAGCGCGAGACTCACGATCGACTGCAACCTTGTATCGCGATGGCCCGGCGCCACATCGGCCGGAACCGCAGTTCGATCGGTCGCCATGCAGGGACGGTGACGCCGCGCCGTGGCAGTGGCAGGCTCGCCCACCTCCCTCATCACAGGACAGCTCAATGCCCGGCGCGCTCGAAGGCATCAAGATCGTCGACCTCACCAACATCATCCTCGGTCCCTATGGAACGATGCTGCTGGCCGACCAGGGCGCCGAGGTCATCAAGGTCGAAGCACCGGAGGGAGACGCGGTCCGCCACATCGGCAAGCCGGGCAAGACCCCCGGCATGGGCCCGACCTATCTCTATGTGAATCGCAACAAGCGGTCGCTCTGCCTCGACCTCAAGGACAAGGCGGCGCGGGCGGCCCTGCTCAAGGTGGTGGCGACGGCCGACGCCTTCGTCCATGCGCTCAGGCCGCAGGCCATCGAGGGCCTCGGGCTGGGCTACGAGGACGTCCGGAAGGTGAATCCCAACATCGTCTATGTCGGCGCCTACGGCTTTTCCGCCGACGGTCCTTACGGAAAACTGCCGGCTTACGACGACGCTATCCAGGCCCGCTTCGGCATCGCCGATCTGATGGGCCGTGCCGCCGGCGACGATGTCCCGCGCTACCCGCCCACCATCCTGGCCGACAAGACCGTGGGGCTCACCTTCGCCTTTTCGACCCTGTCCGCCCTGATGCACCGGCAGCGCACCGGCGAGGGCCAGTTCGTCGAGGTGCCGATGTTCGAGACCATGGCCGCCTGGTTGATGGTTGAGCATCTGTGGGAGCGCACTTTTAGCGACGAGGGTGAGGTCGGCTATTCGCGGCTGCTGTCGCGCAGCCGCAAGCCCTACCGCACCCTGGACGGCTGGATGGCAATCCTGCCCTACAACGACAAGCACTGGCGGAACTTCTTCGAGATCGTCGGCCGGCCCGAGGTCCTGAAGGACCCGCGCTATTCGACCCTGAACGCCCGCTCCATGCATATCTCGGACATGTACGCGATGGTCGAGGCGCTCGCTCCCAGCCGCACCACGGCTGAATGGGTGAAGTTGCTCGATGAGGGCCAGATCCCCAATGCGCCGGTCTCGCGTCCGGCCGACCTGTTCGACGATCCGCATCTGGTTTGGCGCCGGCTCTTCAAGAAATATCCGCATCCCAGCGAGGGCGAGATCATGATGGTCGAGCCGCCGATGCGGATGAGCCGTACCCCGCCCGCCATCCGGTCAATGGCGCCGCTTCAGGGTGCCGATTCGCGCGCCATCCTGGCCGAGGCCGGGGTCGGCGCGGCGGACATCGAGGCCTTGAAGGCGGCGGGTACCCTGATCGAACCCGCCTGAAGTCAGACGCCGACGGCGAGCTCGGCCGCCGCCAGATCCTCGAGAGCCGCTCCCACCGATTTGAAGAGCGTGATGGTCGTGGCATCGCCCGGCAGCCGGCCGGTCTGCTGGCCGCGCACCAGTTCGAACAGATCGGCGACGATGTCGTCCTCGTCGATGGTGCCGTTGGCCAGCGGCTGGACGATGTCGCCCGCCTCCTTGAGCGCGCCGGTGCGGGTGTCGACGAAGAGGCGCGCTCGCCAGGCCGCCCGATCGTCGCTTTCACGCATTTCGGGCGTGTAGGCGCCGACCAGATCGAGATGCTGGCCTTCACGCAGCCATGCCCCCTCGACCAACGGCGCCTTGGAGAGCGTCGCACACGACACGATGTCGGCGTCGGCGATGCCCGCTCGCCGGTCGGCCACCGCGCGCACGGCAATCGGCCGGCCGAGAACCTCGGGCAGCGAGCTCGCGAGCTCCGCCGCCAGTGTTTCGGCATGCGACGGGGTCCGGCCCCAGATGGCGACCTCACGGATCGGCCGGACCTTGGCGTGAACGCGGATGAGCTGCGGCGCCAGGGCGCCCGTGCCGATCATCAGAAGCCGCGACGAGTCCGGCCGCGACAGATAGCGCGAGGCGAGCCCCGACGCACAAGCCGTGCGGCGCTTGGTCAGCATCGTGCCGTCCAGCAGCGCCAACGTCTGGCCGGTGGTGCCGTCGAGCAGCAGGTACTGGCCGTAGATCGATGGCAGCGCGCGCCGGCCGTTGTCCGGAAACACTGTCACGATCTTGACGCCGATCCGCGGCGCCGCATCCGGCAAAGTCGATGCGCCGGTCCAGGCCGGCATCAGCAGGAGCATGGCCTCGGCCGAGCCGGGCCCGAGCGGCGCCTTGATCGGATGATGATGCCGTGGCGGCATCTCGCAGCCGGCACGAAAGAGCGCCTCGAGGCGGGCGATCAGCGCGAGGTCGTCGAGGGCGGCATCGACCTCGGCGGCCGACAGAAATTTCACGAAAACGGGCCGCGCGTGGCCGGAGCGACGAAATCCGGCGCGACCAGGGCGCTTTGGCGCTCGATCGCCTTCTGCCCTGGCGACGCCGGGCCCGCGGCTGTCGTTGCGGGTTGCTGCGCGGCGAGACCGGCGCGCAGGCGGGCGGCCTCGCGCTCCAGCCGTGCGGTCTCGCTGCCGGCGTCGCGGGCGCGCCGGCGATGATGCCGGGCGGCCCACCAACCGAGCCCCAATCCGGCCAGGACACCCAGCAACAGGAGACCGACGACCAGCAGATAGACCGGCATCACGATGATATGGGGCAACGGCCACAGGGCAAGTTGCACGAGCTGGGTGTTGCTGACGGCCATCAGCACGCCGACCAGGACGAAAAGCAGAAACAGGGCGCGAGAGAGGATCTTCATGCGGTGGGCAGCATGGCACACCGCGACGGCCGGAGGCGAGCCAAGGCGAAGGCAGCGCTACTTCTTGTCGCCCGCCTTTTCGTCGGCCGGCAGCAGACCGGCTGCGCGTGCCGCTTCCTTGTTCAGCCGGTCGCGCAGATCCTTGCCGGTCTTGAAATAGGGCACGCGCTTGGAGGCCACGGCCACCTGCTCGCCGGTCCGCGGATTGCGGCCGGTGCGCGGGTCGCGCTTCTTGACCGAAAAGGCGCCGAAGCCGCGCAGCTCGACGCGGTGGCCCGAGGCCAGGGCTTTGGAGATTTCGTCGAATACCGTCGCGACGATCCTCTCGACATCCCTTTGATAGAGATGAGGATTCCGGGCCGCCAGGCGGGCAATCAGCTCGGACTTGGTCATCGCGGTTCCACAGAGAAGCCTACGGGGCCTCGGATCAAGGATTTAAGTCTTTGATATTAAACTAAATAACGGCCTCGTCAAGCCTAAGCCCTTGAAAGCAAAAGAAAAGGCCGGTCCTTGCGGGCCGGCCTTCTCTTCAGATGTCTCGAACAACCTATTTCTCGTCGTCCTCGCCCTTCTTCTGGGCCCGGCTGAGAGCCGCTCCCAGGATGTCGCCCAGGCTGGCGCCCGAGTCGGACGAGCCGAAATCGGCCATCGCCTTCTTCTCTTCGTCCATTTCGCGTGCCTTGACCGACAGCACGACCCGGCGCGAGGCCTTGTCGATGTTGGTGATCTTGGCGTCGAGCTTGTCGCCGATGGCATAGCGGTCGGGGCGCTGCTCGGAGCGGTCGCGGCTGAGCTCGGACTTGCGGATGAAGCCCGGGATGCCGTCCTGCACCGTGACGTCGATGCCGTTGTCCTGGATGCCGGCCACAATGACGGTGACTACGTCGCCCTTCTTGGCAACCACGCCCACCTTCTCGAACGGATCGTTGGCGAGCTGCTTGATGCCGAGCGAGATGCGCTCCTTGTCGATGTCGACGTCGAGGACCTTGACCTTGGCCTGGTCGCCCTTCTTGAAGTCGCGGATCGCCTCGTCGCCGGCCTTGTCCCACGACAGGTCGCTGAGGTGGACCATGCCGTCGATGTCGCCGGGCAGGCCGACGAACAGGCCGAACTCGGTGATGTTGCGGACCTCGCCTTCCAGCTCGGTGCCCGCCGGATACTTCTCGGCGAAGCTCTCCCACGGGTTGGCCATGCACTGCTTGAGGCCGAGCGAGATGCGGCGCTTGGACATGTCGACGTCCAGCACCATCACTTCGACTTCCTGCGAGGTCGAAACGATCTTGCCAGGATGCACGTTCTTCTTGGTCCAGCTCATTTCGCTGACATGGACCAGGCCTTCGACGCCCGGCTCCAGTTCGACGAAGGCGCCGTAGTCGGTGATGTTGGTGACGCGGCCCTTGAGCTTGAAGCCGACCGGATACTTGGCGCCGGCGCCGTCCCAGGGATCGCTCATCAGCTGCTTCATGCCGAGCGAGATGCGCTGCGTCTCGGCGTTGAAGCGAATGACCTGCACCTTGACCTGCTGGCCGATCGTCAGCGCCTCGGACGGATGGTTGATCCGCTTCCAGGCGATGTCGGTGACATGCAGCAGACCGTCGACGCCGCCGAGATCCACGAACGCGCCGTAATCGGTGATGTTCTTGACGACGCCATCGAGCACCTGGCCCTCCGACAGCGCGCCCATCAGACGCGTGCGGTCCTCGGCGCGGGTCTCTTCCATGACGGCGCGGCGCGACACCACGATGTTGCCGCGGCGACGGTCCATCTTGAGGATCTGGAACTGCTGGGCTTGGCCCATCAGCGGACCGACATCACGGACCGGCCGGACATCGACCTGGCTGCCCGGCAGAAACGCCACGGCGCCCGACAGGTCGACCGTGAAGCCACCCTTCACGCGACCGAAGATCGTGCCCATGACACGCTCGTTGTCGGTGAAAGCCTTCTCGAGGACGGTCCAGGCTTCCTCGCGGCGCGCCTTGTCGCGCGACAGGACGGCCTCGCCTTCCTTGTTTTCCATGCGATCGACGAAGATGTCGATCACGTCACCTTCCTTGATCTCCGGCGCGCCCGTCCCGTTGGCGAACTCGCGCAGAGCAACGCGGCCTTCGGACTTGAGTCCGACATCGATGGTGACAAAATCATTGGCAATTCGAATGACGGTGCCTTTGACGACCGATCCTTCGAAGCTCGTCGAACCGCCCAGCGATTCGTCGAGAAGTGCTGCGAACTCGTCGCTCGACGTGTCGTTCGCGGGTTTACGAAGGGCGCTGCCCTTGGCCATGTAGTACTCTCCTTCATCGATCCCGAACGACACTGCGCCCGTCGGCCAACCGGTTAAGTCCGGCGGATCCACTGCCTTTGAAACACCGACGCCCGGGCGACACGCCCGTTCGCAATCGCCGCTTGTTGTCTTCGATCCGCCGGCGGCGACTTACGGCCCGGAGGATCGAAAGCCCTTGCGCTCGATGAACGCCAAGGCAGCAGCAAAAGCTGCGTCGGCATCCATGTCGCTGGTATCGAGAAGGAAAGCATCGGGTGCGGCTCTAAGGGGTGCAGCCGCCCGTTCGCTGTCGCGACGGTCCCGCTCCGCCATCTCGGCAAGAACGCGCGGTTTTATAGTGTCCACCCCCCGTTCGCGCAACTCCTGGTACCGGCGCTCTGCCCGGGCCTCCGGACTCGCCGTCACGAACAGCTTCACCGGCGCGTCGGGGCATATAACGGTGCCGATATCACGCCCGTCGAGCACGGCGCCCGACGCTTGGGAAGCGAATTTCTTCTGGAAATTCAATAGGTTGGCACGAACCTCCGGAAGTGCGGCCACCTTTGAGGCCGCCTGGCCCGCCCGGTCGGTCCTGAGGTCCGGATCGGCCAAATCCGAGGGCTGCAGATCAGTGGCGACCTCGGCGGCCGGCCGGCCGCTTTTCTCGGCCCCGAGACCGACCGCGCGGTAGAGCAGGCCGGTATCGAGATGAGGCAGCCGGAAATGGGTGGCGAGCCGGAGGGCGAGAGTTCCCTTGCCTGCAGCCGAAGGTCCGTCAATGGCGATGACCAGCCGGCCGGTCATGCAACGCCGCTCATGCGGGCTCGATCTTCGCGCCGAGCCCGTTCATGAGGGCGGCGAAACCGGGAAAGCTGGTGTCGATCGGCGAGCCATCATCGACCGCCACCGGCTCGCGCGCGGCAAGACCCAGCACCAGGAACGACATGGCGATGCGATGGTCGAGGTGCGTCTTGACCAGGCCGCCGCCGTCAGGCGCCGTGCCCGTGCCGTGCACGGTGAGCGTGTCGGCGCCCATTTCGTGGCGCACGCCATTGGCCGCCAGGCCCGCCGCCACGCTCGACAGCCGGTCGCTTTCCTTGGCACGCAGTTCAGCGAGCCCCAGCATGCGCGTCGTGCCCTCGGCACAAGACGCCGCCACGGCCAGGACGGGATATTCGTCGATCATCGTCGGCGCCCGCTCGGCCGGCACTTCGATGCCCTTCAGGCCGCCGCCCTTCACATGCAGGTCGGCCACCGGCTCGCCCCCGACCTCGCGTGGATTCTCGAAGGCGATATCGGCACCCATCTCGCGCAACGTCTGATAGAGGCCCGCCCGCAACGGATTGACGCCGACATTCTCGACTGTGACGTCGCTGCCCGGGCGGATCGCCGCCGCCACCACCGCAAAAGCCGCCGACGAGGGATCGCCCGGCACCACGATGTCGCGGGCCTTCAGTTCTGGCCAGCCGACGACGGTGATGCGTTTGCCACCGCCCTCGGCGGGGCTCACCCGCACCTCGGCGCCGAAGTGGCGCAGCATGCGTTCGGTGTGATCGCGCGTCGCCTCGGGTTCGATCACCGTGGTCTCGCCGGCAGTGTTGAGGCCAGCCAGCAGGATGGCGCTCTTCACCTGCGCCGAGGCTACAGGCAGGCGGTATTCGATCGGCACCATCTCGTCGGTGCCGATCACGGCGAGCGGCATGCGACCGCCTTCGCGACCCTGGAAACGCGCGCCCATGCGCCACAGCGGCTCGATGACGCGCTGCATCGGCCGCGACCGCAGCGAGGCGTCGCCGGTCATGAAACTGGTGAAAGGATGGCTGGCAAGAATGCCCGACAGCAACCGCGCCGATGTCCCGGAGTTGCCGAGGTTGAGCACGTCGCCCGGCTCGCGGCCACCGCCCACGCCGAAACCGCGGATCCGCCATAGTCCGGTGCCGACATGGTCGACGATGGCACCCAGTGCCCGCAGCGCCGCCGCTGTAGCGAGCACGTCCTCACCTTCCAGGAGACCACTGACGTTGGTCTCGCCCAGCGCCAGGGCACCAAACATCAAGGCGCGGTGCGACACCGATTTGTCACCGGGCGCCCGGACGCGGCCGTGCAATCGGGCGACGGGGCGGGCGATCAGTTTGGCCGTAGCGGCTCTCCCGGACAGGGCACTCTCCATGAGGGATGGCGAAAATGCGGCGGCGTCCTCCTACCATGCCGGAATTTGGTTTTGACAGGGTGAAAGACGCATGACATACGCGCTCCCTCGCGGCCGATTCGGCCGAATTCAGCGGAATTCCGGGAGATTTCAGCGTGGTCAAGGCGACCTGGGGTACCAAGCGCACCTGCCAGAGCTGTGCAGCGCGTTTCTACGACCTGAACAAGAGCCCGATCAAGTGCCCGAAGTGCGGCCGGGAGCACGATCGCGAGGACTTCGTGAAGGTTCGTCGTGGTCGTGGTGCTGCGGCAGCAGCAGCGGCGACGGCAGCAGCCGCGACTGCGGCAGCAGCGGCGCTCGTGAAGGCGGCGGCCAAGAAGAAGGCCGATGACGCGGCGCTGGCCGGCGACGAGATACCCGACGTCGAGGGTGACGACGCGCTTGAGGCGGATGATCTTGCCGACGAGACCGACGACATCGAGGTCGAGGTCGAAGTCGAGGACGACAAGGGCGAAGGCGACCGCTAGGGCTATTGCCAGTTGCCAGTCCGTGGGGCAGGAATTATACCTCGCGCCGCGACCCAGGATTTCGGGGCCATAGCTCAGCTGGGAGAGCGCTACGATGGCATTGTAGAGGTCAACGGTTCGATCCCGTTTGGCTCCACCAACTAATCGAGGGCCTGGCCGGCAACGGCCGGGCCCTTTGATTTTTGCAGCGGTCGACGAGATGAAAGCGGCGGCATGGACTATCTGAAGGAACTGGCCGGGCGGGCCAACTTCGCCGCTACCTGGGAAGCATGGTCGCCCGAGTACCGGGTCCTGGCAATCGCGGTGGCGCTGGTCCTCGCCTATTGGCTTCTGCGTGTCGCGGTTCCCGCGCTTGTGCGCGTGCTGCGGCCGGTGCTGATTGCGGTATTCGTTCTCGCCGCCGTCTGGGCGTTGTTTCCCGAAGCGACCTGCTCGATCGAGCTGATCTCAAAACTGCCGATCCTCTGTTCGCGCTAGGATGCAGGCCAGATGGCTGCTCTCGCTTCCCCACCGATCGCCGTGCGCGGCCCGGCGCTCAGCTTCACCGGCGATCCGTTCCACGACGGCCTCGAGGCGACGATGGTCCACGAACCCGACGCCATCGTCGCCATGGCCGACGGACGCATCACCCATTTCGGACCGGCCGACCGGATCGCGCCGCTGCTGCCCGTCGGTACCGAGTTGCGCGACTACGGCCGGAACGCCTTGATCTCGGCGGGCTTCATCGACACCCACGTCCACTATCCGCAGACGCCGATGATCGCCAGTCCCGGTGCCCAGCTGCTGGACTGGCTGAACAAATACACCTTCCCGACCGAACTCAAATTCGCCGACAAGGCGTTCGCGCGCGACACCGCCCGGCTGTTCCTGCGCGAGAGCCTGCGCAATGGCATCACGACGAGCTGCGTCTATTGCACGGTCCATCCGCACTCGGTCGATGCCCTGTTCGAGGAGGCCGAGGAAATCGGCCTGCGCCTGGCCGCGGGCAAGGTGCTGATGGACCGCAATGCGCCCGAAGGGTTGCTCGATACGGCGCAGTCGGGTTTCGACCAGTCACAGGCGCTGATCCAGAAATGGCACGGCCGCGGCCGGCTGCTCTATGCCATCACGCCGCGGTTCGCCGGCACCAGCACCTCAGCGCAACTCACCGCCGCCGGGGCATTATGGCGGGAACACAGCGACTGCCTGATGCAGACCCATATCGCCGAGTCGCGGGACGAGGTCGCCTGGATCAAGGAGTTGTTCCCGGACCGGCGGAACTATCTCGACGTCTATGATCACCACGGCCTGTGCGGCCCGCGGACGGTCTTCGGGCACGGCATCTGGCTGGACGAGCCGGAGATGCAGCGCCTGCACGATAGCGGCGCGGCAATCGCCCATTGTCCGACGTCGAATTTCTTTCTCGGCAGCGGCGCCTTCGACATTGCGCGCGCTGTCCGGAAAGAGCGGCCAGTACGGGTCGGTTTGGGAACCGATATCGGCGCGGGCACATCGTTCTCGATCCTGGCGACGCTCGATGCCGCCTATAAGGCCAGCCAGCTCAACCGCCAGTCCCTGTCGGCCGGGCATGCCTACTATCTCGCGACCCGCGGCTCCGCCCGGGCGCTTTATCTCGACGACAAGGTCGGCAGCATCGCTCCCGGCATGGAAGCCGACCTCGCGGTGCTCGACATGCGATCAACGCCGCTGATCGACTCCCGGATGAACGAGGCGCGGGACTTGGCCGAACAGCTCTTCATCCAGATGACCCTGGGCGATGACCGCGCCGTGCAAGCCACCTACGTCGCCGGCCGCCTGGCCTACGCCAAAACCCCGGGGTAGTGTGAAATTTGGATGGCACACCATAAATATAGTGGCCGGGGCGGTTTGATCAGAGTACGATTTATTCGGTAGCTGAAGGAGGTTGTTTATCCGTCCAAGGAGCTTGCGCCCCGACGGAGTCTGGATCACCGGTGGATCATCCGCCGAGTGCCCTCTGAGCCGCACCTTCGGTACTGCCCATCGTCGACGCCTCCGCTTGCGGGGGCGTTTTTTATTGTCGGCGATCGGTTCCGTCCCTCTGTCCCAGCCTCCGGAGTACGCAAATGGCAAAACGAGCCACACGCCGCGCCAAGCTGCACGCCATCGATAGCGCCCGTGTTCACAATCTCGTCTTCGACAAGTCTCCGGCCAACGACAGGGATCAGAGCTACATCCGAAAAGTTCGACCGCGCAGCGATAACCAACGCATATTGATGGAGGCCATAGAGGCCAAACCGCTCACCGTCGCCCTCGGCCCGGCCGGCACCGGCAAGACCTATCTGGCGATCTGCGCCGCCGTGGAAGCACTGGATTCCGGCTCGGTTACACGCATCGTGCTGTCGCGGCCGGCGGTCGAGGCCGGCGAAAACCTCGGTTTCCTGCCCGGCGACATGCGTGAAAAACTCGATCCCTACCTGCGTCCGCTGTGGGACGCGCTGAACGACCGGCTAGGCGCCAAGCGCCTGCGCCAGCATCTCGACGACGGCACGATCGAGATCGCGCCGGTGGCCTTCATGCGCGGCCGCACCCTCAACAACAGTTTCGTGCTGATCGACGAAGCGCAGAATTGTACCTACGGCCAGCTCAAGATGCTGCTGACGCGTCTCGGCTGGCATTCGACCATGGTCATGACCGGCGACCCCGACCAGACCGATCTGCTGCCGGAACTCTCGGGTCTGGCGTCGATCGGCAAGAAGCTGGATGGGCTCGACGACGTGGCGGTGGTGCATCTCACCGACCAGGATGTGGTCCGCCACCCGCTGGTCGGCCGCATGCTGTCGGTGCTTTAAAGCGACCCAACTTATCCACACATCGAAGCGCGGCAGACGATCGGACTGAATCGGGAACGTCTGCCGCGGCGAGTCGATAATTTGGAATGCAAATAATCTGAATATCTCAAGTATTTCAGCATGTTATCCTTTAAATAACGACCGGCTGCCACCACGTTTCCATTGAGTCAATACAGTGACGTTGTCGTAACGTCCGGCAGACGCCAGGTTTCTTCACAGACTTCCCCACATGCCGCCGCCCGCCTTGTCGGCGGGCACCGGTCAACCCATTGTGCGCGCCCACCCGGCCCGAGCGATCCCACCCCGTGAGTACCGAAACCGACACCGAAACCGACCAGAAACCCAGCGAGGGTTCGCTCGCCGACGGCATGCGGATCATCGCCGAGTTCGTGCGCACCCTGCCGCGCAAACCCGGCGTCTATCGCATGATCGCGACCGACGGCGAGGTTCTCTATGTCGGCAAAGCGCGCTCGCTGCGCAGCCGCGTCGCCGCCTACACCCAGCCGACACGCCTTGCGACGCGCCTGATGCGCATGGTCTCGGCGACCACGACCATGGAATTCTCGGTCACCGACAGCGAAGCCGAGGCGCTGTTGCTCGAGAACAACCTGATCAAGCGCTTCCGGCCGCGCTTCAACGTGCTGCTGCGCGACGACAAGTCGTTCCCCTACATCGTCATCCGCCGCGACACCGAATGGCCACAGCTCGCCAAGCACCGCGGCACGCGAGAGGCGGGCAACGAGTATTTCGGCCCCTTCGCCTCGGCCACAGCGGTCAATCGCACGCTCTATGCGCTGCAGCGTGCCTTCCCGCTGCGCTCCTGCTCCGATGGCGTGTTCACGACGCGCACCCGGCCCTGCCTGCAGTACCAGATCAAGCGTTGCACGGCGCCGTGCGTGGGCCGCATCGAGAAGGCCGAATATGCGTCGATCGTCGACGAGGTGCGCGGCTTCCTGGGCGGGCGCAACCGCGAGATCCAGCAGGCGCTGTCGCAGCGCATGGAAAAGGCCTCGGCAGATCTGGAATTCGAAGGCGCCGCGGTGCTGCGCGACCGCATCCGGGCGCTGACGCAGATCCAGTCGCATCAATCGATCAGCCTGCCCTCGATCGAGGAGGCCGATATCTTCGCCGCCCATGCCGACGGCGGTCAGGTCTGCGTGCAGGTGTTCTTCCTGCGCGCCGGCCAGAATCTCGGCAACCGGGCTTACTTCCCGAGCCATGCCCGCGACCTCGACGAAGCCGCCGTGCTGTCGGCCTTCATCGGCCAGTTCTACGAGGCGCGGCCGGCGCCCAAGCTGATTCTGACCAGCCACGACGTCGCCGAGCGCGAGTTGCTGGAAAGTGCGCTGGCGATCGGCGCCGGACACAAGGTCGAGATCCGTCATCCCAAGCGCGGCGACCAGAAGGACGCCCTCGACCAGGCCGTTTCGAATGCCCGCGAGGCGCTGGCGCGGCGCCTGGCCGAGCGCGGCACGCAACGCACCCTGCTGGAAGGCGTGGCGCGCGCCTTCGGACTGGAGTCGCCGCCCGAACGCATAGAAGTCTACGACAACAGCCATATCCAGGGCACTGCCCCGATCGGCGCCATGATCGTGGCCGGTCCCGACGGTTTCATGAAGAACGCCTACCGCAAGTTCAATATCAGGACCGAGGGCGCGGCAGGCGACGACTTTGCCATGATGCGCGAAGTCATGAGCCGCCGCTTCGGCCGCGCACTCAAGGAAAATCCCGACCGCGACGAGGAGCACTGGCCGGACCTGGTGCTGATCGACGGCGGCCAGGGCCAGCTCGAGGCGGCACGGCAGGTGGCGGCGGAACTCGGCCTGGAGGACATCGTCATGATCGGCATCGCCAAGGGGCCGGACCGCAATGCGGGACGCGAGCGATTCTTCATGCCCGGGCGTCCGCCGTTCTCGCTCGAGCCGCGCGATCCCGTGTTGTACTTCCTCCAGCGCCTGCGCGACGAGGCACACCGCTTCGCCATCGGCACGCATCGCACGCGCCGGGCGGCCGACCTCACACGTTCGGCCCTCGACGAGGTGCCGGGCATCGGCGCCGGCCGCAAGCGTGCCCTGCTCAACCACTTCGGCAGCGCCCGTGCCGTCGCGGTCGCTACGGTCGAGGACATCAAGTCGGTGCCGGGCATCTCCGACGCGATCGCCCAGAAAATCCATGACCACTTCAGGGGCGGTCGCTAAGGTGGCCTCACAGGCTCAATCCATGCTGTTCAACCTTCCCAATCTGCTGACCCTGTCGCGGATCGTGGCGATCCCGCTGGTCGTCGCGTGCTTCTGGCTCGACCGCGGCTGGGCGCAGTGGCTGTCGATGATCCTGTTCGTGATCGCCGCGGTGACCGACTGGTTCGACGGCTATTTCGCGCGCCGCTACCACCAGATTTCGCGGCTCGGCCGTTTCCTCGATCCGATTGCCGACAAGCTGCTGGTTGCCGCCGCGCTGGTGATGCTGGTCGACAGCGGCACGCTGCGCGGCGTCAATGTCCTGGCTGCGTTGATCATCCTGGCGCGCGAAATCCTGGTGTCGGGCCTGCGCGAGTTCCTGGCCGAGCTCAGGGTCGGCCTGCCGGTGAGTGCGCTCGCCAAATGGAAGACCGGCGCCCAGATGGTGGCGATTGCCGCCTTGCTGGTGGGCGACGCCGCCTCGCCCTATGTCACGCAGATCGGGATTGTCCTGATCTGGCTTGCCGCCGCGCTGACTCTGCTCACCGGCTACGACTATCTCCGCACCGGGCTCAGGCACATGGCCGAGGATTCGCCCGGCAGTCCCGGAGGATCGTCGTGAAGGTCCGTTATTTCGCCTGGATGAAGCGCACCGTCGGCGTGCCGGAGGAAGAGGTGAGCCCGCCGGCCGAGGTCCGCACCGTCGGCGACCTGGTGGAATGGCTGCGGGCCCGCAGCGCCGGCCACGCCGAGGCGCTGGCCGCCGGAGCGGCCTTCGGCGCCGCCGTCGACCAGCGCACCGCGACTTTCGATGCACCGCTCGCCGACGCCCGCGAAGTCGCGTTCTTTCCTCCCTTCACCGGCGGCTAGAAGCCAATGGCATCGCCATGACCGTGCGCGTGCAGGAAGCCGATTTCGACATCGGCGCCGAACTCAACCGCCTGACCGAGGGCAACCGGCGGATCGGCGGGCTGGCGGTGTTCGTGGGTCTGGTGCGCGAGATGCACATGCGCGACGGCCTGCACCGCGAGCGCATCGACGCCCTCACCCTGGAACACTACCCGGGCATGACCGAGAAGGCGCTGGAGGACATCGAGGCCGAGGCCCGGCGGCGCTGGACGCTGGAAGCGACGCTGATCGTGCATCGCTATGGTCGCCTGGAGGCCGGCGACCGCATCGTCCTGGTGGCGGTCGGTTCGCCGCACCGCGACGCCGCCTTCGAGGCTTGCGAATTCCTTGTCGACTGGCTGAAGACCAAGGCGCCGTTCTGGAAACTTGAACAGACGCCGGGCGGCGAGAAGTGGGTCGAAGCCCACGAAGGCGACGACGCCGCCGCCGCGCGCTGGGCCAAGAAGTAGCGCCGCCGGACGTCAGCCCAGCGCTACCAGCGCCAGGTTGGAGACGCCGCAATCGCGCAGGCGATCCGCCGCCATCAGCGAGCGCTGGCCACTGCGGCAGCACAGCACGACACGCTGCGATGGCAATGGCGCCGCCAGCGAAGTGACGGCCTCCACGTCCAACCGCCTGGCGCCGGCAAACGGTGATACCGGTGCCTCCTCCAGGCTGCGCAGGTCGACCACGAGATCGTCGGTCGTCACGGCATCGGGCGCGATGAAGGGCACGAAGGCCTCGGGCTCCGGGCTGCCCGCGAAACCGAAGCCGCCGAATGCCAGGCGGCGCGCATCGAAGGTCACGACACGGCCGAGCACCGTGGGCTCCAGACCAAGAAGCAGATGCAGCGCGAAGTGCGCCTGCAGGCCGCCCAGCACGGCCACGGCGGTGCCGAGCACGCCCACCGTGGCGCAGGTGCCACCATCGACCGACACCTCGGGAAAGATCGCGCGATAGCTCGGACCGACGCCACAGAAGGCGCCGGCATAGCCCGTCAGGCCGATCACCGAGGCGCTGACCAGCGGCTTGGCCACGGCCTGGCAGGCGTCGCTCAGGATGTAGGTGACGGCGAAGCTGTCGGCGGCGTCGACCACGACGTCCGCTTCGGCAACCAAGCGCGCGGCGTTCTGTGGTGTCAGGCGCTCGGCGTGGGCCTCGACGCGTACGTCCGGATTGAAGCGCCGCAGCGCCGCACACGCCACCTCGGCCTTGAGCCTGCCGATATCGATCATGCCGTAGAGAGGCTGGCGGTGAAGGTTCGTCTCCTCAACCACATCGTGATCGACGATCGCGAGCCGGCCCACGCCGGCGCCGGCGAGATACTGCAGCACCGGACAGCCGAGGCCGCCGGCACCGACGACCAGCACCGACGCGGCGGCGAGCCGCGCCTGGCCGGCATCGCCCACTTCGGCCAGCACGGCCTGTCGGGTGTATCGGTCGTTCATTTCAGCCTCCGCGTGGTTGCCAGCCAAAGCCGCGCCTGACCCAGGGGATCGGCATGGTTCACGATGTCGCCCACGACCGAGGCGATGTCCGCGCCGGATTCCAGGCAAAGCAGCGCACGTTCGAGCGTGAGCCCGCCGATTGCCACCAGCGGCCGGTCGCCGATCAGCTTCTTCCATTCGCCGAGACGCGCCGGACCCTGCGGCGCCCACGGCATCTGCTTCAGCTTGGTGGGATAGATCGGCCCCAGCGCGACATAGTCGGGATCGATCGCCAGCCCCTTCTCGAGTTCGGCGTGATCGTGGGTGCTGACGCCAATGCGGATGCCGGCCTGGCGCAGCGCTTTCACGTCGGCGTCCAAAAGGTCCTCCTGGCCGAGGTGGACCCAGGCACAGCCCTCGTCGATGGCGGCCTGCCAGTAGTCGTTCACGACGAGCTGCGCGCCGTGCGACGCGCAGACCGCCTTGGCTTCGCGGACCTGGCGGCGCACCTCGGCGTCGGGCTGCTCCTTGATGCGCAACTGCACGAGCTTAACGCCGGCCGGCACCAGGCGTGTCACCCAACCGGCGTCGGGTACGACGGGATAGAATGGATCGAGCATATCAATCTCCGAGCGCTGCCTTGCCGATCACCGGCGTCGACGGCATCGCCATGTCGCGCGGCTCCATCGGCCGCGCGCGGTAAGCTGCGCGGCCGGCTTCAACGGCGAGCGCGAAGGCTCGCGCCATCTCGACGGGATCGCCCGCCTCGGCCACCGCCGTGTTGAGCAGCACGGCGTCGTAGCCCAATTCCATCGCGGCCGCCGCATGCGAGGGCACACCTAGGCCGGCATCGACCACGAGGGGAATGTCGGGGAAGTGCGCGCGCAGCGAGCGCAGGCCATAGACGTTGTTGAGGCCGCGCGCCGAGCCGATCGGCGCACCCCACGGCATCAGGACGCGGCAACCCGCCTCGACCAGGCGATCGGCGACCACGAGATCCTCGGTGGTGTAGGGAAACACCTCGAAGCCGTCCTCGGACAGGATCCGCGCCGCCTCGACCAGTCCGAAGACGTCGGGCTGCAGGGTGTCCGATTCGCCGATCACCTCGAGCTTGATCCAGGTCGTGTCGAACAGCTCGCGTGCCATGTGGGCGGTGGTCACCGCTTCCTTCACGGAATGACAGCCCGCCGTGTTGGGCAGCACGCGCAGGCCGAGAGCGCGGATCAATGACCAGAAGCCCTGTCCGGCGCGCTCACCGCCGCTTTCACGCCGGAGCGATACCGTCACGACCTCAGCTCCCGAGGCCTTGATCGCCCCGGCGAGAATCGCCGGCGAGGGATAGCGCGCCGTGCCGAGCAGCAGGCGCGAAGAAAGTTCTACGCCATAGAAGGACATCTCAACCTCCCTGCATGGGCGCCACGACCTCGACGCGGTCGCCGTCGCTAAGCGGCGTGGCCAGCCGCGCGGGGGCCGCCACGAAGCGGCCGTTCAGCGCCGTCGCGATCTTGCGGCCGCCGTAGCCCAATGCCTCAAGCGCCGCGGCCAGCGTGACCGCCTCGACGTCAAGCGCGTCGTCGTTCAGGAATATCCGCATCGTTGGTCTCCATCTGAAGGGTGTCGGCGACTTGCCGTGCCAAATCAGGCGCCAACAGGAAGCCGTGACGGAACAGGCCGTTGGCACGCAGCACGCGGCCCTCGCGCCGGACTTGCGGCAGGTTGTCGGCGAAGGCCGGGCGCAGATCGGCGCCGAGCTCGACGATCTCGGCCTCGCCGAAGGCGGGATGGAGCGCATAGGCCGCGTTCAGGAGCTCGACCGTCGACCGGACGCTCGCGGCCCCGCGCTGCTCGCTTTCGATCATGGTGGCACCGATCATGAAGAGGCCTTTGCCGCGCGGCACGATATAGAGCGGGATCCTGGGATGCAGCATGCGGACGGGCCGCGCGAGGGCCACGTCGCGGCAACGCACCACCACCATCTCGCCGCGCACGCCGCGCAGGTCCGGCAGTGCATCGCGCGCGGCAAGGCCGCGGCAGTCCACGACGGTGTCTCCTGGCGCTGCTTCAGGCAACAACTCGACGCCGAAGCGGACTGGGACACCCCGATCGCCAAGGCGCTCGACCAGGGCCGCCAGTGCCCGGCGTGGATCGAGATGTGCCTCGTCCGGAAAGAACAATGCCCGGCGATAGCGGCCGGCAAGATCGGGCTCGAGGGCCGAGATACGATCGGCGTCGATCCAGTCGAAGCGTTCGGTGCGCTGGGCGAAGCGTGTGAGATCGGCCGAGTCCCGCGACTGCGCCACGACCAGGCTGCCGTTGCGAACGGTGTCGGGGAAGTGACGCACCCACCAATCGATCGAAGGTGCGCCCCTCTCGGCGACCGTGGCATCAGTCGTCGCGCGCTCGCACCACGGCGCCAGCATGCCGCCGGCCTGCCAGGAGCAGCTGCCCTCGCCCAGGGCGCGGCCGCGTTCGACCACTTCGACCCTGGCCCCGCGTTCGGCAAGCTCCAGCGCGCAACAGAGGCCTGCAACGCCGGCGCCAATGACGGTGATTGAATGTCGTTTCACTCGACGAACTCCCGTTCCTTCGCCGGCATGATCCGGATCAGGTTCAAAGGGTTCAGCCGGCCGGCTGTCTCAGCCCGGACCCCTTACGGAGACCGGACACCCCTCGGACGTCATCGAGAGAAGGGGATTGAAACCCCTGCTGTCAAGCCGCCAGCGGCTTGGCCGTCTCGGTCATCAGGTGCGTGGCCTCGCCGAAACCCTCGGAATCGGGCTCGCGCACCAGCTTCTGGAAATCGGCCATCAAGGTCTTGGCGATCGGGCCGGCCTGATAGTGGTGCTGGTCGATCGAGCCCACCGGCACGATCTCGGCGGCGCTGCCGCACAGGAACACTTCGCTCGCGTCGCCAAGTTCCTCCGGCATCACGTCGCGTTCCTCCACCGCCCAACCGCGCTTCGTCGCCATGCCCATCACCGCCCGCCGTGTGATGCCGTCGAGGAAATTGTGCGGCGTCGGCGTCACCAGTTTGCCATCGATCACCAGGAAGATGTTGGCACCGGTCGTCTCCGCGACGCGGCCCTGCCAGTCGAGCATCAACGCATCGTCGAAGCCTGCCTTCAGCGCGCGATCCTTTTCGATGCCGCAGATGACATAGAGGCCCGCCACCTTGGCGTGGCCCGGCGCCGTCTCGGGCGATGGCCGGCGGTACTTCGCCAGGGTGACGTTGATCCCGGCGTCGCGTGCCTGCACGGAAAGCCGGCCCTCCTGCGCCCAGGGCGCGATGGCGAGATGCACTGTCGTGCCGACGGCCGATACGCCCAGCACCTCCGAGCCGCGCCATGCGATCGGGCGGATGTAGCCGTTGCCAAGCTTGTTCGCCTTCACAACGGCGCGCGTCGCCTCGTCGATCTCCTCGCGCGACCACGGCAGGTCGTAGTCGAGCAGACGCGCCGAGCGGATCAGGCGGGCGCTGTGCGCGGCAAGGCGGAAGACGCGACCGTCGTAGATGCGCTCGCCCTCGAATACCGCCGAGCCGTAATGCAGGGCATGGGTGAGAACATGCATGCGGGCGTCGCGCCACGGCGCCAGCTTGCCGTCGATCCAGATGAAGCCGTCGCGATCATCCATTGTTAAGGACATTGCGATATCTCCTTCTAAATGATTCCGAATGGACCTTTGCGGAGGCTGAATTAGCAATCTTTTGCACATATAGGTCAGTAATACTGACCTTGTCAATCAAGCTGACCCAGAATTGCGGACGGACCTCGAGTCCCGGCGAGTTACTGCCGGGCCGATCAGGTCAGGAGAGGAGTGAGGTCAGGATCGCCCTTCCGCATCGCCCGCTGGTAGGCGTCACGCCGGCCGATGCGCTGGAGATAGGCGAGGATGGCGGGATAGGGCGCCAGATCGAAGGGCAGGAAGAGACGCATGGTCGTCAGCGAAAAGACGATCATGATGTCCGCCGTCGTGAACGTGCGGCCGGCAAAATAGTCGGCCTTGCCGAGGCGCCCCTCGACCAGGTCGAGCGCCAGTTTCAGACGTGCCTTCATGGCAAGCAGCATCGGATTGTCGCCAGGCAGGTTCAATCGACCCAGGATCATGTTCCGCCCCAACGCCGGCTGCAGCGTGCCGTTGGCGAAATGGAACCAGTAGAGGAACTCGGCGAAGTCAGGATGATCGGCGGAGAGCACCAGACGCCCGCCCCCTTCCTTGGGACCGTATTTGGCGACGATGTAGTCGATGATGGCGGCGGACTCGGCCAGCACCACGTCGCCGTCGGTGATCACCGGCGCGGCGCCGATCGGATGCAGCGCCTTGTAATCGGGCTGGGCGAGCCGGGTAACGGGATGACGGTCGTAGACCTTCAGCTCGTAGGGGATGCCGAGTTCCTCGCAGAGCCAGACGATCCGCTCGGACTGCGATTTGCCAAGGTGATGAACGGTGAGCATGCAACAGAAAATGTCTGAAAAGCGGCGGGTCCGCAACGCTGGCTCATTGGGGTGTCAAGGCGATGCGCCCGCTCTATAGTCGCGGCCAGTTAGAAGCATGGTTGAATCCAGATCCCCCGCCAATCCGCTATTCCTGCGCGAGGAAGAACTGCGTCAGGGCATCGAGCTGATGTTCTATGCCTATCGCGATTTCACGTTCGAATCGGACCAGCATCTCAAACGCTACCAGCTCGGGCGGGCGCATCACCGCGCGCTATATTTCATCGGCCGCCATCCCGGCGAGACCGTCGGCCACCTGCTGTCGATCCTCAAGGTGACCAAGCAGTCGATCAGCCGCGTGCTGAAGGACCTCATCGAACAGGGTTATGTCGAGCAGAAGAGCGGCGCGCGCGACCGCCGCGAACGCCGACTGTGGCTTACCGACAAGGGCACGAAGCTGGAACATGATCTGACCGACCGCCAGAGCCAGCGCTTTGCCCGCGCCTATCGCGAAACCGGCGCCGACTCGGTCGAGGGTTTCCGCAAGGTGCTGCTCGGCCTGCTGGATCCCGCCGAACGCGCCGTCGTCGACAAACGGGTGCGGGGCGGGCGCTGACCGGCATGGACGCCTCGGCAGACAAGCCGCACATCCTGGTCGTCGACGACGACACGCGCCTGCGCGAGCTCCTGAAGTCGTTCCTTTCGAAGAACGGCTTCCGCGTCACCGCCGCCGGCCATGCCGCCGAGGCACGCCAGCGCTTGGCCGCGCTCGACTTCGACCTGATCGTGCTCGATGTCATGATGCCCGGCGAGACCGGCCTCGCCTTCGCGGCCCAGCTGCGCCGCACCGACGACGTTCCGATCCTGATGCTGACTGCCATGGGCGACACCAAGGACCGCATCGCCGGTCTCGAGACCGGCGTCGACGACTATCTCGGCAAGCCGTTCGAGCCGCGTGAACTGCTGCTGCGCATCCAGAGCGTGCTGCGCCGTGGCCGGCCGGGCGCCGCGCCGCCGGCCGAACCGCAACGCCTGGCCACGTTCGGCCCGAACCAATTCGACGCCGAGCTGGGCGAGCTCACGCAAAAGGGCAAGCGCATTGCACTGACCGACGCCGAGGTGGCGCTGGTCCGCGCCTTCACGGCACGCATGGGCGAGGTGCTGAGCCGCGAAACACTGTGCAAGAGCGTCGGCAGCGCCATCAACGAGCGCGCCATCGACGTCCAGGTGACGCGTCTGCGGCGCAAGATCGAACCCGATCCGTCGTTTCCGCGCTATCTGCGCACTGTCCGGGGCCAGGGTTACCGGCTGGTCGACGCATGAGGTGGGCCGTAGCCCGCGACATCTTCGAGCGCATCGCCACCTGGGCCGACAAGCATTCGCCGCAGACCCTGTTTGCGCGCGCGCTGATCATCATCGTGGTGCCGATGCTGTTGCTGCAGGCGCTCAGCGCCTGGTGGTTCTATAGCCAGCGCGGCGACAACGTCACCAACCGCCTCGCGGTCCTGCTGGTACGCGACCTGCGGGTGCTGATCCAGCTGCGGTCCGACTTTCCCGACGACCAGCATCGCGCCTGGATATTGAACCGCGCGGCACAGGACCTGCTGCTGTTCGTCAGCTTCCGCAAGGGCATCGTGCGGCCCTTCAAGCAGCCGGAATATTTCGACATCGTCGCCCGCGAGATCCAGGGCGCGCTCGAGGCCGACCTCAAGCGCCCCTTCTACATCGACAACACGGTCGGCGGCGGCCAGATGCTGATCGAAATCCAGCTCAACGACGGCGACGTTATGGACGTTCTGGTGCCGCACGTCCGGCTCACCTTCGGCTCGAGTTTCGCCTACGTGCTGGCCCAGCTCGGGCTCGCGCTGGTGCTGTTCGGACTGGCCATCTGGTTCATGCGCCGCGAACTCGTGCCGATCGAGCATCTCGGCGTCGCCGCCGACGAGCTCGGCAAGGGTCGCGACGTCCCCGACTTCGCCTTCTCGGGCGGCACCCGCGAGGTCCGCAACGCCGCGACCGCCTTTCACACCATGCGCATCCGGCTCCGCCGCTCCATCCAGCAACGCACCGAGATGCTGGCCGGCGTCAGCCACGATCTCCGGACGCCGCTCACCCGCATGAAGCTGTCGCTGGCGCTGCTGCCGGAGTCGCCGGAAACCAGGGAACTCGCCGACGACGTCTCCGACATGGAGCGGATGATCGAGGGCTACCTCGCCTTCGCCCGCGGCGAGGGCGACGAGGATCCGGCGCCGGCCGATCTTTCGGAGATCCTGGAAGATGTGGCGGCGGGCGCCCGGCGCGACAATGCCAACATCGACGTCGGCTGGCAGGGCGACATGAACGTCGAGCTGCGCGCGCTAGCCATCAAGCGCTGCCTGACAAATCTGGTATCGAATGCGCTGCGCTACGGCACCAAGGTGCGGATCGAGGCGATCCGCGGCCGCACCTCGGTCGAAATCATGATCGACGATGACGGGCCGGGCATCCCGCCCGACAAGTACGAGGACGTGTTCCGGCCGTTCTTCCGCCTCGACGAATCGCGCAACACCGACACCGGCGGCGTCGGTCTCGGCCTCACCATCGCGCGCGACGTGGCGCGCAGCCACGGCGGCGACGTGGCGCTCAGCCCCTCGCCGCTCGGCGGTTTACGCGTGATCGTGCGAATTCCGCTGTGAGCGGACCGCCGGCTTGCGTCCCGGCGGTCTGTGCTACAGTTGAGCAAATATCCGAGAGAACAATGTCCAAGACAAAAATATCCAATCCCCAGTCGCTGAAGTTCGCCCGTGTTCCGCATCCGTCACCTCTTCCGGCCGACAAGCGTGCCGCGCTCCTGAAGAATCCGGGCTTCGGCCGGGTCTTCACCGACCACATGGTGACCGTCCGCTACCACGAGTCCCAAGGCTGGCACGACGCCAGGATCGAGCCGCGCGCGCCGATCCCGATGGACCCGGCAGCGGCCGTCCTGCACTACGCCCAGGAGATCTTCGAGGGGCTCAAGGCCTACCGCACGGCCGATGGCGGCGCGACGCTGTTCCGGCCGGAGCAGAACGCCCGCCGCTTCCAGGAGTCGGCCGAACGACTGGCCATGCCGGAGCTGCCGGAGTCGATATTTCTCGAAGCCTGCGATCTGCTCGTCAGCACCGATCGCGCGTGGATTCCCGACGGCGACGGCAGCCTCTATCTCCGGCCGTTCATGTTCGCCAACGAGATCTTCCTCGGCGTGAAGCCCTCGTCGGACTACCTGTTCATGGTCATCGCCTCGTCGGTCGGCGCCTACTTCAAGACCGACGCGCCCGCGGTCTCGGTCTGGGTCTCGCCGGACTACACACGCGCCGCTCCTGGCGGCACCGGCGCCGCAAAATGCGGCGGCAACTATGCCGCCAGCCTGATCGCCCAGGCGGAAGCGACCAAGCATGGCTGCGACCAGGTCGTGTTCCTCGACGCCGCCGAGCGGCGCTGGGTGGAGGAACTCGGCGGCATGAACATCTTCTTCGTCTTCGAGGACGGCTCGATGGTGACGCCGCCGCTGGGCGGCACGATCCTGCCCGGCATCACGCGCTCATCGCTGCTGACCCTGGCCAAGGACAAGGGCATCGCCGTTCGCGAGGAGCGCTATTCCATCCAGCAATGGAAGGCCGACGCCGCCAGCGGTCGCCTGCGCGAGGCCTTCGCCTGCGGCACGGCCGCCGTCGTCACGCCGATCGGCACCGTGCGCGCACCCGATGGCGAATTCACCATCGGCAACGGCGGCTCCGGCGCGCGGACGGAAGAGCTGAAGTCCGTCCTGGTCGGCATCCAGCGCGGGCGCACGGCCGACCCGCACGGCTGGATTCACAAGGTCTTCTAGAGGCGCCTCCTCGGATGCCGAGGCTTTTGCCGCCGCCCCGGTGTCGGGAAAATACTGTCGGAAAATTCAAGGCGTTGATCGGCAAGGCTTTTCGCCGGCCGTTTTCCGACACCTGCGTGTCGATAAATGCGAGCCGTGTCGGAAAACCTCCTCATGCCGGGCGGGGCATGGACAAAGAAAAAGGCCGACGCGGATCAAGCGTCAGCCTGACAGACTCCATAGCACAAACCTGTTGAACCGGCTCATCACATCTGCGTGAGCGGATGCTGGCAGTGCAAGCACATCCCGCTCTAGAACAGGCGCCCGCCGTTCGGTACGACCTGATCCGGCGCGAACAGCACCACGCTGCCGTCCTCGGCGGGGAAACCCAGGGTCAGCACCTGCGACATGAACTTGCCGATCTGGCGCGGCGGAAAGTTGACCACGGCGGCGACCTGGCGGCCGATCAGACACTGCGGCGTGTAATGCACCGTGATCTGCGCCGAGGATTTCAGGATGCCGAGCTCGGGACCGAAATCGATCGCCAGCCGCAACGCCGGCTTGCGCGCGCCCTCGAGGGGTGCCGCTTCCACGATGGTGCCGACGCGAATGTCGACCCGGGTGAAGTCGTCGTAGGTGATCTGTTCCATGGGGAGCGCACCCTAATGACCCCCATTCAAAAGAGAAGAGGCGCAAAAGAAAAGGGGCCACAAAAGCGGCCCCTCTCGTCCATCGGCGTCGGCCGATAAAAGCTTACTTCTTGGCGATCGCGGCCTTGACCTCTTCGGTCAGCTCCGAGACGCGCGCGCTGAGCGCGGTCAGGGCCTCGGTGTGACCCTTGCTGTAGAGGTCGGCCAGTTCCTTGGTGTTGGCCATGGCGGCCTCGTAGCTCTTCTTCACGAAGTCGATCTGCTTGGCGGCCTTCTCCTCGACGGTGGCGGCGGCGAGCACTTCGCTGCCGTGCTTGGAGAAGTCTTCCATCGCGGCGCGGACCATGTCGCCCTGGCGCTGGGCGATCGCCTTCATCGACTCGACGGCCGAGGTGTTGGCGGCCGTGAGCGCAGCGAAATTCTTGCGGCCGGTTTCGACCATCGACTCGATGTTCATGGTCGGCATTTTGAACTCGCCGGCGATCTTGCTGAAGTCGAAGTCGGCGAAGGGATTCTTGAAGGCGCCAGTGGCGTACATGGGGTTCTCCTGGAAGGGCGAAAACGCACAGAAAACTTGAATGCACCGACTTTGCTGCGGTGCACAACGGCGCCTAATTTATGCTCGCGCTGCAGCAAGTCAAGAGACAATTTTGTGCACTGCACAAAATACTCATGGTATGGGCGATTCAGGCCCCGGCGTCGATCTCTTGGGCTCAGGCATTTTTATATATTTATCAAAGAGTTGTGACCATTTTTCGGCAGTCTTCAGGCGTCCGTCCAAGGCGGCCATGGTCTTCGAAAGATCGCCTGTCTCGTCGTCGTCGAACACCCGTGACACGGCGTAGTGGAGGACCAACAGGCCGTTCTGTCGCAATGCACCAGGCAGCCCGTCGCTCGGCACGCCGGCGGCCTCCAGCATGGCCGCCATCGACCGGCGGAGCGCCGGCCCCAGGGCAAGCGCCAGCATCGGATCGCGCCGGGCGCCGAGGCGGATCGCCCGGAGCGACGCCTTGTGAGGCCGGAGCGCGTCGTAGCGGCGCATCATGGTCTCGAACAGCCGGTCGCGCGCCGTTTCCTCGGGATCGCTTTGGTTCGAAGTGCCGGCCAGCACTTCGGCATCGACGCGGGCCAGGAAGGCCGCGACCAGGGCCACCTTGTCGGGATAGAGGCGATAGAGATCGGCGAGCCCGAGGTCCGACGCTTCGGCCACGTCGCGCAGCGCGACGGCCGCGAAGCCCTTGTCGGCGACCAGGCCGAGAAAAGCATCGAGCGCTGCCTCGGGCGCCGGCTTCATCCCGCAAGTTCCTTCGAGCGGCGCGAGGCCGCCGCCAGTGCCTTGTCGAAGACGGGCTGAATGCCTTCCGGTGCCATCAGGACCTTCAATGCTTCGGCGGTCGTGCCGCCCGGACTGGTGACGTTAACGCGCAACTGGGCGGCGGGTTCACTCGATTGTTTCAATAATTCGCCGCTGCCCGCCACCGTCGCACGCGCAAGCTGCATCGCCATGTCAGGGGTGAGGCCAAGCTTGGCGCCCGCCGCCGCCATCGCCTCGACCAGCAGGAAGACATAGGCCGGCCCGCTGCCCGAGAGCGCCGTCACCGGATCCATCAGGGACTCGTCGTCGACCCACAGCACCTGGCCCACGGCTTCGAGCAGTTCGTGGCAGCGCTTCTTCTCGGCGGCCGACACGCCCGATGCCGCCGTGGCGACGCTGATGCCCTGGCGGACGGCCGCGGGCGTGTTGGGCATGGAGCGCACGACCTTCGCGCCCTTGCCGAGATGGCCCGCGAAATAGCCCAGCGTCTTGCCGGCGGCGATCGACAGGAAGACCGCACCACTATCGGCGAAGCGTTTTAAGTCGGTGAGCGTCGCGTCCATCGACTGCGGCTTGACCGCAAGCACGATGATCTCCGGCGTCTCGCCGATCTCGCTCGATGAGCTGACGACGCGAAGCCCGGCCTGCCTGGGACGGATCGCCTCGACAGGCTCGGCCACGGCGACATCGGACGCCTTGAGGCCACGTGCCAGCCAGCCGTCCAGCATGGCGCCGCCCATCTTGCCGCAACCGACCAGCAGCAACTTGCCCATGCGTCTCTCCTAGCGTCCCTTGAATTTGGCCGCGCGCTTTTCGCGGAAGGCGGCGGCACCTTCCTTGCGGTCTTCCGAGTTGGCGATCTGCTCGAGCTTGTAACGCTCGGGCACGAAGATTTCCGCCGGACCGCGCGGCAGCGTCTGGTTGGCGAAGTCGCGCAGGGTGCGGATCACCAGCGGCGCCGAGTCGGCGATGATCCTCGCCATGCGCCGCGCCTCGGTGCGTTCCTCGCCCAGCGGCACCACCTTGTTCACGAAGCCGACGTCATAGGCGCGCTTGACCGAGATCTCCTCGCCCAGCAGCAGCAGCTCCATGGCGACCTTGTGCGGCATGCGCGACACGATGCCCGGCATCAGGCCGCCGAACACGCCGACCTTGGCCTCGGGATACATGAACTTGGTCGTGTCGGCCGAGACCATCAGGTCGCAGGTCATGACCATGCAGATGGCGCCGCCGATCACCCAGCCCTGGGTGGCGCCGATCACCGGCTTGGTGAGGGCATGGCTGACATGCGGCACCGCCTTCCACATCGCGGATGGCGGCTCCTTGAGGTCGGCGCCGACGCAGAAGGCCGGCCCGTCGGCCTGCAGGATGGCGACCTTGTCGCCGCCCGCCTCGAAGCCGCGATAGGCGTCGTAGAGGCCATCGCACAGGGCTTGGCTGAGCGCGTTGCGTTTCTCTGCCCGCGTCATGGTGATGGTGGTAATGCCTTCGCTCGACTCGACTTTTACCAAACTCACGGCGTCCTCCGGTGCTTCTTGCGCCGGATGCTACCAGCCGCCCATACTCCCTGCACCAGGAGTCACACCATGCAAACCCGCAATCCCTTCATCGACGATCTCACCAAGGTGGCGAACGGCGCCGTCGGCGCGCTCTCCGGCATGAAGGACGAGGTCGAGGCCCGCGTGCGCGACCAGATCGCCAAGATTCTGGACGGCATGGACATTCCGCGGCGCGACGAGTTCGACGCGGTCAAGGCCATGGCCGCCAAGGCGCGCGAGGAGAACGAGGAGCTGAAGAAGCAGGTCGCCGAGCTGCAGGCAAAAATCGGTGGGGGTTGAGATCATCGAACCAAACACGGTGTCATCCCGAACGCAGTGAGGGATCTTTCGTGTGTCCTGAAGGATCCCTCACTTCGTTCGGGATGACACGGTGAGTGAGGCAGCAAGAGTCTGAAAGGACGAACATGCGCGTTGGCGTGGAAGTCGGCGGCACCTTCACCGACCTGGTGGCGGTCGAGGGCGGCAAGGTCGTCGTCACCAAGGTGCCGAGCACGCCCCGCAGCCCCGACATCGGTGCGTTCGCCGCGCTCACCGCCTCGGGCATCGACCTCTCGCGCATCAAAGATCTCGGCCACGGCTCGACCGTCGCCACCAACGCCGTGCTGGAACGCAAGGGCGCGATGGTGGCGTTCATCGCGACCGCGGGATTTCGCGACCTGCTGTTCATGCAGCGCCACGACCGACGCAACATCTACGATCTCTTCTATGCCAAGCCGGCACCACCGGTGCGCCGCAAGGATTGTTTCGAAGCGGCCGAACGGCTGCGGGCCGACGGCACGATCGAGACGCCGCTCGACGAAGCCAGGGTGCGCGCCGAGCTGATCCCCGCACTCAAGTCAGGCGGCTATCGCGCCGTCGCCGTCTGCCTGCTCAACGCCTACGCCAATCCAGTGCACGAAAAGCGGCTGGCGGCGTTGATCACCGAAGCCTTGCCCGACGTTCTCGTGACCTGCAGCCATCAGGTGGCGCGCGAGTTCCGCGAATTCGAGCGCGCCTCGACGACCTTGCTCTCGGCCTATGTGCAGCCCGTCATCGACGGCTACCTGCACCGCTTCGAAGGCAAGCTCGCCGACGCGGGCTTCACCGGCCGCTTCACGGTGATGCAATCCAACGGCGGCCGCCTGCCCGCCTCGGCGATGCGCCAGAGCGCCATCACCGCGCTTTACTCGGGTCCAGCGGCCGGCGTGGTCGGCGCCACGCGCCAGGCCGCGCGCTCCGGCTACAAGGATCTCATCACCTTCGACATGGGCGGCACCTCGACCGACGTCTGCCTGGTGCAGGACGGCCGGCCCTCGCTCGCTTCCGAAAGCGAGATCGACGGGCTCCCGATCCGCACGCCGGTGCTCGACATCGTCTCGGTCGGCGCCGGCGGCGGCTCGATCGCCTGGGTCGACGACGGCGGCATGCTGCGGGTCGGCCCGCAAAGCGCCGGCGCCGATCCCGGGCCCGCCTGCTACGGCAAGGGCGGCACCGAACCGGCCACCACCGACGCCCATATCGTGATCGGCACCATCCGGCCCGGCGCCTTTTTGGGCGGCCGCATGACCCTCGATGGCGAGGCCGCGCGCCGCGCTTTCGAGCCCATCGCCGCCCGCTTCGGCCTCGGCATCGAACAGGCGGCGTCCTCGGCGCTGCAGCTCGCCGATGCCAACATCGTGCGCGCCATTCAGCTCGTCTCGACCGAGCGTGGCCGCGATCCGCGCGATTATGCGCTGGTGCCGTTCGGCGGCGCCGGACCGCTCCATGCCGCGCGCATCGCCGAGGAGCTCGGCATCTCGACCATCGTCGTTCCGCCCAATGCCGGCGTGATCTCGGCCTATGGACTGGTCGCCTCCGACTACACCAAGTTCGATGCCGTCACGCGCAAGATGAAGCTCGACGACGCCGCCGCGGCCGAAGCCGGCAAGACCTTCGCCGAGATGCGGGCGAGACTCGCCGCCCAGTTCGCCGACATGAAACTGCCGGGCGGCCTCGACTACATCCACACGCTGGAAATGCGCTTCGTCGGCCAGGCCTTCGAGGTCGGTGTCGAAATTCCCGCCGATCGCCTGGGCTCGCTCGATGGCGCCTATCTCTCCGGCCTGTTCGCCGACGCCCACCACCGCACGTTCATGCACGGCGCCACGCTCGATCGCGCCGTCGAGATCGTGACCCTGCGCGTGGGCGCCACCCTGCCGATCGGCGCGGTGCCGCAGCTCGACCGCGAGAAGCTCGCCGCCCGCGCGCCCGAGCAGGCCAAGATCTTCCACGACGAAGCCTGGCTCGACTGCGCCCGCTACACCGCCGAGGCGCTCACATCAGGCCAGAAGATCGTCGGACCGGCCGTCGTCGAGGGCTATACGGCCACCACCTGGGTGCCGCCGGGCTGGACAGCCGAACTCGACCCGGCCGACAATCTGGTCCTTCGGAGGTCTTGATGAGCCAGTTGGGTCCCATCGACTATGCCGTCATCAGCCAGGCGCTGATCGCCTCGGCGCGCGAGATGGGCGTAAAGCTGATCCGCTCCGCCTACTCGACCATCCTGCGCGAGGCGCGCGACGGGTCGGCCGGCCTGATGGACCGCTTCGGCAACACTGTGGCCCAGGCCGAGCTCATTCCCATGCAGCTCGGCCCGATCGGTGAGACCTTACGCGCGTGTCTCCGACGCCATCCGGCTGAGACGCTGAAGGAAGGCGACTTCCTGATCAACAACGATCCCTTCGAGGGCGGCCAGCACATTCCCGATGTGTTCATCTTCACGCCGATCTTCGTCGCCGGGCGCGTCGTGGGCTTCGGCGCTTCGGTCGCGCACCATCTCGATCTCGGCGGCGGCGCCCCGGGCCTCAACATCCATGCGAGCGACGTCTACCAGGAAGGCCTGCGCTTCCCGCCCTCCAAGTACGACTTCCAGCGCGACTGGAACGGCGGCTCGTTCGAGCGCCTCGTCACCGCCAACGTGCGCGTGCCCGATCTCACCATCGGCGACTTCAACGCGCAGTTCGCCGCCAACGCCATCGGTGTGATGCGGGTGAAGCAACTGTGCGAGCGCTACGGTACCGACAAGGTCGAAGCGGCGATGAAGGAGATGCAGGACTACTCCGAGCGCCGCGTGCGCGCCGCCATCGCCCAGGCGCCCAAGGGCACCTTCTATGGTGAGGATGCGGTCGACGACGACGGCCTCACCGACGAACCTCTGGTGGTGAAGGCCAAGGTCACCATCTCCGAGGATTCGGTAGAAATCGATTTCGAGGGCACCTGCGGCCAGGTGAAACGCAACCTCAACTGCCCCTACTCCAGCACGCTTTCCGCCGCGCTCAGCTGCGTGAAGTCTGTGCTGACCAGCCCCGACATTCCCTACAACGAGGGCATGGCGCGGCCGATCACCATAAAAGTGCCCTACGGTTCGTTGCTCAATCCGCGGCCGCCGGCGCCGGTACGGGCGCGCATGATCCCGGCCTACCGCGTGTTCAACGCCGTGATGAAGGCGATGGCGCAGGCGCTGCCCGACAAGGTGATCGCCACCGGCTTCGACTGCACCACGGCCTTCTGTCTCTCCCATCTCGGCGAGAAGGGTTATAGCGTCTATCTCGAAATCTTCGGCGGCGGCTACGGCGCCTCAAGGGGCGCCGACGGCTGCGACGCCGTCGACTCGCCGCTCAGCAACTGCTCCAACGCCCCGGTCGAGTCGCTCGACATCGACTACGAGTTCTTCCGCATCGTCGGTTACGAGCTGGCGCCCGATTCCTTCGGCCTGGGTGCGCGTCGCGGCGGCGCGGGCTTCACGCGGCGCTGCGAGATCCTGCGCGACGACGTGCAGCTCGCCATCTACTCCGACCGCTTCCGCCTCGCCCCCGAGGGGCTTTTAGGCGGCGAGCCCGGCCAGCGCGGCTACTGCCGAGTCCATCGCGCCAACGGCACCGTCGAGGAACTCAAGAGCAAGGCCGCGATCGATCTCGCCAAGGGCGATGTCGTCGAAATGTTCGTGGGCGGCGGCGCCGGCTTCGGCCGTGTCGAGGAGCGGCCCGATTCGATGATCGATCGCGATCTCGCCGACGGCCTGCTCACGCGCGATCCGCGGTCGGCACGCAAGCTGGCGGCGGAGTGAGGCCATTGGATGACGATGAGTTTTTAGATTTCCATGTGCCGTACTACGAGGTGCGACACGAGCATGTTGAGCAGTTCAAGAAGCTATTGGATGAATGTCCACCTGAACGAAAGATTCAGGAATTCCTAGAGAGCAATCAGAAGATCATTGCCGCGTATATCGGCGTTCACCCCGTTTATGTCATTCCGCAAGTTAAGTTTAGCACGCACTATGTCGCCGATTTCGCGTTGGCCGAACTCAACTCGGCCGGTCCGCAATGGACTTTGGTAGAGCTTGAGCCAGTTGATGTTAGCCCATTCAACCAAAAGGGCCGTCCATCAGCCAAACTTGTTCATGCGATCGAACAGGTAAAAGAGTGGCGCCGCTTCGTTCAAGACAATCAAGACCACTGTCGACGCCCTCGCAAAGAACATGGGCTAGGACTTCAAGGCATAACGAGCCGCTTTTGGGGAACCGTCGTTATGGGGCGACGATCAAACTATGCGAACGAAGTTGAAGGATGGCGCAATCAACATACGGCAGATTTGCAAATTGAAGTGATTTCGTATGATCGCTTAGTAGAGCGGTCCACCGCGATGGCGATGCAGAATGAATGGCGCTACAAATCTGCTGAGAAATCCTGAAGCGTAGCAAGCAGTGCCGCATTTCTTTCACCGCCATACGAAGTAATCACGCCGCACGCCCGACACTTTTCTTTCCAGCAATCCTCCGGCGAAGAACGCGGCTCGCCGGACGCAGCGCACGAATGACAGCCTGCGGTTCGCTCGCGATCACCGCGAGGAGAACCCTGGCTGGTCCGTCCGCCAGCACCCGCCCCTGCTCCCAATTGCGCACCGTCGCCACGCTGAAGCCGAAGCGCCTGGCGAACTCGGCCTGACTGAGCTTCAGTCGGCGGCGCACGGCGGCGACGTCCGGCATCGGCGGCACGAGTTGCGGCTCCGTCGCCTCATCGAACGCCACGATACTATCAGGATCGTTTAGCGCATTGCGCTCGATCTCCTCGTCGGTCATGGCGGCAATGCGCTTCCAGTCGACGGAATGCAGCGCCTTACGCGTCCGCTCAGGCGTCATCGTCACTCGGACGATCTTGCCTTCGCCGGACTTCCCAGAAGCGCGCCCTTTCCTCATGTCTCGACCTCCTCACGGAAATGATCCGTGGCACCAGATTGCGCATCGTGAAGATGCAGGTGAATTCCAGCCCGTTGATCAGGCCGACGGCGACTCGACGAATCTCACCGTGCCCCTCGGATGAACTGGTCCACTGCACGGACGGCGTCTCGAAGATCGCCACCGCGACCTCTAGGCTCACGCCATGCTTTTCCCTGTTAATCCGATCCTTCTCGGGATCGAACTCGATCTGCATCAACATCAAAAGCTGTCATACGCTAAATACGTATATACGCCAATAGCGTACTTTCCGTCCACAATAAAAGGCCGCTGTCGTCGCCGACCCGTCCTAAGTCTCAGTACGACTTATAACCCAGGAACTTGCCCGACATCGCGATCTTCACGCGGTCGCCCTTCTGGTCGGGCTGGCGCTCCATGGTCATGTCGAAGTCGATGGCGCTCATGATGCCGTCGCCGAACTCCTCCTGGATCAATTCCTTCCAGGTCGTGCCGTAGACCTGCACCAGCTCGTAGAAGCGATAGATCAGCGGATCGGTCGGCGGAATCTGGGGCAGCGAGCCGCGGTACGGCACCTCCTGCAGCAGCAGGACCTCTTCCTTGCCGAGGCCGAACAGCTTGCCGGCCTTGGTCGCCTGCTCCTTGGTCATCTTCATCTGACCCATGCAGGCGGCAGTGACGATGATCTTCGAGGCGCCGCCGACCTTCTTGGCGATCTCTTCCCAGCTGAGCTCCTTCATGCGCTTGGCGGTCAGGATCTTCTCGGTCACTTCAGCCCGTTTCATTGTCGTCTCCCGGTTGTCAGTTCGAATGTCTGAGCGGCACCACTTCGGCCGGCGGATTGACCGCAGCCAGTCCCGGCTTCACCAGTTTCAGCCGCCGGGGATCGTAGCCGTGCTCGGCGATCTCCTGGTCGAAGGCGCGGCTGCGGTTGACCAGGAACTCCACCAGATGATTGCGGATGGCGTAGTACTGCGGATGCTTGTGCAGGTCGTTCCGGTGCCGCTCGTTCCGGGGCATGGTGTTGACCACGATCTCGGCGATCTTGGCGCCGGGGCCGTTGGTCATCAGCACGATCTTGTCGGCGAGCAGGATCGCCTCGTCGACGTCGTGGGTGATCATGAACACGGTCTGGTTGGTGTCGGCGCAGATGCGCAGGACCTCGTCCTGCAGCATGCCGCGGGTCAGCGCGTCGAGGGCGCTGAACGGCTCGTCCATCAGCAGCATCTTGGGCTGGATCGAGAGAGCGCGGGCGATACCGACCCTCTGCTTCATGCCGCCCGAGAGCTGGGCCGGCCGCTTGTTCTCCGCGCCCTTCAGACCCACCAGATCGATGAAGCGACGGGCATGCTCCTGGACCTTGGTGCGGTCCCACGACGGCCAGCGCGAGGAGACGGCGAAGGAGATATTGCCCATCACCGTCAGCCACGGCAGCAGCGCATGGCCCTGGAAAATGACGGCGCGATCCAGGCTGGGACCGTCGATCTCGCGGTTGTCGACGATGACGGCGCCTTCGCTCGGGCTGTCGAGGCCGGCCAGCACGTTCAGGATCGTGGTCTTGCCGCAGCCGGAATGGCCGATCAGGCAGCAGAACTCGCCCTTGTCGACGCCGAACCAGATGTCCTCGAACACGGCCGGCTGGCTCGCATCGCCGAAGCGCCGTGCCAGGCCTTCGACGCTGATCAGGGGACGATGTTCCATGTCGCCTACTCCGGATAGGTGACGAGCTTGGCGAGGTAGGCCAGGCCCTGGTCGAGAGCCAAGCCGACCAGGCCGATCAGCAGGATCGCGGTCACGATGTTGGCGATCGAGAGGTTGTTCCACTCGTTCCACACGAAGTAGCCGATGCCGGTGCCGCCCACGAGCATCTCGGCCGCAACGATCACCAGCCAGGCGATGCCGACGGAGATGCGCATGCCGGTCATGATGGTGGGCGCGGCCGCCGGCAGGATCACGCGGAAGGCGGTGCGGAACGGGCCGACCTCGAGCGTGCGCGCAACGTTCAGCCATTCCTTGCGGACGCTGCCGACGCCGAAGGCGGTGTTGATCAGCATCGGCCACACCGAGCAGATGAAGATCACGAAGATCGAGGAGATGGCGCTGTCCTTGATGGTGTAGAGCGCCAAGGGCATCCAGGCGAGCGGCGACACCGGTTTCAGGATCTGGATGAAGGGGTCGAGCGCGCGATAGACAAGCGGCGACATGCCGATCAGGAAGCCCAGCGGCACCGCGACCAGCGCGGCAAGGCCGAAGCCCAGCAGCACGCGGCCCAGCGAATAGGCGAGCTGGATGCCGATGCCCTTGTCGTTGCTGCCGCGGATGTAGAAGGGATCGAGCAGGTGATGCCAGATCGTGGCGCCGATGTCGGCCGGCGTCGGCATCGACGATTTGGCGCCGGTGGCCGCCGCCGCGCCCACCAGCTTGGCGTATTCCGGATCCATTGCCGGCCCAGTGCCCGCCGTCGGCATGGTGGCGATCTGCCAGATGCCGACGATGGCCACGAAGATCAGCAGCGACAGCAGGCCCGCCCGCAAGCCGAGCGAGTTCTTGAACGCCGTCATGGCGTCAGGTCCGCTTGATGGCGAAGCTGTTGATGTACTCGGCGGGCTTGGCGGGATCGAACGGCTTGCCCATGACCACGATGGACTTCTTCGCCGGATCCGGCGGGGTGAGGCCCATCTCCTTCATCATCTTGGCGGTGTCGGTGGCGAGATAGACGTCGGAGGCGACCTTGGCGTAGTCGACATCGGTCTTGAGCTGACCCCAGCGCTTCATCTGCGTCAGGATCCAGATCGCGAACTGGTTCCACGGAAACGGATCGAAGTCGATGCGGTTGGGATCCTTCTTCACGCCGCCCAGGCCGTCGGCATAGGTGCCGGTCAGGATCTGCTCCAGCACCGTCTCGGGCTGGTTCAGGTAGTTCTGTGGCGCGATCGCCTTGGCGATCTCCTTGCGGTTCTCGGCCTTGGACGCGAACGTCGTGGCCTCGATGATCGACTTCAGGAGCGCGCGGTAGCTGTTGGGATTCTGGCTGGCGAACTCCTTGCTGACGGTGAAGGCGCAGCAGGGATGGCCATCCCACAGTTCCTTGGTCAGCAGGTGGATGAAGCCGATGCCATCATAGACCGCACGCTGGTTGAACGGGTCGGGGCCGAGATAGCCGTCGATGTTGTCGGCGCGCAGGTTGGCCACCATCTCCGGCGGCGGCACTGAGCGGATCGAGATATCCTTGTCGGGATCGAGCCCGTGCTCGGCCACATAGTAGCGCAGCAGGTAGTTGTGCATCGAATAGTCGAACGGCACGGCGAACTTGAAGCCCTTCCAGTCCTTCGGGTTGCGCTTGTCCTTGTGCTTGTTGGCCAAGGTGATCGCCTGGCCGTTGATGTTCTCGATCGCCGGCATGGTCCATGGCACCGGATTCGAGCCGACGCCCAGCGAGATGGCGAGCGGCATCGGCGAGAGCATGTGCGCGGCGTCGTATTCCTTGGCCAGCGACTTGTCGCGGATCACCGCCCAGCCGGCGGTCTTCACGACTTCGACGTTGAGGCCGTGCTTGGCATAGAAGCCCATCGGATGGGCCATGATGATGGGCGTGGCGCAGGTGATCGGGATGAAGCCGACCTTGAGGTCCTTCTTCTCGAGGGCACCACCCCCTGGTCCACCTTGCGCGAAAGCCTCGCGGGCGGCGGCCAGCGGAAAGACCGACGAGATCGCCGCCAGCGCCGTCGAGGCGCCCACCGTCTTCAGGAACAGCCGGCGCTGGGCATCGACCGGAAAGACCGCCTGCAGGACAGCAGCGTCCACGACCCGGTTCCACCGTGCCTCCTCGCCGGCGGGCACCGCTTCGGCCGTCAGCCGGGCATGGTCGGCGGCCGCGTGATTGCCACCGCAGCCGCAGCGTCGCCCGAGGAGGGCCTTGGGATCGAACGGGTCCTTGAATATCGACATGCTTCCTCCCCGCGCTTCAGCGCTTGGGGGAGACAAGGCAAGTCCCGTGCCAAGGACCGCTGAATATGCGGAAACTGCAGGCAATCCGCAGGTCGAGGCCGCAGCTGCCCAGAAACGGGGCAAATAAGCCCGATTCGTCATGCGAAATTCTGCGACTCGAATCTTAGCGCTGGGGATTAAATTTATGGAATCGCTGACTCTTTCCCCGATTTCCGCTTCATTTCTTATTGCGCCCAGACTCACCCTTATGGCAGGCTACCGCTTGTGGGTTGTTGGGTGCCCACCACGATATGTCGGCCACCCGCCTCAAGAATGGTTCCCCCAGGAACCGCATGGCGGAAATGGTTGGGGAGTGGGTCGATGGCGTTATCGCGACACGAGCGGACCAGGCGAAAAGTCGATTTGAACCCGCTGGAGATGATCGAAAGAGTCGTCTCCGACAACGATTGGCCCTTCGACCGAACGTCGGATCGGGAAATCGCTGTCGAGGTCGCCGGCCGCTGGTGCGACTACCGCATGTTTTTCAGCTGGCGCGACGACGTCGAGGCGCTGCACTTCACCTGCGCCTACGACGTCCGCATCCCGGCGGAACGCCACAATGAAATCCACGTCCTGCTGGCCTTGATCAACGAGAAGATGTGGCTCGGCCACTTCGATCTGTGGACCGAGGAAGGCTTGCCGATGTTCCGCCATGCCATCCCGCTGCGCGGCACCTCCGGCCTCATGCCCGACCAGTTGAACGACCTCGTCGAGGTGGCGATCACCGAAAGCGAGCGCTTCTACCCCGCCTTTCAGTACGTCGTGTGGGCCGGCAAGACGCCCGCCGACGCGCTCACCGCCTCGATCCTCGAGACGGTTGGCGAAGCCTGATCCGGAAAAAGGGACCGTCCGACGCCCCCTCTCGCTAAAAACCAATAAACGTCACTGTTCGGATCGTCCCCGCGGCGTCGGCCCCCCAGGCCGGCGCCGCATCCATTTTGGGCTATAACCGTCGCACCGCATGACACCCCTTCTGATCCCCTATCCCGAAATCGACCCGGTGCTGATCCAGCTCGGGCCCTTCGCCATCCGCTGGTATGCGCTGGCCTACATCGCCGGCCTCGTCATCGGCTGGCAGGTGATGCGGCGCGTCTGCGCCCAGCCGCCCCGGCTCCTGTCGCCGCTCAAGATCGACGACTTCCTGCTGTGGGCGGCGCTGGGCGTCATCCTGGGCGGCCGCATCGGCTACGTGCTGTTCTACAAGCCGGGCTTCTATCTCGAGAACCCGCTGGCGGTGTTGACCTTGTGGGAAGGCGGCATGTCGTTCCACGGCGGCCTGCTGGGCGTGATCACCGCCATCCTGCTGTTCGCGCTTCGCAACAAGACCGATCCTTTCATGCTGTCCGATCTCGTGGCGATCGTGGCGCCGATCGGCCTGTTCTTCGGGCGCCTCGCGAACTTCATCAACGGCGAGCTGTGGGGCCGCGTGAGCGACGTCCAGTGGGCCATGATCTTCCCGCGCGGCGGCCCGCTGCCGCGCCATCCCAGCCAGCTCTACCAGGCGTTCTTCGAGGGCGTGCTGCTGTTTCTCGCCGTCGCCGCGGTGTGGAAGCTCACCGACGGCCGGCACCGTCCCGGGCTGCTGACCGGCGTCTTCTGCTTCGGCTACGGCACCGCGCGCATCGCCGGTGAATTCTTCCGCGAGCCCGATGCCCATCTCGGCTACCTGTGGGGGCCGCTCACCATGGGCATGCTGCTGTCGGTCCCCATGCTCGCCTTCGGCGGCTGGCTGATCGCGCGGGCGTACCGGCGACCCCTGCTGCCGTGATCGAGCGGTCGTGACCAGCGAGCTCGGCCGCCTGATCGCGCACCGCATTGCGCTCACCGGGCCGATCTCGATCGCCGACTTCATGGGCGAGGCTCTTAGCCATCCCCGCCTCGGTTACTATCGCCGCGCCATGCCGTTGGGTGCCGCGGGCGACTTCACGACGGCGCCGGAAATCTCCCAGATGTTCGGCGAACTTTTGGGCGCGTGGCTCGCCGAACGCTGGCTGGCGATGGGACGTCCCGCCCCCGTCAGGCTGGTCGAGCTGGGGCCCGGCCGCGGCACGCTGATGGCCGATGCCTTGCGTGCGACTCGCGGCGTGCCGGACTTCCATGCCGCCCTCGACCTCCATCTCGTCGAAACTAATGCGCCGCTCCGGGACGCCCAGCGCGCCGCGCTCGCGGACTTCGCGCCCTCCTGGCACGAGCGCTTCGATGACGTGCCGGCGGGGCCGCTGCTGCTGGTCGCCAACGAGTTCTTCGATGCTCTGCCGGTGCGCCAGTTCCACCGGACGGCCGAAGGCTGGCGCGAACGCATGGTTGGCCTCGGCCCCGACGATACTTTGCGGCTGGCCCTCGCCCCCGGCCCGACGCCGTTCGCCTCAGTCCTTCCTGACGCCGCCGTCGGCGCTGAGGCGGAATTCTCCGAGGCGGGCCGCGCGCTCGCCGGCGCGATCGGCGCGCGCCTCGGACGCGACGGCGGCTGGGCGCTGATCGTCGACTATGGCTACGACAGTTCCGCGGCAGGCAGTTCGCTGCAGGCGGTGCGCGGCCATCGCGGCGCGGGCATCCTCGACCGGCCCGGCGAGACCGACCTGAGCGCGCACGTCGACTTCGCGGCGCTGGCCGCCGCCTCGGGCCGGCCGACCTTCGGGCCGGTGGCCCAGGGCGATTTCCTGCGCCGCCTGGGAATCGCCCGGCGTGCAGACGCCCTGAAGCGACAGGCGAACCCCGCGCAGGGCCGCGTCATCGACGCGGCACTCGCGCGCTTGATCGCGCCCGATCAAATGGGCACCCTCTTCCGCGTTCTGGCCATGGGCGACGACAGAAGCGCTCAGCCGGCCGGCTTTTCGGATACCCCCTCGCCACACCGTTCCTTGAGCGCGACATGATCCAGGCTAAGACGCTTGCCGGCCTCGACGGCGTGCAGCACCGTTTCTTCACCCGCCGCGGCGGCGTGAGCGCCGGTCTCTTTTCGTCGCTCAACTGCGGCTATGGCTCGGCCGATGCGCCGGACAATGTGCGCGAGAACCGCCGCCGCGTGGCCGAGCACTTCGGACTGGGCGAACCCGATCTCCAGACCCTGCATCAGATCCATTCGACCGACGTGCTGACCGTAACCGCCGAACGCTGGAGTTCGCCGGGCGCGCCCAAGGCCGATGGCCTCGTGACCGACCGGCCGGGCGTCGTGCTGGGCGTGATGGCGGCCGACTGCGCGCCCGTGCTGCTGGCCGATGCCGATGCCGGCGTGATCGGCGCGGCGCATGCCGGCTGGAAGGGCGCGCTGGGCGGCGTCGTCGACACGACCATCGTCGCCATGGAAAAGCTCGGCGCGCGGCGCGAGCGCATCCAGGTCGCGGTCGGTCCCTGCATCGGACCTAAATCCTACGAGGTCGGGCCGGAATTCCCCGCACCGTTCCTGGCGCAGGACGAGGCCAACGCCGCGTTCTTCCGCGCCGCGTCCCGCAGCGGCCACTTCATGTTCGACCTGCCGGGCTATCTCGTGCACCGCATCGCCCGCAACGGCGTCGCCGTCGCGGCGACCGGCCACGACACGCTGACGGCCACCGAGGACTTCTTCAGCTATCGACGCAACACACTCTCGGGCGTGCGCGACTACGGCCGGGGCCTGTCGGCGATCGCGCTTGGTAGCTGAATTGGGAAACTGACGTGCCCTACCTGTACCTCCTGATGATCTGCTGCCTGCTCGGAATCGTCGCGACATGCGTCATGTTGTGAGTCTCCTCTGCTGCGCCGTGCTGGCGGCGTGCAGCGCGGGATCTCGACCGTTCGAAACCGTCAGTTCCGAAGCCGCGCCCTATCGCTCGCCGCTCGACAAGGTCGAGCTCGCCATCGGCGCGCCGCGCAACATGCCGAGCGGGATGGGCACCCGGCTGGCGGCGGCTCTCGCCATCGAGCTGCAGTCGTACGGCGTGATGGCCGTGGTCCAGCCGGCGGAGGCGCCGGTGCAGGTCAGCGGCGTGATGAGCACGCGCGACGCCGGCGATGGCATCGAGATCCAGATCGACTGGCGCATCGAGGGCAAGCCTGCGACGCAGGAGCCCGCCGTCAGCCGCACGCGCACGCGCGGCGAGGACTATGCCGAGGGCACCGACAAGCTGATCTCGCGCATCGCCCAGCAGGCCGCCCCGCGGATCGCGACCCTGATCGGACGGCCGCCCTCCTTCCAGCCGCGTTCGCCCGGTCAGATCGCGGCCGGCGTCAGCGTGCCCCTCGAGCCGGCCGACATGACCACGGCAATCCCCGGCGTGACGCCCGTCGCCGCCGCCACGACCGACTCGCAGGTCAAGGTGATGGTGGCCACCATCACCGGGGCGCCCTCGGACGGCAACCGGCAGCTTTATTCCGGCATGCGCCGCGCGCTTGGTTCGAGCAAAATCGTCGTCGTCGACACGCCAGGTGCAGACACTTTCACCGTGGTCGGCACCGTCAGCCTGACGCCGATCGACGAGAAGGTGGGCAAGCTCGTGGTGAAATGGGTGCTCAAGGACCCGGCGGGCCAGAATGTGGGCGACATCGAGCAATCCAACCCGGTGCCGCTGGCCGCCGCGCGGGGGTCGTGGGCGGGATTCGGTGATATCGTCGCGACGGCGGCGTCGGAAGGCGTGCTCGAACTGCTCAACAAGGCGCTCAACCAGACACGTTAGAAGGCGCCGCTTTTCCGGAATCGGCTTGTCAGAGGGGGGTCTTCGGCTGCTACTGTCCGCGCCAGCGGCGCGATTCTTGCAACGACAGACCGCACAATTGGGAGACATAGCCGATGTTCGATTTCAGGAAGTCGGTCGCCACTGTGGTGGCGGCTGCAAGCCTCGGCGGACTGCTGGGAGCAGTACCGGCGGGCGCACAGACGCTCAACGTGGTGATGCATTCGGATCTGAAGATTCTTGACCCGATCTGGACCACCGCCTACATCGTCCGCAACCACGGCTATCTCGTCTGGGACACGTTGTTCTCGATGGACGACAAGCTGGAGGTGAAGCCCCAGATGCTCGAGAAGTTCGACGTCTCGGGCGACAAGCTCACCTACACATTCACCCTGCGCGACGGCCTCGAGTGGCATGACGGCAAGCCGGTCACCTCCGAGGACTGCATCGCCTCGATCAAGCGCTGGGGCGCCAAGGATTCGATGGGCCAGGCTCTGATGGCCCGCGTCACGGACATGAAGGCGGTGAACGCCAAAACCTTCACGATGACCCTGAAGGAGCCGTACGGCCTCGTCCTGCAGTCGCTGGGCAAGCCATCGTCCAACGTGCCGTTCATGATGCCGGCGCGGGTCGCGGCGACCGATCCGAACACGCAGATCAAGGCCGAAGACGTGATCGGCTCCGGCCCGTTCATCTTCAAGCTCGATGAGTGGAAACCGGGCGAAAAGACGGTCTACGTCAAGAACCCGAAATACAAGCCGCGCAGCGAACCAGCCTCCGGCCTGGCCGGCGGCAAGGTGGTGAAGATCGACCGCGTGGAGTGGCGCGTTCTGGGCGATCATCAGACCACCGTCAATGCGTTGCTGGCCAACGAGATCGACATGATCGAGTCGCCGCCGCACGATCTTCTGCCTGTGCTTGCCAAGGACAAGAACATCAAGCTGTTCAACGCCAACCCTCTGGGCAGCCAGTACACGTTCCGCTTCAATGTCCTTCACAAGCCCTTCGACAACGACAAGGTCCGGCAGGCTGTGCTTTATGCCTTCAACCAGAAGGACTTTCTCGACGCCGTGATCGGCGATCCGAAATGGTACAAGGAATGCAAGGCGATGTTCATCTGCGGCACGCCGCTGCAGACCTTCAAGGGCTGGGAGGACAAACTCAACTCCAACTTCGAGAAGTCGAAGGCGCTTCTGAAGGAGGCCGGCTATGACGGCACGCCGGTGGTGCTGATGCAATCGACCGACCTCGCCGTGCTGACCAATCTCGCCCCCGTTGCCAAGAACCTGATGGAGAAGGGCGGCTTCAAGGTCGACATGCAGGCGATGGACTGGCAGACCCTGGTCAGCCGCCGCACCAAGAAGGACCCGCCGGACAAGGGCGGCTGGAACGCCTTCCTCACCTCCTGGGTCGCGGCCGACGTGCTGAACCCGGTGATGGCCGGCTTCTTCAATGCCGGTTGTGACAAGGCGATGTTCGGCTGGCCGTGCGACGCCACGATCCAGAAGCTGCGCGACGACTATGCCAAGGAGACCGACCCGGCCAAACAGAAGGCGATTGCCGAGGCTGTCCAGGTGCGCGTGACGGAATACCCGACCCACGTCCATCTCGGCCAATGGTATGCGCCGTTCGCGCTGCGCACGACCGTCGACGGAAACGTCCAGGCGCCGGTTCCCGTGTTCTGGAACGTGACGAAGAAGTAAGAGCAATCGAGACGCGCGCGGGGCCTCGGCCCCGCGCGCCCATCGATGAGGGCGGATGGGGATCTGCCTTCTTCCATGGGGAGTGAACTGGAGGGGGTTTTGATGAAACAAATAACGAGACGAATGCTCGCGGCAATTGCCACCGGCACAATTTTGGCGGTGGCCGGGCCGGTGCTGGCCCAGGGCAAGGTCGTGCGCTACGTGAAGAACGGCAACCTGACCATCCTCGACCCGGTCTGGACGACCGCCTACGTCACCCGTGACCACGGCTACATGATCTACGACACGCTGTTCGCGATGGACGAGAACAACGCCGTCAAGCCGCAGATGGTCGACAAGTACACGGTATCGCCCGACAAGCTCACCTGGACCTTCACGCTGCGCGACGGACTGGAGTGGCACGACGGCAAGCCGGTCATGGCGGAAGACTGCGTCGCCTCGCTTCAGCGCTGGGGCAAGCGCGACACGATGGGCCAGAAGCTCATGGACTTCGTCAAGGAGTTCAAGGTCGTCGACGCCAAGACCTTCACCATGCAGCTCAAGGAGCCCTACGGCCTGGTGCTCGATACGCTCGGCAAGCCGAGCTCGAACACGCCCTTCATGATGCCGAAGGCGGTCGCCGAAACCGACCCGTTCAAGCAGTTCGGCGTCTATACCGGCTCGGGCCCTTTCATCTATGTCGATAAAGAGTCCAAGCCGGGTGAGAAGCACGTCTACATCAAGAACCCGAAGTACAAGCCGCGCGCCGAGCCGGCGTCGGGCCTGGCCGGCGGCAAGGTGGTCAAGGTCGACCGGGTCGAGGTCGTCGAGATGCCTGATACGCAGCAGCAGGTGAACGCGATCATTGCCGGCGAGATCGATGTGCTGGAGCAGCTCCCCCACGACCTGATTCCAGTCCTGAAGAAGGAGAAGAACGTCAAGCTCGTGGACTGGAATCCGCTGGGCCACGTCTTCGTCATCCGATTCAACTGGCTGACCAAGCCGTTCGACAATCCCAAGGTCCGGCTGGCCGCGCTCTATGCGATGCGGCAGGAGGACTACCTCAAGGCGACGATCGGCGATCCGGCCTACTACAAGGTCTGCAGCGCGGCCTTCATCTGCGGCACACCCAATGCCGTGGATGCACCCGACGGTATGCTGACCAAGCCCAACTTCGAGAAGTCGAAGGCGCTCCTGAAGGAGGCCGGCTATGACGGCACGCCGATCGTGCTGATGCAGTCGACCACCCTGCCGGCTCTTACCAACATGGCGCCGGTAACCAAGGCGCTGCTCGAGCAGGGTGGCTTCAAGGTCGACATGCAGTCGATGGACTGGCAGACGCTGGTCACGCGCCGCACCAAGAAGGATCCGGCCGACAAGGGCGGCTGGAACGTGTTCCACACCTATTCGGTGTCGGCCGACGCGCTCAACCCGATCTCCAACGCCTACTTCGCCGCCAACGGCGACAAGGCCTGGTTCGGCTGGCCCAACGATCCGGAGATGGAAAAGCTGCGCGATCAGTACGCCAAGGAAACCGACCCGGCCAAGGGCAAGGCCCTGGCGGCGAAGGTCCAGGCGCGGGCGCTTGAGACGGGGCAGTTCGGCTGGCTCGGCCAGTGGTATGGCCCCGGCGCCACGCGCTCGAACGTCACCGGCTGGCTCAAGGCCCCAGTGCCGGTGATGTGGAACATCGAGAAGAAGTAACGACGACGACGTCCGGGGCGGCAGCCACCGCCCGGGACGATCCTCCGATTGGAAGCCAATGCTCGATTTCATCGCCCGCCGTCTCATCGCCATCATCCCCGTGCTCACGGTGGTGGCGGTTTTCGTCTTTCTCATGCTGCGTCTCACGCCGGGCGACCCGGCGGCGGTGATCGCCGGCGACAACGCCACATCGGACCAGATCGCCGACATCCGCACCAAGCTCGGCCTCGACGAGCCGATCTGGACGCAGTTCGTCATCTGGATCGGCAACATCCTCCAGGGCAATTTCGGCGAGAGCTTCTTCTTCAAGAAGACCGTGGCCGAACTGATCGCCCAGCGTGTCGAGCCGACTCTGGCCTTGGCTGTCTGCACCCTGATCATTGCCATCACCGTAGCCGTGCCGATGGGTGTCCTTGCCGCCTACCGCCACGGCTCTCTGATCGACCGCTTCGTCATGGGCTTCTCGGTCTTGGGCTTCTCGGTGCCGGTGTTCGTGATCGGCTACTGCCTGATCTACGTCTTCGCCATCGAGCTCGGCTGGCTGCCGGTTCAGGGATACGTCCGCATCGGCGTCAACTTCTGGGGCTTCCTCGAGCGCATGGTTCTGCCGAGCATCACGCTCGCCGTGATCTTCGTTGCCCTGATCGCCCGCATGACGCGCGCCAGCGTGCTCGAAGTGCTGAACGAGGACTACATCCGCACCGCCCGCGCCAAGGGACTTTCCAATCGCGTCGTGCTGATGCGCCATGCGCTCCGCAACGCCGCGGTGCCGATCCTGACCGTCATCGGCCTCGGCATCGCCGGGCTGATCGGCGGCGCCGTCGTGACCGAGAGCGTCTACGGCCTGCCGGGCCTGGGCCGCCTCACCGTCGAGGCCGTGCTGAGCCGTGACTTCCCGACCATCCAGACTGTCATCCTGCTGTTCTCCGTAGTCTATGTCGTGATCAACCTGCTGATCGATATCAGCTACACTCTGTTCGACCCGAGGATCCGGTATTGAGCGCGATCACCCCCGAAGAGATCGTCGATTCTGCCTCCATCGCGGCGGCATCGACCAAGCGCAAGAGCCTGTGGGCTCTTGCCGTACGCAACACCGCCGTCATCTTCGGCGGCTCCATCCTGCTGGTCATGCTGGCCATCGCCATCCTGGCGCCGTTCCTCGGCACCGTGGATCCGACCCGCATCGATCCGGCGGCCCGCAACAAGCCGCCGGGTACCGAGATCACCTTCCGCCTCGACGACGGGCAGACCGCCAAGCGGGTGGTGCTGATGGGCACCGATAGCCTGGGCCGCGATGTCTACAGTCGCGTGCTGTACGGTACGCGCGTGTCTCTGGTGATCGGCGTGGCCGTCGCCGTCGCCTCGATCGCCATCGGGCTCGTGATCGGCCTGGTGTCCGGCTACGTGCGATGGGCCGACGGCATCATCATGCGAATAATGGACGGGCTGATGGCGATACCGGGCATATTGCTCGCCATCGCCCTGGTCTCGATCTGGCGCGCCGGCCTCATCACCGTGATCTTCGCCATCGTCGTGCCCGACGTGCCGCGCGTCGTGCGCCTGGTCCGGTCGGTGGTGCTGACCGTCCGCGAGGAGCCCTACGTCGAAGGCGCGATCTCGGTCGGCACGCCGACCTGGACCCTGATGTTCCGCCACATCCTGCCCAACACCGTGGCACCGCTGATCGTGCAGGGCACCTTCATTGCCGCCGCCGCCATCATCGCCGAGGCGATCCTGTCGTTCCTCGGCATCGGCATCCCGCCGGAAATCCCGAGCTGGGGCAACATCATGGCCGAGGGCCGCACGCTGTTCCGCGTGTTCCCGCACAACATCTTCTTTCCCGGCATCTTCCTCGCGCTCACGGTGCTGGCGATCAACGTCATGGGCGACGGGCTGCGCGACACGCTCGATCCGAAGATGAGCAAGAAGGTATGACCGCAGGTCATTACCCTGAGCGGAGCGGAGCGCAGTCGAAGGGTCTCGGTTCCATGATTGAAGTCTTTGTCGCTGAAAAAAGGTCTCTCCGCTCGGCGCTACGCGCCTCGGTCGAGACGACGGTGGTGTGTTGATGTCTGAAGTGAAGCGTCCCGTCCTCGAAGTCCGCAATCTGAGCGTCACGCTGCCGGCCGGCGCCGACCGCGTTCACGCCGTCGAAAAAGTGAGCTTCACGGTCAACCCTGGCGAGATCGTCTGCCTCGTGGGCGAATCCGGCTCGGGCAAGTCGGTGATCGCCTTCACCATCATGGGGCTGCTCGCCAAGGCCCTGCGGCCGAGCTCGGGCGAGATCCTGCTCGAGGGCGAGAACGTCCTGGCCGCCGACGAATCGCGGCTGCGGGAACTGCGCTGCACGCGCATGTCGATGATCTTCCAGGAGCCGATGACGGCGCTCAATCCGGTCATGACCTGCGGCCTGCAGATCGACGAGGTGCTGGCGACGCACACCAAACTCGACGCCGCCCAGCGCAAGGCCAAGATCATCGCCATCCTCGAGCGCGTGAAGCTGCCGGAGCCGGAGCGCATCTACGCCTCCTATCCGCACCAGCTCTCGGGCGGCCAGCGCCAGCGCATCATGATCGCCATGGCGCTGGTGCTCGATCCCGTCCTGCTGATCGCCGACGAGCCGACCACCGCGCTCGACGTCACCACCCAGGCCGAGATCCTGAAGCTGATCGCTGAGCTGCAGGAAGGCCAGGGCACGGGCGTGCTGTTCATCACCCACGATTTCGGCGTCGTCGCCGAGATCGCCCATCGCGTCGCCGTGCTGCGCTGGGGCGAGCTGGTCGAGATGGGCCCGACCGAGAAGATCCTGTCGCGGCCGGAGCACAGCTACACCAAGATGCTGATCTCCTCGGTGCCATCGATCCATCCCGTGCACCGCGGCGTGCGCAAGGATGGCCCGACCGTGCTGCGCACCGAGAAGCTCGGCAAGACCTATGCGGCCAGCGCCTTCTTCCAGAAGGCCCGTGTCGTGAAGGCCGCGGTCGACGTCGACCTCGACATCCGCAAGGGCGAGACACTGGGCATCGTGGGCGAATCGGGCTCGGGCAAATCGACGGTGGCGCGCTGCATCGCCCGCCTGATCGACCCGACCGGCGGCAAGATCTTCCTGGGCGACACCGAGATCGCCACCATGTCGGCCGGCAAGTTGCGCCCGCACCGCCGCCGCGTGCAGATCGTCTTCCAGGATCCCTACCGCTCGATGAACCCGCGCATCACCATCGGCGAGTCGATCATCGAGGGGCCGATGAATTTCGGCCTCAAGCGCGACGAGGCGCTGGCCCGCGCCCGCAAGCTGATGGAAACCGTGCGCCTCGATCCCAATTCGCTCGACCGCTATCCCCACCAGTTCTCGGGCGGCCAGCGCCAGCGCATCTGCATCGCCCGCGCCCTCGCCATGGAGCCCGAGCTGCTGATCGCCGACGAGGCGGTCTCCGCCCTCGACGTGTCGGTGCAGAAGCAGGTGCTCGAGTTGCTCGACGAGATCCGCGTTCGGCTGAACCTCGCCGTGCTGTTCATCACCCACGACCTGCGCGTGGCGGCGCAGATCTGCGACTACGTCGCGGTGATGAGCAAGGGCCACGTCGTCGAATACGGCTCGGCCGAACAGGTGTTCGGCTCGCCCAAGGACGATTACACCAAGGCGCTCTTCGCCGCCGCCCCCGGCCGCAACTGGGAGTTCGGCAAGTTCGCGGCGGCGTGATAGGCTTCTTCTCACCATAAGGAAAAGGCCTGCGAGGCAACCGCCGCCGAGCCTCCCCCTGACCTGGCGCCGGATGAAACGGCACAACCGTGTCCAGGGAGGTTCACATGGCGGATAGCGTCTACAAGGTCATCGAGCTGGTCGGCACCAGCAGCGAATCCTGGGAGAAGGCGGCCAAGGTGGCGGTCGAGCGGGCGGCTAAGTCGCTGCGCGACCTGCGCGTCGCCGAAGTCGTCGAGCAGGACCTCGTCATCGAAAAGGGCAAGGTCTCCGCCTACCGCACCAAGGTGAAGCTCTCCTTCAAGTACGGCGGCGGCAGCTGACGCACGAGGGATCTACGCGGTCTCTTCTGCATGAGGTAGGGTCGTGTCATGACCTCCGGCCTGCTTGAAGACGCCTCGTTCAACCAGTCGCCCGCCTTCGGCGACGTCGACCTGTTCACGGCCGACCGGCCGCTGGCCGACGCCGCGGCGCGCCTTGGCCTCGATGCCAAGGCGCTGTCGGCCTGCGGGCGCGACTACGGCTCGGCGACGACGCTCGATCTCGGACGTGTTGCCAACGAGAACCCGCCCAGGCTGCGCACCATGGACGGCAAGGGCAACCGCCTCGACCTGGTCGAATTCCATCCGGCCTATCATGCGCTGATGGCCAAGAGCATCGGCCACGGCATCCACGCCTCGGCCCACGACGGCAGCGAGCCGCAAGGACCACTCGCCAGCCGAGCCGTGCGCCTCTACCTCGCGACCCAGGCCGAGAGCGGCCACCTTTGCCCCATCACCATGACGCACGCCTGCATCGGCGCGCTCCGGGCGGAGCCCGGGCTGCTCAAGAAATGGCTGCCGAAAATTCAATCGCGCCACTACGACCCTCGGCCGTTGCCGTGGCGGGAGAAAAAGGGAGTCACGCTCGGCATGGGCATGACCGAGCGCCAGGGCGGCACCGACGTGCGTGCCAACATCACTCAGGCCGCGACCATCAGGACACAAGGGGGTGGCGATCATGTCGAGATCACCGGCCACAAGTGGTTCATGTCGGCACCGATGTGCGATGCCTTCCTGGTGCTGGCTCAGGCAACTCAAGGATCTGGAGGGGGCGGCCTCACCTGCTATCTGATGCCGCGCTTCAAGCCTGACGGCAGCCACAACGGACTGCGCTTCCAGCGCCTGAAAGACAAGCTCGGCAACAAGTCGAACGCCTCGTCGGAAGTCGAATTCCACGCCGCCTACGCCGAGCGGGTCGGCGCCGAGGGCGCGGGCGTGCGCACCATCATCGAGATGGTGAACCTGACGCGGCTCGATTGCGCCATCGCCTCGGCCGGCCAGATGCGCATTGCGCTCAGCCAGGCACTGCACCACATCCGCAACCGCTCGGTGTTCCAGAAGAAGCTCGCCGACCAGCCGGCGATGCGCGCCGTCGCGGCCGACCTCGCCCTCGAGCTGGAAGCCCAGGTGGCGCTGGTGTTCCGCCTCACCCATGCTGCGGATTGCGCCGCATCGGATCCGCGCGATGCGGCCTATGCCCGGCTGCTGACGCCGGCGGTAAAATTCCTGGTGTGCAAGAGCACGCCGCAGGTGATCTACGAGTCGCTCGAATGCCTGGGCGGCAACGGCTACACCGAGGATCTGCCGATGGCCCGCTACTATCGCGAGGCGCCGCTCAACGCCATCTGGGAAGGCTCGGGCAACGTCATGGCGCTCGACGTGCTGCGCGCCGCCGGTCGCCATCCCGACGCCGCGATGGATACGCTGTCCCGGCTGGTGCGCACGGCCTCGCAGGCCTTCAACGTGGCACCGCTGGCCCAGGCGCTGGAACGGACGCTTAAATCCGCCGACGCCGAGCGCCGGGCGCGCTTCCTCTGCGAGGGCCTGGCCCGCATCGCAGCACTTGCCGCCCTGGTCGAAGCCGACTCGCCGTTCGCCGCACTCTATGGCGAGACCCGGCTGGGCGCCGGCCACTTCGCCCAGTTCGGAACGGCCGATCTCGGCGATGCTGAGATGAAGCTTATGGATCGCGCGCTGGCGGCCTGAGCGGCTGCGACAACCTGTCCGGAAAATAGTCGCGTTGGCGGCGTGCGCCAAAAACATCGTGGCGCATCAACCGCTTGCAGCGACACCTCCTGCAAAACCGCGATTCGACTTCGGTCCGGCGATTTTCGTAGCGTGCCCGCATGACCGAGCTTCTCCGGACAGCTTCCCTCGACCGACGTTCGGCAGGCCGCTCGGACACCCCGAAGAAATTCCAGAATCGGAGCAAAAAAATGTCGCTGTTCAGGCGACAGGCGACGTCCGGTCCGAGAGGCGGAAATACTCGACAGGACAATGACTTGCCCGCTTCGGCCGGGTCGCCCAAGATCACCAATCCTGGATTTTTTCCGTCGCTGTCTAGGCGACATTCAAAGGCCAAATGAAAAAGATTTTTACCGCCTGCCTCGGCACCGAGACCAACACCTTCGCCGCCATCCCGACCGGCCACCAGCTCTTCGAGGAGACCTGCCTCTTCCGCAGGGGCAGCTACGGCAAGAACGTGCCGATGTTCGGTGCGCCGCTCGCCGTCTGGCGCAGCCGCGCCGAGGCCAAGGGCTGGCAGGTGGAGGAAAGCCTCTGCGCCTTCGCCCAGCCCGCCGGCCGGACGGTGAAGAAGGTCTACGAGACCTTCCGCGACGAGATCGTGACCGACCTCAAGGCCGCGATGCCCGTCGATGGCGTGTTCCTCTCCATGCACGGCGCCATGGTGGCTGAGGGTTACGACGACTGCGAAAGCGACCTGCTCGCCCATGTGCGCAAGGTCGTGGGCCCGGACGTTCCCGTCGGCGTCGAGCTCGACCTCCATTGCAACATCGGCGAAGGCACGATGCGCGACGCCACGGTGCTGGTGCTGTTCAAGGAATATCCGCACGTCGACGTATCCGATCGCGCCGACGACCTGTTCACCGTCATGGAAGGCGCCATAGAAGGCCGCACCAGGCCGGTGATGGCGACATGGGACTGCCGCATGATCGGTGTGTTCCACACCACGCGCCAGCCGATGCGCGGCTTCGTCGACAAGCTGATGGGCATGGAAGGCAAGGACGGCGTGCTCTCGCTCTCGGTCGCCCACGGCTTCCCGTGGTCGGACATCAAGGAAATGAGCAGCAGGATCATTGCCGTCACCGATGGCGACAAGCCCAAGGCCCTGAAGCTCGCCAAGGAACTCGGCCAGGAGTTCTTCGCCATGCGCGCCGCGACGCAACCGCCCTATGTCACGCTGGGCGCCGCCATGGCGCGTGTGAGCTCGCACAACCTGCCCAAGCCCATGGTGCTGGCCGACGTCTCGGACAATGCCGGCGGCGGCGCCGCTTCGGATTCGACCTTCGTCCTGAAGGCGCTGCTCGACGGCAAGGTGAAGGACGCCGCCATCGCCATGTTCTGGGATCCCGGCGCCGTGAAGCTCGCCTTCGAGGTTGGCGAAGGCGCCGAACTCGACATTCGCCTCGGCGGCAAGCTCGGCCCGCAATCCGGCCCGCCGATCGATGCCCGCGCCAAGGTGCTGAAGCTCGAGAAGGACGTCTTCATCCAGTTCGGCGGCGCGCGCAAAGGCACCAATCCGATCGGCGACGTGGCGGCGCTTCAGATCGAGGGCGTGACGGTGATCGTCAACACCAAGCGCTCGCAGTGCCACAGCCTCGACTGCTTCACCAAGCTCGGGATCGACCCCTCGACCAAGAAGGTCGTGGTCGTGAAGTCGATGCAGCACTTCCATGCCGCCTATGCGCCGATCGCCAGCGAAGTGGTCTATGTCGCAGCCCCCGGCGCCCTGGTGCCCGACTGGTCGCTGCTGCCCTACACCAAGGTCGACAAGGCCCAGTGGCCGTTGGTGGCGGAACCCAGGCACGCATGAGCCGGCTGGCGCTTCTCGCCGGGACGGTGCTGGCCTTGGCGCCGGGCCTCGCGACAGCGCAATCGCCCAACGGCGTGCGGACACTGGCGCCGCCGGGCGCCATCAAGGTCGAGGGTACGTGGAGCCTGGGCGTGAGGGCCGGTGACTTCGTCTTTGTCGCCGGCATGCAGGGCGTCGATCCCGCGACCGGCAAGCTGGTTCCCGACCCCGAGGCCCGCATCCGGCAGGCCTTCCTCAACATCAAGCTGATTGCCCAGTCCGAAGGCGCCAGCCTGCAGGATTGCGTGCGGCTCACGATCTATGTCAGCGATCTTTCCAAGGTCGCGCCGCTGGTCGACAAGGTGCAGGCCGAGCTCTGGGGCAAGCCGCCCTATCCGCCGCGCACCATGGTCGAGGTCCGGCGCCTGTTCGACGACGATATCGTGGAGATCGACAGCGTTTTTTACGCGCCGAAGAAGCCTTGATTTCAGGCCGTTTACACGGCCCGCCCACATTGGTATGGTCCGCCGCGTCGCGGCCGGGGATGGCCGTTTTGTCGTTTCAGATCAACGACTTAGCGGGGTCCCGTCCCGGCGCGAGGGGCGCGATCCATGAAGATTCTCACCGGCAACAGCAACCGACCGCTGGCAGAAGCCATTTCCGCCAAGCTGGCGCTGCCGCTGGTCAGGGCCAACATCCGACGCTTCGCGGACAACGAGATCTTCGTCGAGATCCTGGAAAACGTGCGCGGCGAGGACATGTTCGTCCTCCAGTCGACGAGTTCTCCCGCCAACGACCATATGATGGAGCTGCTGATCACCATCGATGCGCTGCGTCGCAGCTCGGCGCGCCGCATCACCGCGGTGATGCCCTACTTCGGCTACGCCCGGCAGGACCGCAAGACGGGCTCACGCACGCCGATCTCGGCCAAGCTGGTCGCCAATCTGCTGACCCATGCCGGCGCCAACCGCGTGCTGACGCTCGACCTGCACGCCGCGCAGATCCAGGGCTTCTTCGACATCCCCGTCGACAATCTCTACGCCGGCCCGATGTTCTCCAAGGACATCAAGGAAACGTTGTCCAATCGCAACCTCACCGTGGTATCGCCCGACGTCGGCGGCGTGGTGCGCGCCCGAGCGATCGCCAAGCGTATCGACGCCGACCTCGCCATCATCGACAAGCGCCGCGAGGCGGCAGGCGTCAGCGAGGTCATGAACGTGATCGGCGACGTGAAGAATTCCGACTGCATCCTGATCGACGACATCGTCGATTCGGCCGGCACGCTGTGCAACGCCGCCGTCGCGCTGATGGACCAGGGCGCCAAGTCGGTGTCGGCCTATGTCACGCATGGCGTGCTGTCGGGCGGCGCGGTGGCCCGCGTCGCTGCCTCGCCGATGGAAAAGCTGGTCATTACCGATTCGATCCAGCCCACCGAGGCGGTGCGGATTTCACCCAACGTGAAGCCGCTCAGCATCGCCTCGCTGATGGCCGAAGCCATGAAGCGCGTTTCCGACGAGACGTCGGTATCGAGCCTGTTCGACTAGAAGTTTTGGAGATCCGGCGTTTGGCACCCCTGGAGGCTGCGCCGCGAGTGAGAGAGAGCAAAGAGCAACCCAAGGAGAGATGAGATGTCAGAGACGACCAAAGTCGTCGCGAAGAAGCGGGATCGGGCCGGCAAAGGGGGCGCCCGTTCCAGCCGTCGCGAGGGACTGATTCCCGCCGTGATCTACGGCGACAAGCAACCCCCGATGATGATCGCGGTCGAGCCGAAATCGATCGAGCGCGAGCTGCACAAGGAAGGCTACTTCAACCACCGGCTTCAGATCGACGTCGAGGGCACGGGCTACCAGGTCCTGCCGCGTGACGTGCAGATCGATCCGGTGACGGACAAGCCGCTGCATCTCGACTTCCTGCGCATTGGTCCTGAGTCGGTCATCACCGTGCAGGTGCCCGTCCATTTCAGGAACGAAGGCCAGGCCCCCGGCATCAAGCGCGGCGGCGTGCTCAACATCGTGCTGCACGAGATCACCGTGCGCACCAAGGCCGACGCGATTCCGGAATATTTCGAAGTCGATCTGACCGGCCTCGAAATCGGCCACTCCATCCATCTCTCGACGATCTCGGTTCCCGAGGGCGTGCGGGTGGTGAGTCGCGACAAGGACGCCACCGTGGCCTCGATCGCTGCACCGACCGTGGTGCGCGAGGCGGCAGCCCAGGCGGCGGCCGATGCGGCGGCACCGGCAGCGGCAACCGATGCGGCGGCGGCTCCGGCGGCGGGTGCTGCACCCGCGGCGGCTCCGGCGGCAGGTGCTGCGGCACCGGCGGCGGGCGGCAAGGCTCCCGCTCCGGCGAAGAAGTAGCCGGCGGGCTCGGGTTCCTCCGGTCCTATGCTCCTGCTGGTCGGGCTCGGCAACCCCGGGCCCCGCTATGCGGGGCACCGGCACAACGTTGGATTCATGGCGGTGGACGAGATCGTCCGCCGCCGTGTTTTCTCGCCATGGCGCGCACGCTTCAACGGCGAGGTCGCCGAAGGTCATCTCGGCGGCGAGCGCGTCATCGTATTGAAGCCCATGACCTTCATGAACGAATCGGCCAAGGCCGTGGGTGAGGCGGTGCGATTCCTGAAGGTGCCGCTGGACCGCGTGGTCGTGTTCCACGACGAACTCGATATCGCGCCCGGCAAGGTACGGATGAAGAAGGGCGGCGGCGCCGGCGGCCACAACGGGCTGCGCGACATCGACGCCCATGTCGGCAAGGACTATCGCCGTGTGCGCATCGGCATCGGCCACCCTGGCCACAAGGATCTCGTGCTGCACTGGGTGCTGCGCGACTTCGAGCCGGACGAGCGCGATGCCAGGACCGGCTGGGTGCCGAAGGTGCTGAACGCGCTCGCCGAAGAATCGGCGCTGCTGATCGAAGGCGGTGCCAAGGCGGACGAGAAATATATGAGCCGGGTGGCGCATCTTGCGCCGCCTCCCGATCTTCCGGCCAGGCTGGACATCAAAGAGTAGATCATGGGTTTCAATTGCGGAATCGTCGGCCTGCCCAATGTCGGCAAGTCGACCCTGTTCAATGCGCTGACGGCCACCCAGGCGGCGCAGGCGGCCAACTATCCGTTCTGCACCATCGAGCCCAATGTCGGACGCGTCGCCGTGCCCGATCCGCGCCTCGACAAGCTCTCGGCGATCGCGGGTTCGGCCAAGATCATCCCGACGCAGCTCGAGTTCGTCGACATCGCCGGCCTCGTCAAAGGCGCGTCGAAGGGTGAAGGGCTCGGCAACCAGTTCCTCGCCAACATCCGCGAGGTCGACGCCATCGCCCACGTGCTGCGCTGCTTCGAGGACGGTGACGTAACGCACGTCCAGGGCAGCGTCGATCCGGTGCGCGACGCCGAGATCGTCGAGACCGAGCTGATGCTGGCCGACCTCGACAGCCTGGAGAAGCGCCTGCCCAACCTCGAGAAGCGCGCCAAGGGCGGCGACAAGGACGCGGCCGCCGAAGCGCCCGTCGTCAAGAAGGCGCTCGACGCCCTGCGCGAAGGCAAGCCGGCCCGCGAGGCGGTGCTGACGGCGGACGAGCGGCCGGTGTTCCACGGACTGCAGCTCATCACCGCCAAGCCCATGATGTATGTGCTGAACGTCGACGAAGGCTCGGCCGCGGCCGGCAACGCCCACAGCACAAAGGCGGAAGCTTTCGCCAAGGAGCGCGGCATGCTGGCGGTGGTGATCTCGGCCGCCATCGAGGCCGAGGTGGCGCAGCTGCCGCCCGAGGACCAGGGCGATTACCTGTCCTCGCTCGGCCTGAAGGAAACCGGCCTCGCCCGCGTGGTGCGCGCGGGCTACCAGCTTCTCGATCTCGTGACCTTCTTCACGGTCGGGCCGAAGGAGGCGCGGGCCTGGACGGTGCGCCGCGAGGCCACGGCGCCGGCGGCCGCGGGCGTGATCCACACCGACTTCGAGAAGGGTTTCATCCGCGCCGAAACCATCGCCTACGACGACTACGTGACCCTGAAGGGCGAAGCTGGCGCCCGCGATGCCGGCAAGCTCCGCCTCGAAGGCAAGGACTACGCCGTCAAGGACGGCGACGTCTTCCATTTCCGGTTCAATGTTTAGGAGCCAATCGCGCCACCGCCCTTCCTGGTGATGGCGATGACCGCTGGCCTCGGCGGCACACCGTCCTTGAAGTCGGGCCAGCGCGTCGAGGGTTTCTCGAAGGTCGAACCGGCATCCTCGCCGGGATGCTGGACGGCCAGGAACACGGTGCTGTCGTCGGGCGTCAGGATCGGGCCGCACACCTCGGCGCCAGTCGGCGCCTGGAAGAAACACCGCGTCAGGCCTCGGCCGTAACCCGCGGTATCGGCGCCATAGAGACCGTCGGCAATGCCGGCCGCCGTCGGCGCGCCGTCGGTGGCGATCCAGATGCGTCCCTTGCTGTCGAAGGCGCAGTTGTCGACGCAGGACAGCCAGCCGTTCTCCGACGTCGCCCGGTGATAGCGCGCGCCGGCATCGATGCCGGGCTTGCCGCCGGCGATGAAGATCGACCATGTGCCTTCGGCTGAGGCATGGTCGCCATCCTTGGGCGTGATCTCGATGACATGGCCGTGGGCGTTGCGGGCCATCGGATTGGCGCGATTGACCTGCTGTTCGGTTCGGCGCGTGTTGTTGGTGAGCATGACGTAGACCCGGCCGTTGACCGGATTGGTCTCGACATCCTCCGGCCGGTCCATCGGGGTCGGCTTCAGGAGGTCGGCGGCGAGCCGCGCGTTGATGACGACGTCGGCCTGGTTGGCGAAGCCGTTCTCTGCCGTCAGTGGACCCTGGCCATGCACCAGCGGCATCCACTCGATTTTGCCGTCGTCGGCGAAGCGGGCGACATAAAGCGTGCCCTCGTCAAGCAGGTTCTTGTTCGCGGCACGGTCCTGACGGTTCCAGGGCTTTGCCGTCACGAACTTGTAGACGTAGTCGAAGCGCTCGTCGTCGCCCATGTAGATGACGACGCGACCGTCCTTGGTCAGCGTGTGGTGGCAGCCTTCATGTTTGAAGCGCCCGAGCGCCGTACGCTTGATCGGCACCGCCGACGGATCATAGGGGTCGATTTCGACGATCCAGCCGAAGCGGTTGGGTTCGTTCGGCTCCTTCTCGACGTTGAAGCGATCGATATGCTGCGCCCAGGCATACCAGGTGGCCTTCGAGATGCCGTAGCGCTTGTAGGCCTTGGCATCGGGCATCTTCTCGGCGTCACCGCCGAAATAGCCGTTGAAATTCTCTTCCGCCGTCAGCCAGGTGCCCCATGGCGTCTCACCGCCGGCGCAGTTGTTCAGCATGCCCAGCACCTTGGTGCCGGCCGGATCGGCAGATGTCTTCAACTTGTCGTGGCCAACCGCCGGGCCGGAGATCTCCATCGGTGTGGTCCCCGTGATGCGGCGCGCATACTTGCTGTCGGGCACCACTTTCCACACCCCGCCAGAACGAGCGATCTCGACCACCGCGCCGCCATGGGCGGCCATCTCGACCGCGACCTGAGGCTTGGAAGCTTTCAGATTCACACTACGGCCCGAACCCAAACCGGCGAACATCAAGCCGGGATCGGTGTACTCGTGGTTGACGACCATGAGAAACCGGTCGTTCGTCGTGCTGCCGACGGGCAGGGCATGCAGGCCGATGAAGTCGCAGTTGTAGCCGAACTGCTTCTCCTGGGCGGCGGCGGTCAGGTTGGCAGGATCGAAGGCCGGCGCACCGGCCACGACCGGATCGCCCCAGCGAATCACGACCTGCGCTTCGTAACCTTCAGGAATGTGGTGCGTCTTATCGAGTCCGTGGCGGACTTCCTTGAAGGTGAGCGACGACGGGCCGGCCTCCTGGGCCAGCGCCGTGCTGCCGAGCAGTTCATGGCTTAGGGCCGCGGCGGCACCGACTCCGAACAGGCCTCGCAGCGCACCGCGCCGACCAAGCCTCTGCTCGATCAAATCGCCGATCGACGGTTCGGTGCTGGTGTTCGAACCGACGTCTTCCGAATCGACGACATTGTCATTGCAGCTATCCATCCCAATCTCCCCTGATGCTTGGGACCGAGGTACTCCCGCCCCGCGATATCAACACTGCAACTTTGTGTCACTTTCGTTTCAGCCTCATCCACAAGGCCTGCCCGGGCATCACCCGTTTGACCCCTGCGGCGGCGCGGCGCTAGCCTTCGCCAACGACGAACGTCTGTGGGAGGATCGCCATGCCGACCGCTGCTGCCACCCGGAACCTCGCGCCTCAGAAATTTCGCCTGCGTCCGTTTGCCGGCGGTCTCGGAGCCGAAATCGAGGGGATCGCCGTCTCGGCGATCGACGATGCGACCTTCCCCGCGATCTATGATGCCTTCCTGGCCCACCAGCTCCTGCTGTTCCGCGACCAGGATCTGCCGCCCGCCGACCAGATCGCGTTCGCCCGGCGGTTCGGCAAAGTACAGGTCCATGTCATGAACCAGTATCACGCCAACGCCCATCCCGAGCTGTACACGCTCTCGAACGTCGGTCCCGACGGCAAGCCGAACGGCAAGCATCCGGACCGCGGAACGCTGGCCTGGCACACCGACGGTTCGTGGCAGACGTACACGACCAAGGCGACGATGCTCTATGCCGAGGTGATCCCGAGCCACGGTGGCGGCACCGGCTTTGCGGACATGTATTCGGCCTTCGAGGCGATGCCGCCTGACGAGCAGAAGCGCCTCGCGGCAATGCGCGCCGTCCACAATCTCGATTTCTCGCGAAGCCGCCGGCACGGCGATGAGCCCATGACCGATGCCCAGCGCAAGGCGGCACCGCCCGTCGAGCAGCCGGTTATCCGGATTCATCCCGAGACCGGACGCAAGGCGATGTATCTCGGTGACCACGCCGAGCGCATTGTCGGTATGGATTACGACGCGAGCCGGGCCTTCATCGATCGGCTCAACGATCGCATCATCGAAATCTGCCGGACCTATTTCCACGACTGGCGGCCGCGCGACCTCATGGTCTGGGACAATCGCTGCCTCCTGCACAAGGCGGGGACTTACGATCTCGCCACCGAGCCGCGGATCATCCGCCGCTGCACAGTCTTGGGCGACGCTCCCTCGTAATAGACGCGGTGCCCGCCTAAGGCAGAACGCGCTTCATCCAGCGCGCGGTGCTCTGGGCATCCTGGCCGTCGGACGCTTCGAGCCTGGCGATCACGCGTTCGCGGTCGGCCAGTTCGCGATTCTGGCTGAGCTTGATCTTGGTTTCGACCCGCGAGAGGGGCATGCGGAACACCGTGATGCCGCGCGTCTGCGCTTCGGCATTGCCGGGCGGCAACCGGTCGAGGCCCCAGCCCTCCGGGCCGGCAACCTCGTATTCGCGGGCGAGCGCCGCCAGTACGTCGACCGCACCCTTGGAATCTTCGATGATCTCTGGCCGACCGTAGGCGTGCACTGTCACGTAGTTCCAGGTCGGCACTTTGGTGCCAGGCGTGTACCAGGTCGGCGAAACATAGGCATGCGGTCCCCAAAACAGGGCCATCGATTCCGCAGGGCGCGTGAACAGCTTCCAATGCGGGTTCGCGCGCGCGACATGGCCGATCAACGAGCCATGCGGCCCGCCCGCCTCCTGCCACAGCAGCGAAAGATGCGTGGTGAGCGGTGCCCCGTCCTCGGCCGTGGAAGTCAGCAGTGCCCAGCTATGGGCCCGCATGATCTCCCGGCCCATGGCCTCGTCGCCCTCGAAGTGCTTCGGCAAATACATCACTAATCCAATGGGTTGAACGCCGCTGAATTACCATGTCCAATACACCGAACAGAGGGAGTTATTCTCATGGGCGAAGATATCCGTCTTAAGTCTGCGGCCGGCGAGATTGGCGCTTACCTGGCCAAGCCCGCAGGCACGCCGCCCAATAATTCGCCGAGGGGCGGCATTGTGGTCATCCAGGAGATTTTCGGCGTCAACCACCACATCAAGGCGGTGACCGACTTTTTCGCCAGCCAAGGCTACCTCGCTCTGGCGCCGCGTTTCTTCGACCACATCAAGACCGGCATCGAGCTCGGCTACACGCCCGACACCATCGCCGAGGGCCGTGGCTACGTGATGCAACCGGGCTTCACCGACAAGGCAGTACAAGATGCCGAGGCGGCAATCCAGGAACTCAAGACTCGCGGCGTAAGGAAGGTCGGTGTCACCGGCTATTGCTGGGGCGGCACCATCGCCTGGCTGGCAGCGACGCGGCTCAAGCCCGACGCGGTGTCAGGCTACTACGGCGGCGGCATCCACGGCGCCAGGAACGAAAAGCCCACCGTGCCGACGCAGCTGCATTTCGGCGACAAGGACATGCACATTCCGATGACGCACGTGAACGAGCTTCGAAAGCTCCAGCCCGACGTGCAGATCTTCGACTATCCGGCCGACCACGGCTTCCATTGCGACGAACGCGGCAGCTGGGATGCGGCGGCGTCCAAGCAGGCCATGGCCCGCACGCTGGAGTTCTTCGGCAAGCACGTTGGCTAGGAAACCCGCAAAGAAGGCCTTCGATCCGACGGCGCGCGGTCCCCTCGACGGGGTGCGCGTCGTCGATCTGTCACGCCTGGTCGCGGGCAATATTCTCACCCTGCAGCTCGCCGATTTCGGCGCCGAAGTGATCAAGATCGAGCCGCCCGAAGGTGACACGCTGCGCTCGTGGCGGGTCAAGGGCGTCGAGACGGCCTGGAAGGTTTACAGCCGTAACAAGAAGAGCGTGGCGCTCGACCTGCGCTCCGATGCCGGCCGCACGATCGTGCGCGAACTCGCCGCCTCGGCGCAGATCCTGGTCGAAAGCTTCCGCCCCGGCGTGCTGGAGGACATGGGTCTCTCGCCCGCCCAGCTGCACGCGCGCAATCCCAAGCTGGTGATCGTGCGCATTTCCGGCTGGGGTCAGGACGGCCGCTACCGCCACAAGCCGGGCTTCGGCACCCTGATCGAAGGCTATAGCGGCTTCGCTTCGATGAACGGCTTCGAGGACCGCGAGCCGGTGCTGCCGCCGATGTATCTCGCCGACGCCATGGCCGCCCTCTACGGCTACGGCGCCGTCATGGTGGCCTTGCGCGAAGTCGAGATGAACGGCGGCACCGGCCAGACGCTCGACCTGCCGCTGTTCGATCCGCTGTTCTCGGTGCTGGGGCCGCAGGCCGCCAACCACAAGCTGACCGGCGATGTGAAGGTGCGAAGTGGCAGCCGCTCGACCAATGCTGCGCCTCGCAATGTTTACGAAACGAAAGACGGCCACTGGGTATGCCTGTCGGCCTCGACGCAGGGCATGGCCGAGCGCGTGCTGGTCAAGATCGGCCGGCCCGAACTCGTGAAGGATCCCAAGTTCGCCACCAATATCGAGCGTGTCAGGAATGGGATCGAACTCGACGGCATCATCGGCGGCTTCATCAAGGCGCGCGATCTCGCCACCAACCTGAAATTCTTCGACGAGGCCGGGGTCACCATCGGCCCGGTCTACGACATCGCCCAGATCGTCGAGGACGACTATGTGCTGGAGCGCGAGGCGCTGATCGAAATCCCCGACGACGAGATGGGCGACCTGCCGACGCATCCCGTCGTGCCACGCCTCTCCGGCACACCGGGGGCGCTCCGGACCGCTGCCCCCAAGGTCGGCGAGCACAATGAAGCGCTGCTGAAGCCACTGCTGGGCGAGGGCGAATACGACAAGCTCTGCGCCTCAGGGGCGATATCGAAGGGAAAGAAGAAGAAGTGATCAGCCGCCCTGCCCCGCCTGTCTGGCGTTCGACCCTCTACGTGCCGGGCAACGTGCCCAAGTTCATCGACAAGGCGCACGAACGCGGCGCCGACTGCGTGCTGGTCGACCTCGAGGACAGCGTCCAGCCGGCGCAGAAGCCCGAAGCGCGTGCCATGTTGCCCGAAACGATGAAAAAAGTGGCGCGCGGCGGCGCCGACGTCGCCGTCCGCATCAACCGCCCACTGCGCCTCGCGATCCCCGACATCGAGGCCGCGGTCCGGCCGGGCCTTTCGGCGCTGTTCATCACCAAGACCGAGAGTGTCCATCATCTGCGCCTGCTCGACGAGATGGTGACTGAACTCGAGCGCGAGCGCGGCATGCCGGTCGGTAGCGTGGGCTTCGGCGCCATGATCGAACATCCGCGCGCCCTCACCCAGATCCACGACATCGCCGAGCATGGACCCAGGGTCATTGCCATGATGCTGGGCGGTGAGGACTTCGCGCTCGAGACCGGCTCCATCCCGGGTGACGAATCGCTCGAACTGCCCAAGCGAATGGTGGCCTTTGCCGCCCAGGCGCATGGCGTGGCGATGATGGGGATCCTGGGAACGGTCGCCGACTATTCCGACCCCGCCGCCTACAAGGCGAGCGCCGAGCGCGCCCGCCGCTTCGGCTTCTCGGGCGGCACCTGCATCCATCCCGGCCTTGTGCAGGCGCTGAACGAGGCCTTTACGCCGACGGCCGACGAAGTGGCCCATGCAAGAAAGCTGATCGTGGCCGACGAAAAAGCCGCGGCTGAGGGCCGCGGCTCGTTCTCGGTCGATGGCAAAATGATCGACATTCCGGTGATCGACCGCGCCCGCCGGCTGATTGCCCGGCACGACGCGATCGAACGCCGGCTGAAGAAGGCGTAAACCCGACGAAACGCGCTTCAGGCGTCGAGGAGTTCCACCACCGGGCGCCGGACCTGGGCGCCGGTAACCGTCGTGAGGTCCGAGGGGAAGGCGACAACCTCGGCCGTGAGACCAGGATTAAGGCCTTGCAGCAGAACCTCCCTGCCGTTCGAGAATTTCACCGCATCGCGGTGGGCGTGCGGCCCGCCCTCAAGACGCGTCATCACCACCTCTTCGACGGCGCTGACGACAAAGGCCCGTTGCACGGCTTCGCCGATGCCCGCGAGCCGCAGTCGGGCGTCCGCGGGGATGCAGACGGCGGTCTCACAGCTCTGGCCGGTCGTGAAGCCCATAGTGCCGCTGGGAAAACGCTGAAGGGTGTATTGCTCTTCGCTGACGGCTGGTTGTGAACGGTAAAGTTCCAGTGAGTAATCGCACATGACGGTCCTCCTGGTTACACGGGACGTCCATGAGACGTAGTACCGGCGTCGATGCGATCAAGACTCGCGGCGTTCAATTATGGTTCGCACGATTTCCCCATCCCGCCGCTTGGCTGGATGGGGCGTTCGTTGCGAAAAGTCGTCCGTTGCGAAAAGAGACGCCGTCGCGGCTCAGTGCTTGTCGGACCAGACCTGGCGCTTCACGGCGTACATCAGGCCAGCCAGCGCCAGAAGGAAAAGGATGACGCGGACGCCGGTGCGCTTGCGGTCCTCCATCCACGGCTCCGAGGCCCAGGCCAGGAATTCCGTCACATCGGAGGCTTCCTGGCCGAGCGTGGCCTTGGTGCCGTCGGCATAGGTCACCTTGTCGTCCGCCAGCGGCGGCGCCATGGCGATCCTGTGGCCCGGGAAGTAGGTGTTGTAATTGTCGTCCTTGACGATGGCCAATTCCTTGATCTGGTCGGGCGACAGCTTGTCGAACGGAACGTAACCCGTCAGCAGCGCGTAGATGTAATCCGCACCGCCTTCGCGTGCCTTGACGATGACGCTGAGGTCGGGCGGCGCCTTGCCGTTGTTGGCGGCGGCGGCGGCGGCCATGTTGGGGAACGGCTTCTTGAAGGAATCCGACAGACGCGCCGGCCGCTCGATCGGCTGGCCGTCGTCGTTGAGGTCGGGCACGACGATGTCCTTGATCAGGCCCTTCACCTGGTTGTCGGTGAGCCCCAACTCCATCAAGTTGCGATAGGCCAGCAGCGACAGCGAATGGCAGGCCGAGCAGACCTCGGCATAGACCTGATAGCCGCGCTGGGCGGCGGCGCGGTCGTAGGTGCCGAACGGCCCCTGGAAATGCCAGGGGCGTTTGGGTGGATGCGCCTCGGTACCAGCCGCAATGGCAACCGCGCCGGCGCCGGTGATGAGGGCAGCAAGCGCAATCGCGCCGGAAACGATCAATCTACGCATGGCGCTTATCCTGCCTTCTTCTTGAGCACCGCGTCGGCGATGCTGGGTGGCATTGGCAAAGGCCGTTCGATCTTGCCCAGGACCGGCAGCAGGATGAGGAAGTGAACGAAGTAGTAGAGCGTGGCGGCCTGGGACAGCGGGATAAAGAAGCCCGCCGGCGGGTTGTAGCCGCACCAGCCGAGCACGACGACGTCGACCACGAGAAGCAGCATGCACCACTTGTAGATCGGCCGGTACGTGGACGAGCGCACGCGCGAGGTGTCGAGCCAGGGCAGCACGAACAGCACTGCGATGGCGCCGAACATGGCGATCACGCCGCCCAGCTTGTCCGGCACCGCGCGCAGGATCGCGTAGAACGGCAGGAAGTACCATTCCGGCACGATGTGCGTCGGCGTCACCAGGGGGTCGGCCTGGATATAGTTCGCCGCATCGCCCAGCATGTCGGGCGCGAAGAACACGACGAGCGAATACACGATCAGGAAGACAACGACACCGAAGCCGTCCTTCATCGTGTAGTAGGGATGGAACGGCACGGTGTCCTGCGGACCCTTGGGATCGATGCCGGTCGGGTTGTTCGAGCCGTGAACGTGCAGCGCCACGACATGAAGCGCCACCACCGCCACGATGATGAACGGCAGCAGGTAGTGCAGGGCATAGAAGCGGTTGAGCGTCGGGTTGCCGATCGAGAAGCCGCCCCACAGCCAGGTCACGATCGAGTCGCCAACGACCGGGATGGCCGAGAACAGGCTGGTGATGACGGTGGCGCCCCAGAAGCTCATCTGCCCCCACGGCAGCACGTAGCCCATGAAGGCCGTGGCCATCATCAGCAGGAAGATCACGACACCCAGGATCCACAGGAGTTCGCGCGGCGCCTTGTAGGAGCCGTAGTACATGCCGCGGAAGATATGGACGTAGACGGCGATGAAGAAAAACGAGGCGCCGTTCATGTGCAAGTCACGGATCAGCCAGCCCTGCGGCACGTCGCGGTCGATGCGCTCGACCGAGTCGAAGGCCATCAGCACGTGCGGCGTGTAGTTGGTCGCCAGCACCACGCCGGTCGCGATCATGAGCACCAGCATCACCGTGGCGATCGCGCCGAAATTCCAGAAGTAGTTGAAATTCCGCGGTGTCGGGAAGGTGTGATACTCCTTCTCGATATACGAGAAGATCGGCAGGCGGTGATCGATCCAGGCGATCACCTTGTTGTTGAAGACCGGCGGTGTGCCGTGAGACGAGGCCATTGCTGCGAGCTCCTAGGCGATCGGTGTGCGATCGACGGCGATCAGCCGATGCGGACGAGTGAGTCGGAAAGAAACAGGTACTGCGGAATGGCGAGGTTCAGCGGCGCCGGTCCCTTCCGGATACGGCCCGACGTATCGTAGGCCGACCCGTGGCAGGGGCAGTACCAACCGCCGTAGGGACCCTTGTCCTGGCCAGGCTTGTTGCCGAGCGGCACGCAGCCCAGATGGGTGCAGACGCCGATCATGATCAGCCACTCGCGGCGCACTTTCTTGGCGGTGTCGGTCACACGCGAATCGTCGGTCTGCGGATCAGGCAGTGCCGACATCGGCACCGCCTCGGCTTCCTTGATGTCCTTTTCCGTCCGGTGACGGATGAAGACCGGCTTGCCGCGCCAACTCACGGTGATTGCCTGACCGACCTCGATCGGCTGCACGTTCACCTCGATCGAGGCGAGCGCCAGCGTGTCGGCGGCAGGATTGAGATTGTTGATGAACGGCCAGGCGACAGCCGCCGCACCGACTGCGCCAAGGGCGCCGGTCGCGACCATGAGAAAGTCGCGCCGCGTCGGATCGCCGTGCCCGTCGGCCGGAACGCTTGATGAAGCCATTGTTTCTTTCCGTCCCCCAAGGAGATGCTGGCCTTTATAGCCGGGAAAGCCCCTTATGTTTCAAGGCTCTGTTGGTCGCAGGCTGGAAGCGCGGCTTTCTGTGACAGCGTGCCGCACGGACGGTGCTTTCGCGACGCGGACGGGAGTAGAAAAAGCCATGCGCCTGGCCCTCTTCGAGCCTGATATTCCGCAGAATCTCGGCGCCTTCATCCGTCTCGCCGCCTGCCTGGGCGTGCCGCTGGACGTCATCGAACCCTGCGGCTTCCCGGTCGACGACAAGCGTATCCGCCGGGCCGCCATGGACTACTACGACCTCGCGACCGTTGTCCGGCATGCGTCCTGGGCCGCTTTCCGGCGCGTCCATCTCGAGGGGCGGCCGCCCGGCCGGCTGGTCCTGCTCACCACGTCGGGTGCGGCAGCCTTCCCCGATGTGACTTTCCGGGCCGATGATACGCTGCTGCTCGGCCGCGAAAGCGCGGGCGTTCCCCAGGACATCCACGACGTGGCCGACGTCCGGTTGCGCATCCCCGTGCAGCCCGGCGCCCGCTCGCTCAATGTCGCGCTGGCGGCGGCAATGGTATTGAGCGAGGGCCTGCGCCAGACCGCGGGCTTTCCGAGAGCCCCATGAGCAAATCCCCCTCCTCCGCCCCCCGCACGGCGACCGGCCCCAACGGCCCCTCCCTGCTTCCCGACGAGGCGACCGTCCTTCGCTGGAAGGACACCGCACGCCACTGGTTCGGAACCCTGCGCAATCGCATCTGCGCCGAATTCGAGAAGGTCGAGGACGAGCTTACAGGCGCGCACGCGGATCTGCCGGCCGGCCGCTTCGGGCGCAAGGAATGGCGGCGCGATGAAGGACCCGCCGGCGAAGACTGCGGCGGCGGCACCATGGCGCTGATGCACGGCCGGGTGTTCGAGAAGGTGGGCGTCAACGTCTCGACCGTGTTCGGCGAGTTCAGCCCGGAGTTTCGCAGCCAGATTCCCGGCGCCGCCCAGGACCCCCGCTTCTTCGCTTCGGGCATTTCGCTGGTGGCCCATCCGCGCTCGCCCAAGGTGCCGGCCGTCCACATGAACACCCGCTTCATCGTGACGACGCGCGCCTGGTTCGGCGGCGGCGCCGACCTCACGCCGATGGTGCCACACGAGCCCGACACGCGCGACTTCCACGCGGCATTCAAGGCGACGTGCGATCGGCATGATGCGTCGTATTACCCGCGCTTCAAGGAATGGTGCGACGAGTATTTCTTCCTGCCGCATCGCGGCGAGGCGCGCGGCGTGGGCGGCATCTTCTACGACTATCTCGATTCAGGCGATCACGCGCGCGACCTCGCCTTCACCCGCGGTATCGGCGAGACCTTCCTCGACGTCTATCCACGGCTCGTGCGCAGCCACATGAACGAGCCGTGGACCGCGGCCGAGCGCGAGCACCAGCTCGTACGCCGCGGCCGCTATGTCGAATTCAACCTGCTGCACGACCGCGGTACCAAGTTCGGCCTGATGACCGGGGGCAATGTCGAGGCGATCCTGATGTCGCTGCCGCCCGAGGCGCGCTGGCCCTAGCGGCGCGACATCGCGACACCCGCGAGCAACGGTGCGGCGAAGAGCGCAAGAATCAGTAGCGGATAAGGGGCGCCCCACCAGAAGGCGAAGCGATCGAGAAACGACGCCGGATCCTCGCCATAGGTCAGCCGCGCATAGAGAAAGTCGACGAAAACGGTGGAGACGGGCCACAGCAGCGCCGCCAGCAGCGCCGCCTCGAACCAGCGCGATCCAACTGTATGCCGGGCATGGATGAAGGCCATCAGCACGACATAAGGCAGCGGCACCAGGGCCTTGTACCACTCGACCGCGCGTACCGAGAGCGTCGCCGCGATCCAGGTGTCGCCCACGAGATCGTTCAACACGACAAGAAGCGCGATCGCGATCCAGAGCGCGAACGTGAGGCCGGGCAGGATCACGTCGCGGCCCTCATTCCGAATGGGCCAGACGGTCCAGTTCAGCCCGGCAGGCTGCGCGATCGGCGGAAAAGTCACCGTCGATCCACCACCGCTCGACCGCTTCGATCAGTGCGCCGACACGAGGACCGGGTTTTAGGCCGAGCTTCAGCGCATCGCCGCCGCTCACTGGCAGCTCCGGCGGCGTCCAGCTTCGCGCCAAGGCGAGAGCCGCCCGCCAATCGCCCGCCGCGTCGAAGGCGAGCAGCAGACGGTCGGCGTAGAGATTGTTGCCGAGATGATAGATGCCGGCCCGCCAGGCTTTCGGGCCGCCCGCGATGTCGATGGCGGGCTCGGACGCCAGCATGACTTCGAGGCGCAGTGCCTGCTGGGTGGAAAGTTTTAGACGCTTGCCGATTGCCGTGGCATCGGCGCCCGGCGGGAGGATCGCGGCAAGCCGGCGCAGCGGATCGGGTTGGTCTTCCCGGGTGATCAGAGGCTTGAGGCATGCGACGCCGGCATACTCCGGCAGCCAATGGTCGAGCGCGCCGGCTTCGGCCATCGCCTGCAGCGCGTCGGCCGGAGCCGGCGCCGCAAGGAGACGCAGCAATTCCTTGGCGACCCGTTCGCCCGACAGGCCGCCCAGCGCGCCGGCATTGCGCCTGCAGGCATCGAAGCTCGGCCCATCGAGCGGCGCGCGGCCATACCAGGCATGAAAGCGGAAGAAACGCAGCACGCGCAGCCGGTCCTCGACAATGCGGCCGTCGGCGTCGCCGATGAAGCGCACACGGCCGGCGGCAAGGTCGCTCCGGCCGTCGAACGGATCGTACAGCGTGCCGTCGCGGTCGGCGTAGAGCGCGTTGAAGGTGAAGTCGCGGCGGCTTGCGTCTTCCAGCCAGTCGTCGGTGAAGGCCACGACAGCGCGTCGACCGTCGGTTTCGACGTCGCGGCGAAGCGTCGTCAGCTCAAACCGGCTGCCCTCGACCACGGCCGTCACCGTGCCGTGCTTCAGGCCGGTCGGCACCGACTTCAGTCGGGAAGCGGCGAGCGCACGCATGATTGTCTCGGGCGGCTTATCGACGGCCATGTCTATATCGTCGATAGCGCGATCCAGCACTGCATTGCGCACGCAGCCACCCACGAAGCGCGCCGCGATGCCGGCCCGGCCGAGCGACTCGAAAAGCGCACGCACCGGCAGCGTATCCATCCAGGGCTGCGGCTTGAGACGTCCAGTTGCCTTCATGGAGCGAAGAGGCCGCCGTAACCCTGGTTCTGGGTGAAGAACATCACGACGAAACCGGTGATCGTGCAGGCAAGGCCCGCGATGGCGAGCCAGGTGATGGGCATGTCCTGCCAGACCGGCAGCGTGCCGGCGATCTTGCGCTCCTGCTTGATCTTGACCGCCCACGCCCAGAGGAAGAAGGCGACGGTCGGCGCCATGACAAGTCCGAGGACCAACAGTACGACGCGCATGGGGCTACTCCGGGCCCGCGTCACTCGCCGGCGGTGAGGACAAAATGCAGGTTCTTCAGCATACCGGCAGTTGCGCCCCAGATGTAGCGCTCTCCGTAGGGCATGGCGTAGTAGCGCCGCTCGCGGCCCTGCCAGATACGGCTGTCGATGCGATGGTTCCGTTCATCGAGAAAATGCGCGAGCGGCACCTCGAAGACGTCGGCGACCTCGCGCGGATCCGCACGGGTCGTGAATCCCGGCGCGACGATGCCCACGATCGGCGTGATCTCGTAGCCCGTGCCGGTGCGGTAAAGATCGACCGGCCCGATCACCTCGACGAAGCTTCGGGCGAGGCCCACCTCTTCCTCGGTCTCGCGCAGCGCCGTTGCCACGGCGTCGGCATCCTCCGCCTGCTGGCGCCCGCCGGGGAAGGCGATCTGGCCGGCATGGCTCGGCATGTCGTCGGTACGCTGCGTCAAAAGCACCGTCATGCCGGACTCGTGCCGCACCAGCGGCATCAGCACCGCAGCCGACCGCCAGCTCTCCGGCACCGGCACGACACCATTGAGGGAGAAGTCGCTGCCGAGGGGCGGGGCAGTTACCGGCAAACCCGATGCCAAACGCCTGCTGCGTTCGCGTACCCGCTGCACAATTTCGTCAACCTTCATGCCCTTGTTCCGGCCTCATTTCTGGGCTTCCCTCAAACCTAATCCCATCGATCACAGGAGCGCCCCGGTGGCCCCCGACACATCGACTGCAACCGACACCGACGCCCTCGCCGCCCTCGCCGACATCGAACGCCTGGGCAGCCAGTTGAGGGCGGCTCGCACCGCCATCGGCAAGGTCATTTATGGCCAGCAGGACGTTATCGATCAAACGCTCGTTGCGCTTCTCTCGGGCGGTCACCTGCTGCTGATCGGCGTCCCCGGCCTCGCCAAGACCAAGCTTGTGGACACTCTCGGTATCGTTCTGGGGATGGAAACCAAGCGCATCCAGTTCACGCCCGACCTGATGCCCGCCGATATCCTGGGTTCCGAGGTGCTGGAGGAAAGCGATGGCGGGCGGCGCTCGTTCCGCTTCCTGCAGGGCCCGGTGTTTGCCCAGTTGCTGATGGCCGACGAAATCAACCGCGCCAGCCCGCGTACCCAGTCCGCCCTGCTGCAGAGCATGCAGGAAAAGCACGTGACCGTGGCGGGCAAGCGCTACGACCTGCCGGCCCCGTTCCATGTGCTGGCGACGCAGAACCCGCTGGAGCAGGAAGGCACCTACCCGCTGCCCGAGGCCCAACTCGACCGCTTCCTGCTGCAAATCGATGTCGGCTATCCCGACGAGGGCGCCGAACGCCAGATCATGATCGGCACCACTGGCGCCACCATGGCGATGGCCGACCAGGCCCTGACGCCGGCCGATCTCATGGCCGCGCAATCATTGGTGCGCCGCCTGCCGATCGGCGAAAGCGTGGTCGACGCCATCCTGAAATTGGTACGCGCCGGCCGGCCGGAGAGTTCCGATCTCGACATCGTACGCAACCGAGTGGCCTGGGGCCCCGGTCCGCGCGCCAGCCAGGCCTTTATGCTGGCCAGCCGCGCCCGGGCGATCATCCAGGGCCGTCTCGCACCATCGGTCGACGACGTCGTGGCGCTCGCCGGGCCGATCCTGCGCCATCGCATGGCGGTGAATTTCTCGGCCCGTGCCGAGGGTGTCACGGTCGAATCGGTGATCGCCCAGATGTGCGCGCGGCTCGCCTAGTCCTGGCCTGGGCATTGCAGCGCCACAGCCAATGGCCGCACCCTCAACCCTTCACCGCTCGCTCGAACTCGCCGGCACCCTGCCCGCGCTGATGGTGGCGGCCGATCGCGTCGCCGCGACCGTCATCCAGGGTGTCCACGGCCGCCGTCGGGTCGGCCAGGGCGATGCCTTCTGGCAGTACCGGCCCTATCGCGACGGCGACAGCGCCAACCAGATCGACTGGCGGCAGAGCGCGCGCAGCCGGCACCTGTTCGTGCGCGAAACCGAATGGGAAGCCGCAGCCAGCGTCTGGCTGTGGCGGGACGCGTCACCGTCGATGCAATACACCTCGTTGAAGAATATCGACACCAAGGCGATGCGCGGCGAACTGATCACGCTGGCGCTGTCGAGCCTGCTGGCCGACGCCGGCGAGCGCGTCGCCGTGCTGGGCGGCGGCATGCGGCCGACTTCGGGACGCGTGGCGGTGCGGCGGATTGCCGAGACGCTGTACGACGAAACCCGTGACGAAACGCGCCTCAGGCCCAGCCTGCCGCCGATGGTCCCGGTGCCCGCACACGGCACCATCGTCCTGGTCTCCGACTGGCTCGACCCGCTCGACAAGATCGAGGCCGTCATCCGCTACTACGCCAGCGTCGGCGTGCGCGGCCATATCGTGCAGGTGCTCGATCCGGCCGAGGAAGACCTGCCGTTCGACGGCCACGTGAAGTTCGAAGGCCTGGAAGCCGAGGGCCAGCACACGATCCGCCGGGTCGAGACCGTGCGCACGGCCTATGGCGCCAGACTGGCGGCACAGAAGGACGGCCTTCAGCGCCTGGCGCGACCGGCCAACTGGACGGTCCACCAGCACCGCACCGACCGGCCGCCGCAGACCGTTCTGCTCTCCCTTTATCTCGCGATGGCCGACTTGCGTCGGCTGAACGCGGCCTGAGTGCCCGTGCTCGGTCTCGGCGCTTTCGCCTTCGCAGCCCCGGGCATGCTGGCATTGCTGCTGGCGCTGCCGGTGATCTATTGGCTGCTGCGCCTGATCCCGCCGCTGCCCAAGCTGGTGCGCTTCCCGGCGATCCGGCTGCTGATCGGACTGGAACCGACCGAACAGACGCCAATGAAGATGCCGTGGTGGCTGCTGCTGCTACGCCTGCTGCTGGCCGCGGCGCTGATCCTGGCCGTCGCCCGGCCGCTCCTCAATCCCCAGGCCGATCTGCCAGGCCGGGGTCCGCTGCTGCTGGTAATCGACGACGGCTGGTCCTCGGCGCCGGGCTGGATGACACGCATCGCCCATGCCGAGCGCCTGATCCAGCGCGCCGAGCGCGGTGGCCGGACCGTCGTGTTGATGGGCACGGCGCCCGCCCCGATCGATCAGCCGACCACCCGGCGCGGAGCGCTGCGGCCGGATGAAACCCGCACCATCCTGCGTGCCTTCCGGCCCAAGCCCTGGCCGACCGATCGCGCCGCGGCAGCGGCCGAACTCGACCAGATGCAGCTCGACCCCGGCGCCTATGCGGTCTGGCTGAGCGACGGCCTGGAGGACGAGGGCGCGGCGCGGCTGACCGAACGGCTGCGCCGCTTCGACGGATTGCAGGTCGTGGTGCCCGATCAGGCCAGCACGCCACTTCTGCTGCTGCCGCCGGTGGCGGAGGGCCGTGACCTCAAGGTTCGGGCGTTGCGGCCGGCCGCGGACGGGCCGCGCAAGGTGGCGGTCCAGGCGGCCGACGAGCAGGGCCGGGTCGTGGCCCGCATCGACGTCGATTTCGCCGCCACTGCGACCGAAGGCGAAGGCGTCCTGCCGACGCCGGCCGAACTGCGCAACCGCATGGCGCGGCTCGACATCGAAGCCCAAGGCGGCGCCGGCAGCGCCGTGCTGCTCGACGAGCGCCATCGCCGCCGGCCCGTCGCCATCATGGGCGAGCGCGCCACGGCAGGCGGCCAGCCGCTGCTGCAGGAAGTCTATTTCCTCGAGCGCGCCCTCGATCCCTACGTCAGCCTCAGCATCGGCGATCTCGAAACGGTGCTGAACCGAAACACGGCGGTCCTGCTGATTCCCGATGGCGCGGTCCCCTCGGCCAACGACCGTGATGAAATCGCCAAGTGGATCGAGCGTGGCGGTGTGGCCGTGCGCTTTGCCGGCGCCAATCTCGCCGCCGGGGCCGACACTCTGGTGCCGACGCGGCTCAGGCTGGGCGATCGGGCGCTGGGCGGCGTCATGAGTTGGGGCGAGCCCAGCGCGCTTGCCGAGTTCCCCGCCAACAGTCCCTTCCTCGGCATCCCGATCCCCAAGGACGTGCGCATTTCCCAACAGGTCCTGGCTGAGCCGACGCCTGACCTCGCCGAAAAGACCTGGGCGCGACTGGCCGACGGCACGCCGCTTGTCACCGCCGAGAAGCGCGGCCAAGGCTATCTCGTGCTGATCCACACCACCGCGAACACGGGATGGAGCAATCTCTCGCTGTCCGGCCTGTTCGTGAACATGCTGCAACGGTTGGTGACGCTGTCGCGTGGTGTCGCCGGCGACGGCGTCAACAAGGCGCTGAAGCCGTGGCGCACGCTCGACGGCTTTGGCCGGCTGGGTGCGCCGCCGGCCGGAGCGCAAATTCTGCCGGCCGATGCTGGCGAGACCTTCAAGCCCAAGCCCGCCACGCCACCCGGCCTCTACGGCGACGAGAACGCCCAGGTGGCCTTCAATATCGGCGGCCGCGTCGGCACGCCGAAACCGCTGGTGCTGCCCGGCGGCGTGGCGACCGACAAACTGTCGGAAGGCGGCGAGACCGACCTGTCGCGCTGGTTCCTGCTCGCGGCCCTGCTGCTGCTGCTGGCCGATCTCCTGATCTCGCTGTGGCTGCGCGGCCTGCTGCCGCGCGCCGTACGCCTGGGACGCGCGGCACCGGCGGCACTGTTGCTGCTGGCCATGTTCGCCGGCGCACCGGACGCTGACGCCCAGCAGTCGCCGCCACCGCCACGGCCGCAGTTCCAGCCGCAACCCTCCGCACCGGCCAGCCCGGCGACGCGCGACCGTCCAGGACCGCCGCCGCTCAGCCTCGAGCAGGCGCTCAAGGGCTCGCTCGATATCCGGCTCGCCTACATCCTGACCGGCGACAAGGAGGTTGACGACATCAGCAAGGCGGGCCTCGAAGGCCTGAGCGAGATCCTGCGCAACCGAACCTCGGTCGAGCCGGCCGACCCGGTCGGGCTCGATCTCGAACGCGACGAGCCCCGCCTCTATCCGTTCATCTACTGGCCGGTCACCTCGACGCAACCCGCCCTGTCGCCGCGCGCCGCGGCATCGCTCGACCGCTACCTGCGCACGGGTGGCATCATCTTCATCGACACGCGCGACCAGCAGCTCAGCTTCGACCGGCCGACCGGCGGCAATCCCGACCTCAAGCGCCTTCTGGCCGGTGTCGAGACGCCGCCGCTGATCGCCATGCCGCCCGATCATGTGCTGACCCGGGCGTTCTACCTGCTGTCCGACATGCCGGGCCGCTGGCAGGGCGGCAAGATCTGGATCGAGTCGGGCGGCGGCCGCGTCAATGACGGTGTCACCACCATCATCATCGGCGCCAACGACTATGCCGGCGCATGGGCGGTCGACCAGCGCGGTCGCGGCCTGATGCCGGTTACCCCGGGGGGCGAAACACAACGCGAGATGGCGTTCCGCGTCGGCGTCAATCTCGTGATGCATGCGCTCACCGGCAACTACAAGGACGACCACGTGCACTTGCCCGACATCATGCAGAGGCTCCGGCGATGAACCCGACGTCGGCCGTCTCCGTCGCTTTCGATCCGCTGCTGCCGTGGCCGGTGCTCGCGGTGCTGGGTGGTGTGGGCCTGGTACTGGTGCTGCTCGGCCTGCGCGCCGGCGCCCGCGGCACGATCTGGCGGCTCGGCTCGATCGCCGTCGTCCTGGCGGCGCTGGCAAATCCTGCCCTGATCGAAGAGCAGCGCAAGCCGATCGCCGACGTGGCGCTGGTCGTGGTCGACGACAGCGACTCGATGGCCATCGGTGAGCGCCGGAAGCAGGCCCAGGCGGCGCGGGAGTCGCTGAAGCGCAAGCTCGGCCAGCAGGAAGGCCTCGAGATCCGCGAGGTCGTGCTGCCGCCGGCCCAGATCCAGCTCGGCAGCGAACGGCCGGGCGGCACGCGCCTGATCGAAACCATGCGCTCCGCGCTGGTAGAAGTGCCGCCGGAACGATTGGCGGGCGTCGTGCTGTTGACCGACGGTCAGGTCCACGACGTCCCGGCCGGGCTGCCGCCCGAACTCGGCGGCGCACCATTGCATGGCCTGATCGCCGGCAAGAAGAACGAACGTGACCGACTGATCGTGGTCGAGCAGTCGCCGCGCTTTGGCGTGGTGGGTCGCGAAGTGACGACCAAGTTCCGGATCGAGGATCCGGCCGGCGGCACCGCGCCGGTGACCCTGTCGGTCGGCGGCGAAGTGATGCGCCGGCTCGACGTTCCGGTCGGACGCTCGGTCGAACTGCCGATCGTTGTCGGCAATCCCGGCGCCAACGTGGTCGAGCTGGAGGTCGGTGCCGGGTCGAGCGAACTTACGCTCGACAACAACCGCGCCCTTTTCACCATCAACGGCGTGCGCGACCGACTGCGCGTGTTGCTGGTGTCGGGCGAGCCCTACCAGGGCGAGCGGGCGTGGCGGAACCTGTTGAAGAGCGATCCTGCGGTCGATCTCATCCACTTCACAATCCTGCGGACGCCGCAGAAGGACGATTTCACGCCGGTGCGCGAGCTGTCGCTGATCGTCTTCCCGATGCGCGAGCTGTTCGAGCAGAAGCTCAAGGAATTCGACCTCATCATTTTCGACCGCTACGAGTCGGGAAACCTGATCACCCGCGACTATTTCCGCAACATCGCGGAATACGTGAAGAGCGGCGGCGCGCTGCTGGTCTCGGTCGGCCCGGTGTTCGCCACGCAGCGCTCGCTCTACCGCACGCCGCTGGGCGCCATCCTGCCGGCGGCGCCGCTGGGCGACGTGCTCGAGACGCCCTTCAAGCCCAAGGTCAGCGAAATCGGCCAGCGCCATCCGGTCACTGCCAACCTGCCGCAGGCCGGCCAGCCCGACAAGGAGCCGGAGTGGGGTCGCTGGTTCCGCCTCGTCACCGCGCGCACCGAGCGCGGCAACGCCGTCCTTGCGGGCGCCGAGGACAAGCCGCTGGTGGTTCTCGACCGCGTCGGCGAGGGTCGCGTGGCGCAGCTCATGTCCGATCACCTGTGGCTGTGGAACCGCGGCATCGACGGCGGTGGCCCACAGCCCGAACTGGTGCGTCGCGTGGCGCACTGGCTGATGAAGGAGCCTGATCTCGAGGAAGAGGCCCTGCGGGCGACGGCCGTCGGCGGTCGCATCGAGGTGACGCGCCGCACCCTTGCCACGACGTTTCCACCGGTCACCATGACCTCACCGGACGGCAGCACCCGCACGCTCAGCCTGCGCCAGACCGCGCCCGGCCTCGGCCTCGGTGTCGTCGATGTCGACAGGCCCGGCCTCTACCGCTTCGACGACGGCACGCTGCGCACCGTGGCGGCGGTCGGCAGTCCCGACCCGTTGGAATTCTCCGATGTCCGCGCGACCGACGCCAAGCTGAAGCCCCTGATCGAGGCCTCGGGCGGCGGCATGCTGTGGCTGGTCGATCAGCCCGACCCGGACATCCGCACCGTGCGGCCGGGCCGCGCCGCCGGCGGTTCGGACTGGATCGGGCTCCGCCGCAACGAGGGCTATACCGTGGCCGGCATCAATCAGCTGCCGCTGTTGCCCGGCATCCTGGTCGCGGTGGCCTTCCTGATGGCAATTGGCAGCGCCTGGTGGCGCGAGGGACGGTAGCGGCCGTTACCAATCCGAAACTTGATCGGGGGTTTTCCGGCGCCATTTTGGGGGCCAAGAGGTAACCCATGATCGAACTCAGACCCTTCGAGAAACTCGGCAAGTCGAACCACGGCTGGCTGAACGCCAACTTCCATTTCAGCTTTGCCGAATACCGCAATCCCGACCGCGTGCACTGGGGTGCGCTGCGCGTGTGGAACAACGATCGCATCGCGCCGGACTCCGGCTTCCCGCCGCATCCCCATCGCGACATGGAGATCGTGACCTACGTCATCAAAGGCGCGATCACCCATCAGGATCACCTCGGCAACGAGGGCCGTACCGAAGCGGGCCAGATCCAGGTGATGAGCGCGGGCAACGGCATCCAGCACGCCGAGTATAATCGCGAGGACGCGGAGACCGAGCTGTTCCAGATCTGGATCCTGCCCAACAAGCAGGGTGTGCCGGCGCGCTGGGAGACCGTCGATTTCCCGGCCGAGGCACGCGACGGCAAGCTGGTGCCACTGGCGTCGGGCCGCGGCCATGACGGCGCCATCCCGCTTTACGCCGACGGCGCGCTGTTCGCCGGCACGCTGAAGGCCGGCCAGACGATCCGCCAGAAGCTCGGCGGGAAGCCCACGTATCTCGTACCGGCCAAGGGCAAGGTCGAGGTGCGCGGCGGCGACGGCAAGCCTGTCACTGCCAATGCCCGCGACGGCGTGGCGGTGGCCGATCAGGACGAGATCGAGATCACGGCGATCGAGGATGCCGAGATTGTGCTGGTCGAAACCGACAAGCTGAACTGAGACCCCACGCGATTGACGATGCTGACCGGGCGGGCTTTGATCCCGCCCGGTTCTGTTTGGGGGAACGCCATGGCCTACAAGGGCTTCGATCTGACGGGCAAGGTGTCGCTGATCACCGGCGGCAACGGAGGCATCGGCCTCGGCATGGCGGAGGCCTTGGCCGAGGCCGGCGCCGACGTCTGCATCTGGGGCACGAACCCCGCCAAGAGCGCCGCCGCCGCGGAGAAGCTGAAACGCTTTGGCCGCAAGGTGCATACCCAGATCGTCGATGTCGGCGACGAGAAGCAGGTCGAGGCGGGCTTTGCCGAGACGATCAAGGTCATGGGCCATGTCGACAATTGCGTCGCCAATTCCGGCGTCTCGGGCCGCGGCAAGGGCGCCATCCTCGAGATGACATACGACGAGTGGCGCCGGGTCATGCGGGTCAATCTGGATGGTGTTTTCTTCACCTTCCGTGCCGCCGCCAAGCACATGGCCGAGCGCGGCAACGGCGGTTCGCTGGTCGCCATGGCCAGCACCGCGGCCATCGAGGGGGCGGCCCGCTCCAGCCACTACGGCGCAAGCAAGGGCGGCGTCACCGCCATGGTCCGGGCGCTCGCGGTCGAGCTGGCGCGCTACAAGATTTCCGTCAATTCGATCCTGCCGGGCTGGATCGAGACCGAGATGACGGCCAATGCCTTCGGCAACGAAAAGTTCGCCGGCAATGTGATGCCGCGCATTCCGGAGCGCCGCTGGGGCACCGGCGCCGATTTCGGTCCGATCGCGGTCTATCTGGCAAGCCAGGCCACCGCCTATACGACGGGGCGCGACTTCGTTATCGATGGTGGCTATACCTTGTTCTAGTCCGTGGCCTTTCGGGAGAATTGAAGATGATCAAGAAGCTCGCAGCCTGTGTGGTCGTGTCCATGGCGTTTGCCGCCCTGCCCGCGCTGGCGCAGCCCGCCAAGCCGGCACCGGCCGCCGCCGCGCCAGCCGCCGAGGACAAGTATGTCGGCTACTACTATCCCAAGCCGACAACGGTCGAGAATTACACATCGCCGATGCAGATGATCGCCGGCGCCGAGCGCCCGCAGCGCGTCCAGTTCGTCACCGTCGTCTCGCAGGGCACGATCCAGTCGGCCTACCGGGTTCCCTATTCGGTGTTCGTCAAGGGCGACAAGGCCGAAAAACTGATCCTCGTCGGCCTGCAGCCGGGCGAGTTGAATTCGATCTACCGGATCCGGGCTATCCTCGCCAACATGACCACGATGTCACGCCTGTCACCGTTCTTCCAGGAGCGCACCGTGGCCGAGGACGCGAACTTCTACGACCTGCTGAAGATGCTGGGCTTCACGCAGCTCACCGCCACCGACGGCGAGAAGTTCGCCTATCAGGTGAATATTAAGTAGGGCGCCTTCACAGGCGCCGGCGGGCGGCAGCGCTTGTAGTCAAGCGCGAGAGCCCGCGTGGTAGGAATGGCGCACCGAGACTAACATCGAGATTCTTTCTGCACTGCGCGGCGCCCGCGCTTCGGTCGCTTCGCTCCCTGCAGCGCTACACGCCGCCGGAGATTGCTAACGCAAGGCGTTAGCAATCTCCTGGTGATACCAGCCGAGTGCCTTCTCGAACTTGCCGAAGGTCTGCACGCGGTTGGCGCCGCTCCTGAAATTCGCCTGGACGCTGGCACCGACCGTGAAGTCCTCGTCGAGCGCAGCCAGGATCAGATCCTGGTTAGTCTTCCAATAGCTTTCCGGCTTCTTCGCCCGCTCCAGGGGATCGACCAGCACCGAGACGTTGATCAGCGCCTCGTCGGGCGACACCGGGAAGCTGGTGAAGACGCCGCAGTGGTCCTGGGTATAGGCCAGCACGGTGTTGGGGAAGAGGTTGTAGAGCACGACCGCATGGTCGCGGAGCTGCCAGGTCTCGCGCGGCTGGTTCTCCACTTCTAGGATCGACGGCCGGCAGACGGCGAAACGGGAATGACGCTCGCGGCGTTCGTAGGCGGTGATGTTGTCGAGGAACAGCGGCGCCACGCTGGCGCCGTGCAGGTAACGGAAGTGGTAGAGCTCGAGAAAGGTGTCGATCACCAGCTTCCAGTTCATGCGCGGACGGATCGGCGTCGTGCTGTGCACCTCCCAACCATGCATGTCCCAGGACGCAAGATCGGCGTTAACCGGCCCGAGAAAGGCGTCCATGTCGATGTCGGCGCTCTGGCCCGGTTCAAGCGCCGTCGGCACCACGAAGACCATGCCGCAGCGCTCGGCGACGGCAAGCGGGCGCAGCCCGTGCGTTGCGCGATCGACTTCGCCGAACCAGACCCCGTCGGTGATGCCCAAAAGCCTGCCGGTGAGGTCGTAGCTCCAGCCGTGATAGGGACAGACAAAGGCGCGCTTGTTCGAGCCGCAGGGCTTCAGTTCCACGGTGGCACTGCGGTGGCGGCAGACATTGAGGAAGGCGTGCAGCTTGCCGTCGGCGCCCCGGGTGACGAGGATCGGCTGGCCGGAATCGCTGCTGGCGACGAAGTCGCCGGGCTTGCGCAACTGGGCGGAGAACGCGACCACGACCGGGTACTTGCGGAACAGCACGGCCTTCTCGCGTTCGAAGCGGTCGGTGTCGAAATACTCCTCGACCGACGTGTGACTGACCTGCCCGTCGTCGCGCGCGTTGGCGCGCGCCATGCCGTGCATGCGCTCGATATAGGCCACCTGGTCGGCGTGGTGCATCGTCTGCTCCGCGGTCAGATCGCGTTCATGCCGCCGTCGATCACCAGCTCGGTGCCGGTGACGAAGCGCGATTCGTCGGAAATCAGGTAGAGGATGCCATAAGCGATGTCCTGCGGCGCGCCGAAATCGCCGATCGGAATGTTGCGGCGCACACGCTCCTTGGTCTTGTCGTCGGGCATGATGCCCTCGCCCATCGGCGTCAGGATGACGCCGGGATGGACCGAATTGCAGCGCACCTTGTAGCCCTTGCGGGCGCAGTCAATGGCCACGGTCTTGGTGAACTGGCGCACCGCCCCCTTGCTGGCGCCGTAAGCCGCGAGGTTGGGCGTGCCGAGGAAGGCCGCCAGCGAAGAGAGATTGACGATCGAGCCGCCGCCTGAGCTTCGAATCGCCGGCACGCCGTGCTTGCAGCCGAGGAACACGCCCTGCACGTTGATCGACAGCATGCGCTGCCACTGCTCGACCGTCTCGCTCTCGAAGGTCGACGGATAAGGCCCGGCGATGCCGGCATTGTTGACCAGCCCGTCGAGCCGGCCCTCGCGCGTCAGGATGTCCTGGATGATCCGCTTCCAATCGGCTTCGTGAGACGTATCCTGCTCCTCGAAGCGG
>Ga0207952_1000090_pt1 | contig 95662 bp, 93 predicted proteins | sample SubbioR12Aug_8Ca_FD_184831 | JGI IMG/M metagenome (GOLD analysis project Ga0207952, IMG submission 184831) | Serpentinite rock and fluid subsurface biosphere microbial communities from McLaughlin Reserve, California, USA - CR12Aug_8Ca (SPAdes) | ecosystem: Environmental > Terrestrial > Deep...
TCCCGGCATAGTGCTCCATGGTCGTCCCCAGTGATGCTTGGAGCAGGCTAATCCCTGACTCCGTCACACCATCAGTCTGAGGGACGACCACCCAACCCGCGAGGGGCCGGCCCGTTACCCCATCTAGCCGGCCAGCCGCTCGACGATGGCGTCGATGTGCAGGCGGGCGACGTCGATGGCGGGAAAGCCCGCGGTCGCCTCGTCGAAGATCACGGCGAGGTCGGTGCCGGCCAGCAGGATCGCCTCGACGCCGTCGCGCCGCTGCAGGTCGGCGGCGATACGGCGCAGCCCCGCAGTGTCGGCCTCGTTGCCGGCTTGCGTGTCCAGGATGCGTTGATAGGCCTTGCCGATGAAGTCGATCTCGTCGGGCCGGGGCTTGGCAATGTCGACGCCGGCGAGCTGGCCCCACAGGCCGCCCTCGACGGTGAAGACCGTGCCGAACAGCGCCACGCGCCTGATCCTGCGGGCGCTGAGTTCGGCGCCGATCGGATCGACGATGTTGATGAGGGGCAGGCGCGTGCGTTTCAGCAGTTGCGCGATGCAGATGTGCGGCGTGACGGCCGGGATCACCGCCGCCTCGGCGCCGGCGCGGGCCATCCGCTCGATGAACGATGCGAGATAGTCGGCCAGCTCGTCGAGCTTGCCCGCGCGCACCAGGCCTTGTCCGGTGTCGACGTCGGCGTGGGTGATCACCAGATCGGGGACGATGCCGCGGGCTTTGCAGGCCGCCGCGATCTTTTCGTAGTAGTGGACGGTGGCGCCGACACCCAGGCCACCGATCAGTCCGACGCACGTCATGTCACGTCACGTCGTCGGGAAGTTGCGCGTCCACACCGGCGCCAGCTCTGGCACCTGGTCGGCGCGGTGGGCGATGGCGAAGAGGCGGGGCGTCTCGGTCTCGAACCAGCCGCGCTTGGGCCGCCAGCGCGTCATGATCCCGGCATAGATGTCGAGCGCGGAGAAGCGTTCGCCCAGGAACCACGGGCTGCCGGCCTCGCCCTCGATCTGGCGCCACAGCTTCTGGGCATAGGCATCGGTGGCGGCGCGGAACGGATCGCGTGCCGAATTGACCGAGATGAAGCGCGACGGATCGTCGGCGTAGGTGAAGGTCGGATAGATGTTGGCGACGATGAACACCAGCCAGCGCAGGAATTTGGCGCGCTCCTTGGCGCTGGCCGCGGGGACCAGTGAATCCTTGCCGGTGATATCGGCCAGCAGGAGCGTGATCGCCGCGCTCTCGCTCATCACGCTGCCGTCCGGCATCACCAGCGTCGGCACCTGGGCCAGCGGATTGACCTTCTCGAGCCTGTCGCGCGCGCCGGGCGTGCGGAACAGGTCCTCGACCGGTTCGAACGTGAAGGGCAGCCCGTACCAGACGAGCTGCGCCTCGACGATCGAGGAGCCCCAGCCGGCGCGTCCCCAGAGCTTGTAGGTCATGATGTCATCCTGAGCGCAGCGAAGGATCTCACGTTTCTAGCAGAATCGCAGGTTGGTCTGTCAGATCCTTCGCTTCGCTCAGGACGACAGAAGTGGGTTATGGCTTCTGCAGCGGCTGGATCAGGCTCGACGTGTCCCAGCGCCCGCCGCCGCGCTCCTGGACGCGCTGATAGAACTGGTCGACCAGCGCGACCACCGGCATCTGCGCCTTCCAGCGCTTGCCCTCGGCCATGGCGATGCCGAGGTCCTTGCGCATCCAGTCGACGGCGAAGCCGTAGTCGAACTTGCCGGCGATCATGTTCTGCCAGCGATTGTCCATCTGCCAGCTTTGCGCCGCGCCCTTGGAGATGGCGCTCATCACCTTGTCCATGTCGAGGCCGGCGCGCTGGCCGAGGTTCAGCGCCTCGGAGAGCGTCTGGACCAGGCCGGCGATGCACATCTGGTTCATCATCTTGGTGATCTGGCCCGAGCCCGGCGGGCCGATCAGCGTCACCGCCTTGGAGAAGGCGTCGGCCACCGGCTTGGCCCGGTCGAACGGCGCCTGCTCGCCGCCGCACATCACGGTGAGCTGGCCGTTTTCCGCACCGGCCTGGCCGCCCGACACAGGCGCATCGATGAAGTCGACGCCGATCTTCTTCGCCGCCGCGTGCAGCTCACGGGCGATGTCGGCCGAGGCCGTGGTGTTGTCGAACAGGATCGCACCCTTTGCGACGCCGGCCAGGGCGCCGTCGTCGCCCAGCATCACCGCGCGCAGATGGTTGTCGTCGCCGACGCAGGAGAACACGATCTCCTGGCCGGCCGCCGCCTCCTTCGGAGTCTTGGCGGCCTTGCCCTTGTGCTTCTTGGTCCACGCCTCGGCCTTGGCGAAGGTACGGTTGTAGACGGTGACGTCGTGGCCCTTGGCCGCGAGATGCCCCGCCATCGGAAAGCCCATTACGCCCAGACCCAGAAATGCCACCTTGGCCATCGTTCTCTCCCACAAATCCTGTGTTGCGGGCGCGATCATACGGCCAAATCAGGCCGATGCCAGCGGCCCTGTCGGCGTGCGCCTACGCGACGAAGCGAAGGCCGGGTATCGCTCCGATGAGCCAGTCCCGCACGCCGGAAATACGGGCAAAATAGGAGGGCGAGCCGTAGGTATCACCATCGCCGTTGGCGTTGATGCCGCAGATCGCCCAGCCGGCGCCGGTGCGCAGCCACGTCGAGCCGCCGCTGTCGCCGGACCCCAGGATGCCGTCGAGGCGGCCGGCGCCCTGGCTTTCCCGACGCAAGGTGACCCTGAGCCAATTGCCGGCGTCCTCTTCTGCGCCGCGCGGTATCGGATGCACCGCGTTCATGACTTCGTCGACGGTGTTTGTGGCGGCCGCCTTGTCCGAGCCCTCGAAGTAGATCGGCTGCTGGCCCACCGAGCCGATGCCGCGGCTGCCATAGCCCACCATCACGACTTGCGTGCCCATTTCCTTGGTGCCGCCATAAAGCGCTGGCACCGGGCCCGCATCGGTGATCGGCCGATCGAGCTCGACGACGGCAAAGTCGTAGCCCGTCCGCTCGTTGTTCTTCCAGTTGTAGAGAGGATGATAGACCACGCGCCGACCGTGGAGCACTGTGCCGCCTGGCGCGCGATAGACGTAGTAGTCGGCGGCGCCGCCGCGATCGAAGACATGGGCGGCCGTGAGAATCCGGGCGCGGCCATCGACGTTGCCCATCCAGGTGCCGGACGCGTTGCCCCAGATCCCGCCGTCGTCGTCCGACATCGCGATGATGCCGGCGAATTGCGGCTGCTGTGCGAGCGCTATGTGAGCGCCGAAGCCCTCGGCTTCGCGGCCAGGCCCGCCACCCTCGGCACGCCAGGTACTGTCGAGCACGATGACAGCGCCGGCGGGTTGCAGGACGGCGGCTGAAGAGGCGCCGACGAGACCAGCGGCAAGAAGGCGACGGCGGGTGAAGGTCATGAAGCAACCAGGAGAACAAGAACGGCGGCGAGCCCGGTCACAAGCGGCGGCAGGGCGAGCGGCCAGGCGCGGCGGTAGAGCACGGCGTCGGAGACCGGCAGCGCCAGGATGGCCGCCCCCATCGATACGCGGATCGGCGACAGCATGGTGAGGTTGGTGCAGACGCTGTTCTGGATCGCGGCGATCCAGGCCGGGTCGACGGCGATGGCATGCGCCAGCGCGGTGACCATGGGCATCAGCATGGCGTTGGCGGCCGAGCCGCCGCCCGTGAGGAAGCCGCCGACGGCGGCGAACAATGGCACGCTGGCCGCGGCGTCGCGGCCGGCCACGGCGCGCAGCGCCTCGGCGATCGAGGTCGCCATGCCTGAGCCGACATAGAATTCCGCCATCACCACGAACAGGAGCGTAACGGCGCAGGAGCGCCAGGCGCCGCGGCCCGTCTCGGCCAGCACCCGGCCGATCGACGCGCGGGCGAGGAACACCACGACGACGCCGATCGAGACCAGCCAGAAGCCCGGCGCGTAGAGCGGCGCAAAGGCCGGCTGGTTGTCGAACGGCCGCATCGCCCACAGAGGCTTCAGGAAATCGCGCAGCGGCGGCACTAGCCGCGTGGCGCAGAGCGCCAGGGTGAGCGCGACATAGGGCGCGTTGGCATGAAGCGCCGATTTCAGCCGCGCCGCATCGGGCCGCTCGTCGCGCCAGAAGCGCACGGCCAGCAGCAGCGCGGTGGGCGCGGCGCCCGCGATCTCGACGTCGCTGTAGAAATTGAACAGCCAGATCAGCGCCAGCAGCAACGCGGTCCACAGCGCATCGTCGAGCTTCTGGGCGAGCGACGTGGCGAAGCCCGCCTCGCGGGCGAAGCGCCAGTAGAGCGCGAGATAGAGGATGTGGATCGGCACCTGCAACAGGGCGGAGCTCAGGCCCAGCTGGTTGGGCGTGAGCCCGGCCAGGGTGGCGCCCACGGTCGTGCCGGTGGCGAGCGCGCCCCACGGTACCAGCGACTGGCTGTAGAGGCCGAGCAGCAGCGCCGACATGCCGCCCAGCCCCAGCCGGCGGAGCGCCGCCAGGGCGATGATGTAGCCGACGCCGAAGCCCGTGACCGATTCGGCGAAGGGCGCCAGCAGGAAGCACACCGACCACAGCCGTCGCGGATTGGCTTCCAGGGTGCCGCCGTTGGCATGCGCGCCGCGCGCCTGTTGGCAGCGGTGGAAGAACATGCCGGCGGCGATGATGGCGATGACGTGCCAGGAGAGCCAAAGCCCGGCCGAGGTCTCGCGCAGGAAGAGGCCGGGCAGGGCGCCGCCGCCTTGCTGCTGTGTCACGATGATCGCCGAGGCGGCGAGCGTGGCCGAGAGGCCGGCGAGGCCCGCCACCAGGGCACTGGCGCGGCCCGAGGCGAGCAGGCCGATCACCAGGAGGAGGGGCAGGAGGGCAAGGGTAGTGGTCATTGGCGGCGTTCTATAGCCTGCCCGGCCGGCCGATGCTTCGGTTGCGGCAGAAACGCCGTCTTGCGCCGCCGCCGCCTTTCCCTTAAACCCGCCGCCGTGCCCCGATAGCTCAGCTGGTAGAGCACGTCATTCGTAATGATGGGGTCGGCGGTTCGATTCCGTCTCGGGGCACCACTCTTTTCAGGATCCTTATTAAGTCGATGACCTGGGCGCCAGGTTTGTCGCGCCTTCCGGTCCAATGGCCTTGATCCACTTGCCGTAAAAAAGCTACGCGACGCCCTCGACTTTCCGACAGCGATCGACGTTATCGGCAGCCTATCGCGCCGACGCCTTGATCAGATCGGCCGCCTTCTCGGCGATCATGATGATGGGAATGTTGGTGTTGGCGCACACCAAGGCCGGCATCACCGAGCCGTCGACGACACGCAATCCGTCGATGCCGTAGACGCGGCACTCCGGGTCGACGACGGCCATCCGGTCATCGGCGGCGCCTATGCGGCACGTGCCGGCGGGATGGAACATCTGGCCCATCGTCGAGAAGACGGTCTGTTCCAGCGACTTTTCGTCGGTCGCCACGTCGCCGAGCGGCGTGCCGGCCCGTGCGATCAGGTGACGACGGAGCGGCGCCGGACCGTCCAGCAGGAGCGACGCGGCAAAGGCCGTCAGTCCGTTCCTGAGCGTGGTCCTGCTCAACCTGCGTACCCAGTCGCCGGTCTGCGGCAGGAAGACCTCGGTGCCGATCGCCGCGACTGACGGATCGCTCAGCAGGTCGAGCGAAAGCCGCAGGCCGTGAATCAGGCGCAGATGATCGCGGCGATCCGACAGATGACGGAACCGTACCGACGGTTCGGTGTGGGGATCGGGTGAGCGCAAGGTGACCTCGCCGCGCGAGAACGGCTTGTAGACGGCAGGTACGAGGGCCGCGATCGAGCTGCCGAGCCGGTGCCAACCGGTCCGGTTGATGATCTGCAGCAGCATGTCACCCGGCGGGCAGCCGGGCACGCCGGAGGAATAGCGCAGCGTGTTCTGCGGCACCGGCCGATTGCCGCGAGGCTGCCGCCCGCGGGCGCGCAGATGGATGGCGGCGTAGACCCGGGGATGGTTTTGCAGATTGCGGCCGACACCCGGTCGGTCGGCGAGCACCGGGATGCCGAGCGGTTCCAGTTCGGCGGCCGGCCCGATGCCGGCGCGCAACATCAGGGCCGGGGAATGAATGGCGCCGGCCGACAGGATCGTCTCGCGGGCGCGATAGAGTATCCGGCTGCCCTGGGCGATGGTCTCGACGCCGACGATCCGCCGGCCGTCGACGGCGAGACGCCCGACTGTGGTGTCGGTGACGATGCGCAGATTGGGCCGCGCGCGGACAGGCGCGCTGAGATAGGCGCTGGCCGATGAGACGCGATGCTCCGGCACGTTGCTCATGGGGGCCGGTCCGTAGCCGTCGGCGAACTCGCCGTTGAGGTCGGAGACGTAGCGATAGCCGCGCGTCTTCAGCGCCGCGCCGATGGCCTGGCAGAACGGAGGCCATTGCTCGGGCTCGAGCCGGCGAATCGCGACCGGGCCTTCCTTGCCATGCAACTCGCCCTCCCGGTCGAGGTCGTTTTCCAGACGCTTGAAGTACGGCAGCACGCCCTGCCAGCCCCAGCCGGCCGCACCCTGCGCTTCCCAGTCGTCATAGTCGGACGGCAGGCCGCGCAGGGCGAACATGCCCATCAGGCTGGAGCCTCCGCCCATCACACGTGCCTGCTCGAAGCGCTGCAGCGGACCGGGCGCGTTGCTGCCCGGGCGCTCCTTCGCTTCGGCGAGCAGGCCCGGCCACAGCCAGCCCGGCTCCGCCGAGGCGCGTGAGCCGATGTCGCAGATGAGCGCCGGAACATTGTCGGGCGGTGTGTCGGGGCCGGCCTCGATCAGCAGGACGCGGGTGCCGGGAGTCTCCGAGAGACGGCTGGCGAGAGCGCAGCCGGCCGAACCGGCGCCCACGACGATGAAATCGAAGTCGCCGCCGGTCGGCATCACGCCCGACATCACTCGATGCCGTAAGGATTGTGTGCCGCGGCCGGGAAGAGGTCGAGCCGCGGCGGCGAGAACATCTCGCAGTAGCGGCAGTCCTCGCGATACCAGACCTCGTGTTCGACATCGGCCGGGATGTGGATAAGCGTGCCCGGCCCGCAGCTCGTGGGCGCGTCGTCGCCGATGCGATACTCGGCACGACCCGCGATCAGCCACGTGATCTGCTCGTTGGGATGCCGGTGGGCTGCGACATGCGTGCCCGCCGAGACGTCGACCCAGAATGCCATCAGGTCCTTGCCGCTCAGCACCTGCATCCTCTGCGTGCGACGCTGGTGCACCGGCATCTTGTCGAGGTGATGGAAGTTGCTCATGGCGCGCTGCGTTCCTCCGTTTCGGCCGCGGTCGTCGACGCGCTGCCCGTGTTGGTGTGGCGCGGACGATGTCGCCCTGGAGTTTCTTTTTCAAGAATATTCACCAACGAAGAGTCTTAAATCGAAGAAAGAAAAAAGTTTCGAAACTTTGTTTACTTGTCGATGATCCCGCGCCATTATCCGGCTCGTACCCGCACGACGTTTGAGGGCTGACAGACACATGGCGAAGGTCTTGAACGTGGCTTTTCCGAGCTTCGGCGACGCCGCCACCACCGCGCCTCAGGATGTCAGCGGCAAGGATGCCGCGACGTTCGACGTGCTGCGCAAGATGCGCGAGGACATCCTCTGTTGCGTGCTCAAGCCGGACCAGAAGCTGAGCTTCGGCGAGATGCGCCAACGCTACGGCGTGTCGGTTGGAACCTTGCGGGAGGCGCTATCGCACCTGGTGTCGGAAGGGTTGGCGCGCACCGCGACGGGGCGGGGTTTCCGGGTTGCGCCCATTTCGCTCGACGACTTTCTCGATCTCTCCGAGCTCCGCGTCTACCTCGAGACCAAGACGCTGTCCGATGCGATCCGCAACGGCACCGAAGCCTGGGAAGCCGAGATCGTGACCTCCTACTTCCTGCTGTCCAAGCTTGGACGGCCGCAGTCCGACGATCCGTTAAGCGTCAAGCAGGAATGGGCCAAGCGGCACAAGCGCTATCACGATGCGCTGGTGGCGACGTGTCGCTCGCCCTGGTCGCTGCATTTCCGCGCCGAGCTGTTCGATCAGGCGCGCCGCTATCACTGGCTGACCATGATCCATGCCAGCTCGCGCCGGAAGAATGAGCATCTCGCGATCCGCGACGCCGTGCTGGCGCGCGATGCCGAGCTGGCCTGCTCGCTGTCCGAGCAGCACATCCGGGCCACGGTAGAGCAGGCCAAGTCCGAGGTCCCCGGTCTGGTGCGACAGTCATCGAGCCGTTTGAGGCGGCTTCCCAAGACCTGATTTGCCATCACCGGGAAAAATAACCATGGCTTTGACTGCCCAGCTGACACATTTCGGCATCCATGCGGTCGACCTCGGCCGCATGGTCGACTTCTACACGCGCGTCATGGGCTTCGTGATCAGCGACCAGGGCGTCGCCCGATCCGGCGCCAACATCGTTTTCATGACGCAGGATCCGGAGTGCCATCATCAGTTCGTATTGTTTGACGGCCGGCCACAGGGCCAAACGTACAATCCGGTGAACCAGATATCGTTCCGGCTGGATTCGCTCGATACGCTCAAGAGCTACCGCAAGGCCCTCGTCGCCGAAGGAATCGCCGGGCATCGCGTGACCGATCACGGAAATGCCTGGGCGCTCTACTTCCAGGATCCCGAGGGCAATCCGATCGAGCTCTATTGCGATACGCCGTTCTACACGCCCCAGCCCTGTGGCGAGCCGCTCGATCTGGATCAGCCCAACGAAGAGATCCTGAAACGTACCGAGGCTATGTGCCGGGAACGTCCGCGTTTCATGTCGCGCGCAGCATGGAAGAACGAAGTGCAGAGCCGGCTCGACGCACGCACGTAGGTAGCTGCACATTCTATTTTCGAGAGTTATGTGTTGGAGAGAGCAAATGCTTGCAGCTGATGATGGGTACAAGAGCATCTGGACGTACCTCTATGACCTTCCGTTCACGCAAGGCTACGTGGTCGCTGGCGGCATCAGGACACGCTATGTCCAGGCAGGCCCCAAGGGTGCCCCTGTCCTGATCATGCTGCACGGTCTGGGCGGAAGCTGGGAAAACTGCTTCGCCAATCTCGGCGCCCATGCCGCCCACTTCAATACTTTTGCCATCGACATGCTGGGGCATGGCTTTACCGACAAGCCCGACAAGACTCTCGAGGTTTCGGACTACGTCGCACACTTGAAGGCCTTCATGGACGAGATGGGCATCGCCCGGGCGTCCTTCCTCGGCGTGTCACTGGGTTCCTGGGTGGCGACCAAGCTGGCGACGCTGCATCCGGAGCGCGTGGGCAAGGTGACGATGGTTTCCGCCTGGGGTCGGCCGCAAGCCGACACACCGATATCGGACTCTGAGCGCGAGGCGCGTGCGCGCGGACGGTCGTCCCGCCTGGAGGCTGTCGTCAATCCGACCTGGAATGCGATCGAGAAGATCTTCGAAGGACTCGTCGTGGATCCCAGGAAACGTTTGCCCGACCTGATCGCCCTTCGTCAGGCGATCTACCGCCAACCGGCAATGAAGCAATCGATGGCGAACATATTCGCCGGCATCGATCCCGACGCGTGGAGGCGGAACGCCCTGACGGACGACGAGGTCGCAAAGATCCAGAGCCCCTATCTCATCGTCGCGGCTATCGACTCCAAGGACGTCTTCCTGGCGAGCTCCTACGCCTACAGCAAGCTGATCCCCGGCGCGAAGTTGATCGAGATGAAGGGAGCATCTCATTGGGCGCAGTGGGAATGCGTCGACGAGTTCAATCGGGTCAACCTCGAGTTCCTGCGGGCGAACTAGCAGACCCGGCAAGACTGCTCAAAAGGCCAGGCGATGCAGAGACATCGCCTTCCATGGGAGGAACGACATGACGACTGTATCGAGACGTGCCTTGCTGGGCGCTGGAGCGGCGATCGTTGCCATCCAACCTCTTGCCGCGTTGGCGCAGAAGTGGCCCGATCGCGAGATCATCAGCATCCTTCTGGGCTTTGGCCCCGGCGGCAACATCGATTTGCTCATACGTGTGCTGGCGGCGCGCCTTGACGCGAAGCTCGGCGCGCGGGTGGTGATCAAGAACCGGCCCGGCGCCAGCGGGTCACTGGCCCTCGCTGACCTGGCGAGGAGCAGCCCGAATGGCTTCACTCTTTCCGCCGTGAGCCCATCGTCACTCTCCGTTGCGCCCCGCATGCTGACGGTCAGCTACACCAAGGACGACTTCGACTACGTCGCCGGATGGGTCACGCAGCGTTTCGGCGTCGCGGTGCGCGCCGATTCCCCCTACCAGACGATCCAGGACCTGGTGGAAGCCGGCAAGGGCTCCACGGCGCTGTTCATCGGCACGTCCGCCGCGCTGATTTCGCTCATGTGGTACGAACTCGCCGCCAAGTCCGGCATGAAGATCGAATTGGTCAACTACAAGTCCGGGCCGGAGACCATGGCAGCCCTCCTCGGTGGGCAGATCCAGGGGTTGATCCTCAATCCGTCCGACATCGTACAGCACGTCGCCGCGGGCAAGCTTCGCTTCCTCGCTGCCGGCGGTCCGTCGCGCTGGCCGGAGTTCCCCCAGGTGCCCACGCTGGCCCAGGTCGGCTACGAGGTCAGGAGCGCGCAGATCGTGGGCGGGATCGCCGCGCCCAAGGGCACGCCGTCGGAAATCCTCAAGCGACTGGAGGGCGAGATCGCGACGATTCTCAAGGAGCCCGACTTCAATGAGGCCATCGCCAAGCTCGGCGCCGAGACGACATTCATGACTGGCGCCGAATACAAGGCGTACATCGACAAGACCGACGTCTCCCTCGGTGCGCTGGTGAAATCCGCCGGACTGGGAAAGTAGCGCGCCGCCCCCGGACTGCCCGCCATGTCCGGTGTCCGACGCGCCGTAACCATCGAGGACCTGCGCCGTCTCGCGATCGCGCGATGGCCGCGGTTCGTGGGAGACTATGTCGAAAGAGGGGGCGGCGATGGCGCCGCGGCGCTGTCGAACGTCGAGGCGTTCACGAAGCTGCGGTTCGTTCCGTGCGGATTGGTCGATGTCACGCCCGTCAGCACCGAGACCTTCATCTTCGGACATCGCTACGCATGCCCGTTCGGCATCTCCGCGGTCGGCACCAGTGCGATCTACCGCCGCGATGCTGATCTCCTGCTTGCGGAGGCCGCCAGAGAGGCGAACCTGCCGTTCATTCTTTCGGGCGTGTCGTCTAACACCATCGAGCAGGTCGTGCGCGTGGCGCCGGCAAACACCTGGTGCCAGCTCTACGGTGCGAAGGAACCGATGCAGACGGATCGGCTGGTGCGGCGCTATTGCGACGCTGGCGTGTCGGTGTTGGTGTTCACGGTCGATACGCCGGTGCGCCAGTTCAGCGAGGTAGCCGCGCGCTCGGGCATTTCGCTCGCGTCAGGTATCACCCTGAAAACGTTGCCCTGCGCGGCATTGGATGTCATCGCCCATCCGGCCTGGGCTTGGGAATACGTGCGTGGCGGGGGCCGGCCCACATTGCAGAGCTGGCAGGCGTACGCGCCGGCCGGATCCGACGCGCGCGGCGTCGTTCGTTTCTTCTCCGAGCGCTGGCTGGGCAACCAGACATGGCGGGACCTGGACCGCGTGCGAAAACTGTGGCCGGGAAAGCTCGTGGTGAAGGGCTTGGTGCATCCGGACGATGCAAGAGCCGCGCTGCAAGCGGGCGCGGATGCGGTGACGGTCTCCAACCACGGCGGCAACAAGCTCGACCGGATGCGTGCCAGCATCGAGGATCTTCCCGGAGTGGTGGAACGTATCGGCGGCAACGGACAGATCCTCTTCGACGGCGGGATTCGCAGGGGATCCGATATCGTCATGGCCGCGGCACTTGGCGCGCAATTCTCATTCGTGGGACGCGCCACGCTCTACGGCGTAGGTGCGGGCGGGCTGGAGGGGGCGCTGCGGGCGATCGAGATCCTGCGCAGTGGGGTCGCCTACACAATGGCGATGATCGGCTGCAAAGCGGTCTCTGATATCGGCCCCGGGCACGTGGCGGCAGCAGCATGAAGCTTGGCCCCGTACAGTGAGGACATCGCGGTTCGGACCGCAGGGTTTTCAGCACCCCGGCGAAAAACGCATGGCAGGATTGAAATAGGATAGTTGCAGGTTTTGCCGATTTCGTCCTATAAATCCGCTATCGTCGCACGAGGTCTGTTTAGAAGGCCGAGCCGCCCGTTCACTTGCCCGGGACGGCTCCTTGTCGTGACCGGTGCCGTCCCGTTCTCCACGCGGGTGATGCAGGGGGCCAAGTCCTAGGACACGGTCGCAAGGCTACTGGGGCAGGGCGTAGTCCCTGTCGATCAAGAACATAGTCGAATGCCTCCCTTATCCGGCCGTCCGGGAGGCTGTCGCAAATCTGACGCGAATCGAGCATACGCGCGCAGCCATAAATCCTCGGCGCGGCGGGCTGTTCGCCATCCTTGCTCCACGTGACTTGTCACGTTGGGGGTCCTGGGTGGCGGATTGTCCCGCCGGACATGCCCGGCCGACCGACCGCACCTGTGCGGGACGCAAGACCTAGCTGAACCTCTGGAAGGTCACTCCAGGGGATCGGCGTAAAAAGCCGGGAGAAACCCTGGCCAGCCCTCCCTCGTCCTGGGTAATTACGGACGAGCCACGTGGCCACCGGCCTCCTGTCCCCACCCGTCTTCGGACGAAGAGGGGGATTGCCGGTCTTCAGGGGACTCTAGAACCGCGTGGAGCGGACAACGCCGAACAACTTCTGACACAAACGCCGCTATCGTTCTTGGTGTCACAAGTTGTTCGGCGGAAGCTGTGCCGGAAGCAATGCCGGCGCTTGAACCTTTGGCCATACCCCGCCCGGCGTGAGGAGGTTTTCCCGACACGGTTCGCATTTAATCGACACGAGGGTGTCGGAAAACGGCCGGCGAAAAGCCTTGCCGATCAACGCCTTGAATTTACCGACAGGGATTTTCCCGACACCGGGGCGTCGGCGAATTCACGCGGCCTTGGGCATGTCGCGTGCGGCTTCCGCTGACGCCGTAGCTGGCGTGGCGCTGGCCCAGCGCCCGTACCGCCGGCAGAAGCGTGTCGAGATGGCTGAGACCGGCGACGGCGGTGCCCAGCATCGCCATCAGCTTAACAGCCGGCTGTAGAAAAGGTCGGCGGCGGTGGCGGCGATCGGGGCGACCTGGGCGAAGCTCGTCTGCACAGGCTTGATCTGATGCGGCGTCATGGCGGGATCCTCGGTGGGCGGTTTGCGTTGCCCCGGGGTCTACGCCCGGCCTGTCTCGTCCTCGTGTCGCCGCGACGGTAATCTGTATCGCCTGTATCGCGCGGCCACTGGGATCGAAGCTGAATGGGAATCGCCTAGCCGTTCGACAGCCGCGGCCACTCGCGCACCGGCCGCAGCAGCGTGTCCCTGGCCTCGTCGACCTTCCTCAAGAAATAGGTCGACCCCGAGTGGTCGGGATGAACGAGGCTGGCCAGGCGTCGGTGAGCGGCCCGAATGGCCGCCTCGTCGGCCCCGGGGACAAGACCCAGGACATCGAGCGCCTCGGCGCGCGACATGCCATCCGGCGGTCGCGCCGGCAGGGCGGCGTGCTGGACGTAGGCCTCGAGGACGGCCGCGGCGCGCTGCACGGTCTCGGGATCGGGCGCCACTTCCATATTGAACGGTGGCATGTCGAAGGGCCGCGCCTTGGGCCGGAAGTGGGCGAACATCGCGCGCAACGGCTGCAGGATCGCCCGCCATTTCAGGAAGGTGGCGCCGACCAGCATGCCGGCGCCGAGCAGCATCGCCGCCGCCCATCGGCCGTCGGCGATCATCCAGACAAGAATGGGGATGCCGGCCAGGATCAGCAGCAGCAACATCCAGCGGCTGACGCGGACCATCGTCGGCGGATCGGTGTGGATGAACCAGTCGAGAAATTTTGCAGCCGTCGCCAGCACGGAAAGGCCGAGCACGATGGCGCTGATGATGACGGCGTAGTCCATTAACGGAGACTACCCATGTTGCGATCGGAAATCAGCCGTCAGTTCTTCAAATTTCGGAATGTCCTTCGCAAAACGCCGCGTCTAATATTCGTGCCACGTTGCAACAGGGGAGTGCGGCATATGACTGAGCCGACCAGAGAAACGCCCGCCAGGACAGTCGCGCCTGACGCTCCGCTAATCACCCCGATCGTCACCGACGGCGCGGAGCCGAGTCTTCCGGCACGCAAGGCCTCGATCGACGAATTCCTCAGGCGCAACGCCGAAGTGCTGGAAAAGGATCGCGAGGAATTCCAGACATACCTCGTCGCCAAGCAGGCCGCCGCTCAAGCCGCGGCGCAAGCAGCGGCGCCGGCGCGCAAGACCAGGATGAGCCGGCGCACGATGCTGAACGTCGCCGTGGGCACCGCAGGCGTCGCGGAGGCAGCCGTGCTTGGCTACAACGCACTGGGCGGTGGCACGGATACTGGAGTCTTCCAGGCCAGCGGCACGGGCGCCCAGCAACAACGCATCACTCGCGAAATCGTCGACTCGCAGGCCGACATCAAGGGACGCAGTCTCGGCAAGTGGATTGCGCTTTTGCCGACCAAGCTCGGCGGCGGCACCTACGCGCTCGACCTCAATTCCAACCGGGTGCTGGCCTCGATCTGGTACTGGAACTACGGCGACTATAGCCCGATCAGCCACCATCTCTGCGCGTTCCCGAGTTCGGACCCGTATCACGGTTTCGAATTCATCAACTCTACGCAAGGCGGCATGAACTCGCGGATCTACGGCATCCCGGTCGACGACGCTGTGGCACCGGCGCCTGGCACCAACATCTATCGCGTCCGCTTCGACGGCACGCAGATGCAGCTGATCGAGAACGTCGCGGAGACCACCGGGCTCGGGCTCGGCGTCCATGTCACCGTCAATCCCAAGGACGCGCAGTCCTATTTCGTGACCGATGGTCAGAAGGACATCGCCGCCTGCTTCGACCGCACGACGTCGAAGGTGAAGGCGGCGCTCAAGTTCGACTGGGCGCCGAACGTGCCCGACCTGCGCGACGCCTGGATCAAGGGCGGCACGCTTACCATCAAGAAGCTCTACCCCGACGCCAAGACCGGCCTCTACGACTACCGCGGCACCAAGGGCAACAAGATCGACTGGGAAATGGTCCCGATGGGCGAGCTGTTCGTCGAGGAAGGCTCGACGCCCGGCGACGCGCCGCTCACGCTGACCGGCGCCGACGGCACGGTCTGGCACCCCGAGGGTCGTTGGGCCGCCACCGTCGTGCGTCTGTGCGGCGGCATCTGCATCCTCGACCCCGAGAAGAATTTCGAGCCGGCCGCCTTCCTGCAGTTCAACAAGGACTCGCAGGCGCAGTATCCGGTGGAGCAGATCGACAAGGACACCTGGAAGGTCGTCTTCGACAAGGTCCACTCGCCCGGCCACGAAATCGGCTTCTCGCCCGACGGCAAGTTCCTGGTGATGATGAACAACCTCCGGGAAAACAACTGCTCGGTCTTCAGCTGTGAAGATCCGGATCCGAAGAAGTGGCGCAAGATCGCCCATGTCGAGGATCCGCTGTGGCGCGGCAAGTATCCGAACCCGTTCCACATGGTCTTCTCGATGGACAGTTCGAAGCTCTACCTGTCCATCCTGCATCCTTCGCCGGCCTACAGCGGCATCATGGTGGTCGACACCAAGACCTGGACCATCCTGAAGGAGATCCAGGGTATCGGCCCCGACCTGCAGACGCCGGCGATCACCTACGACGGCAAGTATGTGCTGACGCCGTTCAGCGGCTTTCAGCGCCAGTCGAGCGGCATCGCGGTCATCGATACCTCGACCGACACGCTGGTCGGCATCCTGCCGAGCAATGGCGGGCATCATGATTGCGTGATCATCCCGACCAAGCTGGAGCACATGAAGCACACGCGCTCCTGCACGCTTTGAGGCTGCTCGCCAGCCTCGCCCTGCAGAATCTCGGACGCCGCAGGGCGCGCAGCTTCCTGCTGATCGCCGCTGTGGCGATCGGCAGCGGTGTCGTCTTCACCGGCGCCACCCTGATGCGCAGCATCGACGACAGCATGGCAGTGGGTTTTACGCGTTTGGGCGCCGATATGATGGTCGTGCCCGAGGGCGCGCTCACCAACATCACCGCCGCCTTGCTCACGGTCGAGCCCACCGACCTCGTGCTCGATGCCGATGTCCTGGCCAAGGCGCACCTCGCCAGCATCGCGCGGGCCGCCCCGCAGAAGATCGTTCGGGTCGAACATTCCGGCATCGGCAGCCATCACGAGCTGGTCGACCTGATCGGCATCGATCCGGCGCGCGATTTCACGATTCAGCCCTGGCTTCGCGAGAAGCTCAACCGCGAGCTACGCGCCGGCGACGTGATCCTGGGCGCCGGCCGCGACGCGCCGCTGGGCTCGCAACTGTTGATCTTCGGCAAGCCGCATGTGGTCTACGGCAAGCTCGGCCGCACCGGCGTCGGCACCCACGAGCGCGGTGTCTTCATGTCGTTCGCGACGCTGGAGGCGCTGGCCGGCAGCATGCCCCAGATGAGCGGCCCGCGGCCGGCGGTGCTGGCACCGGGAAAGGTCACCGGCTTCCTGGTCGAACTGGCCCCGGGTGCCACGGCGCTGCAGGCGCGCTTCGCCATCCTGTCGGCGGTCAAGGGCGCCAAGGTCGTGACCGGCGACTCGTCGCTGTCCGGCATCCGTCAGGGCCTGTCGGCGCTGCTGCAGGGCATCCTTGCCCTGATGGTGCTGATGTTCGCCAGCATGGCGGTCATGGTGAGCGTCCTCTTCTCGGCGATCGTCACCGAACGCCGCGGCGAACTCGGCCTCCTGAAGGCGATCGGTGCGCGGCGCGGCCAGATGGTCGGCATGATGGTGGCCGAAGCGATGATCGCCACCGGCATCGGCGGCGTCCTGGGCGTCACCTTGGGCGTGCTGGTGATGCGCCTCTACGAGCGCTCGCTGGTCTATTACTTGGAAAACATCGGCGTGCCGTTCGTCTGGCTCGACCTGCCGCGGATGGCGGCTTTCGCGGCGGCGGCGATCGTGCTGGCGTCGATGATCGGCGCCCTGGGCGCGCTCTATCCGGCATGGCGGGCGAGCCGCCGCGACGCCTACGATCTCGTGCGCGGCGAGGGCTGAGCGATGCTCGCATGCCGCCAGGTGAGCAAGAGTTACAGGACCGAGCGCGGCCTCGTGACCGCGGTCGCCGGCATCGATCTCGACGTGCCGGCCGGCCGGTTCGCCGCCATCATCGGCCGCTCGGGCTCGGGCAAATCGACCTTGATGGCGATGATCGGCGGCCTCAGCCGTCCCTCCGCCGGCACCGTGGAAGTCGACGGCACCGACGTATGGAGCCTGTCGGACAATGCACTGGCGGCGTTCCGCAATGAAAAGGTGGGCTACGTCTTCCAGTTCGCGAGCCTGCTGCCGACGCTGCGGCTGATCGACAATGTCGCTCTGCCGGCGATGCTGGGCCGCCGGCAGGGCGCCTCCGGCACCTATGCCCGGGCCGCGGCCCTGCTTGAGCGGATGGGCTTGGGCCGCTACCTCGACGCCTATCCCGCCGAGATTTCCGCCGGCGAGCAGCGCCGTGCCGCGATCGCCCGTGCGCTGATCAACGATCCCGCGCTGCTGCTGGCCGACGAGCCGACCTCCGATCTCGACGAGCAGACCGAGATCGAGATCATGGATGTGCTGAGGACGGTCAACCGCGAGGTCGGCACCACGCTCGTCCTGGTCACGCACAACCTCGCCCTGGCCGAGCAGGCGCAGCAGATCGTCCACATCGCCAACGGCGCGCTCGTGGCATGAGCGAGCAGCTGCCCGATCCGGCCACCCTGTCGTCCGAGCAGAAGGACGCGCTGATCCGCGACCTGCGCCGCCAGCTCGCCGCCCTGCAGCAGCCGAAGCGCGAGCTGCTCGACGAATTGCGCGAGGCGCCGCACAAGGCTGCGGCGGCGCCGGCGAGTACGTCGGTGAAACTCGGGCGACACCTCGGCCTGTGGCGCTCGCCGGTAACGCTGGGCGTCGTCGTGGCCGTGATGCTGGCCTTTGCCGTCGATGCCGGCGTCGGCCGCTACCAGGCCTCTCTTGCCAAGCAGCAACGCCAGGCACGGCTGCAGCTCGAGAACGCCGCCATGCGTTCGCTCTACGTCGAGCTGAAAGGAATCGTCGCCGAACCCGATGGCAAATCGTTCCGCATGACTCTGGTGCTGCAGAACACCAGCCCCGATGGCCCGCTCTACGTCATGCTCAATCCGGTGGCGGTCTACGTGCAGTCCGGCATGACCTGGCAGCAGGTGCCGTCAAAGCCCGTCGACGGCGCCGGAGCGGGCGTCGTTACGTTGGCCAAGGAATACTCCTATGACGTCGCGTTCACGCCCGACGTGGCCAATTGGGCCGAACTCATTCTGGGCTACATGCATGTCCGCATCCAGGACGACCTGCTGGTGAGCCAGCGGGCACAGCCCGGCGATGACGTCGTCGAGCGGCGGACGCCGTTCTATGTCTATCTCAGGCCACCCGGCGCCATCGCTCCGCCACCGCTCTTCATCCCGATGCCGCCGCACTGACGGCCGATCCGCCGAGTGCGGCCTCGCTCCGTGGATCGCCGGCGATGCGGCTGTGCCACATCACGCGCGGCTGGGTCATGTCCCAGGGCGTCGCCTGGTGGAGCAGGCAGCGGTTGTCCCACACCACCGCGTCGCCCGCCGTCCAATCGTGGTGGTAGATGCGCGGCGGCTGACAGGCGAAATCGACCAGTTCCTGCAGCAGCCGCTCCGATTCGGCCTTGTCCACGCCCGGGATGTTGTGGGCGTGGCGGCCGATCAGCAGCGACTTGCGGCCGGTCTCGGGATGGACCTTCACCAGTTGCCTGAGCGGCACCGGCCCGTCGTGCAGGCCGTAGCCGCTGTATTCGCCGTCCTTCTTCGTGGTCTGGTGGCCGACTTTGGATTGACTGTGATGCAGTGAATGATGTGCGGCGAGCTTCTCGATCCTGGCCTTGAGCGTGCCGTCGAGCGCATCCCAGGCCGCGCGCATGTCGGCAAAGCCGGTGCGGCCGCCGATGCTCGGCACCACCTCGGCGCTGAACACCGCGCCCTTGGCCTGCACCGGCATGTAGGTGCTGTCGCAATGCCAGCCCATGTTGCCCTTGAGGATCTTCATCATGTCGTCGTTGTCGGCCTCGATGCGCAACGAGCCGTCGGCCTTGACGTTGCTGATGGCCGCCATCTCGAACTCGAGCGGCCCGAAGCGCTTGGCGAAGGCGATCTGCTCGTCGCGCTTCAGGTGCTGGCCGGGAAAGATCAGGAGCGCGTATTGCAGCCAGGCCGCATAGAGTTCGCGCCAGGTGGCGTCGTCGAGCGCGGTCACCTTCACGCCTTTCACCACGGCGCCGAACGTGGTGCCGGCGAGCGGCTCGATGCTGAGAGTGCGTGCCATGTCGGGTTCCTCCGTCGAGTCCCGGACGCTCCTGCGCCTCTGTTGGAAGTCTACCCCTTGCCGCCGAGGAGGCCTAGCCCGTACCATTCTCGCAACAAGGGGACCTCCTTCATGACCGCCTCCGACAAGCGAAACCGCGCTGCTGCGAAGCTGCTGGCCGACGTCCATGCCGTCACCGCGAAGGAAGGCATCACGCCTTCGGCCCTGCATGCGCTCAAGTTGAAGCTGGTGGCGCTGGCGGCAAGGAAGGAGCTGTTTCCACTCGCCGACTTCGCCATGCCGGTGGCGGAGGGTCGCAACCATCCGCTGCTGGTCGAGGACAACGACGGCCACGGGCTTTATCTGACGATCAGCCTGCCGGGCAAGGAAGCGGCCCCGCACGATCACGGCATCTGGTGCATCAACGCCGCCATCTCCGGCCGCGAGCGCCACAAGTTCTTCCGTCGCACCGACAGTCTCGCCAAGCCCGGCTACGCCACGGTGGAGCAGGTGGGCGAGGTGATGGTCGAGCCCGGCGGCGGCATGGCGATGGCCGATCACGACATCCACAGCACCGTGGTGGTCGGCGACCGGCCGGCGATCGGCCTCGCGCTCTACGGCTATGCCCTGGCGCGCTTTCCGTCGGTCGCCTGGTATCACCCGCAATTCAATTCCGTCCGGACGACGCCGTCGCGCCGCCACGCGGCGATGGCGTGAGCGCTGACATGGCCCGCACCCCGAAGTCGCATCGCCTGACGATCGCCAACACCCGGCAGACCATCGACTGCGCCGCCAACCAGACCGTATTGGAAGCAGCCATCGCCGCCGGCATCGACTATCCCTATGCCTGCGCCACCGGCAACTGCGGCACCTGCACCAGTCGCCTCGACTTCGGCAAGGTCACCCTGTTACCGCGCAACGACGCCTGCCTCAGCCCGCAGCAGATCAAGGCCGGACAGACACTCGCCTGCCGCGCCCGTCCACGCAGCGATCTCACCGTTACTTGGCTAAGCCGGGCCGAACGGTAGGGCGAAGCGATGCGGATTTGTGTTTTTGGAGCCGGCGCGATCGGCGGCAACTTCGCCGCGCGCCTGGCAGAGGCGGGCAACGAGGTGTCGGTGGTGGCGCGCGGCGCCCATCTCGACGCCATCCGCGCCCGCGGCCTCACTCTGCTGACCGGCGACCGCCGCATCGTGGCGCCGGTTCGCGCCAGCGACCGGCCGGCCGATCTTGGGCCACAGGACGCGGTGCTGGTGACGATGAAATCGTCGGGGCTTCATGTGCTGGCGGAGAATGTCGGAGCCTTGTTGCGTCCCGACACATCGGTGGCCTTCGTGCAGAACGGCATTCCCTGGTGGTACGGCCATGGGCTCGGGCCGTCCCGTCCGCCGGCGCCCGATCTGTCGCGGCTCGATCCCGGCGGTGCTCTCGCCAAGGCGGTGGGCCTCGACCGCGCTGTCGGCGCCGTCGTCACCTCATCGAACCATGTCATCGAAGCCGGCGTCGTGCGCAACATCTCGCCCGAGCGCAACACGCTCTGGGTCGCGGAAACCGACGATCGCCCGAGTCCGCGCATCGATGCGCTCCGCGCGGCACTTGTGGCGGCCGGCATCGCCTCGCCGGCGACCCGCGATATCCGCTACGACATCTGGCACAAGCTGATGGCCAATCTGACCGGATCGACGGTCTGTCTCATCCTGGGGCAACCCAACACGATCCAGGCGACACAAGAGATCAATCGCCTTTGCCGTCGCGCCCATGCCGAGGCGCTGGCCGTGGCGGCGGCCCATGGCGTGGTCCTCGACGACAGTCCCGAGCAGCGCTATGGGCCGACCCGCGTTTATCCCGATCATCGCCCGTCGATCCTGCAGGACTACGAACTCGGCCGGCCGATGGAGGTCGAGTCCATCGTGCGCGCGCCGCTCGCATTTGCGCGCAGCGCCGGCGTGGCGACACCGACGCTCGATGCGATCGAAGCAATCTGCGTCAGTCTCGCGGCGTCGAAAGGACTTTATAAGCCCTAGGGCTTCGGCGCCGTCGAGTCGTTGGCTTGGGCGGGCTTGCCGCTGAAGATCTGCGCGACGTCGCCGATGCTGCGCTGGCGGCCGGTGTCGATGCTCACCGTCGCGGTCATGCCGGCGCGCAGCGGCGGCTCGCCCTGGTACGGCAGCACGCGCAGCTTCACCGGCAGGCGCTGCACGACCTTGACCCAGTTGCCGCTGGCATTCTGCGGCGGCAGGATCGAGAATTCGGCGCCGGTCGCCGGGCTCACGCTGTCGACGACCGCCTCCCAGACCGAGTCGGGATAGGTGTCGAGCACGATGCGCGCCCGCTGGCCCACGCGGACATGTGTCAGTTCGGTTTCCTTGAAGTTCGCCTCGATCCACGGGCGGCTGAGCGCCACCACGGCAAACAGCGGCGTCGACGCCTTGACCTGCTCACCGCGCTGCACGCGGAGGTTCACGACCACGCCGTCGACCGGGGCGCGCACCGTGGTCCGCGCGAGATCGAGCGCGGCACGCTCGCGCGCGGCGGTCCTCTCGCGCACCATCGGATGCTCGTCGGCCGGCAATTCGGGATTGCCGTTCAGCGCCGTCAGGACGCGGCGGAGCTTTTCCTTCACCGTTGCCACGCGATCGGCCGCGGTGCGCATGTCGTTCTGCGCCTCGTCGCGTTTGCTGGCGGAGAGGATGCCCTTCGTCGCCAGCTCCTCCTGGCGCTGCCACTGCCGCTGGGCATAGGAGGCCCGCGCTTCGGCGTCGGCCAGCTCGCTCACCACCTCGCGCCAGGCGCCGCGCAGGCTCTCGACATGCGCCTTTGCCGTGTCGAGTTCAGCCTCGGCGCTGTCGAGCGCTAGCCGGAACGGGCGGGTCTCGAGGGTCAGCAGGGTATCGCCGGTCGAGACGGTGGCATGGTCGAGAACGGGCACGCGGCGCACGGTGCCGGCCACCTCCGGGGCGATCTGCACGATGTGCGCCTTCACATAGGCATTCTCGGTCACCACGAAGCGGCCGCCCGACAGCCACCAGTAGCCGGCGCCGGCGATGGCGATCAGCGGCACGATGCCCAGCAGGAGGAAGCGCGGCAGCGCCAGAGGGCGGCGGCTCATGACGCGGCGGCGCTGCGCGGGCGCGCGATGGCGGCGTCCGTTGCCTCGCGGCCATCGGCGCCGGCCATCGACTGCAAACGCTCCTTCACGCGCGCCGCCAGGCCGGCGAACCGGGCGCGCTCCAGCGGCGACAGCGGTGACAGCGCATCGTCGACCGTCCGCTCGGCGATCGCCCACATGCGGGCATGGACGCGCCGCGCTTCCGAAGTGAGGTAGAGGCGCTTCACCCGGCGGTCGACGCTGTCGGCGCGGCGCTCGACCCAGTGGCCTTTTTCCATGCGATCGATCATGCGGCCGGCGCTGGCACGGTCGACCTCGAGCATGTCGGCGAGTTCGGTCTGGCTGGCGCCCGGGCGGCGATAGAGCCGCGACAGCACCAGCCATTGGGCGCGGGTCAGGCCCAGGCTGCGCACCCGGCGGTCGAACACGGTGCGGATCAGCCGCGCCACGTCGGACAGCACGTAGCCGATATAGCCGTCGTCGTCAGGACTCAATCGAAGGCCCCTCCTGGGCCGGCTGGCTGAATATTGTTGCCTAGGCTACAATAGCCTTGGCCATGAGTTCAAGCACCCTTACCGCGGTCCCCAGCCCGGCCGAATCCTATTCGCTCGGTCGCCGGGTGATGATCCTGGTGACGGTCGTGCTCGGCTCGACCCTCTATGCCACCACGCTGCTGATCGCCTCGACGCTCCTGCCGCAGATGCAGGGCACGATGTCGGCGACCCAGGACGAGATCGCCTGGGCGATGACTTTCAACATCCTGGCGACCGCCGTGGCGACGCCGATGACCGGCTGGCTGGCGGCCCGTTTCGGCCGGCGCGACACCATGATCTGGTCGGTCTTCCTGTTCACCGTCACCACGTTCTTCTGCGGCGCCGCCGAATCGTTGGAGACGCTGGTGTTCTGGCGGGTCCTGCAGGGGGCGCTGGGCGCCCCGGTGATCCCGCTGTCGCAGACCATCCTGCTCGACAGCTTCCCCAAGCGGCAGCAGGGGCTCGTGACCTCGATCTTCGGCATGGCGGTGGTGATCGGGCCGGTGATCGGCCCGACGCTGGGCGGCATGCTGTCGGAACTTTATAGCTGGCGCTGGGCCTTCTACATGATCGTGCCGGTCGGCTTCCTGTCGTTCGCGGGCCTCAGGCTGACGCTGCCGCGCGACAAGCCGATCGGCCGCACCGCACTCGACTGGACCGGCTTCCTGTCGCTGTCGGTGACCATCGCCTGCATCCAGCTCGTGCTGTCGCGCGGCCAGCGCCTCGACTGGTACGACTCCACCGAGATCATGCTCGAGACCTTCATCGCCGTCTTGGCGTTCTGGGTCTTCCTGGCGCACAGCCTCACGGCCGAGCGGCCGTTCCTCAACCTGCGGCTTCTGCTCGATCGCAACTATGCGCTGGGCCTCGTGCTGGTGCTGATCTACGGCATGCTGAACTTCACGCCGATGGTGCTGCTGCCGCCGCTGCTGCAGCAGCACGCCGGCTTTCCCGACCTTCTGATCGGCGAGATCGTGGCCGCCCGCGGCGCCGGTGCCGCGATGGGCTTCTTCCTCGCCATCTTCGTCGGCCGCATGGATCCGCGCATCGGCCTGATCGGCGGCTTCTCGCTGCAGGTGATCTCGGGTCTGTGGTTGATGAGCTTCGACCTCAACGTCGGCACTGGAGCGCTGATGGCCAACAGCTTCGTCCAGGGCATCGCCATCGGCGTCATCTGGGTGCCGCTCACCCTGGTGACCTTCTCGACCGTCGGCGCCGCCAACCTGGCCGAGGGGACGGCGGTCTATCACCTGCTGCGCAACATCGGCTCCAGCTTCTTCATCTCGATCTGCGTCGCCGAGATCGTGCGCGCCACCGGCGCCAACTATGGCCGCATGGTCGAGCTGGTGAATCCCTACAACAAGGTGCTGGCGTTGCCCTGGGTGACCGGTGGCTGGGATTTCGACACGGTGCAGGGGCTCGCCCGCCTGTCCAAGGAGATCAATCGCCAGGCGGCAATGCTGGGCTACATCAACGCCTTCGGCTTCTACACTTTGTGCTCGGCGCTCGCGATTCCGCTGATCTTGCTGATCGGCCGCCGCGCGCGACGTCCTGCATAGCGGCCCTGCTTGGGAGGGCCATGCGTAAGGCGCGTTGCAGCCAGCCGGCCGGCGAGGACATCGATCGTTGGCATGCTAATGATTTCAGTCCTATGATTTTTTCATGACAGCTGCCGATGAACCCTCCTACCGGCTGGGCTTCGACCTGGCCGAGGTTTCCAGGCTGTGGCGGCATGCGCTCGATGCCCGCCTGAAGCCGCTCGGCCTGTCCACGGCGCGCTGGGTGGCACTGGTCAATCTCTCGGCGCACCCCGAAGGCCTGACGCAGAATGCGCTGGCGTTCCGGGTCGGCATCAAGGGCTCGACCCTGGTGCGCCAGCTCGACCAGCTCGAAGCCGACGGCTGGGTCGAACGGCGCGCCCAGCCCGGCGACCGGCGGGTCAAGCGCGTCTTCCTGACACCCAAGGCACGGCCGGCGCTGGTCTCGATCGCCGCGGTCGGCCGCAGCCTCCGCCGCGAATTGCTGCGCGACTGCAGCGACGCGGAGATCCGCGCCTCTGTCCGTCTGCTCGGCCGGGTGAAGGCGCGGCTGCAACCGCTCGCCGATCCGGTTGCGAGTGACACGCGCGTCCCGCCGCGGCTGGTCGCTGCCGAGTAGCACCATGGATCAATCAATCACACCGCCCGCCGCCCGCGCGCCGGTCCCGTCCGCACCCGCGGCACCGCCGGTTTCACCCGCACCGCAGGTCGGCACTCTGCCGCGCCACCGGCAGTGGTCGGCGGGGCGCGGTGGCGCCCTGCTGCGTCCGCGCACCTTCGTCATCGCCGCGGTCCTGCTGATGGCGCTGGCCTACGGCGGGCGTGAACTCTACATGCGGTTCACCCACGTCTATGAATACGACGCCCGCGTCAGCGCCGACATCGTGACGGTGTCGAGCCGCGCCGACGGCTGGGTGGTCGAGATGCCGGTGCGCGAGGGCATGCAGGTCGAGGCGGGCCAGATGCTCGTGCGCATCGACGATCGAGTGGCCAAGCTCAAGGCCGATTCGTTCCGCGCGCAGATCGAGGGCGTGCGGGTCGAGCGGGCGCGGCTGCGCGCCGAGCGCAAGCTCGACAAGAACCAGGCGGATGCGCAGATGCGCACGCGCACCTCGAACGTGACGGTTCGCGAGAAGGCCTTGGGGGCGCTGCGCGCCGACCTCGATTTCGCCAAGCTGGAGCTCGAGCGCAGCCGCACGCTGTTTGCCAGCCGCGTGATCAACGAGCGGCAGCTCCAGATGGCGCAGGCGGCGGTGACCAAGCTCGAGATCCAGATCCTGCAGCTTCAGGCCGAGCATGAGCAGGCCGAGGGCAGCCTCGACGAGGCGCGGGTCGGCCACGACAGGCTGGGCGTGATCGACGCGCAGATCGAGGCGCTCACCCATCAGGTCGCCAACCTCGCGGCCCAGCTCCACCAGCAGCTCGTCGACGTCGAGGACCGCACCATCAAGAGTCCGATCCCGGCCGTGATCGACCGTACCTTCGTGCTGCCGGGTGAATATGTCGCCGCCGGCCAGCGCATCCTGCTGCTGCACAACCCCAAGGAAGTCTGGGTCGAGGCCAACATCAAGGAGACGCAGGTGAGCCGGCTCAAGCTCGGCCAGCGCGTGCATGTTTCGGTCGACGCCTATCCCGACGACAAGTTCATCGGCCGCGTCGCGCGCATCGGCAGCGCCACGATGGCCCGCTTCGCGCTGATTCCGACGCCCAATCCCTCGGGAAATTTCACCAAGATCACCCAGCGCGTGGCGGTGAAGATCGACCTGGTCGACATGCCCAAGCCGCTGACGCCGGGCATGATGGTCGAAGTCGACATTGACGTCCGTTAGCGCGCCGCTTCCGGGCGTTCCCACCCAGAACGCCGCCTTCCTGGCCGAGCGCTACGGCCCGGCCTATCGCTGGCTGGTGACCATCACCGGCATGGTGGGCGTGGTGTCGATGGTGCTGGCGATGACCACCGTCAACGTCGCCGTGCCCGATGTCATGGGCGCCTTCGGCGTCGGCCAGGACCAGGCGCAATGGATGTCGTCGGCCTATATGGCCACGATGACCGCCGGCATGCTGCTGAACGCCTGGATGTCGGGCGTGCTGGGCGAGCGGCGCACCTTCATCGGCGCGCTGCTCTTCTTCTCCCTGGGCGCGGTGCTGGGCGGCATGGCGCCCAACGAGGACGTGCTGATCTTCGCCCGTGTCCTGCAGGGTTTCAGCGCCGGCATCGCCCAGCCGCTGGTGATGGCCACCATCTTCACGGTCTTCCCGGCCGACAGGCGCGGCTCGGCGATGGGCATCTTTGGCTTGGGCGTCGTGTTCGCGCCGGCGATCGGCCCGACCTTGGGCGGCCTGATGATCGAATATTTCTCGTGGCGCTACGTGTTCTACATCTCGCTGCCGTTCTGCGGCCTCGCCGCCATCATGGGCGCCTTCTTCATGCCGACCCGGCCGCTGGCGCGCGAGATCCCGCCCTTCGACTGGCTGGGCTTCGCGCTGCTGTGCGTCGGTCTGTGGGGCCTGATGACCGGCATCGCCGACGGCCAGCGCGAGGGCTGGCACTCCGACGTCATCGTGTTCCGCCTGGTGCTCGGCACCGTGGCGGCCGTGGGCTTCGTGCTGTGGGAGCTCCATACGCCGCGCGCGCTGCTCGACATGCGCATCTTCGCCAATCTCGAATTCGCCTCCACCGCGGTGATCGCCTTCATCTTCGGCGCCGGCATGATGGGCTCGACCTACGTCATTCCGGTGTTCGTGCAGACCATGGTGGGGTTCACGCCGCTGCTCGCCGGGCTGATGATGATGCCGGCCGGGCTGATGCTGGCCTTCATCTTTCCCCTGGCCGGGCGCCTCTCGGACGCCATGCCGGGCTCGACCATGATCATCGGTGGCCTGGTGCTGTTCGCCGCGGGCTTCGCGTTGATGGTCGGCGCCGACGCCGACACGACGTTCTGGACCCTGGTCGGCATGGTGATGGTCTCGCGGCTCGGCCTCGGCTTCATCAACCCCAGTCTCAATGCCTCGGCGCTGAAGGCGCTGCCGCCCGACAGGGTGCGCCAGGGCGCCGGCGTCGCCAACTTCATGCGCCAGTTGGGCGGCGCCTTCGGCATCAATCTGATCGTGGCCTTCTTCGAGGTCCGCACGCGCTTTCACGCCGATGCGCTGACCGCCACCCAGGACTGGGGCAACCGCACCACCGAGCGCCTGCTGACCCAGGTCGAGCAGCTGATGCAGCGCTCGGGCCTGCCGTTCCAGCAGCAGAAGGCGGCGGCGATGGAGTTCCTCGGCAGCATGGTGAACACCCAGGCGCAGATGCTGGCCTTCTCCGACACCTTCATCGTGATCGCGATCGTGTCGCTCCTGGCCCTGATCCCGGCCGCGCTGCTGTCGCGCTCGCAGCAGAAGGTGCACCGGCTCGCCTGGCGCTGAGAGGATCGAACAGATGAAGCCGATTCCGCTGGGAGCCACAGGAACCGCGACATTGCGCGTGCAGCCCGAACACCTCGCCAATCGATTCAAGGACGCCACGCTGCCGCAAGTGCTTGCGACGCCCGTGATGATCCTGGTCATGGAGAACGCCGCCCTCAATGCCATCCGGCCGTTCCTGGACGCAGGCGAAAGCGCGGTCGGTATTGCCGTGGATGTAAGGCATTTGGCCGCCACGCCGGTAGGTCACGATGTCCGCGCGACCGCCGAGGTCACAGGCGTCGACGGAAAGCGCATCGACTTCAAGGTGTCGGCGCGCGACGGCAAGGAGGAGATCGGCAAGGGAAGCCACCAGCGAATCGTGATCGATCTTCGTTCGTTCAACGAGCGGCTTGCCCAGAAAAGCCTGCAGTAACCGATCAGCACCGAGGGGCGGTGCGGGTACGGTAGCCGTCGTAGTACTGGCTTCCGCAGACGACCTGCTGCTGAACGACGTCGTCGCGATATCCGTTCTGGCCGCGGTTCGTCACTGTCACCGAGGTATAGCGACGGCCGTCAGCCTGGTTGTACCTGCCGTAACTGCCCTGCTGATTGGGGTAGTAGTAATTCGGCGCAGGCTGCGAATAGCCATACTGTGGTGCGGGACTGTAGTAGCCGCTGGTGTACGGGCTGCCGTAGCCCGTCGCCGCCGGCTGATAGTAGCCTCGCGGTGGGGCAGAGCCGTCGCCTTGGCACGCCGCCCCGGTGATGCCGATGCCCGCGACGAGCATCAGCTTCGGAAAGAGCTTCAACATCTCGATTCCTCCGAGCCAGGAAGTTTGAACGCCCACCTCACTCGATCATTCTGTCCTTCTGAAGACGGACAACGGTCTGGGGATCGAACAGGTTCCCGTCTGCCGCTTTGGCGCGGCCAGGCGGGAGGCCCGGTAGCGCCCTTTTGCTGGGTCCTTGAGCTCTCGCCCTCCCTCGCCGGGAAGTGACCACTTCATGGTCACGACGTGCAACACTCACGACGCCCAACGGACAAGAGGGGCTGCGGTCATCGGCAGCGTACCGCAAGAGAGCCGGCGTCAGTGAATGTGGCTGCCGCCGTTCACGTCGATGGTTGCGCCTGTGATGTAGGCCGAAAGCTCGGATGCCAGAAACAAGCAAGCGCCTGCGATGTCTCGCGGCTTGCCCGCCCGCCGCATCGGAATGGCCGAAACGATTTCCTGGAACTTCTCCTCGGTCATGCCATCGAGCATGCCGGTCTCGGTCATCGACGGACAGATGACGTTGGCCCTGACACCTTCGGGTCCGTACTCACGGGCAATGGATTTCGTCAGGCTGATGACACCGCCTTTGGAGGCAGCATAGTGCGCCCCACCGACAAGGCCGCCGCCACGCTGGGCGGCTACCGAGGCGACGTTGACGATGTTGCCACCTTTGTTGGCGACAAAGTGTTCGACGGCGGCCTTGCCGAGATTGAATGCGCCCTTGAGGTTCACATCGACCACGAAGTCGTAGTCTCTTTCTGTTATGGAAAGAAAAGACTGGGACTTCACGACGGCGGCGCAATTGACGAGGCAGTCGACGCGCCCGAAGCGCGCAGCGGCGCTTTCGAAGAGGGCCCTGCAGTCGTCGAAGGAGCCGATATCGCAGCGGACGCTGTGCAGGTCGACTGGCCGGCCAATCTTCTTGTCGATGGACGTCCGGATCTCGGCAGCGACCTGCTCGTTCATCGTCAGATCGGCGACGACGACCTTGGCCGCGTGCTCGGCGAAGAGTTCCGCCGTCGCGTAGCCGATGCCGCGCAACGATGCGGCCCCGGTGATGATGCAGACCTTGTCGCGCAGAAGCATGGCGGCACTACATGTTCGGCTGATGGATCTCGACGATGTTGCCGTCGGGGTCGGTCAGGAAGACCTGGTGCCAGCCGGCAATGGCCCACTTGCCGTAATCGGCGTAGCGAATGCCCAGTTCGTCACAGCGACGCATGAAGCCCCTGATGTCGTCCGTGCGGAAGCAGTAATGGCCTTTCGCCATCGGATTGACGAACTGCTTCATCTTGAAGCCGGTATCGACGTCCCGCTCGGCCCAGTGGAACTCGATGGCGCCATCGGTCAGGAAGTCCACGTTGCCGCTGTAGCCGTTGCCGCTGCGCTCGGCATTCACACGGGTGTGCTCCTCGTCGCGGATCGTGCCGAGCTCGAACAGCCGCTGATAGAACTTGGTCAGTCGCGGCAGATTGTCGGTGCAGAGATTGAGGTGATGGAATTTGAACTTCATGATTGGTCCTCCCGTAGGGTGAATGGGTTATCGACGACTCTGTTCCCGGGCCTGGCGCTCGAGCACATCGGCCACCTCTCGTCCGAGGCGGACGAGGTATTGCCGGGTCTCATGCTCGGCGGTCTGCCCCTCTCCGGCGACGACGGCATCGACCAGCGCCGCGCGCGCGTCGCGCACGAACCCCGGCAGATCGCGGCCACCGAAGGTCACACGCAGGAAGAAGTCGCTGCGGTCCCAATAGGTCTCGCCGCCGTCGGTGCTGAGCGGCGACCGGGCGAGCTTGTGCAGCATTTCGTAGCGGCGACGGTTGCGTCGCCGCAGCGCCAGGAAACGCGCATCGGGATCGGCTGGGAGACCGTCGTTGGCGGCCAGCGAAGCGCAGAGGGCGCGAAATTCTTCGGCTTCCTCCGCCGAACGCCGCTCCGCGGCCCAATGGGCGATCACGCCTTCGCTGGCACCGAAGATTTCATAGAGATCCCTGACTTCGGCCGGCACGGGCCGCACCACGCGGCAGCCGACCTGGGGCAGGATTTCCAGAAGGCCCTCGACGGCAAGGCGGCGGATCGCATCGGTGACCGGCGCGCGACTTATCGAGAGGACCCGGCCGACCCCTTCGGAGGAAATCTGGTCGCCGGGATCCAGCCCCCCGCCCAGCAGCAGGCCCTTGAGATAGGCGTAAGCCAGGTCGTGTAGCCGGGGTGCGCCTCGCCACAGCGCCTCCGAGGCATCCGGCAGAACGACATTAAGGGTTGTTCGCATGGTATTTAAACTAGCATACTAGTATGGATTCGACAGCTCCAAGTTCACCGAGCGCTGTGGAGGACGAAATGTACGACGCTGCGAATGCGCAAAGCATTGTCGAGGCGCTGAAGGAAACCGAGGCCCAGTCCGAGGCTGACCGTCAGCTCAGCGCGCGCGCGGTCGAACTCCTTCATCAATCCGGCGTCACCCGGATCGTGGCTCCCGCCGCCTATGGCGGTTACGAGTTGCCGGTCCGCGCCCTGGTCGAAGCCGAGCGGACGATCGCGCACGGCAGCACGGCGGCGTCGTGGGTCCTGATGGTCTGTGCCGCCCACACCTTCATTGCCGGGCGCATGCCGCGCCGCGGACAGGATGAAATCTTCGGCGGCCACCCCGGCATGTTGATTCCCGGCGTGCCGTCGCTGCGGGGGACATGCCAGCGCACAAAGGATGGATACATCCTCAACGGCCAGTGGCCCTACGCCAGCGGCGCCGATCATGGCGATTGGGTGCTGGTTGGCTGCAAGGGCATTCGCAACGAAGCGGGTGACCCGTGCCCTTCCCTGATCGTCGTGATGCCCAAGAAGGATGCCGTCATCGTCGACACCTGGTTCACGCTGGGCATGCGCGGCACCGGCTCCAAGGACGTCGTGCTCGAGAACACGTTCATTCCGGAGCACTACGCAGTGCCCATGATCGAGGCGCAGCTCGGCACCGTGCCGGGGATCGACAGTCCGCTCTATCGACTCCCGATCCGGCCGGCCCTGGCGACCATGCTGCTGGGCACGATCGTCGGCATGGCCGAGCGGGGCTTGCAGCTCTTCATCGACAAGACGCGCGGTCGCCGCGATGTCTACACCGGCGCGATGAAGGCCGATAACGCCGGCGTGCAACGGCGCGTCGCCGAGGCGAGCGTGGAAATCTCCTGCGCCTGGTCGCTCGCGCAGCAGAACTGCGAACTGCTCGAGGAGGCGATGCTGCGCGATCCGCCCATGCCTGCGGCCAAGCGCGCCCAGGTCCGCTGGAACGCGGCCTACGCCACCGAACTGTGCCGGCGTGCCAGCAACAGGCTTTTCGAAGGCGCCGGCGCCGGCGCCGCGCACGACAGTCACGTCATGCAGATCTTTTTTCGCGACATGAACACCGCGTCGCATCACGCGATGCTCGATTTCGACGTGAACGTCGAGATCCAGGGCAAGAGCCTGCTGGGCGTGAAACTCGACGACGCGTGGGTCTGAAGACGGGAGTGACCGTTTCCCGCTCGCGACGTACAACAGCCGCGACACCCAACGGCAAGAGGGGCTGCGGTCACAGCTATGAAGAACGACAGCGTTGCGATCGGCATCATCGGCGCCGGCATCATGGGCGAGCGGCTGCTCAACGCGATCCTCCAGCAGGATCCCGGGCTGGTGCAGGCCTGCGGCATCTGGGATCCCGCGCCTGAAGCGATGCAGCGCATGGCGAAGGCCTTTCCCCAGGTGCCGCGCCTGGCCGATGCGGCGGCCGTCATTGCGGCCAGCGACTGCACCTACATCGCCTCGCCCCCGGCCTCGCATCTCCCGCACGCCCGCGCGGCGCTGGCGGCCGGCAAGAGCGTTTTTAGCGAGAAGCCGCTGGCGGTCGATGTCGCCGACGCAACGGCGTTCGTGGCCGAGGCCGGCAGTCGCGGCGCGGTGAACTTTCCGTTCGCCTCTTCGCCTGCCGTGGCGACGCTCCGGCGCTGGATCGAGAGCGGCGAGATCGGCACGCCACGGCGCATCGCGATCGAGGTGGGCTTCGCCAGGTGGCCGCGCGCCTGGCAGGCGGACGCGGCGGGCTGGCTGGACAGGCCGATGCAGGGCGGCTTTACGCGCGAGGTCGTCTCGCATTTCCTCTTTCTGTCACGGCGGCTCGTCGGACCGTTGCACGGCCTCCGCGGCAAGGCGTCCTTTCCGGAAGCCGGCCCGGAAGCAGGTAAGTCCGAACGGCGCATCGCCGCGACCCTACAGGCGCGCGATCTGGCGGTCACGCTGGCGGGCGCGGTCGGCGAGACGGCGAAGGACGATCACAACATCTGGAAGCTGGAAGGCGACAAAGGCGCGGTCCGGCTGTGCGACTGGTCGATCGCAGAGCGGCGCAGGACGGATGGCACCTGGCAGCAGGCGCCGGATGCCCTGCCCCAGGCGCAGGCCCGGCCGCTGGCGCTCAAGCGCCAGCTCGAAGGCGTGGCAAAACTCGCCCGTGGCGAGCCGCATCACCTCGCGACGCTGGCGGATGCCCTCAACGTGCAGGAGATCGTCGAAGGCCTTCTCGCTGGGTGAGAACATCGGCACCGGGAAGCGAGCTACCGTCCATCAGTCCTGGGCGGAAGCGGCGCCGGATGGCAGCTCGCCTAGCGCTGAGGCGCCGGGCTAACGCTCTGTGCTGCGGATCAATCCATGGCGCAGGTTGCGCCTCGCTGAAGACCAGCGAGGGGGAGTCAGGACGCCCCCCAAGGTCCGATGGTGAGCGTGACGGTTTGGCTTCCCACAGTTTGCAGGGGTTTCGATGGGACATTCATGCCGTTGGGCCATGAATTGGTCGGGATTTTCAGGGTCGTCGAGCCGACGTTGGGATTTTCGTCGAGGCTGAATCCGTAGGCCATGGCGAATTTGCCGCTCGAATTCCGGCCATAGATGGTTTGACCGCCGACCGTGCCGAAGTGGAAAAACCTGGCGTACACGTCGTAGACGCTCGGCTTGCCATTGTACGCATTCGGGTGGTTCGTGAACCAGTTCGCGGTATTCGTCCAGGCGTTGGAGGAATAATCCGGCGTGATCGGGTTTCCTCCCTTTACGACGCCGTCGAGCGCCACCCCACGCGAGAATGCCTGGAACAACGCCGCCTCGATCTGGCCGAAGGTACGATGATGCGCGCGCGTCTCGCCCGGATTCCGTGGCCGCACGGCCTGGAGGAACCCTTGATTTCCCAGGAAGTCGGCCTTCGGGATGTGCACCGTAAGGCCGTCTGGCCCGGTCAACGTATACCTCCCGCCATCGCAGCTGCCGGCGTAGTGCCCGACGGTTGCGCCGTTCAGGAAAAAAGCGAGCTGATTGCCGTCCATGAAGAACGCGTTGACGGTGTCGCCCCAGTAGTACGCCAGTCCCAGTGCGTCCTTATGGATGGCCAGCCAATCCTTCGGCGAAACGATCGCAGAAAACTGTCCGTCGATCAGCGGCGGATATCCTGTGCTGCCCGGACTGCTGTACAGGAGTTGGGTAAAGGCTGGGCCATACGGATCGGTCTGGGTGAATGAATTGAAGGCACTGCAGATCTGCGCGCGTGCCACCGAGGGCCTGACCCCGTAGGTCTGCAGGTCCCCTGCAACCTGGAACGAGAGATTGAGGCCGAAGGAATCGACCGCCGATACGTCGTACTGGGCGTTCGGGCCGAACTCGAAGATGTCGTACGGTCCCGGGGGGCAGGTACCCGGAATACCCGGCGGCTGAAAGGGATACGCCGTGTAGCCGTTCATCGGATAGGCGATGTTTTGCGTTGTGGCCGGGGTGACGGTGAAGACCAGCCGGTTGTTTCCGGTGTTCGTCACATTCGGCACGTTGATCGTCAGGTCGGATGTGATCCCGTGAAAGGGGGCTGCTGTGGCCGCGGCCGGCGCTGCGAAGCTGCCGTCGCTCTGCAGGATGTAGAAATTCGAACCCGTTGCACCAATGAAGCCCGCAACCCAGACCGTGTATTTGTTGGGGTCGAGGTTCGACAGGTCGAGGACTTTGATTTCATTGAGGATCGTCATCGGCCTTCTCCGAGTTCTCTTGTTGGCTGCTCAACTCCAAACCGTTGCTCATTTGTCGTGCCCCGAGATGGATCGAAGCACGCATGGTTGAAAATTTTACGGCAATGCAGGCCTCGCCGGCAATAGCGAGCGCTGCAACAGGATTTGACAGGTTCGGCCAGTTTCGCAGAAGAATGAGCCGATCACGGCGTATGCGATGCTCACCCGATCCACCCGCCCAGCCCCGATCGGGGGAAAAAGGTAGACGGCCGGGGATATTGCTTGCCACCAGATGGTGGTTCCACACGCCGCTCTCGTGCGGCGGCGCGTCGGCATGAGGTTTTGGGTCGATCGATTCCGGCGATTCGGCGCCGCTACTGCGGCGACAGCCTCACGGCCGTCATGTAGCGGGTGCGGAAGTAGTCGGAGTCCAGGTGCGTGACCATGACGGGCGAGCCGCGATGCGTGGCATGAACGAACTGGTCGTTGCCGGCATAGATTCCGATGTGGGTGAAGGTGCCGCGGTGGCCGAACAGGACGAGGTCTCCCCGCTTGAGGTCGCCGCGCGCGACAGGCGTGCCCTCGCGCACCATGTCGTGCGGCATGCGCGGAATTTTTTGTCCGAAGACTGCGCCGTAGAGATAGTAGACGAAGCCGCTGCAGTCGAAGCCCGTCTTCGGCGAGGTGCCGCCGTAGCGGTAGGGCGTGCCCAGGTAGTTCATGGCGCGCGAGACCAGGCGGTCGCCCCAATCGTTGGCGACGGCTGGGGTGGCGAAGGAGGCCGGGACCACGGCGGGTGCCGCGGTCGCGAACCCGGCGTACGCGCCGTTGTCCTGCTGCCATTTGGCATTGAGTTGATCGGCGACGTTGTCCGTCGGATCGGCCTTGGCTGCTACTGGTTTCAGTTTCGACTTGGCGGGCGCCTTGACCTGGGCCGTTGCGGGAGAAAGAACCCCCGCCGTCGCGAACAAGGCGAGGGCGGCGAGCACGAGGATCAGTCGGGGGCTGCGCCCCGTTCCCAACGCCATGAACTCGTCCTCCCCCGAAACACTGCCAAACGCCAAGCGGCCTGAGCTATTGTGGCGAAGGCGGGCCTGTTGGTCCAACAAATGTTGCAATTTTGCCACAGTAATTTCAGGCGGCAATACATTGATTTATTTGACTTTTCCGCCTGACTGCCCGAGGCGGCCGATCCCTCGGCCCTTGTTCCTGATCCTGGCCGCGACGTGTGCCCTGGCACTGACAGCCTGCGGCGGAGGCGAGTCCTACCAGACAGCGGCGATGGAAGCCTCCGACGGCGGCGACCAGAAAGCGGCAACAAGCCTCGCCAAGAAGGAGGTCGCCCGCTTCTCCACGCCCGACCAATGCTCCATGACCGCGAAGCTCCACTGCGGGACGCTTGCCTTGGCCTACGGCACGCTGGCCGGCTATCAGATCATGGACGGCGACAGGACCGCCGGAGAAGAGAGTTTCGTAAGCGCCAAAGGGGCGCTCAGCCTGACGGATCCTGCCTACAGGGCGAGCGCCATCGCCATGGTCTATCGCGACGTCTCGGAGGCGTTCTGGAAGACGGGCGACCGGCCCCGCGCCGTCGCCGTCTTCAAGGAAGGTCGTGCCGCGGGGGCAGACAAGTACCTGTACATGTCCTCGGCCGCCCGCTTCACCGATCAGCAGCCAACCGCCGCGCCCGAGTCCCCGCAACAGTCGCCGACCCCACAAGCCACGACCCGAACCGCGGGCACGGGAATCACCAGGTCTCCCCTTCCGCCGGCGCGATAGAGTCTTTCCGGCTGACTCAGAATCGATCTCCTCCCCCGTCTCGGGTCGCGGCTATGGCCTCATCGGCCATAGCCGCCAGGTGCCCCGCTCCGGCGCTGTTTACAGCGCCTTTGGCGGAGGGGGTCATGAACCCCATCGCCCTCGTAAGACGAGGGCACTTCCCCTTTGCGGGCTCCGCAAAGGGGAAGGAAGTGATGTTGTTGGGTTCAGTCGAGGTCGGAAAGACTCTTCTGTAACGGGCCTTGGGGAGTCAATCCCTCTTGAGCGTCGATCCTTCGCCGGAGTCTTGCTTCTGTCCGTGGTCGGCGCGGGGCCGCCACCTGATGGGATCGGATGAGAACCAGGCCGGCCCATCTAGGAGGCGCGGTTGTCGCCGCTTGGTCTTTCGCGGCCTGACCTGGTCCATCGTCCCGGCGAGGGACTTCGCTCAAAGGAAGGGCGTGGTGTGGCTGCCCGTCCCAGAGAATCTCGATGCGCCTCCTTCTCTTCAGGTTGCTTTGGCGACGAGGCCGCCGAGGTCGGGATCGAATGCGGTGCCGTCGGTCAGCATTCGGTGCAGTACGACGGCCAGCCGGCGCGCGAGCGCCACCTTGGCCTTGCGCATGCCGGCCCGCCGAGCGACGGCCAAGGCCCAAGTCTTCAGCTTCGAGCCCTTGGTGGGCCGGGTCAGCATGACGTGTGCCGCCTCATAGAGCGCGCAGCGCACCTCCTTGTCGCCGATCTTGGAGATCCGCCCGGTGACGTCGGTCTCGCCGGACTGATACTTCTTCGGCGTCAGGCCGAAGTGCGCGCCGGCCGCCTTGGAGGACCGGAAGCGGCCTGGGTCGTCGATGGCAGCGCTGTAGGTCAGGGCCACGATAGCCCCGACGCCAGGCATCGACATCAACAGCCGCGCCTTGCCGTCGGTCCGCGCCATCGAGCGGACCTTCCGATCCAAGGCGGCGAACTCAGCCGCCAGCGTCGAGCGGGCCGACAGCAGCGCTTGGGTGATCAGCTCCAGCGTCGGGTGACCCGCTGCCAGCTCACGCACCCGGCTCTCGAAGGACTTCGACGTGGTGGCGCCCACCTTCAGCCCAAAGCCCCGCAGCACGCCGCGAACGCTCATCTCCACGTCGTGCAGCTTGGCCTGCAGCAACCGCCGCGCGCTCAGCACTGCGCGGGTCTCCTGGGCCGGAAGCGACTTGCAATGCACCGGCCGGAACCACCCCAGCCGCATCAACTGGGCGATCCCCCGCGCATCCTTCCGGTCGGTCTTCACCGGCATGATCTTGAAAGCCGCCCGCACGTGGCGGGTCTCCAAGAGCTCAGCATGCAATCCAGCCGCAGCCAGCCCCGCGTAGAGCCATTGCGACAGCGGGCCCGCCTCCAGCCCGATCCGCGCAAGCTCCAGACCCGCAAACCAGGCGATCAGCGCCGCCGGCTCGCTGGCCACCTTACCCTCGCGGACAATCTTGCCCGAACCGTCAACCACGCAGACGCTCGAGGCTTCCAGCGATACGTCAATCCCGGCATAGTGCTCCATGGTCGTCCCCAGTGATGCTTGGAGCAGGCTAATCCCTGACTCCGTCACACCATCAGTCTGAGGGACGACCACCCAACCCGCGAGGGGCCGGCCCGTTACCCCATCTAGAGCGTGATGACTTTAGGTCCGACGCGGAGATTCCGTCGTCTCGACCGGAGCACCGAAGGTGCGGAGTGGAGAGACCTTCTCTCGACCAAAAGCTGGCAAATCGTGGAGAGAAGGTCTCTCCACTCCGCGCTACGCGCTCCGGTCGAGACGACGGGTTCCTCCGTATTGGATCTTAAGTCAGCAAGCTCTACAGCGCTGCCTTCAGCCGCTTGTAGATCGCCTCGATCTCGGCCTTGTCGCCGGGCTTGTAGTCCCAGTTGAGCGCCACGCCGTCGTTCGGACGGCGCGGCATGATGTGGATATGCAGGTGTGGGACGCTCTGCCCCGCGCCTTCGCCGTTGGCCTGCAGCAGGTTCACGCCGTGCGGCTTCAGTTCGCCGATCACTGCCTTGGCGACGCGCTGCGCGGTCTTCGCAACAGCGGCCAACACCTCGGCCGGGATGACGTCGACCGTCGGCCAGTGTCCCTTGGCCACGCTGAGCGCATGGCCCGGGTTCACCGGATTGATGTCCATGAAGGCGATCGTCGCCTCGTCCTCGAGCAGCTTGAAGGACGGGATCTGGCCCGCGACGATCTTGCAGAAGATGCAGCTTCCGTCGGTCGGATGGTTCCCCGAATTGCTCATCGTGCCTCCCCCAGCGCCTTGCCCAGCACACGCAGCCGCTCGAACGGCTGGCCTCCGGGCACCAGGGCGAGATCGAAGCCGAGACGGCCGAGCCTGGCAATCCCCTCGCTGCCGAAGCGCTCGCGCAGCTGCTCGGCGATCCAGCCCTCGCTCTGGCGGTGACGGGCGATCGCCAGCCTGCCTTCGGCAGCGAGATGCCGGCGATGGGCCTCCAACGCTTCGATCAGGCCGTCCATGCCGGCGCCGCTGCGCGAGGACACTGCCAGCGCCTTGAGCGGCCAATCACCGGCGCCGTCGACGGCGAGCGACAGGGCGCCCGCCACGTCGGCCCGCGCCCGCTCGGCGGCGCCGCCGAGGTCGGCCTTGGTGACGGCAATCACATGGGGAATCTCGACGATGCCGGCCTTCATGAACTGCAGCGAATCGCCCGAGCCGGGCTGGACGCAGAACACCACCGTGTCGGCGACGCCCGCCACGTCGGTCTCCGACTGGCCGACGCCCACGGTCTCGATCAGCACGCGGTCGAAGAGGGCCCGCATCAACACCATCGCGGCCAGGGTCTGGCCGGCGAGCCCGCCCAGCCGGTCGCGTGCCGCCATCGAGCGCACGAACACGCCGTCATCCGCCGAGTCGTGAACGATGCGGACGCGGTCGCCCAGCAGCGCACCGCCGCTGGTCTTCGAGGAGGGGTCTACGGCGATGACGCCGACGCTCTTGCCGTCCTTCCGCCACGCCGCAACCAGCGCCGCGCAGAGCGAGGATTTGCCGACGCCGGGTGGACCGGTGATGCCCACAACATGCGCGCTGGGCGACCGCCAAGCGGCATCGAGCAACGCCTGGGCTTCCGCACCGTCGGGATCGCGCTCCAGGGCGGCCAGCGCCGAAGCGAGCGCCCGCTTGCCGCCTCCCCGGAGCGCCTGCAGCGTCATTCGGTCTTGAGCGGACCACCCAGTGCCGCCTGCGCCGCGGCCAGCCGCGCGATCGGCACGCGGTAGGGCGAGCACGAGACATAGTCGAGGCCGGCCTTGTGGCAAAAGAACACCGAGGCCGGATCGCCGCCGTGCTCGCCGCAGATGCCGAGTTTCAGGCTGTTGCGCACCTTGCGGCCGCGCTCGCAGGCGATCTCGATCAGCTCGCCCACGCCCTCGATGTCGAGCGAGGCGAAGGGGTCGTGCTCGAGGATGCCGCGCTGCTGGTACTTCTCCAGGAACGAGGCCGAGTCGTCGCGACTGAGGCCAAACGTGGTCTGGGTGAGATCGTTGGTGCCGAAGCTGAAGAACTCCGCCGATTCGGCAATGTCGCCGGCGCGTAGCGCGGCGCGCGGCAGCTCGATCATGGTGCCGGTCAGGTATTCGAGCTTCTGGCCCGAGAGCTGGCTGACCTCGGACGCCACCTGGTCGATCACCACCTTCATCAGGTCGAGTTCCTTCCGGGTCGCGACCAGCGGGATCATGATCTCCGGAATCACCGTCTTGCCGTGCTTCTTCTGGACCTCGGCCACCGCCTCGAAGATGGCGCGGGCCTGCATTTCGTAGATCTCGGGATAGGAGATGCCGAGCCGCACGCCGCGATGGCCGAGCATGGGGTTGAATTCGTGCAGCTTGTTGGCACGCGCCTCGATCTCGGCCACCGGCACGCCGACATCCTTCGCCACTTGCTCCATGTCGGCCTGGGTCTTGGGCAGGAACTCGTGCAGCGGCGGATCGAGCAGGCGGATGGTGACCGGAAGGCCGGCCATGATCTCGAACAGGCCGACGAAATCCTGGCGCTGCATCGGCTGGATCTTGGCGAGCGCGATGCGCCGGGCCTTCTCGTCGTCGGCCAGGATCATCTCGCGGACCGCGGCGATCCGGTCGCCGTCGAAGAACATGTGCTCGGTGCGGCAGAGGCCGATGCCCTCGGCGCCGAATTTGCGCGCCTGACCGGCATCGAGCGGCGTCTCGGCATTGGCGCGGATGCCCAGCGTGCGGAACTCGTCGGCCCAGGCCATCAACTCGGCGAAGTCGCCGCTGAGCTCAGGCTGCACCGTCGGCACGACACCCAGCATGATCTCGCCGGTGGTGCCGTCCAGGGTCAGGAACTCGCCCGCCTTCACGACGGTGCCGCGGACGCTCAGCGTGCCGGCGGCGGCATCGATGCGCACGTCGCCCGCGCCCGCGATGCAGGGCTTGCCCATGCCGCGTGCCACGACGGCGGCGTGGCTGGTCATGCCGCCGGTCGAGGTCAGGATGCCCTCGGCGGCATTCATGCCGTGGATGTCCTCAGGGCTGGTCTCGCGACGCACCAGGATGACCTTCTCGCCGGCCCGCGCCTGCTTTTCCGCCTCGTCGGCGGTGAACACGATCTTGCCCGAGGCCGCGCCCGGCGAGGCCGGCAGCCCCTTGGCGATCACCTTGCGCGACGCCTTGGGATCGAGCGTCGGATGCAGGAGCTGGTCGAGCGAGGCCGGCACGATGCGCGCCACCGCTTCCTTCTTGTCGATCAGGCCGTCGCGCACCATGTCGACCGCGATCTTCAGGGCCGCCTTCGCCGTGCGCTTGCCGTTGCGCGTCTGCAGCATGTAGAGCTTGCCGCGCTGCACCGTGAATTCGATGTCCTGCATGTCGCGGTAATGCGTTTCCAGCCGCTCGCGCACGCTGGCGAGCTGCTTGAACACCTCAGGCATCACCTCTTCCATCGCCGGTGCCTCGGACTTCTGCGCCTGCTTGCCCTGGATCGTGAGGTGTTGCGGCGTGCGGATGCCCGCCACCACGTCCTCGCCCTGGGCGTTCACAAGATATTCACCGTAAAACAGGTTGGCGCCGGTCGAGGGATCGCGCGTGAAGGCGACACCGGTGGCGCAATCCTCGCCCATGTTGCCGAACACCATCGCCTGGACATTGACGGCGGTGCCCCAGCTCTCGGGAATCGCATGCAGACGGCGGTAGGTGATGGCGCGCTGGTTCATCCACGAGCCGAACACCGCGCCGATCGCGCCCCAGAGCTGCTCGCGCGGCTCCTGCGGGAACGGCTTGCCGGTGCGCTTCTCGACGATCTTCTTGTATTCGGTGACGATGGCGCGCCAGTCCGCGGCCTTGAGGTCGGTGTCCATCTGGACGCCGAGATCCTCCTTCTTGAGCTCCAGCGCCTCCTCGAAATAGTGGTGTCCGACATCGAGCACGACGTTCGAATACATCTGGATGAAGCGGCGATAGCTGTCCCAGGCGAAGCGCTCATCGCCCGACGACTTGCCGAGGCCAAGCACCGTGCGGTCGTTGAGACCGAGGTTGAGCACCGTGTCCATCATGCCCGGCATCGAGGCGCGTGCGCCGGAGCGCACCGAGACCAGAAGCGGATTGTTATCATCGCCGAAGCCCGCACCCACGTCCTTCTCGATCGCCGCCAGCGCCGCCTCGACCTCGGCCTTGAGCTCGGGCGGGTAGGCGTTGCTGTTGGCGTAGTACCAGGTGCAGAGCTCGGTGGTGATGGTGAAGCCCGACGGCACCGGCAGGCCGAGGCTCGACATTTCCGCCAGGTTGGCGCCTTTGCCGCCCAGCAGATTGCGCATCTCGGCACGACCCTCGGCCTTGCCGTTCCCGAAACAGTAAACCCACTTGGCCATTCAGCCCTCGATCTTCGAAAAATCCGCGACCGAATCCATGGTGGCGCGGATCTGGTTGAGCAACTTAAGCCTGTTCAGTCGCAAATCAGGCCTATCCGTGACGTTCACTGTGACTTTTTCGAAGTAAGCATCGATCGGTGCGCGCAGGCCCGCAAAAGCCGCCATCGCGCCGGTGAAATCCTCGGCTTTCAAAGCCGGCCCGAGCGTGCGCTCGACCGCGGCCAAGGCCGAGACAACGGCTTTCTCCTCGATTTGTTCCAGCAGTGCGGCATCGGGAGCCCCGGCGATCTTCGCCGCCAGTCCCTTGTCCTTCTTTTCCTCGGCGCGAACGATGTTGGCGGCACGACCGTAGGCAGTGAGCAAATTCTTGCCGGCCTCGCTGCCGAGAAACGACTGCAGCGCCTCGACGCGCGCCAGCAAGCGCACCAGATCGTCCTCGTTCCCGAGCGCGAAGATCGCATCGACCACATCGTGGCGCACGCCCTTCTCGCGCATCTGGACTTTCAGACGCTCGGCAAAGAAGTCCATCAGGTCGTCGGCCTCGAAGAAGTTCCGCAACGGCAGGCGGATCTTGTTTTCGACCACGATGCGGATGATGCCGAGCGCGGCACGACGCAGCGCGAAGGGATCGCGCGAGCCGGTCGGCTTCTCGCCGACCGACCAGAAACTCGTGAGCGCCTCGAGCTTGTCGGCCAGAGCCACGGCGATCGACACCGGCGCCTCAGGGCAACGGTCGTTGGGACCGACGGGCGCGTAGTGATCGCCGATCGCATCGGCCACCGCTGCCGGCAGTTTTTCCCCCAGCGCATAGTAGCGGCCCATGATGCCCTGCAGTTCAGGGAACTCGCCCACCATGCCGGTCACGAGATCGGCCTTGGCGAGGCGCGCTGCCTGCTCGACCTGCTTTGCATCGGCACCCGGCACGAACCTGGCAATCTCACCGGCAAGTTTCACGACACGCCCTACTCGCTCGGCCTGCGTTCCGAGCTTGGCGTGGAAGACGATGTTCTTGAGTGCCGGCAGACGGCTTTCCAGCGTCGTCTTGCGGTCAAGGTCCCAGAAGAACTTGGCGTCCGAAAGCCGGGACCGCAGCACGCGCTCGTTGCCCTCCGTGATCGCCTTGCCGCCGTCGCGCGCCACGTTGTTGGCGACCACGACGAAGCGGGTGGCGAGCGCGCCGTCGGGCTTCGTGGTCGCGAAGTAGCGCTGGTGCGTCTTCATCGAGACGATCAGCACCTCTGGCGGCACGTCCATGAACTCTGCGTCGATGGTGCCGAGCAGCGGCACCGGCCACTCGACCAGGCCGGCCACTTCATCGAGTAAACCCTCGTCGGCCTTGAGCGTTACCTGGGCGTCGGCACAAAGCTTCTGTGCGCCCTCGAGAATGATCTTCTTGCGCTCGGCCGGATCGAGCACGACGTGGGCGGCCTTGAGCTTGGCGGTGTAGTCCGCAAAGTCCGCGACCTTGAATTCGCCCTTGCTCAGGAAGCGATGCCCGCGCGTGGTGTCAGCGAACTTGATGGGCGCCATCTGGCCGCCGAGCGCGATCTCACCACCCAGCACCTTGCCGTCGAACAGCGCCACGATGGACTGCAACGGCCGGACCCACATCATGGTGCCGCTGCCCCACTTCATCGACTTGGGCCATGGCAGCGCCTTCATCGCCGCTTCGATGATCCCAGGCAGCGCTTCGGCGGTGGGGCCGCCCTTCTTGTTGATGACGGCAAACCAGAACTCACCCTTGCCGGTATCGCGTTTCTCCGCCTGGTCGAGCGAGGCAAGGCCCGCGCCCTTCAGAAACCCCTGGATCGCCTGGTCGGGTGCACCAACGCGCGGCCCGCGCTTCTCTTCGCTCACATCTTCGCGGGCCACCGGCAGGCCGTCGACGACCAGGGCCAGCCGGCGGGGCGTGGCGAAGGCGCGCGCCCCGGTGGACGCAAGGCCTGCGGCCTTCAGCCCTTCGCCGACGAGCCGCTTGAGATCCTCCGCCGCCCGCGCCTGCATGCGCGCCGGAATCTCTTCGGAGAGAAGTTCGAGGAGAAACTCGGCCATGTCAGGCGGCCTTCACTTGCGTCGCCAGCCATGCTTCGCAGCACGCCTTGGCGAGGTCGCGCACGCGCAGGATATAGCTCTGCCGCTCGGTCACGCTGATCACGCCGCGCGCATCGAGAAGATTGAAGGCATGGCTGGCCTTGATGCACTGCTCGTAGGCCGGCAGCGGCAGCTTCTTCCCGACCAGCCGGGCGCTTTCCTTCTCGGCGTCGGCGAAATGCCGGAACAGCATCTCGGTGTCGGCGTGCTCGAAATTGTAGGCCGACTGCTCCTGCTCGTTCTGCAGGAAGACGTCGCCGTAGGTCAGAGGGACCTCGGAGTCGACGCGGTTGTACGGCAACTCGTAGATCGACTTCTTGTCGAACAGGTACATGGCCAGCCGCTCGAGCCCGTAGGTGATCTCGCCCGATACCATGTCGACTTCGATGCCGCCCACCTGCTGGAAGTAGGTGAACTGGCTGATCTCACTGCCGTCGCACCACACTTCCCAGCCCAGTCCCCAGGCGCCGAGGGTCGGGCTCTCCCAGTCGTCCTCGTTGAAGCGGATGTCGTGCAGGCCGGTGTCGATGCCGATCGCTTCGAGCGAGCCCAGATAGCGCTCAAGAATGTCGGGTGGCGACGGCTTCAGGATCACCTGGAACTGGTAGTAGTGCTGCAGCCGCATCGGATTCTGGCCGTAGCGACCATCCCCAGGGCGGCGCGACGGCTGGACATAGGCCGCGTACCAGGACTTCGGCCCCAGCGCGCGCAGCGTCGTCGCCGTATGAAAGGTGCCGGCGCCCATTTCCATATCGAACGGCTGCAGGATCAGGCAGCCTTGGCGTGCCCAATAGTCCTGCAGGGTGAGGATCAATTCCTGGAAGCACGTCGGCTTGGCAGGTGCGGACACCGATATTCCCCGAAGCTCAGAAGGCCTTGTATTTCCACGACTTAAGGCCGTTTTTGCGGTGCGGCAAAATAGGTGCGACCCCTACCCCGGTCAAGCAGGCTGGCGGCCCGCTGCGGCCTTATGGCAGGGGACGGCCGCAACCGCCGCATTTTGCGGCAGCGGTCGAAACATAGGCGCCACAGCCGGCGCACTGGACGGTTTCCTCGATCACCTTGGGCCGGGCCTGGGCTGTCTGGGTCGTGGGAGCGGGCTCTGGCGCGCGCGGGGGCGGGGCCGGCTTCGGCGGGGCCGGTGGCGGGCCGACGAAACGATCATACAGCCCCTTCCAGCGGGAGAAGGTTTTGTACGCGGCGTAGAGGGCGACCCCCAGCAGCGCGAGTTTGAGCAACAGACCCATGGGGTCGCTTGTGCGCACACCCTGCAACCGGGTCAAGCTGCGCCTCGCGTCCGGAGCGGACCCCCGCTATACGAACGGGCATGAATGGTGCGGAGGACGCCCCGCTCGACCTGTTCGTGGTCGGCGGCGGGATCAACGGGGCGGGCATCGCCTGCGACGCGGTAGGACGGACGCTCAAGGTCGGGCTTTGCGAAATGAACGATTTCGCCAGCGCCACCTCCTCGGCCTCGAGCAAGCTGATCCATGGCGGCCTGCGCTACCTCGAGCACTACGAGTTCCGGCTGGTGCGCGAGGCTCTGATGGAGCGCGAGGTGCTGCTGGCCAAGGCGCCGCACCTCGCCTTCCCGATGCGCTTCGTGCTGCCGCACGAGCCGCATCTCAGGCCGCGCTGGCTGCTCCGGCTCGGCCTCTTCCTCTACGACCATCTCGACTGGCACATGACCCTGCCCAAGTCGCGGGCGGTCGACCTTCCGACCTCGAAGTACGGCGCCGGGCTGAAACCGTCGTTCAAGAACGGCTTCGTCTATTCCGACGCCTGGGTCGACGACGCCCGCCTGGTGATCTCCAACCTGAAGTCGGCGCGCGAGATGGGCGCCCGCATCTTCTCGCGCCACCGCTGCATCTCGGCCCGGCGCAGCGACGACGGCAAGCTGTGGCACATCGAACTGGCCGGGCCCGGCGGCGCTGTGCATCTCAAGGCGCGCGGCCTGGTCAACGCTGCCGGCCCGTGGGTGAAACACTTCCTCGACGAGCAGACGCCCATCCGCACCAACAAGCGCGTGCGCCTGATCAAGGGCAGCCACATCGTGGTGCCGCGTCTCTACGAGGGTAACCACGCCTTCATCCTGCAGAACAGCGACAATCGCATCGTCTTCGTCATTCCCTACGAGCGCGATTTCTCGGTGATCGGCACCACCGACATCCCGTCCGAGTTCGGCGAGAAGCCGGTCTGCACGCCGGAAGAGATCGCCTATCTCTGCGAGATCGCCGGCCACTACATGCAGAAGCCGGTGACGCCGGCCGACGTCGTGTGGACCTATTCGGGCGTGCGACCGCTGTTCGACGATGGCGACGACGATCCCTCGGCGGTGACGCGCGACTACCATCTCGAAGTCGACGGTTCTCCCAATGGGCCGAATGGTGGCACGGCGCCGCTGCTCTCGGTGTTCGGCGGCAAGATCACGACCTATCGCCGCCTCGCCGAGCATGCGCTCGCGGACCTAAAGCCCTATTTCCCCCGCATGGGCAGCGCCTGGACGGCGACGCGGGCGGTGTTCGACGGCGAACTGGCGGATGCGCCGACTTTCGAGGAAGCATTCGACCGCTTCGTCGAGGGCGCCGCCCAGACCAAGCCTGGCCTGCCCCGGGAGCTGGTCCGCGTGCTGGCGCGCCGGCACGGCTCGGGCCTGGGCGAACTGCTGGAGCATGTGAAGACGGTGGCCGATCTCGGCCGTCACTTCGGCGGCCATCTCTACGAGGTCGAGGTCCGCTACCTCGTTCGCGACGAATGGGCGGTCGAGCCCGAGGACGTTCTGTGGCGGCGGACCAAGGAAGGCCTGCACATGACCGCGGCCGAGCGCGACGCCTTCGCACGCTGGATGATCGACCAGCGCCCCAACTTTACATAACTTAACACTTACGCCGGGCACACCCGGCCGGTTCGGATCGTATCATCGGGACAGCCCCTTTCCGGTGAGGTTCTCGATGTCTTTCCGTTTCCTGCTTCTCGCCATGGCCGCAGGCCTTGCCTTCGCGAGCCCAGCTTCGGCACTCGACAGCGACTTCGACATGATCGAGCTCGCCCAGGCCGCTCCGCCGGCCGCCACTGCCGCCGGCCGCACCTTCTCCCCCAAGAACATGTGCCTGGATCAGGTCGCGCGCCGTATCGGCAACCGCGCCTACATCAAGGCGCGGCTTGAGCTGAAACCGGAGCAGATGACGGCGTGGAACGCCTTCGAGAAGGCTTCCGACGAGGCCAGCGCCAAGTCGAACGCACGCTGCGCGACCTTGCCGGCCGAGATGAAGGAACGTCCCAGCTACGTCGATCGCCTGTCGATGGAGGAAGATGCGATGAAGGCCCGCGTCGCCACCATCGAGGCAGTGAAACCCACGCTCACGGCGCTCTACGGCGTGCTGTCGCCGGAACAGAAGGCCGTGCTCGACCGGCCGCGCGGCATGATGGCAGGTGGCCCCGGCCACCACATGCGCGGCCACGGCCCGCGCTAAGAGCCTTCTACCAGTCGCTTGAGCGGACGATCTTCATCAGGTCGTCCGCCATGGTGAGGGCGGTCAGCACGCCGGTCTTGGGATTGTCCGGCATGGCGCGGCCGGCCCGATACATGTTGAGCTCGCCCGAGTCGCTCACCACTTCCAGGCGGCTCGCATTGGTGCCCGGCGGCAGGGTGGGATCGGCGACCAGCTCGATCTCCGTGTGCTCGAGCCCGGCGCCGCACAACGCCACCGTCACCGCGAGATTGGCGTTCTTGGGATAGAGGCGGCCGGCGTCGGCCGGCTTGCCGCGGAAGATCACGGTCGGCTCCTTGATCGACGGCAGGTCGAACTCGGTCTCGGCCGGCGTGCCGGTCCAGGCGTGCGGCGGCTTGATCGACACGTATTTCACGCGCTCAAGCTTGCCCAGCCGCATGGCCAGCAGTCCGTCGAGGCCGGCGATCGCGCCCGACGGCAGGCGCAGCCGCGCGCCGCTCTTCTCCGCCGCCTTGATATGTTTTCGCCACAGCTTGGGATCGCCGTAGGCGCCGGTGGCGATCACCATGAGGTCGAAACCCTTCCTCAGGATGGTCTCGCCCCAGTCGCGCACCGCCTGCTGGCTCGCCGCCTCGACCACGACATCGGGCTTGAGCTTGAGCAGCGCCTTCAGCGTGTCGACCACGGCGACCTTGGAGCCCAGCTTCTTGCGCGTGGCGGCGACGCGGCCCTTCCGCACCAGGACGCCGACGATATCGATCGGCGGCTTCTTCTCGCCAAAGATGTCGAACAGCGTCTGGCTGATGGCGCCGTAGCCGATCAGTGCGATTTTCAGTCTCTTGCTCTTCGCCATGTGATCCCCCCAGGCCGCGGCACGTCGCAACTATAGCGAGACGGACCAGGCCTTACGACTACGCCCGAGATCGCGGTCCGAGGCGTTGACCTTCACATCGAATGACGGCAGGCTGTTCCGTGCCGCGAGACCATGGGGTGCCCAGCGTTACTACGGGAGCCCGAATTGGCGGCGTGATTCAGGAGGCGTTGATCGAGTAAGCGTTCATCCACATAGCCAACTTCGGCCCAAAACCAAAAAATCTGGGAGGCGACGTCATGACCGACGACACGCGTAACAGGGGTCTCGAAAGTACACGGCGTAAGTTCCTGAAGGCGACGACGGCGCTTGCCGGCACCGCCCTTGCCGGTCTGCCTGGCACAGCCATGGCGGGCAAGAAGCACCCCAAACGCGGCGGTACGCTGCGGTTCGGCACGCGCGATGACTCGGTGGGCCTCGATACCCATCGCAACATCATCTATTTCGTCTCCCATCCGCTGACCGGCATCACCGGCGGGCTGGTCGACTTCGACGACAAGATGGAGCCCAAGCCCGCGATCGCCGATTCCTGGGATGCATCGGCCGACCTCAAGACCTGGACCTTCAAGCTCAAGCGCGGCGCCGAATTCCACAACGGTCAGACGATCGACGCCGAATCGGTCAAGTGGAACATCGAGCGCATCAAGGATCCCAAGATCAGCCACGCCTTCACGCGTTCGGTGGTGTCCGGCGTGGAGCGCGTCACGGTGGACGACAAGTACACGGTGCGCTTCCACCTCAAGGAGCCGGACGTCGCGCTCGACATCAACCTCATCTATTACCCGGTGAACCTGATGGCCCCGGGCGCCGCCGACAAGGCCGACACGGAACCGGTCAATTGCGGGCCATTCAAGTTCAAGTCGTGGCGCCGCCTCGACCGGTGCGAGCTGGTCCGCTTCGAGAACTTCTACGAGACGGACGCCGAGGGCAACTCGCTGCCCTACCTCGATGGGCTGATCGGGCTGCCCAAGAAGGAGGACCGCGTGCGCCTCACCGCGCTGCGTACGGGCGAGCTCGATCTTATCGACAACGTTGCCTACGCCGACGCACCGGCCTTCAAGAAGGACCACGGCAAGACCTTCGATACCTGGCCGGTGCCGCAAGTCGGCACGGCCATGATGTTCTTCAATCTGAAGAACGGCCTGTTGTCGGACAAGGACAATCCCGACGCCCATATACTCCGGCAGGCCATCGCCCACGCCATCGATCGCGAAGGCATCCATCAGGCGGTGTTCAACGGCATAGGCTCGATTGCCAACGGGTTCTACAGCGCCGCCAGCCCATGGAACCCGAAAGACATCGAGCCGTCGTCCAAGTTCGATCCCGACAAGGCCAAGTCGCTGCGCAAGAAGGCGAAGGGCGGCGACGAGCGGCTCACCATCATCGCCAACGACACCTTCCCCTACATGCACCAGTCGGGCGAGCTCGTGCATGCCATGCTGAAGGACGCCGGATTCAACGTCGTGCTCGAGATCCTGCCGTCGCCGGTGATGTTGGACAAGCAGACCAAGGGCGATTTCAACATCGACTCGACGGCGAATTCCTACCGTCTCGACCCCGACGGCTGGTACGGCCGCAACATCCTGTCGATTGCGCCGGAGAACCGCCGACGCATCGGCTACAAGAACGAGAAGGCGGACCAGATCATCATCGCGGCGCGCCAGGAGCGCGACCGGGCCAAGCGCCGGCAGATGTATGCCGACGTCGAGACGCTGGTGAATCGCGACCTGCCGATGCTCTACACGCACTACGTGCCGCTGCTGATGGCCGGCAATCGCGCTCGCGTGAAGGGCTACGAGCCGTCCTTCTCCGGACCGTGGAGCTATATGGGTGCCGGCATGCGCCGCACCTGGATCGAAGGCTGAGGCGGGGCGAGAAGGGCGATGCTCGCCTATACGCTGCGCCGCATCGCCCAGCTCGTCCCTGTCCTGCTCGTGTTGAGCGTGGCGGTATTCGCCTTCGTCGAGGCGCTGCCGGGCTCCATCATCGACACGCTGGTCGGCACCGAGGGCGGCGACATCGAGGAAGCGCGCGCCATCCTCACCAAGGAGTATGGCCTCGACCGTCCGGTCCATGAGCGCTACGTGCTGTGGCTCGGACGCGCGCTGCAGGGCGATTTCGGCAAGTCGCTGGTCACGCGACGGCCGATCTCGACCGAGCTCCTGAGCCGCATCCCGGCCACGGTCTACCTGGCCTCGGTCGGGATCGTGCTCTCCATGCTGATCGCCGTGCCGCTCGGCACCTTCGCCGCCGTGCACCGCAATTCCGCGGTCGACTACACCGCGCAGGTGACGTCGCTTGCCGGCATCTCGATCCCGGAGTTCTGGTTCGCGATCCTTTGCGTGCTGCTGTTCTCGCTGTATCTCGGCTGGCTGCCGTCCTCAGGCTATGTCAGCCCATTCGAGGATTTCTGGGGCAGCCTGCAGTTCCTGATCCTTCCGGCGGCGGCCATCGGCTTCCGGCAGGCGGCGTTCACGACGCGGCTGACGCGGTCTTCCATGCTCGACGAGCTCAGCAAGGAGTACGTCGACACCGCGCGCGCGCTCGGCCACAGCGAGCGCAAGGTGATTTTCAAGTACACGCTGCGCAACGCCATGATCCCGACCATCACCATCTCGGGCCTGCAGCTCGCCAACCTGCTCGGCGGCACGGTGGTGCTGGAGTCGATCTTCGCCTGGCCGGGCATCGGCCGGGCGATCTTCGAGGCGATCCTGCAGCGCGACTATCCGCTGATCCAGGCGGGCGTGCTCGTCCTGGGCTTCATCGTCGTCGTCATGAACCTGCTGGTCGACCTGACCTACAGGCTGCTCAATCCGCGCGTCAAATTCGCCTAGGGGACCGGCCATGTCCGAACTGGAAGCCGACAAGCTGGTCGATGGCACACTGGCCTGGCGCGCACCTCCGGCGCCGCTGCGGAGCAGACGACTCGCCACCGCGCTCTCGAACGCCTGGCACGAACTGCGCAAGAGCCGCACCGCGTCGATCGGCGCGGTCATGCTGGTGCTGCTGTTCGGCGCCTGCATCGGGACGCCGTGGCTCGCCACGCACGATCCGATCAAGCAGAACTACCGCGAGCGCCTGCAGCCGCCCTCCGAGAAGCACCTGCTGGGAACCGACCGCCTGGGTCGCGACATCTACTCGCGGCTGCTCTATGGCGGGAGGCGGTTGGTGACCATCGCCGTCGTGGCGGTCACGCTCTCACTGATGGTGGGCGTGCCGTTCGGCGTGCTGACCGGCTACTTCGGCGGGCTCGCCGACACCATAGGCATGCGCATCGTCGACGGGCTGCTCGCTTTCCCGGGGTTGCTGCTTTATCTCCTGTTCGTGACGGTCGCCCAGGCTTGGAAACTCGAGGGAGTGATGATCGACCTCGTGCTGGTGAGTGCGCTTGCTCTTGCCGGCATGCCTGAGAAGGCGCGGCTCGCGCGAGGCTCGGTGCTGGCCGAGAAGCAGAAGGAGTACGTCGAGGCGTCCCGTGCGGTGGGCGATTCCTCGGTCAGCATCGCACTGAGCCAGATCCTGCCCAACATCATCTCGCCGCTGATCGTGACCTCCACGGTGCGGCTGGGCTTCGTTATCCTGATCGTGGCGGCGCTGTCGTTCCTCGGGCTCGGTACGCCGCCGCCGACGCCGGACTGGGGCTCCGACCTCAGCGCCGCACGCGACTACATGGAGACCCATCCGCTGATCGCCGCCTTCCCGGGACTCGCCATCTGCTACACGGTGCTGGCCTTCAATCTGTTCGGCGACGGCCTGCGCGACATCCTCGACCCGCGGATGGCGGAGCGGTGATCTAGGCCCCTCACCCGGTAGGGCAATCGCATATGATTGAAGGATCCCTCACTTCGTTCGGGATGACACCGTTCTCTGCATCGGCGCACTGCGCAAATCCCAGCAATAGTGTCATCGCGGGCGGGGTAATCCCCGCCCTGGAACGAAGTGAGGGATCCTTCGCTTCTCGTCAAAGCGCAAGCTGCTGCGGCCTTTTAGGCCATATGCGATTGCCCTACCTCCCCCGGGGAGGAGAATGATTCAAAGATTGTGGCAGGCGACCTGGCGGCCGCCGCCGACATCGAGCAGCGGCGGCTCGGTCTCGCTGCAGACCTTGGTCTCGTTCGGACAACGCCCGCACAGCCGGCAGCCGGGCGGCGGGTCGATTGGGGTCGAGACCTCCCCCTTGAGCGTCAGCCGGGGCGGCGGCTTGGCCGGATCGGCCTCGGGCACGGCCGCCAGCAGCGCCTTGGTGTAGGGATGTAGCGGCTTGTCGAACAGCGCGCTCGCCGGCGCAGTCTCGACGATCTTGCCGACGTACATCACCGCCACCCGGTCGCTGATGTGGCGGATGACGCTGAGATCGTGGGCGATGAAGAGGTAGGTGAGCCCGAACTCCTCCTGGAGGTCGCGGAACAGGTTCAGAACCTGCGCCTGGATCGACACGTCGAGCGCCGACACCGGCTCGTCGCCGATCACCAGCTCGGGCTCGACCGAGAGCGCGCGGGCGATGGCGATGCGCTGGCGTTGGCCGCCCGAGAACTCATGCGGATAGCGGTCGATGTGCTCGACGCTCAGCCCGACGCGGTGCAGCAGGTGCAACACGCGCTCGCGCTTCTCGTTCCAGCTGTGCGCCAGACCGTGGATCTCCATCGGCCGGCTGAGAATATGCATGATCGTCTTGCGCGGATTGAGAGAGCTGTAGGGATCCTGGAACACCAGCTGAATGTCCTTGCGCGTCTCCTTCATGCGCCGAGGCGAGAACGCCAGCAGGTCCTCGTCCTTCAACCTCACTTCCCCGCCGCTGGGCTCGATCAGCCGCGTCACCAGCCGCGCCGTCGTCGACTTGCCGCAGCCGCTTTCGCCCACAAGGCCCAGCGTCTCGCCGCGGCGGATGTGGAAGTCGATGCCATCGACCGCCTTCAGCACCTGGGCCTTCTCGCCGGCCAGCTTCGAATAGATGTCGCCATGCAGCATGAAATGCTTGGTGAGTCCCCTCACCTCCAACAGCATATCGTCGGTCGCACCTTGCGCCGTCATGTGGTGGCCCCTCGATCGTGCAGATGGCACGCCGCATGATGGCCCGGCGCCACTTCCTTGAGCTTGGGCACTTCGCGGCGGCAGACATCCATCGCGTGCGCGCATCTGGGATGGAATTTGCAGCCCGACGGCGGCTCCATCATGTTGCAGACAGATCCGGCGATCGGGGTCAGGTGCCGCGCCTGGATGTCGAGGCGCGGGATCGAATTCAGCAGGCCCACCGTGTAAGGATGCTGCGGATTGGCGAAGATCTCGCGCTTTTCGCCGAGTTCGACCATGTGCGAGGCGTACATCACGCCGATCTTGTCGCAGGAATGGGCAACGACGCCGAGATTGTGGGTGATGAACAGCAACGACATGCCGAGCTTGTCGATCATGCTGGTGATCAGCTCGAGGATGGTGGCCTGGATCGTCACGTCGAGCGCGGTGGTCGGCTCATCGGCGATGAGGAAGCCCGGATTGCAGCTCAAGGCCATCGCCAGCATCACGCGCTGGCGCATGCCACCGGAAAATTCGTGGACGTAACTGTCGAGCCGCTTCTGCGGTGACGGGATGCCGACCAGGGCCAGCAGCTCGACGACACGTTCGCGCGCCTCCTGCTTCGACAATCCCAGATTTGTGCGCAGCGCGTCGGAGATCTGTTCGCACACGGTGAACACCGGGTTGAGCGCGCTCATCGGCTCCTGGAACACCATCGCGATATGGCGGCCGCGGAGTGCCCGCATCTCGGCGGCGTTCTTGTCGAGGACGTTGTCGCCGCCGAACAGGATGCGGCCGCGCTGGATCTCACCGGGCGGATCGGGGATCAGCCGCATGATCGCCCGCGCCGTCACCGACTTGCCCGAACCCGACTCGCCCACCAGCCCGAAGGTCTCTCCGCGGCCGATGGCGAAGGACACGCCGTCCACTGCCGTAAGGTCGCCCCGCCTCAGGCGGAAGCGCACGGTCAGGTCGTCCAGCTCGAGCACCGTCTCGGGCATGATATGTCACTCTCGTCGCGGTTTATTGTCCGGCGCCTCCCACCGGGTGGCGGGCGGCGGACCGGTTTGTTCAGTACGCGCGGATGACGGTTACGCTTGTTTTCTTCCCTGTTGAGCCGGAGCCTAGGTTAGGCTGGAGGGCGAGGCAACCCGCCATAAAACCGCCCTCGCGACCATACTTGCGACCCCGGTAGGCCACGGCTATAACCGCGCCTCCCGAGCGGGCCGGAGTCCGTAAAATCTGACGGAGCGTAGCTCAGCCTGGTAGAGCACTAGCTTCGGGAGCTAGGGGCCGGAGGTTCGAATCCTCTCGCTCCGACCAATCGGGAATGAACGGCGCGCAGCGATGCGCGCCGTTTTTCGTGGCCCGCGCTACATGCAATAGGCTTGGGCCGCGACAACGGCGTTGAGGCCCTGCATCTCGTTCTGACTGAGGGTCGCTGGGTCGAGCAGATTGCCGCTCACGGCGACCGAAGCGTTCGACTTGCGCAGGCCGACGATGGCGTTGGCGCGCTGCTCGGCCGGGATCCGGCCGGCAATGCATTCGCACATTTTCTGCGAGGCGGTGACCATGCACTCCTTCATGAACTCGTCGGTCTGCGCAGCGGCCGGCAGGCCGAGAGCAAGAAGCACAAGGCTGGCAGTGGCGACGGTGCGGGAAACAATACGCATGCAATCCTCCAGGGGGAGCGTTCGGCGGATGATATCAGCCGAACAGCCAGTTGCGCAGCAATCCGAACAGGCCGGTTACGAACAGGATGAGGAGCGCCACGTTGCGGTAGATCCGCTCGCTGGCGAGGCCGTGGAACAGCCGGCCGCCCGCCCAGGCGCCCAGCACCATGACGGGGAACAGCACGACGGCGCGGGCCAGCGCGTCCCAGCCGGCGACCCCGGTCGCCAGCACGATCACGATCAGCAGGAACTGCGTCAGGAAGTAATAGGTGACGATGTTGGCGCGATTGACCTCGGGCCGGTCGTTGCCCGACAGCAGGTAAAGCAGCACCGGCGGGCCGCCGACGCTGGTCGTGGCCATCATCGCCCCCGAGACGGCACCAACCGTCACCGTGGCCGCAACCGAACGCCGGCCGGTGTACTTCCAGCCCGTCCACATCAGCGCGACGAAGGCCACGATGATGGCCGAGACGGCCGTCACGATCGTGTTCTTGTCGACGCTCGCCAGCAGCCAGACGCCGAGAGGCATCGCCGCGCAGGCGGCGAGACTCATCGGCGTCAGCACCTTCCAGTCGGCGTGATGGCGGACCTGCGGAAAGAGTTGGAGCGAGACCACCAACTCGATGGCGACCACCGTCACCACCATATCGGCCGAACCGAACAGGATGGCGAAGATCGGCGCCATCAGCATGGCCGAGCCGAACCCCGCGAAGCCGCGCATCAGGCCCGCCACCAGGGTGACGCCGATCGCAGTCGCGAGGCCGACGCCGGCGAACAGGGCAGATATGTAGGGGATCATTGGTGAGAACGCTTCAACCGCATAGGTGTCATCCCGAGCGCAGCGAGGGACCTTTCCGTTGTAGCGAGGTCCCTCGCAAATGCTCGGGACGACGGCCTAGGGCCGTCGCCCTTCACCAGTCTTGTCGCGCAGCCGGCGCATGCCGCGCAGCCAGCGGTCGCGGTCGAGCTTGCGTGTCATATATTCCTTCACCTCGGGATGCGGCAGGATCAGGAAGGTCTCGGCGTCCATCGCCTCGATCACCGTCTGGGCCACGGCATCGGTGACGATCACGCCGTCGACCGAGGCCGCGGTCGCGCCCGCCATGCGCAGCATGTTGGTGTCGACCGCCTGCGGACAGAGCACCGAGACGCGGATGCCGCGGTCGCCGTACTGGATCGAGAGATGCTCGGCCAGCGCCACGCCCGCGTGCTTGGTGACCCCATAAGGTGCCGATCCCATCGAGGCCAGCAGTCCGGCGGCGCTCGCGGTGTTGAGCAGATAGCCCTCGCCACGCCTCAGCATCTGCGGAACGAGCGCGCGAGCGGCGTAGACATGTGCCATCACATGGATGGCCCACGAATCGGCCCAGTCCTTGTCGGTGGCGTCCTCGTGGCCGCCGCGGCCGATGCCGGCGTTGGAGAAGAACACGTCGACCGGGCCGTACTTTTTTTCGGCCTCGGCAATCAGCCGCTTGACCTCGGCCTCCTTGCCGATGTCGCCCGCGACCGCTGTTGCGCCGATGTCCTTGGCCACCTTGTCGAGGCGGCCGGCATCCATGTCGGCCACGACCACGCCCTTGGCGCCTTCCTTGACGTAGCGCCGCGCGATCGCCTCGCCGATGCCACCCGCCGCGCCGGTGACGACGCAGACCTTGCCTTTGACCTTCATGGTTCCCTCGCCTTTCGCCCATCATAGGCGGCGAAAGGCCCGAGGCGAAAGGCTGGTGGAAGAGGTCAGGCGTTGGCGCCGTGGATGGCGTCGATCACGGCCGCTGTCACATCGGCGGTGCGCGCCGTACCGCCCAGGTCCGGGCTATGAAAGCGCTTGTCGGCAGTCACGCGCTCGATCGCCGTCATCAGCCGAGAGCGCCTTGCCGCCTACGCCCGCGAGGCCTGACGCCTCGGCCGCGCTCTCAGGGCGCGGCGCACTCGAATGAGGACGCCTGCTCGACATCGCCGGCCCGGTATCTCGCATAGGTGGGCCACGGGCAGAGCGGGCGTGTGCGGCCGGGACTCCACCCGGCCGGAATCTCCTTGTTCGCCGGATTGTTCGAGGCGATCAGCCGCTCAGGCGCCGCGCCGTTCTCCACCCAGTCGATCAGTGCCGTCAGCGCATCGAATCGCTCGAGCCCGACGCCGCCACCGCAATGGGTGACGCCGGGCTGCGTGAACAGCCGCACGAACTCTGCCGCCTTGCCGCCTGCGTTGGCATTCAGTTTCTCGTACCAGCGGATCGTGTCGTTGACGGAGAAGACCGCATCGGCCTGACCGTGGAAGATGATCATTCGGCGCCGGCTGCCAGCGAACCCTGCGAGCTTCGGATTGTCGACGTCCGGCGGCGTCATGAATTCCATCGCCGATTCCGGATAGGCCGGATCCTTCGCGTAGATCTTGGGCGCATCGCGGTCAAGGTCGAACTTCAGCAGCGAATCGATCAGCTTGTCGTTGGTGCCTTCGACCTTCGCGGGCGGCGTCGTGAAGATGTAGGCGAGCGAGGCCGCTCCCATCGTGGCGATCGCCGAGTGATTGCCCCAGGCCGGGATCGGGCTCTCGACCTTCCAGAAGCGCCAGTTGCCGGTGCCGACGCCGCCATCGACCGGCCAGTCGGAATAGAGCGCCTCGCCCTTGGAGTTGCGCGGACCGGCGAACATCGCCTTGAAGGCCGTCACCTTGGCTTCCGGCAGGCAGTCTTTGCTCTCGCCCGGCGCACACTGCAGGCTCTTGAAGTCGAAGGCTTTCTGGCAAGCCGCAAGGTTCGCAGTGATGCCGTCCTTGGCGCCGTCGGCGGCGTCGCACGCTTCGACGATCTTGTTGGAGACGAGCTTCGCATCCTCGCGCGTGATCGACTTGCGAATGTCGGGATCGATCGCCGCAAGGTGGCGCACGTCCCAGGCGTGCTGCACGGCCGCGCGCGGCAGGTTGAATCCCGGATTGCCGACGAGGTAGCCGTCATAGGCCTCGGGCATGCGGCTCGCCATCACCATGGCATGACGCCCGCCGTTCGAGCAGCCGAACATGTAGGAGTACCGCGGCTGGCGCCCGTAATGCTTCTCGATGATCGTCTTGGCGATCGGCGACAGCGTGATGGACGCCGAGTAGCCATAGTCGCGCCGCGCCTGCGCATCGAGGCCGAAGGCCGCGCCCGCCGCGAGACCCAGCTCCTTGTTCACGGGGTCGGCGCCGGAGTGGCCGGAGTCGGAGCTCAGCACGGCAAAGCCACGCGCCAGCGCCACCCTGTCGCCCGTCGCCAGGTTGTCGGCGCGCAGGCCGAGCGCCGGTACCACCGCGCCGTCGTTGCCGCCGTTCACTTGGTGCAGAAAGCGGCCGTTCCACTCGACCGGCAGGCGGATCTCGAACTGGATCGCGTAGCGCTTGCCGTCGCTGCCGCTCCGTTCATTGACCTTGCCGGTGAGAATGCAGTGCCTTGGCAGGCCGTTGGCCGGCTCCTGCAGTTTGCTGCCGGTCATCACTGTGCCCGCGACACCGAGGGTTGCGGTAGTCACCTGCGAGCAGTCCTGGGCCCGCACGGCCGCAGGCAGCGCCACCATCAGCAGCATGCCCAATAGCAAGTCTCGCATGGTCATCCCCAGCTCTGTTGGATCAGTTGAATGTACTCGGCCCTGTTCGGCTGGCGCGGTGTCGTCTGGTGGCAGTGATCGCCCAGCGCGCCGTCGGCGATGGCCTCGACCACCTCCGGCTTCAACCCCATGGCGCCCAGCCCCTTGGGGATGCCGAGCCGAACGTTGAGCGCGCTCACGGCATTGGCCACGCCCTCGGCATTGCCCTCACGCTCCGGCAGCCCCATCACCTGAGCCACGCGCCGGTACTTGTCGCCAACTGCCGGCGCGTTGAAGCGCAGCACCGCCGGCAGGTAGACTGCATTCAGGGTGCCGTGATGCGTGCGGTAGCCCTTCAGTCCGCCGGTGGGATGGCTGAGCGCATGCACCGCTCCCAGGCCCTTCTGGAACACCATCGCGCCTTCCATGGCGGCCACCGCCATGTTGTAGCGCGCCTCGCGGTCCTGCCCGTCCCGGGTCGCCCGCTCGACGTATTTCCAGGCCTTCTCAAGTCCGTCGAGCGCGATGGCGTCGGCCGGCGGATTGAAGACGTTGGCGAGGTAGCACTCGATGTTGTGCGTGAAGGCATCCATGCCGGTGCCGGCCGTCAGATGCGGCGGCAGGCTGAGCGTCAGCTCGGGATCGATCAGCGCCAGTTTGGGGATGAGGTGCGGGCTGCCGATGGCGAGCTTGCGGCCGGAATCCATGATGATGACGCCGCCTCGGCTCACCTCGCTGCCGGTGCCCGAGGTCGTCGGAATGGCGACGATCGGTGCCACCTTGGCGGTGATCTTGGGCGCGCCGCCCTCGACGAAGGAATAGGCCTGCAGCGAGTTGCCGGGATGGGTCGCCATCAGGCCGACCGCCTTGGCGAGATCCATCGGCGAGCCGCCGCCGATGGCGATGATGCCGTCGCAGCCCTCGTCCTTGTAGATCTTCAGCGCATCGCGCATCGCCGCTTCGGTCGGGTTCTCCGGCGTGCCGTCATAGAGCGTGATCGGCATGTTGCCGGGCAACTGCTCCTTCACCTTGGCCCACAGGCCGGCGGCGATCACGCCCTTGTCGGTGACGATCAGCGGCCGGCGGATGCCCAGCAGCTGCAACTCCGCATCGAGCAGCTTGAGGGCGCCGAAATCGATCTGGATGCGCGTGAGATAGGTGATGAGTGCCATTGGAGTCCCCTAGGCGCGATGGAACGGCTTGTCGCCCTTGACGGTCACCCGATAGCCCAGCCGCTTGTGCGGGAAGTAGTCCCACATGGCGTGATGCATGGCCGCGCGGTTGTCCCAGAAAGCGATGGAGTTGGGGCGCCAGGCGAAGCGGCACTGGAACTCGGGCGTCTCGCTGTGGCGGTAAAGCATCTCCAGCAAAGCGTCGCTTTCGGGCTTGCGCAAACCAACGATCCTGGTCGTGAAATTGCGATTGACGTAGAGCGCCTTGCGCCCTGTCACCGGATGGGTCCGCACCACGGGATGCTCGCTCTTCGGAAAGCCGCCTTCCTTGGGCGTCTGGCCGAAACGGCCGCCGTAGACCTGGGTGCCGTCGTGGACAGCCGTCAGCCCCTCGCACAGGCGCTGGATCGGGGCCGAGAGCGTCTCGAAGGCGCGGTACATGTTGGCGAACAGCGTGTCGCCGCCGCCATCGGGTGGCACTTCCTTGAGATAGAGGATACTGCCCATCGGCGGTTCGGGATCGCAGCTCACGTCGGAGTGCCACTCCTCACCCGCCACGTACTTCGACCTCTCGTCGGCCTTGATGATCAGCACCTCGGGATGGTCGGCGATAACGGCCAGCGACGTGGGGTGGATGTGCAATTCGCCGAAACGGCGGCCGAACGCCTTGTGCTGCTCATGCGTCAGCTCCTGGTCGCGGAAGAAGATGACCAGGTTCTCCATCAGCGCGTCATGGATCTCCTGGAAGGCCTGGTTGCCCAGCGGCCGGGCAAGATCGACGCCGGAAATCTCCGCGCCGATGCCGGGCGTAAGCTTGCGCATTGCGATCGTCTGCTGGCCCATCCGCATTTCCTCTCGCCTTTTGCGCGAGTCTACGCGAGAAAAAGCCGATGAGCGACACCTCAGCCCTGCGTCTCGCAACGATCGTCGATGCGCCGGCGATCGCGGCCACCATCGCCGCCGCCTTCGCGCAATACCGCGGCAAGCTCGTGCCGGAATCGGGCGCCTTCGGCGAAAGCGCCGACGCCATCGCCGCCGAACTGAAGAAGGGCGCCGGTGCCATCGTCGCGGAGCGGAACGGCGAGATGCTGGGCTGCGTCATCACCAGCCTGCAGGAGGGCGACCTTTATTTCGGCCGCCTCTCCGTGCTGCCGACCGCCCGTGGACTCGGCCTTGCGAAGCGGCTGATTGCCGCCGTCGAGCAGGATGCCCGGTCCCGCGGCCTCCCCGGCGTGCGCCTTGGCGTGCGCATCGCGCTGCCCGACAACCAGCGCCTGTTCCAGTCGCTCGGCTATCGCGAGATCTCGCGCGAGGCCCACCCCGGCTTCGACCACCCGACCTCGATCAACATGCGCAAGGCACTGTAGCGCCCGAAGCGGGATGACATCGGATGCATGCACTGCCAGCATCCGCTCACGCGGATGTGATGTGCAGGTTCAGCAGGAATATGCTATGAATTGTGTCAGGCTGGCGCCTGGAATGCGCCGGCCTTTTCCATTTCCGGCACGACCGCCCCCGGCACGCCCGCGGGTTGCGCAATTGCGCGGGTGCAGCCGCCACGGCTCCTGAGCCGTGGACAGTCCCAACAACGACCCCGTCTGAACGCGACGCGAAAAACGACGTGCGGCCAGACACTTGACGACGCCTGAGCAACACGGCGCACCGGGGCATGTATATGTGAAGAAGATGCGAGACGCGCAAAAGCCAGCAAAATTAGGCTTTTCTCGCAATAGTGGACATCTTTCTGGACACAAAACGTTACATTCAGGCGTCCACAAATAACCGGCGAAAAACCCGCCGTTACTGGCTTTCCGGCGTGCGGAGAGCTGGAATCGCAGGGGGGACTGGGGGGACTTTCGAACGGCTCTAAGAGATCTTCATGCCCGGCGGCGGCACCGCCTGTTCGGGATCGACGGCGCGTACCACGTAGGCGTCGGCCTCCGGCGCGTACATCGACCAGAGGCGGCCAAGCTCGGCAATCGGCCGGGCATGGTCGTCGACACGAAGGTCGACGTAGGGAAACGATTCCCGATGAACGACCAGCAGCGCCGCCGAGATCACGGGTTGCTTCTCGCCGCCCGCCGCTTCGCCGGCCTCCAGCGCATCGAGGAGGCGACGGGCGAGCGGCAGGTCGGGCGATTTCTCGAAGGCCGCCACCATGGCATCCGGAAGCGAGGCCGAGCGGACGATGTTGGCAATGGCCGCGCAGTCCTTGCCATGGGCCTCGCCTCTTTCGCCGCGGACGTTGGCGCCGGAGTAGACGGCGGTACGGCCCGCGGCATCGATCAGGGCGAGCTGGCGCCAATGGCGATGCGGCGTGGCAGCCACCACGGCCTGCATCGCCTCGCCGGCCGTAACACCCTTGGCCAGAAGATCGAGCGCGAGGGGGCCGAGCCGCGGGTCCGTGCGATGCTGGGTCAGGGCCGCGCCCACCTCAGCGCGGGCATGTTGGCAGCGCGCGCCGACCGAAATCGCCGAGGTCGTCACGACCGCGCCCAGCATGCCGGTCCTGGCGCAGCGTCCGACGAGCGAGAAGGTCATGCCGGCCCCTCAAAGACTGGGAAGGTTGAGGCCCTTTTCGCGGGCGCAGGCGATCGCATCCTCGTAGCCGGCATCGGCGTGGCGCATGACGCCGGTCGCCGGGTCGTTCCACAACACGCGCTCCAGTCGTTTGGCCGCTTCCGGCGTGCCGTCGCAGACGATCACCATGCCGGCATGTTGTGAGAAGCCCATGCCGACGCCGCCGCCATGATGCAACGACACCCAGGTGGCGCCCGAGGCGCAGTTGAGCAGCGCATTCAGCATCGGCCAATCGGACACCGCGTCGGAGCCGTCGCGCATCGCCTCGGTCTCGCGGTTGGGACTCGCCACCGACCCCGAGTCGAGATGATCGCGGCCGATCACGATCGGCGCTTTCAACTCGCCACTGGCCACCATCTCGTTGAAGGCGAGGCCCAGGCGATGGCGATCGCCAAGACCGACCCAGCAGATGCGCGCCGGCAGTCCCTGGAATTTTATGCGCTCGCGCGCCATGTCGAGCCAACGGTGAAGGTGCGGGCTGTCGGGCATCAGCTCCTTCACCTTGGCGTCGGTCCTATAAATGTCCTCGGGATCGCCGGACAAGGCGGCCCAGCGGAACGGACCGACGCCGCGGCAGAACAGTGGCCTGATGTACGCGGGCACGAAGCCGGGATAGCTGAAGGCGTCGGCCACGCCCTCTTCCAGCGCCATCTGGCGGATGTTGTTGCCGTAGTCGACGGTGGGCACGCCGAGCTTGTGGAATTCGAGCATGGCGCGCACATGGCCGGCCATCGACTGCTTGGCCGCCTTGGTGACGGCGGCGGGATCGCTGCTGCGTTTGGCCTCCCACTCGGCCAGCGTCCAGCCCTTGGGCAGGTAGCCGTTGACCGGATCGTGCGCGGAGGTCTGATCGGTGAGGCAGTCGGGCCGTACGCCGCGGCGCAGCAGCTCGGGCAGCACGTCGGCGGCATTGCCGAGCAGCGCCACCGAGATCGGCTTATTTTCCTTTGTCGCCTTGCCGATGATCGCCAGCGCGTCGTCGAGGTCCTTGGCCTGCACGTCGACATAGCCGGTGCGCAGACGGAACTCGATGCTGCTGGGACGGCATTCGATGGCGAGGCATGAGGCGCCGGCCATGGTCGCGGCCATCGGCTGCGCGCCGCCCATGCCGCCCAGCCCCGCGGTCAGGATCCAGCGGCCGGCGAGACTGCCGCCATAATGCTGGCGGCCCATCTCGACGAAGGTCTCGTAGGTGCCCTGCACGATGCCCTGGCTGCCGATATAGATCCACGAGCCCGCCGTCATCTGGCCGAACATCATCAGGCCCTTGCGGTCGAGCTCGTTGAAATGCTCCCAGGTGGCCCAGTGCGGCACCAGGTTGGAGTTGGCGATCAGCACGCGCGGCGCGTCGGCGTGGGTGCGGAACACGCCGACCGGCTTGCCCGACTGGACCAGCAGCGTCTCGTCGGCCTCGAGCTTGCGCAGCGCCGCCACGATACCGTCGAAGCTCTGCCAGTCGCGCGCCGCGCGGCCGATGCCGCCATAGACCACCAGCTCGCCGGGCTTTTCGGCCACGTCGGGATCGAGGTTGTTCATCAGCATGCGGAGCGGCGCCTCGGTCAGCCAGCTCTTGGCCGAGAGTTGCGTGCCGTGTGGAGCGCGGACGGTTCGGGCATTGTCGATTCGGGTCATGAAGACAGTCTCCTCTCGATCGCTGGCAGGACATGGGTCCCGATGGCGACCCCGACGGCATCGACGATCGCGCCGCTGCTGACCAGGGCGATGGCCTTTTCGAGATCGGGATGGAAATAGCGATCGTCGTCGAGGTGCGGCACGGCGCGGCGCACCAGGTCGCGCACGGCTTCCAGCGGTTTGCTGGTCGCAAGCGGGCGGTGAAAGTCGCAACCCTGCGCCGCCGCCAGCAACTCGATGCCGACCACGCCGCAGGCATTCTCGACCATCTCGAGCAACCTCCGGGCACCATGGGCGGCCATCGAGACATGATCCTCCTGGTTGGCCGATGTCGGAATCGAATCGACGCTGGCGGGATGGGCGCGCTGTTTGTTCTCCGAGACGAGGGCGGCGGCCGTGACCTGGGGGATCATGAAGCCCGAGCTCAGGCCCGGATGCGGCGTCAGGAAAGCCGGCAGGCCGGACAGTGCCGGATCGACCAGCATGGCGATCCGGCGTTCCGCCAGGGAACCGATCTCGCAGATCGCCAAGGCAATGATGTCGGCGGCGAAGGCGACGGGCTCGGCGTGGAAGTTGCCGCCCGACAGGGCCTCGCCGGTCTCGGCGAAGATCAGCGGATTGTCGGTGACGCCGTTGGCCTCGGTGGCCAGTGTCGCCGCCGCCTGGCGCAGGATGTCGAGCGCGGCGCCCATGACCTGCGGCTGGCAACGCAGACAGTAGGGATCCTGCACCCGCTCGTCGCCGATGAGATGCGAGGCCCGGATCGCCGAGCCTTCCATCAGGCGACGCAGCGCGTCCGCCGAATCGATCTGGCCCCGATGGCGTCGCAACCGGTGAATGCGCGGATCGAAGGGCGCGTCGGAGCCGCGCGCCGCGTCGGTCGAGAGCGCGCCGGTGACCAGGGCCGCGCGGTAGAGGTTCTCCGCCTCGAACAGAGCGGCCAGCGCATAGGCGGTGGAAAATTGCGTCCCGTTCAGCAGCGCCAGGCCTTCCTTGGCGCCCAGAACCACCGGTGCCAGGCCCGCCTCGGCCAGGGCCTGGGCCGCCGGCACGCGACGGTCGCCTGCGAAGATATCGCCGACGCCGATCATGGTCGCCGACATATGGGCAAGCGGCGCCAGATCGCCCGAGGCGCCGACCGACCCCTGGCAGGGGATCACCGGCGTGAGACCTTTCGCCAACAGCGCTTCGAGCAGCCGCACCGTCGCCGCCCGCACGCCCGATGCGCCCTGCGCCAGGCTGCCGAGCTTGAGCGCCATCATCAGGCGCACGACCGGCACCGGCATCGGCTGGCCGACCCCGGCGGCGTGCGACAGCACGATGTTCCGCTGCAGCGTTTCGAGATCGGCGGCGTCGATCCGGACGCTGGCCAGTTTGCCGAAGCCGGTGTTGATGCCGTAGACCGGCGCGCCCTTGGCAACGATGGCGGCAACGGCTTTGGCCGACCTCTCGATGACCGCGTAGTTGGCGGGGTCGATGGCAGCGGACGCGCCGCGATAGATCTCGCACCACGCAGAAAGCGGGACGGCGCCGGGGCTCAACAGAACCGTCTTCATCCTCACCTCCGGACCCGCTGTCATCGCCTTCTTAACAAGAGTACTCTGTTCGCTCCCAGCAAAGATTGCTAATTTCCCGCCATGACAACAACACGCACACCCCTTACCGGCCCTTCCGTCTGGCGCGGCCAGGAAATCAAGGACTCCCGGCGCTGGATCCGCGACCTGCCGCCCGAGGCGCTCGACGAACTCGACGCCGCCGTCAAGTCGGTGCGCGGCATGCCGTGGCAGGAGATCACGCGCGAGGATTTCGCGCTGCCGATGATCAGCGACCTGCTCGACGACGTTTCCGACGAACTCGAGAACGGCTGCGGCATGGTCAAGCTGCGCGGCATTCCGGTCGACGGCTACAGCGAAGACGAGCTGCGCCAGATGTATTTTGGCCTGGGCACGCATATCGGCACGCCGGTGTTCCAGAACCGGAGCGGCGAGCTGATGCGCGCCATCCGCGACGAGGGCGCCCATGTCGGCCGCACCTACGGCGAGACCAAGGACGAGAAGGGCTCGACCTTCCTCTCCTCCTACGCCCGCACGCTGACCAACGGCGGCCTTCGCTTCCACACCGACCGCACCGACGTGGTGGGGCTGCTTTGCGTGCGCCAGGCGCGCGCCGGCGGCGTCAGCAAGCTTGCCTCCACGCCCGCCATCCACAACGCCATCCTGGCGAAGCGGCCCGACCTGCTCGAACTCCTGTTCCAGGATTACTGGCGCAGCCGCTTCGGCGAGGAAGGCACCAAGAAGGACGGCGAAGCGACGACCCGGGAGACCGCCTATCCGCTGCCGATCTTCGGCCTGCGCGACGGCAAGCTCACCTCGCACTATTCGCTCACCTTCATCGAAGCCGCCCAGATGGCGCCCGATGTGCCGAAGCTCACCGACGCCCAGCGCGAGGCGATCGATCTCCTGATGCAGACGGCCGAGGAACTCTGCTTCGAGATGACCCTGGCGCCCGGCGACCTGCAGCTGATCAACAGCCACGTCACCTATCACGGCCGCACGCCGTTCGAGGACGATGCCGCGAGCGGCCACGACCGGCTACTGCTGCGCCTCTGGCTCACCATGCGCAACAACCGCCCGCTGCCCCAGGGTCACGAGATCCTGTGGCAGGAAATCGAGGCCGGCCGCCCGCGCGGCGGCATCCGGCAGGTCGCCCTCTAGCTCAGTCGATGATGGCGGCCTGGACCATCGTCCGGAACTGGTTGCGCAACGCGACCCGGTCAAGTTCGCTCACCTGCACCATGTAGATCGCGATCAGGTCGTTCTTGGGATCGATCCAGAACACCGTGCCGGCGGCGCCGGCCCAGCCGTATTCGCCGAGCGACCCGGGCAGCGCCGCCTCGCCGACTTGGGTGCGCACCTCGAAGCCCAGCCCGAAGCCCAGGCCCGGCGACCGGCCGGCGCGGGTGCCGTTGTGGTCGGCGGTCATGAAGGCCACGGTCTGCTTGCCGAGCAGGCGCTTGCCCTGGAACTGGCCGCTATTGGCCAGCATCGCCGTGAAGCGCAGGTAGTCGTCGGTCGTGCCGGTGAGGCCACCACCGCCCGATTCATACTTGGCGCCGTCGTCGACCTTGAAGCGCGGCGTCATCGGCTGGCCATTCGGCCGCGGCCCCGGTTGGGCGGCGCGCGCGAGCTTGTCGGCCGGCACCTGGAACTGCGTGTCGATCATGCCGAGCGGCTTGAAGAGGCGGTCCGAGAGCGCGACGCCGAGCTTCTTGCCGTCGATTACTTCGACCAGGCGACCCAGCACATCGGTCGATACGCCATACTCCCAGCGGGTCCCCGGCGAGAATTTCAGCGGCAGGGTCGAGAGCTTGGCCACGAACTCCTCGTTGCTCATCGAACGATCGCCGATCTTGGCCGCGACATACGACTGATTGACCAGCGACGTGCCGCGGCCGCCGTAGGTCAGGCCCGAGGTGTGGCGCAGCAGGTCCTGCACCGTCATCGGCCGTTCCGGGTCGCTGAGACGCAACACCGGCCGACCGTCGGCCCCCAGCACCTCCGTGCCGACCTTCATCTTGCCGATCTCGGGCAGGAACTTCGCCACCGGATCGCTGACCTGCAGCTTGCCCTCCTCGACCATCTGCATGACCGCGACGCTCACGATCGGCTTGCTCATCGAATAGATGCGGAAGATCGAGTCGGGCTTCATGGCGTCGCCTGCGGCGAGATCGCGTTTCCCGAGCGTCGCCTGCCAGGCGATCTTGCCACGCCGCGCGACGAGCATGACGGCGCCGGGCACGAGCCCTGAGTCGACGTGCTTCTGCGTCACCTCTTCGAGGCGCTTGAGCTGCGCCGAGGAGAGGCCCACCTCCTCCGGCGTGGCCGCGCGCGGCAGCGCCGGGCCTTCGGCTTGGGCGGCAGTGGTGAATGCCAACAGGGCGAGCACGGACAACGCTGGACGAAGACGGGTCATGTGCGTTTCTCCCGAAATGTTGCCCGCACCATAGCGCCGTGCACTGCGCTCAAACAGCCCCGGACGGCACGTCCTTCAGCTTCTGGAGGTTGGCAATCGGCATCGGCCGCGCCATGCCACGGAGTTCGCGTTCGCCCAGATCCTCGACCTCGGCCACGCCATCGACCGCGGCGGCCAGCCGGCCGCTCACCAGCACCTGGCCGTCGGCGGCCTCGGTGCAGAGCCGTGCCGCCAGGTTCACGACGGCGCCGATCGCGGTGTAGTCGAAACGGTCCTCGAAGCCGATACGGCCCAGGGTGGCGTAGCCCTGGGCCATGCCGATGCCGAAGCCAAGGCGATGGCCGCGCCGGTTCCAGCCCAGGCTCAGCACGGCCACGGCATCGCGCATCTCGAGCGCCAGCCGCGCGGCGCGGTCCGGCGCGTCGGGACAAGGCAGTGGATCGTTGAAGAACACCAGCATGCCGTCGCCGGTGAAACGGTCGAGCGTGCCCTCGTACTTGCGGATCAGCGGTCCGATCGCCCCGTGGTACTCGGCCAGCAGCGCCATGATGTCCTCGGGCTCGGCGGTCTCCGAAAAGCCCGTGAAGCCGCGCAGGTCGCAGAACATCGCCACGATCTCGCGCCGGTGGTTCTCCAGCATCTTCTCGTCGCCCGCCGAGATGATCGCCTGCGCGAGCTGCGGCGCCAGGAAGCGGCGCAGCCGACCCACGCGTTCGAGTTCCTCGACCTGCTCGCCGACGCGCGTCGCCAGTTCGCCGCGCTGCGTCTCGACCTGGTCGTGCAGCGCCTTGATGCGCAGCATGGCGCGCACCCGGGCGATCAAGGCGCCGTGATCGATCGGCTTGGTGAGATAATCATCGCCGCCGGCATCGAGACCGGCCACCACATCCTTCTGGCCGGCCTTGGCCGTCACCAGGATGACGGGGATGAACGGCAGGGTCGCATCGGCCTTGAGTCGCCTTACGACCTCGAGCCCGTCGATCTTGGGCATCATGATGTCGAGCAGGATCAGGTCGGGCAGCGTCTCGCGCGTCACCGCCAGCGCCTGCTCGCCGTCCTCGGCGACGACGATCTCGTAGCCCAGGCTTTCCAGCCGCATGCGCAGGATCTCGACGTTGTCGGCGATGTCGTCGACGACCAGGATGCGGGCGGGGTCGCGCATCTAGGAACCCAGTATCTCGCGGACCTTGGCCAGCATCTGGCGCGGGCTATAAGGCTTGGCGATGTAGTCGTTGCAGCCGGCGTCGCGCGCCTTCTGCTCATCGCCCGACAGCGCGTAGGACGTCACCGCCACGATCGGGATGGCGGCCAGCGCCGGGTCGGCTTTTATGCGCCGCGTCGCCTCGTAGCCGTCGAGCACCGGCATCTGGATATCCATCAGGATCAGGTCGGGCTTGTGCTCGGCCGCCATGGCGACGCCCTGCAGGCCGTCGTGCGCCTCGACCATCTCGTAGCCCGCCATGCCCAGGAGGTCGCGCAGGATCTGGCGATTGTCCTCGGTGTCCTCGACGACGAGTATCTTCTTGCTCATGCGGCGTCCTTCACCGGGGCGACGTTGACCGGAACAGAAACCTTGAAGATCGAGCCCTTGCCCACTTCGGACTCGACGGAGATGCGGCCGCCATGCAGCTCGACGATCTTGCGCGAGATAGAGAGGCCAAGGCCGGTGCCGCCCTTCTTGCGCGTGCTGGTGTTGTCGACCTGCTGGAACTCCTCGAACACGCGCGCCTGATCGGCGAGCGCGATGCCGAGACCGCTGTCGACCACCGAGAGCTCGAAGCGGTCGCCGGCCTGCGCGGCGCGGACCTCGACCGAGCCCTGGTCGGTGAACTTGATGGCGTTGCCGACCAGATTGAGCAGCACCTGGGTGAGCCGCCGCGCATCGCCGGTGCCGGTCGGCAGGCCCGGCGCCACGGCCGAGCCCAGCGCGATGCCCTTGGTGCGGGCCAGCGACTCGGTGGCCGCCAGCACCGTCGCCACCATGTCGGTGACGCTGTAGGGCTCGACGGTGAGGCTGAGCTGGCCGGCCTCGATCTTGGAGAGGTCGAGCACGTCGTTGATCAGGCCGAGCAGGTGGCGGCCGTTGTTCTGCACCCGCTCCAGCACGCCCGCCGCCTTCTCGCCGACCTCGCCATAGAGCCCGTCGGCCATCATCTCGGTGTAGCCGATGATGGCATTCAAGGGCGTGCGCAGCTCGTGGCTCATGTTGGCCAGGAACTGCGACTTGTGCTGGCTGGCGACCTCGAGCTGGCGGCTCTTCTCCTGGATCTCGGTGAACAGACGGACATTCTCGATCGCGATCACCGCCTGGGCGGCGAAGATCTCCAGAAGCTGGATCTGGCGCGGCGTGAATGGACCGATTTCGCCCTTGCGCAGTAAGACGCCGCCGATCGCCACTCCCTCGCGCAGCAGCGGCGCGGCGATCGCCGCCTTGAGGCCGTGCGTGGCGGCCAGCTGGCGGGCAGCACCCCATTCAGCGGGGTCCAGCCTGTCCATGTCCGGCAAGTGGACGGTGCGGCCGTCGATAATGGCGCGTCCGATCGAGTTGCTGCGGTCGAGCGGACGGGCAACTCCGACCGCCGCCGTCAGGACGCCCTCATGGGCGGTGTGCACGTATTCGTCGCCGTGACGCAGCGTGATCACGGCGTCGGTGGCGCCGCAGAACCGCAGCGCGGCCTTGGCGACAGCGAGCAGCACCGGTGTGACATCGGTCGGCGACTGCGAAATGACGCGCAGAATTTCCGAGGTGGCCGTCTGCTGCTCCAGCGACTCGCGCAACTCGGTGAACAGGCGGACGTTCTCGATGGCGATGACGGCCTGGGCGGCGAAGGTCTCGAGCAGTTCGATCTGCCGCGGTGTGAATTCACCGGCTTCGGCGCGGCGCAGGACGATGGCGCCGACGGCGGCGCCTTCGCGCAGCATCGGGGTCGCAAGCGTCGCGCGGTAGTCCGCCCCGCGGGCAAGCTCCAAGGCGGTGCGGTATTCTTCGGGATCGACGGCGGTCACGTCGCCGACATAGATGGTCCGGCCGTCGATCATGGCACGGCCCGAAAACGAGCTGCGGTCGAGCGGAAAGCGGCTGGCCGGCGTCGCCAGCGGACCGTCGTGGGCGGCGACCGCGATGTCGGCGTCGTCCCGCAGCAGGATGACGGCGTCGGTGGCGCCGCAGAACCGGCGGGCTGACGACGCCACCACGTTCAGCACCGGCTGCACGTCGGTCGGCGATTGGGAGATGACGCGCAGGATCTCGGCCGTCGCGGTCTGCTGCTCGAGCGTATCCGTCAACTCGCGCGTCCGGTCGACCACGCGCTGCTCGAGCGTCGCATGCGACTCCTGAAGCTGACCGGCCATCTGGTTGAAGTTGGTCGCCAGCGCCTCGATCTCGTCGCCGGTCTTGACCTCGATACGATGCCCGAGGTCGCCGCCGCCCAGCCGCTCGGCGCCGACCGAAAGGGCACGAATCGGAGAGGCCATGCGGCGCGACAGGAACCAGGCGCCGATCGCGGCGGTGCCAAGACCCAGCGCCAGCAGCGCCAGCGTCTGCCACAGCGAGGTGAAGAGCGGCTGCAGGGCCTCGGCCGTCGGCTGCTCGACGAAGACCAGCCAGCCCAGCGCCGGAATCGCCGCCACCGAGGAGAGCACCGCGGTGCCGTCGAGCGCATGGCCGAAGCGGGCGCTGGCGCCGCTCTGCGGTTTGCCGTCACGCAGATCGTCGAGGGCGGTGTGCACCTGCTCGCGCTTGTTCATGTTGGTGTTGCGCAGCACCAGGCTGATGTCGGGATGGGCGATCAGCCGGCCATCGCGGTCGACGACATAGGCATAGCCCTTGTCACCGGCCTTGATGGCGCTGACGACATCCCAGATCAGCTTGAGGTTGACCTCGGCCGCCGTAGCGCCGGCCCGCCGTCCGGTGCGCGCCAGCGAGATCGACATGTAGGGCTCGGACTCCTTGCGCAGGTAGACCGGGCTGTACCAGACGCGCTTGTCCTGGACTTCGGTGAAGCGCGGGTCCTTGGAGAGATCGGCATTGGAGCCGACCACATCCATGGCCAGCCGCGACACCTTGAGTTGCTCGCGACCCTGGCCGTCGATCTGCGTCAGCTCGGTGATGGCCGGAACCTGGCGCTGCAGGCGGATGAAGTCGAAGCGGCGCTGGTCGACCGGCGCGGCGGCCCATTGAGGATGCGTGGTCCAGCCGATCTGGCGTTCAATTTCGGTGATGAACTGGCCGACCTTGTCGGCGGCGCCGTTGGCCTGCTCCTGCTGCAGCCTGCCCAGCGCCTGGCGCGCGGTGCCATAGGCGAACCACATGTCGAACGCGCCGTTGATCGCCAGTACGAGCGTCACGATGCCGACCAGCGACAGGAAGTATTTAGCGAAGAGGCCGCCGCGCCGCAGGAACGACGGCGCCTTCACTCGATCACCTCGTCGGCGCGGGCGAGGATCGACGACGGGATCGTGAGGCCCAGCGCGCTCGCCGTCTTTGCGTTGACGATGAGCGTGAACTTGGTCGGCTGCTCGATCGGCAGATCGGCCGGCTGGGCGCCCTTCAGAATTCGATCGACCATCCCGGCCGCCTGCCGAAAGCTGTCGCTCACGTCGTCGCCATAGGTCAGCAGGCACCCTGCCGAGGCGAAACGAGGATCGGTGCAGACGGAAGCCAGACGGTACCGGAGCGCCAGCGGAAAAATGACTCCTCGTCCCGTCATCAGGGCCGGGTCGCCGTTGACGAACAGTGCTTCTCCGCCGGCCTTCGCAAATCCCGCCAGTGCCGGTTCGACGTCATCGATCGAGCCGACGGGTAGTGGCGTCACCTCGAAACCGAGCGCCGCCGCCGCGGCCTGGCGCTCGGCGAGGAAGATCGGCAGGTAGCCCGGCGGAAAGCTCTGCGCATGATAGAGAAGGCCGGCGCGGCGCAAGGCCGGCGCCGCCTCCCGCAAAAGCTCGTAGGCCTTGCCCGACCCCAGATCGATGGCGCGCCCCGTCACGTTGCCGCCCGGCCGCGCCAGGCTCGCGACCAGTCCGCGCCCAACCGGATCGGCGGCGGCGCCGAAGACGATCGGAACACGGCTCGTCGCCTGCCTGGCAACCACCGTTGGCCCGCTTCCCTGGGTCACAATGACTTCGACACCAGAAGCGACGAGCGAAGCAGCTTCGGCCGCCAGCCGCGCCACATCGCCGCGACCGTCGCGCGCGTCAATCGCAAGGTTCTTTCCCTCCACATAGCCACGTTCGCGCATGCCGTCGCGAAAAGGCGCCAAGCTAGGCGATGCGCTGCCATCCGGCGTGCCGATCCAAAGAAATCCGACACGTCGAAGAGATCCGGATTGCTGAGCGCAAACGGCTACCGAGCAGGCCATCAGGATGAGGAAGGCCCGCGCAGTGACATCTAAACACCGCCTCACTCGATCACCTCGTCGGCGCGCTGCACCAGGCCCGGCGGCAGGGTGAGGCCGAGCGCCCTGGCCGTGGCGAGATTCACGAACAGGTCGAACTGTGTCGGCTGCATCACCGGGATATCGCGCGGTGGCGTTCCCTTCAGCACCTGAGTCAGGGAGAAGGCCAGCAGGCGGTTTATTTCGGTGGTGCTTGCCCCGATCGACATGAGGCCGCCGGACTCGACGTAGAGGCGGCTCTGCGCGATGGAGGGCAGACGCATCGCGCGCAGCCGTGCGGCGATCGCCGCGAGCGGCAGGCTGGGCTGCACGATGACGGTGTCGGCCTGGCGCGCCTGCAGCTGGGCAAAGGCCGGCTCGAGGTCGGCGACGGTGGCCGCGATCGGCTCGACCTCGACGGCCAGTGTCGCGGCGGCGGCCTGGATCTGTGCCAGGAACGGTTTGCTGAACGGGTCCACAGCATTGAGCAGCACGGCGATACGCTTCATCGACGGCACGATCTCGCGCAGGAGTTCGACTCGCTTGGCGCTGAGCGCGGCGCCGGCGCCGTCGACACCCGTGATGTTGCCGCCCGGCCGTGCGACGCTGTCGACTAGGCCCGTTCCGACCGGGTCGCCCGACCAGCTGACGATCGGGATGGTTTGCGTCGCGCGCTTGGCGGCCAGGGCCGCCGGCGTCTGCAGGGCGACGATGGCGTCGACGTTGGCCGCCACCAGCTCCGCGGCGAGCGCCGGCAGGCGGTCGATCGCGCCGCCGGCCGAAAGCGTCAGCAGCGCATAGGAACCCTCGGCCCAGCCGCGTTCCTGCATGCCGGCGCGCAGCAGGTCCGGGGTGTAGTGCTCGTCGCGCGCCATCAGGACGCCGATAACCGGCCGGCGCGGCGCCTGCGCGCGCGCCGGCAAGGCCGCAACGAGGGCGGACGCCGACAGAAGCAGGCGCCGTCTCATTCGATCACCTCGTCGGCACGGATCAGGACATGTGCTGGAACCGTGAGACCCAGGCTGCGGGCAGTCCGCATGTTGATGACAACCTCGAAGGCGATAGGCTGCTCGACGGACAGGTCGGCCGGTCTGGTACCCTGCAGGATCTTGCTTACGAAGAGAGCCGCCCGCCGGAAAAGCGCATCGAAGTTCGTACCGAAAGAAATCAGCCCACCTGCATCGGCGTAGATCCTCGCCGGGTAGAGTGCAGGCAGTCGGCGTGCTCGTGCCAGCTCGATGATGTCTTTCTGATTGACGCCGAGTGTAGGATCGCCGGCGACGATGAGTGCGTCCGCTTTGCCGTCTCCAACGGCCGTTGCGGCCGGCGCGATGTTGCCAGCTTCGACGATCTCGATGGCGACCATCTTGACTTTCGCGGCTTCCGCGACAGCCCGCAACTGGCTCAGCTCGAGAAGATTCGAAGGGTTGCGCGGATTGAACAGGAAAGCGACCGAGGTCGTCGCCGGGGCAACCTCCTTGAGGAGTTCCAGGCGCTTGGTCACCAGGCTGGCACTGAAATCGGAAAGGCCCGTAACGTTGCCGCCTGGTTTAGCCAGGCTCGCGACCAGTCCGGTGGCCACGGGGTCTCCGGCGTTTCCGAACACGACAGGTATCGAGTCGGTCGCCTTCTTTGCCGCGACAGCCGCCGGTGTTCCTTCTGTTACCAGGATGTCGACCGGCAGTCGCACAAGCTCGGCGGCAAGCGAGGACAGGAGACCCGGGTTGCCGCCCGCATAGCGCTGGTCGATGACGACGCTACTTCCTTCGCGATAGCCGAGTTCGGCCAATGCATGACGAAATGCCGCGAACCGGCCGGCCACTCTCTCGGCGGAGGACGACGCCAGGAACCCGATCCGCGGCACGCGCGTCGACTGCGCGTTCGTGCCCCTTGGCGACGTCGCAAGGCTGCAGGCCAGCAAGGCAAATGCCCGCCGTCTCATTCCATCACCTCGTCGGCGCGGATCAGGATGGATTGCGGCACGGTGACATTGAGTGCCTTGGCGGTCTTGAGGTTGATCACCAGCTCGATCTGGACCGGGCCCTGCACCGGCAGGTCGCCGGGCTTTGCCCCCTTCAGAATCTTGTCGAGATAGACGGCGGAGTCGCGATAGAGGTGCTGGATGTCGGCGGCATAGGCCAACAGGCCGCCCGCGTCGGTGAATCGCCGCGAGGCCGAGGCCGACGGCAGGCGGTGCTTGAGGGCGAGACCGGCGGTGACGGCCACGGAGAGGCTCGGTTGCACAATGACGGCATCGACGGCGCCGCCTCCCAGCCGCGCGAACGCCGGTTCGAGATCGGCTTCGCGCTCGATCATCACACGCTCGATCGTGACGCCACCCTGGCTGCTGGCCTTCTCGAGCTGCTCGAGGAACGGCTTGTGGAACGGGTCGGGCGCGTTGGCGATGGCGGCGATGCGGCGCGCCGCCGGCAGGATTTCCTTCAGGAGCTCGACGCTCTTGCCGGCAAGCTCGGCTGTCGCCGTCGAGACGCCCGTCAGGTTGGCCTCGGGCCGCGCCAGACTGGTGACCAGGCCGGTGGCGACGGCATCGCCGACGCCGGCCAGCAGAACCGGGATGGTCCGCGTCGCCTTCTTGGCGGCGAGCGCCGCCGGTGTCTGGACCGCCACCAGGACATCGACATTGAGGGCCACCAGCTCGGCGGCCAGCGCATCGAGCCGTGCCGGCACGAACTCGGCCGAGCGATACTCGAACTTGATATTGATGCCTTCGACGTAGCCCAGGTTCTTCAGCGTGTTGCGGAAGATCGACCAGAAAGGCTCCATCTGGCCCCCCACCAGCACGCCTACGCGGAAGACCTTGCCGCCTTGCGCGCGCACACCGACCGGCGCCGCCGCCGCTATCGCGCCTGCGACCAGGAGGAGCCGCCGCTTCACTCGATGATCTCGTCGGCCTGGGCGAGCAGCGCCGGTGGAAGGGTGAGGCCGAGCGCTGCCGCCGTCTTCTGATTGATCACCAGCTCAAATACCGTGGGCTGCTCGATCGGCAGGGTCGCCGGCGCGGCGCCGCCCAGCACGCGCACGACGTAGAGCGCCAGGCGCTTGTAGGCTTCCTGCAGGTTGGGGCCGTAGGTGAACAGCGCGCCGGCGCGCGCAATCGTGGCCCAGCCGGAGACCAGCGGCACCTTGCGGGCGATGCAGTCGGCGGCGGCTGTCGGCGCGAGCTGAACCATGCTGGAGCTCGGCAGCATGATGATGGCCTGGGCGCCGCTGTCGAGCGCTCGGGTGAGCGAGGCGCGAATCTCGCCCGCGTTCTGGGAGCGATAGGGGGTGAGCTCGATGCCCAGCGGCTGGACGGCTGACTGGCAGGCGGCGATCTCCTTCTCCTCGCCGGCATGGCGCGCGTTCGACAGCAACGCGATCCTGCGGCAGCCGGGCACGGCCGTGCGCAGGAAGTCGGCGCGCTTGGGGTTGAGCTCGATCGACATGAAGCTGATCCCCGTGGCATTGCCGCCCGGCCGCGACAGCGACTGCGCGATCCCGGCGACGACAGGATCGCCGCTGTAGCCGAACACGACCGGAACGGCGGGCTTGGCAGCGACCACCGTCACGGTGGCGGCGCCCTGGGCCACGATCAGGCGCACGCCCATCTGCTGCAACTCAGCGACCTGGGCGGCGGCGAGCGCCGGCGTGTTCACGTCGTAGCGCTCGAGAAAGCGCACCGGTTCGCCGCCCGCCGGCAGCGCTGCGGCGAGGCCGGCCTTCAGCGCGTTGAAGAACGGCGCCGTGGCCTGCGCCGATTCGGGCGAGATCCAGCCGATCAGGCGCTCGGCGGCATGGGCGCGTCCGGCGCCCACGAAGGGGGCCGCGAGACCTGCGGCCAGGATGTGACGTCGTTTCATTCGATGATCTCGTCGGCCTGGGTCAGTACCGCTTGTGGCACGGAAAGCTTCATCGCGCGCGCCGCCTGAAGGTTGACGACCAGCTCGAAAATCGCCGGCTGCTCGACGGGCAGGTCGGCCGGCTTGGCGCCCCTCAGCACCTTGGCGGCCATGGAGGCGGCGCGCTTGTAGATGTCCGCCGTGTTGGCCGACAGCGAGACGAGCCCGCCGGCGAGCACGGCCTGGCGGTCGAACCACATGGTCGGCAGGCGATGGCGGGCGACGAGTTCGAGGATGCGGGCGCGCTGCGTGTTGAACACGCCCTGGATGACGACCGCGCCGGCGCCGGCGGCGACCATGGCGGCGAAGGCGCGCTCGAAGTCGGCCGGCCCCTCGGCCATCGCCGGTTCGAGGCGCAGGCCCCCGCCTTTCGCAGCGTCCTGCATGTAGGAGAGGAAGGGCTTGGTGAAGGGATCCTGGGTCGAGGCCAGCACGGCGACGCAGTCGAGGGAGGGCAGCATGTCCTTCAGGAGCTGCAGCCGCCGTCCGCCCAGTTCCGCGGCCATGTTGGTGACACCCGTGACATTGCCGCCGGGCTTGCTGAGGCTGGCGACCAAGCCGGTTTCCACCGGTGCGCCGGCCGGCGCCATGATGATGGGGATGGTGCGGGTCGCCTCCATCGCCGCGCGCACGGCTGGCGTGAAGTGCGCGGCGATAATGTCGACGCCGCCGCCGACCAGCTCCGCCGCCAGTTGGTTCGCCCGGTCGCGCTTGCCGTCGGCGTAGCGCACGTCGAAGACGATGTCGCGGCCTTCGGTGAAGCCCAGCGCCGCCAGGTCGCGTTGCAGCGCGCCGGGCAGCAGATGCGGCGCCGATCCGTCGATCAGCACGCCGATGCGGCGTGGCGCAGCCTGAGCAAGGCTTGCGGCCGGCACCAGGCCCGCCACCAGGAATCCAGCAAATTGTCGCCGCTTCATTCGATCCCTCCCCCGGGCGGCGATCCTACCCGGATCAGCCAATGATTGGCGAGGGTGCGCGCCCCGGTTCGCCCTGTCGGCCACGCCCTTCCAGAAGGGAGCGATGGCGCTGGAAGAGTTCGAACAGCGCATCCATGACCGCGCGCACCCGCGGCAGCGCCCTGAGGTCACGATGGACCAGCAGCCACTGCTCGGTGGAGACCTCGGGAAGCACGCCGCCGACGCGGCGCAGCGCCGGGTCCTGGTCGCCGAGATAGCAGGGCAGCACCGCAAGGCCCGATCCGACGCGCACCGCTTCGTGCAGAACAAGCCAGTTGTTGACCCGAATCTCCGGCCGGCGGCCGAGCTGCTCGTGCAGCCAGTGCTGGCCCGGCATGTAGCTGTGGTCGTCGTCGAAGCCGATCCAGGGCTGGTCGACCAGCGCCGGCACGCTGGTGTGCTTGAGCGGGAGCTTGCGCGCTGCATAGATCGCATAGGCGACGTGGCAGAGCTTGCGTGTGACGATGCCGGCAAGCTCCGGTACCTGGTCGCGGATCAGAAGGTCGGCTTCGCGCCGCGACAGGTTGGCGAGCGTATGACTTGTGATCACCTCGAACTCGATCTGTTGCAGCCGGGCTCGCAACCACGGCAGATGACGCGCCACCAGCACTGCCATCGCCTCACCGGCCGACAGCCGCACGACGCCGCTTACGGCGTCGCTGAGGCCGGCGCTGCGACGGTGGATCGAAAGGGCCGCCTTCTCCATCGCCTCGGTGTCAGCAAGCAGCTGCTCGCCGGCACTGGTCGGCGCGAAACGGTCGGGCAGGCGCTCGAACAGGCGCGCACCGATCTGCTTCTCAAGCGCCTGCACACGGCGCGCGACCGTGGGATGGCTGACGCCCAGCGCCTTGGCCGCCGTCGTCAACGTGCCCTCGCGGGCGAGTGTCAGGAACACACGGAGATCGTCCCAGTTGGCATTCATATCCATGTTCATAAATGTACAACGCTTTTTCCAATTTGTGGACTGACGAATATTGGCGTTCGGCCTAGCATGCGAGCATGCATATCGAACCCCGACTCCTGGTCTTCACAAAGGGCGTGCGCCTGCGGATCGCCGGCGCCGTCGCCATCGGCCTTCTCGCCGTCAGCCTCGGCATCGCCCGCCTCGGCCTGCTGGGCTGGCTGATCGGCCAGGTCTTCCTGGGCCGGCCGCTGTCCGACCTCGTGCTGTCGGTCGTGCTGATCGCGGCCGTCATGGTGGCGCGCGGCTGGGCCGAACACTGGCGCGCCGTGGTGGCGCACGAGACGGCGGCGCGGGTGCAGAAGATGCTCCGCCGCACGCTCTACGACCGCATCGCCGCCCTCGGACCGGGCACGGTCGGCCGCCAGCGCTCGGGCGCGCTCACGCTCTCCATGATCGACGGCGTCGAACAGCTCGAAACCTATTTCGGCCAGTTCCTGCCGCAGTTCCTGATCGCGCTGCTGTCGCCGCTGCTGATCTTCGCCGTCGTGTCCTTCATCGACCTGCCGGTGGCCTCGATCATGCTGGCCTTTGCGTTGGTCGCGCTGTTCGCACCGGCCCTGTGGCACAGATTCGACGTCAAGAATTCGCAGCGCCGGCAAAAGGCCTATGCCTCCTTCGCGGCAGAGTTCCTCGATTCGATCCAGGGTCTCGCCACGCTAAAAGCCTTCGGCCAGGGCAAAGCGCGCGCCGACAAACTCGAAGTCGAGGCGCACGATCTCTTCCGCCGCACCATGTGGGTGCTGGGCACCAACGCGCTGGCCCGCGGCATCACCGACACCGCGATCGCCTGTGGCGCCGCCACCGCGCTGATCTACGGCGCCACGCGCGTCGAAGCCGGCGCCATGTCGCTGCAGGCGCTGCTGATCATCCTGATGCTGGGCATAGAAATCTTCCGGCCGATGCGCGACCTCAGGACCGTGCTGCACCAGGGCATGGTCGGCCTCTCGGCGGCGCAAGGCATCTATCGCATCCTCGACGACAAGCCCGGCGTTGCCGATGCACCGCCCGCCCCACTCGACAAGGCGTTGGCGCCCACCATCGCCTTCGAGGATGTGCGCTTCTCCTATCCCGGTACGCGCCGCACCGTGCACGACGGCCTCTCCTTCCGCGCCGAAGCCGGCGAGCGGTTGGGCCTGGTGGGTCCCTCGGGCGGCGGCAAGTCGTCGATCGTGCGCCTGCTGCTGCGCTTCTACGATCCGGATCGCGGCCGAATCACGCTCGGCGGCCACGACCTGCGCTCGCTCAGCTTCGAACAGATCCGGTCGCTGATTTCCGTCGTCAACCAGGACACGTTCCTGTTCCACGGCACGGTCGAGGAGAACATCCGCCTCGGCAAGCCCGCCGCCTCCCAGGCCGAGCTCGAGGACGCCGCGCGCGCCGCCAACATCCACGAGTTCGTACTCAGCTTGCCGCAGGGCTACGCCACCGTGATCGGCGAAAAAGGCATCAAGCTTTCGGGCGGCCAGCGTCAGCGGCTCGCCATCGCCCGCGCGCTGTTGCGCGACACGCCGATCCTGGTGCTCGATGAGGCGCTGTCGGCCGTCGATGCTGAGAACGAGGCGGTGATCCAGGAGGCGCTCGACCGGCTGATGCAGGGCCGCACGACCTTGATCCTCGCCCATCGTCTTTCCAGCATCATCGACTGCGACCGCATCCTGGTCCTCGACGGCGGCCGCGTCGCGGAGCAGGGCAGGCACGACACTCTGATGCGCCAGGGCGGCGTCTATGCCGGGCTGATGGCCGAGCAGGCGCGCGAGCAGCACGGCCCTGCCGCATCCGATGTGATCATCGCGCCGGCCCGCGCCGAGACCGTGGCCGACACGCCGGGCGGCGCGATGAAGCCCGTGACCGAAGGCATCATCAAGGCCGAGGGCCTCACCTGGTACCAGGTCGTGGCCACCCTGATGAAGGTGATCCTGCCGTGGAAGGGCAAGCTCACGCTCACCTTCGGGCTGGGCGTGCTGCGCGTGATCTCGTTCATCGGCGTCGGCGTCTTGTCGGCGCTGATCGTGCTGGCGCTAAAAAACCATCAGCCGATCGCCGACTACGCCATTGCGCTCGCGGTCATCGCGCCCGTTTCCGGCATTCTCCACTGGCTGGAGTCCTGGATGGCGCACGACATGGCCTTCCGCCTGTTGGCCGAGATGCGCATCGACGCCTTCCGCAAGCTCGATGCCCTGGCGCCCGCCTATCTCGTGCGCCGCCGTACCGGCGATCTGATGGCACTCGCCACCCACGACATCGAGCTGGTCGAGTATTTCTTCGCCCACACCGTGGCGCCCGCCTTCGTGGCGCTGCTGGTGCCGGCCATCGTGGTCGCGGCGCTGGCCTGGGCCAGTGGCTGGATGGCGCTGGCGCTGCTGCCGTTCCTGCTCGCCGTCGGCTTGAGCCCGTTCCTGATGCGCAAGCGCGTCGACAGGCTGGGCGGCCAGGCGCGCGAGGCCGCCGGCGAACTGGGCGCCTTCGCCGTCGATTCGGTGCAGGGACTTGGCGAGATCGTGGCCTTCCAGCAGGAATTTTCACGCGGCGACAAGCTCGATCGACTCTCGCAACGCCACATCTCGCTGCGCCTGCCCTTCTTCAGCGAACTCACGATGCAGCACGCCCTCCTGGAAGTGCTGACCGGCCTCGGCGGCCTCGCCGTCGTCGTGGTGGGCGCCGTGCTGTCGCAACGGAGCACCCTCGATCCCGGCCTGCTGCCGCTGCTCACCATTCTCGCCATGGCGGCATTCCTGCCGGTCTCCGAGATCGCCCAGATCGGCCGCCAGCTTGCCGACACGCTCGGTGCCACGCGGAGAGTCTATGCGCTGGCCAACGAGCCAATCCCGGTGCGCGACGGACCGGGCGTGCCCGCCCGCAAGGGCGCCGCGGCGCTGGCGCTGGAAGGCGTGGCCTTCACCTATCCCGGCCAGTCGCGCCGCGCCCTCTCCGATGTCACCTTCGCCATCCCCGCCGGCAAGACAGTGGCGCTAGTCGGCACCTCGGGCGCCGGCAAGACCACGACGGCGCAACTGCTGATGCGCTTCTGGGATCCCGATGCCGGCCGCATCACCTTGAACGGCGCCGACCTCCGCGACTACAAGCTCGACGAGCTGCGCCGCCTGGTGGCTCTGGTGGCCCAGGACACCTATCTCTTCAATGACACGCTGCGCGCCAACATCCTGATCGCCCGGCCCGAGGCCACCGAAGCCGAGCTGCTGGCGGCGGTCCAGCACGCCTCGCTCGCCGACCTCGTCGCCGCCCTTCCCGAGGGTCTCGACTCGCCGGTCGGCGAGCGCGGCACCAGCCTCTCCGGCGGCCAGCGCCAGCGCGTCGCCATCGCGCGGGCGTTCCTGAAGGACGCGCCGATCCTGGTGCTCGACGAGGCGACCTCGCATCTCGACGCGGTGAACGAGCAGGCGGTGCGCCGCGCGCTCGATCTCCTGCAGGCCGACCGCACCACGATCGTCATCGCCCACCGCCTCTCCACGGTGCGCGATGCCGACCTGATCGTGGTGCTGGACGAGGGCCGGGTCGCCGAGACCGGCACCCACGCCTCGCTCCTTGCGCGTGGCGGACTTTACGCCCGTCTGGTGTCGCGCCAGCTTGCGGCGGTCTACGCCCCCGCTGCACAGTGAGGGCATGAAGCGCCAGCGCCAGCGCCAGCTCCACCTCAATCTCTTTATCCAGAGCCGCGGCCACCACGAGGCGTCGTGGCGGCATCCAGCCTCCTCGGCCCTGGCGTTGACCGATATCGCCTACTACCGCGACGTGGCGCAGCGCGCCGAGGCCGGGCTGTTCGATTCCATCTTCCTCGCCGATCAGCTCGCGCTTGCCGACACCGCGGCGCAGGCCGGCACCACCTGGCTGGAGCCGATCACGGCGCTGGGCGCCCTGGCGGCGTCGACGCAGCGGATCGGCCTGATCGCCACCGCCTCCACCACCTACAGCGAGCCGTTCAACCTCGCGCGCCAGTTCGCTTCGCTCGATCACATCAGCAGCGGGCGCGTCGGCTGGAACATCGTGACCTCGTGGCTGGCCGCGGCGGCGCGCAACTACGGCGGTGCTGGCCAAGTGAGCCACGCCGACCGCTACGCCCGCGGCGAGGAGTTCGTCCAGGTGGTGAAGGCACTGTGGGACAGCTGGACCGATGACGCCGTGCTCGATGACCGTGCGAACGGCCACTATGCGCGCGCTGATCGCATCCGGCCGATCAATCACGCCGGCGAGCACTATGCCGTGGCAGGTCCCCTCAACATGCCGCGCGGGCCGCAGGGCCGGCCGGTGTTCGTGCAGGCGGGCTCGTCCGACACCGGTCGCCGCTTCGCCGCGCGACACGCCGAGGCGGTGTTCACGGCGCAGATGGAAAAAGCCACGGCGCAGGAATTTTATGCCGACCTGAAGCGGCTGGTGGTGGCCGAGGGCCGTGCGCCCGACCAGGCGCTGATCCTGCCCGGCCTCAGCCCGGTGATCGCCGCCACCGAAGCCGCGGCGCAGCGCCTCGCGCGCGACCTGAACGACCTCACCGATCCCGAGGTCGGGCGCAAGCGCTTGAGCGGCCGCTTCGGCGGTCACGACTTTTCCCACCTGCCGCTCGACAAGCCGCTGGCGCCCGAGGATTTCCCCGATCCCGGCACGGTTGAAGCAGCACGCAGCCGCACCGAGGTGATCGTGGGCCTGGTGCGGCGCGAGCAGTTTACGTTGCGGCAACTCCTCGCCTATCTCGCCGGCGCGCGCGGTCACTACACCACCGCGGGCACGCCGGAACAGATCGCCCAGCTGATCGAGGACTGGTTCAATGACGGTGCGGCCGACGGTTTCAACGTCATGCCGCCGGTGTTGCCCGCGATGCTTGATGTCTTCGTGGCCGAGGTCATTCCACTCCTGCAGAAGCGCGGGCTTTTCCGCACCGCCTATGAAGGCAGGACGCTCCGGGACCATTTCGGCCTCGCCCGTCCCGAGAGCAGGCTCTAGGCTTCCCCTCCGGGAGGAAAAAATGTTCAGCCACGTCACCGTCGGCATCAACGATATTGCCAAGGCCAAGGGTTTCTACGAGAGCCTGCTCAATCCGCTCGGCCTGGTCCGCCACGTCGAGTTTCCCAATGCCGTCGGCTACGGCCCGGCCGGCGGGCGCCCGCAGCTCTGGATCGGCAATCCACTCGACAGGAAGGCGGCGACCGTGGGCAACGGCATCACGATCGGCCTCGACGCCCCCGACCGCCCCGCCGTCGATGCCGCCTACAAGGCCGGCATGGCGGCCGGCGGCAAGGACGAGGGCGCGCCCGGCCTTCGCCCCCACTATCACCCGAACTACTACGGCGCCTATCTGCGCGATCCCGACGGCAACAAGATCTGCATCGTCTGCCACCGGTCAGCTTGAGGCGCATGACCAACGCCCTTCGCCGCCGCACGCTGCTCGCCCGTTCCCTGCTCGTCACGGGTGCAGCACTCGCCGCGCCGGCGGTGGCGCGCGCCCAGGCGACGATCCCCCACGGCACGATCCGCATTCTCGTCGGCTATCCCTCGAGCGGCGGATCGGATTCGATGGTCCACGTCATCGCCGGCGCCCTGCAGCGCGAGATCGGCCGGACCGTCACGATCGACTACAAGCCCGGCCCCTCGGGCGCGGCCGCCGGCGAGGTCCTCAAGAGGTCGACACCGGACGGCAAGGTCCTGGCGTTCATGCCGAGCGCGACCATGGTCGGGAAGCTCATCAAGCCCGGCTTTCCGTTCGATCCCCTGGTCGACATCCTGCCGCTGACGCTTGTCGGCACCTATCCGACAGCCTTCGCCGTCTCGCCCAAGATCGATGTCACGAACCTTGCCGAGTATGTCGCTTGGCTGAAGGCGGGCGATCCCAAGCGCGCCCGTTTCGGCACCACCTCGCCGGATTCCTTCACGCAGTATTTCGGCACCATGGTGGGCCGCGAAATCGGCGTTCCTCTGGAGTCCGTGCCCTACGCCGGCGCGCGGCCGCTGGTGGCCGACCTCGAGCAGGGCCGCATCCCGGCCGGCACCGGCGGCCTCACGTCCTTCCTCGTGCCCCAGCGCGGCGGCCGATTGAGGATGCTGATGACCTCCGCCACCAAACGCAACGCAATGGCGCCCAATGTGCCGACGTCGCTGGAGCTCGGCCTGCCCAAGCTGCAGCAGACCAACTGGTATGCCTTCTTCGCGCCGCCCGGCATGTCGGCGGCAATGGTCGCGGTGTGGACGGCGGAACTGCGGGCCGTGCTGCAGTCGCGCGAGGTCCGCGAGCAGCTGCAGCAAATGGGTCTCACCGTCGAGACCTCGACACCGGCCGAAATGGCGGCGCGGCTCGCCTCGGATTTCAAGGACTGGAAGGCCGTCCTTGACTCGCTGGGCATGAAACCGATCAACTGAGGCCAGTGACAGAGCCTCGCGACAGGGAGTACGCCATGCCACCGCTCAAGGTGTTCTGGCAGCCTGGTTGAACCAGCTGCCTGAGACTCAAAGAGTTTCTATCGGTCCGTGCGATCGACTTCGTTTCCGTCAATGTGCTTGAAGATCCGGCCGGTCTCGCCGAGTTGCAGAAGCTCGGCGCCCGGTCGGTGCCGGTGCTGTCGCGCGGCGACAAATTCACCTTCGGCCAGAGCACCAAACAGATCGTCGAGTTCCTCGGCATCGACGAGAAATCCGGCCCCGAGCTGTCGCCGGCTGAACTCTATGCCCGGCTCGACAAGTTCCTGACCGCGGCGCTCGAACTGCTGCCGCTGATGCCCTACGACCGCCTCGGCACCCATGTGCCCGGCCGGCCGCGCAGCTATCGCTCGCTGGGCTTCCATCTGTTCCGCGTGGTCGACGCCTTCCTCGACGCCAACGAAGGCATCACCCTCGTCCAGGCGATGTTCCGCGAGGAACCGGCGGCCGATGCCGACACCGCCGCCCTCGTGGCCTACGGCACCAAGGTGCGCCAGCGCTTCCGCGCCTGGTGGGCAGCCGGCGACACCTCGGGCGCGCGCACACTGGACACCTACTACGGTCCGCAAAGCCTGCACGAGTTGATGGAACGCACGACCTGGCATTCCGGCCAGCACGTCCGGCAATACATGATGCTGCTCGAGCGCGAGGGACAGGCGCATCACCGGCCGCTGGCCGAGGCCGACTTCGCCCGTCTACCGATGCCGCAAAACGTCTGGGACGGCTGAGGCGGCGCAACCTCCGGCGCAGGCGGCCGTTCACCCTCTTGAACGTCCATTGAACCCAACGGAGGACCCCATGCGCAATGCAACGTCCCATCACAATGGCAAGGATCTCGCCAAGGAAATCGCGGCGCTGAAGGTGCAGCTCGAGGAGCTGGCCGAGAGCGTGAACGGCACGGGCAACTCGCTGGTCGCCCGTGGCGAGGAAGCCATCGAGGAGGCGATCTCCGCCGCCCGCGACGTGATCGACAAGTACGGCGCCAGCGCCCGCAAGGTTGCCAAGGATTCGATCGAGCTCAAGGACCGCGCCGCATCGACCCTGGTCGAGACCACCGAGGCCCGGCCGCTCACCACCCTCGCAGCCCTGCTCGGCATCGGCTTTCTTGCGGGGTACCTTTGTCGTCGGCAGTAGAGCGGCCGCTCCGTCCAACGCCAATGAACCCAGAAAAACACCCACGTCGGCAAAGCCCGGACCCGCCGCGGTGCCCATGGCGATAATCGGACCCCTGCTCCGCCTCGCGACGGCGTCCGCGGCTGCACGCTCGCTGCGCGTCGCGGCGGCCGAGGCGAAAACGAACGTCATGCTGACGGTTGGCCTGTACGTCGCGGCCGGCGCCGGCGTGTTCTGTCTCGGCCGCGCCGCCCAGACGATCCTCGAACGGCATTTGGACCCGGCCGAGGCCTGGGCGATCACCGGCGTTCTGTATGGCGCTCTGGGTGGCGTCTTCTATCTGGCCGCCACCCGCCGCCGCCGCACCTGAACCGGCGGACGCTTCACCGAAGCCAGCGGCGGCTTGACCGCGAGGCGTTCGCTGACCGGCCGATCGTCCGCCAGCATGATTTCCAGCCAGCGCAGTGACGGCAGGTGGGCCGCGATGGTGCTGAGCAGGATCAGCAGTGGCACCGCCACGATGGCGCCGATGATCCCCCACATCCAGCCGAGCAACGCAATGCCGACGAACACCGCCACGGTGTTGAGCGCGCAGCGGCGGCTGACGAAGAAGGGCGTGACGAACTGCGATTCGGCGATGTGGATGAGCGTGAGCGCCACCGGCGCCGCCGCGATGCGCGTCCAGTCATCGAAGGTCACGACTCCGGCTGCGGCCACCAGCGCGATCACCACCGGCGCGCCTATGAACGGCACGAAGGACGCCAGCCCCATCAGGAAGCCCCAGATGATGGCATTGGGCAGGCCGAGCAGGGCGAGCACCGTCGCCGAGGCCGCCGCGACACCGGAATAGATGACGGCCAGAGCGAAAAGGTAGTGGCCGACCCGCTCGTTGATGTCGCGCATCATGCGCGCCACTCGCACCCTCGTGGCGAACGCCACCGGCACGCGCAGCACCTGGCGCCGATGATCGTTGCGGTGAACCAGCAGCATGAAGGCCAGCACCGCTGCATAGCCGAGCTGCAGCACGACCGCAGGCGTCGTGCTGGCGAGTTGGCCCAACAGCGATTTGCCGTCCTGCATCACGACCTTCTCGACCGGGCTGGCCGGACTCGTCGCCGGCGCGGTGGCCGCAGCCTCGGTGACCTGCTTGGTGACTTTCTGGAGGGTGGCAATCGATTCGCGCACGCCCTCGAGCTTTTTTTCCAACCGGTAGGTAAGTGTCGGCGCATCGGCGATCCAGCCGGCGATCGAGGGAATGGCCAGCGCCAGCACCCCGGCCAGCACGAGCGCCAGCAGCGAAACCGAGGCAGCGGCGGCCAGCGTTTTCGGCACATGACTGCGCTCGAGTACGGTTGCAACCGGCGTCAGCATCAGGGCCAGCACGACCGCGCCGGCGGTGGGAATGAGAAAGTCGCGCGCCAGGTAGCCCACGACGCCGACGGCGCATACCGCCAGCACGATCAGCGGGCGACGAATGGCCGAGCCACCACGGAGATGAACGGTGGGCACTCGAACAGTCGCTTTTTCGGCCACCCCATACCTCGCTGATCGGCGTTAACGCGGAATGCGACGTTTGGTTGCCGGGGGTAACCGGCGAACCACCGGAACCCGCGGCGATACCGGGCGTTTTTATGTCGCGAACCCCACAGGAGGTGTTCCATGACCTTCAACATCCGTGCTGCCGTCTCCGCCGGCCTCGTTGGCGGGTGTGTCGCCGTAGTGGTGCCGGGTCTTGCCGTTTCGGCCTATGCCGCTTCGCCGGTCGTGTCGGGCACGCCGCAACCGCGCCCCGACTTCATCGTGTTCTTCGAGAACGGCAGCCCTGAGCTTTCGCCGGCGGCCACCAGCACGATCCGCATTGCCGCCAAAGCGGCGCGCGCGAAGCAGGCCACGATCGTCCGCGTGGTCGGCCGCAGCGATCGCGCCGAGGCGGTGAAGGCCGAGCTGGTGCGCCAGGGCGTGGCCGCCACCGCGATCGTCTTCGTCGGCCGCGACGAGAGCCGGCCGCTGATCAGGGCTGCCGATGGCATGGCCGAGCCCTCAGACCGCCAAGTCCGGATCGCCTTCTAACGAGTCGTCCGCTTCAATAGGCTGACCTCGTGGCGGGGATGCCGGGCAACGGCGCTCCTTGGTAGGAGTTTGTCATGTTGAGGAAGACGGCCAACCATGCCGATGCTGCAGCGACCCGACGCCGAGATCCATTACGAGGTCCATGGCCGTCGACAGCTTCGGCCACAACATGTTCGGCAACGATTTCGTGTTCTCCGTCACCCGCGACTTCGTGACGACAAGCCCCATCCCGGCCCGACCAGCGACGAGATCGCGGCGCTGGCGCCCCACATCGTGCGAGTCCGCACCTTCTTGGAGAAGGACACGCCTGGCTAGCTCTTGGGTTCCATATTCGTGTTTTCGCGCACCCACTTGCGGGCTTCGCGGAGATTGTTGAAGACCTTCACCGGCCGTTCGCCGGCGGTTATCTCGGCGAATTTCGCGGCCTGCTCGCCGCGCGCGGGGTCGACGACGAAGGCCAGCGGCCCGCGGGCGCCCGCCTTGGGGTCGGCGCGCATGAAGGCGGCGAGGGCCGCCATCCGGCTTTCGTCGATCGGCGAGGTTCCGGCCGTCGTATCGATGATCTTGCCGTAGGCCTGCCGGCCCGTCTTCAGGAATTCCCGCGCCACTTCCACGATGTCGTCGGCGGTGGCTTCGCCCAGGACGACGGCAATCACCAGTCGGTCAAGGTCGGAAATGTCGAGATGGATCGTCATGGTCTCCCGGAATGTCGTTTGGACGGCTGGCCGTCCTTTTACAGGGAGCCATGGCCCCGGCGCCAGCGCGCCGGTGTTGTGGATCGTCGCGGCCCTCAGCGGCGCGGCTGGATCGACGCGCACTCGTCGAGCCATCGGCGGGCCGCGTGGAGACTATGGAAGATCTTCACCGGCCGCTCGCCGGCCGTGAGCTCGACGTACTTCTCGGCAACATGGGCGGCGCCCTTGGGGTCGACAACGAAGGCCAGCGGCCCGCGCGCTTCCGCGTTGGGTCTGTCGCGCAGGTTGGCTACGAGTGCTGCCACCTCGGCGTCATTCATGATCAGCGCGCCCGCTGTGATATCGAGGATCTTGCGATAGTGTCGCGTGCCCGCTTCCGAGAATTGGCGCCCCAGGTCCCTGACATCGTCGGCATTGGCATCGCCGATGACGACGGCGATCACCACCCGGTCCAGATGCGAGATGTTGAGATGGATCGGCATGGGTTCACCGAGACTCGTTTGCGGACATAACGCCGGTTTGCAGAGCTATCGCTGGGACGCGGTCTTTCTTTTACTGCACTTTGAATGCAAACTGTTTGTCGAAAATGAAGCTAACACGGTTACGGCGCCGCGAGGCAACACTCGCCCCACATGAAGAAGTAGATTCCGGCAAGTTGGACTCGCGCGCCGTTCCGCGCCCATTGTCGTCGCGGAAGCGCTGAGCCCGGAGCATCGATACGTCGTGAAAAGCCGTCCTGCCCGGATTTTCGGAAATCGCACCACCCTGGCCCGTCGCGTGATCGCCGCAGCCCTCACGGTCGTCGTGGCGGGCTGTCTTGCACTCGGACTTATGGAAGGCCTGACCCGCCTCTTCTTCCCGGCGTTCGATCCGTCGGGCCGATTCGAGTTTCGCCATAAGGCGGGACCGCTGTGGCTGGGGCAGCCTGGCGTCGCCCAGCGCCAGATCAAGAACACCGGCGACTATGACGTCGCCGTCCGCATCAACCGCCATGGCCTGCGGGACACCAGCGACATCGCCGAAGCGACGGCCGGCGATCTGATCGTGGTCGGCGATTCATTCGCCTGGGGTTGGGGCGTCGAGGCCGAGGAGCGCTTTTCGGATCGTCTGCAGGCCCTTACCGGACGGCGGACCTTCAACCTCACCACGCCCGCCAACATCGCAGGCTACGAGGCGTTGCTAGACTACGCCAAATCCCTGGGTGCGCGGATCGGCCAGGTGGTGATGGCGGTGTGCCTGGAGAACGACCTTGGAATCTACAGCGCCGCCGATGAGCCGGCGGACGACCCCGTGGCGGGCTGGAAGGAATGGCTGGCGGAACGGTCGGCGGCGTATCTGCTGCTGACGACGGTGGTCCACCAGGTGCCATGGTTGAACGTGCTCGCGGTCCGCGCCGGCGTGATCATTCCCAACCTCGAGGGGATCTCGAAGAACGACCACGAACCGGAGGTGATCGAGTCCTCGGCCGACAAGCTGCAGGAGCTGTCGAAGCGCTATCGCCTGCTGGTGGTGCTCATCCCCTCGCGCGCCCTGTGGGTCGGCGAAAACCGCGCCGTCGAAGACCGCGTCCACAAGGATCTGGTGACGGCGCTCGTCAAACGCGGCGTCGCGGTGCTCGACCTGCGCCCGCTGTTCGAGAAGGGCGGCGCGCCGCTTTCGTATCATTTCGCCAACGACGGCCACTGGACCGCCGGCGGCCATGCGTTGGCCGCCGAAGCGATCGCCGAATGCCTGGCGCTTGCCGGGCCTAGTAGCCTTCTTGCCAGCCGGCCCGCAGGTAGGCCTTGCGCAGAAGCTCGATGACGATAATGCCTTGAGCCGCGAGGGCCGCGACCGGCACCGCGAACAGGGCGCTTACCGTGACGAGTTCCGAGCCGAGAGCCCAATCGACCAGGCCAAAGCCAAAGAACGCAACGACGGTGATCGCCACGCTGATCGGGAGAATCAGGAGAGCAAGAACAGGGAAACCGAGGCGCAGGGCATAAAGCGGGCCAAACAACGACGCCCACAGATACGACCGCGCATCCAGGGTCTGGGATGCGTCCGTTTCCGGATGATCAAACCGATATGTAGTGAACACCGATCCACACCTTTGCCGCCGTACGAAGACCGCGCCACATCGCCCACGCCGGAACCGACAGGGCACACCCAGACATCTTCGCGGCGGCGAGCCTTACGCCACCACGGACGACCCGGGGCTGTCTGCCCCAATCCAACCAACTGTGTCCCCAACTCCCGATGCCAGCATAACCGTTTCAGCAACCATAGGATAGGGGACGGGAGCGCCGGCCGTCATTTCAACGGATAGCCCGCAACGCCTTGCGGCAGGCCGGCCGTCAGGCCGGGAATTTCGACCGCCGCCGGATCCCATTTCTTGTCGGCGAGCTCCTGCACCATCCAGAAGGCCACCGTGTTGGACAGCATCTCGCGCGCATCGCGGAGCGAGTGTTTTAAGCGGATCACGAACTGATCGATTGAGCCGGCGGCGGTGACGCCGGGGTCGCCCGGCAGCGGCGGCCGGTCGGGCAAATAGATGGTGGGGATGTTCGAGAAGACCCGGTCGGCGATCAGGCGGCGATAGAACAGCGGCCCCCACACGCGCTGCACATAGTAGCGGAGATCTTCAGGCGCCATCTGTGCCTGTCCGAGGCTGGGACGCGTCTCGGCGTAGGGCACGATCTTGATGCGCTCCTCGGGCAGGGTGAAGTCCGACGCTGCCCGCAGGAACGCCACCAGCCAGTTGGTGCCCTCGGTGAGCCCGGACGACACGTTGCCGCCGGCGCGACTGCTCACCAGCACCATGGCGTGCGGCCAGTCGAGTTTCAGGCGGGCAAGTGTGCCCTGTACGTCGGACGCGCCGCGCAGCGCCTCCAGCATGAAGGTGGCAATCATGACGTTGCGGAAAGGAATCGGATAGGCGGCCGACGTGCCGTTGAAGAAGTCGTCGTTCACGCCGGTCACGGACAGGGCGCTGCCATCGCCGAGCGAGCTTATGTACTGCAGCGTCCGCGCACAGGCATAGTCGACCATGTTGCGGATCTCGGCCTTGCGTGTCCGCCAGGCCGGCTGGTCGAGCCGGTCGAGCCAGTTGTCGGCGGTGCGCAGGTTGACCGCCCGCACCTCGGCCACGTGCGCCTGCAGGGAGGCCAGCCGCTCCTTCCAGCGCGGATCGCCGTCGGCCTTGATCTGCGCCAGGTAGGCCAGCGCCGGTCCGATGTGGCTGATCGCCGTCATCTCGTAGAAGCCGCTCGCGCGGTCGGCGCGAAACCGCGCATGGCCGAGCAGCGCGCCCTGCGCCGAGTCGTAGATATAGATGTCGGAGCCCGCGACCAGGACCAACGGGCCGGCGGCGGCCGCCGCCCCCGCCGCGCTCCCCAGCCGGGCGATTTCCGCCTGCGTCAACATCTGGCCGATCGTCAGTCGGCCGGCCGGATAGTCGGGCTCGTCGCTGCCGCTGAAGTCGAAGAAGAGATCCATGATCGGCTTGGGTGTCGTGTATTGGCCCGCGGGCTGCGCCAGCGCCGGCAGGGCAATGACCGACAGCATGACCAGCGCCAGAGGCAGCACGCGGACGCGGGCCATGGCCGTTCTCCTTTTGGAATCTTCCGGGGATGGTCGACGACGCGCTGTTACCACATGTCAAATCCGCGCCGTCAGAGATTAGCGGAAAGAGACGTCGAAGGCGCTCCAACTTGTGAGTACACGCGCTAGTACGGCGTTGCCCAGCGGGTCTCGAGTTCCGCCTCGATGCGGCGGTGGCGCGCCCTGATCACATCGGCCGGCACCGCGCTCACGAAGGCGTAGAAGGTCTTGTTGCGGATCGCATCGATCACCCGCTCGCCGACCAGCTTGGGATCGATGCCGGTCCGCGCCAGGCGCTCCGCCATGACCGCCTCGGCCGTCGGCTGCAGCTGCGGGCCGCCCAGGTGATCTGGCCGATGGCGCGCGCCTTGCGCCAGGTTGGTGGCGATCGGACCCGGGCACAGCGCAGTCACGCCGATGTTGGTGCCCTCGAGCTCATGCTCCAGCGCCTCCGACAGCGACAGCACGGCGTACTTGCTCATCGAATACGGACCCTGATTGGTGCCGCGGCGGTTCTGCGTGGCGGCGACCGAGGCGGTGTTAACGACATGCCCGGCCTCGCCGTGCTTCAGGATCGCCGGCACGAAGTGCCGGATGCCGTGGATGACGCCCCAGACATTGACGCCGATGACGAAGGTCCAGTCGGCCACCGGCACGTCGACCAGCCGGGTGCCGTGCATCGGCACGCCGGCATTGTTGCAGGCGATGTGGAGCTTGCCGAAGCGGCGCGTGGCTTCGGCCAGCGCGTCGATCACCGACTGTTCCTGAGTGACGTCGATCCTGACCGGGAGCACTTGCTTGTTGGTGCCGGACAGCTGATGTGCCGCCTGCTCCACGGCGGCCTTCTCGATGTCGGCCATCACCACGTTGGCACCGGCTTCGGCCAGTGCCGTGGCGATGCCGAGGCCGATGCCGGAGGCGGCGCCGGTCACGATGGCTGTCTTGCCGGAAATTTCCATGGTCCATGACCTCCCGAGGCGCCGTTCGTCATCGGCTCCAGGCTGGTCTACGATAGTCTGGCAAATTCGAATAGCCCGACAGTTCGGATAGCCCCGGTGAGGAGACGCGAGCCATGCGCACGAGCTTTTCCGTCAACGACATGACCATCCACCGGCTCGTCGAGCAGGAGAGCGGCTTCACACCGATGCTCGACTTCCTGCCGACATTGTCGAAAGAAACGCTGGGCGAGAATCTCGCCTGGCTGGCGCCCGGCGGCTATGACAGCGCGAGCGGGAATGTCGTGTTGTGCTTCCAGTCGTATGTCGTCAAGACGCCGCACCATAACATCCTGGTCGACAGCTGCATCGGCAACGACAAGAACTTCCCGCTGCGGCCGACCTGGAACAAGAAGAATGACGGCAACTGGATGACAGCGCTGAAGGCTGCCGGCCTCGGGGTCGACGACATCGATTTCGTGATGTGCACGCATCTGCACGGCGATCACGTCGGCTGGAACACGCGGCTGGAGAACGGCCGCTGGGTCCCGACCTTTCCGAAGGCGCGCTACCTGTTTTCGAAAAAAGAATACACCTATTGGAGCGAGATCCATCGCAAGACGCCGCTCGACCAGATCACCGACAGCGTGCTGCCGATCATCGAGGCCAACCGGGCCGAATTGGTCAGCAGCGATCATGCGCTCAACGACCATATCCGATTGAGCCCGACCCCGGGCCACACGCCCGACCATTTCGCGGTCTGCGCCGGCAAGGGCGGCGACGCCGCGGTGTTCACCGGCGATCTGATCCATTCGCCGATCCAGGCCCGCTATCCCGAATTGGTCATGCGCGTCGACACCGACCGTGACCAGGCTGTGCGGACGCGCCGCAATTTCCTCGAGCGCTACTGCGACACCGACACGTTGTGCTGCACGATGCATTTCCCGTCGCCCTCGGCCGGCCATATCAAGCGCTGGGGCGACGGCTTCCGCCTGGAATACGCAAAAGTCTGAAGACGCGGAACCGTCGGACTACATATCCTGCCAGTTGAACGGCAGCGGCGCTTCGCGAAAGGCGAAGCGGTCGAGATGGCGGGCGACCGCGCCCTTCAGCCCTTCGAGCTGGCCGGCCGACGTCGCGGCCAGGCGGCACTCGATCGCGTTCTCGTGGGCCAGCAGTTCCAGGGTCGCGTCGCCTGGCCAGTCGGCGCCGCGCGCGTTGCGCGGAAAGGTCACCGTGCCCTTGGTCTCGTCGAACTCGACGGCAAGGTTGTGGCTCCAGTGCTTGCAAAGCTGCTGGAGGTAGCGGCTGGCGTGCGCGGTCGGCACGCTCGCGGT
>Ga0207952_1000091_pt1 | contig 94952 bp, 91 predicted proteins | sample SubbioR12Aug_8Ca_FD_184831 | JGI IMG/M metagenome (GOLD analysis project Ga0207952, IMG submission 184831) | Serpentinite rock and fluid subsurface biosphere microbial communities from McLaughlin Reserve, California, USA - CR12Aug_8Ca (SPAdes) | ecosystem: Environmental > Terrestrial > Deep...
TATGGTGTTGCCAAGACGATGGGTGGTAGAAAGGACATTTGCTTGGATAGGAAAATACAGGAGAATGAGCAAAGATTATGAGTATTGTCCGAAAACAAGTGAGACAATGATCTTTCTTTGCATGACAAAGACAATGGCAAGTAGATATGAATCAATTACTTAAATTTTCAAACACTTTCTTAGAGACAGTCTCTTATTGCATGGCTTTTTCAGTACAAGCAAAATTGATCTACATGGCCGTGAGTACAGTTGTGATAGCTGCTGCCTCTACCTTTCCTCACAGGGCAAGGCTGTTTGGTTCGTTTCTAGAGGGGGAGATTCCAGTAAAATTTTTCTTATCTATCGAATAACCATCCTGATCTGTTATGCTAGCTCCGATATGGTGTTACCCTTACAGAAATATCGAGAAATTGTGTTTCAGATCCTCTACAGTCGGGAGTTTCCCGTATCTGATGCGGAAGAAACAGCCCTCATGCTGATGGGGGAGCTCAAGGTGACTAAGCGCTCCGTTCTCGAAGCGAATCAACGTGTAGCCCACATTTTCGAAAAGCTTCCCGAAATTGACGCCGTCATTGGCGCCGCCTCCAAGGAATACAGCTTTGACCGCATTTCGCGGGTGGAAAAAACAGTGCTCCGCTTAGGGGTCTACGAGCTGATGCACGACCCAGCTATTCCTCCTCTAGTGGCCATTGCGGAAGCCATCCGCTTGACGCGCAAATTTGGGACCCCCGAAAGCGCCCAATTTGTCAACGCACTCCTCGATCTGGTATATAAACAGTATGCAATTTCAGAAGGGACGGTATCTGTCTGAGTTTTCGACCTTTGGCATAGGGGGGGAGATCCACCTCTTTGCCGAAGTGCGCGAGCTCGCTGAAGTCCTTGAGGCCCTCGCCTACGCAAACACTCACAATCTTCCCTTTCTCGTTGTTGGCAAAGGATCCAATTGCCTTTTTGACGACCGGGGATTCCCAGGCCTTGTCCTCCTCAATAAAATGGACTTTTGTACTTGGGATGGCCCGCGTGTCACAGCCGGTGCGGGGATGAGATTTTCTCTTCTCGGCGTCCAAACGGCCCGCAAAGGTCTATCGGGTCTCGAATTTGCCTCTGGCATTCCGGCCACTGTAGGCGGCGCAGTATTCATGAACGCAGGGGCGAACGGGCGAGAAACCTGCGACACGCTTCATTCGGTCACCTATATCCATGCAAATGGGACAACCCAAGAATTCTCCCGAGGTGAACTTGCCTTTCGCTATCGCCATTCGCCGTTTCAGCAAATGCAGGGTGTGATTGTCTCGGCCACATTTGCCCTCACGCCGCAAGAAGAGGCGAGAGCGAAGCAGCTGCAGATCGTCGAGTATCGGATGAAAACGCAGCCCCTTAAAGAGAAAAGCGCTGGCTGTATCTTTCGCAACCCAAGTCCAACACGCACGGCAGGCGCCCTCATCGACCAATGTGGACTCAAAGGACTTCAAGTGGGTGGCGCAAAAGTGTCAGAAATCCATGCCAATTTCATCATCAACACTGGAGGCGCTCGCAGCGCAGACGTCGAAGAGCTCATCCAAATCATTCAGGAGCGTGTGCATGCACAAACGGGCATTCATCTCGAACCCGAAGTGAGGCGCATCCATGCCAACTGAATTCCGGGCTGATCTCCACTGCCACTCCACCTGCTCCGATGGAACCGACACGCCGCAAGAACTTCTTCACAAAGCTAAATCAGCGGGTTTAAGCGCCCTGTCCATCACCGATCACGATACTCTCGCCGCCTACACGCCCGAACTTTTTTCCCTCGCAAAAACGCTCTCGCTCCAACTCCTCACAGGCGTTGAAATTTCTTCCGAACTCGACAAAACCAATATTCACATTCTCGGATACAACGTCGACACCGCCTCTTCCTCTCTCTCCCTCTTTCTTAGAGAAATTCACCAGCGTCGCACTGAAAGAAACCGGAAAATTCTCGCAAACCTCGCCAGGCACAACATGCCCATCGAAGAAACAGAACTCTTAAAACTCAATCCCCAGCGCACCATTGGCCGGCCGCATATTGCAGCCCTCATGGTGCAAAAAGGGTACGTACGCTCGCTCCCTGACGCATTTGAGCGCTATCTCAAAGATGGGGCCCCCTGTTATGTGCCCGGCTTTAAATTTACTCCTGCCGATGCCATTGCAGCCATTCATGCAGCGCGGGGGCGGGCAGTCCTCGCCCATCCCCATTTCATCAAAAAAAACACCCTCTTGCGCCAGCTCCTCGCCCTTCCCTTTGACGGCATCGAATGTTACTACGGCACCCTTGTCCCTGAACTCGAAGCCCCCTGGATCAAAATCGCCCAAGAAAAAAAGTGGATCGCCACTGGCGGCTCCGACTATCACGGCACGTTTAAACCCCAAATTCAACTCGGCGCCTCGTGGGTTGATGAAATCACCTTCCAAAAACTCGACGAAAAATTTTATTAAGATAGGTCCTTACAAACCCGTGCATCCTCTCGTTGAAAAACTCTTTTCTCTGCCTGGCCGTAATTCTACAACCTTCGATGCCTTTCAGCGCCTCGACGCCCGCCTAGGCCATCCCCACCGCGCCTTTCGCACCCTCCACATCGGCGGCACCAATGGCAAAGGCTCCGTCGCAACCAAGATCTCCGCCTCCCTTGCTGCCGAAGGCTATCGCGTCGGCCTCTATACCTCGCCCCACATCTACGACTACCGCGAACGGATCCAAATCAACGGCGAAAAAATCCCCGACCCCATTCCCCATCTTCAGCATCTCTTCGCATCCATTACCGAAGAACTCTCCTTTTTTGACCTCCTCACTGCCCTTGCCTTTCTCCATTTCCGCCAAGAAAAAGTCGACTGGGCCGTGATAGAAGTGGGACTCGGCGGCAAATACGACGCCACCAACGTCATCCAACCTGAAGTAGCTGCTATCACCTCCATCGGTTGGGATCACGTAGAAATTTTAGGCGACACACTCGAAAAAATTGCAGAAAACAAAGGCGGCATTGCCAAACCGGGCGTCCCCCTCGTCGTAGGCTCTTCCGCCGCCCCCTTCTTTCCCCACGCGCATGCCGTCCCACGCATCGTCCCGTACGATTTAGAAAACCAAGCCATCGCAGCCAAAGTCCTTTCACATCTCGGCATTTCTCATCCCAAAGCCCTTTCAGTAAGGCCCCCTTGCCGTCTCGAAATTCGGGGCGATCTCATCCTCGACGTCGCCCATAACCCTGAAGGCTTCACCCGCCTCCTTGAGGCTCTCGCCCACCACTTTCCCAACCAAAAATTCCACTTTGCCCTCGCCTTTTCCCACACAAAAGACTGGCGCACCTGCGTAGAGCTCCTCCGCCCCCACGCCCTCAGCCTCACTGCCCTCCGCGGGGCGCATCCCAAACTCCTCCCTTCCGAAACGCTCGGCTTGCCCCTAGCCGAAACTTTGCCCTCAGTACGCCCCCTCGTCCTCTGCGGCAGCTTCTACATCATGAACGAACAATCCAAAAAAGGGACGGGGCTTTCAGACGATTGACCCATTGATGATATCGTATAGTCCATTGATGAGAGGGGAGTGTTGCCAAAAATTCTACCAACGCTTTTTCTTCCCGCTCACCCTCAGAATGTCCTGGGTAGCACGTGATTGAAAGGGCGCTCTCTTTCGGCAATATTTCCAAACTTACCCTTACACTTTCCAGCGTCGTATTCGTCTGAGTCGTTACGCCTTTGTCTCCCCCCGGCAAATATCCCAGGTTGTACACGATTAAGCGGGGAGGCGAAGGAACCCCCCGCAACTCCACATGCGATTTTTGAAACAGGGCAACCCGCTCTTCTCTCCCATGTTTCTTTAATAATTCTCGTGTGTTTTGGATCGCCTTTTCCTGAATGTCGAACGCAAACACCTTCCCTGCCGGCACCAATCCACTCAAAAAAAGAGTATCGTGTCCGTTTCCGCAGGTCGCATCGATGACAACATCCTCTGGCCTTACCTGGGCCTGCCAAAGACTATGGGCAAAATGTAAATGACTCATGAGGCGCTCCAGTATAACAGCTCTTAAATTTCTTGAGATCATTCTCCCCATTCCGTATCATCTCTCCTGTTTTAACCAGAGTATGGGGTGTTAGCTCAGTTGGTTAGAGCGCCACGTTGACATCGTGGAGGTCAGCTGTTCGAGTCAGCTACATCCCATCGAGAAGTAAATTTTTGAGTTTAATGGCATTAAGACGCACGGCTGCCTATGTTGCAGCCGCTGCCGTCTATGAAACCTTTCCCGGCGTGAGCCTCCTGGGCGGAGACGCCATATCCACCGGTTTTTTCTACGATTTCTATTTCCCTCATCTCCTCCATCCCGAGCTTTTACCCCAAATCGAAGAAAAGATGCGCCAAATCATGCGCGAAAGACGGGAAATCCGAACCATGGAGATGGTTCCTGTCAGCGCCAAAGAATTTTTAAAAGCCCAAGGCCACGCCTATCGCGGAGCCAAGGAAGAACTTGTTACCCTCGTCCAAATGGGATCCTTCGTCGACCAAGGCGGCCCCGCCGCCTCCAACAGCGCCGTTTGCGCCTGCTTTAAACTTTTTTCCTGCCAAAATCTTGGAGACGGGCGCCTGCGGATCACCGGAACCGTTCACCCCACGAAAGAAGCCCTCAAATCTTTTCTTAAAGCCTGGTCGACCTATGGACACAAGCGACATGAAACCCGCGGCCTAGAGCTAGGACTCTGGAAGCAAATAGCAGGGGAGTGGGTATGGCTCCCTCCCGGCCTCACCCGCAGAGCCGAACTCCTCTCCTTTTTCAAGAAAAATCTTGGCGAAGGGAGCGTAGAGATCGCCTCTTCCGGAAAGCATTATCAAGAACTCCTTCGAGAAACTCCCCGACTCCTCGAAGTACGAGAACGCTCTGCCCCCTCATTTTGGGGTGAGGAAGGGCTCCTTTCTCTCGAAGGGGGACTCGAGCTCAAGATCCTCACTTCCCTTGAGAATATAAATTCCTCCTTGCAATCCATTGAGAAAACATTTAATATTTTGACCTTTCGCTATTCTCTCTCTTTGGAGGGGAAAGGCGGCAAAGGAAGTAGATCTTTTGAAGTCGAAGACCTTTTAGGCAGGGCCTGGAAGGTAGCGACCCTGAAGGCAAAAGAGCTGGTAGAGATCTCTATTCCTATTGAAAGAAATTTAGCACTTTTGCTAGAACTTTGTACTTGAACAGGATAGAAACGACTTGAGAATCAATAGAGAAATTCGAGCCGACAGAGTACGGGTGATCTCGGAAAGCGGCGAACAAATCGGAGTGATGCTCCTCCGAGAGGCTCTCATGAGAGCAGAAGAAGTAGGGCTCGATTTAGTGGAGATTTCGCCCAATGCGAAACCTCCCGTAGTGAAAATCATTGATTACGGTAAGTTTCGCTACCACCAGCAAAAGAAAGAGAAAGACAGCAAAAAGTCGCAAGTACAGATAAAAGTAAAGGAGATTAAGCTCAAGCCCAACATCGACACACATGATTTTGAGACCAAGTTGAAGCATGCCCGAGAATTTATTCTCAAAGGCAACAAAGTGAGGCTGTCGATCATGTTTCGAGGGCGTGAGATGCTCCATATAGATCTTGGGGAAAAAGTAGTGAGGCAATTCTGCAATGAACTATTGGACATTGCGGTCGTAGAAGCCACCCCGAAGATGATGGGACGGACCATGACAACCGTATTGGCCCCGAGCGGAAAGAAGCCAAAAGCGACCGCCGCGGCCCCACAGAATAAAGAGGAGACGAACAGTGCCTAAGATGAAGACCCGAAAAGCGGTCAAAGCAAGATTTAAGGTGACAGGGAAAGGGAAACTCTTGAGAACCCATCCCGGACGGCGCCACATACTCGCCAAGAAAAGCGCCAAAAGAAAACGAAAACTGGCAAAGCGGGCTCTCGTAGATGAAGGGCAATTAAAAATGTATCGCAGGATGATGGGAGTATAACATGGTTAGAATTACGAACTCGGTAGCCGCCCGTAAGCGGACAAAGAAACTCCTGAAGAAGTGTAAAGGCTTTTATGGCGATCGAAAGAATCACCTGAAGCTCAGCAAAGACGCTCTCATGTCTGCACAAGCCTTCAGCTACAAGCACCGCAAACTTAAGAAACGCGATTTCCGAAGCCTTTGGACCACCCGTATTGGAGTGGGCGCCAAGATTCACGGACTTTCCTACAGCAAGCTCATTCATGGCCTGCAGAAAATGGGATGTCTTTTGAATCGGAAGTCACTTGCCGAGCTAGCTATCCACGATGCAGACGCCTTTGGAGTCGTCGCGAAAGCTGCCAAGCAAAAGCTGGCCGTATCCTAACACCCTAGTGGAGTGTTCCTATGCCCTCTCTCCCCGAGCAAATCGGAGCACTCCGCAACACCTTCCTATCTGAACTCAACTCGATCACCCTCTCACAAGAGCTTGAAGATCTCAAAACCAAGTATCTTGGAAAAAAAGGGCCCATTCAAGCCCTCATGATTGGCCTCAAAGACTGCACAGCAGATGAGCGCCCCCAACTCGGCAAACTCATCAACGACCTCAAAACCGAACTTCTCTCCCACTGCGACCACAGCCTCACCCGCCTCAAAACCCAAGAACTTGAAGAGCGTCTTGCCCGCGAAGCCCTCGATCCCACCCTCCCAGGCCGCCGTCCATCCCTCGGCCGAGCCCATCCCATCCATCAAATGATGCAAGAGATCATCGACATCCTCGTCGGCATGGGCTTTTCGGTCCAGTACGGCCCCGAAGTCGAAACCGACTACTACAACTTTGGTGGTCTCAACTTTGCTCCTGATCATCCCGCCCGCGACGCCCAGGACACCTTCTATCTCTCCCAGGACCTTCTCCTCCGCACCCATACCACCACTATCCAAGTCCACGCTCTCGAAAACCACAAACCACCCCTTCGCATCATCGCCCCCGGCAGAGTCTTCCGCAACGAAGACATCTCGGCCCGTTCCCACGTCTTTTTCCATCAAGTTGACGGCTTTTACGTCGACAAAAACGTTACCTTTGCCGACCTCCTCTCTATGATGGAAGATTTTATGAACAAACTCTTTGGCCAGAAAGTGGAAACCCGCTTTCGTCCCAGCTATTTCCCCTTTGTGGAACCAGGTCTCGAAGTAGACGTCCGCTGCACCTCCTGCAACGGTGCCGGCTGCCGTCTCTGCAAGCACACCGGCTGGCTAGAAATTCTTGGAGCAGGCATGATTCACCCCAACGTCCTCAAAAAAGCGAATATCGATCCTGACGAATACTCAGGCTACGCCTGGGGCATGGGTGTCGAGCGTCCCCTCCTTCTCCGCTCTGGCATTCCCGATATTCGTCTTTTTACTGAGAACGATCTTCGTTTCCTTGCACAATTTCCTTGAGGAAAAACAGTTGCTCTATTTAAACTCAGGTGCTTTTTACGGAAGAGTGGCAGAGTGGCCGATTGCGCCTGTCTTGAAAACAGGAAACCCTTCGCGGGGTTCGTGGGTTCGAATCCTACCTCTTCCGAAATTTTTCTTCCGAAAAAATTTCGGAAGAAGGAACACACTCAATGTGTGTTCCGGGTAGGATGAGAGTTTTGAGCTCAGCTCAAAACCGCCGGCCCGGCAGACACGGGCTTTAGCCCGTTGCGAGAGGGCATCCCAGGCGTGGCGAAGCGCACGCCTGAGGGAAAGGGGGTGTGGGGGAAAGGGAAGATTCCCTTTCCCCCGCAACTAGAGCAAGACAACGAACACACTCAATGTGTGTTCCGGGTAGGATGAGAGTTTTGAGCTCAGCTCAAAACCGCCGGCCCGGCAGACACGGGCTTTAGCCCGTTGCGAGAGGGCATCCCAGGCGTGGCGAAGCGCACGCCTGAGGGAAACCCTGTCCAACCGCCACCAATCTCAAGCCTTAAGGCTCGAGTTCATATAGTGCAATAAATCCGATTTCTATTAATGTGGGTTCATGAGGCATCATCCCAAAGCTCTCTGGTGGCTTACATGTAGCTATTCGCTATTTATGGCGGCGTTTGGCACGCTAGTCGCTTCGATTGTCTTGTATCAGACCAACCAACTCAAGATGGGCTCAGATGAGGCTTACGGGATTTTTGCTGCCGCGATGGCCCTGCTTTGGCTTCTCCCTCTTGCGGGAGGGTATCTCTCCACCAAATTTGGATATAGCAATGGGGGACGTGTCGGGATCCTATTTACATGCTTGGGGTTCATTGCGCTTTGTTTCCCTCCTAAGATTTTCTTTTTTGTCGGGCTCTCTTTATTTGTGGTGGGCAACGCGTTTGCTACGCCCGCAATTTGGTGCTTGGTGGATCATTGCTATTCAAAAGACAGCTTGCTCAGAGAATCTGGGTTTACCCTTTTTTATTTGGTTTTTAATTTGGGGGCTGTCATTGGAATCTTGACAGGGGGATACATTGCTGATGCGTTTGGCTTTTGTTATGAATTTATGTTGGATGCTCTCTGTCTTTTTGGAGCTTTTCTATTTTTGCATTTTGGGAAAAATCAAATTTCCCCTCATGCAGGACGTTCCACTGCTCCACAGGTTTTTCTTTCAAAAAAGATGATCTTTTTCATCCTTTCTGCCATTTGCATCGCAAGCACTCCTTTTGTCATTTTGCTTTTACGAAATATCACTGTGAATAACGTTCTTACGGTCATTCTCCTTTTTGTGATGACGTTTATCTTCTTAAGAACCGGATTTAAGCAGAAAAATCGAACCAATCGAAATAAGATGTTTGCTTTCGTTTTCTTGTCGCTTATTTCCATTGTTTTTTGGACTTTATATTCACTTGAGCCGTCATTGCTCTCGGTGTTCATTCAAAGCAATGTTGATCGCAGTCTTTTGGGATTTGAGGTTCCAGCAGTTTCCTTTTTTGCTTTTGATGGGGTGTTCGTGATTCTATTTGGTATTTTTTTCAGTCGTTTTTGGGTTTACCTCAGCCAGAAGAAAAAAAATCCATCGCTTCCTTTTAAATTTGCCAGCTCGCTCTTCATTATTGGTCTGGGATTTTGCTTGTTGAGTTTGGTTATCCATTTTATGGGCAATGGGTATACCAGCGCTTGGTACATTGTGTTTGCCTACATGTTTTTTGCAATTGCAGAACTGTTTGTCAGTCCGCTTGGCATTGCTATGGTGGGGAGTTTGGCCCCGGAGGGAGAAGAGGGTTTAATGATGGGATTCTGGCAGCTTTGCTGTGGGGTGGGGGGGATTGTTGCGGGGTACATTGCAATAGTGCCACATATACCGGCAAGACATGTCTCTTTAGCGATCAGCAATCCTATCTATTCGGAAACGTTTTTCTATGTGGGATTTGGTGCAATCCTTGCCGCGGGGATTGTGTTGATTTTTGTGAAAAAGCTTAAAAAGTTGATGAAAGAATCTTCTTGAAGGGAGCAATATGCGATCCTATGCGATTTTGGGAACAGGAGCGATTGGAAGTTTTTGCGCAGTGTTGCTGCATCACGCGGGATATGAGGTCCATTGTCTTTTAGGTAGAGACTATGCGCATGTTAAAAATCAAGGGATTACGCTGATTAAAGGGGGAAAAAAGCTCACCGCACCTATTCAGGCATATGACGATGTGGAGAAAATGCCGAAGTGTGATGTGGTGGTCGTGGCGCTGAAGACCACTGTGAATGAAAAGCTTAAGTCTTGGTTGCCCAGGCTTATGAAGGGGGACTCGACCGTTTTACTTTTGCAAAATGGGGTTGGGGTGGAGGATGAGCTGACACCATTTATAAAGGAGGAGCAGATTGTGGGGGGAGCTTGCGGCCTGATCGTCAATAAGCGGGGGGCAGGTCTTTTTGAACATGTGTCGATGAATGAGATTGAGTTTGCGCAATACTACGCAGATACCAAGAAGAAAGGTGTGACGCAGAGGGTGAAGAAAGTGGCGGCCGATTTTTCCAAGGCGGGGGTGGAGGCGGTTTTGGAGGATCATCTTTGGTCGATTCGGTGGAAGAAGGTGATTCGGAACTTTCCTTCGAATGGCTTGTCAGTGGTGCTGGGCGCTTCCTACGCAGAAATGACGGGCAATCCAATGAGTTTTGATTTGTTATGTCGTATGACACAGGAGATGATTTTAGCTGCGAAAAAAGCCGGTGCGGACATCCCAGAGGATTTTTATGAGGAGCGGGTGAGTCAATTTGAGTCCTTCAAGGAGCTGGAAGGGAGTTATCCGAGCACAAAGGTCGATTTTGATGCAAAACGGTCGTTAGAATTGCGGGCGATTTTTGAAAATCCGGTGAAAATCGCTCATCGTTATAAAGCATCTGTGCCGTTTATGGAAATGCTTTACGCCGAGCTTGTCTTTCTCAATGAGAAAAATCTACTTAGGTAGGGAAAAACGGGGCGTTGTTGGAGAGCTCAACCGTCTTGCCGCACTCGAGAACCAGTTCACGGATGCGGGTTTGGGGGGAGAGGCGGAGGAGAAATTCGATGGCGAGGACGATGTCAGCAGCGGGAATTTGCTCTTCGGCCGGAATTTTTGCGTTGCGGGTCATGTCGGTGTTGACAAGGCCGGGACAGAGGGCTGTGATGTGGACGCCATACTGCGCCAGCTCCACAAAGAGCGAGTCGTTGAGTCCCATGAGGGCAAATTTTGAAGCGCAGTAACCGCTGAGCGAGCCAATCCCTACTTTTCCTGCTTTAGAAACGATGTTGAAAATGTGGCCTTTTTTTTGCGCTTTCATGGGCTCGAGGACGGCTGTAATACAGTGGAAGGCCCCGAGGAGATTGGTTTCAAGGAGGTCGGGGAGGGGATGGGTCCCTTGCAGGAGAATGCCGGCGCTATTGACGAGAACGTCGATGCGTCCCTTTTTTCCATAGATGTCTTGGAAGGCGCTTTGAACAGCCTGTTTGTCGCGAACATCGACGGGGTAGAGGAGAGGCGTGGGAGCGATTTCTGCAGCGATTCGGGCCAGGGTTGTGGGATCGCGGGCGAGGAGAGCGAGTTCATGGCCTTGACGAGCGAGGGCGAGGGCAATGGCTTTGCCGATCCCTCGACTCGCACCTGTGATGACGGTAACGGGCATGGAAAGAGTATAAAAGAAGAAGAGGTTTATTGTTATCTTTGTCGTTTAAAAAATTGGATTTCGCGCTCGTGCTTCATCGCCGCTTCCTTGGTATTAAAGGTGCCCAGATTGCGCCGTTTGCCAGTTTTGGGATTGAGAGAACGGGAATAGAGGCGGTATTTTCCGGAGGGGAGTTTGCGGATCATGCGGTTCCTAAGATATAGGCTGCGAGAAGATAGGCGCTTGCGCTAATGGCACCGGCGCCGGGTAGGGTCAAAATCCATGCAAAAACAAGCTGGCGCGGCACATTCCAGCGCACCGCATGGCGTCCTTTGGCCGTACCCACGCCGGTAATGCCGCCGGTGATGACGTGGGTAGAGCTTACTGGCATCCCGAGGAAGCTTGCGGCGAGAATGACGGCAGAGGCTGAGGTTTCGGCCGCAAAGCCTTGGACTGGATTGATTTTGGTAATGGAAAATCCCATCGTTTTGATGATCCGAAAGCCACCTGAGGCGGTGCCCAGGCCCATCACGATCGCGCAGGAGAGGATGACCCAAAAGGGGATGTGAGGTTCAGCGAGATAGCCCCCAGCAAAAAGGCCCAATGTAATGAGACCCATGCTCTTTTGCGCATCGTTGAGCCCGTGGGAAAGGGCTACAAAGCAGGCAGACCCGATTTGGAGATGGCGGAAAATCGAATGGTTGTGTTTTTGGTGGCTCACGTAGAAAAAGAGACCCTTCATTAAAAGAAATCCAATGCCAAATCCGATGAGCGGAGAGAAAATCATCGGCAAAATCACCTTGCCAATGACACCATGCCAGAGAATCACACTCATATCTTTATGGACCCAAGCAGAGCCGACAATGCCCCCGATGAGTGCATAGGAGGAGCTGCTCGGAATGCCGTAGTACCAGGTCACTAAGTTCCAAGCAATTGCGCCAAGAACAGCGCACAGAACAACAAGCTGGGTAGCACTTTCGGGGTCGACAATCCCTGTGGCAATTGTCTGGGCAACACCGCTGATTTGTGTGGCGCCGATGAAGTTGAGCACCCCCGCAAGGACGATCGCGGAGATAGGAAGAAGGACGCGTGTCGCGATGACTGTTGCGACGACGTTGGCGGCATCGTGGAAGCCGTTGGTGTAGTCGAAGACGAGCCCAAAAATGACAATTAAAATTACTAACTCCATATCTGCCACCATAAACAAAGAAAGACTTGCTCTGCAAGGGTAAGGAGAGGTAAAATTTTGGAATTTAAACAACGGAGGCGATATGTCTTTCATGCAGAAAGTGTTAACTTATCTAAGCGTTTGCCTATTGTCCTTGCAAAACTTACATGCGGAAGGAACCATGAATCAAAATCCTGGGAGTCAAAATGTTGTCGTTTTAGAGACCAATATGGGAAATATCGAGCTCACCTTGATGCCAGAAGTGGCTCCCAAGGCGTGCGAGAACTTTATTGGCCTGGTCAATAAGCACTACTATGATGGGGTGACATTTCACCGGGTGATCAAGTCGTTTATGCTTCAGTGCGGGGACCCGACCGGGACCGGCGCAGGGGGAGAGTCGATTTGGGGCAAAAATTTTGCCGATGAGTGCAAGGCGAGTCTGAAGTTTGATAAGCCGGGGCTTCTTGCGATGGCAAATCGAGGACCGAATACAAATGGAAGCCAATTTTTTATTACAACAGTGGCTACCCCTTGGCTCAATATGAAGCATACGATTTTCGGCGCCGTCACAGCTGGCTACGAAATCGTGCAGAAAATTGAGGCAGCAAAGACCGATGCAAGAGACAAGCCTGTCGAGACGGTTCGCATCGTAAAAGCCTATGTGAAATAGAAAAAGAACAGCGCGAGTTTCGCTCGCAATTCTTTTCTCAGTGGTTTTACGAGCCGGTGCAGGTCATCCAGCCGAGATGAAGGGCAAAGACGATCCCTAGACCCCAACAAAGGGGATGGATCTCTTTGCCCCGGTTTGTAAGCGCTTTGAGGAGTATATAGGAAAGAAAGCCGATCGCAAAGCCTCGATAGATACTAAAGGTGAGGGGGATGATTAGCAGGGTGATGAGTGAGGGAACGGCATCGGTCCACGAATGCCAATGGATCTCTTTGGCCACAACAGTCATAAATACGCCGATTGCGATTAGGGCGGGGACTGAGGCGAAGGAGGGAATTGAGGCGATGAGAGGATAAAGAAAGAGGACGGCGAGACTGCAGAGGGCTACGGTAAGGGCAGTGATGGCTGTTCGTCCGCCTGCTTTAATGCCAGAGGAAGATTCGAGAAAAAAAGTAAGATTAGCAGATCCTAGGAATGAGGCGATCATGCTGCCGATCCCGTCGGGAATAACGAGTCGTTGGAGGTTTTTAATCCTACCCCGTTCGTCTGTATTGTTGGAAAGTTTGGAGAGAGCGGTCATCGCCGCTGTAGAGTCGAGAAGCGAAATCAGAAGAGCAGAAAAGATAAAACCCCACATGCGGGGTTGAAGAGGGGCAATGATGTCGAGTTGAAAGAAAGTGGGGGAAAGGGAGGGGGGAGAGGAGAGGAAACCATTCCACTGAGAGAGACCAGAAAGTAGGGAGAGGATCCAGCAGGTGAGAATAGTGATGAGAAAGTTGACTGGAATGCGGAAGATGTTGAGGACAAAGAAAAGGATCACGCCAAAGAGAGCAATCCCATTTTGGGGAGTGAAAAGGGTTCCTATGCGATAAAATGTAGAGGGATCAGGCATGAGGATGCCAAGATCTTTAAGTCCGACGCAAATGAGGAAAAGACCGACACCTCCGATGGCAGCAGAGACAAGGGAGGAGGGGAGATTGTGAATGAGTTTTTGGCGCACTTTAAAGATACTGAGGAGAAACATGGCGAGCCCTGCCCAAAAGACAACGCCTAAAGCGGCCTGCCAGGTGGCATGTTGCTTGAGAACAACAGAATAAATGAGATAGGCAGCGACGGAAATGCCAGGGGCGATAACAAAGGGAGTTTTGGTGTACAGGGCAAGAAAGGTTGTGGAGAGAAAGAGGGTGAGAATGGTGGCGGTGAGAGCGGCGCCAAAATCAAATCCTCCTTCGTTTAAGATTTTCGGGTAGAGGAGGAAATAATAGGCGACGGTAAAAAATGTGGAAAGCCCTGCTAGTATTTCCCGCCGCATGTTTGACATATAAGCGATGGTACGAGATGGAGAATTTTAGGCCAATATTTTTTCTAAATTGAGGCAGTTGCAAAAGTTCACGATGGTAGAAAATCGATGATTTTGCGCCAGATTGAAGAGGAAAAGCGGGCGCTTTTCCGATCTCGCCGACGGCGCCCTACCCGAAAGGATAGGCGAGGAGGCGGGGGGGTCAATCTGGCTCGAAAGGGCGATTTTATGCATCGAAGACTTTTGCAATTGGCTCAATGGTTCAGAGACAAGTCTTTTATGCGAGTAGAGAGGAGGGGTCTACTTAAGTCCAGGAAGTTATTCCCATGTTTGGAAATATAAAGGCGGGCCAGAAGACTGGTCTTTCTTCGTTCAAGATTTTGATCGATTTGTGCTTTGAGAGCCGAGATAGCAACTGCCTTTGCTTGGCTTGTGCCTTGATGTGTGTTGTCTACTACGGTTCTTAGGATTTTCATGCCTTCGCGATCGGCTCTTGCTGTGGCAAGCCGTCCCGAAGCGAAGTGGAGAATCAGGATGCTGGTCAGTAAACAACCAGCAAAAAGAAGTGAGGTGGGTGTAGCAAAGACAAAGATGGCCGAGGCAACAAAAGCGATTTTAAGGATGAGCCTCACAAATTGAAAGGGGTCTCCAATGTGGGCAAGTTCTCGAGCGATAAGAAATTTGGTTTGATTTTGAGTGTATTGCCAGCAGTTAGGTGATGTGGTCGTATGTTGGAGATGCGAAAAAGGGACAAATACTGTGGGAGAGGTAATAGAGAAAAGGCCTCCCGCATGCCAAAAAACGTGATTGAGTTGTGTGGATAGATTCACAGCGCGAGGAATATTGGATGCGTTAACAAGAGACTGAAAGTCCTCGAGGATTTTTTGCTTCTTATCTGGGGAAAGGATGGCTGTGTGGGAGATGTCGTGGGAAGAGAGGGGGGTAGATCCAGCAAACCAGCCAGCGAGACGGGGCAATAGGTAATAAATAATTTGACGAGGGGGGGAGAGGGTGAGCGAGGAAATGGCATGCCCCATTTCGTCCCAGGTAGCCCCATCGAGAGAGCAGCAAGAAGGTTTGGCAGCAGGTATAACTGTCATAATTTTGGGCAAGAGTTTAGCAGAGTGCGAAGATTATTTAAATAGTAAAAAATCCTTGACTTAATAGGAAAAAATTGAAAAAGTGAGCGTTTTAACCCCGGGAGTTTTCCTATGCAAGATATGCAGATCGATTGGATGGTAGTGATCATTGCAGCTGTGCTCAACATGATCATCGGATATTTTTGGTATTCACAGTGGCTGTTTAAAAAGACTTGGCAAAGTCTTTGCAAGCATGGCTCAAAAGAGATGAGAGGAGATAAACTTTATCTACTCTACGGCTTCATCAACTCTCTCGTGATTGCCTACTTTCTTGCCTTCTTCGAAGGAATGCTGGGTGTTGTAACCGTCACAGATGGAATGTTCCTCGCGTTCTATGCCTGGCTTGGATTTACTGCCACAACGCAAATTGGCTCGGTCATTTGGTGTGGGCGTCCCCTCAAGCTGTTCGTTCTGAACAGCGGATGCAAACTCGTCTCCTACCTTGTCATGGGTGGCGTGATCGCATCATAAACTTTCTTGACAATGAGCGATTTTCAGGATATAACGGCGCCCATATTATTGGGCGCAAATGGGTTATAGTGTCATGTCATCGAAGCCGCGAAAACTTCTGATCATCACCTCCTCAGGTGGGGGGGGACTTCTCCAGGCTGCTCTTGCGAAAGAGCAGGAGGCAAAGGAGGAGGATCCGCATCTCATTGTGGTGAAAAAGGACATGCTCAAGGATTGGATTTGGAAGGGGGTGGGTCGCTTCTGCATTCAATATTGGAATGGGGCGCAAAGGCGAGGGCGTGTCAAGGCGCAAGTGTTTGCGATGCAGATGCAGATTGTGTTTGATTGGTTTTCTTGGCCGAATGTTTTCTATAAAACACTCAAAACGTTGTATCAGGAAAATGTCGATCGGGTAATCGACACGCAAAACATGGGGACGTCGGCGATTCTGAAGGCGATCCGGATCTTCAATCGACATAAGAAGAAAAATGTGATCTTGGAGAAGATTGTGGTAGATCTGCCGTCCAAGGCGGCCATCCATTATTTTCGTTCGATTAAGTCGCTGTCGCGAAAAGATAAGAAATTGCTGAAACTCAAGACGATTGCGCCGCTTTTAGAAGAGGGACAGTCGGCGGAAGAGTTTTGGCAGACCCATTGTGGCTTGTCGGAGAGCGAAATCCACTATGAGGACTTGAATGTGCGGCAGAGTTTCAGGAGCTTGCGAGGGAAAGCGCGGCGGGAAGAGCCTCTCCATTTGCCTTTTGCATTCCAGAGTTCCGAGGAATCGGAGTGGATGCAGGTATGCTTAGAACGGGGTCCGCTCCATTATTCTGTCCATCCTCATTGTGTAGAATGTAGCATCCCTTCGCAGGATCGGGTAGTGACGATATTATTGGGCTCTCAGCCCTCTGTGGAGGCGACCTTTAATTACGTCAAGGCTTGTTTAAAACTTGTACGAGAGCGGCCTAGAGCACGTCCTGTGCATCTTTTTGTCTTTTGTGCAGAGCATCGCGCGGGAAAGGAGTCTTTGCTGAAAAAGATTGCTATGTTTATGCAGGAGACTCTCCATTGGCCTAAGAATTTTTCTGTGATTCCCTTTTCCTTTCAAAGCGACAAGACAATTGCGCCGCTTTTTCATCGCAGCGATTTAACGGTCACGCGATCCGGTGGACAAACGGCGATGGAATTGATGGCGGTGAATTCAGGAGAAATCTGGATCCACTCTGAGGCAAAGAAGGGGAAAGAGGAGTTAACATTCGAAGCGCTTTTGGCGGGAATCCCTGGATGGGAAGGAGCGAGCGCTCTCTATTTGCAGAAGCTGCGCGGGGCGAAGCTGGCTACGCCAGAGTTGTTTGAGGAGATGGCTGCATTAGTAATTTAACAACCCCTTCCCAATTGGATCCTGTGATTAATGGTCGAAGCTCGTCTGCAAGAACGTTGACTTCTTGCGCAAAAGGCTCGAGATAACAGAGGAGATTGTTTCTTGCTTTCTCTCGGTTCATTCCTCGACAGACTCCCTCCATAAACCCATTTTTTAAAAATAGAGCATTAAAAATTTCAGGAATGTGTTTTTTTGCGTCGGAATTTGTGAAGATGATGGAGAGAAACTTGTATGGGTGGAGCTCCTGTCCTTCAGGTGAATTGAGTTCCTTATCGTAGCTCTTTAACGTGAGGGAAGACAGCGTTGTACGGAACAAGCCTTGTGACAACGTATTCACAACGTAAGTGACTTGCTCTCTATCTTTTTGTGTGCAGCGGAGGGTGGAATAGGCAGGGACTTCGGGAAGAAGTGACAATGGGGGGAATAGAGGTGAGGTTCGCTTGCTGGTGGGAGGCTCTGTAAAGTGCAGCTCGATTGTGATGAATGGACCATCGTCTGGCACTCCCTTGTCGATGGTGCGTTTTTTCTTTTGACCAGGCCAGGAAGCTAATAGCCCGATACATAAAGAGGTGATGCTTACGCCACCTGCGCAGTATTTAAAATAGGGCTCATAAGCATCTTCTAATTCAGCCGTATCTCCAGGGATCGATCCAATCTCCATGTTATTCTTAAGGCTTTTGATACTTAATGAGATGCCAGACCAGCTTCTCCCAATCCTTGGATTGGAAAAAGGGTTGGATAGCCTCGAGAGGAACTTGTACATGTTCCGCAAACTCTTTTAGGTGATGCGAGATATTTCCTTTCTCTGTTTCACGGTTGAATGAGGGCACGAGTCCATCGAGAAATCCGTTGCGCTTAAAGTAGTCGTCGAAAATATCAGTCATGTGCTCCTTGAGCCGAGGATCAGAAAAGATCGTTCCTAGAAATTTCAGGGGATGAACATGAATGATTTGTGCGCCCAAACTATCCAGGTAGCCTTTCTTGAGTAGGAGAGAGAATTTGCTATTTTCATAAAGCGAGACAACGATTTCGTGGATGATTCGCTGATCTTGGTCCGTACAGACAAGATCGTGATAGCCAGCCGCTTTCTTAACGGGAGGAATTTTTATTATGGACGCCAGATAGGATGCAAGGGGAGGTTTTGCAATGATACATTGCTCATGGTAAGGAGGCAGATCGTACATTTGACCTCATTTAGTAGGTTCGCTATCTTAGCTGCTTTGAAAATTTGGCTACAAATATTTTTTTTTATAGAATGGTTCATATGCGATCAGTGTTTTATTGGTTAAGAGCTATTTTCATTGAGATATTTGCCCTTGTGCTGGTCTTTTTCTTGCATCCGTTTCGCTATTTGCAAGAGCAAAAGATGGGACTGGGACAGAAAAATGGGCGGCCGATTTTATTGGTGCATGGGTATTTACATGATAGCTCCGCGTGGATGTATATGCGGCGCAAATTGGTGAAAGCAGGTTTCGGCCCAATTTATACAATCAATCTCGGCTTTCCTTTTTTTTCGATCCGCACTTATGCCGAGAGGGTGGCAAAAAAAGCTGAAGTGATTGAAAAAGAGACGGGGCGCAAAGATTTGATGATGGTGGGTCATTCGATGGGAGGGCTTGTGGGTCTTTGGTATGCGTCAAAACTAGCGGCTTCGGGCAAGGTTACACACCTTGTGGCGATCGGTTCTCCTTTGCAGGGAACGCATGTGGCAAAAATCGGATTGGGAGCTGATGCACGGGAAATGGAGCGAGGTTCTGAATTCGTGGGTGAGATACAAAAGGTATTGGAAAAATTTACTGGAGAATTCTACACCATCGCCTCGAAGACTGATTTGCTAATTTTCCCTTTTGCCTCAGCCTTATATGGTAATAAACAAAAGCTATTTGATAATATCGGCCATGTGTCGATGCTCTTTTCCCCCCGAGTGGCAGAGACTGTTACCAACTGGCTGCCCCGAAACTAATCAATCGATGCCTGGTCTCCATTGATGGAGATTTGCACCCAAAGGTCGCGGGGGCTAATGACGATCTCTTCCGCGTAAGGGAGAGTGCGGGGCCAGAGGAAACGGTCGCGCTGCACCACCCATTTTAGAGAATAGGTGCCAGGAGGCTTTTGCAAGCTGACTATGCCTCGGCTGCCAAAAACATCTCTCGGTCGTAAGGGGATTTTTTCTCCAGCAAAGGTGACACTTTCTACTTGTTCGCCGCCGAGCTCTGCGCTATCGCGAATGAGGATTTCGATGAGGACGAGTTGGGGATTTCCCTGGAGCTTATGGGTCGGGCCTAGATAGGTTTGGGCCCAGCAAGTGGAGGTGAGAAGAAGGAGGGCAATGCGTAGAAGGGCGTTCATAAGCCGGATCTAAACAGAGCGATTTTTTTCTTGCAAGAATCTATACCGAAACAACCTGAAGAATCGGTTTTTATTTTCCTCTGCGCTGATCAAAAAACGGACAATGGATCTATAGAAGATTATATCGCTCATTCACTGGGAAATGAAAGTCGTAACAGACAATGGATCAACAATCTAAATTGTTAAGCACCCTCTGAGTTGAAAAAATATGGGGAAGGAGATATGAACTGAAATTTAGACGGGGTACTCCATGATGGCTCTTCTTACAGTTCTCTCCATGTTATTTCCTTTGGCGGCTCTGTCTGCTGGAGAGCAGATTCAGGTTATGCCTGTGGCAAAAACGCCCGAATCCAATACGGTGGTCTTGGCTCTTGCGGTGCCGAAAGAGGGGAAGGTGTTGTCGGGCAATCCAGTATGGATTCAGTTTCGCTTAGATGGATATGCATTGGGTGCAGGCTCGTCGCAGTTTGCTCGGGCCAAAGAAATTCCGGAGAGTAAATTGGGGCAGACGGTCCATGTGGTGATCGATGATATGCCCTATTTTGCTGTAAAGGGGATTGAGGTTCAGCCGTTTAACGAGGAAGGGTTTTACTACGACACTTCATTTAAGTTTGAGGTTCCTTTTCGTTTAAAGCCGGGAATGCATACGATCCGGATGTTTCCGGCCCGCTCCTTTGGGGAGAGCTTGAAGGGTGATAAGGTTTATGTGGCTTCCTATTTTTATGTAGAAAATATGTCCCATCCCATTGATGTGAATTTTAATGCCCCTTACATCACCTACAATGAGCCGAGTGATGAGATGCCCCTGAATGTGGAGCAACCGGTGCTTCTTGATTTTTATGTGTCGAATTGCGAGCTGACGCCAGATGGATATAAGGTGCGGTTGACTGTCGATGGCAAGGTGCAAAGGACCTTGACCTCTTGGCAGCCTTACTACATTTATGGACTCAAGAAAGGAAAACATACGATTCGCTTAGAGCTCATCAACGCGAAGGGGATGAAGGTGGCGGGTCCTTTCAACGATGTGCAGCAGACGATTCATCTAAAAGATTGATTTTCTCAAAAAGGATGGCGCCACTTGCGTTGATCGGCAGTGAGGCAACGCGTGGCGAAGAGAGGGTGGGTGCGCTCCAGTGATAGAGAGGGAGGATCACCGCTTCATCTAAGAGAATTCTTTCTGCTTGCAGGAATTTTTTTTCTTCTACGAGTTTTTGATACAGTCTATTTTCCCAGCCGGCATAGTTTTTAGGATGATGTGAATCTTTAAATCGTTCAAGGATGTTGATCGGATCGGGAAATTGAGAAATCCAGGAGGTCAGGCTGAGTTGATAATTTTTCTCGTGGAGTTTCTGTAGGTGCGTTTTTGCATCGAGTTGCTCAAGCCCTACTTCAAGTCCTAAAGCTTCAATCCATTGTCTTTGTAAGGTTTGCGCTACCCGCTTTTCTGCTGGGCCTCCTTTGTAAACCAGGGTAAGCTCTTCAAGCGAACCCAGTTCTTGGAGGGCTTTGCGAAAGAGTTCTCGCGCCGTCGCTCGGTCATAGGATAGGGGAAGAGGAGGGGTGTCGGCGGGAAGGAGAGCTGGGGGGAGGGGGTGTGTGGCGAGAAGGTGTCCCATTTCAGGGAGGATTGCCTGGGAGGGGTCAATGGCGAGGATGAGTGCTTTGCGGAGATTTTCGTTTTGGAAAGGTCCTTTTTGTTGGTTGAAGATGCAAAATGTGGAAGCGGTGAGCGGGATGCATTGCAGGCCTCGTCCTTGCCAAGCTGGGATCGCATCGAGTGGGAGGGGAGAAAGGGGACTGCCTAAAATATCGAGCTCTCCTTTTTCAAATAGGTTGAGGGCTGTCATCTCGTTAGGAATGAGAGCAATGTGAATCTTGTCGAGAGACAGATGGCGGGCATCCCAGAAGGTGGGATTTTTCTGTAGTACGATTTCTCTATTTGGGGTCCAGTGGTCGAGGGTAAAGGGGCCGTTGGTGATGAGTGGGGCATCCGCTGCGAGATGGGAAGGGTGAGGGAGGAAAAGGGGAAAGGCGGTTAAGGCGAGAAAGTAGGGAGTGGGTTTTTCTAGTGTGATTTTGAGGGTGTGGGCATCTACGGCGAAGATTCCAAGAGCGTCGGGGGAGACAAGACCTTTGGCAGAGAGTTCGGCATTTTGGATGGGGTAGAGAAGATAGGCGCAAAGGGAGGGAAATCCTGGGGTGAGAATCTCCTTCCATGAGGCTTCAAAATCATACGCGGTTACGGGATAGCCATCTGACCAGAAAGAGGGGCGTAAGTGGAATAGGTAGGTCATTTGGTCGGGTGAGATTTCCACTCTCGTTGCCAGGGCAAGTTCCACCTCATTCCCAGTTTTACATCGGGTAAGTCCCTCATAGAGAAGGCAAATCATCGTCGACGAGGTGAAATCTCCGCTCTTGCGCGGATCAAGGGTGGTGGGTTCTGTGGCAAAAGAAATCCGAAGTGTTTTAGGCAGTGGTTTTTCGGGCGTTCGGCACGCAGTGAGGAGAAGGCAAAAAAGACAGGAGAGCTTGCCAAAGTAAGAGATTCGTTGTAAAATAAAATAAAGACTATGCATTACGTTAAGGGTCTCTTTTTCAACTTCTTGGTTGTTTTCTTTGCCAATTACTTGCTTCCTGGTGTTCGCTTTGTCGATCAGACGAAATTGCCCCATATCAGCTCTGATCTTCTGACGCCGCTGATCTTGGGCGCCCTCAACTCGTTTATTTTTGTTTTTCTTCGCCTTGTGAGGCGTCCCCCCACGTTGGCGAGGATTGGAGGTGCGGCGCTCGTGTTTAATTTTGGCGCCTACGCACTCTTCAAATTGTTGCCTTTCCTTGGGATCTTAGTGACTGAGTGGAAGGGGTATCTGTTTGCCGCTAGCGTATGTTCAGTCGGCGCCTTTGTCGTGAATTATTTCGAATGGAAAGGCAAGCAAAAAGATCAAAATCCTCCCGGCCCCGATTTCTTGCAAAATACATAGGCAATATTGCCCCTTCTTCCCCATGCAGTGATGAATTCTTCAAGAGGATAAGTGGTTTGTGTCATTTCTGTCTCGGGAAATGCCGAATCAATGCAGTGGACTTGCCCTGGCGCATAGCCGGTCACACAAATGAGGTGGCCTGAGGTGTAGGGGGATGCGGAACCGGGAATGGGCCCACGAATGCTGACAACGACGGGACATCCTTTACAAAGAAAGGAGTGGAGGTCAGTAAATGAATTTAAGCGTTGGACATGGCAGGAAAAATGGGGAGAGAGCTCTGCATAGGCAGCAGCGGTATTTAAAATCCAATTGCCGTAGATATCCCAGTGATCATCGTGACTTTTTGCGGCAAATGAGGTGGGCTCAATCAGTGTGTTTCCTAAAAGATAATTGATTGCGGTGGTCGTTGCAGTGGGAGAGCAAAGATCTTTACAGCGAGGGTGATCCAAAATCATTTGAGATTGTTTTGGAACGTCAGTGAGAAAAACAGAGGAGAGGTCTGAGGGGACAATAGGCGCATAATCGGGAAGGTGGGAAGCGCAGGCAAAGAGGGCGTGTAGATCGGCTAAATTGGCTCCATTTTCGGCGAGAACTTTTACCCGAAAGCCATCACAGACCCCTTCCTTGGGAAAGCAGGCATCTTGATAGGAATTGGCAAAGGACTGAACATCCCGAAAGGTCTTTTGCTGGCCTACTCCCCATTGGGCATAGTGGAGCCACGGCGACCATTCTTCTTGGTGAAGGGAGACCCAAATTTCCCATGTTCCTTTTTCTGGACGTAGCCCATTCCACGAGACGATCAGCTCGTTAAAGAGAGCGATCTCTTTTTTTTCCCAGACGTACTCGAGAACGCTAGGGGCACTGATGGGAATGTCATAGGTGCACGTAAACATTGGAGTGGAATACTAATCGATTTATTCTGGAGTGGCAACAGTTTTTTTCAGCCCAATGGGGACTAAGAAGAGCGAGATGGCTCCGAGAAAGTAGAAAAGACCTGAGGGGCCATAGAGATCCATGGCGATGGGAGCGAGAAGGGGACCCGCTACAGCGCCCAGCGAATACGAAAGAACGAAACCACCTGTGGCGGGGACGATTTGCGCATCCTCCAGCTTCTCACAGGCATGGGCCATGCTTAAGGGATAGATGGTAAAAGAAAATCCGCCAAAAACAAACGCGAGGAAAAATAATAAGATGGGAAACTCTGGCCCGGTGAACGCAAGGGAGAGACTGGTCAGTGCGGTGAGGAAGCTCGCCAGGGTTAAAACTCGGCGCCGATTGCCTTTGTCAGCGAGATAACCCATGGGCCATTGAAACATCAGTCCGCCGAAAATGAGGATGGCCATCAGCCTTCCAATTTGCGAGATGGAGAGGCCCGCTTCCTTTGCATAGACGGGGACAAGACCGTAGACCGCGGCTAAGAGCATGCCGGAAACAACACCGCCTAAAAATCCAAGGGGCGAAATCTTAAAGAGTTGCAAGATAGAGAGAGGAGAAGTTTTCTCCAGGCGCGGGCCCGTGATTTTCGTGCCAAAGAGGGGGATGACGGCGCAAATGCACAAGGCTGCCGCAATGAGGAAAGGATAAATACCCATCGGATCAGAGGCTTCGATGAGAAATTGCCCGAGAGAAAGGGCGGCATAAAAGATGGCGAGATAAATCGAAAGGATGCTTCCGCGCATGTTGGGAGATGCGCCAATTAAGAGCCAGCTTTCAATGACAATGAAAACGCCCGCTGTACAGGCTCCGCCGAGAAAGCGGAGGGCACCCCAGAAAAAGGGATCGATCCAAAAGGCTTGCGCAAGGATAAAGAGGGCTGACGCAATCGCAAAAAGAATCAACGAGCGGAGATGCCCCATTTTTGTGATGAGAGGCCCCAGCCACATGGACCCTGCGAGCAGACCTGCGTAAAGAGCGGCGACAATGGCTCCAATGGTCTCATTATCATATCCTTCCATTCCAAGACGGACTGAAACAAATGTGTTGAAGAGTCCGCTAGCTAAAATGAGGAAAACTAAGCTGACAAGCGGTGCAGCCAATGCGCGTAAAAGTGGTAACATTTTGTTCTCAACTTATATTTGTTATATTAACAAAATTGAAACAAATAATACAAACTGTATAATGATAATTATAGGTGAATATGATTCGCAAGTCTACCGGAGTAATTGACTTCCAGGATGCCATGGAAAATCTCGCAACCATTGCGTCCATTGACATGGAGCAGCCCCCCCTGCTTGCGATTGTGAAAAAAACAAGGTTTGTTCTTGATTCAGAAGAGGTTGGAAAAGAGTATGCCCAATGGCTGAGTGGAGAGGGGAGTGAAGTAATTCTGGCCCTGCTCGATGCAACGTATCAGGCGATTCATCTTCATCTTCAGCATCTGTACAACAATCCGGAAACAGATTGGGAGAGTCACAAGATCCGTCAGGGCATCGCCTCGACGATGGATTTGGTCGGAGAATCAGCGCAGAAGATGGATCGATATCTCTCGATGCGTTTAGGCGAAGTCTACAAAGGACAAGTTGCGACGCGTGAGCCATTTAAGGCGCTGGGCCATTTTTATTCTGAGCGGTTTGCAAAGAAGTTTGAAGGGGGTATCGAAGGTCCTGAAATATGGCAAGAGGAGTGGAGTGAAAGTCCGATCGAGGGTTCTGAACTGCAGGATTTTGAGGCGGTCAAGAAGGATCGGGAGTACGAGCTATTTTATATTCGGAATGAAATGGGACAACCCTATTTTACTAGAGAGCTTTTACGTAATTTAAAGCTATCGGTCCATTTTGATGGGGAAACCGAGTCATTTGAAGAAGATCCCCTGTTGAAAATTCGGACCATGGCTGACCGAGATCTCAATGCAGCAGCGAAGCAAATTCTGGGCGATTGTCACAGCTCGATGGAAGAGTTTTACAAAACGTGCCGTAAAACGCAGGAAAACGCTCTAGTGCAGGCGCTGAATACCGCCATTGTGGCCCTGTTTCTGACAGCAGACCTTCGCCACCTCATCCAAAATACCGAAGGAAAAAGTGCACTTCCTTATTTCCAAGACTTTCACAGATCTCTTCGGGTCGCGATGCAAACATCTGAATATCAAAAGTTGATCGCCTATCCTCCCGAGAGGGACGATCGCGCATCTCTGGCGATGATCCAGCTAACTCACCATTTTTGCTACGCCCTTTTTCACCGGGTGTCTGGCGTTAAGCAGGAGGCCATTGGACTGATTCATCGCACTATGCGCAGAGGGGAAGAATTGCAGACGAAAAAAGAGAAAGGAAATAGCCTTTGGAATCAGCTTCTTCTCGATGATGAGAAATTGCGCACGCTCCTAGCAAAATTTCCCAATGGCCCTCTCTTTAAGATTCTCGACGTAGTACTGGAAGAACAAGAAGAGGACGCTGTTGTCCCCTTTGATCCCATCGGGCAAGAAAATCTCCCTGGCAGCCTATATGAGATTGAGCATAAAGGCAAATCCATCCTCGTTCTGCGCATTCCGTCTCCTACCCGCCAATCGATCATCAATAAAGTAGAGATCGTCGAGGAGTTCAAAGGGTTTTTGCGCTATCACGGCTCCAAGAGAAAACACCTCATCGTCAACCTGCAAGATCGTACTTCCTGGCGCGAATTTTCCCGTAGCGGCGCTATTGAATCAATGCAGAAAATGGCTGAATTTAGCGGCCATCTTTTTGTCCTCACGCTACCAAAAGATACCGATTTCTATTTTCAGAACAACGAGTATCTCCATCTGGAAAAGGCAACCGATTTTCTCACCTCGTTGAAGGCCCAGCTTGCAAGTCCCGAATCGTGTGGCTTTCACTTTCCCCATGTCTGGAAGCCGCAGGATATGCAGAAATATGTCGCCGAACTGCTTCCCCTCATCCACGAGCACTTTTTCGAAAGCAAGGCTAAACTCTCGCGTAAAGAGCGGGAAGACTTCATTGAGATTTTCTACCAATTTCTCATCTTAAAAGCAATTGAAGTGTGTGATCCCGATTCTCTGAGTTTTACCTGTAAGGACGCAGTTGATACGGGAGCTGCTCAAAGCGCCCTATTTTACCTCTTCCTCAAAATCCTCTCGGAAGATCTCAATCCTAAAACGGACCGCGATTTCCTCCTTTGGCTCCTCTATACTCCCGCTTTTTTTGTCCGCGAAAGGGCTATCGATTCTGAAAGGTTCTATCGGGCTCTTTCCGCAGCGGAAAGTATGGAGAAGTGCGGGCAGATCGTGAAGGCGCTTGAGTTAAAAAGCATTAGACCGCTTTCGTAACTAAGGCTCCGCTGATTTTAGGGATTATTTTGGCTGATTTTCCCCAGAGAAAAGGCTGGATTTCAAAAGCTCTTGATCTCCTATTCAAAATCTTCCATACTATAGGCAAGATTACCAAAAGGTAATTCAATTTTTTAGTAGGAAGATTATGCCCTTTACCCTGACGATGCCCAAGCTTTCCCCCACAATGGAAGAGGGGACCATTGCCAAATGGCACAAGAAAGTTGGCGATAAGGTGGATGCGGGTGAGCTTCTCCTCGAGGTAGCGACCGATAAGGCGACGGTAGAGTACAACGCCCTCGACGGAGGATTTCTCCGCAAGATTCTGGTCACTGAAGGGGGCCATGCGGGGGTGAACCAGCCGATCGCTATCTTTACCGAAAAAGCGGGGGAAAGTATCGAAGGATATGCCCCAGAAGGGGCAGCGCCTGCAAAGATCGAGGTGTCAAAGTCAGAAAAAAAGGTTGAGACGCAAACCAAAGCCCCTACCATGGCACAACCCGGCTTTGCCCCCGAGCCGCCTCTAGAAAAGTATGAATTTCGGTTTCCCACAGGGACCTTGGCAGAACGGATGGCAGCTTCGCCTCTCGCGAAAAAATTGGCAAAAGAAAAAGGATTAGACTTGACGTCAGTAAAGGGAAGCGGCCCCGGAGGGCGCATCACGAGCAGAGATCTCGATTTAGCACAGCCAAACCAGCCTGTGTCGTTTGGCAAACGGGAACGCCCTACAGTGGCTCCTGGCACTTACGAAGAGGTGGCCTTGTCACCCATGCGCAAGGTGATTGCCGAAAGGCTTCAACAGGCGAAAAGCTTTATTCCCCACATTTATATTCGACAAGAAGTTGATGTCGAGTCACTTGTGAACGTGCGCGAACAGCTGAAAGAGGGCAATCTTAAGTTAAGCTACAACGATTTTGTGATTCGGGCCTGTGCGCTGGCTCTGCGCGAGCATATGAATCTCAATAGCGGGTTTGATTCCAAGACCCAATCGGTGATTTTATTTAAAACGATTGACATTTCGATGGCGGTAAGCGTGGACGGGGGGCTGATTACGCCCATTTTGCGGCATGCCGACTATAAGAATCTCGGAGAAATTGCCAGCGAGGCCAAGGATCTGGCGACGCAAGCGCGGGCTGGAAAATTAAAGCCAGAAGAATACAAGGGGGGCTCCTTTACGATTTCCAACATGGGGATGACAGGGGTAAGTGATTTTTGCGCCATTATCAACCCGCCTCAAGCGGCGATTTTGGCTGTGGGGGGAATTGAGGAAGTTCCTTGTGTGAAAAACGGGGCTGTGGTTCCGGGCAAGAGGATGAATCTCGTCCTTTCCGTCGACCATCGGGTGATCGATGGCCTTGAGGCGGCAAAATTCCTCAAAGCCGTTCAAAAATACCTGGAAAATCCAGCTCTTTTGCTCGTCTAGTGCGGTCAAAGCGAAGGTTTTCCATACCTGGCGACGGCGGCCTACCCAAATGGGTAGGCGAAGAGCCAGGAACTCTACCTGGTTTAAAAGGGCAATTGTATGCGGCGAAGAGTTTTGCAATTAGCTCAATGGTATTAGTCTAAGTCTTCTTCGAGCGGATCAAGAGAAGGATCGCGGAGCACATCGACTTTATGATGGTGACTGTCTCCCTGAGATTTTTGGTCTTCATTGGCCAGTGCAAGGGTTTCTGAGGCAGGTTCTACTTTGGTAGCGGTAAAGGCATCTTTTTCAAGAAGATCGAGGATATATTGGGGGAGGCTAAACGCAGCTCTGTGAACGGCCGGGGTGTAATAGACCATTTTCCCTTGGATTTGCTGCAAGCGTGTGGCAAGTTGCTTTTCTGAGACCATGTGCTTTTTATTGCTGGCCCAGCTGAAGGTCATGAGGCCTCCCGTGTAGCTAGGGACTGAGGCGATGTAAAGAGTGGCAAAGCGAAAGAGCTCTTTCTGGGCCATGTGGGTTTTGTGGATTTCTTTTGGCTGGAGAAAGGGGATCCCATTCTGGCTCACAAAGATCCCGTCTGAGGAAAGATGGTCTCTGCTAAGTTTGTAAAACTCGCTGCTAAAGAGCGAGGCAGCAGCGCCTGTTGGATCGGTAGAGTCGCAAAGAATGGCGTCAAACGTCTCTTTTGTTTCCTTAAGATAGTCAAATGCGTTGTTCACAACAAGTGTGGTGCGTGGGTCTTCAAAGGCCCCTTTGGACAGGGAGGGCATGTGTTGTTTGCAGAGGTCAATGACACGGGAATCGACTTCGACCAGCACGACTTTTTTCACACCATTGTGTCGAAGTACTTCACGGAGGGTCCCTCCATCGCCGCCGCCAATGATGAGGACAGACTTTACTTTTCCGTGAGATAAGAGGGGAGTGTGAACGAGCATCTCATGGTAGATGGCTTCATCTTTTTCTGTTGTTTGGATGATGCCGTCGATAGCGAGTACTTTACCAAATGTTGGATTTTCAAAAATGGAAAGGCTTGCGTGTTCACTTTTTTCGGAGCAGAGGTTGTTTGTTACGGCAAAGGATTGAATCCAAGCCGCGTCAAATGACTCGTCGAAACGTTGTTGCGCACCCCAAATCAAAGATGTGGCAAGAAGAAAAGGAACTATTTTCATAAAATCACTCCAAAAAAGTGGGAGTGTAGAGCGTTAAGAATTATTTTTCAACTCTTCGAGAGTTTTGAGTCGCTCCACGTATTCACTGAGTTTACGGACGTGGGCTTCTTGGCGATGGAATTCATGGATGGGAATGGCGGGGCTACCGCGGTATTTGCCTTTTTTCAGTGATTTTGATACCCCGGCACGGGTGGCGAGCATTACGTGATCGTCGAGCGTTACGTGGCCAAGAATTCCCGCTTGGCCGCCCATCATCACGTACTTTCCGGTTTTTGAGGAGCCGGCAATGCCGCTTTGGGCGGCAATGGCGTTGTGTTCGCCAATTTCTACGTTGTGGGCTATTTGGCAAAGGTTGTCGATTTTTGTCCCCTTGCGAATGAGGGTCGCTTTAAAACGGGCGCGGTCAATGGTGGTGTGAGCGCCAATTTCTACATCATCTTCAAGGATCACGATGCCGACTTGCTCGAGTTTTTGGTATCTGCCGTGGGTGTCGAGGGTGTAGCCAAATCCGCAGGAGCCGATGATCGCTCCGGGTTGCAAAATGACCCGGTTGCCAAGGTGGCACCGCTCGCGGATCACAACTCCGGGATGAAGAATGCACTCTTCGCCCATCTCTACCTCAAAGCCAATCGATACGTGAGGTCCAATGCGACAGCCTCGCCCGATTTTGGCATTGCGGTCGATGACGGCGTAGGGGCCGATAGTAACATCGGGACCAATGTGTGCGGTTTCGTGGATGACGGCGGTGGGGTGAATGGAGGTAAAACCGGAGAGGGCGTGAGGAGAGAGAAACAACTCGACAAGAATTTGAAAGGCGCGTGAGGGGTTGTCGACGACGAGGTAGTTTTTTATTGGATCGAGGGCAGTATCTGGGGCTACGCAAATCACGCCAGCTTTAGACTTTTCCATCGCTTCGCGGTAGCGGGCGTTCGCGAGAAAAGAGGCGTCTTCGGGTGTGGCCTCATCGAGCACATCCACCCCCGTAATCCGGTAGTCCGGATTGCCTGCAAGTCTGGCGGCCGTCTTTGCCGCCAGTTCGGAAAGAGTGTAGGCCATTAACCGGCTTTAGCTTTTGTGTCTTCTGATTTAAGAGTCATCTCTTCTGTGTTGTCAGAGAGGGTTTTCAGGTCAAATTGTTTGTCCATCTCGCTGATGACTGTCGTGGTGACATCATAGTCGGAATTGATGTAAAAGCAGGCTTCCTTATTCATCACGTAGTCGAGTTTTCGGGATTTTGCCACCTTTTCGGCAGCAGCAGCGATGGAGTTGTTCACTTTTTGCATCATTTGGTAATTGGCGTGATTGAGGACTTGGTAAAATTGATTTTGGTAGCGTCCCATGTCTTCTTGCAGTGTCTGATACTTGACTTTGAGGTCTTCTTCGGCTTTGGGGGAAAGGCTATCGAGATATTCGGTGTCTTCGAATTTTGCGGCGATCTCTTTCAGTTCTTTCTCGGTATTTTCGACGAGCGAGGACATCTGTTTGCGCAAGTTTTCGAGGTTTTCTTGCTCTTTTTTACCCATTTTAGAATCGGTGACACAGGTCGCAAAATTGACCACACCGATGAAGGGGGTTTCGGCAGCAAATGCAGAGCTTGCAAGAAGGCTTAATAATATTGCTGCTGAAAGGAAAGTTTTACGCATAGTTTCTCCTAAATTGTTTAAAATTGTCCACCCATGGAGAAGAAGACTTTCTGCCATTTTCCATCATGACGGTCTTTTTTGACTAGAGGAATACCCCAACCGACCATGATGGGGGCTCGGTTTCCGATGTCGATTCGGATGCCGACGCCTGTTGTGGGGCGGATATGATTAATAGTAAATGTTTGAAATGCGACGCTTCCCACATCGACGAAGGCAAAGATGTCGAGCATGCGAATGATTTCTTGATTGTATTCCAGCGACACAAGTGCGGAAGAGAGCCCTCCTAAGGGGGTGCTGGTGGCTTGCAGTTGTCCTTGGTCGTTGGCCAATTCAACAGCGGGGCCTAAGCGGAAGGGTTGGTAGGCGCGGACTGTCGCTTCGCCGCCGAGGAAGAGGCGTTCACTGTAGGGCATATGTTCTTTGTCGGTTTTGCCGAAGGGAACGAGGAATTTAAAGTCGCCGCGGAGTTTGATGGTTCCTTTGGACCAGACGGGGAAGTAGATGTTGTTGGTGTAGGCGAATTTTAAGAAGTCGTAGCTGCCTCCGACACCTGCGATTTCGGCTTCGAGGAACGATCTCCAGCCGCGGTGGGGTTTGATGGGGCTGTCAGTTGAATCGTAGGCGATGTTTCCGCTAAATGCAGAGATCAAGCCGTTTTGGTTGAGTTGTTCTCGTGCGGCATGGATGGAGGCCTGCGCGATTGGGCCATCGCCAAGTGCAGTGAGTTCGAGGTGGTCTTTTGCGTGGCGGAAGCGTTGGCGCATACCGGCTGTCCAGTAGGTTGTGAGGGGGTAGTTGGTGTAGACCGATCCACCATAGGTGACCACTTTTTCGTGATTCTGGAGCTCGCTGAATGTGTTGGTGATTTCGACTCCTAAGCGCCAGAGCGAGTCATTTACATAGGGGTTCATCCAGGAGACGAGGGTGTTCCATTCTTTTCGGCCGACGGTGCCGCGGATGTGGAAAAATTCCCCTGCGCCGCGTAGGCTGGAGATTTTTCCTGTCAGGGCTCTGCCAATGCCGGCTAAATTGAAGTTGCGCTCAGTGAGGTCGAGTCCGCCAAAGACGTTGTCGGTGGAGCTAAAGCCCATGAATAGGCTGACGTTGCCTGTACTGGTCTCTTCGACTTCGATGTAGACGTCTCTGTAGTTGCTGCCGAGGGCTTCGTCGTCGGCTGTCCGCACGGCGTAGACGTTGACCGATTTAAAGTACCCAACTGCTTCGAGCCTTTGTTGGGTGGCTTTCAATTTCCTGGAATCAAAGGTTTCGCCGGGAACAAGGAGCGATTCGCGGAGGATGACGTTGGATTGGGTAGAAGAGTTTCCAAAAATGTGAACGAGGCCAACACGATACTGCTCTCCCTCATCAATGGTAAAGTCGACGTTAAAGATAGGTTCGTCTTCTTTGAGTTGGGTTTCGAATTGGACGCTGGCGTCGATGTATCCTTTTTGTCCGTAGTAGTCTTTGATGGCGGTGGCTGTTTCGCGTATCTTTTCTGGAGAGAAGGTGGCGCCGGGTGTGACGAGGGAGCGCTTGAGGAGATCGTCGTCAGAAATTAAGGTGTTGCCGCTAAAGGTGACAGAGCCAAAGTGGAAAAGTTGTCCGCGGTGGGCTGTGATCTCGACGATGAGTTTTCCTGTTTGGGGATCTTCTGCTGTTGTGATTTCTACGCGGGCATCAGCATAGCCTTTATTGTGGAGATAGCCTAGGATCGTCATTTTGTCTTGCTCGACGATCTCATCGCGGTAGATGCCGCTGCCGGTAAGCCAACTGAGTAAAAAGTTGTACTTTTTCAAGTACATTTGTTCTTCAATATCTTTTTTCTCGTCTTTAGTAAAGCCGCAGAGGATGATTTTTTGTACGTAGCCTGGCTTTCCTTCGGACACTTCTATTTGGATGTCCACTTGGTTGGTGTTCGGAATGGGGACGAGTGTGTAGGAGAGTTGCGATTCGAAGTAGCCTTTTTTAAAGTAGAATTCTTTGACTTTATTGAAGGCGCGGTTGAAGGCTTGTTTGTTGAAGACGGTATTGGGCTTGATGTCGAGCTCTTTTTGCAGTGTTGAGGTTTTGAACTGCTCGTTGCCACTCCACTCAATTTTGTGAATGAAGGGTTTTTGCGTTAAGGTGATGATGATGGAAAGTTGTCCGTCCTTTACTTTCATCTCTGGCTCGACTTTTTCGTAGTCTTGCGAGAGCATTTTTAGATCGTTATCGAATGTGATCTGGGAGAATGGATCGCCTTCCCTAGTCTTCAGACGCGTTAAAACAGGGCGTGCGTCGATACATCCGCCCTCAGGAGAAGTGATCACCACTTCAATGTGGGAGACTTTCTTATCGTCGTAGAGTTCAGCGCCGATCAACGGAGCTGCGAGGCAAGCGAAGCAGAACGAGAGGATCGTGCGGTTCATCATCATGAGTCGGTGAGATTATAGGAAGCCTGCGTGAATTAAGTCAAAAACTTTGACGCCCCTTGAGGGCGCGCGAAAGAGTTCCGCCGTCAATCGATTCGAGTTGGCTGCCGACGGGAAGTCCAAAGGCTAAGCGTGTGACAGGGACGTTGGAGGCTGAGAGATGGTTTTTTAAATAGAGTGCAGTTGTGTCACCTTCCAGAGTCGAATCAAAGGCGAGGATGACTTCACGCACTCGATTTTTTGCAATGCGCTCATCGATCCGTTCGACTTTTAATTGGTGTGCGTGGCGTCCGTCAAGAGGGGAGAGGAGATGTTCGACGACGTGATAAAGGCCTCGGTACATTTTTGTCTCTTCGATGGCAAAAACATCGCGCGCCGAGGCGAGGATGCAAAGTTGAGAGGGGTCGCGCAGGGTAAGGTCGCAGAATCTACAGGCTCCTGCATTGGTGAGGCAACCACATTCGGGGCAGGGGGGGATTTTGGCCCGAATTGTATTCAATATTTTACTTAACGTTTCGAGCTCATCTTGAGGCCAGCTAAGTACTTCAAAGGAGAAACGTTCGGCTGTGCGGGTCCCCACGCCTGGGAGCTTTTTAAGGTGAGCGATCAGGGAGAGGAGTTCTTCGGGGTATTTTTGGGCCATAAGAGACAGTCTCTAAGGTTCTAGCCTATCAAAAGAGGTGTTTTTGTGAAAGGATTGACAATTAAAATTTTTACTACTTTCTATTCTTAGATTTTCAATAAACGGCCGATCGGGTAAAATGGCACGCAACCATGGCGTTTAAAGCAAAGATTATAGGGACGGGTTCCTATTTGCCGGAGAAAGTGTTGACCAATCGCGATCTAGAAGCGATGGTCGAAACGACCGACGAGTGGATCGTAAGCCGCACAGGTATGAAAGAGAGACGCATTGCTGCCTCGGGCGAGTTTACCTCGCACATGGGAGCGGAAGCTGCGAAAAAAGCCTTAACAGATGCGAAACTAGAGGCGAGCGAAATTGACTTCATCTTGGTGGCTACCCTCACGCCAGATTATATTTTTCCCAGCACAGCGTGTCTGATCCAGAAGGAAATTGGGGCTGCAAAAGCGGCTGGTCTTGACGTGCAGGCAGCTTGTACTGGATTTCTCTATGCACTCTCTTTAGCCAAGAGTTTGGTCGAGAGTGGAACCTATAAAAACATCCTCGTCGTCGCTTCTGAAAAACTCTCCTCGATTACAGACTATAAAGATCGTTCCACCTGCGTTCTTTTTGGCGATGGAGCGGGGGCCTGTGTGATTTCTAGTGAAGGCAAAGGCCTCTCGATCGAGAGCGTTCGCCTCGGCTGTGATGGGGAGCAGGCAGAACTTCTTCTCATCCCCGCAGGCGGTTGTAGAAAGCCGGCTTCGCAAGAATCGGTTGACCAAAGAGAGCACTACATTAAGATGGCGGGCAATGAGGTGTTTAAGCATGCTGTGCGCCGCATGGAAATGGCCTGTAAAGAGTGTCTCGATGCAGCGGGCGTGAAAGAAGAGGATATCGCATGGCTCATTCCGCACCAAGCCAACTTGCGCATCATCGATGCTATCGCCAAGCGATTCCACCATCTCCCTCCGGAACGAATTTTCAAAACGGTTCATAAATATGGCAATACCTCTGCCTCTTCGTGTGTGATTGCTTTAGACGAAATGCGCAAAACACAAAATGTCTCTCACAACGAACAGGTCCTCCTCACGGCTTTTGGCTCAGGACTTACCTGGGGAGCGGCCCTTCTCAAAGAGGATCGTGCATGAAAAAGATCGCCTTCATCTTTCCAGGTCAGGGAGCCCAATATGTAGGAATGGGCAAAGATTTTTACGACACCCATCCGGCTGCACGAGCCGTATTTGAACAGGCCGATCAGATTTTAGGCTATTCCCTTTCGGAAATCATTTTCCAAGGCCTTGAAGGAAAATTGGTTGAGACAAAATACAGTCAGCTTGCGATTTTTGTCGTCAGCTGCGCTATCCTTGCAACCCTCGATCTGACCCCTGCGATTTGCGCAGGTCTCAGCCTCGGAGAATACACAGCGCTCTATGCCTCTGGGAGGCTCAGTTTTGCCGAAACGCTTCTCTTGATTTCAGAACGGGCCCGTTTGATGAACGAGGCATGCGAGAGGACGAAGGGGACTATGGCGGCGGTGTTAGGACTCTCTGCAGAGGGGGTAGAATCGGCTGTTCGGGGGATTCCCGAGGTTTGGGTCGCCAACTACAATTGCCCCGGCCAAACGGTCATATCCGGTACCCTGGAAGGGGTCGAGAGGGGATCTACCGCCCTGAAAGCAGCAGGCGCAAAACGGGTTCTCCCTCTGACTGTGCACGGCGCTTTTCACAGCGGTCTCATGCAGACGGCAAGAGACGGCCTTGCCCCCTCCATTGCCAAAGCCCACTTCCAAACAAGCGACATTCAGCTTGTGATGAACGCTCCTGGACGCTTTGTTTCCGAAATCTCTGAGATTCAGCGCTACTTGACTGCGCAGGTGACCGAATCGGTCCGGTGGGAGCAAGGAATTGGGGCGATGGAAGAGCAGGGCGTGGATCTTTATGTAGAAATTGGGCCGGGCAAGACACTTACGGGCATGAATAAGAAAATTGGCGTCAAAGGGCAAACCATTTCGATCGAAACGGTGGCCGATTTGGAGAAAGTACTATGCAACTCTTAAAGGGAAAAACAGCTCTTGTGACAGGCGGCACGGCAGGAATTGGCAAGGCGATTGCCTGTCTTTATGCGGAACATGGCGCGAATGTGATCATTTTCGGTACCAATAAAGAGCGGGCTGAGCAGGCAGAGCAAGAAATTCAAGCGCATAAAGCAAGTCCAGATCAGAAAGTCGCTTCGGTATTAATCGACGTTTCCAAGACGAAAGAGGTGGAGGAGTCCATTCAGAAGCTTCTCGCCCAATTTGGCCAGATCGATATTCTGGTCAATAACGCTGGCATTACACGCGACAACCTCCTCATGCGGATGAGCGAAGAGGATTGGGATCTCGTCCTCGACGTCAACCTCAAATCGATCTACAACACCTGCAGAGCGCTGGCGCGTCCCATGTCGAAAGCCCGCAGCGGCTCGATCATCAACATCGCCTCCATCGTAGGGCTTACCGGCAACGCAGGGCAAGTCAACTATTCGGCCTCCAAATCGGGGATGATCGGCTTTACGAAATCGCTTGCGAAAGAACTCGCCAGCCGCGGCATTCGAGCCAATTGCGTGGCCCCAGGCTATACTGAAACACAAATGACCGAGGTCCTCTCTCCTCAAGTGAAAGAGGCGATCCTCGCAAAAATTCCGTTGGGACGAATCGGGCAACCGCGCGATATCGCCCACGCAGCTTTATATTTAGCCAGCGATCTCTCTAACTATGTTACAGGACAGGTGATTGCGGTCGATGGCGGAATGGTAATGAATTAACATCTAAAGGAAACAATATGACAGTACAACAAGAAGTAATTGATATCATTGTCGAGCAACTCGGAGTCGATGTGGCCGACGTAACTCCCGAAAAATCGTTCGTTGAAGATCTCAACGCCGACTCACTGGACTTGACTGAGTTAATCATGACCTTTGAAGAGCGTTTTGGTTTTGAGATCTCAGAGGAAGATGCTGAGAAGCTCAAAACTGTGGCCGATGTGATCGATTACATCGAGCGGCGCAAAGTCAACGCGTAAACAAATGAGGAGAGGATTCAGAGACAGTCTCTTAGATCTTCTCCTAGAACCTATCCCACTATTTCTCATGAAAAATAGTGAGATAGGTTCTACTTATAGGAAAGAAAGTATATGGTAACTAAATGCTTTGATCTCGTATCTGTAAGTTGTGGAAATCATAAGTATTGTTTGTTTCAAAATCCCTTATGCAAAACGCAACCGCTGGATCGTCGGATTGCGAATATAGCTTTTCATATCTTCACTTTATGCATTCCATTGGTCATCTATCATTTACGAGAGTGGCTCAGTCAGAGAAAAATCCAGAACGAGACAACAAAGACTCCTCCTAAGCCGGAAATTTTATTTAAGAAAATTCCAGAGGAAGAAAAAAAACTATCCGATATTTTAGTAGAAATTGTGATTGCGAACGTTAAGAAAAAATGTCATCAGGCCCATCAGACTCCTGACTGTTCAGCAGCTCTCCTCTACCTGGGAACAGATGTGGGTATCAAAGAATCACCACGCTTAGAGAATCTACAGTGGGCAGATACGACTCCACAATGTGTGTGCCTTCATATCGAGAATGTCCAGAAATTGTGTGACGACGAACGAAGGAAGGCGGAAGAAAGTAAATATCCTGATACGTGGACAAAAGAGTCTCAGCATTTTAAACACCTTTTTGTGCTGAGCTTGTTAGCTTTGGAAAATCTGGCAGACGATCGGGCGCTCGATTTTCCTAAGCAATATCATCATCTTAAAAACAAAGAATCTAGGGGAAAAATTTACGAAATGGGGCGTTTAGAGTACACATTCAGACTCTTGTACAATGCTTTCTGTTCTGCAGTTTTAGAGTTGCCAGCCGAACAGCAGGAACGTTTTCAAGCAACCTGCCGTCTCGATCTTCGGTGACTGTCAAATCGTTAAAATCTGGAAGCAGAGGAGATGTAGGTCTTCTTCTGCTTTTTTCTTTTTTGCCGCAAAGGAAATTTCTTTGTTCAGCATCGCTACGGTTGTGTCGAGACCGTCTTGCGCAAACACTTTAAGCACTTTCCCCAAAATTTCGCCGATCCGTTGCGGGTCTTTATAAAATCTAGCGATCCCGCCTCCGCCGAGGAAGAAGAAGTCGCCTGGCTCGACTGTACAGGGGAGTTCAAGAAACTTTTGCTGGTTGAATGACCAGACGAAGGGGATGCTGGGGCCTTTGGCTTGGAGGGTGGCGGTGGCGCGGTCGAGGAGAAGGGCGGTGTGGGTTTGGCTTTCCTTGGAGTAGCGGTATTCGGTGAGGAGTTGGTACATCCCTTCAAAGCCCTCTTCGGCGGCTTCGGCGAGGTGGATGTGAAAAAGGTCGGGGCGGGAAGGAGGAGGAAAGTTGAGGAGGAGGCCACGGGGATTGTCGGAGAAGAGGGTGATGGCGCGGATGGCGACGACGTCGGATCTGCAGGTGTCTATGTTCTTTTGGAGCATGAGATGTTGAAGGAGCATGGCGCATTCGTATTCTCCATACATCCGTTCGCGGAGAAGTGAGTTGTCGCGAAGGCGGTTGATGTTTTCATGGAGGCACTCGCTCATGGTGTTGAGGGTGGAGGCGAGTTCAACGATTTCACGGGGGCCACTGGGTTGGATCGATTCTCCATATTGGCCGGCGGCAATGGCGAGGGCTGAGTTGTTGAGCTTCTGGATGGGGTGAGAAATTTTGTTGGCGATGAAGAAGAGGGCGCTGATGGTGACGAGGACGATGAGGGCGAACACGGCAAGGATGAGGAGGGGGCTGGGGAGAAGCTCTTGATAGGTGAGGAGAATCCAAAACAGAACTACGCTGCAGATGTTCGTGGGGAGAAGAAAGAGGAGGAGGCGGGTGCGGATCTTCATGAGAGGGCTAGCGCTCCGCGGTGTTTGCAGGGGAGTTGCTGGGCGTAAGCGCCCAGGAGGGAGACGGCGACGGAGGGACATTCGGAGATGACGGAGAGGAGATGGCTGCGGGAGAGGGTAAAGCAGAGGACGTCGGTTTGACAGAGAGCGGCAAAGGCTCGGGGTTGGTCATTGAAGAGCGCTTCGTCGCCAAAATAATCGCCAGGGACAAGTTCGCAGATGGGACGCATTCTCTCGCAGGCGATTTGTACTGTCCCTTGGGCAAGAAAATAGAGGCGGTTGGCGACTTGGCCGGGGATGAAGATCTTTTCGCCTGCGTCGTAGGCGTCTTCGTGGAGTTTCTCGGCGATGGCAAGGAGAAGCTCGAGGTCGAGGTCGCTGAAGAGACGGATTTTTTTGAGGAAGAAGGCTTTTTCAATTAAACTTTTCATGTTTCTAGTAACTCGTAGGCATATTGGTGAAAGGTTTCGTCAGAGTGTTTCATGAGTTCGCGGAGCTCATGGCGCCAGTTGGGGGTTTGGAGTTTGGCTTTGAGGCGAACGGCGACGATTTTGTCGAAAAGAGAGGAGGAGTCGTCGAGGCGGAAGAGAATGTCGTTGAGGGTGAGGTCGGGGAGTTCAGGGGAGTTTTTAAGGCAGGCGGCCATCTTTTCTTCGAGGGGAAGGTCGTCGATGAGGGGGGCAATGAGGCGAAACACTTTGGCGTCGCATGTCTTTTCAAGGCTTTCGACGGCATGAGAGTGGATTTTTTCGTTGCGGCTCCGGAGCGAGCGGACGAGAAGTTCGGGTTCTTCGAGAGAGCCGGCGGCGCCGAGAAGGTGGATGACGAAATCGATGACCGATTGGTAGCCGGTATGAAGCGCGTTTTGGAGCATGCCGAGGTCAAAGAGGGGATACTTATTTTGGATGGTGTGGCCGAGGTAAAAGTAAAAGTAGGCCCGTTCGATTTCAATGCCTAAGATATCGGGGAGGTTGGCTTGGAGCTGTGGTAGGGCGAGTTTTCCGAGGATTTTTCCGCTGAGGATGCGGGCTCGTTCAGTGAGGGAGGTGTCTTTTGTGAAGGTGAGAAGGAGGGGAACGATTTTTAGGCCGAGGCGGATGATGATCTCTTCGGTTTTGCGCCGTTCGTTGGGGCGAAAGTGGATGGCGGCAAGGAGAAGGTCCTTGACGGTGGTGGAGTCGGCGGTTTTGCCGAGTGCATCGAGTAGGGAGAGGCGTAAGAAGTTGTCGCGGGCTTCTTCAAGTTCTTCGATGAGGCGGGGGGCGTGACGGCTCATCGTCCGGTCAATGAGACGGGCAATGGCCCGGGCGGCAGAGCGCTTGACGAGGGTCGATTCGTGGCTTAAGAAGGGGAGAGCACGCTCGGTGGCGAGGGGGTTTCCTTCTTCGCCTAGAATGTCGAGCGCCATGCTGATCTCATCGATATGGCTCGATTTTAACATCAGGTCGAGCTTTTTTGCCGCAATGGTGCGGTTGAGGGCGGCGACGCCTTGCGATTGGTTGGCAAGCGATTTATTCATGGTGAGAATGGCGGCGCCGCGTAAGAAAAGGTCGCTGTGGTCGAGGTCATCTTCTACTTTCTCGGGATGGTGAAGACCTCGTTTGGCAAGATAGAAGTTGGCCCACTTTGACAGCTCGGGGGAATCGCTTTCATAGATCCATTGGTCGATCGCTTCGATCACTTGTGAATGGGTACTGAAGGGGCTGTTATCCAAGAGGCGAAGCAAGTGAATTTTTGAAACAGTGCCGAATCTGCGCGCGGCAAGGAGAATTTCGGAAAGAACAGAGGGGTCAGCAAGCTCGAGGAGCGATTCGACGGCTAAGAGTTGCGTTTCAGAAGAAGGGGAGCGGAGCGCTTCTAAAATCTCCCGCTTGGTCTCTTTTTGCTCGCGCCGTGTCATGAGAGCGAGCCATCCTTTGAGTTTGCGCTCGAAATGAAGGGCGTTTTCCTGGAGATTGTTCAGAATGGCTTTTGGATAGGTGGATCGGAGAGTGATGGCGAGGAGGACGGCGACAAGACTTAAAGAAAATCCTAACCATAAACTTTCATTTTGAACGCTGAAAAGGAGAAGGGCGCTGATCAGCATCCCAATGGGTTCAAAAAACGAGCCGTTGATGATGCGAACTTTAGAACGGAGGCGACTCGAGACGGCGTTAGAAAAGAGGTTAAAGCAGTTGTCGTCGATTGTGTAGAGAACCCCTTCGACGGCAATGAGTCCCATGAGGGCGATTCCCATCCCATTGTGGAAGAGCCAGCCAAAATAGACCAGGAAGAAAAAGAGGGGAGTGACTAAGACAGCATTGTGAAGTCCGGCCCTACGGATAAAGCGGCTGTAGAGGAACATGCTGATGCCAAGCCCAAAAACGGAGAGGATGGCCCTGCAGGTGCCCAAAAATTCGGCGATTTTCCCCTCGGCAAGCTCTCCAGATGAGGCAAAAGCGCTTCCAAAGGTATTCATATAATTGAATTCGGTGGTGGTCATCAGGAGCTGTAGAAGGAGGCTAAACGAGAGGAGAACCAAAGCAAAGCGGGAGCGCCAAATCATCCGAAAGGCCGATCCTGAAGCTCCCCGACTCCCTGAGAACACCCCTTCGCTGGTGTCATCATGAACCGCCTTTGCTTTCAGGGCAATTCCCCTCGCTTCATTGATCCCAAGCAGCATGGAGGTCGTTGCACACAAAAGGAGCCCGGAAAAACCTATTGTATCGAGAAGGGTGTTGATGGCGATCCCTGATAGGATAACCCCCACAAAGTAGGCCGAATTATAGAGGGCATAGACCCGTTTGGCGTCTTGCAGGTCGTGATATTGGTCGATGAAGGTCCAGGAACAGGGGATGAGGACGAGAAAGAACATCCGGGAAGCAATCTTCATAGCATACCAAAACCAATCAGGGGGGGCAGCTCCGATACAGAAAGAGGCTGCGAGGCTGGCTGCTCCTGAAAGGGCCATGGCGACAATGAGGATGCGATAGGGGCTAGTCACTTTCAGGCTGTAAAGGATGAGGGAAGCGACCGCCACCATTCCGAGGGCGATGGCAAGGTAGGCGCGCGGGAGGAGCCCAGCCCCAATCCGCTCGAGGAAAAAACCGTCGGATAGGGTATCAAAACAGATGCTGCCAAAGGCCCAAAACAGGCTCAAACGGGCAAAACGGAGCGCGTGAGCCCCCTCACCCGAATAGATCCCAAATGCTTTGCGAAAAAGCTCCTGCATTATGTTCTTCATTTTACTGTAATCAGAGATTTTATTGGTTGTAAAAAATAAGATTTCACCATAGAGTAAAAAATAAATGAAAATGGCGCAGCAGATTCTTGGATTTATCGGCTTTGGCCATATGGCCCAAGTAATGTGCAAAGCCATCGAAAATGCGCGTCTGATCCCCAGGTCTCAGATCTTCTTTATCCGGCGTGACCCCTCGAAAATGAAGGCCAGTGCGCAGGAATTTGGCATTACCTCGACGACCCTGGAGACCCTTGTTTCGAAATCTACGATCCTCCTGATTTGTGTACGCCCGCGCGATCTGGTCCCCCTCCTTCAGGATCTGGCTCGGATTGGGGTCAAGGATAAGTTCATCATTTCGGTTGTGTCAGGCCTAAAAATTTCTTTTTATCAAAAGTATCTCGGGTCCAATATCCAACTTCTCCGCGCCATGCCTAACATCGCCTCCGCCGTTCACAAAGGGGCCACCATCTTTACCTTTGCCTCGGGCGCTACCTCCGATTTGAAAACCACAGCAAATCTCCTTTTTTCCAGCATGGGACTCGTGACCGAGCTGCCCGAAAACCTCATGGACCTTGCGACCGGTCTTTCGGGGAGCGGCCCAGGTTTTGTTTTTCGCCTCATCGACGCCATGGCGAAGGCGGGCGAAAAAGGGGGGATGACTCGGCCTCAAGCGCTTCAGCTCGCTGCCCAAACCTTTGCCGGTGCTGCCGAGCTGATCCTTAAGGGGGGTAATCCCCTCGATCTCATGCATCAAATTGCTGTCCCTGGCGGCACCACCGAGGCAGGCTTTGAGATGATGAAGAAAAACGAAATCGAGAAGCACCTCCAAATGACGATCGAGGCGGCCGCTCACAAATCCAAGCAACTTTCTGAAGAACATTGATTTGTAACTAAAATTTCCGTTAGACTCCCGGCCCAAAAAATTCTGAGGTGTTTGTGACTACTCGTGGTTTAAGAAATCCATATGCCCTTGATGTGATCGCTCCCGATTCTCGAACTCTTGAGAGTCACGGATCTCGTCTTCAGGCTATCGAACAAGCGGTTGGCTTATTTGAAGACAAAATTCGATCCTTAGAATTACAGGATTCAAGGAATAAGCTAGCTCAAAGAGTGGAGGAGTTGGAGCAAGGGACTGTCCGTTCATCTGCATTTCAGGTTCTTCTTGCGAAAATAGGGAAGATAGAGACAGGGTTGCAGCGCTGCACAGATCAGCTAGCAGAGATGCAAAAGCAATTGAAGGCAAAGCATGACGAGTCTTATGTAAAGCTTGCACAAAGAATGGAAACTCTTGAAAGGTCGTTGGCAAAACATCAGCAGGTTTCGGTAGAGTCAGAAATTGAGCGTTTGAGTGAGAAGTTACTTTCGTTTCAGACGTCTGTCCAGGCTCGTGAGGGAAATGTGAATCAGAGGCTTACAACGCTTGAAATGGTGGCAAGACAGCTTTCCGCAGAGATAAAGAAAATACCTGTGCCAGTCGTGCAACCCAAGAAAAAGGAGCCGCCCAAGCGAACCAATGGCGACGATGTGACTTTACTGGAAGCGAATCTCGAGAAATTGAGAGAAGACGTACAAAAATTAAACCAAGAATTGATTGAAGCTGTAAAAGGACTGGGAATGAGAATCTCTGGCATTGAGATCAGAACAGCAAAACCAGTCGTAATCGGTACGCCATGCAAAGAATCGTCTTCAGTTCAGGGGCCCTCCGTTACAAAAGAGGAAGTCTCTCGTATCGATGCAATCATTTCTTCCTATATCAAAAATCCTGAAGAGAAGGAGAATTTCGGGTTTGCATTGTATGATCAGTGTCATAAAAAAATTGACAAACCGTCGAAAGACATCTTAGACACAATCCTCGACGAGGGTAAGGAAGACGAGACTTCTCTTGTAGAGATGATTCTTGGCTCTTTGAGCAAAGGATTGACACTATGCTCGCGGTTTCATAGAAATATACAAGGATATGTGAGTCAGCTGAAGAAGGAGAATTGGTATCTTCTTTTTCGTTGCAATATGGGCGCTCTTGAATATGTCACGATGTTCTCTCGGGGCCATACCGATTTTGAGATTCAATCCGTCCAAAATTGTTGGAATCAGCCAAATCAGAAATTCCTCTGGATCGATGTCACTCAAAAGAAAAAGCCTGAATGAAGGCTTCGCTTGCTTCTTATCTGGAAGCAAAAGTACACTCTCTCCAAAAAAAAGAGGAAGAGAGAAATGAGCCTTTATCCAGGAACTGTATGGAATGTTGGAGCATATGCAAATGTTGCGCATTTGCAGTGCATTCACCACAAAATTGGAAGCTTAGAAAGTGAGATTGCAAAGATCAGGCAACTGGTAGATTCTCTATCGAATGCAGCGCACCCACAAATCATATGTTATCAATGCGCAGAACTGAGGTCGCGGATCGAAGTTCTTGAAGCGTGGAGAATGCAGCACTCTCCATGTGACAGGTCTTCGATTGGAAGTGAAGGTCCAATCATTGGTTCGTCTTCCAGAGAGGAATGGAGTCCTGTCAAGGGGCGAACAATTTTGGATGTAGTCGCACCGATACAGCCAGGGCAGAGTTCAGTTCGCGCAACAGATGAAATGGAACATCTCACGGGGAAAGTTGAAAATCTTAAATTTGAAATCGCGAAACTTGCAACAGAAATAGGAAAAGAAAAACACCACCGCAAAGATCTACTAGACAAGGTAGAGCAACTTACGGAAATGGTGAGGCATTCTCAAGCCATCGTGAGTTCGAATCGTTCACAGACAGAGGACGAGCGGCAGATTCCTCATTTACAGAGCCAGGTAGGAAAAATGGAGACAGCGCTATCAAGTTTAGTAGGGCAAATGGAAAGGAATCAGCAGAGTACCGCGGAGAGTCTGTCTGAATTGCAGATTAGGCTCACATCATTAGAGCATGCACAAAGAGACATGAAGCAGTATGTAAAGAAAATAGAGAAGGCTATGAAAGAATTACAAGATACTTTGGCTCTCCTTGAGACATCAGGCAGCGCACAGTCTCCTGCGCAACATTGTACGCAAAAAAAAAACAAGGCATTTAACTCTTCCCCAAAAGCGCAGCGTGAGGTTACCAATGAAGTAACGATTAAGTTCTGGCAATATGTGTTATTTTTGCTCTCCCACCAAAACAAACAAGAATCTCAGTACACGGAATGGCATCATTGGATATACGAAATTGGAAAGAGTCAGGCTTCTGTAGAAGAGACGAATGACACTTTCATAGAAGCGATGGAAGCAATGCTGCAAGACAGGAAATCTCAAGAGCAACCAGTTTTTTTTGGCGCAATCTGGGAGATACTCGGATATCTGGCTGAGGAGGGGAAATACCTTGTGTTTCAATATAGCGAGGGTAACTGTCGGAAGTTTTGGCCGATTCTGGATCGTTTAAATGATAACCAGAAGCGGAATGTCCTCATGGCATGGAGGCAAAAAGAAGGGATGAATCTTCTATCGAGCACACTCACGTAGTCATGAACCTATTTCAATAAACTTTTTATTGAGATAGGTCATAGAGAAAGCTTGAGAAAAACCTCCCTTGCGTGTACAAGTGTAGGATCTCTGTTTTTTGTGGGAGAATTGCACATGCGCGCGTCGAAGAAATTGATCATCATTGGTTCTGGCCCAGCTAGCCTGACAGCGGCGATCTATGCTGCGCGGGCAAATTTGCAGCCGGTTGTTTTCGAAGGATTTATGTCTGGTCCTGCAGGAGGACAGCTCATGACGACTACCGAAGTGGAGAACTTTCCTGGCTTTCCCAAAGGGATCATGGGGCCCGAGCTGATGCAGGAGATGCGGGCGCAGGCGATTCGATTTGGGACGGAAGTGTTGACAGAAGATGTGGAGTGGGTGGATCTGTCGAAGCGGCCTTTTGTTGTGCATGGCAGTACAACGGAGCTTGAAGCGCAGGCGCTGATTGTGGCAACGGGGGCTACGGCCAAGACGCTGGAGATTGCGGGGGCGAAAGAATTTTGGCAAAAAGGGGTGACAGCGTGTGCAGTGTGTGATGGTGCGGCGCCGATTTTCCGAAACAAAGAATTGTATGTGATCGGAGGCGGGGATAGCGCGGTCGAAGAGGCGGTGTTCCTAACGAAATATGCCAGCGTGGTCTATCTCGTGCACAGGCGAGAGGCTCTGCGGGCCTCAAAAATCATGGCGGAGCGAGCAGCCAAGCACCCAAAAATTAAAATCCTTTGGAACACCGTGATTGAGAAGATTTCAGGAGACAAAGTGGTCGAGAGGGTGTTGCTGAAAAATGTGGTGACTGGCAAGACGGAAGAAAAGGGGGCAGGTGGAGTTTTCTTTGCGATCGGCCATGCGCCCAATACTGGTTTTTTAAAGGGGCAGCTTAAGCTCAATGAGGCGGGCTACATCTTGGTGAACAAGGGGATGTATACGTCGGTGGAAGGGGTATTTGCCGCAGGGGATGTACAAGATTGGATTTACCGACAAGCAGTGACCGCAGCAGGAACAGGATGCATGGCCGCTCTCGATGCAGAAAAATGGTTGGCAGAACAGGGAATTGAATGAGAAGGGTTCAGGCATGGTGGGTGGCAGCGTGCCTCCCGTTTTCTGCAGCGGCCTTAGAGGTACAGCCCTGGTTTGGGGATGTCTACGAGTTTCATTTCCTTGGGAGTTATTCCTATTCGCGCTTCAATTCTTTTCAAAATTCAGAGCCGCCGTTTCACAGCACCTTTCAGGCAAACCTACTCTATTTTGGCCTAGATTTTTCTCCCTCACCTGTGTGGAGCATTGATGGGGACATCCAATTCGCCGATACAACACAGATGTCGTTCAATTTTCGGACGCTTGCCATTCAGGGGCGCTATTTGTGGCTCGACGATATTGTGGGCGATCCCATCAGCTTCGCTACCGGTGCGAGTGCCCGGGCGACCACCTCGCACGCGCTTCATGATATTAGCTGCCCCTCCCATGCCAATCTAGATGTGGAGCTTAACTTCTCTCTCGGTAAAGAATTTGAAGCATCGGATAGATGGTTATTTCGCCTTTGGGCCTTTGGCGCTGTAGGACAGGCAAGTCGCGGCTCTCCCTGGGTTCGGGGTATCCTGGCTGCCGAAACGAATATCGATGACCGGCATAAATGGGCCCTATTTGCGGAAGGGATCAACGGCTATGGCAGGCATACGACAGTGGATGTCAATCACTTTGATGGCTATGGCAAGGTGCGGGAAAAAGCGATCGACCTTTCGATCCGCTACGGATATAGAATGGGTGTCTGGGGGACGCTTCGTACAGAATATACCCGTAGAGTGTTAGCTAAGACTGCGCCACAATATGTGAACACCTTCATGGTGAGCTGGCTTCTTCCGTTTTCTTTTTAATTTATACCATCTATCAAAATTAAATTGCAGTTATGTGACCATCATAGCGACCCATCTTTCGACCTTCGCTCGTCGGCAATATTGCAGGAATATTGCCCTCCTCGCGAATGTCGAAATCTAGATCACTCTGAGATCACAAAACTGCAAGTTATTTTTGATAAATGGTATTACACCCAGAGGGCGACGGCCGTGGCGTATTCGGTAGAATGGCTAATGGAGAGGAGAATTTTGGGGTTTTTGTATTTTTTTTGAATGGCTTCTGCAAGGGTGACGAGGGGTTTTCCATGCTCATCGTGATGAATTTCAATATCGTGCCAGGAGAGATGGGAGCCAAAACCGGTACCTAGTGCCTTGGCAATCGCCTCCTTCGCCGAAAAATGACCCGCAAAATGGGGTGCTGGATCGCTAAATTCATAGCAGTAGTCTTGTTCGTGCTGCGTGAAGAGACGGCTGAGAAAATGGTGCCCGTGCCGCTCAATGCTTTGGCGGATGCGAGACACCTCAACGATATCGTTTCCAATTCCTTGGCTCATTGCTCTTCCGCAGGTTCAAAGGCGCCTTCCATGGCAGCATTGCAGAATACCATGCGGCCTGCCGAGGAATGTTTGACTGAAAGGACGTTGGCATAGGTCTCTTGGCCTAAAAATTCTCCTCCCCCATTGACCACCACCATCGTGCCATCTTCGAGGTAGCCGACTCCTTGGCTCGGCTCTTTACCGTAGCGCTGGATCTTGATTTTGATTTGCTCGCCTGCTTGCATGAGGGGTTTGAGCGCATTGGCTAGGGAATGAAGGTTGATGATTTTAATTCCCTCGATGGCGGGCGCTTGGATCCGACTGATGTCGGCAGTGAAAATGTCAGCATTGAGCTCATGAGCTAGGGCCATCATTTTGCTGATGGGGTCTTTGGCGGGAACGTCGAGGTCTGTGTAGCGTAGCCCAAGATTGGGAGAAGTTTCCAGTTTTTTTGCGATTTCGAGTGCGCGTCTGGCTCGGGGATTTGTGTCGGCAGTAGCAATCAGCTCTTGGATCCACACGCGGGGCAATACAAGCTGATGGTCAAAAAGGCCGGAGGCAGCAAGGTCGAGGATGCGGGCATCGAAAAGAATGGAAGAGTCGAGAAGAAGATCTTTCTTATTTTGCGCTGGCCTAAGACAGAGAGAACATTCGTCTACGGCTTTTGAAGCAGTAAAAAATCCCATCGCAAACCCGAAGAGATGCATGGCCGATTGAATGAAAGGGGTCGCGAGGGGAGCTATGAGAAAATCCAGAGCCTGGCTTAAGAGGTAGCCTCCCAGAAGTCCTAGCGTAGCTTTGTAAAGGATGCGAGGTCTCATTGTGAGCATTGTAGAAAAGGGGAACGATTTTTGTCGATTTTTTCTAGAAAAAAATTTAGTATCTTCCTCATGAACCATAAAAATTGGATCATCGCCTCGGGATTTCTTTGGTTTGCTATCGGCGCCTCGCTTTTGTACAAGGGGCTTGGGTTTATTGCTGCAGCTACTTTTTTGCCCGATTCATTTTGCATGCGCTGGCAACAGGTGTTTGGCTCTCCTCAGCAAGGAGGAATTGTGCTGATCGGAGTCGGGATGGGAGTGGGTCTGATGAAAGGCCTTTTTGTCCTTTCTAAAACGGTGCAACGCGTAACGGGAAGAATCAGAGGTCTGACTTTGCCCATTCGGGTTTCGCAAGTGTATGCCAAGTCGTATTGGCTTGTGATTGGTGCGATGGTGGGGCTAGGCATGTCGCTCCGTTTTTTGAGTATCCCTCTGGATGTGCGAGGGGTGATCGATGTGGCCATTGGCTCAGCGCTCTTGGTTGGTTCTCTTCTCTATTTCCGCGAAGCGATGTATACCGAAACAACCTGAATTTTAGGTTCATTTCAGTGGGATTATACCGAAACAACCTGAAGAATCAGGAATTTTGAGGAAATGCCGACGCCGCCAAAAACCGACTCTTCAGGTTGTTTCGGTATATAGTCTTTGCATTGCGTCTACTTATGATATTTTCCTCCCTGTTCAATTTCGAGTGCGCGGTAGAGCTGCTCGACAAGAAGAAGTCGTACCATTTGATGGGTAAAGGTGAGGGAAGAAAGAGACCAGCGAAAATGGGCGTGCTGGGCAATTTTAGAGGGAAGATGGTCGGGCCCACCGATGACAAAGACGGGCCGACTGCCCCAGGAAAGAAAAAGTTTTTGGCTAAACGCCTCACTAGATAAAGAGGTTCCGTGAAGGTCGAGCGCAATGACTTGCTTTTCAGCGAGTGTCTTCTGAATCAATTCCTCTTCTCTTAGGGCAACCACCCATTCTAACGAGAGTTTGCCTCGTAGACGTTTTTCGTATTCGCCCAGAGCCTTGAGGAGCCACGATTCCTTGCACTGCCCTTGGGCAATCACTTTGACTTTAAACATTTTTTCTTCATATCATTTTAATTGATGTTTTATTGGGATCCCAAGCCTGAAGCTTTTACCATTCCTTACTTAAAATGGCCAGTTCTTTGGTATGGCATTCTTTTCGCATTTGGATTTGCTGTAGGATTTCGAATTTTTCTTTCGCTGTTGGTCCGTTATTTTCGTGAGCGAACGCCCAAAGAAAATGGGATCCATTTGCGGCAAAAGGCGCTGGCTCTTACCGATCGATTAGTCCTCTACATGGTGGTGGCGACGTTAGTGGGGGCCCGCTTGGGTCATTTCCTCTTTTACGAGCGTCCCTCCCTTTATCTTCAACATCCATTGGAAATATTCCAGGTTTGGAAAGGGGGACTGGCGAGTCACGGGGCCGTCTTGGGTATTCTCTTTGCTCTGGCCCTTTTTCGCTACAAAATACACAAATCGGCCCCCGACTTAAGCTGGGTCCGCTTGCTCGATTTTGTGGCCATCCCTGCGGCGTTTATTGGGGTGTGCATCCGTTTGGGTAATTTCATCAACCAGGAAATTTTGGGAACGCCTACGAGCCTTCCCTGGGGCGTTGTCTTTGGCCATCCGACTGACCACTCCTTGTCCGTACCCCGCCACCCGGTCCAGCTTTATGAGGCCCTGTTTTATCTGGCTGTATTCCTTCTTCTGTGGCGCTTGAGCTTTCGCCCCCGCTATCTTTTGCAACAGGGGAAATTGATCGGCCTGTTCTTGATCTTAGTCTTTGGATTTCGATTCTGTATTGAGTTTTTGAAGCTCGAGCAGAGCCATCTTCTTTCGACCTCTCTCACGATGGGGCAAATCCTCAGCTTGCCGGTTATTTTTCTGGGCTGCTGGTTCTTAAGTAAAAAATTTCATTGCTATTGAACCTTTTCTCTTGTTTGGGTATCGTGAAGCATGAAAAACCTATTTTAGGGGGCTTTGTGAACACGTTTTTTATTGCAGGACACTTAGGAGCGGATCCAGAGGTTCGATTCACCCAATCGGGTAAAAAGGTCACTACTTTGCGCGTAGCTACGAATAGCAGAGAGGGTCAGGCTGATGTCACGATGTGGGTACGGGTTACGATTTGGGAAGAGCAATTCGCCAAGATGATCCCGTATCTCAAAAAGGGGAGCGCGGTCATGGTATGGGGCGAGCTCCATAAGCCTAAAATTTTTACTGATAAAGAAGGTAAGCCGCAGACATCGCTCGAAATGACGGCAACAGACCTCAAGTTCAGTCCCTTCGGGAAGAGCGCGGGAGCGCAATCTGAAGGCCAGCCAGCTGCTGCCCCTGCAGCATCGGCTCCAGCAGCCCCCTTTGGCGCATTTCCTGGCGCATCAAGCCCCTATGCATCCCACGGAACACCCACTGGCAAAGGTGAAACATTTGACGATGAGGTTCCCTTTTGAAGATTACATTCGCATCAGAGCCTAAGAAAGTAGACCTTCTTGTTTTGCCGATTTGGGAAGGGAAACCATCTCCTCTTAAGTCGTTTGAAGGAAAAGCGGGAGAGACGGCCCTTTTTTGTTCCAAGGAAGAAGGAATGCAGCTCTTGGTAGGGCTAGGATCTGAAAAAAAGGGGACCGGAGAGGGAATTCGCAGAGCCTGTGCTACCGCTCTCAAAGTGGCTGGGCAGAGGAGAGCAAAAAAGCTTGGGTTTGTTCCCCCGCATGGGCTGAAAAAAGAAGAGGTTTTTCGCAGCGCAATCGAAGGGTTTCTGCTGTCAAATTATACCTTTCACCACTGGAAGCACGATACAAAAAAAGATCTCCCTCCTCCCGTAGAGGAGTTTGTTTGGATTGGCCCAAAAGAGGAAAAGCTTCTGGAGGAAATTGAGACCGTTATGGAAGGGGTCTCTTTGGTCAGAGATCTGGTCAACGGCAATGCCGACGAGGTGACGCCTAAAAAGTTGGCGGACACCGCAAAAAAGGCAAGCGCGGCTCATCTGAAAGTGGAAGTACATGATAAGAAGTGGCTTGAAAAGAACAAGATGGGGCTTATTTTGGCCGTGAGCCGAGGGGCAGCTGTCGATCCGTTTTTAATTGAGATGAGCTATCGGGGAAATCCCCATTCCAAAGAGCATGTGGTTTTGGTAGGCAAGGGCGTTACCTATGACACGGGGGGACTGGCTCTTAAACCGGCGGAAGGGATGCTCTCCATGAAGTGCGATATGGCTGGCGCTGCCACTGTGATGGCCACGGTGCAAACGGCTGCGCGTCTGAAATTAAAGGTAAATGTGACGGCCCTCATTCCAACGGTTGAAAATGCGATTGGTCCCCATAGCTATAAAAATGGCGATGTCTATCGCGGGTTCTCCGGCCGCACCGTTGAAATTGTCAATACTGATGCAGAAGGACGGTTGATTTTAGCCGATGCAATGGCCTATGCCGTAGAGCACCTCAAACCCACCTGCATGGTTGATTTGGCAACACTTACAGGGGGGATTGTTGTCGCCCTTGGAGAAGAGATTGCGGGACTGTTTGCATCGGATGATCGATTGGCCAAGGATCTTTTGGCGGCTTCCAAGGAAGTAGCTGAGCCAATTTGGCGATTCCCTTTGCCGTCCGAATACCGAGAGATGCTTAAGTCGGATATCGCCGATACGCTGAATGCGGGGGGAAGAATGGCAGGATCCATAACGGCGGCCCTCTTTTTAGAAGATTTTGTGGGGGATATCCCTTGGGCCCACCTCGACATTGCAGGGACTGCATTCTGGTCAAAGCCAAAATACTACAACCCGACAAAAGCCACCGGATTTGGCGTGAGACTTCTCATCGAATTTCTGAAGGCAAAACAATGACGCCCTTGAGGTGGAAGGTGAACGATCGGCAAAAACTCGTCGCTTTTTTACAAAACAAGGCGGGAGGCTCTGGCAAAAAGATCCGAAAAGAACTGGAGAAAAATAGCTGCCGTATTAACGGTACATTTGAGCGGTTTGGCTCAAGATGGGTTGAGCAGGGCGATGTGATCGAATATTTTCCCAGGGAAGAGGAAAAAAAGGGATTTGCGATCCTATTGGAAAATGAGCATCTTCAGATTGTCGATAAACCGGCAGGATGGGTCTGCAGCGAAGAAAATTGCAGAGCCCACTTTGGCTCGGGCCTTTTTCTCGTCCATCGCCTCGACAAAGACACAACGGGGGCTCTCCTCTTAGCAAAGGGAAGAGAGATGCGAGAGGAGTTAATGGCCCTTTTTGCCTCGCGCAGCGTAGAAAAAGAGTATTTGGCCCTTGTCGATGGTTCCCCTGATAAAGAGGAAGGGACTATCCAAAGCTTTCTAGCAAAAAAAGGGAGTTTCCAGGGGCAAACCATCTGGGGTTCGGCTCCTGAAGGGGACCTTGCAATCACACATTGGAATGTTCTCAAACGGGGCGATCGCTGGGCTCTTCTCAAAGCATCTCCTGAGACAGGACGGACTCACCAAATTCGGGTCCACATGGCCGAGATGGGACACCCCATTTTAGTCGACAGACAGTATGCAAAACAATACCGCTCTTCGCTTGCTGCCACGCGCCCTCTCCTTCATGCGCATCGTTTGCAATTCACATACCGCAACGTGACGGTCGATGTCACAGCTCCCATCCCCGCCGATCTACACCCCTTTCTTTCTTGAGGGTGTCTACAAAATGAGATTCTGTCGGTTTTCTGGATAGGTTCTCGGTTTTAATTTTATTGCACGAAATAAAGATTGTAAGTACAGGGGACTTAAGAGGTGTTATTATGGTAATTGTTAGAAAATTGTTGCTTGCAACTGTTGGTTTAGCTTTTGCCTTTGTAATCTGTTCTTGCAATGACCAGAAAGGGAAATGCCAGCCTGTGCATGAAAAAATCTCCGAAGAGAAGACTGCGGAGACAAAACATTCTCGTCGTTGGTAGAACCTATTTCAATAAAATTTTTCGTCGAGTTTGTGGATTATTTTGGCTGATTTTCGACTTTTTATTGAGATAGGTTCTAGTTTTTTTACCTTGCAAGGGGTTGCTTTTTCTTTTCGTTCAGCGCGTCGGATATGATCTTCATGAACATTTTTGTAAAAGCGGGAGAGAATCCTTCTGTATTCTTCAAAAGAAAGTCTCGTATTTCCGTGAAAAACTTGGTAATCTCAGACTGGACAAATTCTTGAGCTTTTTCATGACATTCTGGCATCACCTTTTTGCCAAAATCAGCTCCAATCATCGCATCGACCGCTGGGGTCAAGAAGGGACCAAGCACTGGAATGGAGGAGAGGGTTGCGTTTATGAAGGCGCCTGCCATAGCAACGCCTGCTCCCTGAAGAAGAGCCTGAGCGTTCTTCTTTTCTACAATGGATTGGATGATGGTAGGACTGAATTTGGTACCAGTGATCAAGATTCCCGCTAACCAGCTTGGGGCCACTAAAGCGAGAGTAGCGGCAAGGGCTCCTCCCACAAATTGAAGTTGCGTGTCACTGAGATGGATTGGTTTTTGTTGAACAAGAGTCTTGGTATGAGTATCCAGCGTACTGATGTGGGTCATCAGCAGCTGGTGTGCCCCTTTTACTTTATGGATGATTTGCGTCTCAGATTGGATTTGCTCCACCTCGGTCTGAGATAACCAGTCTAGTAGAGCCTGAAGAGGCAATTCCTGGTGAGTCTTGTTTAGAGCAGCAGTATTGGTGGATATTTGATCGTCAATTTGTGTAATTAAACTAGAAATGCTCTCTGAATTTTTTTTATTTGTTTTTTTTCTTGCTTCGGTGAATAACGAAAGCAGTTGCTTGGTGTCATTGTCTGTTGAAAATATTGGATCGTTTAATTTAGATAAAAGCCACCTGTTCGCGTCCCTTTTTTTGCTCGGGGAAGAATTCTCCTGATAAAAGATATTTACATGGGTTTGGATCTCTTCTAGCAGGCGAATGTTTTGTTGAATTTTCTGCGATTTTGTTGCTATAGAGAGGATTTCTTCTCTAGTGTCTTTGAGATAGTTCCATTTCTCGGTAGATGCTGGGAAGATCTTAATCAGATCGGTTCTCAATTCTTCGAGTTTTGGGCAGAGTGTATCTATTAACTTTGTTGGCGTGAGCGAAGAATTGTTCTTTTGAAGAAATGCAGCAAAGGTGTTTATCGCCTTTTGTGCTTGATTTGTGGCCTGGATTTCATTTTGTTTCATTTGTAAGTCTAAGATGCAATCTAAGATTTGGTTCAGGATATCGCAAACAGGAGAAAGAGGACTGAGGATCCCCTCTATATCTGCTTTTGTTAGGCCGGAAATTTGCTTGATGTGTTCAATGGCTTGTCTAATATTTTCTATGTTGGCCACCATATTTTCGAGCAATTTTCGAATGTCGTTTTCGAATGTCCAGGTAGTAGGTTCTAATGCGGTAATTTTAAAAGATAAATGTTTTGCATGCTCAGACAAGGAAGAGGAGGTTACTTGGGTATTTTGCTTAAGAGTGACGAACTCTGCTTCAGATTTTTTCTCCATCTCTTCTGATAATTTTTTGGGGAATGCTTTTTTTACTGCGTCTTTTGCAATTTTTTGCCCAAGCTCCTGAACTTGCTCCGTGAGGTCAGCGGTGGCCCTTTCTTCAGCTTCCTGTGTCACCTCTTTTTGATCAGCATCAAAAATGCTATTTACAAAATCAAAGAAAGTCCAGAACATCTCTGTTGAGGCATCTGGGTCGGACAAATAATTCAGGAGCAGTACACAGCCTTCTTGGATTGTTTCTCGAATACCTTCTGTACTCATTTGGCGAAAATGACTTTCATCTGACTGATTGTAGCTGTTAATTTTTGCAGAGATCTCATCTGCTGATTTCATCTTCCCATAATCTAGAGCTTTCAATAGTTCGTTGACGAATTCTTTAATGGGTTCTGTATCCAGCCTCAGTTTGTTTTGGTTGGCACTTGAATGGCTCGGATTATCCAGAACCTTCAGTAATTTAATGAGCTGTGAATGAACTGTGTCGATTAACGCCTTTCTGAAAGGAAGGGATGTAGAGGAGGTGGAAGTTTTGGCTAAGCTAATGAGAGATTCATTGCTTGTGGGTAAGTAATTAGATACCAATCGTCTTAAAATCCAATTTGCAAAGCCATTCACCAGTCTGTTAAAAAACCACTTTTCTTCAAAAAATACAACAGAGGGGAGAAGATGTTGCAAAACAGCAGTACTGAAGGTACGAGATATGTTTTTGGTCGTATCTCCAAACAAAGATTCAAAATGCTTGTCTCTATACTTCATTCGATCTGTAGGCGTTGAAGTTACGTTCTTCTCATGAGCTTTGGCAAACTCTTTTGTGCCGGTGATAAACGCTGTGAATATTTGAGACGAATATTGGATCATTTGAGTAATGATTTTCTTGTTTCCGGTCCATTGTCCGTTAAAGAGATGAGTTTTTAATTCGCAATAAATATGATTGCTATAGGCCTCTACAGTCTTATCAAAAAAGCGAGAGGAAAGGAGCCAATGAGCAATGGCAACCTTCAGGCGATGCCACAAATTGAGATCTTTCTTATATTTCTGCAGGAAATGCGCAGTCAGTTTTTCAGCATTTACCTTTTGATCTCTAGGAGGAAGAAGAGCATGAATATCGGCAAAAGTATACTTATATTTTAGATGGGTACAAGAAAATAGAATGGAAAGATGTGTAAAATGTTTTAAATTCCTTACACAATCTTCGAATGCTTCTTTTGTTTTTTGCAGTGTAGTTGCATTTGGTGCTTTTTCGGTTTCAGTCAAATCAAAAGAATCAGAAAGTTCTTTTGAAGCGCAATGCGCTTGTTTGAATTCTGGGGGTTGTCTTCGCTTAAAATCAAATACCTTACCCTTAATATCATTGAGCGAAAGCTGGTATCCTGTACTTCCTGAGTAGAGAGGGACTCCTCCCGCTGCAATTGTAGTGGTGTGTGCTGTTTTGATGTATTCTTGAGCATTCTGTAAAACAGTGTCGATAGGCGAAAAGGGCTCGTTTGGTAGGGGTGGCGTGGGGTCAGGTGGTGGTTCTTTTGCAGGAGCAGAGATTGTGGCGGTCGGTATGCCGTAAAACCCTTTGCAAAAATTCAATATTTTCAGGGCCACTGGGGGTCCAGATGATGGATTTTGTACAGTTAGAGGAGGGCCAGGCGGAGGTGGGGCAGCGCTCGCGACAACTATTAGCTGAAGTGGTTCCTCATCAGGTGTTTCGCTATTACAGGAATACAAATCATCTTGAATGCTAGAGGAGGGTAAGCCTATTTGCGCAAATTCGTTTTTATATGCAAGATGCGGGCAAGAATGTGAACGAGGCAAAGCAGGGTTAGACGGGGTAATAGGAGAAATGGAAGCGGAGCGTGGAGTGATAGTCATTTAATTGGTTACTTTATTTCTGGTGAAATAATACAAGAAATTGGGTTAAATTGATATAATAAATTATTAATATAAAACACCGGAGATGGTCTTATGGCACAAGACAGGTTCCTTAAGGCTGCTGCCTTCCGGCCCTGACCTGGTTCAGACTGCTCATTCCACAAGGTCCCCGGTGAAAAAGAGAGTTTACGCTAAACGTGACTTTTTCTCAATATTTTCAACCTAAATTCCTTATAATCAACATCTTAAGTTGTTTATTCTCGTTCGGGAAGAGCTCCTAGGTTGTAAAGGTAGGTCTCAGGGAAGAATTTGGCCAAGATTTTGACTGCATTTTCGCCGTTCTGGGCGAGGGCGGAAGCCGAATAGAGGCATAGTCCCACGCCATGTCCTTTGCCGTAGCCGGTAAAGAGGACTGCGTCGTCTTTTAGGGAGGCGGTAAAGTCAGAGCTTTGGAGGTGTTCTTTGCCGATTCGCTGTTGGAGTGAGAGGAAGTCGATATCGAGGGTTTCGTGTTTGTCTTTAAGACGGATGCCGTACACCTTGCTGGAGGCTTTGTCGACAAAGACTTCGAGCGCTTGTATGGATTCGAGCTCGAGCAATTTAGCTAAGGATTTTTTTGAAATTTGGTAGCTCCACTTGGATTCTTGGCGTGCTAAAGCTGCGAGGGGAGCGTCGACCCCTTTTTCGGGGGCGTAGGCCTCTTTGCGGAAGATAGCGTCGTAGGCGGCGGTCTTGCCGGCGCTATTTTCTGTCCAGGCAGTGGCAAAGGGGAGGCTTTTGCCTCCTTCGCGATGGACGAGGATGAGGTTACGGGTAGAGTCGACTGCTTTCTCAATGGGCGATTTCCCTACGATGAGGCCTGAGCCGTTGTAAGCAACCTCTTTAGCGGCTATGTGCCAGAAACTTTGGGGGTTCTTGGTGGCGTGGTAGTAGGCGTCGGTGCGGACGAGGATAGCCAAGGATGAGAGGACTTCAGGCTCGAGTGTGCTGGGAAATTGGGTGGTGAGGAGCGATTTGACGTAGGATTCGATGTTGATGTCGTTGACGATATTGATCATTCCAGAAACGCCAAAGATAGCGACGGCACCGCTGTATTGGATTCCATTGACGAAAATGGCTGTCTCTTCCGATCTGGGTTTGATGTAGATTTGGTGGATTCCGGGAAATTCTTCACCCCATTTGAGTCCATTTTCTAACTCGCGGATCATGAAGCGCTTTCCTAGAAGGCCGGAGGCGACGCGCGAGCCGTCGTGAGGATTGAGGATGTAATAGGGTCCTTTTACCTCAAGAAGCACTTCGGTGGCGTCCTTTTCTAATAGGACTTGGATGTTGCGGGGGGCGATTTTTTCTGAGATGCGCTCAAAATTTGCCCCAGATTTTGGCTCGACTACACCGGCATGCGCCAGTGCAAGTGTTGTGCAAAGAAGGGAAGGGAAAATCCATTTCATGGTTCGAACTCCATTGTTTTCTGGGGCCTCTTAGAGGGTGTCTGCAAAGTGAGGTTCTGTCGATTTTTCGGTTCTTTTGAGCCGATTTTTGATTCTTTTTCGGGGGGTAATATCAACCTTCGTATATGACCCCCCGAAAAAAAATCAAAAATCGGCCAAAATAATCCAAAAACTCGATGAACCCTCATTTTGTAGACACCCTCTTACGACCGATATGTTCATAGGCAAGACCAGTGGCTTCTCGGCCGCGCGGCGTCCGTTTGAGAAATCCTTGCATGATGAGAAAAGGTTCGTGTACCTCTTCCAATGTATGCGGTTCTTCTCCTACGGCGGCGGCCAAATTATTCAGGCCGACAGGTCCTCCGTTGTGATGATCAATAATAAGGGTTAGGATTTTTTTGTCCATCTCATCTAAGCCGAGATCGTCGATACTGAGCATCTCAAGTGCTCTTTTTGCGAGGAGGGAATCGATCTTTTTTTCTTTTTTTGTGGCGGCAAAATCGCGGACCCAACGGAGCAGATTGTTGGCAATGCGGGGTGTGCCGCGGGCCCGCTTGGCCACTTCCAAAGCGGCTTCTTCATCGATTTGTGTGTTTAAAATGGAGGCGGATCGTTTGACGATGTATTTGAGTGTGGAGGGGTCGTAATAGTCGAGTCGGAGGGCGATTTGGAAGCGGGAGCGCATGGGGCTGCTGAGGAGGCCCATGCGGGTTGTGGCGCCGATGAGGGTGAAGGGGTTGAGTTTTACGCGTACCGAGCGGGCGCTGGGGCCTGAGTCAATCATGAGATCAAGGGCAAAGTCTTCCATGGCCGAATAGAGATATTCTTCTGCTGTTATGGAGAGACGATGAATTTCGTCGACAAAGAGAAGATCACCTTGCTTGAGATTGGTGAGAAGTCCTGCAAGGTCTCCCGGTTTTTCAATGGCCGGGCCTGAGGTGATGGTGAGCTGCGTCCCCATCGCTTTGGCCATAATGTGGGCGAGTGTTGTTTTGCCGAGCCCTGGGGGACCTGAGAGGAGGCAGTGGCCGAGTGCTTCTTTGCGTTGTTTTGCTGCTTCAATGAAGATTTCTAGCCTTTGCCGGACCGATTCTTGTCCGGAAAATTCGGCCAACGTTTGAGGACGCAAGGGCGTTTCAAATGGAACGTCGGGTTGGGCCCACGAAGACTCGATAAATGTGTCGCTCATACTAATTTAAAACAGTAGCAAGAAAAACATTTCTCGCGCTAGGATTCTGTTGGAGGTTGCATATGCTACAGTCAGATCGTTGGATTCGGAAAATGTCTCTTGATCACAAAATGATTGAGCCTTTTGTAGAGGGCCAAGTGCGCTGCGAAGAGGGGCAAAAATTGGTCAGTTACGGCCTTTCTAGTTACGGCTACGATTTACGCGTAGCGGAAGAGTTTAAGGTGTTTACGAACGTATACAATACGGTGGTCGATCCGAAAAACTTTTCTGAAGATGCGTTTGTCGATATTCGGGCGAAGACGTGCATCATTCCCCCAAATTCGTTTGCTTTAGCGAGAAGTGTTGAATATTTCCGCATCCCGCGCAATGTCTTGACATTGTGCATTGGGAAATCGACCTACGCTCGGTGCGGGATCATTGTGAACGTGACGCCATTTGAGCCCGAGTGGGAAGGATACGTGACGCTCGAAATTTCTAATACAACGCCGTTACCTGCAAAGATTTATGCAGGGGAAGGGCTCGCGCAGGTTCTCTTTTTTACCGGGGCGGAAAATTGCGAAATTTCGTATGCCGATCGCAAAGGAAAATACATGAGACAGGTGTCGATTACGGTGCCAAGGCTTTAAAAAAAATCCGATGTATGGATAATGAGATTTAAGAGGGTGTATGCTGGATTGGGTTCGTAGGTGGGGTTGGGTGTCCATTTTCTGTCTTTGCACGGCGGTGGTCTATGGTCACGGCATGAAGCAGAAAAAAGGGCTGATTTCTGAGTATTCATTCCTCTTGCAAGAGATGGAAAAAGAGAAGAGTTTTGTCCTCTCTCAAAAAGAAGATCTCAATCTCAAGATTGCCTCGCAGTCAGATCCAGCCTGGATCGAGCTGGTTCTTATGCGCGATTTAGGAGTGGTTCCTGAGGGGTGGCTGAAGATCCATTTTCAGCGTTGACGGTAAGTTGTGTGTCTCCTGCAAGATCCTCTTGAGGAATAACGGATATTATATCCAGAGGCTCTGTTTGTGCTTCTGTTCCGGTTTTTTGTGGGACAATGTACAACCGGGGAGAGCCGTCATAGCTGTGCCTGTAGGTTGTGGGCTGCATCTCTTGCCATACTGCTAGTTTCGCTGAAGAGGAAATGGTTCCGATGCTTTCATTTGCCAAATCTGAGAGATTGCTAATGAGCCTGTCATACGTCGCAAGTTCGTTTTCGTTGTTGCGGTGATCACTGCGTTGGACGGGTGGATTGCCTTCTTTGGATCCTCCCAAAACGCAAATAAAAAGATTTCGGAAAATGGTCAAACATTTGCCTGGCACCCATATCACAATTCTGGTCAATGCTTTGATACATCTAGGTGCCTTTTTATAAACCCATGAAAAAAATTGCTTGGCATATTGCGCAACTTTATTGGGCAAAGCAAGATCTAGTAAAAATTCTAGGGCCGTTGTCCGAATGTCCACAGGCTTTCCTACAGTCTTGAGGATATCCGCTACGAAGGTAGAACAATTCTGATGGAGAAAGTTGAAACGAAGCGGCTGCTTCGTGTAGGTTATTATTTTATCCTTCGCTTTCGCATACATCTGCTGATTAATTGGAATGGTGGTTACGCGTCTAAATCCAAATTTTTCAAATTCTGCAAAGTCGAGAGAGGCAATAGTAACATTGAAGGTGGCAAGAGTAGAGAAAAGGGAGATTTTGTCTGCTGATACATCCCTTGTTCGTGTTTCAAAGCCTAACGAATAAACATCCCCGTTTTCATCGATCAGTCGGAGGGAAGCGTGAGAGACTTTTGAAGGGCCTGTTGTGACTACCTGTAGATAATAGGTTTGATCTTCCGATGTGCGAAGCGGAGCTGCGTGGGCTTTGAGATCTTCCATTTCCTGTGTATTGAGCTTGTGAACGGGAAAGACATGGTTGTTTCTCTCTTGCGCCACAAAGCCTTGAGGGTAGAGATAGTTCCAAATATTTTCTGGATCAGATCTTGATACAATTTCTTTATACTCATTGAGTACTAACTCTTTTTCTAGGGCTTCCCAGCGTGTCCACTGTCCATCTTTGAGGAGAAGAGGGTGGCTGTCCAAAGTGTCGGTTCGGATCCCAAGTTTAAGTTCGCTGGTATGCTGGCTCTTTTCTGCCATCACCTGAAAGGCGCGAATAGAAAAAAGAGCCCCCGAGCGCTTGAGAAACTCGGCACATGCAGGATGGTTATCCACTAATTTCGTATCCCAATTATAGGATGTAAATAATTTTTTTATTTTCTCGTGCTCTAGGGCTTGGGCCTGTTCAGGAGAAAGCGGTGCACGCCGGAAGCAAGAGAAGAGGGGTAGGCGAGAAAGGACTTGAATGGTCACATTTATCTCAATTTTTATCAGATATTTTATGTAATTATTGATATAAATCAATCGTAAATTTTATTTTAATTGTTTATATTAATTATATTGAATTATATTATTTAAATTAAATAAGCATGGGTGTTATGAATTCTTTTAGTTTTGAGAGAGTGAATCAAAGAGAAATAAGAGAGGGTAACGTTGAACCCAAATCGATAGATCAGTGGTTCAGTGATCGCAAGGAGATAAAGCAAGAATATCAACGCTTCGTGGACTTTGTCCAGGTGTCTGCTCAAGGTTGCACTTGTGTGACAGCAGCTGATGCATTATTCACAGAAGTAAAAAGAAAAATAGAGCTATTTCAATGTTCTCCTTTTCTAACCAGGACCGAAGAGGCCTTTTATCGGGGCAGGCTCGTACGAATACTCCGCGATGTGGATAATGAATTGGGAGAGAATCTCCCGCTTCACAGGTTTTGTGGGTGCAGTATAGACCCTAAGCAATTAGTTTCTGCGGCGGAACGGACAAATATGTATGGAAAAGTTGTTCTATCCTATAGCTGGAATCTGGGTGCAGGGCATGCAGTTGCTCAGCAGGGGATGACTGAGCGTTGCGCATCATTAGGAATGCATGTATATAACATTGAGGCGGATACGGATACTTTACGTCCTGTACTTGACTCGTTATGGCATTTCACGGATGGGAGGATAAGCGATGGGGATGTGCTGCGTTGGTTCATGCGGCATAACTATTTCAAAACGCTTCGCTGGATTAGCCAATGCTTTGGCGGAAAGCCAAAGCCAGAAACTACCGCTCGCATTGGGGATCAATTTGTGCGTCAATTGTTGAGGGTGGGTACGCCCGATTTACAGCTCACAATTTATGCGCGGCACACTGGACTTGCTGCCAATGTGGCTGCACAGTACGGTGTTCCAACCATTCATGTGGATACCGATTTGGATACGGGTGTTGTGGGGTTATTTGATATTAAGAAACTGACAGATATCAATTTGCCGCAGCATTTTTCGATCGCTACCATGATTGATGAGAAAAATTCAAAAGCTGCGCGTGAAGAAGGATTTTCGATTGAATGTACAGGGTTTCCCGTACGTCAAGGGTTTTTGCAAGAGTACGATGTCGACGCATTGCGGAAAGAAAATGGTGTGGCGGATGGTGCGCGCGTGGTGGTTTTAGGCTCGGGCGGAGAAGGGGTGGAAAACGGATATGCTGAATACCTTGTCAACGCATATAGCGCACCCAAAGCTAAAGATTATCCTCCGATTCACCTAGTCGTCCTCTGTGGGAAAAATGCACAAAAGAAGCAGATTCTAGAGAAGAAATTTTCGTCCCTTGCTTTGCCTAATTTAAGGGTTCAAATATTGGGTTGGGCGACAAGTGATACGTTAGGGCCAGTTTATGCGATGGCGGCAGACTCTCGGCTAAAGGGCGCCCTGATTTCGACAAAAGCGGGGGGAGGGACGACTTCAGAGGGACTGGCGACGGGGGTACCCATGTTGCTTCCCCGTGTTGTTGGATTTGATTGGGAAAAAGACAATATTCGAATGGTTTGCGAAACTCTTCAGGCTGGCATTACATTCAATGGAGAAGAAGATTTGGTTCCTAGGCTCCACGCATTATTCAACCAACGCTTCGAGCGTCTGAAGCATGATTCTTGGCATGCGCCTCTTCGATTAATCCAGGAGAGGATTGATCAGGAAGAAAAAGATCCAACATTCACAGCAAGACGGAACCTAAAAATTTCTTGATCTGCTAAGATAGCGGGATGGATTTTAGTCTCCTCCTCGTTCTTCTTGTTTGTTTGCTTTGTCTTTCCGCTTTCCTTTCAGGATCGGAAACGGCCCTCTTTTCCCTCTCGCCTTTGACGTTGCGCTCGTATCGGGCAGGCAAAGAGCGGCGGTTTCAGTTGCTCGCGCAGCTGATGGAGCGGCCGCGCGAGGTTCTCGTGACGATCATGATGGGTAATATTTTATCTAATCTATTGATTCAGAACACAGTGTCGAGTTTGTTTGATCGGTTTCCCGATTGGTCGCTGAAGGTGGGGTTGCCTTTGGCCTTGACGTTGATTTTTGGGGAGGTTTTGCCCAAATCGATCGCTTTGCCGAAGAATACGCAGATTGCACCCAGCGTGGCGCCGGTGATTTTGTGGATGGGGAGGATTTTGAGGCCTGTGCGCGAGCCGATGACAAGGGCGACAGCGTGGATTTCAAGAGCTCTTTTTGGCTTTTTGTCGAAGGAGAGGGAGATTTCGTCAGAAGAGCTGCGTCATGTGCTGAAATCATCGCGAGAAAGCGAGGTTCTGCTTCCGCAGGAATGCGATTTGGTGGGGGGATCTCTTGATTTGCAGCACTCGCTTGTGAAAGAGCGGATGCGGCCGCGAGAAGAGGTTCTGTATTACGATATTCACGATCCATTGGAGAAGTTGACCCATCTGCTAGTCGATTTGGAGACGACGCGCGTTCCGGTTTGCGAGGGCGATTTGGAAAACCTCCTCGGGATTTTGTCGACACAACAGTATTTCTTTCACAAAGGATCGGTGCGCATGGGCGAGGATTTGCGCTCCATTTTAAAGAAGCCCTATTTTGTTCCCGAGTCGACCAGGGCATGGACCCTTTTTATTCATATGCGCGAGAGGGGAGAGGATTTGGCAATGGTGGTCGATGAATATGGCTCAATTTCGGGATTGATTACACAGGAAGATTTGATCGAAGCGGTGGTGGGAGAGATTTCAGACCGGCGCGATACGAAGAGTTTGTATACTAGGTCGAGCGAAGATGTGATTATTGCGAGTGGAAAAATGGAATTGGAGGCGTTCAATGACCTCTTTTCTGTACACCTTTCTTCCAAAGAAAATATTGTGACGCTCGGAGGTTGGTTGACGGAACAGCTGGGCGATATTCCAGTGACGGGGACAAAATATGTGACGGAGCAGCTTCTCTTTTACGTTTTGGAGGCGACTCCCACTCGAATCCGGCGCATCTATGTGAGGCGTTTGCACTCTCAGAGGTCCCATTGAGCTCAGAAGGAATGGCCTATCTTCTCTTTACCCTCCTTGCCATCATTGTGCAGGGGATTTTTGCCCTTTTTGAAATGGCGGCTGTCTCGTTCAATAAGATTCGCTTGCAGTATTACGTAAGCATCGGCAAGCGAAGGGCGATCTGGCTCGAGAGTCTCTTAAAGAGCCCTTCGCGCCTTTTTGGTACAACTCTTTTGGGAATTAGCACGGCGCTTCAGGTAGGTTCCGAGTGTTCGAGGAAGTTTTACGAATCGATTCACCTCGATCCCGATTGGTCGCCGATTACGCAGGTTTTTATCGTTGTGATTTTAGCGGAATTAGCCCCGATGTTTGCTGCTAGGCGCCACCCGGAGCAAATTGCCATGGGGCTTGTCCCGATCATTGCCTTTCTCGGGGTCCTTTTTCGCCCGATTACATGGATGTTTGATGCCCTGTCTCGTTTCATCCACCGATTGATGGGAAAATCATCTACCGCGCCCCTCTTTTTCTCGCGCGATGAGGTCAAAATGGCGTTTGAGGAGAGTGAAAAGGGGATCGATGAATGGAACTTATTGGTAAAGAAGATTTTCCAGATGAAAAATCTGACGGCTGGGCAATTGATGACACCTCTTGCTGCAATCGTGTCGGCCCCTTCGACGACGACCCTTGCTGAGGCGAGGGCCCTTCTCAGCGTCCATTTTCTCTATTTTCTCCCGATCTATCACCGCCATGCTCATAACATCGTAGGCGTTGCGCAGATGCGCCATTTGCTCCATCTAGACGAAAACCAGATTGTTCTGGAGACTGCGAAATCGCCCTGGTTTGTCCCCAAAGAGACATCGATTTTAGATATTCTCGAGCAGTTCAGGCGTAACAATCAAAGCGTTGCCGTTATTCTAGATTCATCGGGCCAGACGTGTGGAATTTTGTCGTTGGATCAAATTATCGATGAAATTTTCGGAGTCCAGAAGGGCAAAGGAGTAGAAGAGATTCCTTCGCTCTACATTGAGAGAACATTGTCGGGAGAAATGCTTGTTTCCGCTTTCAACCGGCAATTTCAGGCAAATCTCTCAGCCACTCCCTATGAAACATTGAGCGATCTTGTTGTGCGTGAGCTGGGCCATCCTCCGGCAAAAGATGAAGCAGTGGAAATCGGCCCTTTCATTTTTTCTGTGCTGGAACCCACTCTGCGCGGCGTCAAAGTTCTCACGGTGCGAACGATGAATCTTTCCAAATAAAATTTTTAGACAAAAAAGTGAGCGTATTATACAATACCACGTCAGCAAAAGGAAACAGTGGCAACTCTAGCAATTTCATCACCTTCTCTCTTGACACATAAGAAGAGGAAAGCCGTTCCGCATGATGCTTCCGCTGCCCTTTTTCGTGATTCCATTCAAAGTATGTGGAAACCACACCAATCCTTTGCTATGTGGTTGGTGCAAAAAATACATCCTCATACGATCGTCGATGTGGGCTTCGATCAAGCGCTTTCAATATTGACATTTGCCTATAAGAATCGGGGCGATGTGTTTGGCATCGATTGGTTTGAAGAAGGTGAGTACGCTGCCAAAAGCTTTGTTTTAGACTCGGCGTTTCACAATATCTCGGAGGCGCTCCGATTTGAATACGCAAGGAATATTCATCTGATCATCGGCCCTTTTTACGATGTTTCACAAAAGTGGAAAAGGAAAATCGATATTCTTCACATTGATAAGGCCTACACTTATGCGTCTGTCAAGAAACGGTATGCTGATTGGCAGAGGTATTTAAAGGCAGGCGGTGTGGTGCTGCTGCATGGAGTCCTTGAGTATTCGGCTGGGCCTGGGAGATTTTTCCAGGAGCAGCAAATTCCGAAGCTGAGTTTGCCTGGAGGCTATGGCTTGGGGGTTCTTTCTGACAACGGCGCCCTCATCGAAGAAATCCGCGCCAACTGGGCTTGATAAAGAAAAATAACAGGATGGACAGGATAAGAAAATTTGAACCTATCCGGATAGGTTCTTTTTGCATCACCTTTATTTTTCTTAATTCATAAGTGCGAGGATTCTGGGAGTGGATTTGTAGGTAATTGCTGTGTCGGTGATGCGCACGCTTTCTTTTTTCTTTATGTAACGTGTCGGGGCAAGGGTCAAAGCATACTCGCCGAGTTTTGAGGCAACGAGGGAGAAGTTTGAGTCGCACAAAATAAGACAGTCAAAGAGTGGGATTGAGAAAAAATCGTCGAGGTCATTCTCGGGGGGCTGGGTGCGGCAATGCCATTCGATGCCTTCGAGGGGGATGGCTTTCTGGTAACGAGTGAGGAGTTCTGTTGGTTTGAGGTCATCGGTCATGAGAAATACATAGAGAGGGAGTCCGCGAAAAATCGCTGCGACACGGGCAATTTGTTCAATGTAAAAGCTATCGGGTGGGAATTTTAGGGGCTGCTCGAGACGAACCGAGGGGGCGTCAAATGTGCCGCCTCTTCGGACATGGACGCAAAGGGTAATTTTGTCTGAGGGAAGTGAGAGAAGGGTGTGGGCTGTGGTGGGCTGCAGGATGGCGCGTACTTCGGCAAGGAATGCGGGGTCATCCCAAGGGACGGTGAAGAGGGGGTGGCAGTTCTTTTGGCTCTGTTCGGGAAAGTAGGGGATCTCTAGTGCGGGGAGGGAGAGAGGGGGGTCTTGGGAGAGGGCAAAGGCGTCAGAGCCAGGAAAGGGGCGATAGATGAGGGGGACGTCGTCGCGATGGGCAATCCAGCGGGCATGGAGATAGGAGAGGAGATTATCGCCGAGCCTGCCGCCGCTAAATCCGTAGGTGACGGGGGTATGTTGCATGGGAAAATCGATTGTGGAGGAGGGGGGCGTGTAGGAAAGCCCCTTTTGAAGGGCTTTACGGATTTGGGTTTCTTGGCTTGTTTGGTGGATTCCCAGAAGACAGAGGAGGAGGAGGGCTGTGAGCGCGGTAAGGGCTGTTTTCATGAGAGTTTTTTCACCAGGGTGGTGATTCTCTCGAGAGCTATGTCGATTTCTGCGCGGGTGTTCATGCGGCTGAAGGAGAAGCGTAAGGAACCGCAGGCGACTTTGCGTGGGACGCCCATTTGGGTGAGGACGCGAGAGGGTTCCATGGCGCCCGAGGCGCAGGCGGAGCCGTGGCTGGAGGCAACGCCTGCAAGGTCGAGATGGATGAGAAGCGTTTCGCCGTCGAGGCCAGGGAAGGCCACATTGGAGACGCCTGCCACGCGGGGCCCTTCTCCGCTGATGTAAAGGTCGGGAAAGGTCTTTTTTAGTTCGGTTTCAAAGTGGGTGCGGAGCCCTAAAAGGTGTTGGGTAATGTGGTCTGGATTGGCCGATACGAGTTCTAGCGCTTTGGCAAGTCCTAAAATGCCGGCGAGGTTTTCGGTGCCGGCTCGGCTCATATATTCTTGCCCTCCGCCTGTGGCGAGGGGAATGAGAGAGAGGGGAATGGGAAGGAGGAGGGCGCCGATCCCCTTTGGGGCGTGAAATTTATGGCCGCTGATCGAGAGGGCGGTGATGCCGGGCAAAAGGGAAAAGGGTTCTTTGCCCACCCAAGCGACAGCGTCGATGAGGAGGGGGATCTTGTGGGTTTTTGCAAGGTTTGCCACGGCCTCTAGGTCGATTTTTACGCCTGTTTCGTTATTGGCGGCGCTGAGGGCAATGGCTCTTGTTTTTGAGGAAAGGGCCGCCTCAATATCTTGTGCTTTAGGTGCTCCCCAGAGACCTACGGGAACATAGACGGGTTTGAGTTTCTCAAGAGACTGGGCCGTTTTATAGATGGAGGAGTGCTCGATGGCGGTGGTGATGATTTCCCCTTCGCCTTTTAGGCCTCGAAGGAAAAGGTTATTGCTTTCTGTGGCGCCGGAGGTGAAGCGGACCGTATTTGCGGGGGTGGAAAAGAAGGCGCCCACCTGTTCTCTGGCTTGAGCGAGGTGTCCGCGTGCCTCCCTGCCAAAGGAGTGGAGGCTGGAGGGGTTGGCAGGCTCTCCTTCGAGATCGATGAGCATGGCCTGCAACACAGACGGATCCACAGCGGTTGTGGCGTTGTTATCTAAGTAGATTCTTTTCATTCGCGGGTAGATTCGATGATTAGGACTGTCATATTATCAGAGCTCCTCTTAAATTTCGCTTTTTCAATGAGTTTTTTGGCGGCATTGCGGATGTCGGAGGCGGCTAAAATAATTTCTTCCATTTCCTCAGTTTCGAGGACGTCGGACAGGCCGTCACTGCAAAGGAACAAGAGGTCGCCTGGCTCTGGCGTTGTGCAGGCCACTTCTGGATTGGCGGCCGATTTTCCGCCGATGGCTCGTGTGATGACATTCTTGTAAGGGTAGGGGGTGCGAGGCTCTTCCGCTAAGGCTCCTGACTGTTGCAACTTTGCCCAGAAGGAGTGGTCTTGTGTCAGAAGTTTGAGTTTCTGATCGCGGAGGTGGTAAATTCTGCTATCGCCTACGTGGGCGTAGATGATGGCATCGGAGGTCCATTTGAGGAGACATAAAGTTGTACCCATGCCGCGGTAGTCTTTTGAGGAGCGGCTTAAGCGGTAAACGTGTTGATTGGCCTCTTCGATTGCGTAGCGAATTTGGGTCATTAGCTCGGGTGTATCGGCGGCTTGGATTTGCTTTGCGGACAAAGAAAGGGACTCAATGGTCTCTTTTGCGGCTATCTCTCCTGCTTTATGGCCCCCCATTCCGTCGGCGAGAGCAAAAAAGCCCCATTCGGGCAGAGAGAGCCAGACATCCTCGTTGTTCTCTCTGACTTCTCCCATGTCGGATAGGCCATATGCTCTGAGACGGCTCATAACGGTCCTTTTGGGAATCCTCCAAGAAAATAGAGATTAGCAATGCTAATTGCGTTGAAGACGGCGTGCAGTGTGATCGGCGCCAGGAGCGAGCCCCGTTTCTCATAGAGATAACCTAAGAAGAGGGCGAGGACAAAGAGTGCGCCGATGATGGGGACATTGCCGAGCCCTTGTTCGGGAGAGTAGTGGAAGAAAGCGAAGAGGAGAGAGGTGATGCCAATGGCCTGTTTTGAGCCCAAGTGTTGGCGGATGAAAGACTGGAGCATTCCGCGAAACATGGTTTCTTCAATAAGGGGGGCGAAAAAGACAATGGTGATGACAGTTAGGAAAAAATAAAATGGCTGACTAAAGGTCATTTTAAGGAAGTGGACGGCGAGTTGGTCGGGCAGTTCTGTGGCGTGAGTTAAGTGGGTGACAAGGAGGTCTAGAAACTGGCTTAAGAACAAAACGAGGGGGAAGGCAATGACCCAGGCAAATACGGCTATTTCGACATCTTTTTTATAAGCAGGCACATCTCTTTGCCAGATGAGAGGCCAGAGCGGGGGGCGAGTTTTCCATGTGAACCAAGCGATAGCAGATGCGATCAGTGTTGAGTTCAAAAAATTGAGCCAACAATTTAACGAGAGGGGAGAAAGTTTTGTGGGGATAAAAAACGCCCGAATGAAAGGTATAAGCAATATTGCGATGCCGAAGTAGATCAAGAAAACGGCCAGAACGTGAATCAATCGAACGGGAACGATCCACTTTTCCTCAAACGAGTAGGAAAAAAAGCCCCGTTTCCAACCGATAATGAGTACAAGGGCTGTGATTGCTCCGAAGAGAAAAAGAGCTCCCGTCGAGTCTTCGCTCATCGACTTTTTGCCAAGAGGACGTAGTCACTGATCCGAGTCGCTGCCTGATCGATCAGCTGTGCGTGAGCGATTCCCATGGGTGATTTATTAAAATCTTCTGTTCCCCAAGCGATGACATTGTAATCGGAAGGGCAGAGTTCTTTTGGCACGAAGTAGTTATCGCGGATTGTTTCTTGTAGCACGATGCTTGGGTGAGCGCTGCGTAGGTCGATGACGCGGAGGCGGAGGGCCATTTCCAAATTGACCGAAGATTCTTGAGTAGAAATATCTCCTTCGCGAGAAGGAACCGCTTCGTGCTTGACCAACTGAAGAAAGGCGACAAATTCCTGATCTTCGAATGTTTTTTTCATCCAATCTAATTGCACTCCGAAGGGGTTGGAAGTGTACGTATCGTCCTCGCGTGAGGAGATGAAAATTTTCCCGCTCTTTCCCACTTTTTGCACAATCGTAGCGGTTAATTCTTCTGAGAGGCTCCAAGGAAGGTCGAACATTGTTGTATCGATAACCGGTGCAATCGCTAAAACGGGTTTTGCACGTCCATCATCATGGTAGCGTGTCATCATCATATCGCTTCGGCTGCATCCACTCAAGCATCCGAGCGCAAGAGCACTAATAATTAAGCATCGCATATCTGCATCCTCCAAAAAGCATAAGCATATTGCGCACGCTATTTTGTTGAACAGGGAAAAATTTGAACCTCTCTCGCCTAAAGGCGAGAGATTCTTGTTTCGTCGCTCTCCTTAAGGAGTAGCTCCACAAGCTTTTAAGACCGACATCCCGGCGGCCTTTTCAAGAATTGCGCTATTGAGATCCCGTTCAATCACGATTGAACAGTTAGAACATCGATATTCGCGATCGGGTAGTGCTCAACATGTAAGGCTCAGAGGTCTTTTACCAGATAAATTTTTATCGTTGTCTCGTTTTATCGTTCCTTCGTTTTCTTTGTTGAACCTATTCCACTATTTTTCATGAGAAATTTACATGGTGCGAACGAAAGTTGACAGTAGCCAGTCTCTAAGCCTTATCTTGCCAAATAACGAAGAAACGATGAAACGAGACAACGATAGAGACAGTCTCTTACATGTTTATACCGAAAAATGGAGCGAGAGAAAAGAGAAGTATGCGCGCACACTGCACTCACGTAACTCGTCCACCTGTCTATTTTTTTCTTCTTCTATATTTCTCTTGCGAGGATGGAGGTGTAAGGGGCGAGATCGATTTGTTGCGAAAGTATTGGGCCGGATGTTGTGAGGAAGTTCTCCGACCAGTCGTGCTCGGTGTTGAGGAGTAGTTGCCATTTTTTGTTGGGTGGCAATGTGAAGACAACATGATGGAAATGGGCGTTGAAAGCTAGGTAGAGCGAAGGTTTCCCTTTGAGAGTCATGGCTAGCGTGCGGCTGTGAGGACTCCAGTCGGGTTGATTGGGGAGCGTGCCGTGCCACTCGATATCTTGGTCAGTGGTGACGGTGGTTCTTTGGAAATGGGGAGAGTGTTTGCGAAATGCAATGAGTGCCGAAACAAAGGTGATGAGTTTTTCGTTTTTCTCAAGAACGTTCCAGAGTTGCCAGTTGATGTCGTTGTCCTGCACGTAAGGATTGTTGTTCCCTTTGCGCGAATGGCCATACTCGTCGCCCATGAGTAGCATGGGTATGCCTTGTGAAAGGAAAAGGGCAAGAAGAAAGTTGCGCATTTGTCGTTCGCGTCGCTCGGCAATTTGAGGATCTTGCGTGGGTCCTTCAGCGCCGCAGTTCCAGTTGTCGTTTTGATTGGCTCCGTCGCGATTCATTTCGCCGTTTTCATAGTTGTGCTTCATTTGGTAGGTGACAAGGTCGCGGAGAGAATAGCCGTCATGGGCGGTGATGAAGTTGATGCTTGATTGGGGGGTTGTTTTGAAGAGCGACTGGCTTCCGGTGAGCGCATCGGCTAGAGCGCCTGTTTGGTCATCGGTTCCTTTGATAAATCGACGAAGGGTGTCGCGATATTTGCCGTTCCAGTCCGACCAGGGGCCCCACTTCGGAAAGGTTCCGACTTGGTACAGTCCTGCCGCATCCCATGCTTCGGCGATGAGTTTGACGCCCTTGAGGGCGGAGATGGCAAGGATGACGGGAGGATTTTCGAGTGGATGACCGTTTTCATCGCGGGTAAGGATTGAGGCAAGATCAAAGCGAAAACCGTCCACGCGCATTTCTTCCGTCCAGTAACGGAGTGAGTCGAGAATGAGGTCTTTGACGATGGGGTGGTTGCAGTTGAAGGTGTTGCCGCATCCGGTATAGTCGGCATATTGGCCAGCCGAGAGAATGTAGTAGCTTGCATTGTCAATGCCGCGGAAATTGACGTCGTAGTCTTTCTCTTTTCCTTCTCCTGTGTGATTGTAGACGACGTCGAGAATGACTTCGATGCCGTTGCGGTGGAGCTCGCGGACCATGGTTTTAAATTCATTGATGGGGGCAAAGAGATCCTGTGCCGCGGCGTACCTGCGCATGGGGGCGAAAAAAAAGAGGGTGTTGTAGCCCCAATAGTTGGGGAGTGGTTCTCCCGTTTGGGGTTGAATGTCTTTGCACCGCACTTCGTCAAATTCAAAAACGGGAAGAAGTTCGACGGCGTTGATGCCGAGAGATTTGAGATAGGGGATTTTTTCGATGAGGCCGAGAAAGGTTCCCGGATGTTGGACGTTGCTTGAGGGGTGCTGGGTAAATCCGCGGACGTGCATTTCATAGAGGATGAGCTTTTCTTTTGGAATGCGGGGAGGTTTGACGCCTTGCCAGTCAAAGGGAGGAGGAGTCGAGGCGACAGAAAAAAAACTCTTTTCTCTCGATCCCCATTCGTGGGGGACTTCCAAAATTTTGGAGTAGGGATCGGCATGCCAGTGCTCGGTGTTGAAAAGATGCCCTTTGGCTTCATCGTAGGGGCCAAGACATCGAAAAGCATAGAGGGTGTTTTCGGGAAGATTTTCTAGGGCGACATGCCAAATGTCGCCGGTGCGTGTGAGCGGAAATTCTTGGTTTGGAGTCCTTTTACCAGGAGAAAATAATCCCAATATAACTTGGTCGGCATGCCTGGAAAAAAGGGCAAAATTGGATAGGTTGCTTTGCTTAGAAAATCCTAAGGGTGCAGGTTGTCCAAGACTTTTCTTCATCCTAAAATTTTCTTTATATTGAGAACAATTTTAGGATCAACTAAAATGGATGGAGCAAACCTCGGAGAGCACTGTTTTTTCTTGCAGACTTTCAGGTTATTGTTTTATAAACGTATATTTTACACCGTCTTTACTAGATTTTGGAGGAACCAATGTCCTATGAAAATGCCAGGGCCAACCTAAAAGAGTTCGGGAAAGAGCTCAATTTGGAAGGTCTTGATTTCGACGAAAACGCAACATGTATTCTGGGGATCGATAATGCGTTCTCGTTGCACATTACTTATGAGAAAAATTCTGATCGCTTGTATCTCTACTCCCCAGTTCTCGATGGGCTTCCGAAAGATGATAGGATTCGGCTGAAGCTGTATGAGCGCCTTTTGGAGGGTTCTATGCTCGGCGGTCAGATGGCAGGTGGTGGCATTGGCGTCGCCACGAAAGAAGAGCTCATTTTGCTCCACTGCGTTCTCGATATGGGATTGGGCGTCGATGCGGCAGCTTTGCGAAGGTTTGCTCCTCTCTTTGTCGAGACGGTGGAAAAATGGCGCGAAATTGTGAAGAAGATTTGCGCGGGTGAAGATCCTGGGCCTTTCCAATTCCCCACGCCTCCGCAAGAACCGAAAATGGGTGGATCTACCCCCCCTTCGCGCGGTGGAAAACCGGGCGAGCGGTATATTAAGATCTAACTGTTTCCTTGAGGGCCTCGAGCAGGGGCCCTTTTTTTTCATCTACACATTTCTGAACGTGGCGCACACTGCTCATGACAGTGGAGTGGTCTTTTCCAAAAATTTTTCCTATGGCCTGAAAGGGAATCTTTAAGTGTTCCCTGCATTGGTACATGGCTACTTGTCTGGGAAGAACTAGGTCTTTTGTTTGCGACTTTCCGAGAATATCTTCCGATTTAACGCCGTAGTGGTCTGCGACGGCTTTGATGATTTTTTCTGGCGAGAGGGCTTTGTCCGTTTCTTGCTCGAGAAGGTCTTTTAGGAGAAAGAGGACTTTTTCGGGTGTGAGGTGCATTCCCTTCCCGCGGAGAGAAAGGGCTTGGAGGGCAAGGATGGGTCGTAAGGGAAATTTTTCAGAAAGAAGAGAGAGGATTTCAGGGGAAAGGGTGAAGTTCCAAAGAGGCGCTTTCTTTGCAAGGAGGGTACGGGAGTCTGTCTTCCCAATTTCTAAGGTTAATCCCCACTCAAATCGGCTGATGAGACGCTCTTCGATCTCTTCGAGCTGCGAGGGGGTGCGCGAGGCGGTAAAGAGGAGTTGTTTGCCGCTTGTATGGAGGGTGTTGAAGGTGTGAAAAAATTCTTCTTGTGTGGAGATTTTTCGGGCGAGTTGGTCGATGTTGTCGATGCAGAGGACGTCGATGGCGCGGTAAATTCTTCGCAGTTCTTGCATTTGCCCTAAGCGAATGGCTTGAATGACGTGAAATGTGAAGGTCGACGCTTGGGCAAAAAAAACCTTTTTCCCTTTTTTTTGGAGGTGAGCTGCGGCGGCTGTGAGGAGGTGGGTTTTCCCTGAGTCCTTGGGACCAAAGAGATAAATGGGATTATACGTGGGGGTGTCGAGGGTGGAGAGGAGTTGAAAAGCTACGTTGTTTGAGGGGGCGGGGGCAAATTGCTCAAAGGTGAATTCAGGATCGAGTTTGTCGGGGGCAATGGTGAATGTGGGAGGGGATTCTGTGGCGGATGGGGTGGGTTTTTGTGTGCCGGGGGCGAGAAAATGGATGCGGATGGGACGCCCGTTGTTGTTGAGGAATCTATTTTTGAGCCGGGGGCGTATGTGTTCTTCAAACCAGCTGATTTGGAGAGGATCCTGAGGTTCGAGATAGAGATTTGCGGCGTCAAATTGGGTGACTTTCAGAGGACGAAGCCACTGGGCGACCACAGAGGGCCCTAGCTCTAGGCTTAACCGTTGCAGGAGCTCTTCCCAAACTTGCATAAGAATCTACTCTGAGTGGTTTTATCCCTTGTTTTTTTGAATGTTTACAGTCGTTTGCGCTTTGGCCTTTTTTGCCATCCACTCTTGTTGGATAACGCCGAGAAGGGTGGAGAAAACGAAGTAGAGGTTGAGTCCTGAAGGGAAATTGTAGAACATCACAGTTAGGAAAATTGAAATGATTTTCCCTGTGGTTTTTTGTTGTTTTTGCGTGTCGGTGAGGAGTTTGGGGTCTTTGGGAAGGGGGGAGTTTCTCTTCTGCTGGAGGTACATGGTGAGTCCAGTGAGGATCGGAAGGAGGTGAAATTCGTTGCCGATGAACCAGAGGGGCTGGCCCCAGGTAAAGAGAACGTCAGGCGCGGCTAGGTTGTCGATCCAGCCTGGAATAAACATGGCTCCGCGCAAGGGGAAGCTTGACTTGAGGAGGTAAAACATCCCGATGAGGAAGGGCATTTGCAGGAGCATGGGCAGGCAGCCGGTGATTGGATTGGCTCCCGATTCGCGGTAGAGGGCGATTGTTTCCATTTGAACCCGTTTGGGGTCGCCTTTGTACTTTGCTTGGATGGCTTGGACTTTTGGGCCAAGTTGTTGCATCTTTGTCATGGAGCGGATCGACCAGGCGTTGAGCGGATACATCATCGCTTTGAGGGCGATGGTGAGGAGAATGATTGCCGCTGCCCAGGATCTAGTAACGGCGTAGAAAATTTGCATGAGGAAGAAAAGGAATTTGGCAAAGGGTTCGGAGATAAAGGAGAACCATCCTTGGATGCTCTGTGCGGAGGAGTATTCGGGATTGTAGTGGGTGAGGGGATTTTCGTAGAGGTTGTCGAGTGTTTTTAAGAGGGCGTCGTCGTAAGGGCCTGCGAAGATGCGGAAGGGAATGGTTGAGTTGCTCTTGAGGGGAAGGGCTGTTGCGTAGCCAGGATAGTCGGCGGGAGCGTAGAGGTGGTGGCGGGCGTCGATGACAGAAAGTCTTGTAGGAAGGAGGTTGCCGTCTATTTTCAGGGCCTGGTAGCCTTCTTTTGTGTTGGCAAGCGGATTGAGGATGAGTCCCAAAAATCCATTGTTGTTGCTGATCCAGTTCGTTCGGGTTGACGTCACTTGGTCAGAACCCTTTTTGGGTAGATCGATGGTGTTGACATCGTTGCCTCCCTTCTGGGTGACTTGATAGCGGAGAAGGGGAGTGTAGGAGTCGCTGACGATTTCTACATCGGGCACTCCTGAAGAGAGCCAAAGGCCTGTTGTGTCGCCGTCAACTTGGATGTCGAGAAGGAAGCAGTAGGGGCCATTTTGTTCTTGAGGAATGGTGTAGGTTTTTGTGATTCGTCTTCCTTTTCCCGATCCTTCAAATTGGATGAGATTGGATTCAAATTGTTTGACTTGGTAGTTGATTTTGGACATTTCTGGGTCGTCGCCGATGATATTCATGGCGTAGTACTCAGGAGAAGCTGCGTGTTGGATGGTCCCATCGCTTCCTAGGATAGATCTGCGCAAAAGAGGGTAGTAGCCTCCGAGGGAACCCTCTTCATGAAATCCGTCAACAGCTGTGTAGGGATGGAGAGGGAAGTGGGCGTTTTGGGGAGAATCTTTTAGGATTTGCCGGTCGATGTCGATTTCTTTGACGATGCTTTGTGGATGGGTGTCACTTTTGAGTGGGAGGTTGATTTCGGCCAGGGCGCCGCCTTTTGTGGAAAAGACGAGTTGCTGGTAGTCGTTTTCGAGTACGTAAAATTTTTCATTGGTGTCAACGGGTGTGAGGGCTACTGGTTCGCCGCTACTGACAAGGAGAGGTTCTTCTTCGCGGGGGAGGGCGATTTCATGCTCAATTTGTGCTACTTTTGGTTTTGGCGCGGGATCAAACCAAGTGTGAATGGCCACGAAAGAGAGGCTCATGAGAACAATGAAAAGGAGAGAACGTTTATCCATGGATGGTGACTCTGATGACATCCTTCTAGGATAGAGGATTGCCTTTCCTTTCACAACACATTTTTACTGTTCGCGCATTTGCTGCAGGCGTGCTTCAAGGGCTTCCAGAAATTGAACAAATTCTTCGGTAGCACAAAGGTTTTCCAGCCATTCATCGTCGAGCATTTCGTCGATGGGAGGAAGGGCTTTGGCTGCTAGCGATTTGTGGATGAATGTCATGGCTTCTTGGGGCTTGGATTGGAGCGAATAGAGGCAGGCGAGGCTGTAGAAGGCGGACGAGTTTCCGAGTGCGCCTGCTTGACTGATTTTTTGTTCGGCGTCCCAGTAGCATTGGGCGCGGAGGTCGGGATCGGATGTTTGTTCGCCGAGGTGAATGAGGCAGAGGCCGAGGTCGTGCCAGATGTGGTCGTTTTCTTCGTCTTGGCGTAACGCTAGGCGGAAGAATGTGGTGGCCCTTTTATAGTGTTCTACGTCAAAGGTTGCATGGCCAAGTTCTACGTAGCAGCAGGCGATGCGGTGGTGGATGTCGGGGAAGTCGGGGTCGATGAGGAGTACGTGAGAAAAAATTTCGGTGGCTTTGACGAGATAGGTGTCTTCAGGGCTGAATTCAAAGAGCCATTCTAGGGTTGACGCATATTCAAACATCCATTCAGGGTGGCTGAGGAGGGCTTCTTTGTGATTCGAGATGAGGGTTTCAAAGTGGCCCAGAGCTTGTTGGAGCGGAGGAAGGTGTCCGGTGAGTTTGCTTTGGCTGAGGAGGGCGCAGGCGGCGTCGAAGAGGAGGGAAGGACATGCAGGCTTGATCTCCATGGCGAGGGAGAAAAACCTACAGGCTCTTTCGAGAAGGTCGGTGTGTTCTGTTGTGTCGCCGTAGAGTTTGTGGACGAGGCCGAGCGTTTGCCAGTGTTCGGCTGCGGTGCGGTCGATTGAAAGGGCGTCTTGGAGTCTGTCGATGGCGAGCTCGTAATAGTCGGGGTCGTCAAAATATCTGCCAAAGGCGATGAGGCACACACCGTAGGCGTGCCACAGGTCGGGTTCGTTGGGTTCAGCTTCTGTGGCTTTCAAAATTTTTTGTTCGGCTTCGACGAGAAGGTCGAGTCGATGGGTGAGGGAGCCCAGGATGGAGAGCGATTCGACCCATTGTGCGGTGATGAGGGGATCGTCGGGATTGCAGGAGGCAGCTCGGGCACATTTTTCGATGCTCTGTCGCAAGAGCTTTACGTTGCCGCCGAGTTTGCCCGATTCGGCGAGAATTTGGGCCCAATCGACCCATGCTTCAGCGCTGCGAGGGGAGATTTTTACGGCTTGGCTGTAGGCAAAAGAGGCTTTTGGAATGATCCGCTCGTCCATTGTGTTGATGTAGGCTTGCGAATAGGACTCTCCTAAGAGGAGCCATCCGTCAAAATACTGGGGTTCGATGTCGACAGCGTTTTGGAGATACTGAATGGCTTGAAAATAGTGGCGCGTGTCGTTGACAAGGAGGCCTATTTCTAGGTAGGCATTTCCGCAGTCGTGAAAGAGTTCGGGAGGCGGGTTTTTTTGAAGTTGGAGGCTTTTGTGAAAAGAGTCGATCGCGAGGCGCAGGTCGAGCGCTTCTCCAGAGTGGGCGGAGATTGCCACCCAGGCGATTCCGTAGTCCCAATGCAGTTCTGCAAGAGCATCGTTTGGTTGTCCTGCGGCAAGGTCAAAGGCTTTTAAATATTTTTCTTTGGCTTCGAGGAGGAAGTTGTGGTCTTCATGGAATTTGCCGAGCTGCAAAAGGGTATTTCCCCAAAAAGTCCAGGCGTCAAAGTAGTCAGGTTTTAGTCCCGTGGCCATTTTGAAGCAGCGGCTTGCGAGGAGGAGTGATTTTTCCCTTCCCTCTTCGGAGCCATACTCAAAAAGGGCCAGTCCTTGGCGATACCAGAGCTCGGGATTTTGGGGGTCGAGCTCAGCGGCCGATTCAAAGAGGGGGAGGGCTCCTAAATTTCCTTGAAGGAGGGCGAGCTCGCCTTGGATCAGGCAGTGGAGCGCTTGGGCTTTTTTTTGCGGCTCGCTAAATCCTTCCCATTGCTTTGCATTTTGTCTTTGTCCTGCAAGTTTTTTAGGGAAAAACCGATCGAAAATTTTTCGGACTTGTAATGTCATATGTTCTGCCGCAATCGGATTGGATGAAGTTTCGGATTATAGGAAACGCCCCTTTTTTTGCCCAGGGTGTGTTTTATCCAGCTTAGGACAAGAAATTTGTACCTAAGAAAAATCGTTTTAATTAAAGAAAGTACTTAGCTTTTTTCGGTCGATTTTGAATTGGGTGCGAGGGAGTTCATCTAGAAGATGCAGCGCAATGGGGATTTTGTATTTTGGGAGGTGTGTCTCGAGGAAGGCGGTGACTTGGGAGAGGGTGAGAGGCGAGGAGGTTTTGAGAAAGGCGACGGGCCTTGCGCCAAATTCAGGGTCGGGCTGCGCAATGACGGCTGCCTCGAGGACGGAGGGCATTTGGAGAAGATGGGTTTCGATCTCCTCGGGTTGGATGTTTTCGCCGCCTGAGATGAATTGCCAGTCCTTGCGGCCAACAATGGTAAGCCCTTCGGTGGGGTGCCATTTGCCGAGATCGCCCGTGGGGAACCATTCGGGGGTAGGGGTAAGGCTGTTGTTTTCCCAGTAGCCTGAGAAGAGTGTTTTACCTCGGACGAGAATCTCGCCGTCGGGGGCGATGCGCACTTCTCTGCCTGGTAGAGGGGGGCCGAGGAGGTAGGCGCCGTCGATGAGGGGGGGATGGAGACGGGCGGCCACCATGGAGCCCATTTCGGTAAGGCCATAGGTGAGGGTGAGGGGGAGTCGCTTCGGATAGGGGGCGGCAAATGGGGCGCCGCCGAGGAGAAGGCATTTGAGGCGGGGGTAGACGGGAGTCATTCGGTAGAGGTGCGTGGGGACCCACGAAAGGTGGGTAATCGAGGGATCGCTGGGGTCGAATACGAGCATTGCGCCAGTAAGATGGCACCGGAGAAGGATGCCGAGGCCTCCGACGTGATAGAGGGGAAGCGAGAGGAGCCACCGATCGCCAGCTTCCAGAGGGACAGAATGGGCTGCATTGGCGAAGAGGTTCTCAAGTGTGAGTACAGCGATTTTGGGGCGGCCGGTGGAGCCGGAAGTGAAAAGAAACACCGAAGAGGGGATAGAGGGCGCTCTGGAAAACACCTGGGGGGGGCCTTCAGAAAGAAAAAGTTTAGGGGAAAGGCGTTGGATCGCTTCTTTGATTTGGGCAGGGGGAAGACGGGTGTTGAGAGGGCAAACCGAAGCGCCCAGCTGCCAGGCGGCAAAGAAAAGTGAGATAAGCTCAGGTGAGGTAGGAAGATGAAGAGCGATCCGGTCGCCCGGACCAATGCCAAAGCGATGGAGAGAGAGGAGCGCTTTTTCTATTTCCATACGAGGTGCCCATTTTCCACGCGAAGGGGAGGGGAGAGTAGGTCGTCTTTAAAAGTATCTAAGCCGTGGGCGATGTGAGGTGATGCTCTCTGCGCAATGTGGAGGATTCCAATGCTCGATTCGTAAGAGGAAGAAAGGACGATGGGAACGGGGAGTTGGGGAATTTCTCCCACCAGCATCGGCTTGATGATGACCGCTTTCAGAGTTGGGATATCGAGGTAGGGAAATCCTTCGCGAAAACTTTCGTCGACGGCCACAGGAAATTGGGTGATCTTCGAAAATTCTACAAGATCGCGTGTCGGTTCTTCGAGATACTCAAAATCAGTGGGAGAAAAATGGGAGGCAAAGTGGAGCGCTTGTTGTAGCGTCCAAGAGCGATTACAGTCGAGGCGAAGATAGAATTTTCCCAGATACGTACGCACGTGGGTGACGGCCTCATCAACGGTAAGGTGGCCAAGTTTCAGCTTGAGGGTGGCGCATCCATCATGAGAGTGATTGAGGGCAGAGAGAGGGATACACACGGGAAGAAAAGGGCGGTCTAAGCATGAGAGGCCCCATCTTACCGAAGGAAGAGTGGGAGGAATTCCTCTTTTTATATAAGCCAATAATTCCTCCCTCGCTTCGGCAAGTGTTTCTCTGCTAAAGCCAGGTAAGGGAGCGATTTCAGCTACTCTCTCGTCTTGACGTAGGATCAGGCTTTGACGTGTGCCGAGTTGGTATACATTATAAGACAGCATAGCAGAAGAATAACGTATAAAGAAACAGTAGAAGAGAACTTTTTTTCAAAACAGAAATCAGTTCTTTTGGGTCTTGATATGTGAAGACTTTTCGAATGAGGGGGAATGCGAAGAAGAGAATCAGCGCTGCTGTAGGCACAAACAAAAGAGGGAGAAGGCTTGCGAGGAGAAGGGTAAGGGTATATTCCCATTTGCCGAAGGTTGTACCAAAGCGGACGATGAGTGTTCGTTTATTCGCTTTGCGGTCTGTGGCTTCATCGCGAAGGTTGTTGGCGATGAGGAGAGAGCATGAGAGGAGGCCGGGGGGGAGGCTGGCGAGGAGGACGGTGAGGGGCCAGGTGCCGGTTTGGAGATAGTAGGTGCCGCAGGTGGCGACGGGCCCGAAGAAGAGGAGAACGAGGAGCTCGCCCAAGCCAAGGTAGCCGAGGGGGCACGGGCCGCCGGTGTAGAGGAGGGCGGAAAGGATGGCAAGGGCGGTGGGGAGGAGGCTCCAGAGGCCAGCACGGAGAATGAGGGGGAGGGAGATGAGGAGGGCACAGCTTAAGATGAGGAAGGTGGCGTTGCGCATGGCTTTGGGGGTGATCCATCCTTGTTGCACGGCGCGGGCGGGCCCTTTTCGCTCAGGGGTGTCGGCGCCTTTGACGAAATCAAAGTAGTCGTTGGCAAAGTTGGCGCCAATTTGGAGGAGGAGAGCAAAGAGGAGGGTGCAGAGGAGGAGGGGCCAGTGGAGATGGGGGGCGAGGGAGGCGCCGATGCAGACGGGGCTTAAGGAAGCGATCCAGGTTTGGGGGCGGGTGGCGAGAAGCCAACTTTTAAGGACGTTTGGGGAATTTTGCGAAGTTGGGTTTTCGCTTTTCGTTGAATGCATTGCGGCCTTCTTGTCCTTCTTCGGTCATGTAGTAGAGCATGGTTGCGTTGCCGGCGAGTTCTTGCAGGCCCGTTTGCCCATCGCAGTCGGCGTTGAGGGCCGATTTAAGACAGCGGAGGGCAAGGGGGGAGTGCGCAAGGATTTCGCGGGCCCATTGGAGTGTGGTTTCTTCGAGTTGTTCGTAAGGTACGACGCAATTGACGAGCCCCATTTGCAGCGCTTCTTGTGCATTGTATTTACGGCAGAGAAACCAAATTTCGCGCGCTTTTTTTTGTCCTACGATGCGGGCAAGATAACTCGCGCCATAGCCGCCGTCAAAAGAGCCTACGCGGGGGCCGGTTTGTCCAAAGATGGCGTTATCCGCTGCAATGGTGAGGTCGCACACGACATGGAGAACATGGCCGCCGCCAATGGCGTAGCCTGCGACCATGGCGATGACCGGTTTGGGGCAGGTGCGGATTTGTCTTTGGAAATCGAGAACGTTGAGGCGGTGGGTGCCGGCTATGTCGGCGTAGCCTGCGTTGCCGCGGATCTTTTGGTCGCCGCCGGAACAGAAGGCTTCTTTTCCTTCGCCCGTGAGAATGATGACGCCGATTTCAGGGTCGTTGCGTGTATCGTTCAGTGCGTGGCTCATTTCATCGACAGTGAGAGGACGAAAGGCGTTGCGCACCTCTGGACGGTGAATGGTGATCTTGGCGATCCCTTCTTGTTTTGCATAGCGAATGTCGGTGTATTGTCCGCAAGGAATCCACATGATGAGAAGTTATACGGGAGATTTATGGATGAAGTCAATCAAATTGCGGGCAAAGTCGTGTGGATTTTCTAGATGGATCATATGGGCTGCATCTGCGATGAGGGTGGCGTCTGGGTAAAGGGTGCGGTATTTTGTGTCGCGCTCTCCTACGAGGATGAGGGCGTGCGGAAAAGAAAAACGGGGCTGGTGGGCAAGGCTGTGGCGGAGAAGCGTTTGCGCAAGATGTTCCCGATTTTGTTTTTTTCGCTTTGTTAAATCGGGAACAAAGCCGTCAAAGATGGGTTGGGCGTACCACTCGTCCCAAAAATCTTCGGTACGGATTTTGTGGGCCCATTTTTGGTCGTGTTCCCAGCGAAGTTTTTTTTCTTCGGGTGTGGTGAGGCCTGGATGAGCGGAGGCGAGGGTGAGAGAGGCGATCCGTTCGGGAAATTGAGCGGCGTAGTGCATGGCGATTCGTCCACCCATGGAGTAGCCAATGAGATGGATTTTAGGCCAGGAGGGGATGTGAAAATCGGTGCTTGGGTGGCAGGGGAGATCGGGGAGATGACGGCAGACGGGGATCCAGTCGTCGGGGTGGCCTAAAAAGCCATGGAGAAAGACGAGGGGGATGGACATGGGATGACCTGTTCTACAATGCCAGAGGGGGGAAATTCGCCCCAGCGGTTCTCCCACCGTTGGTAAGGGAGGTCGAACATCTGGGCGGCGGCCTCAAAGGACCAGGTGTGCGTATTAGTAAAATATTTACTGAGATGAGGGGAGGAGGCGATGGGGAGGTGGTTGAAGATGGCGCCGCCATGGTTATTGGAGATGAGGAGGGTGACAGGACGGCCGTGGAGGAGGGGGAGGGAGTTTAAGTCGTGGAGGGCGGCCTGGTCGCCGATATAGGCGAGAACAGGGGCGTTTAGACCATCGGAGAGGCCCGCTGCGGTGGCGATGTTTCCGTCGATGCCGGAGAGGCCTCGGTTGGCGAAAAGGGGGCCACAGGTGGCGGGGAAAAAGCGGGTAGCGGCTTCGCGGATGGGCATGCTGTTGCCGAAGAAAAGGGGTCGGTCGATCGGGAGGGGGAGAGGGAGAAGGGGGAGGTCGAGAGTTTGCCATTGTGGGAGCCAGGTGGGGTCGGTAGCGCCGGTAAAGGTTTGGCAAAAGGGCTCGATGTCGGAGAGAACTCGGGTGGTGAGGGTGCGGGTGGGGTCTTGGAGTTGGGGATGGGGGCTGATGTGAACGAGGGGGCCGTGGGGGAGACGCTTAGCAAGGAGCCGCTCGCCAAAGTGGAGAACGAGGTCTGATTTGGGAGAAGAGGAAGGGAGGTGGCGGATTTGCTCGGGAGTGGGGGTTCTGCGGGCATTCGAGAGGAGGTCGGCAAACACGGGCCATTGAAGCCGTTTGGCAAGGGCGAGGACGGGTGTAGGATCGGGGACGGCACCGAGCAGGATTAGGCCGCGTGAAACGGGGGTGGTGAAGGGTTCGGCTACGAGTTTGGGAAAAGAAAAAGTGAGGGGAGTGCCTTGCGGGAGGTGTACGGGGGAATGGTGAAGCGGTTCGCGGAAAGGGCAGTTGAGGTGGACGGGGCCGTTCTGCGCGTGGAAAACGGCTTGGGCAGCAAGAGAGCGGGTTTGTTGTTCGGTCAGGCCTTGAATGAGATCGGTTTGCCAGCAAATAGTACCTGCAAAGAGTTTGACTTGGTCGGTGGTTTGGTTGGCGCCGCAGTCGCGCAGTTCGCAGGGGCGGTCGGCGGTGAGGATAATGAGGGGTGTGTGGCTGTGGTAGGCCTCCATGACGGCGGGAAGTGTGTTGCCGGCGGCGGTGCCAGACGTGGTGAGAATCGCGGCTGGTTTTTTTGCCCCTTTGCTAAAGCCTAGGGCGTAAAAGGCAACGCCTCGTTCATCAAAGTGGACCATGGTTTTGACGCGCGGGTGCTCGGCTGCGGCTAAAACGAGGGGAGCATTGCGCGAGCCGGGAGCGATGCAAAATTGGGTGACTCCTTGCTGCACCAGTTGGTCGATGATCCACCAGGCCTCTTTCACAGGAAAATGCCCTGATAGAGTTTGAGTTTCTCATCGAGCTCGTCCCACTCTTTTTCTAGGTTAGAGCCCTTGACAATGCCGGCGCCGGTATAGAGACGGACGGTCTTTTCTTGTATTTCACAGCAGCGGATTGCGAGAACAACTTCCGCCTCATCTGAAGTGTTCCAGCCAAGGACAGTGCCGTAACGGTAGCGGGGAAAAGGTTCAAGTCTGTGAATCCAGTGGCTTGCGGCGTTTTTGGGCACTCCCCAGATCGCCGGAGTGGGGTGAAGGGCATCGATGAGCGTTTCATCACAAATAGTTTTAAGAGTGCCAGTGATTTTTGAGTAGAGATGTTTCACGTTGTGCGTTTTGTGGATTGAAAGTGGGGATGTAGATATGCGGGTGCAGAAAGGTGCTAGTTTTTCTTGGATGTGCTTTTGAACAAATCCAATTTCTCTTTTGTCTTTTTCGGACTTTAGAAGTTCCTTGTCGGGAGTGTTACGAGGACGAGTGCCGGCGATGGCTTCTGCGGTAATTTCGTTACCTCGGCGGTAAAAGAGACGCTCAGGAGTGGCACCGAGAAAGGAGCTGTTTTCTTCTTGCTGACAAAACAACGTGGCGTTTTGGGAGCGGGATTGCAGTGCTGCAAGAATTGCAAAAGGATCGGGAATTTTCGCGCATGTGAGCACATAACCTCTGGAGAGAACTACTTTTTCGAGTTCCCCCCGCTCAATTGCAGATTGAACTTGGAATCCTCCTTGCATCCAGCCTAGCTTGTCAGGGAAAAATTCTCTGTGTACCACGGGAATGGGATGTGTGGGAGGGGGAAGAGATAAGATCCGTTCAACGGTTTTTCCAAAGAAGAAGTTAGCGTGGGGCGGGGGAGTGAGTCCTTCGCGGGTACGCCAATAAACTCTCATTTTTCGCCAACGTAGAGGGTGACTGCGCCAAAGGCCATCCAGTGAGCTCTGACGGAATGAAAGCCAGCCTCTTCCATCATGGCGCAAAAGGCTTTGCCGCAGGGGAAAGTTTCGATGGTTTCATTCAGGTAGCGGTAGGCGGCTGGGTTATTGGAATAGCGAGCGCCTACGCGGGGAAGGATGTGGCGTAGGTAGAGGAAATAGAGGGGGCGGATGGGGCGGGGTGGCAGGGAAAATTCGAGGATCAGGGCTCTCCCCCCAGGCTTGAGGGTCCGGTGCATTTCTCGAAGAGATTGGGTGGGGTCAGAGACATTCCGGATGCCAAACGAAAAGGTGATGGCGTCAAAAGAATTGTCAGCGAAGGGGATGTTTTCGGCGTCGGCTCGCAACCACTCAATTTTATTCCAGTAGGGACGTCCTTCCACTTTTTTTTGGCCGAGGGCCAGCATTTCATCAGCGAGATCAAGGCCGACCGCAGTTTCAATTTTGTGGGGACCTTCAAAGAGGGCAATGAGTTGATCTCCTGTACCAGTGGCTAAGTCGAGGAGGCGCAAAGGCCCGCGCTGTGGTAGGAAGCTGCCCACTTTGCGTCGCCACCCTTGATCCATTCCAAGCGAAAGAATTCGATTGACCCTGTCATAGGTGGGGGAGATCCGGTTGAACATTTTCCAAACATCTTTTCTGTCGGTCATATACGAGACATTATATCATGGACGGGGTTTCAGGGGAATGGCCATGACAGTGATGTTGTCGTCGGCGCCTGCTGCGAGAGCCGTCTGAACAAGATGCTCGGTGATTCCTTCCGGTGTTTGTTTTGGCGCAAGTCTTGCGACATTTCTTATGGAAGCACTCGAGCCAACTGCAGTTAATCCGTCGGAACAGAGGATGAGAAAATCGCCCGTTTCGATTTCGCTCGCTGGTATTTTCGTGATTTTAGGTCTTGCTGAAACGACAAAGGTAAGAGGACCGGAATTGGAAATAAGACGGGCGTTTCCAAATGCCCGCGCGGGGTGAAGTATTCCATTGATTCTGAGTGAAGAGCCCTTGCGTTCGATAAATCCTCCCCGTTTGTGCACGGAGGATTTATAGCTATCTGTGCTCTCTTGATCCAGGGAAGAGGTTTGGGCTTGCGCATCCTCGCTAAGCTGTTCTGCGTTTCCATCCTTCTTACATAAAATTGCCCTTGAATCGCCGACACAGCCGATCCATAAATCCTCATTGATAGAAAGAGAAAAGATCGCGGTCGATCCTGCGCTATACTTGGCTCCTTTGAATTCCTCGTCGCAGGTTGTGCAAGCAAGTTTCAATGCATTAAAAATAAGGTAATCAGACGAAATTTCTTTCCCATCATCCGATGCAGCGAACTCGTGGAATGCCCTTTGTAGAGCGGGTTGGAAAGATTTTGTTAGTAATTCGGCTACGAGACTGCCTCCATGGCCATCAAAAACTGCCGCAAGCTGATATGGTGATCGATAGAAAAAGCCTTTGGCAACCATGAATCGATCTTCCATATATGGCCGAAGTCCTTGGTGAAAAGCGACTCCAATTCCGTCATGATTGCAGCACGAGTAGAATGGATCGTACTCCTCAGATACGAAGGCGAGATGATATTGCGTAAGGTCAGGGCCTAGAGTTACCCCATTATTGGCGCGAATTCTTTGCTTCCGTAGCTTTTCCTCAATGAATTGCAGCTCGCTAATCTTTCTCTCTCTTTCATGTTGAGTAGGTAGGGCTTCATTGGAAAGAGGGAGATGAACAGAAGGCCCTGAGCGATATCCACCAGGGAAAAAGGAAACAAAATTTATCATGCTTTCTGAAATGTTCTCTGTGTAGCACGCGTAGTTTCAAGGGCAAGAAGACCGGCGGTGAGGAAAAATAGAAGTCTCCCTTGTTGGAAAGAGAGAGGATAAAAATCGCAACAACCGATGAAAAGAAGGGCAATGAACATAGCGGAAGGGGTCGTGAGCCAGGGGGTAGAGGGCGCTCGGAGCGCTCGGATAAAGATTATGCCAAGGAAGGCAAGAAATGTTAGGAGAGACAAGAGCCCTGTTTCGGAAGCAATGAGCAGGTAAATGTTATGAGGGGGGGCATAAGGAGGGGGATAGGCGTGGGAAAATTGTTGGTAGCCAACGCCCAAGAGAGGATGCTCCTTGAGTATGGTCATGGAGGTCGCTTGGGCTTTGAGGCGGATTGCATCAGAATTTTGTGCGAGGCGGTTGTAGTTGACGACACCGCCGCGTCCACTGTACTGCTCGAAAAGAAGTGCAGATGTGAGGATAAGTGTGATGGCAATTGTTGAAGCGAGGAGGCGATTGGGCGAAAGCTTTGCGCGGAAAAACCAAAAGGCGGTGCCGAGGGCCCAACCAAAAAGGGCAGAACGAGAAAAGGAGAGGGTCATCGCAAAAAACTGTAGGGAAAAGAGGGGAGCTAGAAATTTCCCATAACGAGGGAAAAAGGGGTAGCTGGCAAGCAGAGAAAGGGCCAGAAATCCGCCGAGAACATTCGGGTGAGGCAAAGTGCCAGAAGCGCGAAAAAGCATGGTGTTAGTAGTTTGGTAATGGAAGAGATGATCAATCCACCAACGGGTTTTTTGCGGGCAAAGGAAAACGCCGATGGGTTGGGGCGCTTCGCCGAGAAGGCGCAGACCAAAATGAGCTTGAGAAAAATATTGGGCGATGGCGAGGATCGATTGGAAGGTGGCGGCACAGATGAGGGTTGCGAGGAGGATTTGTGTTAAGGGAAGTTTCTGTTCATGGGCTGAGGCAAGGATGGCAAAAAGAAGACATGAGCTAAGGAGAGGGAGCAGGCGAGTATAGAGTGTTGCGTAAGCAGCTAAAGGTGAAAAGACGATGGAGAGGGTGACTGTAATGAGAAAAAGCCAGAGAAAAGGTGCTCCCCGTTCGGACAAAAGTTTTCGTAAAGGGATACGGAAGGCAAAGAGAGCCAGAAAGAAGAGAAAAATAGCTGCAATGTCGGAGGCGTAAAAGTAGATGTTCTTTTCAAAGTAGTGGGGGAGATGGAATTCTGGTTTGAGGAGCGAGGTGGAGAGATGGCGAAGGGGTTTATCGTATTTGTGCTCGATGGGGAGTGCAAATACGGTTAGAACGAGAAGAGCTGTGAAGAGAAAAGTTTTAAACTTTGACATTGGGTAGAGAGATTACCCAATGCCAAAATATTTTTCAATCGCGAGAGTGCCTTTTTCTTTCATTTTCTGTGAGATAGATTTTGCGAAGGCGAATGTGGCGTGGAGTTACCTCGACGAGTTCGTCATCAGCAATAAAATCGATCGCTTGTTCGAGTGTGAAGGTCCGGGGCGGCGTGAGGAGAATATTCTCGTCAGAGCCAGCGGCGCGGATGTTCGTGAGCTGCTTGGCTTTTGTCGCGTTGACGACGATGTCGTTGTCGCGCGAATGTTCACCGACCACCATTCCTTCATAGACTTCATCGCCCGGTTTGACGAAAAGAGCGCCCCTTTCTTGCAGGCCGAAAAGTCCGTAGCCGTTGGCTTTGCCGCCGCTGTTGGAAATCATGACGCCGCGGTTTCGTTGTGCAAGATCCCCCTTCCAGGGAGCAAAGGTTTCAAAAATCGAAGTGAGGATGCCGAGTCCTGAAGTCCGGGTGAGAAAATCGCTTCTGTAACCCATGAGGCCGCGCGTAGGGACGAGAAACTGCATGGTGGTGAGGCCGTGTTCAGAAGTTTCGAGCGCGCGCATTTCTCCTTTCCGTTTGGAGAGGTCTTCAATGACAGTGCCTGAGAATTTTTCAGGCACTTCGACGTGGACCCGTTCCATCGGCTCCATGACAATCCCGTTTTCTTCTTTCGTGATGACTTTGGGTTTGGAGATGACCATTTCAAAGTCTTCCCTGCGCATGGCTTCAATGAGGACAGCGAGGTGGAGCTCGCCCCGTCCGCAGACGCGGATGGCGTCGTCTCGGCCTGGAATTTCTTCAATTTTAAGAGAGATATTGGCTCTTTTTTCTTGTCGGAGCCGGTCGCGGAGTTTATTCATCGTAACGTGTTTGCCGTCTTTGCCGACGAAGGGGCCAGAATTGACGAGAAACTCAATGGAGACGGTGGGTTCGGCGAGAGTAATGGGGGGGAGTTGGACAATATGTTCTGGATGGGAGAGAGTGTCTCCGATTTCCACTTCAGGAGCGCCTGCAAGGATCACGATGTCGCCTGCGCCAGCCTCTTCGAGTTCAATTTTCTTGAGGCCAAGATGTCCTTCAATACGGGTGATTTTGTGATTGGTGTGATGGCCGTTTCGATCGATGCGGGTAATCGTCTCGCCTTTCTTGATTTTTCCTTCCATAATCCTGCCGCAGGCCAGCCTACCAAGGTAGTCGTCATAGGAGACGGTGGCTGACTGCATGAGGAACGGAAGCTCAAGATTACCCGGGGGCGGAGGGGCTGCCTCGATGATGAGCTCAAAAAGGGGATCGAGATTTTTCTGCTCGTCTTGCAGGTTTGCGATGGCAAAGCCTTTCCCGCCTGAGGCGTAGATGTATTTGAAGTCGAGCTGTTCGTCGTTTGCCCCGAGTTCCATGAAGAGGTCAAAGGTGAGATTGAGGGCCCGGTCGGGAGAGGCGTTGGGGCGGTCGATCTTGTTGAGGACGACGATGGGACGGAGGCCCATTTTGAGGGCAGCGGAGAGGACAAAGCGGGTTTGGGGCATGGGTCCTTCTTGGGCGTCGACGAGGAGGAGGACCGAATTGACCATTCCCAGAACGCGCTCGACCTCGCCCGAAAAGTCGGCGTGGCCAGGGGTGTCGATGATGTTGATTTTATAGTCCCCGTGGTAGACGCAAGTATTTTTTGCGAAAATGGTAATGCCACGCTCTTTTTCCTGGTCGTAACTGTCCATGACCCGTTCAGGGATTTTCTCGTGTTCGCGGAAGATCTGGGATTGCTTGAGAAGGCTGTCAAGGAGGGTGGTTTTGCCGTGGTCAATGTGGGCAACGATGGCGATATTTCGAATTTTTTGTGGGTCGTGCATAGGGCATTCAGTCTAGTGGAATTTTCAATTTAGCTTCAACAGGAAAAAGGCTTGCGATAAAGGTAAAAATTGGGCTATTATTCAGAGCATAAGAGGCTAGAAAACATGTAATCGATCACCGGGAAGGTGTTGGTGGGAAAAGGGATCATGGAAATCCAAGACGAAGAAAAAGAGCAGGTCCCATCCACTGGTGAGTCCCGTACAGGGCATATCGATGATCTTCTCAAGGAAAAACTTGAGAGAGCCTACCACAAGCAAACCTCAAAGGTTCGCCTTCACGATATCGTCAAAATTGCCTGCGAACACTCTCCCATCGACCTAGCCTACGCGGCTTCTCGTCTTCCTCCCAATGTACGTCCCATTCTCTTTGAAAACCTTCCCAACATGGAAGCAAAAGTAAAATTTTTACTCAACACCGACAGCGATACCCGAGTGAACGTTTTCCGGCAGTTAGAAGACGGGGAGTTACAAAAGATTTTTGAACGGATGCCGACCGATGAAGCGGTCTGGCTCGTCGAGGATTTGCCTGAACGGCGTTTTCGCCGGATCATGGAGCTGATCGACTCTAAAAAAGCGGTTCGGATCCGCGAGCTCAAAAAGCACGATCGCCGCAGCGCAGGCCGCTTGATGACCTCCGAGTTTTTCGCCTTTACGATGGACATGACCCTCGGTGAGGCGGCCGCCTATATCCGCGACAATCCTCGCATCGACTTTATGAAGGGGATTTTTATCCTCAACCACGCGGGTGAGCTGCAGGGGTATGTGCCTGCTCGAAACATGATGATTAACCCCCCGCAAACCCCTTTGCGTCAGGTGATGCGGCCGATCCTTCATAAAGTAACGGCTGACGCGACTCGCGAAGAGGTGATCGACATCGTCGAGCGTTATAAAGTTTCTTGCCTTCCTGTGGTCGATATCGACAACTACCTCATCGGGGTCATTTCCCAGGAAGACGTCGTCGAGGCGATGGAGGACCTAGCCGACCAGACGATCGCACGCCTGGCAGGTACAAATGAAAAATTTACTTCCCACGACCCAATTTTGCGCAGATTCCTGACGCGGGCGCCGTGGCTTTTGGTGACCCTTGCGGCAGGACTTTTGAGCGTAGGCGTGATGTCGGCGTTCACAAGGCAAGAAGGGGGAGCGATGACTTTTGCCCTCTTTTTCGTCCCCCTCATCACCGGGATGTCGGGCAACATCGGCCTGCAGTGCAGTACGGTTTTGGTGCGTATCATGGCGATGGGAGGCCTCACCGTGGGCAACCGACGCGAGACGATTGTCAAAGAGCTCTTGAGCGGCCTTTTTACGGGAGCGATTTTTGGAGTGGGGTCAGGGCTGATTGTTTATCTTTTGGATCTTTTGAGTGGCGGCACGCTGGGGATCGCTTCGCCGATGGCCGTCTCTGCCATCGTGGGTCTCGGCCTCATCGGAGGCTGCTTGGCCGGCACGCTTCTCGGTGTGTTCTCGCCCCTTTTCTTCTCGCGTATCGGGGTTGATCCAGCCATTTCAGCAGGCCCCATCGTCACCGCTTTCAACGACTTCTTGTCGATGACGATCTATTTCCTAGTGGCTTGGGGCGTCAGTAGTATCTTCTTTTGAAGCAGGAACAATCGTGAGCCCTACGGGATTTGTATAGATCACGGTGGAGGGGTGCTTTCTTTGCCACTCTTGCATTACGGAGGGGAGATGCGCCTTTCGATCTGAAACGGTAAACCAGTCTTGTAAGCTGGCGAAGAAAGGCTTGATGGGTTTTGCTCTTTTGTCTCCAATCGTAAATTCTCCCTGCGTAGGGGGTTCATTCCTATGGAAGAGTTTCCCTACTTTCGTAATGATGACGCCTCCAATGGAGAGAAAGAGGGATAGAGTTATGTCTCGTATTTTTGCCACAGTCCAAAGAAAACCGTTGTACATGGATCGAAGGCAAGACAGCCCTTTTGATGGGAGGATGCAAGAGAAGCATTTTCCAACGAAGTGGGTAATGGAAGAAGTAAATCGGGCAATGGCTTGTCCCATTTGGTGAATTCGTGTGGGAAGAATGCTGTAGAGTAGAGTTTTCACGGGTATTTCAGTTGGGACTGTAATGCCAGCTGCTTCGGCACATTTTTTTGCAAAAACAGAGCAATTTTGGGCAGCGAAATGAAAACTTGGAGATGTTCCTAAGTTGAGGCTATCTTTGTAGTATTTCGTTACGAAAGTCAGAAGGTTTTTTCCTCCCTCATCTGAAATTGGAATGCTCGTCACGACCCTTTCGTCTGCCGTTTGGTATTCGTACGCGTCCGGCGAGCGAATTTTTCCCCACCCGCTGGAGAGAAAACTATATGCATGTGAAAGAGAGGAATTGGACCAGGAGCCAAGCATAAAGCCCATGTCGTATACATCGCCTTTTTTCAGTGGAGAGTGTTCAAGGTCTTCGCCGATGATAAGACGAATATAGGGGTGTTTTGTATTGCGAAGATGTTGATGGAAATTGGTATTTCCCGCTTTGTTGTATGAGGTGACGAGTTGCAAAACATGGGGTCCCGTTACTTCAAGCTGAAATTTCTGAGCAGTCGTTAAAACGGCTTGATACTCCGCCTCACTCAACCGCGTGATGGGCTGCAAAATGTCTTGGTAAGGATGGTGCTTTTGAAGTCCTGTTCCATTGGGAAGATAGGTATAAACGTCTCTCGTCTCTTTCTCAATCAGAAATGTCTCGTTATAGAGAGGGGATTTTTGGATCTCAAAGCGTCGGTAGAGTTCAGCTGCAGAAACCCACTGACCGTTCACCAAAAGGGAAGGGTTTCCCTTGGCCATTTTTATAGATTCCATGCCTTTTTTAAGTTTCAGTCCACTTAAGATAAAGGATCTGTCGAGAAAGTCGGCAAATTCTGGCGTAAAACAATCTTCGGGAAGTTGCAGTTTTTGCCATTTGGCAAAAAGCTTGGTGGTGGAAGGGTAAAGGTAAGAGTGGTCTTTTCGGTACTCTGCAAGCTTATGATCAAAGGTTTCGATGATTTTGGCCACTGTCTGATCCTTTTGATAGCGCGTGACTAGCCGATCTCCTAGCAGGGTCCAAGAAGGACCTTCTCCGATTTTATTGAGAATGTAGTTGGCTACGGAGACAACCTCATCCCAATGGTAATTTGAGGAGAAAAAGTGTTTCCACCCACTTCCTTTGCATAACATTCCTTCATGCAGAGAAAGATGTCCCCCTTTTTCGAGACAAGAAATAAATTGCGATGTCATGGATCTTTTCCTTTTTCTTGTGCGGATATCTTAACAAAATATTGACATTAAAAAAATCGAGAAAATTTTTTAATTTAGAGGCAGTTAAGCATTTTCTTGAAGAACCAACAGATGGCATTCAAAATTCTTTGGAGTAAGAAAGTGTTTGAAAATTTAAGTAATTGATTCATACCTACTTGCCATTGTCTTTGTCATGCAAAGAAAGATCATTGTCTCACTTGTTTTCGGACAATACTCATAATCTTTGCTCATTCTCCTGTATTTTCCTATCCAAGCAAATGTCCTTTCTACCACCCATCGTCTTGGCAACACCATA